>Ga0209699_100062_pt1 | contig 135026 bp, 109 predicted proteins | sample SynthPrep_1_END__FD_187204 | JGI IMG/M metagenome (GOLD analysis project Ga0209699, IMG submission 187204) | Synthetic microbial communities from Ohio, USA - SynthPrep_1_END_DS7_MetaG (SPAdes) (version 2) | ecosystem: Engineered > Bioreactor > Aerobic > Activated sludge | place: USA: Ohio...
GAAGGAGAACGGGGCGGCGGGCTCAGTCGGGCAGCGCGTCCAGGCGGGCGAGCCAGGGCGCGCGCAGGGATTCCGGCACGAAGCTGGCCTCCAGGCTGTTGCGGGCGATGCGCTTCAGCTCGGCGCGGCTCAGCTGCAGCGCCTGCGCCGTCTCCAGGTAGTTCTGGCCGATGTAGCCGCCGAAGTAGGCGGGGTCGTCGGAATTGATGGTGATCTTCAGACCGGCGTCCAGCAGCTGCTTCAGGTTGTGCGCCTCCAGTTGCGGGAACACGCAGAGCTTGATGTTGGACAGCGGGCAGACGGTGAGCGGCACCTGCTCGCGCGCCAGGCGCTCCAGCAGCGCCGCGTCCTCGGCGGCGCGCACGCCGTGGTCGATGCGCTCCACCTGCAGCAGGTCCAGCGCCTCGACGATGTAGGCCGGCGGCCCTTCCTCGCCGGCATGGGCCACCACATGCAGGCCCAGTTCGCGGCAGCGGGCGAACAGGCGCTCGAACTTGGCCGGCGGATGGCCCTTTTCCGAGGAGTCGAGGCCGACGCCGTGGATGCGGGCGATGTGCGGTAGCGCCTGGGCCAGCGTGTCGAAGCCCTCCGCCTCGCTGAGGTGGCGCAGGAAACAGAGGATGAGGCGCGAGCTGATGCCCCAGCGCTCGCGCGCTTCCTCGCAGGCGCGCTCCAGGCCGTTCAGCACGGTCTCGAAGGCGATGCCGCGGTCGGTGTGCGTCTGCGGATCGAAGAAGAGCTCGGCATGCACCACGCCGTCGGCATGGGCGCGGGCGAAATAGGCCATCGCCAGCTCGTGGAAATCCTGCTCGTGGATCAGCGCCGCCGCGCCGGCGTAATACAGGTCGAGAAAGCTCTGCAGATCGCTGAAGGCGTAGGCGGCGCGGGTGGCCTCCACGCTGTCCCAGGGCAGGGCGACGCCGTTGCGTTGCGCCAGCGCGAACATCATCTCCGGTTCCAGCGAGCCCTCGATGTGCAGATGCAGCTCGGCCTTGGGCAGGGCGCGGACGAATTGGGCGAGATCCATGGGCGAACTCCGTTTGGCGGCGGCCGCCGCGTCAGCCACGCAATGCCGGCCATGGTAGTGGCACGGCCGCGGCCATCGCGCCGGCGCGGTGAATAAACTTCATAAGGCGGCGAGGATAACCCTCCGGACAAAGAAGGGCATTGAGACGTTCGACCGCTTGGGGCGGGAGGGTTCGGCGGGGCGGGGAGAGAGGAGGGCGACACGGTGACGCGGGTGAGCGGCCCCGGCGTCGCCCTGGGCGGCGCCTGGCGTCTTCAGGCTGTGGCCTGTTCCTGGCCGGCGGCGAGGCGTCCGAGGTGGCGGGCCGGATAGGGCGTGGAGGGCAGCCCGGTGGCGATCAGCTCGGCCATCGAATCGCCGATGCCGGGGCCGATGGTGCAGCCTTCGACGCCCCCGGCCCGACCAGGCCGCCGCCGACGACGATGACGTCGGCACGCAGGGTTTCCGGCGCGGCGGCGATGGGCGTGGCGCCCGGCGGCGTGCTCACTGCACCACCTCCACATCCAGCGGCAGCGGTTTCACCGGCGCCTGGCCGCGCAGGCGGCCGACCTGATGTACCGGCGCGGCGCAGGCGGCGGCGACGATCTCGGCGCCGGCATGGCCGCAGTAGCGGCCTTGGCAGCGGCCCATGCCGACACGGCTGAAAGCCTTGGCGCGGTTGAGTTCGCTGCCGCCCAGCTCGGTGGCGCAGCGGCGCAGTTCGCCGGCGGTGATGGTCTCGCAGCGGCACACCACCGCTTCGTCTGGCAGGGCGGCGGCCTGGGCCTGCGGCCAGGGGAAGGCGAGGGCGAGGCCGCGGCGGAAGCGTTCCATCTTCGCCAGCCGGGCGCGCAGCACCTTGTGCTCGGCGGCGTAGCGGCCGGCGCCGGGCTGCAGGCCGAGATCGTGCAGGGCGGCGAGGGCGGCCAGGCGGCCGGCGGTTTCGGCGCCGTCGGCACCGAGAATGCGGGCGCCGTCGCCGGCCAGGTAGACGCCGCTGGCGCTGGCGCGGCCGTCTTCGTCGATGGCGGGCAGCCACTGGCGGCTGGCGTCGTCGAAGCGGAAGTCGCAGCGGGCGAGGTCGGCGAGCTGGGTTTCGGCGCGCAGGTGGTAGCCCATGGCCACGGCGTCGCAGCTGAAGCGGCGTTCGCGGCCGCCGGCGTCGCGCACCACCAGCGCGTCGGCGCCGTTGTCGGCATCGCCTTCCACCCGCAGCGGGGTGGCGCCGCGCAGCAGCGGCACGCCGGCGCGGCGCAGGCGGGCGATGAGGCCGAGGCCGCGCAGCAGCAGCGCCGGGCGGGCGAGCAGGCCGGGCAGGGCGGCGGCCGGTGCCGCCGGCGAGGTGTCGATGACGGCGGCCAGGCTGGCGCCGGCCTTGAGGTACTGGCTGGCGACGAGGTAGAGCAGCGGCCCGGTGCCGACGAAGGCGACGCGGTGGCCGATGGCGCAGGCCTGGGCCTTGAGCGCGATCTGCGCCGCGCCCAGGCTGTAGCAGCCGGCGCGGTTCCAGCCCGGCAGCGGCAGCAGGCGGTCGGTGGCGCCGCTGCAGATCAGCAGCGCGTCATAGGGCAGGGCCTGGGCGCGGCCGTCGCGGATCACATGCAGGGCGCCGCCGGAGATGTTCCAGGCCAGGGTTTCCGGCCGGTAGTCCAGCCGCGGCTTGAGGGTGTCGAAGGCGTGGTGCAGGGCCTGGGCCTTGGCCGCCTCGCTGCCGTACAGCTGGGCGTAGGGGCGGCTGAAGTTGTCCGGCTGGCGGCGGTAGATCTGGCCGCCGTCGCGCCGGCCTTCGTCGATCACGATGGGCCGCAGGCCGGCCTGCACCAGGGCTTCGGCGGCGCGCACGCCGGCCGGGCCGGCGCCGATCACGATCAGTCGCGGCGCGGCCATGTCGCCTCCGGCAGTTGGGTGAGCACCGCCATGCCTTCGGTCACCGGGGTGGAGCAGGCGCGCCAGCGTTCGCCGCCGGCGCCGCGCACCCAGCAATCCTGGCAGGCGCCCATCAGGCAGAAGCCGGAACGTACGCCGTCGCCGAACTCGGAGTGGCGCAGGTGGCCACCGTTGGCGAGCACCGCGACCAGCAGGGTGTCGCCCTCCAGGGCGGTGACGGGGCGGCCATCCACGGTGAGGTGGACGGCGCGGCGGGCGGTTTCGCCGAGACGGACGAAGCGCCCGCCGGGAATGGCGGTGGCGGATGGCATTCGGCGGGTTTGGCGGCTGCGGCTACTTGCTGGAGTCGACCAGCCGCTCTATCGGGTAGTGGGTGTTGATGAAAGGCGACCCAATGACGCTGGAACTGAAACTTCTTCGATGGCGAAGCTGCGCTCCAGCAGGCCCTCGATGATGCCCGGGCAGGGGGCACGCGGTGGGTCATGAACTTCGGCAGGCAGGCGCGCCCGCTGCTGACGAGATGGCATTCGAGGATGACGTCGATGTCGCGGCGCGTGGCAATGGCCCGGTAGCGAGGTGGTCCGGACAGGGTTCTCTTGCGTTCCGCCCGGACGTGCGGCTTGGACGGCGTCTCACCCCGGATTCAGCTCCACCGTCACATGCGCCCGTTCCCCATGCTCCTCCGATCGCGCCTTCAGCATTTCCGGCAACCGCGGTGCGGCGGAGGCGGGGCGGTGATGGCGGCGCGGGCTTCGCGCTTTGTCCCGAACCTCTAGGTTTCGCTCGGGACAGGCCTGCCGCGGATCCGCCCGGACGGTGATCGTGCATCCGCCAGCTGTCTCGATGGCGGTGTGTGCAAGGGCGTGCGGGCTGGGTTGCGCCCCCCGCCTGTGGGATCATGCAGGCCCCGCCGCTTCACCGCCCCGACTCCATGCGCTTCCTCCACACCGCCGACTGGCACCTCGGCCGCGTCTATCACGGCATGCCGCTGCTGGAAGACCAGGCCCATATGCTGCGCGACTTCGTCCGCCTCGCCGCCGAGCTGAAGCCCGACGCCATCCTGATCGCCGGCGACGTCTACGACCGCTCGGTGCCGCCGGCCGACGCGGTGAAGCTACTGGACGAGGTGCTGGCCGAGCTGGTGCTGGGCCTGGGCATACGGGTGGCGATGATCGCCGGCAACCACGACGGCCCGGACCGCCTCGCCTTCGGCTCCGGCCTGCTGGCGCGCGCCGGCCTCACCGTGCGCGGGCCGGTGGAGGCCGGCGCCGAACCGCTGCTGTTCGACGACGCCCACGGCAAGGTCGCGGTGCATCTGCTGCCCTATGGCGAGCCGGCGCTGGTGCGGGCCGCGCTGCCGCCGGCGCCGGCGGCCGAGGTGAAGGAGGTGGAGAAAGGAGCGCGTCCGAAGGGCCGGCCCGTGATGGGCCAGCCCGCCATGGGCCAGCCCGCAATGGGCCAGGGCGAGCTCTTCCCCGCCGCTGAGGCCGTATCAGAATCCACCGAGCAAGCCGGAAGCGGCACGCCTGTCGAAGCCGCCGCCCCGCGCATCGCCGACCACCACAGCGCGCTCGCCGCCCAGGTCGCCGCCGCCCGCGCCCGCCAGCCGGCCGGCGCGCGTTCGGTCGCGGTCGCCCACGCCTTCGTCATCGGCGGCAGCGAGGCCGAGTCCGAACGGCCGCTGACGGTGGGCGGCAGCGGCAGCGTCGGCGCCGAACTGTTCGACGGCTTCGACTATGCCGCCCTCGGCCACCTGCACCGGCCGCAGCAGATCGGCTCGCCGCGCATCCAGTATTCCGGCTCGCTGCTGAAGTACTCCTTCGCCGAGGCCGACCACGCCAAGTCGGTGTCCCTGGTCACCCTGGGCGCGCCCGGCGAACTGCAGGTGGAACGCATCGCCCTGGCGCCGCGGCGCGACCTGCGCATCCTCGAAGGCCGGCTGGACGAACTGCTCGCCGCTGCGGCCAGCGACCCGGCGCGGCAGGACTACGTGCTCGCCCGCCTCACCGACGACGGCGCGCAGCTGGACGCCATGGGCAAGCTGCGCACCGCCTATCCCAACGCGCTGGCGATAGAACGTAGCCTGCTGCGGGGCGAAGGCGGTGCCCACCGCGGCGGCGACCACCGCCGCATGCGCGTGGAAGACCTCTTCGCCGGCTTCTACCGCGAGATGACCGGCCAGGCGCTGGGCGAGGGCGCCGCCGCGGTGCTGGCCGAGGTGGTGCAGCGGGTCGAACGGGAGGCGCGCCAGGCATGAAACCCATCACCCTGCAGCTGCAAGCCTTCGGCCCCTTCGCCGGCCGCGAGACGGTGGCCTTCGACCGCCTGCCGCCCGGCTGCCTCTTTCTCATCGCCGGCCCCACCGGCGCCGGCAAGACCTCGCTGCTGGACGGCATCACCTACGCCCTCTACGGCGACACCTCCGGCGGCGAGCGCAGCGCCCGCGAAATGCGCAGCCACCATGCCGACCCGGCCACGCTCACCGAAGTCGAGTTCGAATTCGAACTCGGCGGCGCCCGCTACCGGGTGCGCCGGGTGCCGGAGCAGGAACGCCCGGCGCGGCGCGGCGAAGGCCTGGTCAAGGTCGCCGCGGTGGCGGAGCTGTGGAAATGGACAGGCGCCGGCGCGCCCGCCGCGGATGTCGAAGACGCCGGCTGGCAGCCGCTGGCCCAGCGCAGCAACGAAGTCGGCCAGCGCATCGCCGAGCTGCTGGGCTTCGAGGCCGAGCAGTTCCGCCAGGTCGTGCTGCTGCCGCAAGGCCAGTTCCGCAAGCTGCTCGCCGCCGACTCCAAGGCGCGCGAACGCATCCTCGAAACCCTGTTCGGCACCGCGCTGTACAAGCGGGTGCAGGACGCGCTGAAGGAAGCCGCCGCCGCCCTGCGCCGCGAGGCCGAGGCGCTGGCGCTGCAGCGCGATGCCCTGCTGCATCAGGCCGGCGCCGAAAGCGCCGAAGCGCTGACCGCCCACGCCGGCCAACTCGCCGGCCACCTCGCCGAACTGGCGGCCGAAGAAACCCGCCTGCGGCTGGCCGACGACGCCGCCCGCGCGGCGCAGCAGCAGGCCACCGCCCGCGCCGCCCTGTTCGCCGAACGCGACGCCGCGCTCGCCGCCCAGGCCGCGCTGGCCGAGCGCGAAGCCGGCATCGCTCTGCGCCGCGGCCGCCTCGCCGACGCCCAGCGTGCCGCCCAGGTGGTCGCGGTGGACGAAGCCGCGCAGGAAGCCGTCCGCCAGCAGGACGATGCCCGCGCCGCCGCCGCCCGCCAGCAGCAGGAAGCCGAAGCCGCCGCCGACCGCCTCGCCGCCGCCGCCCGCCAGCTGGCGGCGGAGCAGGCCCGCGCCAGCGAGCGCGAGGCCGCCCAGCGCGAACTGCTGCGGCTGGAAGCGCTGGGCGAAGCCGCCGGCAAGCTGGCCGAGGCGGAGCGCGAACGCCTCGCCCGCCAGCGCGCCCGCGCCGAGGCCGAAGCTGCCGCCAGCGGTGCCGATACCGCGCTCGCCACCCTGGAGCGCGAGCACGCCGCACTCCAGGCCAGGCAGGAAACGTTGGCGCCCCAGGCCGCCCGGGTGGATGCGCTGGTGCTGGAGCAGGCCGCCGCCGCCCGCCGCGCCGTCGGCCTCGCCCGTCTGAGCGAACGCGGCGAGGCGCTGGCCGCAGCCAGCGCCGCCGAAACCCGCGCCCGCGGCGCCGAGGAAGCCGCCCGTGGTGCGCTGGAATCCGCCCGCCAGGCCCTGCAGCAACTGGAAGCGCGCTGGCGCGCCGGTCAGGCGGCGCGGCTGGCCTCCCATCTGCACGAAGGCGACGCCTGCCCGGTGTGCGGCAGCACCAGTCACCCGGCGCCGGCCCGCGCCGAAGGCGAGCAGCCCGGCGAGGACGATCTGCAGGCTGCCCAGGCCCGGGTCAGCGAAGGCGAGCGCACGCTGGACGGCCGCCGCGCCGCCCGTGAAGCCGCCGCCCAGGCCCGCGCCGGCGTGGAAGCGGAAATCGCCGTGCTGCGGCAGGAGCTGGATCTGCCCGCCGACGCAGTGCTGGCCGCCGAGCTGCAGCAGGGCGCGCAAGCCGCCCAGGCGCTGGCGCAAACGCTGCAACAAGCCCGCGCCGCCGCCACGGAACTGCAGCGGCTGCGCGACGATCTTGCCCAGCGCGAAGCCCGGCGCACCGCCGCCATCGAAGCGCAGAGCCGCGGCCGCAACGACTTCGCCAGCGCCCAGGCCGCCGCCCAGGCGGCGGAAAGCGTGGCCGCCGAACGCCGCGACCGCCTGCCGGAAGCCCTGCGCGCGCCCGGCGCGCTGGACGCCGCCAGGCGCGAAGCCGCCACCCGGCGGGACGCGCTGGAGCGGGCCTGGACCGCCGCGCAGACGGCGCACGGCGAAGCCGGCAATACCGCCGCCGCCGCCAATGCCCGCAAGGAGGCCGCCGCCCAGGTGCTCGCCGCCGCCCACCAGCGCGCCAGCGCTGCCAGCGAGCGCTATGCCGCCGCCTGGCGCGCCGCCGGCTTCGCCGACGAAGCCGCCTACCGCGGCGCCCGCCTGCCGGCGGCGGAAATCGACGCCCTGGCCGCCGGGCTGCAGCGCTTCGAACAGGAAAAGGCCGCTGCCGCCGAGCGCTGCCTGCGCGCCGGGCAGGCGGTGGCCGGGCTGGAGCGCCCCGACCCCGTCGCCGCCGAGGCCGCCGCCCGCGCCGCGCGCGAAGCGGTCGAAGCCACGGTGTCGCGGCTGGCCCAGGTGCGCGGCGAGTTGGAAACCACCCAGCGCAGCCTGCAGCAACTGGCCGAACTCGCCCGCCGCGGTGGCGACATCGAGGCGCGCTACCGCGACACCGGCGAGCTGGCCGACATCGCCGATGGCCGCAACGGCCACAACATGACCTTCCAGCGCTATGTGCTCGCCGCGCTGCTGGACGACGTGCTCGCCGCCGCCTCGCTGCGGCTGAAGGCGATGAGCCGCGGCCGCTACCTGCTGCAGCGCCGCGCCGAGGTCAGCGACGCCCGCCGCGCCGCCGGCCTCGACCTGGACGTCATGGATGAATACACCGGCCGCGCCCGCCCCGCCGGCACCCTGTCCGGCGGCGAGGGCTTCATGGCCTCGCTGGCGCTGGCGCTGGGCCTGTCCGACGTCGTCCAGGCCTATGCCGGCGGCGTGCAGCTGGACACCCTGTTCATCGACGAAGGCTTCGGCAGCCTGGACCCGGAATCCCTGGACATGGCGATGCGCACCCTGGTGGACCTGCAGCAGCGCGGCCGCCTGGTGGGCGTGATCTCCCACGTCGAGGAAATGAAGCAGCAGATCGACGTCGCCATCGAAGTCAAACCGGGGCCGCGCGGCAGCAGCGTGCGCATCGTCGTCTGAGGCGGCAGCGCTTGTCGCCGGGGCGGGGCGAGATATGCCAAATGGGATAAGCACGACGGCATCCGCCGCGGCCGGAACGGGCCTGCAGGTGCCGCCACGCCTCGCGGGTTGACCCGCAAATGCCCGGAATGGGCTGGTCGCGTGCAATAATTCGCGCCCTTGTAATTGCCGCCGCGGTACCCTCGGAAGTTGCTGTCTGCCCCCGCAGCGAGCGTTCCCGCGCGATGCGACATACCGGCCGGATCCGACCCGGTCCTGTTTTTGGAAGCTGAGAATCATGATGGAGTCGGATCAGATCGACGAGCGCTGGCCACTGGCTTCCGGACTTTGGGTGCGTGGCGTCGGCGCGGGCTACCGGCTGGTCGAGACGGCTGCCGGCGAAGCCGCCTACGCTGGTCTGGCCGCCGCCGATCTGGCCCGTCTCGCCGGCGCCCGGCTGGAGCAGGCCACCGACGCCGTCTTCCCTCCCGAATTCGCCTATTCCCCGGTTTCCGGCGCCAGCCTGCCGGCCGCGCCGCCGGCCTCCGCGCAGAACTGGGTGCCGCCGCATGGCCAGAAGAACGTGGCCGCCGGCGAGCGCCCCGGCGTGCGCGGCCTGAGGGTGACGCCGCAGGCGCTGCGGGTGAGCGCCATTCCGCGCGCCGAAGGCGGCGACGGCGATGCCGCGCTGCCGCTGCCGCCGGCCGGCAACTATGAATTCCTCGTCTCCCGCTACGGCACCCGTGGCGGCGAACTGCTGGCGCTGGACCCGGTGGCCGGCGCGCTCTACCTGTGGCTGGCGGAATCCGCACTATGGATGGCGCTGGCCGATGCCGGCGGCGGCTTCCTCGCCGAAACCGCGCTGAAGCGCGAGGACTGGCGTTGCGAAGTGGCCGGCCAGGGTGAGGACAGCCGCATCTTCCTGCCCACCGCCGCCGGCCTTGCCTGCCTGCGCCCGCGCGCGCTGGCGCTGAGCTTCGAGGTGGCCTACATCGGCAGCGGCGCCGTCATCGGCGCACCGCTGCACTGGGGCGGCGCCATCTGGGCGCCGCAGCGCAGGGCGAATGGCACGCTGGTGCTGCAGGCGGCGGAGTTGTCCGGCGCCGTCGGTGCGGCCATCGACGTCGCCACCGACGATCCCTTGGCCGGCCTCGGCCGCTTCGCGCCGCCGGTGGGCAACGAACGCCAGCTGATCTGGCCGGGCGACGGCGGCCAGCTGGTGCTCAGCCGCACGCCGGATGGCGGCATGCAGGCGGACTGGCTGGCCTGGCCCGGCGGGGTGACGCCGGCCTTCGAATTCGGCTGCCCTTTCATGCCCACCAGCGGCGGCTTCTGGCAGCTGTGCTGGGATGCCGGCCGCGATACCTACGTCTATCTGCAACTGGGCCGCACCCAGGCCGAGCGCCACGAGGCGCTGGCGCCGCGCTTGAGCACCGGGCGCATCAACTACCGCTTCGGCGCGCGCATGAAGCTGCCGCCGTGGCAGGAGCCGGAGCATGGCGACGACGGCGCCGCCGGCACGGTGGTGCTGCCGCTGCTGGAGTCGGCGGTGGATGCGGCGGTGGTCGGCGTCGAAGTCGAATCCAGCCGCGGCCTGAACGAACTGCTGGGCAGCCGCGAGCGCCTGCATGCCACCCTGCTGGTGCAGGCCGACAACCATGCCGACTTGCGCCTGCTGCGCTTCTACGCCGCGCAGCCCTGGGCCGGCCGGGTGTTCATGCATGACGGCCTGCTCTGGTTCTATCACCCCGAGGCGAGCCGCATCGAAGGCTGGAGACTGGAAGTATGAGTTTGAAGCGCTTGTGGGCCCGGCTGGCCTGCGCCTTGGTCGGTCTGGCATGCCCGGCGTTCGCCGGCGCCATGCAGCATGCATTCCTGGTGCAGAACTCCGGCTGGATGGAGCCTTTCTACGCCGACTCCGCCTCACAGTTGAAGCCGCTGGTGGCGGCGGTGGCGAACGCGGTGACCGATGGCAGCGACGAGGTCGTCATCCAGGCCTTCAACCAGCGCACGCCCACCAACCCTTCGCCGGTGACGCTGTACCAGGGCCGCGGCGCCGGCAACGCGCAGGCGGCGCTGGCGCCGCTGGGCGTGGCGCTGAAGGCGCCGGGCGGGGCGATGGCGGATACCGATTTCAAGGAAGCGGTGATATCCACCATCACCGGCCCGTTCAAGGCCCAGCCGGGCATCGTCTGGATCTTCACCAACAACCGCAACAGCCCGAACAACGACGCCCAGACCACCGAGCGCAACCGCGAGTTCTACCGCCTGGTGCACCTGGAGCCCTCCATCGCCCGCACGCTGGCCTTTCCGCTGCGCATGCCGGTGCAGGGCAAGCATTACCGCGCCACCGGGCTGATGGTGTATGCGCTGGCCTATGGCGAGCCGGCGGCGCAGCACCTGCAGGCGCTGGTGGAGCAGGGCCGGCTGGCGCGGGTGTTCACCGCCGCGCCGGCGCGGCTGAAGCCGCTGGACCAGGACGGCCTGCGGGTGGTGCCGCGCGAGGTGCGCAACTCCGCCGACGTGCAGGCTTCGCTGGCGGCCGATGGCCGCACGCTGGTGTTCGACATCGAGGCCGCTGCGCTGGCGCCGCGCATCGGCCTGCGCGCCGGCTTCGAGAACCTGTTCTTCCCCTACGAGATCGTGAATGCCGAGGTGCGCGCCGACATGGTGGCCGCCGGCGGTGCGCGCCTGCCGCTGCAGGTGGCGCCGGCGCGGCTGAGCGGGCTGGCGCCGGGCGCCGCCACCGAGGTGGAACTGCAGCTGCCGGTGCCGGTGGCGCAGGTGCCGTCGCCCTGGTCGGCGGCGGCCATCTCCGCCATGGGCAAGCGGGTGCTGGTGCCGGCCACGGTGGAGGTGTCCCTCGCCGGCCAGCAGCTGCGCATTTCGGAAGGTTTCCGCCAGTCGCTGTCCGAGCTATTCCCCGGCGATCCGCTGTCCGAAGTGTTCCTGCCGCCGGAGGGGCTGAAGGCCTCCACCGCCCACATCCCGGTGCTGCTGCGCATCCAGTATCCGCTGCTGCCGGTGGTGGTGGTGGTCGGCGGCCTGCTCGCGCTGGTGCTCGGCCTGGCGGCGCTGGCGCTGCTCGCCGGCCGCAGCGCGCGCTATGACGTGACCGTCGATGGCTTCAAGCGCACGGTGGCGCTGAAGGCTTTCGGCAGCCTGGAACTGCGCGACCCGGAGGGCAACCGCGCCGGCAGCATCAAGCGCGGCCTGGGCGCGCCCAGCGTGGTCGAGGTCGCCGAAGGGCACAGCATCACCATCGGCAAGCGCTGAGCGGCGCGGTCTTCCGGTTTCCCCATCCCCCGATTCTTCATCTCAAACAACAACGCTTGGAGTGCTTTCATGGCCGATCAACAACAGCAGGGCGGCAGCGGATTCGTTCTTCCCCAGCCCGGACAGGCACAGGACAACGCGGCCAGCACCAGCGCGCCGCAAGCGCCGGCGCCGCTGATCCAGATCGGCGCCGGCGGTGAGGACACCTCCTCGCGCGACCTGCTGGTGGGCGGCGGCATCCTGCTGGTGCTGCTGATCGCCTTCTTCTTCGCCCGCAACGGCTACGCCAACATGCTGGTGCGCAAGCGGGTGCCGCCGGGCAAGGCCAACGCCGCCGGCTGGTGGCTGTTCGTGTTCCTGGCCAGCGTGTCCACCGGCGTGGTGCTGTCGGCGGTGAATTCCGCCAAGTTCATGACGCCGCTGATCATCGGCCCGCTGGGCGTGGTCGGTCTGCTCGGCCTGGTGCTGATGCTGCTCTCGGGCCGGCGTTGATCGCTTCCCGCTTCCCGTCAATTTCCAGCAGGAGAGCCACCGATGGCTGAACCCCAACAGGCCGATGGAGTGAAGGCCGCCGGCGCGCGCAAGGAAGAGAAACTGGTCAAGCTGCGGCCGACGCTGTTCGTCGGCGTCGGCGGCACCGGCATGGAAGTGCTGATGCGGGTGCGCAGGCGCGTGCTGAACGCCCTGTGGTCCGGCGGCGTGCGGGTGGACAGCCTGGCCGACTTCCCGGTGGCGCAGTTCATCCAGCTCGACCTCGACCACGGCGCGGTCATCGACAGCGGCCGGGCGCAGGCGGAAGACCTGCAGTTCGACCTGGTGAAGTTCACCGACGACGAGAAGCTGGTCGAATCCTTCGAGATCGAGAAGTACAGCCGCGACGACGATTCGCTGGCGCGCTTCCCGCACATCCAGAGCTGGTCGCCGCTGACGCCGAAGAAGATCCGCGACCTCGGCATCGACCCGGCCAAGGGCGCCGGCCAGATCCGCGCCATCTCGCGCCTCTACTTCTTCGACAAGTACGCCAAGATCCGCGACAAGCTGCGGCTCAAGCTGAAGTCGCTGAAGGCCGGCCTGTCGCGCGACGCGCAGCTGAAGCAGCTCGGCCTGGAGCTGGACCAGAGCAAGTTCCGCATCGTCGTCGTCGGCTCGGTGGCCGGCGGCACCGGCTCCGGCTCCTTCCTCGACATGGGCTGGCTGGCCGGCTGGATCGCCCGCGACGAAGTCGGCAGCGCCGACGTCGAGCTGATGCTGTTCATGCCCACCGGCTTCTCCGGCGCCAACAAGGACCGCACCGAGGCCAACGGCTACGCCGCGCTGATGGAACTGGAATCCGCCATGCGCGGCTATTCCGACTATGTGAAGCGCTGGGACAGCTACGACCAGCCCGACCTGCCGCTGAAGCCCTACGACGAGGTCTACCTGGTCGATTCCGGCAACCTCGCGCGCCAGCACACGGCGAAGATGAACGACGTCTACCACATGGTGGCCGACGCCCTGTTCGAGGACTTCGCCTCCGCCGACTTTGCCAACAAGAAGCGCTCCATCGCGGTCAACCAGCGCCAGCACAAGATCACGCCTTTCAGCCCGCCGGTGCCGGCGGGCCGCTTCGGCGACATGAAGCTCACCTATTCGCGCACCTACTCCGCTTTCGGCCAGGCGGTGCTCGACACCCAGCTCAAGTTCCGCCGCGACGAGCGCGCCCATGCGCTCGCCGCCGCCATGCTCAAGGCCTTCTTCGGCGTTGCCGGCAGCGACATCGGCGCCAACCGCGCCACCGAGAAGAAGCGCGACGAGTTCATGGCCACCCACATGCACCTGCGGCCGGCGCCCTTCAGCGATTTCCCCGAGTTCTCCTCCAAGGATGTGGCGCTGAAGCGCTCCAGCGGCGAATTCCTGGACTACTTCGTCGTCGAGGAGCTGCTGCAGGATCGCCAGGGCATGCTGGTGGCCGGCGTGCAGCAACGCGTCAACGCCCGCCTGGAAGACATCAAGACCGGCTTCGCCCGCGAGGAATGGCCGACCCAGATCCGCGAGACGGTGCGCCAGCTCGAGCGCGACGTCATGCGCGACCAGGATTCCGGCGCCGACACCACCGAAGACCGCATCGCCCGCCGCCGCCGCGAAATCTTCGAGAAAACGCGCGAAGTCATCGCCCAGCAGCTCTTCGCCTACCTGGACAACAAGGAATACGGCGGCCTGGAGTACGTGCTGTCGCTGGTCGAACAGATCAAGGACAGGCTGGAGAACGCCGAAACCGGCATCTGCGCGGTGCTGGACCTCAACGCCGCCCGCTACGACGAGATCAAGGAGGCGGTGCGTACCTACGAGTACGAGCGCCTGATGAGCAACCTCGCCGAAACCCGCGGCGGCATGCTGGGCGGTCTGCTCGGCGGCGGCGAGCGCCAGGCGCAGATGGTGATGGAGCAGCTCGCCACCGAAATCGCCAACGGCCTCAAGTTCCACCTGCGCGCCAAGGCCGCGCGCGAAGCCGCCACGCTGATGCGCGAACTGTCGCGCTGGCTGGGGCAGAAGACCGGTGTGGACGCCAGCGGCGCGCCGGTATGGAACGGCCTGGTCGGCGAATTCCAGGACGGCCGCAACGCGGTGCTCGACATGCTGGCCCGGCTGGAGCGCGACGTCGCCATCCTGCGGCAGGACCTGCGCAGCGAACACGCCACCCTGCTCGCCATCGAAGCCGCCGAACGGCCGCTGCCCACGCCCTCCGCCGGCACCCTGCGCGAATGGGCGGACGAAGCCTTCAAGGATCTCGGCGGCTCGCGCGCCCTGTTCCCCATGCTCACCGACCCGGACGACCGCCCGGCGCTGCTGCGCAAGGTGGTGCGCATGGCCGAGCGGCAGATGGACATCGCCGGCAGCGAGAACGGCGACTCCGGCGAACCGCTGATCGAAGCGCTGGAGCAGCGCTCGCCGGCCGAGCGCCTGCGCATCTTCTCCGACCTGCTGCAGCGGGCCATGCCCTGGGTGGACGGCAACCTCGGCCGCGACTTCACCCCGGTCAGCGACCAGTACAAATGCTTCATCGGCGTTGCCCACGCCGACGAGTTCTCGCGCAAGTTCAAGGCCGAGCTGGAAACCTGCGTGCCCACCGGCGCCGGCATCACCGCCAACCAGGTCGCGGTGGTCGAAACCGGTGTGCCCGGTCGCGCCGTCTGCTATGCCGAACTCTCCGGCATTCCGCTGACAGTGCTGCGCGGCCTGGAAGCCTGGCGCACCAGCTACCGCAAGGAAAGCGAGAACATCCCCACCCACACCCACATCGACTCCACCCGCTTCTCGCACCCGCTGGCGCCCAGCACCGACGAGCTGAACCGGCTGGCGGACGACTTCAAGTACTACCTGCTGGCCGTCATGCTCGGCATCCTCAGCCGCAGCACCCAGCGGGTGGTGCCGCCGGGGCAGTACCAGTTCGCCGTCGCCCGCGGCGATGTCCGCCGCATCGGCAACGAGCGCGCCTTCCGCCTCAACGGCCTGCCTGCCACCTACCGCGAGCAGATCATAGGCCGGGTGCAGCAGGCGCTGGACGATCTGGATGGCCCGCGCTGCTGCGCCCTGGCCGCACTGGCCGGCTACTACGCCACCGCCGTCTACACCGCCCAGCTGGTGGATGACGAAACCGGCGCCCAGCAGGTGCGCACCGGCTTCGCCAGCGCCATCGCCGCCGAGGCCGCCCGCGAACTGCGCGAACGCGCGCTGCGCAAGGGCGCCAGCGACGCCGAACTGGAGCGCGCCGAATTCCGCCTGACCGAGCCGGGCATCCTGCGCCAGTGGGCCGACCCGGTGGCCGAGTCGGACGCCGACGCCTACGAGTGGGAAGTGCGTGCGCCCGAAAGCGCCAACCAGCCGAGGCTGAAGTTCGTGATGCGGCAGGACGCCCAGTCCGCCGCCGCCATCGCCACCCTGCTCGGCGGCCAGGCCGCCGCGGCTGCCAGCGGCGGTTTCGGCGCCGCGCCGGTGCCGGCCTTCGGCACTGCGGCACCGCCGCCGCTGCCCGGCGCCCCCGGCGTGCCGCCGCCGGTGGTGCAGCATGCCTACCACCTGGCGGTAGCCGGTCAGCAATACGGTCCCTATCCCGCCGCCCAGGTGCTGCAGATGATGCAGGCCGGCCAGATCGACCCGGCCCAGACCCAGGTGTGGCGCAACGGCTTCGCCGGCTGGATGCTGCTGTCCCAGTGCGCCGAACTGCAGGCGCCGGCCGCCCCCGCCGGCATGCCTCCGCCTCCGCCCCCGCCGCCGCTGTAACCGAGGAAACAGGAAGAACCCGGCATGACCGAGGAAGTCCAGCCCGCCGCCTCCACCCCCGAATGGCCGCAGCCCTGCCAGGCCGCGGCCTGCGCCCGCCCGCTGTACGCGGCGGTGGCCTATTGCCCCTATTGCGGCAGCATCCAGACCAAGGCGGCGGTGGCCGATGCCAAAGCGGCTGCCGTTGCGCCGGCCGCCGGGCAGAACGCAGCCGAAGCGCTGCAGGCCAGGGTGGAAGCCAAGAAGAGTGCGGCGGAAGTCGGCGCAAGCTCCGGCATCCAGGCGCCGGTGCAGCCGGAAGCCGGCACTGCCCCCAAAGCCGCCCCCAAGGCTGTAGCCACCGTTGCGGCCAATGCCGGCGCCCAGGCCACCGCCCAGCCCCAGGCTGCGCCGCAGCCGGCCCCGCAGCAGGCCAAAGAGAAAGCCGCGTCGCCGTCCAAGCCCAGGCTGAGCTTCAAGCAGCGCGTGGTGCGCTGGATACGCCGCATCTGCTACACGATAGGCCTGCTCTTCATCGGCCTCATGGCGTTGGGCTACTACGCCGGCAGCAGCGGTAGCGCGCGCAAGGCGGAGCAATGCACCGCCGCCACCCAGTCCGCCAGCACCGCGCTGGCCGCCGGCGATATCGCCACCGCCGGCAAGGCCGCCCAGCAGGCGGTCGAAGTGTGCGAGGGCGACACGCTGCCGCAGGCGCGCAAGCTGCTCGCCGGCGTGGAACGGGCCAAGTCCGGCGCCCTGCGCTGCGAGCAGACCCAGGCCCAGGCGGAACAGCTGCTGGACGAAGGCCGCGCGGCACGTGCCGCCGCGCTGCTGACGCGCAATCGCAATGGCTGCCAGGCCCGCGGCTACACCGACCTGAGCCGCAAGGCGAGCGCCGCGGTGAATGACGCCCGCCAACTGGTGGACCGCGCCCGCACCCGCCTGCGCGCGGATGCCTACGACGATGCCGACAGCCTGCTGGACCAGGCCCTGCGGCTGGATGCCGACGCCGCCGGTGCCGAGCCGCTGCGCAAGCAGATCGCCGATGCCCGCGCCGAAATGCAGGCCCGCCAGCAGCGCAGCCAGGGCGCGCAACCGGCCACGCCCGCCCCGGCGCCGCGCGCCGCGCCGTCCATGGACGCCCTGGTCGAAGGCTTCCTGCAGGATGGCGAGCGTGCCCTGCAGCAGAAGAACTACGCCCAGGCCAAGAACGCGGCCAGCAGCGCGCTGCGGGTCGATCCCAACCACGCCGGCGCCCGCCGCCTGCAGCAGCGCGCCGAGCGTGCCGAGCAGGATGCGCTGCGCGGCATGGAAATCGAATGAGAACGCGACCGGCCTGGCGTTCGCGCCCGGCCGGTCGGCCGCCGCTTCCCTCCCACACTCTCCGGATCCAGTCGACGATGAAACAGAAACTCCGCCTCTCCGCCCTGGCGCTTGCCGTGACCCTGACCCTGAGCGCCTGCGCCACCACCGGCAGCGGCGGTGGCAGCGCCAGTGCCAGCGGTGACGGCGAATGCAACCCCTGGGTCACCGGCGCGGTGGGCGCAGTGATCGGCGGCGTGCTGGCCGGCGGCAAGAACACGGTGAAGGGCGCCGCAGCAGGTGCCGCGATCGGCGCCCTCGGCTGCCTGGCGATCAACGCCCACAGCCGCCAGATCAAGGACGCCCAGGTGGTCGAGCGCGATTACCGCAACGGCAACGCCGGCCAGCTGCCGGCCCAGCCGCAGGTGCTGACCTACCAGACCCAGGTGGAGCCCGGCCGTGCGGTGCCGGCGGGCGAGAACGTCACCGTCAGCTCCAACATCGCGGTGGTCGCCGGCCAGAGCCAGCCCATCCGGGAAGTGAAGGAAGAGCTGGTGCTGGTGGATACCGCCGGCAAGGAGTTCCGACGCAGCAGCAAGGTGGTCGGCGAGAACGGCTCCGGCCAGTACGAAAACTCCTTCAATTTCAAATTCCCCAAGGGCGTTTCCCAGGGCGTGTACGGCGTGAAGACCGCGCTGTACGTGAACGGCGAAAAGACCCGCGAAACCTCGAACCGGGTGCAGCTGGTGGTGAACGAGGACGGGCTGATGCAGGTCGCCGCGCTGGATTGAGTCGCTGAGGCCGGGGCCGGCGGCTGGATGTGCCGGCCATGCACGCTTGCCGGGCGGCGAGGCAAGCGGATGCAGGTCAGCCATGCCCAGGCTGGCCTTGTTTTTTTGCGCTAGCGGCGTGCGTTGGCTGATTGTTGAGCGAACGTGCCATTCGCTCCGCCGCCGCGCCGTTGATGCCGGTGGCGGCCTTTCAGGCGCGGTCCTGCGCCTGAGCAGTTTCCGGATTTCCTGAACCCGTCACCGTCGCCGGGCGCAATGCGCCGTGCCCCGCGACGGTGTGCTCACGCCCGCGCTTCAGCCCAGCTGCGCCACGTAGTCCTTGGCGAACTGCGCCGCGATGCGGCCGGAGCGGGCGCCGCGGCTCAGGGCCCACAGCAGGGCTTCTTTCTCGGCGGCGCGGATGCGGCGCGCTGGCACGCCGTATTTCTTCAGCCACAGCCGCACCGCTTCCAGGTATTCGTCCTGGGAGAAGGAGTAGAAGCTGAGCCAGATGCCGAAGCGTTCGGACAGCGAGATCTTCTCTTCCACTGCGTCGCCGGGGCGCAGCTCGCCGTCCTGGCTGCGGTTGTTCTCCAGGTTGTCGGAGATCTTGTCCGGGATGAGGTGGCGGCGGTTGGAGGTGGCGTAGATCAGCATGTTGGCGGCCTGGCCGGAGACGGAGCCATCGAGCGCGGTCTTCAGGCCCTTGTAGCCGGTCTCGCCTTCCTCGAAGGAGAGGTCGTCGCAGAACACGATGTATTTCTGCGGCCGCGCGCGCACCAGTTCGATGACCGCCGGCAGGTCGTTCAGGTGTTCCTTGTCGATCTCGATGATGCGCAGGCCCTGCTTGTGGAAGGCGGCGAGGCAGGCTTTCACCAGCGAGGACTTGCCGGTGCCGCGGGCGCCGGTGAGCAGCACGTTGTTGGCCGGGCGGCCCTGCACGAACTGGCGGGTGTTGCGTTCGATGATCTCGCGCTGCTGGTCCACGTTGCGCAGGTCGGAGAACTCGATCAGCGCCGGCTCCTGCTCCGGGCTGAGGCGGCCGACGTGGCGGCCGCCGGCCTCGACCCGCTCCCAGTGGTAGGCGGGGGCGTCGGCGAAATCCGGCTTGGTGGCCTGCGGCACATGGGTTTCCAGGGCATCGGCGATGCGCCGCAGCTCGTGCAGCAGGGCGCCCAGCGTCGGATCGGCGGCGGTGGGCGTCGCGGCGGCGGCGGGTGTGGTGCTGCTGGCGGCGATCGGGGCCTGGGCGGGTTTGCGGCTGCGGGGCTTGCCGGCGGGCGTGGAGCGGGTGGTCATCGGTCGGTCCGGGCTCGGGGTTGGGCGGGGAAAAGGTAGCGGGAAAGGGTGGCAGGAAAAAGGGGCAGGAAAAAGGGGCAGGAAAGGGGGCAGATTAGGCGCCGCGGCTGCGGCGCAGGCGTTCGAGTTGGGCGGCGAGCACCGCGCGGGCGGCGGCGGCCGCGGCTTCGCCATTGCCGGCGGCGATGGCGTCCACGATGGCGGCGTGCTCGGCCAGCGTGGGTTCGGCGAGTTCGCCCTCGCTGAAGCTCTCGTGCAGGCGCACTTCCATGCTGCTGGCGAAGTAGCGGTAGAGCGCGTCCAGGGCGTCGTTGTGGGCGGCGGCGGCGACGCAGCGGTGGAAGGCGCGGTCGCGGGCGTGGAAGGCGGCGCGGTCGTCGCCGGGGCGGTAGTCGCCGCGGGCGGCGAGAGCCTCGCGCAGGGCGGCGAGGTCGGCCTCGCTGCGGCGTTCGGCGGCGCAGCGGGCGATCTCCGCTTCCAGCAGCTGGTGCAGGGCGATGCTGTCCAGCAGATCGGCGCGGTTCAGCCGCTCCATGGTTTCCGCCGGGTCCACCGCGCGCCGCACATAGGTGCCGTCGCCCTGGCGCACTTCCAGCATCTCCGAGCGGGACAGCACCCGCACCGCCTCGCGCACGGTGTTGCGGCCCACGCCCAGCGCCTCGGCCAGCGCCGCCTCCGGCGGAATGCGGTCGCCCACCCGCCAGGTGCCGTTTTCCACCCGGCCGCGCAGGATCTCTATGGTCTCGCAGACCAGGGAGCGGCGGCGGGCAGTGGGGAGCGGCGGGGTGTCCATGGGCGGTTTTCCGGCAACAGGCGTATCATCCTAACATCGGATGTTTGGTCCCGGCCAGCGCGCAATGCCATGTGGGCAGTGCAGGTTGGCGGTGCCGGCAGCCGTGACGCGGTGCCGCCGTGTCGCCCTGGAAGGGCGGCGGCGGGCCGCGTCCAGGTCTTCAGGGCGGGGTGAAAGTCCCCACCGGCGGTGATCCGGCGCTCGCGCCGGGCAGCCCGCGAGCGCTCCGGCCGCTGCCGGAGGTCAGCAGATCCGGTGTGATTCCGGGGCCGACGGTGAAAGTCCGGATGAGAGAAGACGCAGTACCCGACAGGCGCCGCCGCTCCGCGAGGAGGGGCGCGATCCGCCATCGCCGCCCAGCGCGGCAATGGCGGCGCCTGGCCGTGCTTGCAGCCCTGGAACGTTCGTTCATCGCTTTGCGTGAGGCACGTTTCAATGTTTCTTTCCGTAGATCCCCAGCGTTTCCCCAATGTCGCCGCGGCGCTGGCCGCCTACCGCGCCGGTCGCCCGGTGCTGCTGCTGGACGACGCCGATCGCGAGGACGAGGCCGACCTCGTCGCCGCGGCGGAGAACCTCTCCCTTGCCACCATGGTGATGATGATCCGCGACGGCAGCGGCATCGTCTGCCTGTGCCTGGACGAAGCCACGGTGGATGCGCTGGCGTTGCCGCAGATGGTGGCGGACAACCGCGCCCGCCACGGCACCGGCTTCACCGTCTCCATCGAGGCGGCGGAAGGGGTGAGCACCGGCGTGTCCGCCGCCGACCGGGTGCGCACCATCGCTGCCGCGCTGGCGTCCTCGGCGGAGGATCGCCGCATCGTCAGCCCCGGCCATGTGTTTCCGCTGCGTTCGCGCAACGGCGGCGTGCGGGTGCGGCGCGGCCATACCGAGGGCTCGGTGGATCTGGCCCGGCTGGCAGGGCTGCGGCCGGCGGCGGTGTTGTGCGAGTTGATGAACCCGGACGGCACCATGGCGCGCGGCGAGCAGGTGGCCCGCTATGCGCGCGAGCACCAGCTGCCGGTGCTGGCGATGGACGAGCTGGTGCGCTGCATGGAGGACGTGCATGCGGCGGCGGGTTGCCCGGCTTGATGGGGTGACGGCGGCGTGGCGGGCGGGTGTGCCCCGGCCGCCACGCCGCGCTCTGCAGCACGCCCGGCCGTTGCAGCCGCCGGGCGTGCTTGCCGCCATCAGAAGGGATAGTGGCGCGGCTCGCCGGTCTGCACGGTGATCCAGCGCAGCTCGGTGAAGGCCTCGATGCCGGCCTGGCCGCCGAAGCGGCCGTAGCCGGAGGCCTTGACGCCGCCGAAGGGCATCTGCGCCTCGTCGTGCACCGTCGGGCCGTTGATGTGGCAGATGCCGGCCTGCAGACGCTTGGCCAGTTCCAGCGCGCGGCCGATGTCGCGGCTGAAGATGGCGGAGGAGAGGCCGTACTCGCTGTCGTTGGCCAGCCGCAGCGCGTCTTCGGCGTCGCGGGCGCGGATCACGGCGACGATGGGGCCGAAGGATTCCTCGCTGTAGATGCGCATGCTGTTGGTGACGCCGTCCAGCACATGGGCGTCCATCACCGTGCCGTCCACCTTGCCGCCGGCGACCAGCTTCGCGCCCTTGCCGACGGCGTCGGCCACCATGCCCTGCACTTTGTCCACCGTGGCGGCATCCACCACCGAGCCCAGCACGATGCCTTCGGCGTCCGGCTTGCCGGCCGGCAGCGAGGCGGCCTTGCGCGCCAGGCGGGCGACGAATTCGTCCGCCACTGCCTCCTCGACGATGATGCGCTCGGTGGACATGCAGATCTGGCCCTGATTCATGAAGGCGCCGAAGGCGGCGGCGTCCACCGCCGCGTCCAGGTCGGCATCCGCCAGTACCAGGAAGGGCGCCTTGCCGCCCAGCTCCAGCAGCACCGGCTTCAGGTATTCGGCGGCGGTGCGGGCGATGATGCGGCCGACGTGGGTGGAGCCGGTGAAGTTGATGCGGCGCACCGCCGGATGGGCGATCAGCGCTTCCACCACCGCGCCGGCGTCGGCCGGGGCGTTGCTCACCACGTTCACCACGCCCGGCGGCAGGCCGGCCTCCTGCAGTACCGCGCCGATGAGGTGATGCACCGCCGGCGACACTTCGGAGGCCTTCAGCACCACGGTGTTGCCGCAGGCCAGCGGCATTGCCAGCGCGCGGGTGCCGAGGATGACGGGCGCGTTCCACGGCGCGATGCCCAGCACCACGCCGGCCGGCTGGCGCACCGCCATCGCCAGGCTGCCGGGCACGTCGGAGGGGATGACCTCGCCGCCGATGCGGGTGGTGGCGGCCGCCGCCTCGCGCAGCATGTTGGCGGCGAGGAAGCAGTTGAAGCCGGCCCAGCCCGGCGTGGCGCCGGTTTCGGCGCACATGCGGGCGATGAAGTCCGGCGTGCGGGCGTCCAGCAGGTCCGCGGCCTTGGCCAGCAGCGCGCGGCGCTGGCCGGGCGTGGTCTGCGACCAGGCGGGGAAAGCGGTTGCGGCGGCATCGGCGGCGGCGCGGGCGTCGGCGGCGCTGGCGGCGGCGGCACGGGTGGCGATTTCACCGCTGACCGGGTTGCGGCGCTCGAAAGTGGCGCCGCCGCTGGCGGCGACCGCCTGGCCGCCGATCAGGAGCTGGATGTCGTTCATGGGGCTGGTCTCCTCGGGAGTGGATGGGAGGCGGCGCCGGGGGCGCCGCGGATGGGTCGGATGAAAAGGTGGCGCGCCGCGCGGGGCAGCGCTGCCGCCTGCATCGGGTGGGACAGTCTGCGCGCCGGAAGTGCCCGCGGCGCGGCCAACGTGCATCGCCCCGGGCGGGGCCGGGCGGGCTGCGCCCGCGCGCTTGTGCGCACCGGCCTCATGCCGCCTCGCCGTGGGCCACGCCCAGGTAGGCGGCGCGCACCGCCGGGTCGGCGCCGAGCGCGGCGGCGCTGCCGCTGCCGACGATGCGGCCGCCTTCCAGCAGGTAGCCGCGGTCGCCTATCGCCAGGCTCTGGCGCGCGTTCTGCTCCACCAGCAGCACGCCGGTGCCGTCGTCGCGGATGCGCGCCAGGGCCTGGAACAGCTCCTTGCACATCAGCGGCGACAGGCCCAGCGAGGGTTCGTCCAGCAGCAGGATGGCCGGGGCGGACATCAGCGCCCGGCCCACCGCCACCATCTGCTGCTCGCCGCCGCTCATGGTGCGCACCGCCTGGTCCAGGCGTTCGCGCAGGCGGGGGAAGAGGTTCTGCACGCGCTCGAAGTTGTCCGCCTCGGCGGCGCGGCCGCGGTGGGGGAAAGCGCCCAGCGCCAGGTTCTCCCGCACCGTCAGTTCGCCGAACACGCCGCGGCCCTCGGGCACCAGGGCGAGGCCGGCGCCGACGATGCGGTGCGCCGGCAGCCCGGCCAGTTCGGTGCCGGCGAGGCGGATGGAGGCACCCGGTTCGCGCTTCACCATGCCGCCCACCGCCTTCAGCAGCGAGGATTTGCCGGCGCCGTTGGCGCCCAGCATGACGACGATTTCGCCGCGCTCCACCTTCAGGGCGACGTCGTCCAGCGCCAGGTGCTTGCCGTAGCGCACGGAAAGGCCGGCGATCTCAAGCATGCTGGCCTCCCGCGTCCAGGTTGAGCTGGGTGGCGGCTTCGCCGGTGGGCAGACGGGGCGGCGGCAGGTCGTCCGTCTCCACATCCTCGCCCAGGTAGGCGCGCACCACTTCCGGGTTGCGCAGCACCTCGGCGGTGGGGCCGTCGGCCAGCAGCACGCCGGCGTTCATCACCACGCAGCGGTTGCACAGGGCGTGCACCGCCTCCATCACGTGTTCCACCAGGATCATGGTCAGGCCCTCGTCGCGCAGGCTGCGGATCAGGGCGATGCCTTCGCGCAGCTCGGTGGGGTTGAGGCCGGCCAGCCATTCGTCCAGCAGCAGCAGGCGCGGCGACAGCGCCAGCGCGCGGGCCAGCTCCAGCCGCTTCTGGTCGATATAGGTCAGCTCGCCGGCTGGCAGTTCTTCGCGTCCGCCCAGGCCGACGCGGGCGAGCAGGGCGTGGATGCGCTCCCGCGCACCCGCGCCGAAGGCGCCGCCGGGGTGGAAGGCGAGGCCGGCGGCGACGTTGTCGGCGCAGCTCAGCGAGCCCAGCACCCGCACCAGCTGGAAGGTGCGGGCGACGCCGTGGCGCACGATGCGGTCCGGCCGCAGGCCGACCAGCTCGGCCTCGCCCAGGCGGATGCTGCCGCGGTCGGCGCGCAGCGCGCCGGAGATCAGGTTCATCGCTGTGGTCTTGCCGGAGCCGTTGGGGCCGACCAGGCCGATGACTTCGCCGGGCGCCACCTCGAAGCTCAGCTTGTCCACCGCCACCAGGCCGCCGAAGGCCTTGGTCAGGCCCGCCACTTTCAACAGGGGTGCGCTCACTTGCCGCCCTCCTTGTCGACGCGGTGCCGGCGCTGCTGCAGCAGCCCGAACAGGCCGTTGGGAATGAAATAGACGATGGCCATGAACACCAGCCCAAGCAGGATCATGAAGTGGTTGGGGAAGCTGCCGGACAGCAGTTCGAACAGGATGGCCACCGGCAGCACGCCCAGCAGCGGCCCGAACAGCCGGTTGGCGCCGCCCAGCAGGGCCATGATCAGCACCTGGAAGGAGATCACCGGGTTGAAGGCGATGGCCGGGTCGATGTAGGTCCAGCGCGGCGCCATCACCGCCCCGGCGAGGCCGATGAAGCCGGCGCTGACGGCGAACAGCAGCAGCTTGGCGCGGGTGGTGTCTATGCCCGCATGGCGCGCCACCACCTCGTCGTCGCCTATCACCTGCAGCGCCAGCCCCAGCCGCGAGCGGCGTATCGCCCAGCCGGTGGCCAGCACCCCCACCAGCAGCGCCAGCAGCTGCCAGTAGATCTGCACCTGGGTGATGTCGACGAAGAGGTAGCGGCCCAGGGTGCGGGTCACGTTCACCTCGTACCAGTTCACCAGCTGGTGCACCAGCTCGGCGAGGCCGAAGGTGAAGATGACGAAATGCACGCCGGACAGCCGCAGCGTCGCCAGGCCGACGACCAGCGCCAGCACCACGCTGATGCCCAGCGCCACCGCCAGCACCGCCGGCCACGGCAGCGTCTCGCCGACCACCGCGGCGGTGTAGGCGCCGATGCCGAAGAAGGCCACGGTGGCGAGCGACACATAGCGCGTCGGCCCGGAGAACAGCGCCCAGGCGGTGGCGAGCACGCCGTATTGCAGGATGTTGATGCCCACTGCGATCAGGTAGTCGTCCGCGCCCAGCCAGGGCAGCGCGGCGAGCAGGGCGAGCCCGGCCACCATCAGCGCCTGCAGCGCGAGCCGGCCAGCGCCGGCGGGATTGCCGGCGGCGGCGGGGGAAGGCAATGCGTTCATGGTCGATCTCACCGTGCGACCCTCCCGAACAGGCCGGCCGGCCGCAGCAGCAGCACTAGCAGGAAGAGGGCGAAATTGACCGCCAGCGTGAGGCCGGGGTCGACGAAGCGGGCGACCAGGGTTTCGGCGAAGCCCAGCATCAGCCCGGCCACCAGGCAGCCGAGCAGGTTGCCGACGCCGCCCATGATCACCACCACCAGCGCCTTCATCGCGAACACCACGCCCATGGTGGCGCTGAAGGGCAGGAACATGCTGAGCAGGGTGCCGCCGCCGGCCACCAGCGCGCCGCCGATGCCGAAGGCGATGGCCGACAGCCGCCACACGTCTATGCCCACCAGCGGGGCGAAGCGCGGCGCCACCGCCACCGCGCGCACCGCGGTGCCGAGGCGGGTACGGGTGAGCAGCAGGTAGAGCACGAGGCCGATGGCGGCGGCGAAGCCCAGCACCACCAGCCGGTTGGCGGCCACCTGGCTGCCGAGGATGTCCACCGGCTGCGACAGGTAGGAGTAGCTGTAGTAGTTGCCGCCGAAGGCGAGCAGCAGCACGCCCTGCAGCAGGAAGAGCAGGCCGAAGGTGGCGAGGATGCTGTCCACTTCCAGCGCCGGGCCGGCGCCGCTGCGGCGCACCAGCGGCATCATCAGCACGCGGTAGATGAGCCAGCTGGCGAGGTAGCCCAGCGGCAGGCTGGCGAGCAGCACCGCCACCGGGTTCCAGTCCAGCCGGGTGACGGCGAACCAGGTGCCGAAGGCGGACATCACCAGCACTTCGCCGTAGGAGAGATTCATGATGCGGGCGACGCCGTACTGCAGCGTCAGCCCCATCGCGATGAGGGCATACATGCCGCCGAGGGTGAAGCCGGCGAGCAGGACATCGACGATCAACATGGCGGGGGATTTCCGGATGCGGGGGAGGTGGCGCGCGCGCCGGCCGCCGCGGGCGCGCGGCCCGCGGAGTGGTGCCCGGCCGCGCGCTGGGAGCTGCGCCGCCTCAGGTGAGGATCAGGGCTTCCAGGCCGGCTTCGGGATCACCGCCGGACGGGCGCCGGCGCGATCGGTGGGGGCGATGCCGCGGAACTCGCCGTCCTGCCATTGCCCCACCCACCACAGCTTGGGCCACTGGCGGTCCACCAGCTTGACCTGGCCGAGGATGGTGTCGAAGGTGCCGCCGGCCAGCTCCTTGCTCACCGCCGCCCGGTCCACGCCCACCCGCTCTATGGCCTGCTGCAGCATCTGCAGGCTGACCCAGACGATGGGGCTGGCGAAGCGGTCCGGCTCCTGGCCGGTCACTTCCTTGTGGCGGCGGAAGTAGGCCTGCACCGCCGGGTCGTCGGCATCGATGCCGCCCAGGCTCATGACGCCATCCACGTTGGCGCCGAACTTGTTCTTGTACAGCGGGAACTGGGTGCCGACGCCGGTATAGAACACCTTGGGATTGAAACCGATGACCTTGGCCTGGTCGGTGATGCCCAGCGTGTCCGGCGGGTAGGAGAAGGCGATGAACACGTCCGGCGCCAGCGCCTTGATCTCGTTCAGCATCGGCGACAGATCCTGGGTGCCGACCGGGTAGGTCTTGTCATACACCAGCTCGAAGCCGTGCTTGGCCACCACCTTGCGCGCGGCGCCGCCCAGGTCCACGCCGAAGCCGTCGGCCACGCTCATCATCGCCACCTTGGTGCCGATCTTGCCCGCCTTGCGCTCCTGCTCCAGGTAGCTCACCAGCGCCTCGCCGTAGCCGTGGCCGGTGCCGAGGAAGAAGAAGGCGTTGGGCCAGCGCTTGACCAGGTCGGGCGCGCGGTCGGTGACCGCGGTGGCGGCCAGCAGCGGGTAGCCGTGCTTGTGGAAGGTGGGGCCGACGGCGAGGTTGGTGCCGGTGCCCCAGGGCGGCAGGATGAAATCCACCTTGTCCTGGGTGACCAGCCGCTCGATGGCGCGCACCGCCTCTTCCGAGCTGGAGCGGTCGTCGTACTCCACCACCTCCACCGGCACCCGCTTGCCGGATTTCAGCTGGATGCCGCCGGCGGCGTTGATCTCTTCCACCCACAGCTTGTAGTTGGGCAGCACGGTGGTGGCGACGCCGGGCGCGTTGGGGCCGGTCTTGGCCACCGCCCAGCCGATGCGGATCTTGTCCGGGCCGGCCTGGGCGGCGGCGGGGCCGGCGGCGAGCGTGGCGAAGGCCAGGCTGGCGGCGGAAGCGGTCAGCAGCGCGCTCCGCCGCAGAAAACTGCGTCGGGTGTTCATCGTTCGTCTCCTTCCTCTTTGTTCTGTCGGTCGCCGCGATGAGCGGAGCCTGGGAAGGAGCTTAGGCAGCGCCGCCGCCGCCGGCTTGCCCCACAGCGCAGCCGGCTTGCTCCAGCGCGCAGCGCTGCGGCGCACGATGCCCCGCGCCGGGCTTGTCTGCTATCGTGATACGAAAAACGCAATAAATTCAAAAGCTGCCGACGGAGGAGACAGACATGGCCACGCTCGCGATCGCGTCCACCGACCCGGTGCCCCGGGAGGAAAGGCTGGCCCTGTGGGGCGAGATGGTGTGGCAGCTGCTGGGCCGCCTGCGCTCCACCACCGAGGGTGACGAGAGCTTCCGCGGCCACCTGGAGTACGGCGACCTGGGCGATCTGCGCCTGTGCCGGCTGGCCGCCAGCCGCCACCGCGTCATGCGCACGCCCCAGCTCATCCGCCTGGACGACCGCGGCTATTACAAGATGGTGATCCAGGTGCGCGGCAGCGCCACCTTCGAGCAGGACGGCCGCCGGGTGCAGCTCTCGCCCGGCGAGTGGAGCATCTACGACACCATGCGCGCCTACTCGGTGAGCAACGACAAGGCGGTGGAGCAGGTGGTGCTGCTGTTGCCGCGGGAGTGCATCGCCACCGGCGAGTTCGACCCGGCGCCGCTGATGGTGCGGCGCTACTCGGCGACCCGCGGCGTCGGCCGCCTGGCCTGCCAGCTCATCGACGCCACCTTCCAGGAGTTGCCCAACTGCGGCGGCGACGGCGGCCGCGGGGTGGCGGATTCCATCGCCGCGCTGATGCGGCTGGCGCTGCTGGAGGGCAGCGGCCGCGCCGGCGACCTGGCGCTGGCCGAGGGCCTGCGCGACCGCATCAAGCGCCATGTGGCAGCCAATCTGCGCGATCCCGGCCTGTCGATAGAGCGCATCGCCACCGCCTGCGGCTGCAGCAAGCGCAGCGTGCACATGGTGTTCCGCGACGAGGGGATGACGATCAGCGACTACATCTGGCGCCAGCGCCTGGCGCGCTGCCGGGCGGACCTGGACAACCCGGCGCTGCGCGGCGAATCCATCACCGCCATCGCGCTGGCCTGGGGCTTCAACAGCCCGACCCACTTCAGCCGCGCCTTCCGCGAATGCTACGGCGTGCCGCCCAGCCATTACCGGGACGCCGGGCTGGAAGGGGCGATGGAGGCCGGGGCGGCGGCGCAGCCCTATCGGCAATAGGTCATCGGGGAGCGGGAAGGTGGCGCAGGCGGGCGTTTGGCGGAGCCGGCTTGGCCGGCTCCGTGTTGCCTCAGCGGCGGGGTGGCGCGCTCAGGGCAAACTCAGTGCAGTTTGAGCCGGCCGGAAACGCGCTGCTGCAGCAGCCGCGCCAGCGCCAGCACCGCCGTCTTGCCGGTGCCGAGGATGGCGCGGTGGTGGTTCAGGTGCAGCGACATGTACATCCACTTGGCGATCAGGCCTTCGACGAAGAAGTTGCGCCCGGCCAGGCCGCCCATCAGGTTGCCGATGCCCTTGTTCTCGCCCAGCGACACCAGCGAGCCGAAGTCGCGATAGACGAAGGGCGCGTCGTACACCTTCTCCCGCAGCGCGGCCAGCAGCACCTTGCCCAGGTAGTCGGCCTGCTGGTGGGCCGCCTGGGCGCGCGCGGGCACGAACTGGTCGCCGTGCCAACGACAGGCGGCGCAGTCGCCCAGCGCATAGACGCCGCTGGCGGAAGTCTCCAGCTTGTCATTCACCACGAACTGGTTGATGCGGTTGGTTTCGAGGCCGAAGTTGCGGTTGTTGTCCGCGGCCTTGATGCCGGCGGCCCAGACGATCATGTCGGCCTGGATCTCGCCGCTGTTGATCACCAGCGCATCCGGCCGCACCTCGGTGACCTTGGTATTCGTGAGCACCCGCACATTCTTGCGCTCCAGGGCGACGCGCGCCTGGGCGGAGATCTTTTCCGGCAGGCCGCCGAGGATGCGCGGGCCGGCTTCGACCAGGGTGATGTCGAGGCGGAAGCGCTGCTCGTTGCCCAGGCTTTCCAGCAGTTCGCTGTGAGCCTCGATCAGCTCGGCGGACAGCTCCACGCCGGTGGCGCCGCCGCCGACGATGGCGATGCCCAGCGCCTTGGTGGCAGAGAAGGAGGCGCGGGCGAAGGCGCTCAGCAGGCTGTTGTGGAAGCGCTGGGCGTCGCTCGCCTGCTCCAGCACGTAGGCATTGTCGGCGCCGGGCGTGCCGAAGGAGTTGGAGCCGCTGCCCAGCGCCAGCACAGCGCGGGTGAAGCTCACCGTGCGCTCGGGCACCAGCGTCTTGCCGTGGTCGTCGCGGATCTCCGCCAGGGTGACGAGGCGGCGGGTGGTGTCCAGCGAGGTGACATCGCCGAGGGCGAAGCTGAAGTGATTGCGCCGCGCCAGCACGGTGTAGGAGAGCCCTTCCTGGTGGGCGTCCAGCGTGCCGGCAGCCACCTCGTGCAACGTCGGCTTCCAGATGTGGAATACCGAGCGATCCACCAGCAGGATGCGCTCGCGCCCCTGTCGGGCGCCCAGCTTGCGCCCCAGCTGGGCCGCAAGTTCCAGTCCGCCGGCACCGCCGCCGACGATCACGATGTCGAAATGCATGATTGGTCTAGTTTTCCGCGAAGGGGGACGGCGTCCCCGGCTGCCCGCATTATCGCTGCAAGAGGTCGCGGACGATCTGCCGGAAAATGCGCAGTGTGGTTTCTTTATCGATAGCCGGATTGCGGATGCTGCGGGCGATGAGGCCCTCGAACAGGGCGGAGATGATCTCGGTGCGGCCGCGGATCTCGCGGCTGTCGTCCTGGTGGCCGCCGGCCCGGCGGATCAGGCCTATGGTTTCCTCGAAGGCGCCCATGATCTTGGCGTCGGCGGCGTGCACCGCGGCGGCGATGTGGGGGTTGCGGCCGGCTTCGGCGACGATTTCCAGCTTGAGCGGCGCATGGTCCGGCTGCATGTGCTCGGCCACCGCGGCGTCTATGCTCTCCATCATTGCTTCGAGTGGATTCTCGGCGGCGCGCATGTCGTCGGTCATCTCCTGCAGGCGCTCGATGTCCTGCTCGACGATGGCGGCGATGATCGCTTCCTTGTTCTCGAAGTAGTGGTAGATATGGCCGGCGCTCATGCCCGCGGCTTTCGAGATCTGCGAAATGCTGGAGCCGTGGAATCCGTGGGCGTGGAAACAGTCCGAGGCTGCGGCGAGTATCTGCGCTCGGCGCGCTTCGGCCCGTGGCTGGTCTGCGGGTGTAGCGGAATCCGCTGACATGGGAATCTCCTGGCCGCAGCCGTGCTGCGTTAAATCGGGTAAGGGCGGGCGTATGCTTCTTGCGATGCAACAAACCTTAACATAGAATGAGCGTTCAATCTAGAACAGTCATTCTATTTCCCCGTCGCGAGTATGGCCGAAGTGGTGGTGCGACCCATGGCTGACCCGACCCCAACCGAAGAGGTTTTCGATGCAGATCAACAGGAAGCGGCTCTACCAACCTCTGGCGGCCGCGCTTGCAGGGGCATTCCTTCTTGCGGCGTGTGGTGGTGGCCAGCAGCAAGGGCAGCAGGGAGCCGCCCCGCAGGCGACGCCGGTCGGCGTCATCACCGTGCAGTCGCAGTCGGTGCCGCTGGTCACCGAGCTGCCGGGCCGCACCAATCCTTACCTGATCGCCGAAGTGCGGCCGCAGGTCACCGGAATCATCAAGAAGCGCGCCTTCAACGAAGGTGGCGAGGTGAAGGCGGGCGAGCTGCTCTACCAGATCGACCCCGCCACCTACCAGGCCGCCTATGACAGCGCCAAGGCGGCGCTGGCGCGTGCCGAGGCGAATGTCTATTCCGCCAAGCTGATGGCCGAGCGTTACGCCGACCTGGTGAAGGTGAACGCGGTGAGCCGCCAGGCCAACGACGACGCCATCGCCGCATTGAAGCAGGCGGAGGCGGACGTGGCTTCGTCCCGCGCGTCGATGGACGCTGCCCGCATCAACCTCGACTTCACCCGGGTCACGGCGCCGGTCAGCGGCCGCATCGGCCGCTCCGCCGTTACCGCCGGGGCGTTGGTCACCGCCAATCAGGAAACCGCGCTGGCCGTCGTGCGCCAGCTCGATCCCATCTATGTGGACGTCACCCAGTCCAGTACCGAGATGCTGAACCTGCGCCGCCAGTTCGAGTCCGGCAACCTGAAGCGCAATGCCGATCAGTCGGTGCCGGTGAAGCTGGTGCTGGAGGACGGCAGCGAGTACGCCGCGCCGGGCAAGCTGGCCTTCTCCGAAGTGTCGGTGGATGAAGGTACCGGCAGCGTGGTGCTGCGCGCGGTGTTCCCCAACGCCAAGAGCGAGCTGCTGCCGGGCATGTACGTGCGGGCGCGCATCGAGCAGGGTGTGCGCGGCGACGCCATCCTGGTGCCGCACGCGGCCTTGAGCCGCGATGCCAAGGGCGGTGCCCTGGTGATGGTGGTGAATGCCGAGAACAAGGTGGAAGCCCGCCCGGTGAAGGCCGAGCGTGCGCTATCCGAACAGTGGGTGATCAGCGAAGGCCTGAAGGCAGGCGAACGCGTCATCGTCGAAGGCCTGCAGAAGGTCCGCCCGGGCGCGCCGGTCCAGCCGCAGGATGTGGCGGCTGCTCCGGCTGCCGCGCCTGCCGCTGCCCCGGCGGCGAAGTAAGGAGCTGATCCATGGCCCGTTTCTTCATAGACCGGCCCATCTTCGCGTGGGTGGTCGCCATCGTCATCATGCTTGCCGGTGCGCTCTCGATTCTCGCGCTGCCGGTGTCCCAGTACCCCGCGATCGCGCCGCCGCAGATCGCCATCAACGCCACCTACCCGGGCGCGACCGCCAAGGCGGTTGAGGACTCCGTCACCCAGGTCATCGAACAGAAGATGACCGGCCTGGATGGCCTGCTGTACATGGGTTCTACCTCGGACTCCTACGGCCGCGTCACCGTCACCCTGACCTTCAATGCCGACGTGAATCCCGACATTGCCCAGGTGCAGGTGCAGAACAAGCTGCAGACGGCACTGCCGCTGTTGCCGCAGGCGGTGCAGCAGCAGGGCGTGCAGGTGGCGAAATCCACCCGCAACTTCCTGCTGGTGCTGGGCTTCGTCTCCAAGGATGGCAGCCAGAGCGCGAACGACCTCTCCGACTTCCTCTCTTCCACCGTGCAGGATCCGCTGTCGCGGGTCACCGGCGTGGGCGAGGTGCAGGTGTTCGGCTCCCAGTACTCCATGCGCATCTGGCTGGACCCGTCCAAGCTCAACAACTTCAAGCTGATGCCGTCGGACGTGCAGAGCGCGCTGCAGAGCCAGAACGCCCAGGTTTCCGCCGGCCAGCTCGGCGGCACGCCGGCGCTGCCGGGCCAGGGCTTTACCGCCTCCATCACCGCGCAAAGCCGCCTGCAGACGGTGGAGCAGTTCGAGAACATCCTGCTGCGCAGCTCGGCGCAGGGTGGCGAGGTGCGTCTGCGCGACGTCGCCCGGGTGGAGATCGGCGCCGAGAACTACGGCTTCACCGCCCGTTACAACGGCCAGCCGGCCGCCGGTATCGGCATCAAGCTGGCCGCCGGCGCCAACGCGCTGGATACCGCCAAGGCGGTGCGCGAGGCCATCGATGGCATGTCGCACTACTTCCCGGAAGGGGTGGAGATCGTGACGCCGTACGACACCACCCCCTTCGTCCGGCTGTCGATCGAGGAAGTGGTGAAGACGCTGATCGAAGCCATCGTCCTCGTCTTCCTGGTGATGTTCCTGTTCCTGCAGAACATCCGCGCCACGCTGATCCCGACCATCGCGGTGCCGGTGGTGTTGCTGGGCACCTTCGGCCTGATGGCTGCGTTTGGCTTCTCCATCAACACACTGACCATGTTCGGCATCGTGCTCGCCATCGGCCTGCTGGTGGATGACGCCATCGTGGTGGTGGAGAACGTCGAACGGATCATGACCGAGGAGGGCCTGCCGCCCAAGGAGGCTACCCGCAAGTCCATGGGTCAGATCACCGGCGCGCTGGTCGGCATCGGCCTGGTGCTGTCCGCCGTGTTCGTGCCGATGGCCTTCTTCGGCGGCTCCACCGGCGTGATTTACCGCCAGTTCTCCATCACCATCGTCTCGGCGATGGCGCTGTCGGTGCTGGTGGCCATCGTGTTCACCCCGGCGCTTTGCGCCACCATGCTGAAGCCGGTGGAGAAGGGCCACCATGCGGCCGAGAGCGGCTGGTTCTCCAGCTTCTTCGGCTGGTTCAACCGCATGTTCGAGCGCAACACCCAGCGCTACGAATCCGCGGTGGGCCGCATCGTCCGTCGCACCGGCCGCTTCCTGCTGATCTACGTGGTCATCCTCGGCGTGCTGGCCTTCCTGTTCCACCGCATGCCCACCTCCTTCCTGCCGGAAGAAGACCAGGGCGTGATGTTCACCCAGGTGACGCTGCCGGCCGGCGCCACCCAGGAACGCACCCTGGCGGTGCTGGAGAAGGTGGAGAAGCATTTCCTGGAAGACCAGAAGGACTATGCCAAGTCCATCTTCACCGTCGCCGGTTTCAGCTTCGCCGGCAGCGGCCAGAACATGGCCATCGGCTTCATCCACCTGCGCGACTGGGACGAGCGCAAGGGCGCGCAGGGCACCGTCAAGGCGGTGGCAGGGCGGGCCATGGCGGCGTTCGCGCAGATCAAGGAAGCCATGGTGTTCGCGTTCGTGCCGCCGGCGGTGCTGGAACTGGGCACCTCCAACGGCTTCGACCTGCAGCTGCAGGACCGCTCCGGCCTTGGCCATGATGCCCTTATCGCCGCCCGCAACCAGTTGCTCGGCATGGCCGGGCAGGACCCGCGGCTGGTGGCGGTGCGTCCGAACGGCCAGGAAGACATGCAGGAGTATGTGCTCAACATCGACCATGCCAAGGCGGGTGCGCTGGGCGTGACGGTGGCGGACATCAACGCCACGCTGTCCACTGCCTGGGGCGGCGTGTATGTGAACGACTTCATCGACCGCGGCCGCATCAAGAAGGTGTACCTGCAATCCGACGCCGGCGGCCGCATGCGGCCGGAGGACCTGGAGAAGTGGTACGTGCGCAACAGCGCCGGCGAGATGGTGCCGATGTCCGCCTTCGCCACTGGCCATTGGGCTTTCGGTTCACCGCGGCTGGAGCGCTACAACGGCCAGCCGGCGGTGGAGATCCTGGGCCAGGGCGCGCCGGGCGTTTCCTCCGGCGATGCGATGGCGGCCATGGAGGAGCACATCGCCAAGCTGCCGCCGGGCATAGGCTACGAATGGACCGGCACCTCCTACGAGGAACGCCGCTCCGGTTCGCAGGCGCCGGCCCTGTACGCGCTGTCGCTGATCGTGGTCTTCCTCTGCCTGGCTGCGCTGTATGAGAGCTGGTCGGTGCCGTTCGCGGTCATGCTGGTGGTGCCGCTGGGCGTGCTGGGCGCCATCGTGGCCGCCACTGGCCGCGGGCTGTCCAACGACGTCTACTTCCAGGTCGGCCTGCTGGCCACCATCGGCCTGTCGGCGAAGAACGCGATCCTGATCGTGGAGTTCGCCAAGGAGCAGATGGAGCGGGAGGGCAAGGAGCTGATCGAGGCCACGCTGGAGGCGGTGCGCATGCGTCTGCGCCCCATCCTGATGACCTCGCTGGCCTTCGGCCTTGGCGTGCTGCCGCTGGCGATCAGCACCGGCGCCGGCTCCGGCAGCCAGAACGCCATCGGTACCGGCGTGCTGGGCGGTACCATCGCCGCCACCGTACTGGGCATCTTCTTCATCCCGCTGTTCTACGTCGTCATCAAGCGCGTCTTCAAGGACAAGAAGCCGCAGGAGACGACTGCGCACGCTGCCGCCCCGCAGGAGGGCAACTGATATGACGAAACACAGCCTCTCGCTGGCGCTGTCCGCCCTGTTGCTGGGCGGTTGCGTCAGCCTCGCTCCTGACTACCAGCGTCCGCAGGCGCCGGTGCCGGCCACGCTGGGCCAGCCCGGCGCGCAGGGCGCGGCCACGCTGGACCAGGTGGCCTGGCGCGACTTCTTCGCCGACGAGCGCCTGCGCCAGCTGGTGGGCCTGGCGCTGGAGAACAACCGCGACCTGCGCGTGTCCGCGCTCAACATCGAGCGTGCCCGCGCCCAGTACCAGATCCAGCGCGCCGATCTGTTCCCCACCATCGGCATCACCGGCAGCGGCACCTCCCAGCGCCTGCCCGGCGATCTGACCGCCACCGGCGAGCCGGCGATCTCCCGCCAGTACAGCGTGGGCGTCGGCTTCAGCGCCTACGAGCTGGACTTCTTCGGCCGTGTCCGCAGCCTGCGCGACGCCGCGCTGGAGAACTACCTCGCCACCGAGGAAGCCCAGCGCAGTGCCCGCATCAGTCTGGTCGCCGAGGTCGCCAACGCCTGGTTCGCCCTGGCTGCCGACCGTGAGCGCCTGAAGCTGGCGCGGGAGACGCTGGAGAGCCGCAAGTCTTCCTACGACCTGACCCGCCGCAGCTTCGAGGCCGGGGTGTCGTCCTCGCAGGACGCGCTGCAGGCGCGCTCCTCGCTGGAGAGCGCCCGGGCGGATGTCGCCACCTACTCGGCGCAGGTGGCGCAGGATCAGAACGCGCTGCGGCTCATCGTCGGTGCCGAGGTGCCCGCCGCGCTGCTGCCGGAGCAGCTGAGCCTGGAGGTCACCCGCATGGCGGAGCTGCCGGCGGGGCTGTCCTCCGAACTGCTGCAGCAGCGCCCGGACATCCTCCAGTCCGAGCGTTCGCTGCGCGCCGCCAACGCCAACATCGGCGCGGCGCGGGCCGCCTACTTCCCCAGCATCACGCTCACCGGCAGCGCCGGTACCGCCAGCGCGTCGCTGGGCGGGCTGTTCGAGTCCGGCTCGGGCACCTGGAGCTTCATGCCGCAGATCAACCTGCCCATCTTCGACATGGGGCGTCGCAGCGCCAACGTCGAGGTGGCCGAGGCCGACCGCGACATCGCCATCGCCCAGTACGAGCGCGCGGTGCAGAGCGCCTTCCGCGAAGTGGCGGATGTGCTGGCCGAGCGCGAGACCCTGGGAGAGCGCCTGGACGCCCGCGGCGAGCAAGCCGTGGCCTCGTCCGAAAGCCTCAAGCTCGCCGACATCCGCTACCGCAGCGGGGTGGACAGCTACCTCAGCGTGCTGGACGCGCAGCGCACCCTCTATGCCTCCCAGCTGGAGCTGATCGCCGCCCGCGCCGCGCAGGCGAGCAACACAGTGACCTTGTACAAGGTCTTCGGCGGCGGCTGGCAGTAGCCTCTGCGGACCCGCTAAGGGGCTAGAATACGGGGGCGTTCGGTACGACAGACGATGTACCGACGCCCCCGAATCTTTTTTCGTTTCCTCCCAATCTCTCTTTTGGAGCCCCCGCCATGAAGGGAAACGCCAAGGTCATCGCCGCCCTGAACTCGCTGCTGGTCGACGAGCTCGCGGCTCGCGATCAATACTTCATCCACGGCCGCATGCTGGCCGAATGGGGCCTGCACCACGCCGCCGAGCGCATCCTCCACGAAATGGAGGACGAGACCCAGCACGCGGCTGACCTGATCTCCCGCATCCTGTTCCTGGAAGGCACGCCCAAGATGACGCCTTCCAAGATCACTGTCGGCAAGGATCTGCCGGACATCTTCACCAAGGACCTCGCGGTTGAATACTCGGTGGTGAAGAACCTGCGCGAGGTCATGGCGCTTTGTGAAACCGAGCAGGACTACGTCACCCGCGACATCCTGCTGAAGATGCTGGCCGATACCGAGGAAGACCACGCCCACTGGCTGGAACAGCAGCTGCGCCTCATCGGCATGGTCGGCCTGCCCAACTACCTGCAATCGCAGATGAAGACGGGTACCCCCGGCGCCTGAGGCGGCCTCCGCTTCCCCGCCGTTCCTGTCGCGGCGCGGCGTTTCACCCCGCCGCCGGCCCGCCCGGGCGGCCGGCGGCAGCCGCGATGCCGGCCGCTCCACGGCCCCCGTCCGGCCCGCATCGTGCCCATGGCACGATCGCTGCAAGCCTGCCGCCGCACACGCTGCGCTGCACATACCGTAAGGCTGTCCCTAGGGCGCAGGCGGTGATATAAGATCGCCCGGATAGAAGGGCGCTTCGCGCACATCGAACCCAGTTCCACGAGGAATGCTGACATGAACGATACGATTTCCCCGCCGCTGCCGTCCGAGGCCGAACTGCTCAAGGCCCCGGAGTCCGACTACATGTCGCCCCGTCAGCTGGCTTTCTTCCGTCATCGGCTGCAGCAGGAAATGAACGCCCTGCTGGAAGCCGCCCACGCCACCACCACCCACCTGCAGGAAAACGTTGCCACCCCCGACCCGGCCGACCGCGCCAGCGTCGAGGAAGAGCACACGCTGGAACTGCGCGTGCGCGACCGCGAGCGCAAGCTGCTGCGCAAGATCGAAGAGGCCCTGGGCCGCATCGACGACGGCAGCTACGGCTGGTGCGAGGAAACCGGCGAGCCCATCGGCATCGGCCGCCTGCTGGCCCGCCCCACCGCCACACTCAGCCTGGAAGCGCAGGAACGGCGCGAGAAGCTGAAGAAGATGCATGGCGGCTGAGGCCGCCGCTGCGCCGGCCGATCGGCGCATCCCGGTCACCATCCTGACCGGTTTCCTGGGTGCCGGTAAGACCACCCTGCTGAATCACCTGCTGCGCCTGCCGGAAATGGCGGGTGCGGCGGTGCTGATCAACGAGTTCGGCGAAGTCGCGGTCGACCACCACCTGGTCAACAAGGTGGACGACACTTTGGTCGTGCTCGACTCCGGTTGCATCTGCTGCAGTGTCCAGGGCGATCTGGTGCGTGCGCTGAAGGATCTCTTCATGCGTGCGCTGCGCAAGGAACTGCCTCCCCTCAGCCGCATCCTGATCGAAACCACCGGCCTGGCCGATCCGGCGCCGGTGGTGTCCACGCTGATGGATGAGCCCTTCATCGCCGAGCGCTACCGCTGCGATGGCGTCATCACCGCAGTCGATGCCACCCACGGCCTGGGTCAGCTCGGCGATCACCGCGAGGCGGTGCGCCAGGCGGCCATGGCCGACCGCCTGCTGCTGACCAAGTGCGACCTGGCCGCGGCCGGCGACCTCGAGGCGCTGGCGCAGAAACTGGGCGAACTGAACCCCTCCGCCGAGCAGATCCGCGTCCAGGGTGGCGAAGTCGCTGCCGCCACGATGTTCGGCTGCGGCCTCTACGACGTCGCCGCCAAGAGCGCCGAAGTGGCGGCCTGGCTGGGCGAGGAGAAGGCGCGTATCCAGGAGGCGAGGGCGGCGCGGCTCAATCCGCCGCTGAGCTGGCGCAAGCCGGGCAGCGCGCCTGGGCCGGCGCCGGCCGCTCCGCTGGCGCGCCACGACGAAAATGTGCGCAGCTACGTCTTCACCTTCAGCGCGCCGCTGTCCTGGTTCGGCTTCTCCGACGCGCTGGGCCTGATCCTGCAGGCCTATGGCGACCGCATCCTGCGGGTGAAGGGGCTGATGAACATCGCTGGCGACCCGCTGCCGCGCGTGGTGCAGTGCGTGCAGCACGTCGCCTACCCGCCTTCCAGCCTGCCCGCCTGGCCGGACGAGCCGCCCTACGACGACAGGCGCAGCCGGCTGGTCTTCATCGTCCGCGACCTGCCGCGCAGCGAGCTGGAGAGCATCTTCTTCGGCATCGCCGGCATACCTGCCGATCCGGTTCCGGCCTGATCCAGCCCCCGCGCGTCCGCCGACCGTGGGCGCGGATTGCCGATGACGCCGCCTTCCCCATCCCGCACCATTCCGCCTCCGCTGGAGAGCCGCTGGCTGGCGGAGATCGTCCGCCGCCATGAGGAGGCCAGCGGCCCGCTGGAAGACAGCGCCGCGCTGAGCGAGGCGCGGCAGGCCCCGGCCGGGCTGGAAGCTCGCATCCAGGCCCGCGCCAAGATCCTGGCCGAGCGCGAAGGCTGGGCGTCGGCGCCGCGGCAGTGGCTGGCCCGCGCCCGCCTCGCCAGCGGGCTGGCGGCGCTCCTCGCGCTGCTCGCCGGCAGCGGCATGGCCTGGGGCGTGCTCGGCGACGGCAGCCGCAGTGTGAACATCGTCTGGGCGCTGGCCGGTCTGCTGGGCGTGCACATGCTCAGCCTGGCGCTGTGGCTGGTGGCGATGGCGGTGCCGGTGGCCGCGCCTGCCGGCGGCCTGCTGGGGCGGGCCTGGCTGCATCTGATCGGCTGGCTGGAGCGGCGGCCGGCAGCGGGCGCGCAACTGGCGGCGCTGACCGGCCTGTCCGGTGGCGGCAGCCTGGTGCGCTGGGGCCTGGGCATGCTCACCCATGCGCTGTGGGCGTTGGCGCTGGCCGCTGCCGCGCTGGCGCTGCTCGCCCTGCTGGCCACCCGCCGCTACGGCTTCGCCTGGGAAACCACCATCCTGCCGGCGGATGCCTTCGTCACCTTCGTCGACCTGCTGGGACGGTTGCCGGCGGCGCTGGGCTTCAACGTACCGGACGCGGCCACGGTGGTGGCCAGCGGCGAGGCCGCGGGCAGCGGAGAGGCTGGCCGCCGTGCGTGGTCGTCCTGGCTGCTGGGCTGCCTGCTGGTCTATGGCCTGTTGCCGCGCCTGCTGCTGCTTGCCGTCTGCGCCGGCCTGTGGGCGCGGGCGCGTGCCAGGCTGCGGCTGGATCTCAACCTGCCGGGCTACGCCCGCCTGCGTACCCGCTTGTTGCCGGAGGCCGAGCGCCTGGGCGTGCGCGACCCTGCTCCCGCCTTGGCCGGACGCGCTGGCGTGCGGTCGCATCCCCTGCAGGGCGAACATGCGCTCGCCGTCGGCATCGAGCTGGGCGAGGATCTGGCCTGGCCGCCGTCCGGCTGGCCGCAGCTGGAAGCCGAGCGCATCGATGGCCGCGAGCAGCGCCGCGCCTGCCTGCAGCGCTGCAGGCAGCATCCGCCCTCGCGCCTGCTGGCGGTGGTGGATGCCCGCCTGACGCCGGACCGCGGCAGTCTGGCGCTGCTCGCCGAGTTGTCCGCGCTGGCGGTGGAAACGCGGATCTGGATGCGGGAGGAGGGCGCGGATGCTGTGCGGCCGTCGCGCCGGAGCGCCTGGGAGGCGGCGTTGGCGGAGCATGGCTTCGACCGCAATGTGCTCAGCGCGAATGGCGAAGCCGCACTCGCCTGGTTGAAGGGAGAAGCGCATGACTAGGGCCTGCATCCATTTGCCGCATGTTGCGGCCGGTTTTTGCCCGCCACGGCGGGGACGACGCACAGCGGAGAGGCTGGCGTGCCCGCGCCCATGATCCTGGCGGTAGTCGGCCACACCAACACCGGCAAGACTTCCCTGCTGCGCACGCTGGCGCGCGACGCCGGCTTCGGCGAGGTGGCGGACCGGCCGGGCACCACCCGCCATGTCGAGGGCGTGCGCCTGCTGGCCGATGGCGAGCCGGTGGTCGAGCTGTTCGATACCCCGGGCATGGAGGACGCCATCGCCCTGCTGGAACTCCTCGACGGACTCACCAGCGCTGGTGAGCGCCTGGACGGCCCGGCGCGCCTGGCCCGCTTCCTCGCTACCGCCGAGGCGGGCGCGCGCTTCGAGCAGGAAGCCAAGGTGCTGCGCCAGCTGCTGGCGAGCGATGCCGGCCTGTACGTCATCGACGCCCGCGATCCGGTGCTGGCCAAGCACCGCGACGAACTGGAGATCCTCGCCGCCTGCGGCCGGCCGCTGCTGCCGGTGCTCAACTTCGTCGCCGCGCCCGCTGCGCGCCAGGATGAGTGGCGGGCGGCGCTGGCCCGCATCGGCCTGCATGCCACGGTGGATTTCGACACGGTGGCGCCGGAGCTGGATGGCGAGCGCCACCTGTTCGATGCGCTGGCCACCCTGGTCCATGCCCACAAGGCCGGCCTGTCCACGCTGATCGCCGCCCGTGCGCGCGAAGCCGGGGCCCGCGCGCAGGCGGCCCGCCGCCTGGTTGCCGACCTGCTGCTGCGGCTGGCGGCGCGCCGGCACCGGGTGGCAGACACCTCGGATGCGGCGCTGCTTGCTGCGGTCGAGGCGCTACGCGACTCCGTGCGCGCCGCCGAGCAAGGCTGTGTAGACGCCCTGCTGGCGCTCTACCGCTTCCGCCCTGGCGACGCCCGGGCGGAAAGCCTGCCGCTGGCCGCCGGCCGCTGGCGCGACGACCTCTTCCACCCCGAAACCCTGCGCCGCATGGGCCTGCGCATGGGCGGCGGCGCCGCGGCCGGTGCCGCCGCCGGCGCCGGCATAGACCTGCTCGCCGGCGGCACCACGCTGGGCCTGGCCGCCGGCCTCGGCGCGCTGGCCGGCGGCATGTGGCAGACGGTGGGCCACTACGGCGACCGCCTGGCGGCCCGGCTGCGCGGCCATCGCGAACTCACGGTGGACGACGCCATCCTGCGGCTGGTCGCCCTGCGCCAGCTCAGCCTGCTGACCGCGCTGGCCGGGCGCGGCCATGCCGCGGTAGCGCCGATACGGGTGGATGCGCCGCAGGCTGGCGCCGCGCGCTGGCGCGAAGGCCGGCTGCCGGCGCCGCTGCGCCGCGCCCGCGCCCATCCCGAATGGGACGGCGCCGACGGTGGCAGCGAGCGCTCCGCGGCCGCCGCCGAACTGGCCGGGCTGCTGCAGGAGGAGGCGGAAAGCGGCGCCGGCAATGGCGCCAGCGTGTAATTCCACACGCGCAACCAAGGTTTGACAGCCTTTCGGCGCTCAACCTACTATCATCGGGTTAAACCGCTGGCTTGCCGGGATTTCCTTGGCAAGCCGCGTTTCTTTTTGTCCGCTCCCCCGCCCCTCCCATGCGCCAGTTGCTCCGCCTCGTCGCTCTTGCCTTGCTGCCGTCCGCCGCGGCGCTGGCCCAGTCGCCCGGGGTGCTCACCTTCGTGAACGGCGGTGCGCGGGTGGTGCACGACACCCGGGTTTATCCCGCCACCGCCGGCCTCGCGCTGGAGGCGACGGATCTGCTGGAAACCGGCAGCGGTGGCTTCGCCATCCTGGAGTTCGCCGATGGTAGCCGGGTCGCGCTCGGCGGCGAGTCGCGCCTGATGCTGAAGGCACTGCCGCCGGATGCCGACAAGGCCGGCGACAAGCCGGGCGAGCTGGCCCTGCTCACCGGCTGGCTGAAGTCCGAAGGCGGCAAGGCGGCATGGCAGCTGGATACACCCTGGCAGCGCGCGAACTGGCGCAGCGCCAACGTGATCGCCCGCGTCACCGCGGAAGGCAGCACTGCCTTCGCCGAGTTCGGCGAGGCGAGCAGCACCTTGCTGAACTCGGATGGCCGCAGCACCGGTGCGGCGTCCACGCTGAAGCGTGGCCAGTCGGCGGCGGTGTCGGCCCAGCGCAAGCTCAACCTGCAGAACCGACCGACGGAGGATTTCGTCGCCGCGCTGCCACGACCCTTCCGCGACCCCTTCCCCGCGCTGCGCAGCCGCTTCGGCGATGGCAGCGCGCCCAAGGGCGGCGCCGAGGTGGCCTATGCCGACGTGGCGCCCTGGTTGCAGGGCCCGCGCTTCTGGCGCGGCGGCCTGGTGACCCGCTTCACCCCGCGGCTGGCGGACGCCGGTTTTCGGCGCGAGCTGGCGGCGAGCATGAAAGCCCATCCCGAATGGGACAGGGTGGTTTTCCCGGAAAAATACCGACCGCGGCCGGCGTCTGCAGCGCCGTCAGGCCATTGAGGCACTGCGGTCTTCGCCCCCCGACCAGAGAACTGAGCCACCATGAAACTGCTCGTCAAATTCAATCTCGTGCTGCTGCTGGTGTGCCTCGTCGGCCTGGGCGGCGCCGGCTACGTTTCCCATGAGCTGCTGCAACGCAACGCGCGGGAAGAGGTGCTGCAGCACGCCAGCATCATGATGCAGGGCGCGCTGGCGGCGCGCGGCTACACCAACAGCCAGGTGTCGCCGCTGCTGCAGACCCAGCTCAACTACGAGTTCCTGCCGCAGTCGGTGGCCGCCTACGCCGCCGCCGAGTACTTCGGCGAGCTGCGCAAGCACTACCCGGACTACACCTACAAGGAAGCCACGCTGAACCCGACCAACCCGCGCAACCGCGCGGCGGACTGGGAGGCGGACATCGTGCAGAGCTTCCGCAACGTCGCCGGCCAGACCGAGATCTCCGGCGAGCGCGACACCCCGGCCGGCCGCGCGCTCTTCCTCGCCCGCCCCATCCAGATCAAGGATGGCGCCTGTCTGCGCTGCCACAGCGTGCCGGACGCGGCGCCGCCGTCCATGATCGCCCGCTACGGCAGCGCCAACGGCTTTGGCTGGCAGCCCAACGAAATCGTCGGCGCCCAGGTGGTGTCGGTGCCGATGGCGGTGCCCATCCAGCGCGCCGAGCAGACCTTCCGCGTGTTCATGACGCTGCTGGTGGTGCTGGTCGCCTTCATCTTCGTGCTGCTCAACGTGCTGCTGGTCACCCTGGTCGTCCGGCCGGTGAACCGCCTGGCGCGCCTGGCCGACCGTGTCAGCCTGGGTGACATGGAGGCGGAGGAGTTCAGCGTGAAAGGCCGCGACGAGATCGCCACCCTGGCGGAATCCTTCTCCCGCATGCGCAAGAGCCTGGTGCATGCGCTGAAGATGCTGGAGAGCTGAGGGCGGTGACGCAGGACCTTCCCCGGAGCCGCCGACATGGCTGAGATGCACAGGCTGGGCAAGTACGAAATCCAGGGCGTGCTGGGCCGGGGCGGCATGGGCACGGTGTATCGCGCCCGCGATCCGGTCATCGACCGGGTGGTCGCGCTCAAGACCATACGCCGCGAGCTCATCGACGGCGGCGGTGGCGCCGCCATGGTGGAGCGCTTCCACAACGAGGCGCGCGCCGCCGGCCGGCTCAACCATCCGGCCATCGTCGCCATCTACGACTTTGGCGAGGATGCAGACGTCGCTTACATCGCGATGGAGTTCGTCGATGGCTGCGGCTTAGGCCAGTATCTCGGCATCGGTGAGCGCCTGCCGGTGGCCGACGTCGTAAGCATCATGCTGCAGCTGCTGGAGGCGCTGGACTATGTGCACCAGCGCGGCGTGATCCACCGCGACATCAAGGCCGCCAACCTGCTGATCACCCAGGAAGGCAAGCTCAAGATCACTGACTTCGGCATCGCCCGCATCGACACCGCGCAGATCACCCAGGTCGGCTCCATCGTCGGTACGCCGAACGCGATGGCGCCGGAGCAGTTCCTCGGCCTGGCGGTGGATCACCGGGCCGACCTGTTCTCCGCCGGCGTGGTGTTCTACGAACTGCTGGCCGGCAAGCGGCCCTTCAACGGCGCGATGGAGGCGATGGCCTACCAGGTCTGCCACGAGCCGCACCGCCCGCCCTCCATCCACGCTCCCGGCTTGCCGGCGGCGTTCGACCTCATCATCGATCGTGCCCTCGCCAAGCGGCCGGACGAGCGCTATCCGGATGCCGCCGCCTTCGGCGAAGCGCTGCGCGAGGCCTACGCCCGCGCCTACAGCGCGCCGCCGGCGCTGGCGGTGTCGGAGGAAACCGTGGTGCTGACCGCCGAGGCGGTGCGGGCCAACCTTGCCGCCTACCAGGCCGGCCTCGCCGCCGGCGGGCTGGCGACCGGCGCCTCTGGCGTGTCGCCCGGGCTGGGCGGCCAGTCGCCGCCGCGCACCCAGGCCACCCAATGGCAGGAAAACACGCTGAAAACGGTGGAGCGCCAGCTGGCCGCCTATATCGGCCCGCTGGCGGGTGTGATCGTGCGCCGTGCGGCCAGCACCGCCCATGACCTGGGCGAGCTCTACGCCCAGCTCGAAGGCAAGCTGGACACCGAGGAAGCCCGTCGCGGCCTGCGCGATGGCCTGACCAAGCTGGGGATGCGCACCGGCGGCCAGGCTCCCGGCAGCACCGGCATCACCTCCGGCGGCCTGGGCCGCAGCATGGTCCGCGAGGCCACCCAGGCGACGCCGGTACCGACGGTGCCATTGGCACCTGCCGATGTGGAGAAGGCCGGCCGGGCGCTGGCGCGCCACCTCGGGCCGATTGCGCCGGTGCTGGCGAAGAAGGCCGCCGCCACCGCGGCCGGGCCGGCGGACTTGTACCGGGCGCTGGCCGAACACATCGATGATGCGGATGCACGCCGCCGCTTCCTCGCCGAGGTCGGCGGGCTGGGCTGAGTGCTGGGGAAGGCCGCGATTGCCGGCCTACCCGTTTTCCCCTGGTTTGTTTCCTCGCGCTGGCGGCTGCCGAGGTAGCGCCGCGGCACCGCTCGCCACGGCGCGGGCCGTGTCTCGCGCCCTTGGGCTGGCCCCCGGCCGGATGAGGGGCGGCCCGCGTCAGCCCTTGATCCGCTTGGTCGTGTGGTGGCGGTAGGCGTCGAGGAAGGCGTGGCCGAGCAGGTTGCGGAAATCCGCTGCCGCCTGCTGGCTGAGAGCGTCGAAGTGCTGCTCGTACAGATCCCACAGCTTGGCCTTGCGGTTGGCCGGCAGCAGCGCGTCCAGCAGCTTGCGTTCGGCCAGGCGGTCTTCCAGCGCAGCCGGGGCGAAGCCGGCCAGCACATCGGCTAGCGCGGCGCCGAGGCCGGCGGTGTTGGCGGCGAGGTGGCCCTGCAGGTCCTGCCGCACCTCGGCCAGCGCGCGGCGGGCGGCGCTGCCGCCGTCGTCGGCGGCGAGAAGGCGGCCCAGCGCGCCTTCAGCGCCGCCACCCTCCTTCAGCGGATTCAGTGCCGCGTCGCCGGCCAGCGTGAGGTCGGCGCGCATCGCCTGCTTGTCGTCGCTGCGGTCGTCCAGCAGGGCGACGATCAGGCTCACGCTTTCGCGCAGCAGGCTGCCCAGCAGTTCCATCTTGGCTGGCGTCAGCTCGAAACCCGGCGGCAGTGCGGCGCTGCCCAGGCCGCGGCGAAAGGCGGCCAGCAGGGGGGCGTGGTCGTCCTCCAGCGGGATGGGCTGGGGCGCCGGGCGCTTGCGCGGCGGGGCAACGAACAGCCGGGTGTTTTCGCCGGGCCCCAGCGCCGGTTTGGCGGCATTGGGCTGGGTGAGGTTGCTGGTGCTGGCGCTGTCGGAATAGGGAATTTCGACCCGCAGGCGATAGACGCCTATCAGCAGGGTGTCGCCGTCGCGCAGGGTGGCGCTGGCGCCCTTGCCCAGCGGCTGGCCGTTGAGGTGGGTGGGGTTGCTGCCGCAGTCGGTGAGGGTATGGCGGCAGCCGTCGTAATCGATCCGGGCCTGTACGCGGGAGATGTGGCGGTCCGGGTCGGGCAGGGCGAGCTGGTTGCTGGCGTCGCGGCCTATGGTGCCGCCGTCGCCGCCGAACTCGCCGATCAGCGCGGCTTGTGCCGGCTGCCCGCCCACCTGTATGACTCTGATGCGCAACACGCCTGGATCTCCCTTCGTTCGGCTCCCGTGCTGTCGTCCCCCGCCGGCTCTGGCTCCTGCCGGGTGGAGGAGCATGCGTGTTCTTGTCGGTCCGGCAACAGAGTCCCTGCCAGCGTCTGCCTGGGCCTGTCGAAAGGCTTTGCGGGGAGCGGGCCTGAATGGCCGCAGCTCGAACGGAGGCGGGGTGTTCGGTTGCCGGTAGGTAATACTTTGGTGGTGGCCGGCCAGCGGGCGATTCCACCACAGCGGGGCGGCGGCCACAATGGGGCGGCGGGGCCGGCGCATGCGCCGCGATGCTGTTCGGCAGGAGGAGGCAGTGGCGGCGGCTTCTCCGTTCGTCGCCTTACCTCCGCATGGTCTCAGGCCGACAGCATCGCCGCGCTGCGCTCGGAGGCGACCAGGATGAGCTTCATCGTCGCCCGGGTGGCGCCGACGAAGAGCTTGCGCACCGCCAGCGCGTCCAGCGCGGGGAAATCCACCTCGGTGAAGATCACGCAAGGCGCGGCCTGGCCCTTGAAGCGGTAGACCGAGTCGATCAGCAGGTCGCCCTCGCTGTACTCGGCCTCGCCGAAGAGGTCGTAGCGGCCGCTGAAGGCGCGCAGGCGGTGGGGGCCGAGGTGGTCCAGCGGGGTGAAGCGGGAGTTTTCGCGGCCGCGGTAGGTGATGAGCGCGATCATCTCGCGGCGGAAGCCGAGGCCGATGGCGCGGGTGATGGCGCGCTTGGTGGCGTCGAACAGGCCGTCCGCGTCCCGCCAGCTGAGGATCTCCGGGCCGGTGCCGTCCACCGGGCTGCCGGCGGCGATGGGCTGGGGCAGCGGCAGGCTGCGGTTGAGCAGGGCGAGGACGTCGGCCGGGGTGCGGTAGTTGGTGTCGGCGCAGAGGCCGGTCCAGCCGGGCAGGGCCACCGGCTCGCGGCCGTACAGGTTCTGCATCGGGTCTTCCAGCCACCAGGCGCGGCCCTCCGGCGCCAGCATGGCGAGCAGTGCGTCGCGCCAGGCTTCGGTGAAGTCCTGGCCTTCATCCACGATGAGCTCGTCGAACCGCCAGGCGGGGTCGGGTGGCAGGGCGGCGAAGTCGGCTTCCAGGCGGCGGAAGGTGTCCGGCTGGCCGAAGCGCGGCGGCTTGCCGGCGGCGCGCAGGCGGCGGTCGCACAGCTGGTGGTAGGTGGCGATTTCGCCGCCGGCCGGGGCGATGCGGGCGAAGTGGTCCGCCAGCGGGCGGTTGTAGCAGACGTAGAGCGGGCGCCGGCCGGCGGCCAGGGCGTCGGTGTAGGCGGCCAGCGCGAGCTGGGTCTTGCCGCTGCCGGCGGTGCCGGTGACGTGCAGGCGGAAGGGCGACATGCTGATGCGCCGCGCCCATTCGGCCAGCCCGCCGGACAGCCGGGTGGTGAGCGCATGGGCCTGGCCGGCCAGCGCCTGCACGTCCGGCACCAACTCCAGCAGGTCGGCGAGGAAGCGGTGCAGCGCGGTCTGGCGGGCGGCGTCGGCGCTGTAGCCATCCTCCGGCCGGGTCAGCCCCTGGACGATGGCGACCAGGGCGTCGCGCCGGCTGCTGTCCACGATGCGTGCCGGGTCCAGGCCGGCGGTGCCGGGCTGGCGCACCTGGTAGTCGGGGCAGTAGAGCAGGATTTCCAGCTGCGGCTCGGCACCGTCCAGCAGCGGCTTAAGCCGCGCGCGCAGGGCCTCGGTGTTGCGCGCCAGTTCCAGGCTGATGTTGCGCGCCCGGCGGGAGTGCGGCCGCTGCAGGCCCTCGGTGGTCTCGTCGAGGAAGCCGGATTGCTGCTCGATCAGCAGCAGCTTGCCGTCCGGGCCGAGCACGACGAAGCCGATCTCGCCGAACACCGTGTGCTCGCGCTCCACCCGCGTCCAGTGCAGGCCGTGGTAGATGGCGTAGTCGTCCGGCAGGCCGTCGGCGAGGCGGGAGAGGGTGGCGAGTTCGCGCGCCAGCGCGCCGCTGGCGGGCAGCTGGCGCCAGCCTTCGGGATGGGTTCTGGCCATGGTGTCATCAGGTTGGCTGGGGGAGGCCGGCGCTGCCGCGCGGCCGGGCCGCAAGCCGCGGCCCCTCTTCATACCATCCGCCAGCCGGCTTGACCATATGGCGCCGGCCGCCGTGTTCGCGGTGACAGAATCCGCGCGCTCCGCCATCATTCGCCGCGATGTTTTCCCTCGCCTTCTCCAACCGCTTCGAGATCCTGCTCGACACCCTGCTCGACCGCCTCGCCGCCGAGCAGCCCGGCCCCTTCGGCGAACGCCACGTCGTCGTGCCCAGCAGCGCGCTGCGCCGGCGCATCGAGCTGGCGGTGGCCGAGCGCGAGGGCGTCTGCGTCAATCTGCGTTTCGACTACCTCGCCCAGTGGTTGTGGCGGCAGGTGGGCCGGCTGGTGCCGGTGCCGGAGCGCTCGCCCTTCTCGCCCGCGCTGCTGGCCTGGCGGCTCTATGGCCTGCTGGAAGAGGGCGGGCAGGATTGGATAGGCGCACATCCGCGGCTGGCGAACTACCTCGCCGGCGCCGATCCGGCGATGCGCTACGAGCTGGCCGGCCGTATCGCCCGGGTGATGGACCACTACCTTACCTATCGCCCGGAATGGCTGGAAGACTGGGCCGCCGGGCGCTCCACCCGGCTGATGGGCGCCACCGAGGCGGAGCGTGCGGACGAAGCCTGGCAGGCGGAGCTGTGGCGGCGCATCCACGCCGGCCTGGGTGTGCGGCGGGAGCATCCCACCGCCGTCTTCCTGCGCCAGATCGCGGCCATGGATGCCGACGGACTCGCCGCTCTCGGCCTGCCGGAAACCGTGCATGTGTTCGGCCTGCCGACGCTGCCGCCGCTCTACCTGGAGGTGCTGCGCCAGCTGGCGCGCCAGGTCGAGGTGCGGCTGTACACGCTGAACCCCTGCGGCGAGTTCTGGTTCGAGATCGTGGACCCGCGCCGCCTGTCCTGGCTGGCCTCGCGCCAGTCCGACATGTTCCACGAGACCGGCAACCGCCTGCTCGCCGCCTGGGGGCGGCAGACCCAGGCCCACATCGGCCTGTTGTTCGAGGGCGAGAACGAGGTGGTGGAAGACGCCCTCTTCCTGCCGCACCCGGCCGAACACCTGCTGGCGCAACTGCAGAACGCCATCCTGGTGCTGGACGAGCTGCCGCCCGGCGGCGTCGCCCTGGCCGCCGGCGACCGCAGCATCGAAGTGCATGTCTGCCACTCCCGCACCCGCGAGCTGGAGGTGCTGCAGGATCGCCTGCTCGGCTTGTTCAAGTCGCCCAACCCGCCGCGGCCGGACGAGATCGTGGTGCTGATGCCCGACCTGGACGCCACCGCGCCGCTCATCGAGGCGGTGTTCGGCACCGCGCCGCCGGCCCGCCGCATTCCCTGGCGCATCACCGGCCTCGGCCACACCCAGGACAACCCGGTGGCGCGGGTGCTGGACCTCGCCCTCACCCTGGCCGCCGGCCGCTTCCCCGCCAGCCGCCTGTTCGATCTGCTGCAGCAGCCAGCGGTGGCGCGCCGCTTCGAGCTGGAAGGCGCCGATCTGGAATCCATCCACGGCTGGCTGCGCGAAGCCGGCGTGCGCTGGGGGCTGGACGCCGCCCAGCGCGCAGGCCTGGGCCTGGGCGGCGACGCGGCGCACACCCTGGAGCACGGCCTGCACCGCCTCTTCCTCGCCTGGTCGGCGGGCGAGGCGGCGGACGCGGCGCCGCTGGCCGGCTACGTCGGCGCCGCCCATCCGGAAGGCGGCGCCGCGCTGGCGCTGGGCCGGCTGTGGCGCTACGCCCAGACCCTGGGCCATCTGCGCAGCCAGCTGCTGAAGCCGCAGGACGCGCCCGGCTGGCGCCGCCTGCTCAACGAGGCGCTGGACCGGCTGGTGGGCGATGCGCCCGACTGGGCGGAAGAACTGCGCGAGGTGCGCGCCGCCATCGCCGCGCTCACCGAGGACATGGCCGCCGGCGAATTGCGCCAGGCCATCCCGCTGGCGGTGCTGCACCCGGCGCTGATGGCGGCGCTGGACGACCCCGCCCGCGGCGGCGTGCCCGGCGGCACCGTCACCTTCTCGGCGCTCTCCAGCCTGCGCAACCTGCCCTACCGGGTGGTCTGCGTCATCGGCCTGGACCGCAGCGCCTTCCCCGGCAGCGACCGCCCCGCCGAGTTCGACCTGATGGCCGCCCGGCCGCGGAAGGGCGACCGCCAGCGCCGCGACGACGACCGCAACCTCTTCCTCGACCTGGTGCTGGCCGCGCGCGACGTGCTGCACCTCTCCTACACCGGCCGCAGCGTGCGCGACGGCAGCGAGCTGCCGCCCTCGGTGCTGGTGGACGAGCTGCTGGACACCCTGGCCGAAGCCTGCGCCGACGATCCGCTGCAGCCGGATGCGCTGGCGGCGGCGCGCGCGCGCCTCACCGTGGTCCATCCGCTGCAGCCCTTCTCCGCCGACTACTTCCTGCCCGGCGCTGGCCAGGACCGCCGCCTCGCCAGTTACCAGGCCGAATACGCCGCCGCGCTCGCCGCCCGCCTGCGCGCCCCGCTGCAAGCGGTGGCCGGCGCAGGCGAGGGCGCGGCGGAAGAGACGGGCGAGGACGAAGCCTTCGCCGACGCCGCCGGCGCGCCCTTCTTCCCGCAGCCGCTGCCGCCGGCCGGCGAGGACTGGCGCGAGGTCGGGCTGGACCAGCTCATCCGCTTCTTCCGCCAGCCCTGCCGCTACCTGCTGCGCGAGCGCCTCGGCCTGGAACTGCCGGAAGGCGACGAGGAACTGGCCGACGTGGAAGCCTTCCTGCCCGACTGGCCGGCGCGCCAGGCCCTGGCCGCGCGCCTGCTGCCGGTGCTGCTGGGCGAGCAGGCCGCCGCCACCGCCCCCCTGGCGCTGGCCCGCGCCGGCGGCGAATACCCGGCGGGCGCCGCCGGCGAGGCCGAGCTGGCGCGTGAGCTGGAACGCCTGCGCCGCTTCGCCGCCGAAGTGGCGGAGCAGCGCCAGGGCGCGCCGCTGCCGGCCCATGTGCCGCGGCTGGATTTCACCCTGGGCGATGAGGACTGGCACCTCGCCGCCGCCTTCGGCGACCTGCGGCCGCAGGGCCAGGTACGCCACCGCTATGACGACACCCGGCCGGTGGATTACCTCGCCGGCTGGCTCTCCCACCTCGCCCTGTGCGCCGCGCCGCCGGCCGGCGTTGAACCGCAAACCCGGCTGGTGTCGCGCGATGGCCGCTGCCGCTACCGGCCGCTGCCACCGGCGCAGGCGCGCCAGCACCTGGCCGAGCTGCTGGAACTGTATCGCCAGGGGCTGCAGCAGCCGTTGCCCTTCTATCCCAAGTCCGCCTGGGCGCTGGCCGCCCCCGGCGGCGGCTACGGCAAGGCGCTGGCGAAATGGACCGGCGGCAACCGCCCGGCCTACGGCGAGCGCGCCGACCCCGCCTACCGGCTGGCGCTGCGCGGCGTGGCCGATCCATTGGGCGGGCCCTTCCAGCACATCGCCCAGACGGTGCTGCAGCCCCTGCTGGCGGCGCTGGACGACCCGCGCCTGGGCTGAGGCGGCTGCCTTGGCGGCGATCCGCCAGCGGCCGCGCTCCTGGCTTCAGCTTCGCGCAAGCCTGCCCGTTTGGGGCGGTCGGCAATGGCGGCGGCATGGCCGCCTCTCCATACTGAGGTCATTCCATCCGCCCGAACCCCGTCTGGCCGTGCCGGCCCGCGCCCGGGGCGCGAACCTGGAGTCCTCCATGCGCTTCCTCCTGCTTTCGCCGTTTACCCGCGGTACGACTTCAAGCTGGATCGTCAAGAACGTGGTGGGTCACGAGGTCGACGTGGTGCCGGCCGGCTACGCCCACGACCGCTCGCGGCCGGTGTCCGGCCGCCGGGAGTGGGCGGACTACTACCGCCATGTGCGGGCGGCCCTGCGCCGCGCCGGCGGCGGCCGCGCTCAGGGCCTGATCACCGTCTTTCCCCAGCTTGCCGCGCTGGCCGGGTTGCTGAAACGGCTGCTGCTGCGCTCCGACCTCACCGTGGTGGCCTGGAGCTTCAACCTCGGCCGCACCTACGGCGGCCTCAAGGGCGCGGTGGCGCGCTTCGCGCTGGCCGGGGTGGACATGTTCGTCGTCCACTCGCGCGCCGAGATCCCGCTCTACAGCCGTTGGCTGAGGTTGCCGGAATCCCGCTTCCAGTTCGTGCCGCTGAGCGTGGCGCTGCCGGCGGAAGGCGAGGGGCCCGCCAGCGCGGACGAAGCGCCCGCCGGCCAGCAGCCCTACATCCTCGCCCTCGGCTCCGCCAACCGGGATTACGCCACGCTGGCGGCGGCGGTGGCCGGCACCGGCATCCCCACCCTGATCGTCGCCGGCGAGCACCGCACCCGCCACCTCCAGCCGCAGCCGGAGGTGAGCTTCCGCAACGGGCTGGCGCTGGACGAATGCCATCGCCTCGCCCGTGGCGCCCGTCTCAATCTCGTGCCGCTGCAGGATGCCGGCAACCCCTCCGGCCAGGTCACGCTGATCGAGGCCATGATGCGCGGCTGCGCGATCATCGCCACCCGCTGCGCCGGCACCGAGGACTATGTGGAGGATGGCGCCGACGCCCTGCTGGTGCCGGCGGGCGACGTCGCTGCCCTGCGCGCCGCAATCCTGTCGCTGTGGAACGACGACGCCCGCCGCGCCGAACTCAGCCGCCGCGCCCGCGAGCGGGCGCTCACCCACTACACCTTCGCCGCCGGCGGCCAGGCGCTGCAGGCCATCCTCGACGACTGCGCGCCCGCGGCCGTGCTGCAGCAGGTCTGAGCGCCCGCCGCAGCGCGGGCCAGCGGGACGGCTTTCCGCTCCTCCCTGCACCGGGCTGCGGGAAACCGGCGGGCCCGCGTTGCCCGCCTGCTGACCCGGCAGGCGCATGAGGGAAGCCTGCGGCCGACCTCTCCGCTCGCCCCGCACAGGCCCGCCAAGGGACGCCGCCCGGGCGTCAAGCGCCACCGCCAGAGCCCGTTTCCGGCAAGCCGGGCGCCGGCGCCGTGCCGTCCATTGCCCGCCCCGCGCCCCGCCGCTACCATCCGCCGATGGCCGCCTCCACCGATCTCGACGTCTTCGCCTGCCCGCTAGACGGCATCCACCTCGTCGAAGCCTCCGCCGGCACCGGCAAGACCTGGAACATCTGCGGCCTCTACCTGCGCCTGCTGCTGGAACGCGGGCTGGCGGTCGAATCCCTGCTCGTCGTCACCTTCACCAAGGCCGCCACTGCCGAACTGTCGACCCGCATCCGCGACCGCATCGTTGACACCCTGCGGGTGCTGGACGGCGGCGAGGCCGGCGGCGATCCCTTCGTGCCGCAGCTGATCGCGCGGGTGGAGCAGACCGGCATCGCCCGCGCGGAAATGAGCAAGCGCCTGCGCCATGCGCTGCAGACCTTCGACGAAGCCGCCATCTTCACCATCCACAGCTTCTGCCAGCGTGCCCTGGCCGATTCGCCCTTTGCCGCCGGCCTGCCCTACGCGCTGCAGTTGTCGGAAGACGACAGCGCGCTGCGCCTTGAAGTGGCGCAGGACTTCTGGCGCCGCGCCATCATCGGCGGCGCGCTGCCGGCGGCGCTGGCCGATCTGTTGGCGCAGAACGGCGACTGCCCCGAAACCTGGGCGGAAACGCTGAAGGCCGACATGGCCAAGCCGCTGGCCGAACGGCGCTGGGATGCCGAAGTGCTGGCCACCGATCCCACCACCGCCGGCTCCGTGCTGGACGCCGCCGGCGCGGAGCTGGAACGGGCCTACGCCGAGGCGGCCGCCTGCTGGCAGGGTGATGGGGCCCAGGTGCTGGCGCTGGTGAATGACGCTGCCGCCGGCCTCAACAAGAACAGCTACAAGCCGGAGTCCGTCGCCCGCGCCCAGCGCCAGTGGGCGGACTGGTTCGCCGCCGGCGACGCCCGCGCGCCGCTGCCGGCGGACAAAGACAGCAAGCTCGGCCTGCTGTGCGCCGCCACCCTGGCGGACAAGACCAACAAGGGCGGCAGCACGCCCGGCCACGCCTTCTGCGACGCCGCCGATGCCCTGCTCGCCGCCCGCGCCGCGCTGGACGGCCAGCTGGAAAGCGCCCGCCTCGCCCTGCTGCGCGGCTTCCTCGACGAAGCCGCCGCCGAACTGCGCAGGCGCAAGCGCGAGCAGCGCCAGATCGCCTTCGACGACATCCTGTGGAACGCCTACGAGGCGCTTGCCGGCGGCCGCCAGCCCTGGCTCGCCGCCGCGCTGCACGCCCGCTTCCCGGCGGCGCTGATCGACGAGTTCCAGGATACCGACCCGCTGCAGTTCGCCATCTTCGACCGCATCTACCGCGGCGAGGGCCGCCACGGCAGCCTCTTCCTCGTCGGCGATCCCAAGCAGGCCATCTACAGTTTCCGCAGCGCCGACCTGCACACCTACCTCGCCGCCCGCGAGCGTGCCGACAGCCGCTACACCCTGCGCCGCAACCAGCGCTCGGCGCCGGCGCTGATCGAAGCCTGCAACCGCCTGTTCGGCGCCAACAGCCGGGTGTTCATGCTGCCGGGGCTGGACTACGAGCGGGTGGAAGCCGGCGAGCGTGCCCGCCCGCCGCTGGTGGACCTCACCGCCAGCGCCGGCCCGGCCGCGCTGCGGCTGTGGCGCATCCCCAAGGATGAGGCGCTGGAAGGCGAGGAGGGCGGCGACCGCCTGCCGCGCGGCGTCGCCCTGCAGCGCGCCGCCACCGCCAGCGCCGCCGAGATCGCCCGCCTGCTCGCCGCCGCCGCGGCCGGCGAAGTCCGCATCGGCGAACGCCCGCTGGCGCCGGCCGACATCGCCGTGCTGGTGCGCAGCCACGGCCAGGGTGCGCGCATGCGCCAGGCGTTGGCGGCGGTGGGCGTGGGCAGCGTCGAGCTGTCCCAGGCCAGCGTGTTCCACACCGAAGACGCCGAAGAGCTGGAGCGCATCCTGCTCGCCATCGCCGAGCCGGCGCGCCAGCCGCGGGTGCTGGCCGCGCTGGCGGGCGCCGCCATGGGCCGCGATGCCGCCGCGCTCGCCCGCCTGGCCGGCGACGAAGCGGCGCTGCTGGACACCCTGGACCGCTTCGCCCGCTGGCGCGACACCTGGCTGTCGCGCGGCTTCGGCGTGATGCTGCGGCAATGGATGGCCGACGAGCGCGTCGCCGCCCGCCTGCTCGCCCGCGCCGACGGCGAACGCCGGCTCACCAATCTGATGCACCTGGCCGAACTGCTGCAGCAGGCTGCCGGCGAGGCCTCGCCGGAAGTGCTGCTGCGCACCCTGGCCAGCCGCCGCGCCGACAGCAGCGGCGGCGAGGCCGCCCAGCTGCGGCTGGAGTCCGACCGCAACCTGGTGCAGATCGTCACCATCCACCGTTCCAAGGGCCTGGAGTACGGCATCGTCTTCTGCCCCTTCCTGTTCGACGGCTACCCCGGCCGCGACGACGGCGGCGCCATGCGCGGCTGGCACGAGGACGACGGCCGGCTGGTGCTGGACTACCGCCGCCGCGCCACGCTGGCCGCCGAGGAGGACAAGGACATCCTCGCCCGCCAGAGGCTGGAGCGGCAGGCGGAAGACCTGCGCCTGGTCTACGTCGCCCTCACCCGCGCGGTGTATCGCTGCTACCTGGTGGTCGGTTGCTACGCCACCTTGTCCTTCGGCCGCCCCAGCTACAGCGAAAGCGGCCGCAGCCTGCTCAACTGGATGGTGGCCGGCGGCGGCCTGGACACCGCCGCCTGGCGCGAGCACAAGATGACGCCGGCCGAGATCGACGCCCGCTGGCGCCAGCTGGTGGCCGCCGCCCAGCGCGGTGGCGAACCCACCATGGCGCTGGCCGACCTGCCGGACGGCGCCGCGGTCGCCCTGCCGCCGCCGGACCACGGCGATGCCAGCCCGCGCGCGCTGCGGCCGCCGCCCATCCCCGCCGGCTGGCGCATCGGCAGCTTCAGCGCGCTGATCTTCGGTGCCACCCACGAACAGGCTGCGCAGGACCACGACGCCCGCACGTTGGCGCCGGAAGAGGGAGTAGGGGAAGAGGGTGGCGAAGGCTTGGAAGCCGCGCCCGCCATCGCCGCCGACGACATCCTGCGCTTCCCCCGCGGCCCGGCCGCCGGCGACTGCCTGCATGCGGTGTTCGAGCGCATCGACTTCACCGACGAGCGCGGCTGGGAGGCCGCCATCGCCACCGCGCTGCAAGCGCATCCGCAGCGCCTGACCGGCGTGGGCGACGAGGAGTCCGCCCGCCGGCTGCCGCGCATGCTGCGCCGCCTGCTGGCCGACGTCATCGCCGCGCCGCTGGGCGAGGGCCTGCAACTGGCGCAGCTGCCGCTGTCGCGCCGCCTCACCGAACTCGCCTTCCACCTGCCGGCGCCGGCGCTGGACGCCGCCGGTCTCAACCGCTGGCTGGCGGCCCAGGGCTACGGCGTGCCGCGGCTGGCCTTTGCCGGACTGGCCGGCTACCTCAAGGGCTTCATCGACCTGGTGTTCGAACACCAGGGCCGCTTCTACCTGCTGGACTGGAAGTCCAACCACCTCGGCGAACGCCCGCAGGACTACGCCGGCCCGCGGCTGGAGGCGGCCATGCAGGCCCACGGCTACCACCTGCAGCACCTGCTCTACACCGTCGCCCTGCACCGCCACCTCGGCCTCAGCCTGCCCGGCTACGACTACGAGCGCCATTTCGGCGGCACCCGCTACCTCTTCGTCCGCGGCGTACGGCCGGGCTGGGAGGTGGCCGGCCAGCCCGCCGGCGTCTACAGCCACCGGCCGGCGCTGGCGGTGGTGCAGGCGCTGGACGCCCTGCTGGCCGGCCGCCAGCCGGCGGAGCGCGGGCTGGGAGTGCTGGCATGAGCGCGTTCGTTCGCTTGAGCGCGGCAGGAGCGCCGAATGGCGTATCGCGCTACTTCCCTCGCCGGCGGCGTGAAGCGCTCCCGGCCTGCCGCACTGAAGGGGAGGCCGGCCGATGAGCGCCACCGTGCAATCCCTGGGCGGCGCCCTGCCGCTGGCTGGCGAGGCGCCGGCGCAGCGCGACCTCGCCCTCGGCTTCGCCCTGCATGTCGAAGCCTGGGCGCGGGCCGACGGCGCCCCGGCCGAGGTGCTGCCGGCGCTGCGCGACGCGGCGCTGCGGCTGACGCTGGCCAGCGCCCAGGGCCACGTCTGCCTGCCGTTGGCGGCCTTGACCGAAGAGAGCGAGAACCCGGCCGAGGCGGGCGGCGCGGAGGCGGTTGCCAGCCTGCGCGCGAAGCTGCTCGCCAGCGGCGTGGTCGCAGAGGCGGCGCCCGCGCTGCCCCCCGGCGCCCATCCGCTGGTGCTGGATGGCGGCGACCGCCTCTACCTGCGCCGTCATTTCGACCTCGAAAACCGCCTCGCCGGCCGTCTGCGCGGGCTGGCGCGGCCGGCGGCGCTGGCGGACGCCGCCGCGCTGCGGGAGCGCGTCGGCGCCTTGCTGGACAAGCTCTTTCCGCCCCGCGACGACGGCCTGCCGGATGGCCAGAAGCTGGCTGTCGCCCAGGCGCTGCTGAGCCGGCTGATGGTCATCTCCGGCGGCCCCGGCACCGGCAAGACCACTACCGTCGCCGCCCTGCTCGGCTGCCTGCTGACGGTGGAGCCGGCGCTGCGCATCGCGCTGGCCGCGCCCACCGGCAAAGCCGCCGCCCGCATGCTGGAAGCGCTGAGGGCGCGTGCCGCTGGCCTGCCGCCCAGGTTGCGCGGCAAGCTGCCGGAAGCGGCGCACACAGTGCATCGCCTGCTGGGCGTCACCCCGGAGCCCGGCCGCTTCCGCCACCATGCCGGCAATCCGCTGGCGGTGGACGTGCTGGTGGTGGACGAAGCCTCCATGCTGGATCTGGCACTGGCCGCCCGCCTGTTCGACGCGGTGCCGTCGGGCGCGCGGGTGATCCTGCTGGGCGACAAGGACCAGCTGGCGGCGGTGGAGGCCGGCGCGGTGTTCGCCGACCTCTCCGCTCGCCGGCTGCTGCGGCCGACGACTGCCGCCGCGCTGGAGACGCTGGCCGGCATGGCGGCGGAGGCCCCGCTTGCGGCCGGCAGCGGACCGGTGCCGGCGCTGGCCGACTGCGTCGCCTGGCTGAGCGAGAGCCGCCGCTTCAGCCGCGATTCCGGCATCGGCCGCCTGGCGGCGGACATCAACCAGGGCGAGGGCGAGCGCGCCCTGCTCTGGCTGCGCGCCAACGAGGATGACGCGGTGCGCTGGCTGGAGGACGCCGCCACCCAGCCGGCTGCCGCCACGTTGGCGCGGCTGGAGGCCGGCTATGTGCCCTACCTGGAAACCTTGAAGCAGACGCTGGCCGGCGAGGCGGACGTGACCGCGCTGTTCGCCGCCTTCGACCGCTTCCGCGTGCTGGCGGCGCTGCATGAAGGCCCGCGCGGGCTGGCGGCGCTGAACGCGCATCTCGCCCGCTGGCTGCGGGCTGCGCTGGGTGGCCATGCGCAGGACAGGGGCGCCGCCTCGCCCTGGTATCCCGGCCGGCCGGTGATCGTGCTGCGCAACGACGGCCTGCTCGGGCTCTACAACGGCGACGTCGGCCTGTGCCTGCCGGACGCGGACGGCGCGCTGGCGGTGCATTTCCCCGCCGCCGGCGGTGGTTTCCGCAGCGTGGCGCCGCTGCGCCTGCCCGCTCACGACACCGCCTTCGCCCTCACGGTGCACAAGAGCCAGGGTTCGGAATTCGAGGAGGTGGCGCTGTTGCTGCCGGCCAGGCCGTCGCCGGTGCTGAGCCGGGAGCTGCTTTACACCGGGGTTACCCGCGCCGCCCGCAAACTGCAGTTGATGGGCGCCGGCCCGGTGTTCGCCGCCGCCTGCGCCCAGCCGACGCGGCGTTGGTCGGGCCTGGCGGCACGGCTGGAGGAGCAGGGGGCATCCAGTTAAGCGGTCTGGCGGAGGGTTGAGGCGGCGGATGCCGTCGGCGGGCGAGGGTGGAGCGTCTGAGATCTTGCGGTTGCCGCTCGAGCTGGGCGCGCAAGGTAGAGGCTCTGCCCCGAGGCTGCGGGTTGCGAAGCGGTCCAGACAGGTGAAGCGGCTGATTCTGGCCCCCGCTCCCCGGCTTTCCCCCGCGAGAGGGAGGGCGCGTCCCGGGCGTCATCGCTCATCTCGGCGGCATTGCGGCTGACCGGCGCCGCTGGCCATTGCTACTTCGGCTTCCGCCGCCAGGGGATGGCCGTTCAGCTTACCCACGTCAGGCCACCCCTCACGCGGCCTCCGGCTTGTCCTTGGGCAGCGGCGTGTCCGGCACCACGCTCAGGCTGTGTTCCGCCAGGTGGCCGTGGGCTCTCTGCTTGTCCCGGTACATGTCGGCGTCGGCGCGGGCGACCAGCTCCTGCGGGTCGTGGTACTCGCCCGGGCCGCTCTGGGCGATGCCAACGCTGAAGCGGATGCCGCTCAGCCGCGGGTCCTTGGTTTCGTTCAGCCGGCGGCAGAAGCCGGAGCGCGCTTCGCTGGCGGTGCAGTTCGGCAGCACGATGCAGAACTCGTCGCCGCCGTAGCGGAAGCAGCTGTCCTCGCTGCGGCAGGCGGTGGCAAGGACCTCGCCCACGGCGCGCAGCACTTCGTCGCCGTGCTTGTGGCCTTCGCGGTCGTTGATCAGCTTGAAGTCGTCGATATCGAGGTAGACCACCGTCAGCGGCTCGTCGCGGCGCTCGGCGGCGCGCATGGCGCGGGTCACGGTTTCCTCGAAGAAGCGGCGGTTGAGCACGCCGGTGAGCGGATCGGTGCGCATCCACTCTTCCAGCTGGCGGGTGCGCAGGCTCACCTTTTCTTCCAGCGAGCGGGCGTACTGGTCAGACTTGTTCTTGGCGGTCTCGATCTCGGAGACCAGGCTGCGGATGTAGGTCTCGAACACCAGGGTGATGTCGAAGTAGAAGATCTTCTCCAGCGCCTTCAGCCGCTTGCGGATCACCTTGGCCTCTTCGCCGCTGCCTTCGATCACGTTGACCAGCAGCTCGCGCAGCATCTGCACCGCGGAGAGATAGAGCTTGGGTTCGACGCCGATGCGCTTGTGCACCATGCCGATGCGCAGGCGGTTGTTCACATACTCGATGTCATAGACGCCGCCGAAGAGGTCGAGGATGTAGCGGCGCTGCACGCTGCGAAGGCGGTCCAGGGTGTCGGCGTCGCCGATCAGCAGGGAGATCTCGGCGATGTTGGTCTGCACCTTGTAGAACTCGTCGACCAGGCAGTCGAGGTGTGCCTCCACCAGGGGGCGGCAGGCGAGCAGGGCGCCTACGTCCTCTTCGCCGAAAGCCAGCAGTTCCTTGCGGTGCTCGATATCGAACTCGCTGATGCGCATCTGTTCGAGCAGCGTCTGTTCGGTCTTCTTCACGCAGGCCTCCTCCGTGACGCCCCTGCCGGAGTCCGGGTCCGATGTTGCCGGGGTATTGGGTGGTCATCGTACGCCAAACGATTGGGCCTTGTTATGCGGACTCTGCCGGAATTGAGTCTCTGCGGAAAAAGTTGGCAGCCGGCGGACGGGGCCGCCTTGCAGGCAGCGCGCGGCGATTTCGGCATATTGCTTGCTTGTTTATATAACGAGGACCTCGGTCGTCGAGGAGTTGGCGAGGTCATGGCAGGCAGTAAAGGTAAAAAATCATAAAATATCAATTAACTGCGTCTTGAAGTGCAATCTTCAGCAGGGGTTTACGTAGTGTTGTATACAAATATTCATATAAAAGCCGGGGACAGGCGTCGGGTTCACGACAGCGGCGCGCAGCCCTGGTGGAAGCGCCTCCCTGCCGAATGGCGGGAGATGACGGTGCCGCCCTTGGCATTCGATGTATTCCGCGAGGATCAGCTGGAGGCCGAGCGGGTGTTCGGCTACGACGCCGACGGCGCTGCCTGCTATTACGCCCATCGCTACCAGTTGTGGGAGGTGCGCTCGGACGATGGCGAGGAGTTCTATGAGGCGCCCTCCTATGGCGAGGCGGTAACGGCCTGGCTGCTGAGGGACGAGCGCTGGCTGATCCATCGCATCGTCCGCGTCGGCGACCAGGGGGAGGGCCAGTCCTTCTACAGCTTCAGCGAGTCGATGCCGCGATGAAGGCGCATTTCACGCGGGGCAGGATGCCCGGCTGGCGCCGCTGGCTGCTGCTGTTCGGTCTGTGCCTGGGCGCATGGTGGGGAGCGCCGGCGCAGGCGGCGGAAACCCTGAAGGTGGCAGTGATAGGTGGGGTGAAGATGAGTGGCGTGTGGGATCGCCTTGCGCCGCGCCTGCAAGCCGCCACCGGCATACCGGTGCAGGTGGTTTCCGCGGCCAACAAGGATGGCGTGGTGCCGGATTTCGCCGCCGGCCGTGCCGACCTGCTGCTGATCCACGGTGGCCGGGAAACCTACGCGCTGGAAGGCGCCGGGCTGGTCGGCCGGCAGCGGGTATGGGGCTACAACGAGCATGTCGTGGTCGGCCCGGTGGAGGACCCCGCCGGGGTCAAGGGCGCGGCCGACGGCAGCGAAGCCTTCCGCCGCATCGAGAAGGTGCGGGCGCCTTTCGTCGCCGCCCGCAACCAGGGCAGCCACGAGATCGTGCAGCACCTTTGGGAGGCGATGGGCCTGCGACCGGCGGCCGACTGGGTGGTGCTGGACGACGCCGAACGGCCACAGCAGGTGCTGCAGCTGGCGGCGCAGCGGCGCGCCTATGTGGTGGTGGGCGCGTTGCCGGTGGCTTTCGGCAAGTTGCAGGGCGACGGCATGGCAGTGCTGGTGCGGGGCGATCCGCAGATGCGCCGCGCCTACGTGGCGGCGGAGCCCGGCCCCCGGCATCCGGCTTCGCCGGAGGCGCGGGCGGGGGCCGCCCGCGTGGCGGACTGGCTGGTCTCGCCCGCCGGTCAGCGCGCGCTGGCGGAAGCGGACCAGGAGGTCGGCGGGCCGTGGATACATGGTCTGCCATGGCGGGAAGGCGAGGGCGGATGAAGTGTTTGTGCAGGGACCGGGCGGTTTGAGAGGGCTGGTTCGGTGCGGTTCTGGTTTGCATGTGAAAAGGGCGGGGCAGCAGAGGCTGCCCCGCCCTTTTTGCCTTTTTTGCCAATCACGTTGAAGTTGAGCAAGGCTTGTCTGTGCTGCTCTGGGGGCAGGCGCAACGCTCTGGACGGAACCCTGTTGCTCCCCCTGGCGGGAGAGGGAAGTTCCGCGGGCCTTCAATGCAGCGGCCCCTGCGGGGCGCCTCCTGCGGCCCTGCCCCGCAAGGGGGAGGAAGTGCTCTGTTGCGGTGAGCGGCCGTTGCCGCCTTGGCTCCACACGGGTCGCAACGGCTCCATGAGTCTTGCAGGGTGCGTGAGGCCTGCCACTTCACTGGCAGCAGGCCTCGTCCCCTGACTCAAGCCACTTTCCCCCGCCTCATCCGGCTCGCCGCCGATCCGCGAAGTCGATGTTCACCACCCGTTGTCGTCGCTCCACCAGCGACCGGGCCACCTTGCTGGTCTGCGCGCTGGCGGGGGAGGCGGGCGCATAGCCGGTCAGTGCGCTCATGCCGGCCTGGGCTGCGGCCAGCAGTTCGTGCCATTCGCGGGCGAACTCGCTGAAGCGTTGGCGGCCTTCGGTGCTGAGCGGGTCGGTGGCCGAAGAGGCTTCGCCGTCGGTTTCGCCATGCCCCTTGCGCTGGGCCATCTCGGCGATGGCGACGTTGGAGAGCTCGTTGGTGAGCTTGAGCAGGCGGTCGCGCAGCGCGAGGCTGAGGGTGTTCACCCGCACCACCGTCTGCATGCTCAGCATTGTCGTCGCCTCGCCGGGCAGGTAGCCGCACTCCTGCCACTGGCAGGCCTCGCCGTCGGTGTTGGCGCCGGCTTCCTGCCAGGCGCTGGCGCAGTCGATCTGGCTCTCCCAGCTGAGGTCGTAGGTGGCTTCCAGGGGCGGCAGGAACTCGTTTTCGAGATTGCCCGTGCCATCGCCTGCGGGAATGGTCGCTCGCATCTTCTATCTCCTCTTCGCTGTGGATGTCGCTCCTGCATGCCTGCCGCAGTGAGTCGCACCCGTTGGTGTGGACCTGACCGGTGAACCGGCGGACTGTCGTTCCATCTTCAGCGTAGAAGATGACAGGGCAGCCTGCCGTTTTGCCGAATGGCGTCGACCGGGCCGCCTTGGGTGGGTTCCGGGGCGACCCGCGCGGGCGCCAGGCAGCGTTCAGCCGGCGGGCACGAAGGCGCTGCGGCCGCTGCCGGCCTGCAGCAGTTCGACGTCGACGCGATAGAGGCGACGAATGGCGGCCGGCGACAGCACGTCGGCCGGCGGGCCGTCGGCGTCGATGCGGCCTTCATGCAGCAGCGCGACCCGGGTGGCGCAGGCGAGGGCGTGGTCCGGGTGATGGGTGGTCTTGAGGATGGCGTAGCCGTCGGCGGCCAGGCGTTCGATGCGCTCCAGCAGCCGGATCTGGTGGCCGAAATCCAGGCCGGTCACCGGCTCGTCCATCACCAGGGTGCGGGCGCCCTGGGCCAGCGCGCGGGCGATGAGCGCGAGCTGGCGCTCGCCGCCGGAGAGTTCGGTGTAGGGGCGGGCGGCCAGGGCCTGGATGCCGAGCTGGGTGAGGGCCTCTTCCACCGCCTGCAGATCGGCGGCGGCGGGCGCGGAGAAGGGGCCGTGGTGGGGTAGCCGGCCCAGCGTTACGACCTGGCGCACGGTGTAGGGAAAGGGCGCGGCGTGCGCCTGCGGCACATAGGCGAGGTGGCGGGCGAGCTGGCGCGGCGAGTGGCCCGAGAGCGGCCTGCCATTCAGCCGCACCACGCCGGCGTCCGGCTTCAGCAGGCCGAGCAGGCAGCGCAGCAGCGTGGTTTTGCCGGCGCCGTTGGCGCCCAGCAGGGCGAGGATGTCGCCCGGCGCGAGCTGCAGGTCAACGCCATCCAGGATGACGCGGCGGCCGCGGTTGAAGCCCACGCCGGCGGCTTGCAGCATGGGGTTGGGGTTCTGTTCCATCATCGGCTCCATCCTCAGTTCCAGCCTTTCCGGGCGCGGCGCAGCACCAGCAGGAAGACCGGGATGCCGAGCAGCTCGGTGACGATGCCTATGGGAATCTCTGCGCCGCCCAGGCTGCGGGCCAGCAGGTCGGCGGTGAGCAGGAAGCTTGCGCCCAGCAGCGCCGAGGCCGGCAGCAGCAGGGCGTGGCCGGGGCCGGCGAGCAGGCGGGCGACGTGCGGCACGATCAGCCCCACCCAGCCGATCATGCCGGCCATGGACACGGTGAGCGCGCCGAGCAGCGTGGCGCAGCCGATGACGCCATAGCGCACCACGCCCACCGGCACGCCCAGGGTGCGCGCCTCGTCGTCGCCCATCGCCAGCGCGTCCAGCCAGCGGCCGGCGGCGCACAGCGCGGCGATGGCCGCCGCCATCGGCAGCGCCACCCAGCCGGCGTCGCGGATATCCACCGCGGCCAGGCTGCCCATCAGCCAGATGACGATGGCCGGCAGGTCGTTGTAGGGGTCGGCGAGGTACTTCACCACCGACAGCAGCGCGGCGAACAGCGCGCCGGAAATGATGCCGCCCAGAACCAGCATCACCAGCGAACCGGCGCCGAAGCTGCGCGCCACCGCCAGCGCCACGCCCACCGCCGCCAGGCCGCAGAGGAAGGCGCTGGCCTGCACCGTCGCCCAGCTGCCGCCCATCAGCATGCCGGCGGCGGCGCCGAAAGCCGCGCCGGAGAGCACGCCCAGCAAGTTGGGCGACACCAGCGGATTGCGGAACACGCCCTGGAAGGCGGCGCCGGACACCGACAGCGCCGCGCCCACCAGGATGGCCGCCAGCACCCGCGGCAGGCGGATCTCCACCAGCAGGTTGTAGAGCAGATCCTGCCGCGCCGACTCCAGCGTCTGCCAGCCGGCCAGCCCGGCGAAGAAACGCAGGATGTCGCCGCTCTCCACCGGATAGCGGCCGGCGCCCAGCGCCAGCACGGTGGTGGCAAGCAGCAGGGTGGCCAGCGCCGGCAGCAGCAGCGATCTGCCGCGATGTCTATCGGACGTCATAGGCCGGGCTTCGCTGGCAGGCGTGGGGGAGGTGAGTTGTGTATCCATGGACATAGCGATGGGCGCGATGACGGAGGCCGTTGCAAGTGCGGTGCCATGTCCGTCTTGCTGGGCGTCGTTCAGCTTTGTTCAAGCGATTGGTCGGTAATCCGACATTTATTATGTAGTAATGTAAACAAAATGGGCGCTTGTGACAGACCTCGGATGCTTGAGGTTTGAAGGAGTTGCCCGGCTGGAGCGGTTTCGCCCAGGGCTATTACTGTTGGTATATAAATTGCCCGCGAGAGCCGTCCTCGCCCTTGTTTCCCGGCCCTGCCCCCGACCCGGGCCGTTTCCAGACGGAGAACCACGAACACCATGAGTCGCCTTTCCCTCCGGGGCCGCCTGCGCCGCCCCGCTGTCCTCGCTTTGCCTGCGCTGCTTGCCGCATTCCTGCTCAAACCTGCCTGGGCGGATGAAACCGTGCTGGCGCCGGTTACCGTGACCGCTTCCGACGACAGCCTGGAAGCTACCGGCGAGGCCGGCGCCGGCTTCCGCGCCGACAAGGTGCAGCTCGGCCCGCTGGGCGAGCGCAAGGTGCTGGACACGCCCTACTCGGTGAGCGTGGTCAGCAGCGTGATGATCGACAACTCCCTCTCCAGCTCGCTGGTGGACATCCTGAAGTACCTGCCCTCGGCGCAGATGGAAGCGCGCGGCGGCCTGGACGTGGGCCGGCCGCAGACCCGCGGTTTCCAGTCCGATGTGGTCGCCAACAACCATATCGACGGCTTCAACGTCGCCGGCACCACCGCCTACCCGATGGAGCTGTTCGAGCGGGTGGAGGTGATCGCCAGCCTCACCGGCGCGCTCTACGGCCCGGCCAGCCCGGCGGGCAACTTCAACTTCGTCAGCAAGCGGCCCACCGATGTGCCGCTGCGCCGCATCACCCTGGGCTACGGCAGCGGCGATCTGGCCAAGGTGCATGCCGACTTCGGCGGCCGCATCGGCGAAACCGGCGCCATCGGCTACCGCGTCAACCTGCTGCATGAGGAAGGCGAGGGCTATGTGCGCCACAGCGAGCAGCGCCGCGACCTCGCCGGCCTCGCGGTCGATCTGCAGTTCAGCCCGGACACCGTGCTGGAGTTGAACGCCAGCCACTATGAATTCGAGAAGATGGGTTATCCCGGCGGTTTCGCGTATACCGCAGACCGTCAGCTACCGGATGCGCCCGATCCCGCCAGGGCCGGCTTCGGCATCGCCGACGCAGGCCTGGATCTGCGCACCGATGGCGGCAGCGCGCTGCTCAAGCATCGCTTCAACGACGACTGGCGCATCTCGCTGGGCGTGTCGCGGCAGATCGTGGATCGCGGCTTCACCTATCCCACCCACACCCTGACCAGCGATTCCGGCAACTACACCACCGCGGTCGGCGTCAGCACCGCCGGCCGTTTCACCATCAACAGCAACCAGCTGACGGCGAATGGCAAGGTCCGCACCGGCAGCGTCGGCCACGAGCTGGTGCTGGGCACCATCGGCTACACCTGGGACGTGTTCTCCGCCCGTGCTGCCAGCACCCCCTACAACTACGCTGGCGCCAACATCCATGATCCATTGGTGCACCAGGGCGCCGACTGGTCCACCGGCGGCAGCCGCTATCACGCCAGCAGCACCTGGCAGCAGTCCGTCATCATCGGCGACACGATGACCTTCAACGAGCGCTGGTCGCTGCTGGCGGTGGCCAGCTACAGCTGGCTGCACTCGCGCATCTACAACCTGGCCGGCAGAACCACTTCCGCCTATGACGACGAGGACGTCAGCCCGACGGTGGCGCTGATGTACAAGCCGCGGCCGGACATGACCACCTATGTGGCCTATGCCGATAGCCTGCAGCCGGGCGACATCGCGCCGACCTCTGGCGTTTCCAACCCGGGTGAGGCGCTGGCGCCCTACCGCAGCCAGCAGGTGGAAGCCGGCTTCAAGTGGCGTGCCGGCGGCATGGATACCGCGGTGGCGCTGTTCCGCAGCGAGCGCCCCTTCGCCTATACCGGCGCGGACAACGTGTTCAAGGAACAGGGCCTGCAGGTGAACCACGGCCTGGAGCTGACCGCCAGCGGCGAGCTGGTGGATGGCCTGGCCCTGTACGGCGGCGTCACCTTCCTCGATCCGCAGCTGCGCGACACCTCGCTGGCGGCCACCGAGGACAAGCGGGTGGTCGGCGTGCCCAAGGTGCAGGCCAACCTGCTGGCGGAATACCGCGTTGCCGCGCTACCCGGCCTGGTGCTCAGCGGCAACATCCACCACACCGGCAAGCGTGCCGCCAACGACACCAACAGCACCTGGGCCGATGCCTACATCACGCTGGACCTGGGCGCGCGCTACACCAGCAAGCTGATGGGCAAGACCGCGGTGTGGCGGCTGGCGGTGAACAACGTCACCGACGAACGCTACTGGGCCTCCATCTTCCCCGGCAGCATCAACGGCACCAACAGCAGAGCCAGCGCCTTCCTCGGCTCGCCGCGCGAAGTCCGCGCCAGCGTCAGCTTCGATCTGTGAGGCCGCCATGCACGCAAAACTGATCGACTGGCAGCTGCTGATGCAACTCACCTGGCCGCCCACTATCGGCCGCGCCGCGATGTGGGACGGCTTCGCCCGCCGCTACGACGGCTACGCCCGGCTGAGCGAACCCTATGTGGCACCCCAGCTCGCCGCCCTGGCGCTGCAGCCGGGCGAGACCCTGCTGGACGTCGGCGCCGGCCCCGGCCGGCTGGCGATTCCCGCCGCATTGCAGGGCGCGAAGGTGACCGCGCTGGATGTCTCCGCCTCCATGCTGGGCGAGCTGCAGCGCAACGCCCAGGCCGCCGGCGCCGGCAACATCGACACGGTGGAGCTGGCCTGGGAAGACGTGCGCCCCGGCGACAACCTGCAGCCGCATGACGTGGTGCTGCTGTCGCGCTCGCCGGCGATGCGCGACCTTGCCAAGGTGGATGCGCTGGCGCGGCGGGCCGCCTACGTCATGGTCTATTCCGGCCGCAGCCTGAAATCCTTCCATGATGAGCTGGTGGCTGGCATAGAGCCGGCGCCGCCGGTGCAGGAGCGGCCGGGGCTGATGTCCTACGTGCTGGTGTTCAACCAGTTGATCGACATGGGCATAGAGGCGCATGTCGACTACCTGCCGGACGGCTTCGACAAGTGGTACCCGGACGAGGATGCGGCGGTGGCGGACTTCGCCTGGCTGGACCTGCCCGCCGGCAGCGAGGCGCGCTTCCGCGCCAACCTCGCGCCCTGGCTGCAGCCGGAGGCCGGCGGGCTGCGGCTGAAGATCGAAACGCGCACCGCCGTCGTCTGGTGGCGCAAGTGAGCGCGGGCGGCATGCACGGCATGAGGATGGATGCCCGCCGCCGCCGGCTGTGCGGCGCGCTGCTCGGCGGCGCGGCGCTGCTGGCGCTGCGGCCGGCGGGTGCCGCCGCCACCCGCACGGTCACCTACTACGGCGACCGCCGGCTGCAGCTGCCGGCGCAGGTGGAGCGCATCGCCACCAGCTGGGAAGCGCAGAACGCCATCATCGCCATGCTGGGCTTCGGCGACCGCATCGTCGCCACCACCCGCATCGTGCGCGACATGCCGGTGTTCCGCCGCTTCGTGCCCGGCATCGCCAATGCCGCGCTGGCCGGGGCTGGCGGCGACCTCAACGTCGAGGAGCTGATGCGGCTGAAGCCGGACGTGCTGTTCGCCTCCGCTGGCCTGCCGCAGCTGCGGCAGGAGCAGCTGGAGCGCGCCGGCATCGCGGTGGCGGTGTTCCGCAGCAACTCGCTGGCGGCGCTGGTCGAGCGCACCCTGGTCACCGGCGAAATCTTCGGCGCCGAGGCTCTGCGCCAGGCGCAGGACTACCGCGACTACTTCGAGGCCAACGTCGCCCGCGTCGCCGCTGCCCTGGCCAAGGTGCCGCAGGCCAGCCGGCTGAAGGTCTATCACGCCGTCGGCGACCCGCTCAGCACCTCCGGCCGGCCCTCGCTGAACCAGGACTGGATGGACTTGGGCGGCGCGGTGAACGTGGCCGAGCACTGGTTCCAGGGCGGTCCGGCCACCGCCAAGGTGTCGCTGGAGCAGATCTACGCCGCCGACCCGGACGTGATCGTGGCGATGACCGCGCGCGACGCCGAGAGCATGCGCAGCGAACCGCGCTGGCGCGGCCTGCGCGCGGTGCGCCAGGGCCGCGTCCACGCCAATCCGCGCGGCATGTTCTGGTGGTCGCGCGAAACCTCGGAGCAGGCGCTGCAGTTCCTGTGGCTGGCGAAAACGCTGTATCCGGACGCCCTCGCCGCGGTGGACATGAAGCAGGAGACGCGCGACTTCTACCGCCGCTTCTACGGCTATCGGCTGGAGGACGGCGACGTCGCCGAATTCCTGCAGCCCACCAGCTGAGGCCGGTGCCGGCGGTTGCGCAGCGCCGGTGGCGGCAGGTAGCACACCCGCGCGCCGCGGCCGGCGCGGGTGTGCAGCAACTGTTCGGAGACGGTTTCCAGCCAGTGCCACAGCGCCAGCGCCGCATCGGCGGGCAGGGCGGCGCGGCGCATGGCCTTGCAGGCACAGGCCAGCCACAGCCGCCGGGTTTCCTCCGGGTAGCGCAGGCGCAGGCCGGCGAGCAGGGGATGTTCGGCGGCGGGCAGCGCCACCGGCACCGCCAGCACCGCCGCCACCGCGCGGATGCGCGCCAGGCGCTGAGCCGGCTTGGCGGGCAGGCGGCCGGCGAAGCACTCGGCGCTCAGCAGCACATGCAGATGCAGGCTGAAGCGCAGCAGCAAGCGCTGGTCCAGGTCCAGCCGGGGAGGGGCGGGCAGCGCGCCCGGTCGGCAGCCGCCGGCGAAAGGGCTGTGTGGGTGAGGACCACGGTAGTCGCACATGACATCGCTCCCATCGGCACTGTCGCCGTCTGCCACGCAAGGGCGATGCCAGCGGCCCTGGCGGCGCGCACCTGCCGTTCGCCGGGAGCCATCCTCAGGGCAAGGGGGTGGATTGTGGGAGACAGCACATTTTTATATGTTCATATGTAAACAATAAAACAAATCGCCCCTTTCTTTTCTGCAGCCGCCGGCTACCGTCGAGAAGTCCGGCAACCTGCCGTTTCTGAATGATTTTCCGCAGATTCTTGCAGGGGGCTTTCCACTCATCGCCAGGGACTATGTCGAATTTAGTAGATGGGCACATATATTGCGCAAGGGCTGCGGCCCGTGGTCGTGCCCGACCGCCGGCGCCATTCGCCATTTCCGTTGGAGGCCGCATGCTTTCCTTCTTCACCAGCGCCCCGGGGCGCGTCGTCCGCCGCCGCCAAGGCGCCCTCGCCCTGCTGGCCACGCTGGCCTGCGGTCTCCTGCTGGCGGCGTTGCCGGCGCAGGCACGCGAGATCACCGACATGCTGGGGCGCAAGGTCGAGGTGCCTGAACGCATCCAGCGCGTGCTGGGCACCTCCCCGCCCCTGACCGCCCTGTTGATGGTGCTGGCGCCGGATACCCTGCTTGCGCTCAATCTGCCGCCGCAGCCCGGTGATGAGCGATTCCTGCCGGCCGGCGTTCCGCAGCTGCCCCAGATCGGCAGCATGCTGGGGCACGGCGTCAATGGCGCGACGATGAACGCGGAGACGATCCTGGCCCTCAAGCCGGACGTGGCGCTGGCCTGGGGGGGCGAAATCTCCATGTCCAACGTGGATAACATCGTCCGCCAGTTCGAGCGCATCGGCGTGCCGGTGCTGTTCGTCAATGTCGACACCCTGGCCGACTGGCGGCGCGCCTTCGATTTCGTCGGCAGCCTGCTCGGCCGCGGCGAGCGCGCCGCGCAGCTGGGCGGCGAGGTGCAGGCGGCGCTGGACAAGGTGCAGGCAGCGGTCGCGGACGTGCCGGCGGCGCGGCGCACCCGGGTGTATTACGCCCAGGGCGCGGACGGCCTCAGCACCGAGTGCAGCGAGTCCTTCCATGTCGAGCCCATTGCGCTGGCCGGCGGTTACAACGTCCATCGCTGCAAGCCCAGTTCCCATGTGGGCATGGAGAAGGTGAGCCTGGAGCAGGTACTGGCCTGGGACCCGGACGTGATCATCGTGCAGGACCGCGCCTTCCTCGCCCGCCTGGGCGCCGACGGCCCTTGGCGCAAGGTGCGCGCGGTGCGCGAAGGCCGGGTGCTGCTGGTGCCGCGCACGCCGATGAACTGGCTGGACCGGCCGCCCTCCTTCATGCGCGCGCTGGGCATCCAGTGGCTGGCGAACCGTTTCTACCCCCACCGCTTCCCGGTCGACCTCGCCGCCACCACCCGCGATTTCTACCAGCGCTTCTATGGCGTGGAGCCGGATCCGGCGCAAATCGCCCAGTGGCTGGCGACGCCCGTGCTGGGCACGGATGCCGGGGCCATGGCGCCCGCCCCGGGAGCAATCCCCACCGCTGCGCCGGAAGGCGGCATGCATCACAACCACGGTCAGCACTGAGCGGCCACCGATGGGGCGGGCCAGCGGTCCGCCCCGGGCTTGAACCACGGAGTTCCACCATGTCTTCAGTCATTGCCCGCCGGGCCCGCCCGGTTGGCCGGGTGCTGTCGCGCCTTGCGCGCGCCGGGGCCTGTCCGCCGTCCTCTCCTCCGGCTGCTTCCCGCATGGGGCTGAGCCCGCGCCTGCTGGCCTGGCTGATTGCCGCCGCCCTGCCGCCTTTTGTCACCCCGGCCGCCGCCCAGACCATGCTGGCGCCGGTGGTGGTGGAGGCCGAGGCGGAGAACACGCCGCCCGTTTCCGCCTGGTACGAACCGGAGCGGGACAACGCCGCCACCCTCTACCGCGTCGGCGAAGAGGGTGTCGCCCTGTTCGGCGCGCCGGGCGCCACCAACCCCTACACCATGATTTCCGAGCTGCCCGGCGCCAAGGTGGAAACGCTGGACGCCTACGGCCTGGCCAACCTCCAGGGCGGCAACAAGGGCCTGCGGGTGCGTGGCGAGGTTGCCTCCCACGGCGCCAACGGCACGCTGGAAGGCCTGCCGATGAACGGGCCGGGACCGGGGCCGGGCTACCTCTTCCTGGTGGACGCGGAGAACGTCGCCGGCGTGTCGCTCGGCCAGGGGCCCATCCCCTCGGACCGCTTCAGCCTGTACAACACCGCCGGCTCGCTGGACACCCGGCTGCTGTGGCCGAAGGAGAAGTTCGGCGGCAGCGCCTCCATCAGCTACGGCTCGGAGAACTTCCGCCGCCTGTTCGCCCGGGTGGATAGCGGCCGCCTGGCCGACGGCACCGCCTTCTTCGTCTCCGCCTCCACCACCGCGGCGGACAAGTGGCGCGGCTCCGGCAACGCCCCCGACCACCGCGACACCTTCGCCGCCGGCCTGGACCGCAGCTTTGGCGCGCTGGATGTCCGCCTCTTCGTCGCCCACAGCGACATGGCGCAGGACAACTACCGCGGCCTCACCTACGAGCAGGCGCGCAACCTGTCCGACTACTGGGACTACGACTACGCCAAGTCGCCCGGCGGTACCACCAACGTCCAGCGCGCCAACTGGCAGGGCTACAACCGCCAGGCGTTCGAGACCACCGCCGCGCTGGCGGAAATCGTCTATCGCTTCGACGACCTCACCCGCCTCACCGTCAAACCCTTCTACATGAAGGAAAAGGGCTGGTACCTGTTCGGCCAGCCCAACGGCCAGGTGCGCAAGTGGCTGCTGGACCACGACTGGTACGGCGTGAACACCGAGCTGCAGACCCGCGCCGCCGACACCGACTTCAAGTTCGGCTATGCCTACGTCTCCATGGAGCCGCCGGGGCCGCCGACGCAGTGGAAGCAGTACCTGCCCAACAACAGCGGCGGGCTCAGCTTCAACAGCTGGTCCATGCTGGCCGACGTCGAGCGCCGCCACGACCTGCACTCGGTGTTCGCCAGCGCCGAGCACCGTTTCGACGCGCTGAAGGTGAAGGGCGGCCTGCGCTACGTGCAGGACATCCTGCCCGCGCTGGACTTCCACAACACCGCCGGCGTCGGTGACGTCTCCTATGGCGATGCGCTGGACCAGTCCACTGGCGTCAACGCCACCCGCAGCGTCAACAGCCGCCGGCTGGATGCCTGGCTGCCCTACCTCGGCGTGAGCTACGCCCTGTCGCCGGCGGTGGAGCTGAAGGCGGCGGTCGGCCGCAACTTCGGCACGCCCTCCTTCGACGTCTGGAACTCCGGCCCGCCCACCAGCATGAGCTCGCAGCAGCTGTGGAACGAGATGGAGCTGGAACTGGCCGACTCCCTGGACATCGGCGCCCGCTTCGACTTCGGCAGCGGTTACCTGGAGCCCACGCTGTACTACACCAAGTACAGCAACAAGGCCGTCACCTTCTATGACGCGGCGCTGGGCGCCTCCTACACCCAGAACGTCGCCAAGGCGCACCAGATCGGCCTGCAGCTGGCCGGCGGCTGGCAGCCGATGCGCTCGCTCAGCCTCTTCGGCAGTCTCAACTGGGGCCGCTCCGAGTTCGACGAGGACATCCGCAGCGCCGCCAGCAGCGTGCGCCAGACCAAGGGCCAGCAACTGCCCGACGTGCCGGCGCTCACCGCCAGCCTGGGCGCCGCCTGGCGCTACGGCCCCTATACCTTGTCGCCGGTGGTGCACTACACCGCCAGCCGCTACGCCAACGTCGAGCGCACCGAGAAGGTGCCGGGCTACAGCACCACCAACGTCGACCTGTCCTGGCGCGGCCGCAGCAGCTGGGGCGGGCTCACCGCCACGCTGTCGGTCATCAACCTCTTCGATCGCCGCTACATCGGCTACATCAGCGCCAACGAGCTGACCAGCCCCGGCGGCACCACCTACTACCCCGGCGCGCCGCGCACCGTGGTGGCCAAGGTGGGGGTGGAGTTCTGAGGGCGATGCTGCGGTGGCTGAGGCGCTGATTTCCGGGACGCCTGCCCGCCAGGGCGGCAACGGGGCGTGTCACGGCATTGCCGGCTTGAGAGCCTGAATAAATGGCCGGCTGCAGATGGCGCCGGCCGTTTTCATCGCCGCCTGCCGGGTGAGGCGGGCGCAGCGCGGCTTCAGAGCTCGGTGAACACCGCTTCCGCCGACAGGCGTGATTTCGGCAGCTTGGCGTTGAAGTCCTCCGCCGCGCGGTAACCCAGGCCGACCACCACCACGCTGGTAAGGCCGCGGGCGCGCAGGCCCAGCTCGGCGTCCAGCAGGCGCGGATCGAAGCCTTCCATCGGGCAGGCGTCGATCTCCAGCGCCGCCGCGCCCAGCAGCAGGGTGCCGAGGGCGAGATAGACCTGCTTCTCCATCCAGTGCTGGGTGTCCTTATGGTCGAAGCGGTGCAGGTTCACATAGCCGCTGCGGCCGTTGTGCTGGCCAGCCTTAGCTTCCGGGGTAGCGAAGCGGCCATCCTTGTCCTCCTGCTCCAGCAGCGCGGCGAGGTGGGCTTCGTCGAAGGCGGTGCGGGCGCACAGCACGATGACGTGGGAGGCGTTCAGGATCTTGGCTTCGTTGTAGGCGTAGCCCGGCTGGGTGCCCTTGGCGACGCGCGCCCTGGCCTCGTCGCTGGCGGCGACGACGAAATGCCAGGGTTGGGAATTGACCGAGGACGGGCTGTGGCGCAGCAACTCGCGCAACTGGGCGAACTGTTCCGCCGGAATCTTGCGGCTGGGGTCGAAAGCCTTGGTGGTGTAGCGGGCCTTGGCGAAGCTGAGGACGTTCATCTGTGGCTCCAGTGAGATGGGATGGTTGCAGGGGCTTGCGGAAAGACTTGAAAGCCAGGATCGCGCGATAGGCGGAAGACGGCCGTTGGCCGCCATTCTCGGTGTTCGGCGCCAACGGGAAAACCTCCTCGCGGCAGAAGCACTTTCAAGTCGCATTTGAAAATGGGGGCCTTAGAGGTCCGCTCGCCGCCAAAGAGAAAGGGCGCCCGAAGCGCCCTTCGTTCCGTGCGCGCATCGCCGGATCAGGCCGGCACGCCCAGGATCACGTTGGAGGCCTTGATCACCGCGGTGACGGCCACGCCGGGCTTGAGGCCAAGCTCGCCCGCCGCATCCTTGGTGACTACCGCCGCGACCTCGGTGCCACCCGGCAGGCTGATCAGCACTTCCGAATTCACCGCGCCGTTCTCCACCGCTTTGACGGTGCCGCGGAGGCAGTTGCGCGCCGACAGTGTCACGCCGCTGCTGTCGGTCATCAGCATCACCCAGGGCGCTTTGACCAGCGCCATCACCTCCTTTCCCTCCGCCAGCGCCAGCGTGTTCACGCTCTCCATGGTGACGATGGCGATCAGGGCGTCGCCGCCGCCGAGGGCGATCTCCACCTCGGCATTGACCGTGCCGGGCCGCAGGGCGCTGATGTTGCCCTTGAAAACGTTGCGGGCGCTGACCTTCATGGATGGCTCCTTACGGGACTTTGCAGGATTCGAGACACGCTGTATTGTTTGCTACATAGATTTGTCGCGGGGGCGACAGGCTGTGTGGCCATTTCCGGCCGACGAGAAGATAGTTCTTTCGTTTGTAGCCCCACAACCATAGAGAAAGCCGTTTTGGCACGGAAATGGCTTTATATGTCGGAGATACCATAATGCCTGCGCGCCCCATGACTGCTACCCGTTTCCTCGCCCGCATGTCCCTCGAGACCGAGGTGGGCACCGCCCTTTCCGATACCCGCATCCGCCTGCTGGAAGAGATAGGCCGGAAGGGGTCCATCAACCAGGCGGCGAAGGCGGTGCCCTTGTCGTACAAGGCAGCCTGGGATGCCATCGACACCATGAACAACCTGGCGCCGGAGCCGCTGGTGGTCCGGGTTACCGGCGGCCGCCAGGGCGGCGGCACCCAGCTCACCGAGTACGGCCGCCGCATCGTCGCCATGTACCGGGCGCTGGAGATCGAATACCAGGCCGCGCTCGACCGCCTCTCCGAGCGCCTCAACGACGTTGGCGGCGGCGACATCCAGGCCTTCCAGAAGCTGATGCACAGCATGAGCATGAAGACCAGCGCCCGCAACCAGTTCGCCGGCATCGTCACCGGCCTGCGCGACGGCGGCGTGGATTACGAGGTGCGCCTGCGGCTGGACCCCAGGCACGAGATCACCTCGGTCATCACCAAGGCCAGCGCGGAGAACCTCAACCTGCAGATCGGCAAGGAGGTGTTCGCGATGGTGAAGTCCTCCTCGGTGATGCTGGCGGTGGACAAGGGCATGAAACTCACCGCCCGCAACCAGCTGTGGGGCGAGGTGGTGGCGGTGCATGAAGGCCCGGTGAACAACGAGGTCACCCTGCAGCTGCCATCCGGCCGCAATGTCACCGCCGTGGTCACCCAGGACAGCTGCACCGCGCTGGGCATCGAGGTGGGCACCGAGGCCTGCGCTTTCTTCAAGTCGTCCAGCGTGATCCTGGCCGCCTACGACTGATTCCTTCCGCTTTCCTTCCAACGTCTTTCGGAGTTCCAACATGCGTCTGCCGCTGTCCCGCCTGCTCGCCGCCCTCGGCGCCGGTTTCCTGGCTTGTGCCGCCCACGCCGCCGAAGTCCAGATCGCCGTGGCCGCCAACTTCACCGCGCCCATCAAGGAGATCGCCGCCGAGTTCGAGAAGGACACCGGCCACAAGGTCGTCGCCTCCTTCGGCCCTACCGGCGGCTTCTACACCCAGATCAAGAACGGCGCGCCCTTCGAAGTCTTCTTCGCCGCCGACGACACCACGCCGGAAAAGCTGGAGAAGGAAGGCGACACGGTGGCCGGTTCGCGCTGGACCTACGCCGTCGGCAAGCTGGTGCTGTGGTCTTCCACGCCGGGCTATGTGGATGACAAGGGCGAAGTGCTGAAGAAGAACGAGTTCAAGCACCTCTCCATCGGCAATCCGAAGACCGCGCCTTACGGCCTGGCCGGCATCCAGACCATGGAAAAGCTGGGCCTGGCCGAAGCGATCAAGCCCAAGCTGGTCGAAGGCAGCAACATCACCCAGGCCTACCAGTTCGTCGCCACCGGCAATGCCGAGCTGGGCTTCGTCGCCCTGTCCCAGGTCTACAAGGATGGCAAGATCACCGGCGGTTCCGCCTGGATCGTGCCCGCCGACCTGTACGAGCCGATCAAGCAGGATGCCGTCATCCTCAGCAAGGGCAAGGACAACCCCGCCGCCAAGGCGCTGGCCGATTACCTGAAGGGGCCGAAGGCCATCGCGGTGATCAAGGCCTACGGCTACGATCTGTAATACCGCGGCAGGCAGGGAAGGTCGGCGATGCCATTGACCGGACTCGATCTATCCGCCATCTGGCTGACGCTGGAACTGGCTTCGCTGACGACCGCGCTGCTGCTGCTGATCGGCACGCCCATCTCCTGGTGGCTGGCGCGTACCCGTTCGCGGCTGAAGGGGCCGGTGGGCGCGGTGGTGGCGCTGCCGCTGGTGCTGCCGCCCACCGTGATCGGCTTCTACCTGCTGGTGACCATGGGGCCCAACGGCCCCATCGGGCACTTCACCCAGTCGCTGGGGCTGGGCGTGCTGCCCTTCACCTTCGCCGGCCTGGTCGTCGGCTCGGTGTTCTACTCCATGCCCTTCGTGGTGCAGCCGCTGCAGAACGCCTTCGAGGCCATAGGCGACCGTCCGCTGGAGGTGGCCGCCACGCTGCGCGCCAGCCCGTGGGACCGCTTCTTCACCGTGGTGCTGCCGCTGGCCCGCCCCGGCTTCGTCACCGCCGCCATCCTCGGCTTCGCCCATACCGTGGGCGAGTTCGGCGTGGTGCTGATGATAGGCGGCAACATTCCCGACAAGACCCGCACCGTGTCCGTCCAGATCTTCGACCATGTCGAGGCGATGGAATATGCCCAGGCCCATTGGCTGGCCGGCGGCATGGTGGTGTTCTCCTTCTTCGTGCTGCTCGCTCTCTACTCCAGCCGGCGCTTCAAGCCCGCGCTGGGATGAGCGGGCGGAGAACCGTAATGAATGCAGCCCTGGAACCCGCCCTCGCCCAGCAGGCTGGCGGCGAGCGCGCCATCCGCGCGCGCTTCCGGGTCGACTACGCCGGCTTCGCGCTGGATGTCGACCTCACCCTGCCCGGCCACGGTGTCACCGCGCTGTTCGGCCATTCCGGCTCCGGCAAGACCACCTGCCTGCGCTGCGTGGCCGGACTGGAGCGGGCGCAGGAAGGGCGCCTGGAGATCAACGGCGAGCTGTGGCAGGACACCGCCGCCGGCGTTTTCCTGCCCACCCACAAGCGGCCGCTGGGCTATGTGTTCCAGGAGGCCAGCCTGTTCCCCCACCTATCGGTGCGGCGCAACCTGGAGTACGGCATGCGCCGCGCCGGTGCGCTGGAAGACCGGCGGGCCTGGGACCAGGCGATGGAGTTGCTCGGCATCGCCCACCTGCTGGACCGCATGCCGGACCGCCTGTCCGGCGGCGAGCGCCAGCGCGTCGGCATCGCCCGCGCGCTGCTGACGCGGCCGCGCCTGCTGCTGATGGACGAGCCGCTGGCGGCGCTGGACCTCAAGCGCAAGAGCGAGATCCTGCCCTACCTCGAACGCCTGCATGACGAGCTGGACATCCCGCTGCTCTACGTCAGCCATTCGCCGGACGAAGTAGCGCGGCTGGCCGACCATGTGGTGCTGCTGGACCAGGGCAAGGTGGTAGCGCAAGGCCCGCTGGTGGATACGCTGGCGCGGCTGGACCTGCCGACTGCCTTCACCGAGGACGCCGGCGTGGTCATCGAGTCGGTGGTGGCCGAGCATGACGACGGCTATCACCTCACCCGGCTGGACTTCCCCGGCGGCAACGTGATGGTGGCCCGCCGGCCGGAGGCGCTGGGGCGCAAGCTGCGCTTCCGTGTACATGCGCGCGACGTCAGCCTGGCGGTGGCGAGGCTGGAAGGCAGCACCATCACCAACCTGTTGCCGGTGCTGGTGACCGACCTGGCGGAGGCTGATACGCCGGCACACGTACTGGTGCGGCTGGACGCGGAAGGTACTCCGCTGCTGGCGCGCATCACCCGCCGCTCGGCGGACCAGCTGCGGGTGGGCGTGGGCCGGCGCATGTGGGCGCAGATCAAGACGGTGGCGCTGCTGGGCTGAGGCGGCGGGGGTTCCGTTATCTTGCGGGTGCCGCGCGGCGCCGGTGGGCCGGGGGTCAGCGCTGGTCGTCGGTTGGCCCCGCCGCTCGCTCGGTCGCATCTATCACCATCCAGCCCAGCAGGTCGCCCAGGCAGGCGTGGATGGCGTCGGCATTCACCCGCTGCAGCTTGCGGTCCTCGGTGCCGAGGTCGAAGCGGCCCTGCTCCTCCCACAACTCCATGATCTGGTAGCGCGGCAGCAGCGCCACGTCTTCCTGCCGCGACGCCCACCACAGGTAGCCGCGGTAGGGGCGGAAATTGGCCAGCAGGTCGGAGTAAGGGCCGTACTGCATGTCCATCAGCATCACGTCGATATCGCGGCCGCGCAGGGTTTTCAGCGCGCGGGAAACGGCGCGGCCGAATTCCTGCAGCGAGGTGTTGCGCACCGCGTCGGCGGAGCCGGTCTGCCACACCACCAGGTCCGGCTTGCGGGCGATCACCTCCGGCTGCAGGCCGCGCACCATCTGGGTGGCGGTCTGGCCGGGCTGGGACAGCACCTCCACCTCCAGCGCCACGCCTGGATAGCGTTCAGCCAGGCGGGCGCGCAGATGGGCCGGATAGGCCTGGTCAGTGCCGCTGGTGCCGGCGCCGGCGGTGGACCGGGTGCCCCACACCAGCACCTTCAGCCGCTTACCGTTCAGCGCCTTGGCCACGTTGCGCAGCGGCGGGTTGTGCTGCAGCAGCCCGGTAGGCACGCCGCAAGGCGCCTCCGCCACCACCGCGGCGGCCGGGTCGTTGCCGGCCAGGGCGCAGGCGGTGCCGGAGACCAGCAGCAGGCTGCCCGCCAAGGCGCGGAGACGGTGGCGCCAGCGAAGGCGGCACGAGCTTGGGGAGAGGATCTGCAGGCGCAAACTCATCGGGCTTTGGCCTCCTTGGACGTGGCTGCCATCCTTGCGGCGCGGGCGGTGTACCAGCACAGAACATACGCGAGCCCCACCATCGCGCCAATGCCCGCAACGCTGACCGCCAGCTGCAGCCCCAGGCTGCCGCCGAACTCGATCAGCACCAGGTAGGCGGCGAAGGACAGGAAGATGCCGAGGCAGAACACCTCCAGCGCCTTGCGCCCGCAGATCAGCGCCGGCCAGGCCCAGCGGCTGTGCAGGAAGGCGGCGTGGCGCGGGATCAGCCGCATCGCCAGGTGGGCGAGGGCGAGGAAGTGCAGCAGGCGCAGTACGTCCAGGCTGGTCTTGTCTATCGGGTACATCCACTCCGCCAGCGCCTCCGGCACCCAGCGCTCCAGCGCCGGCAGCTGCCAGCTGGCGACGATGAGGCCGGCCAGCAACAGGTAGAGCACCGCCGCCACGTCCAGCGGCCGCCGCCAGCGCGCCAGGCCTTGCAGCACCTCAGGTCGCAGCGCGCACACCGCGCCGAGCACAAACAGGAACTGCCAGGCGAAGGGATTGAAGAACCAGCCGCTGCCGGGCGGGTAGGCGGGCAGGTTGATGCCGGTGAGCCGCACCAGCACGAACAGCGCCGCCGACAGGCCGAAGGCCCAGCCCGGCCGGCGCAGCAGCAGCCACAGCAGCGGCGGGAACACGCCCAGCAGGACGATGTACATCGGCAGCACGTCCATGTTGGCCGGGCGGAATTCCAGCAACAGCGCCTCCAGCAGCGCCAGGTGGGGGGCGTCCAGCAAACGGGTGACGTTCATCTCCTCCATGTACATCGGGTTGCCGAAGCGCTCCGCCACGTAGCCGATCTGGGCGGTGTAGAACAGGAAGAGGATGAGATGGGCAACATAGAGCTGCCAGCAGCGCCGCCACACGTGCAGGGTGGTGAAGCCGAAGCCCTGCTGCAGCATCGGCCGGCGGTAGGCCAGCGCGGCGGAATAGCCGGAGATGAAGACGAAGATCTCGGTGGCGTCGGAGAAGCCGAAGTTGCGCGAAGTCAGCCAGCTGAAGTCGTTGTTCGGGATGTGATTGAGGAAGATCCACCACAGCGCCAGGCCGCGGAAGAAGTCCAGGCGCAGGTCGCGTGAGGGGGAGGGCGGCGGCAGTGCGGTCATCGGCGGGCGGTGGTCATCGGCAGGCCAGGCGCCGACGCTCGGTTAAACTAGGGTCGTTCCTCAAGACCGAATGGCCCTTCCCATGGTTCAGATCAGCATCGTTCCGGTGACCCCTTTCGAGCAGAACTGCAGCATCGTCTGGTGCGAGAAAACGCGCAGGGCGGCGGTGGTGGATCCCGGCGGCGACGTGGAGCGCATCCGCGCCGCGGTGGAAAAGCTGGGCGTGACGGTGGAGAAGATCCTCATCACCCACGGCCACATCGATCACGCCGGCGGCACCGCCCGGTTGGCGCGCGAACTCGGCGTGCCGGTGGAAGGGCCGCAGGAGGAGGACCGCTTCTGGATCGAGGGCATGCCGCAGCAGAGCAAGATGTTCGGCTTCCCCGACGTGGAGGTGTTCGAGCCGGCGCGCTGGCTGCACGACGGCGACACGGTGACGGTGGGCGAGGAAACGCTGCAGGTCATCCACGCGCCCGGCCACACGCCTGGCCATGTGGTGTTCTTCCATCCGCAGTCGCGGCTGGCCATCGTCGGCGACGTGCTGTTCGCCGGCTCCATCGGCCGCACCGATTTCCCGCGCGGCGATCATGCGGCGCTGATCGCCTCCATCCGCGACAAGCTGTTCCCGCTGGGCGACGACGTCACCTTCCTGCCGGGCCACGGCCCCACGTCCACCTTCGGCCGCGAGCGCGCAAGCAACCCCTACGTCGGCGACCGCGCCTGACAGTCGGCCGGGCGGCGCTGAGTCCGCCCGGCGGTCAGCGCCTGGAGCTCAGCCGCGTTCCTTCAGTGCGTCGCGGATTTCGCGCAGCAGCTTGACGTCTTCCGGCTCCGCCGCCGGCGCGGCCGGCTCTTCCTTCTTCTCCGCCGCATGCAGGCGGTTGATCAGCTTGACCAGCAGGAAGATGGCGAAGGCGATGATGATGAAGTTGATGGCGTTGTTGAGGAAGAGGCCGTACTTGATCAGTGGCGCGCCCGCCTTCTCCGCTGCTTCCAGGCTGTCGTAGGTCTGGCTGCCGAGGTTGAGGTAGAAGTGGCTGAAGTCGATGCCGCCGATCAGCCGGCCGATCACCGGCATCATCACGTCCTTGACCAGCGAATCGACGATCTTGCCGAAAGCGCCGCCGATGATCACACCGACCGCCAGGTCGATGACGTTGCCACGCATGGCAAAGGCTTTGAATTCGCTGATGAAGCTCATTGGGGGGATCCTCCTGGGGCGATGTTGTTTGCGTGGTGCTTCCCCGGCTGGCGCCGGAGCGGAGTCGATGGTAGCCGCGGCAGGAGCGGCCGGCTAGTCTCGCTGCCGGCTCGGGGGCACCGCGGATCGCGGTGCCCGGCATGGCGCTTTACTTGGCATCCACCAGCTTGCATTCCGCGACACCTTCGCGACCCGCGGCTTCATCCACCAGTTGCAGACGGTTGCGTGCGTACAGCACTCCCATCTTCACTTCCTGCCAGACGAAATAGTTGCGGCCAGCGCTGACGTTGAGATCCAGCGTCGAGGTGTTCTCCGCCTCGGAGCTCAATTTGTGCTTGCCGGGTGGCACTTCGAGAACCATGTAGGTCTTGGCCACCGTCTGGCCGACGGGTTTGTCGTTGAGCGCGACGTCCATCTTCACGCTCGCACCCATGGATTCATTGCGATAGACGTAGATGTTCGCCTTGCCGGGTGCGACGGCGAAGGTCTTGGCGCTGGCGTCCCGCTGGGCATCGGCCATGGGCACGGAGGCGCAACCGGAGAGCAGGGCGAGAGCGGCGAGGGATCCGATCGACTCCTGGAAATGAATGATGAAGCGCTAGGTCATGCGTTGCCGCTCCTGAGCTTTCCGAGGGCGCAGGACGGCGGGGGCATAATCTAATGGATTGTTACGAATTTGACGATGACATGAATCAAGTCGAGTGGGGTCCGCGCCCGGAGCCCGCGGCGTTTGCGCCCTCCTTGCCGGGTGCTAGATTTCCGCCCAGACGCATCCACCGGATAACAAACCCAAGGAGACGCCCGTGACCATTCCTCTCGCATTCCGCGGCACTTTCCGCGTTCCCGCCATCGCCGCGCCGATGTTTCTGGTATCAGGGCCGGAGTTGGTGATCGAGTGCTGCAAGGCCGGCGTGGGCGGCACCTTTCCGGCGCTGAACGCGCGGCCGGCGGCGCAGCTGGACGAATGGCTGGGGGAGATCTCCGCCGCGCTGGCGGGCAAGCCGGCGGCGCCGCACGGCGTCAATCTCATCCTGCATGCGTCCAACGACCGCCTGCAGGAGGATCTCGCCACGGTGCTGCGGCACAAGGTGCCCTTCGTCATCACCAGCCTGGGCCATCCGGGCGAAGTGGTGAAGGCGGTGCATGGCTATGGCGGGTTGGTGCTGTCGGATGTGGTGCATGCCTACCATGCGCGCAAGGCGGCCGCGGCCGGGGTGGACGGCATCATCGCGGTGGCTTCCGGCGCGGGCGGCCATGCCGGTACCCAGAGCGCGCTCAGCCTGGTGCGGGAGATCCGCGAGTTCTGGGATGGTCTGCTGGTGCTGGCCGGCAGCATCTCGGACGGCGCGGCGATACGCGCGGCCGAGGTGCTGGGGGCGGATTTTGCCTACATGGGCACCCGCTTCATCGCCAGCCGCGAATCCCTGGCGCCCGAGGCCTACAAGCAGATGCTGCTCGCCAGTGGCCCGAGCGACATCGTCTATACCGATGCGATCTCCGGCACCAACGCCAACTTCATGGCGGAGAGCCTGCGCAATGCCGGGCTGGACCCGAGCACCCTGGCCGCCGGCGTCGGCAAGGGCAAGCTGAAGGGCCTCTCCGACGAGGCGCGGGCCTGGCGCGATGTGTGGAGCGCCGGTCACGGCGTCGCCACCATCCACGACGTGCCGACGGTGGCCGGACTGGTGCAGCGGCTGGAGGCGGAGTACCTGCTCGCCTGCCGGCTGCCGCCGAGCGCGGCGCTGGCCGAAAGCTGGCGTTGAGCTACCGTCGGCACCAGGCCGCCGAGGCGCGGCGGCCCGTCCGGCGCCGGCGGGCGCATCCGCTATGCTGCGCGCCATGCTGACTTTCATACAGGTGCTGGTGAGCGGGGTGGCGATGGGCTGCGTCTACGGCCTGGTCGCGCTGTCCTTCGTGCTCATCTACAAGGCAGCCGACACGGTGAGCTTCATGCAGGGCGAACTGCTGATGGTGGGCGCCTTCGCTGTCGTCGCGCTGCAGGCGGCGGGCTGGCCGCTGGCGGTGGCGCTGATCGGCGGCGTGGCCGGTGCGGCCTTGCTGGGCGCGGTGCTGGAGCGGACGGTGCTGCGCCACACCCTGGGCCAGCCCGCAATGGGCCAGTCCGCAATGGGCCAGTCCCACCTCGGCGCTGTGCTGCTCACCTTCGGCCTCGGCCTGATGCTGCGCGGCGGCGTCACCGCGGTGCCGGCCGCCAGCCACGGCATGTTCGCCCTGCCGCTACCCTGGGCGGATGCGGTGTTCCGCCTCGGTCCGCTGAGCCTGCCCGGCGGCCAGCTGCTGGTGATGGCCGTCACCGCGCTGGCGGCGGCGGCGCTCAGCCTGTTCTTCCGCTACAGCCGCAGCGGCCTCGCGCTGCGTGCCTGCGCCGAGGATGCCCGCAGCGCGGCGCTGATGGGGGTGCCGGTGGCGCGCATGCACACCCTGGCCTGGGCGCTGGGGGCGGCGCTGGCAGCGCTGGCCGGGGTGTTGCTGGCGCCCATCACCTTCGTCCATCTCAACATGGGCTTCATTGCGCTGAAGGCTTTTCCGGCAGCGGTGCTGGGCGGCCTCACCAGCCTGCCGGGCGCGCTGGCCGGCGGCGTGTTCCTCGGCGTTGTCGAGGCGCTGGCCGGGCTGGTGCTGCCGGAAGGGACCAAGGACGTGGTGCCTTATCTGCTGCTGCTGGCGGCGCTGCTGCTGTTTCCGGCCGGTTTCGGCGCGCGGCGGACGGCCTGAGGCATGGGCGTTCCGGTGAGACCCAGCCGGGTCGATGCGGCGGACATGGCTGCGCGTGATGATCTGCCCCGCACGGCTGCAGGCGCCCGCGCCTCGGTACGCCGCGCGCTGGCCGGCTTCTCCCTTGCCGCCCTTGCGTTCGCGCTCGCCTGCCTGCTGCTCGGCACCGACTACGCGCTGGGCCAGGCCACGCTGGTGGCGACCTATGCCATCGCCGGGCTGGGCGTGGTGCTCATCGTCGGCCAGGCGGGGCAGATCGTGCTCGGCCAGGGCGCGCTGGTGGCGCTGGGCGCCTACGCGGAATGCCTGCTGGCGGCGGCTGGCTGGCCGCCGCTGTTGTCGCTGCCGGCGGCGGTGGCGCTGGGCGCCTGCGGCGGCGCGGTCGCAAGCCTGCCGGCGCGGCGCCTGGGCGGGCTCTACTTCGGCATGAGCACGCTGGCTTTCGCGCTGGTGGTGGAAGAGGTGCTGACGCGCTGGAGCGGGCTGACCCAGGGCGCCGCCGGCATGCTGGCGCCGGCCTTCGGCTGGGGCGGCTGGCGCGCACAGACTCCGCTGGCCCAGTTCCTCGTCAGCCTGGTTGCGCTGGCGCTGGCCTGGGCCGTCTGCCGCAGGCTGCTGCGCTCGCGGCTGGGCCGGGCGTGGCGGGCGATCCGGGAGGACGAAGCGGCGGCGGCCGCCTGCGGCGTCGATCTGGCGCGGGCGAAGTCGGTGGCCTTCATCCTCGGCGGCGGCGTGTCCGCCTTTGGCGGCGCCTTCTACGCGCACTGGATAGGCTTCATCAGCCCTGAGCAGTTCGGCCTGATGCTGTCCTTCGAACTGCTGATGCTGGTCTTCCTCGGCGGCGTCGGCCGCCTGTCCGGCGCGCTGTGGGGTGCGCTGGTGATCGTCTCGGTGCCCCAGCTGATCGCGGTGGCGCGGGATGCGCTGCCGGGCGAGGGCGTGGGCAGCGCCGGCCTGGAGATGGCGCTGTTCGGCGCAGTCATCGTCGGGGTGGTGCTGTGGCGCTTGCGAGGTGAAAAGCGGCGCGGCGGCAGCCTACGGTAGGTACGCATGCGGAGGCGGGGGGCGATGCCGGATAATTCGCCTTCCCCGTGATCGTCTTCCTTGCCGCCGATGTCTGCCGCTCGCGCTCTTTTCCTCGCCTGTTTCCTGTTGGGCAGCCTGCTGCCCGCCGCCCATGCCGCCACGCCCGGCGTTTCCGACCGCGAGATCGTGGTCGGCAGCATTCTCGACCTTTCCGGTCCCGCCGCCCTGCTGGGCGCGCCGGTGCGCGACGGCATGCTGCTGCGCTTCGAGGATGCCAACGCCGCCGGCGGGGTGCATGGCCGCAAGCTGCGGCTGGTGGTGGAGGATGCCGGCTACGACCCCAAGCGCGGCGTGCTGGCGGCGCGCAAGCTGCTGCAGCGCGACCAGGTGTTCGCTTTCCTCGCCAACCTCGGCACGCCGGTGGTGATGGCCACCATGCAGGCCATCGTCGATGCCGGCCGCCTGCACCTCTTCCCCTTCTCGCCGCACGAATCCACCTACAGCCCGCTGCACCCGCTCAAGTTCCAGATGTTCCCGCCCTACCAGGACTACATGGAGGCGGCCACCCGCCACATGGTGAAGTCGCGCGGCTACAGCCGGGCCTGCCTGCTCTACCAGGACGACGACTACGGCCTGGAGGTGATGAAGGGCGTGGAAAGCGGCCTCGCCAAGCTGGGCCAGCGCCTGGTGGAGCGCACCGCCTACAAGCGCGGCGCCACCGACTTCTCCAGCCAGATCGCCCGCCTGCGCAGCGCCCGCTGCGACCTGGTGGTGCTCGCCACCGTGGTGCGCGAGACCGTGGCGGCGATGACCGAGGCGCGGCGCAACGGCTGGGCGGTGGACATGCTGGTGAGCGCCTCCGGCTACTCCTCGCAAACGCATGAGCTGGGCGGCGCGGCGGTCGAAGGCCTGTTCGGCGTCAGCGTGCTGCCGCTGCCCTACGCCGACGGTGCCCCGCCCCGGCTGGCGGCCTGGATAGGCCGCTACCACAAGCGCTTCGGCGCCGATCCCAACGTCTGGAGCGTGATGGGCTACGTGCTGGCCGACCTCTTCGTGCGCGGCGCCGAGCAGGCCGGCCCGGAGCTCACCACCGCCCGCTTCGCCGCGGCGATGGAGCGGCTGCATACCGACGGCGATTTCCTCGGTAGCCCTGGCTACCGCTTCAGCCCGCAAGACCACCTCGGCAGCCGCCAGGGCCGGCTGGCGCAGATCCGCGACGGCCGCTGGGTGATGTTGACCGACTACCTGGAGTAGACCGGGCCGGGCAATGCCGCAAAAGTGGTAAGCGGCCGGGCCGCAGTTGTTTCGGCGGAAGCGGCATTGGCAAGCAAGTGCTTCCAATTGTTTGCCGTTTCCGGCCTTGCTACGTTGGATTACAGAGCGCGCTTGTCTGCTTTTCGTCGTAGTGGGAGTGTGTGCCTGCCACACCGGCCCGCGGCTTGAATGAATGGCCACGGGCGACCGGTGTGATGCGTGTTTCGAGGAGCACACCATGAAGAGCAGCAAGTTGATTGCCGCCCTGCTGGCGGTAAGCATGATCGCCGCGGCGCCGCTTGCATCCGCCGATTACGACCGCGGCCCGGGGCCTCGCTACGATCGCCATGACGACCGCTGGGACCACGGCCGCCGTGATGATGACCGCCGCGGTGACTACCACCGCGACGACTACCGCGGCGGCCCGCCGGGACCCCGCTACGACGGCCCCGGCCACGGCCCGGACTTCCGTGGCCCACCGCACTGGGCGCGCGGCCACTACCTGCCGCGCGACTACCGGCAACCGCGCTACGTGGTGGTCGACTGGCATGACCACCACCTGCGCCCGCCTCCGCGGGGCTACCACTGGATGCGGGTGGATGGCGGCGACTTCCTGCTGGTCGCTATCGCCACCGGCATCATCACCCAGGTGATCCTGTCCCGCTGATCGCCGCCGTGCCCGGGCCCGCCGGCCCGGGTCGCCATGCCGCCGGGCGGATGGAGTAACCTTGGGCCTCCTTCCGCCCGACCGGCCGCCTCATGTCTTCCCCGCTGACCGTTACCGTTGCCCTCACCGGCGCTTCCGGCATGCCCTACGGCCTGCGCCTGGTGGAATGCCTGCTCGCCGCCGGTTGCCGCGTCTGGCTGCTGTATTCCCAGGTGGCGCAGATCGTCGCCCGCCAGGAAATGGACTGGAACCTGCCTGGCAGGCCGGCCGAGGTGGAGGCCGAGCTCAGCGCCCGCTTTGCCGCCGCGCCCGGCCAGCTGCGGGTGTTCGGCCGGGAGGAATGGTTCGCGCCGCCGGCCTCCGGCTCCAACCCGCCGGACGCGATGGTGGTCTGCCCCTGCACCATGGCGACCCTGGCCGCGGTGGCCATGGGCCTGTCGCAGAACCTCATCGAGCGGGCCGCCGACGTCGTCATCAAGGAAGGCCGCAAGCTGGTGCTGGTGCCACGGGAAACGCCGTTTTCCGCGATTCACCTGGAGAACATGCTGAAGCTCGCCCGCCTGGGCGTCTGCATCCTGCCGCCCAGTCCCGGCTTCTACCACCACCCGCAGAGCGTGCAGGATCTGGTGGATTTCATCGTCGCCCGCATCCTCGACCAGCTCGGCGTGCCGCATCGGCTGATGGCGCGCTGGGGCGAGGAGGGGGCCGACGCGGCGCCGGGCTGAGGCTCCGCCCCGGCTCAAGCTCCAGAACCCCGTCACCCGCTACCGTCCGTGCCCATGTCCGCCACTGCCCGCCTGCCGCTGTTTCCCCTCAACACTGTGCTCTTCCCCGACGGCCTGCTGCCGCTGCGGGTATTCGAGGCGCGCTACATGGACATGGTGGGCCGCTGCCTGCGCGAAGGGAGCGGCTTCGGCGTCTGCCTGATCGCCGCCGGCAAGGAGGTGGGCGAGGCGGCGTTGCCGCAGCCGGTGGGCACCGAGGCGCGCATCGAGCAGTGGGACATGGAGCAGCCGGGCATGCTCTCCATCGTCGTCCGCGGCCATCGCCGCTTCCGCATCGAGGATCACGAGGTGGAGCGCGACGGCCTGCTCACCGCCACCGTGCGCTGGCTGGACGAACCCGCGCCGCAGCCAGTACCGCAGGCGCAGGCCGAGCTGCTGCCGCTGCTGCAGGCCATCGTCGGCGAGCTGGGCGAGCGCCTGCCGCCGCCGCACCACTTCGACGACGCCGCCTGGGTGGGCGCGCGCTACGCCGAGCTGCTGCCGGTGCCGCTGCCGGCCAAGCAGCGCCTGCTGGAGCTGGACGACGTGCTCAGCCGGCTGGAGATCATGCAGCAGTTCCTGCGCCAGCATGGGCTGCTGGAAGGCAAGCGCTGAGCTTCCTCAAGCGGGCTGTGGAAGGGGCGCCCTCGCCCGGCTGAGCCCTGGGCGTCATACCCGGGCGACGGCGGGCGCCAGGCCGGCTCAGGAAGCGAACAGGTCGGGCGCGTTCAGCGTGTCCAGGATGCGCCGCACCGGCGTCGGCAGTGCGGCCTCGGCGGTGGCCGCCGCCGGCAGCCAGGACAGCGCCGCATCGTCGCGCGCCCGCGCCAGTTCCGCCTCCACCGGCAGCCGCAGCGGCTGGATGTCCAGGATGAAGTGGGTGAAGGTGTGGGACAGCGGCGCCAGCGCCTGCGGTGCTGCACTGCGGACGCCCAGGGTATCCGCCGCCCAGGCGGCGATGTCGCCCTCCGCCAGGCCGGCCGGGATTTCCGGCAGCGCCAGCAGGCCGCCCCAGATGCCGCTGGGCGGGCGGCGCTCCACCAGCACCGCGCCGTCGCCGCGCATCGCCACCGCGAAGCGGGCCTCGCGCCGCGGAATGGCCTTCTTCGGCCGCGCCACCGGCAGTTCGGTCTGCCGGCCCTGCTGGCGGGCGCTGCAATCCTCGGCCAGAGGGCAGCGATTACAGCCCGGCCGGCCGCGGGTACAGACGGTGGCGCCCAGGTCCATCTGCGCCTGGATGTAGACGCCTATCTCCTGCTCCGGCAGCAGCGATTCCGCCAGCGCCCACAGCCGGTTCTCCACCGCCTTCTCGCCGGGAAAGCCCTCGATGCCGAAATAGCGGCACAGCACCCGCTTGACGTTGCCGTCGAGGATGGCGACGCGCTCGTCACGGGAAAAGGCGGCGATGGCGGCCGCGGTGGAGCGGCCTATGCCGGGCAGCTCGGCGATTTCCGCCGCGCTGGCGGGGAAGTGGCCGCCGTGGCGCTCCACCACCTGCTGCGCCGCGCGGTGCAGGTTGCGGGCGCGGGCGTAGTAACCCAGGCCGCTCCACAGCGCCATCACGTCTTCCACCGGCGCCGCCGCCAGGCTGGCGATGTCCGGGAAGCGCGCCAGGAAGCGGGCGTAATACGGAATCACCGTTTCCACCTGGGTCTGCTGCAGCATGATTTCCGACAGCCAGATGCGGTAGGGATCGCGCCCGCCCTGCCAGGGCAGGCCGTGACGGCCGTGGGTGCGCTGCCAGGCGGACAGGCGGCGGGCGAAATCGCTCATGGGAAAGGGGGCTCCTGCGTCGTCGTCGGGGGAAGTGGCCGCTGGCGCTCGCTGCCGGCACGCTGAGGCAGTACCGGCCGGGGCGGCTCGAAGTCCGCGAATACTACGCCATTGGCGCCTCGCGGGGAGCCGCGCCCCGCCTTGCTGTCGCCAGCCCTCCGCGGGCTCCGGCGGGGCAGGCGGCGGGCGCATGGAGAAGGCATGTCGCCGCCGATTCCGCTGGAATTCCCTGTCGTCGTATCGGGATTTCGCCATTAACCGCGCCGGAGCGTGAAAAGCGCCACGGGTGATGCCAATGTTCTTGTCTAGGATGCGCCGGCTTTTTGCGCGGATATTCGATTGGATTATCGAATCGGTAGGCGGCCGGGTGGCCGCGGACGGACCGCCGGGAAGCCGGGCCGCTGGGGCCCGACGGCCGCGCGTGCCCGGGCGCCAGGCCATTCTTCCGAACCGGGCTTCAAGGGAGCTCCATGAAACTCAGAAACATCATCCTGCCGCCGCTGCTTGCCACCCTGGTGGGTTGCGCCACCATCATGGGCAATCCGGTGCATGTGATGCCCATCAGCAGCACGCCTAGCGATGCCTCCATCACCATCATCGACGACGAAACCGGCAAGCCCGTGTTCAAGGGCAGCACGCCCACCTCGGTGCCGCTGGAAAAGAGCAACGGCAGCTACTGGGGCGGCAAGTCCTACACGGTGAAGATCAGCAAGCCGGGCTTCGAGGAACAGACCATTCCGGTGAAGGCCAGCGCCAATGGCTGGTACATCGCCGGCAACTTCCTGTTCGGCGGGCTGATCGGCTGGTTCGTCGTCGATCCGATGAACGGCAAGATGTACAACCTGTCGCCGGAGAACATCAGCTCCACGCTGGGTGCCAAGGCGGCGCACAACAACAAGGCGAGCGACGGCAGCATCGCGGTGATGCTGATCCAGGACGTACCGGCGGAACTGCGCGGCCAGCTGCAGCAGATCAACTGAGGCCGGGCCGCAGCTTGCGGCCGGCTGGATGAAAACGCCCTGGAGAGATCCCGGGCGTTTTTTGTTCAGGCGCTGCCTGCTGTCCGGCAGCGCACCGGCCGGATCGGCGGCAGAAATGCCCGGCGCAGTGCGGGCTCAGCCCTCCGCCCGCTCCGAGACCTCGATCAGGTTCAGGTCCGGGTCGCGCAGATACACCGACCGTATCCTGAACGCGGCGCCGGTCCGCAGCACCGGCCCTTCGATGATGCGCTGGCCGCAGGCCTCCGCATGGCGGATGAAGTCCTCCAGCGGCACGCTGGCGATGAAGCACAGGTCCAGCGCGCCCGGCACCGGCAGGTGGGCCTTGGGCTCGAACTCGCGGCCGCGCACATGCAGGTTGATCTTCTGCGCGCCGAACACGAAGGCGCTGCGGCCGGCGCCGAAGCTCTCCAGACGCATGCCCAGCACCCGGGTGTAGAAGTCGATGCAGGCGGCTTCATCGGCGGTGGTCAGCACCAGGTGGTCGAGGTGGTCGATCATGGGGAAGGGTGGGCGTGGAGGTGGTGCTCACCATAAGTCCGCCGGCCGCGTTTGAAGATCGCCGGCTGGCCAAGGCGGTTTTCGTCGATGGCGAAGGCTGCCGCCTTCACTCCGCCAGCGGCAGATCCAGCGTGAACACCGCGCCGCCGGCCGGATGGTTGGCGGCGCTGATGCGGCCGCCGTGGCGATCGACGATGCCGTAGCTGATGGACAGGCCGAGGCCGGTGCCCTTGCCCACCGGCTTGGTGGAGAAGAAGGGGTCGAAGATGTGCGCCAGGTGCTGCTCGTCCACGCCCGGGCCGTTGTCGTGGAAGGCGAGGTGGATGCGGCCGTCGGCGATTTCGCCGCGAATGTCCAGCCAGTGTTCCGGCTGCTCGGCGGTAGCGTCCCAGGCGTTCTGCACCAGGTTCATCATCACCTGCTGCATCTGGCCGGCGGAGCCGAGCATGGGCAGCTTCGGCGGCAGGTCGATGCGCACCTCGAAGCTCTCGCGGGTGGCGCGGCGTACCCAGCGCACCGCGCGCTCCACGGTTTCGGCAAGGTCGAAGCGCTCCTGCTCGTCGCGGTCTATGGCGGAGAAGCGCTTGAGGCCGTCGACGATGTCGCGGGTGCGCTCGGCGCCTTCCATGGTGCCTTCGATCAGCGGCGGCAGGTCGCCGACGATGCGGTCTATGCGCAGCTCGGCGCGCAGCTGGGCGAGGCGGTCGGCGCCGGCGCCGCCGTGCAGCGCGGCGATGTAGGCCTGCAGGCGGTCGGCGTAGCGCTTGAGGGCGTGGACGTTGCCGAGGATGAAGCTGATCGGGTTGTTCAGTTCGTGGGCGACGCCGGCCACCAGGCGGCCCAGCGAGGCCATCTTCTCCGAGTGCAGCAGCTGCTGCTGGGTGCGCTTGAGGTCTTCGTGGGCCTGGCGCAGCGCCTGGTAGGCGCGGCGCAGTTCGCCCACCGGCCGGCCGGTGACGACCATGCCCAGCGATTTGCCGACGGCGTTGAAGCGCGGCGTGCAGTTGAGCGACACCGGCACCACGCCGCCGTCGCCGGCGCGCAGCGGCAGTTCGCAGTCATGCAGCGGCTGCTCGCTGAAGGCGGAGAAGAGGTGGCGCGCCTGGGCGCGCGCCTGGTCGCCGGCGAACAGTTCGAACACCGAGGTGCCGCGCAGCTGGGCGGCGGAGCGGCCGGCGAAGTCTTCCAGCGAGCGGTTCACGTCTTCTATGGTGCCGTTGCGGTCGCACACCACCAGGATGTCGGAGATGGAGGTGAGCACCGACAGGATGAACTGCTGCGATTCTTCCAGCTTGGCGTTCTTCTCCTCCAGCGCCACTTCGTACTGCAGCAGGTCGGAATACACCTCGTCCATCTTGTGGATGACATCCATCCACACTTCTTCGCCGACGCCGACGAGTTCGCCGGGATGGCCGGTGTGCTGCAGCGGAGAGGGGTCTTGCGGAGTGGACATGGGAGCGGGGCGGTGGGGTTCAGGCGAGGACCAGGCGGTCGCGGCCGTCGCGCTTGGCGCGGTACAGCGCCTGGTCGGCGCGCTGCAGCAGGCTGTCGAAATTGCGGTCGTCCGCTTCCAGTATGGTGAGGCCGAGGCTGACAGTGAAGCGCAGCTCGCTGCCTTCCCAGCGCACTACGCAGCTGCGCACCGCGTCCAGCAGGCGCTCGCCGACCTCGGCCGCGCCCTGCGGCGAGGTTTCCGGCAGCAGCACGGCGAATTCCTCGCCGCCCAGGCGGCCGAACAGGTCGGTGGCGCGCAGCGAGCTTTCCACCGCCCGCGCCAGCGCGCGCAGCACTGCGTCACCGGCGGGGTGGCCGTGGGTGTCGTTGATGGATTTGAAGCGGTCGGCGTCTACCGCCATCAGCGCCATCTGGCGGCCGTGGCGGCGGGCCAGCGCCGACAGGCGCTCGCCCTGGGCGATGAAGGCGCGGCGGTTGAGGATGCCGGTGAGGCCGTCGGTGTTGGCGAGGCGGTTGAGCTCCGCCTCCAGCGTCTTGCGCACGGTGATGTCGCGGACGATGCAGAAGTGCAGCTGCAGGTCGTCCACCTCGGCGCTGCCGACGGTGACCTCGATCGGGAAGGCGCTGCCGTCGGCGCGGCGGGCGGTGTGCTCCCGCAGCAGCCCCCCCGCCTCGCCTTCGTCGCGCTCGGCGACGAAGCGGGCGTGGCGCAGCGCCGCCTCGTCCGGGATCAGCAGGCTGATGTCGCGGCCGCGGGCGTCCGCCAGCCTGTGGCCGAACATGCGCTCCGCCGCCGGGTTGAGGTCCACGATGCAGTCCCCGGCGTCCGTCACCACCATGCCGTCGCTGGCGGTGTCGAACAGGGTGCGCATGCGCGCCTCGCTGATCTGCAGCTCCCGGGTACGGATGGCGACCCGCTCTTCCAGCCGCAGGTTGGCCTGCGCGAGCTGCTCCACCGCCCGCCGCCGGCGCTGGCTCTGGCGCAGCAGCGAGAAGGCGAGGAAGAGCACCAGCAGATTGCCGCCCACCATCATCACGCCGTACAAGCGCACGCGGGCGTGCCAGGCGGAGAGCGCCACCGCCTCCGGTACATCCACCGCCACCGTGATGGGATAGGTCGCCGAATGCTTGTAGGCGCCCAGCCCGCGGTTGTCGCCCAGCAGGCGATGGTGCAGCAGCACCGCGGCGCCCGGGTCTGGCGCCGCATCAGGGCTGGGGCGGAAGCGGGAGGGCTCCATGTTCCGGCAGGGTTGCGCCAGTGGCAGGCAGGCCAGGGCCGGGCCGTCGGCGCGGAACAGGGTGATGGCGTAGCCGTGGGGCAGGTCCTGGTCGTCCAGCAGGTAGCGGAAGGTTTCCACCTCCAGGCCGGCGGCGGCCACGCCCAGCATGCCCCAGCCATCGTCGGTGATGCGCCGGCTCAGCGGGATGAAGGCGGCGCCGCCCTGCAGCGGCACCACCGGTGCGCCGATGTAGAGCCCTTCGTCCCAGTCGTGCAGGTGGGCGGTGACGTACTCACGCTCGGCCAGGTTCAGCTTGAGGGCCGGGAAAGTGATGGAGCCTTCCGCCAGACTGCCGTCCGCGCGGACGACGAAGATCCAGCGCAGGCCCGGGGTGATGCCGTGACGGCGTACCAGCAGGCGGTGCAGTTCCAGGTCGGAGCCCGGCCGCAGGCCCTGGCGTTGGGCGATGACCTCGCCGATGCCCGACAGGGTGCGGTCGTAGCGGTCCAGCACCGCTTCGGAACGCCGCAGGATGATCTGCGCCGCCAACGCCAGCGTCTGGCCGGCGGTGTCCAGCGCCTGCTGGCGTTCGCTGGTGGCCAGGTAGAGCAGGGCGCCGTTGCACGCCAGCGCCACCGCCAGGGTGATGCCCAGCCAGCTCAGCTCGGCGGTGCGCAGCAGGCGCACCGCACGCTGACGCAGCGAGGCCGCGGGAGGTGGCGAGGGAGAGGTGGCCTGGCCGGCCGCCTCGTCGGTGGAGGCACGCATCGTCATGGCGGACGGGGCGGATCAATGCACGGTGCACACCATGCAGGGGTCGAAAGACCTTACCACATGCTGTACGGCCAGCGGCACGCGCTCGCCCTCGCCCACCGGCAGGCCCACCAGCGCCTGCTCAAGCGCGCCCGGCGTGCCGGCCGCGTCGCGCGGTGAGAAGTTCCAGGTGGTGGGGGCGATGATCTGGTAGTTGGCGATGCGGCCACGGCGCACCACCAGCCAGTGGCCCAGCGCGCCGCGGGCGGCCTCCACCAGGCCGACGGCGCAGCCTTCGTCCGGGATCTCGCCCTGCGCGCAGAAGGGCTCGCCCGGCTGCATGGCGCGCACCCAGCGCTCCATCTCCGGGATCACCCGCGCAATCTCCAGCAGCCGGGCGAGGATGCGGGCGCGCACATTGCCTCCGTCCGCCGCCACCAGCGCATGGATCAGCGGATGGCCTGCCACCAGCTGGCGCGCCAGCGCGCCGCATTCGGCTACCTCGCCGCCCAGCCGTGGCGCCTTGCACCAGGTGTAGGCGCCGTCCTTCTCCGCCAGCGGCAGGGTGCGGCCCTGCCAGGGGTGCAGCGGCGCGCTATCGCTCATCCAGGCGTGGCTGCCATCCTCGGTGATGCGCATCGGGTCCAGCGATTCCAGGCTGCCGTCCGGCCGCCAGACGCCGCGCGGGAAAAGGTGGCGGCCGCCCGCCTGGTAGGCACCGTAGCTGATGAAGACGTCGTTGGCGCGGCCCAGGGTGTGCAGTTGCAGATCGTCGGCGATCTCCAGGAACAGGCGCAGGTCGGAGGCGGTGGGCGCGCGGGCGTCGCGCCAGGCATGCAGCGCCTCGATGGACGCCAGCGCGGCGATGTTCTCCAGCGCGTCGCCGAACAGATGGCGCTCCAGCCAGCCGCGGAACTCGCGCAGCAGCGCGAACAGGCGGATTTTCTCCGCTGCCGACACGCCGCGCGCCGAGCCGCCCGGCTGCAGCGACAGCGTATGCGGCCACTTGCCGGCGAGCAGGCCCATCAACTGCAGGAAGGCGGCGCGCGCCGGCAGGGCTTCGGCCGCGGCGCTGCCCTCCACCGCCTTGAAGCGCGCCTGCGCCGCCGGGAACCAGGGTCGGCCGGCGTAGGCGTCGCGGGCGAAGTCCGGCATGAAGAAGAGGTAGAAGTGGGTGTAGTGGTCGGTCAGGTTCTCCGCCGCCAGCACCAGGTTGGCGGCGCGCTCGCCGTTGGCCGGCACCGTCAGGCCCATCAACTCGCGCAGCGCGGCGGCGGCGGCGGCCGACTGCGACACCGAGCAGATGCCGCAGATGCGCGGTACGAACACCAGCGCGTCGCGCGGGTCCTTGCCGGCGAGGATCTGCTCGAAGCCGCGGAACAGCGGCGAATTCACCCGGGCCGAGGCCACCCGGCCGGCGTCCAGGTCCAGCGTGACTTCGAGGTCGCCCTCGACACGGTTGAACGGGCCGACGACCAGGCGGCTCACTGGCGGCCTCCGGCGCTGAAAGAAGTCTGGCCGCCGGCAGCGCGGGCTGCGGGCGGGCGTGTGCGGCGTGGCTTCATCGCAGCCCGGTGCGGCGTATCGCCGGCTGCACCACCGGATGGTCGGCCACCGCGTTCTCCCGCACCCGCCGCGGCGTGGCCGACTTGGACAGCGCCGCCAGGGCGACGAACCAGGCCTTGGGCATGTCCGACGGCAAGCCGATGGGAATGCCGGCGACCTTGGGCGTCTGCGAGAAGGGATGGCCGGGCTCCTCGAAGCCGGGCTCGGTACAGGAGATGCAGGCGTAGCCGCCGGCGGTGCACGAGCCGGCGCCATTCCACGGCCGCACATTGCAGTCCGCATGGGCCTGGGTGCCCTTGCAGCCCATGTGCTCCATCATGCAGCCGAGGTCGGAGGCCTTCTCCGCGCTGGCCTTGAACTCGTAGAACTCGTTGCGGCTGCAGCCGTGGTGCACCAGTTGGTCGGCATAGAAGCGCGGCCGGCCCAGGCTGTCGAGGTCGGTCGCGCCGAACTCGCCCATCGCCAGCGCCAGCAGGGTATCCACCACCCAGCCGGGGTGGGTGGGACAGCCGGCGACGTTGATCACCGGCAGATCGGCGCCGGAGCGGTAGCCGGCGCCCAGCAGACCGCCGCGCACCTCGTTCTCGTACTGAAGGCCGCAGGCATCGGTGGGATTGGGGCCGCCGGCGGTGACGCCGCCGAACGCGGCACAACTGCCGATGGCCAGCGTGTAGCGGGCCTGGGCGGCGAGCTCGTTCACCCAGTGGATCATCGGCTTGCCGGTGCCGGCCAGCACATGGAAACGGCCGCTGCCATTGGGGCCGCGCAGCATGGAGCCCTCCACGCACAGCAGGTCCACCGGGATCTCGCCACGGCAGCAGGCTTCCAGCGTGGAAAGCGCCTCGGCGCCGCTTTCCTCCGACAGCGCCGGGTGCCACAGCACCTTGATGCCGGCATCGCCAAGCAGGCCGAAGAGGTCGCGGGTATCGGCGCACAGCAGCGACATGGTGCAGCCGCCACAACCGCCGGATTGAAGCCAGAGCAGATTCATGGCGGCATTGAACCATTTCCGGGATGGTGCGGAAAGGCCGCGATTGCGGGAATTGCAGGGCTTGCTGGCAACGGGTTCTGGCCCTGCTGCAAGCTGACGGTGAAGCGCCGCAGCAGCCCGGCCGCGCCCTGGCTGCGGGCCAGCGCCAGCGCTTGTTGGCGCAGGAGGGTGGCTTCCGCTTCGCCGCGGCTGCAGTCGGCTTTCAGCCAGAGCAGGTCAGCGAGGCAGTACTGGTCTTCATTCACGTCCGCTTCGCGGATGGCGAGGTCCAGCAGCTGGGCGGCTTCTTCGCTTGCGGCCTGGGCGAGCAGGGCGTGGGCGACGATCCAGCGCGAGGTGGTGATGCCGGCCTGGTAGGCGAGGCGCATGCGCTCGGCGGCGGCGAACAGCAGGGCGCTGGCGGTGGGGGTGTCGCCGGCGGCGTCGGCCCACAGCAGGAACAGGCTGTTCACCCCTTCCCACAGGCTGAAGCCGTGGCGGGCGGCGAGGGCGTGGGCTTCGGCCGCCAGCCGCAGCACTTCAGCCCTGTCCTGCCGGCACCAGTGCAGGGCGACGGCGAAGGTGAGGGCGAAGCACAGCGCGTGGGCACGGCGGCCCTGGCGGGCGAGGGCGACCGCCTCGGCGGCGGTGGCGCAGGCGGCCGCGTCGTCGCCGAGGAACCACTGGTTCCAGCCGAGGAAGGCGCGGCAGGTGACGGCGGGGTCGTCCACGCAGTAGCGCACCCGGTCGCGCGCACCCAGGCGGCCGGCGAGTTCGATGCCGCGTTGCTGCCAGCCATGCGCCTCCTGCAACTGGCCGCGCCAGAACAGGGAGTTGCCGAGGGCGAAGGCGGCCATCAGCCGTTCGGCGTCGGTCTGCGCCAGCTTTTCCAGGCGGCGGGCGATGTCCAGCCCTTCGACCTCGCCCTGGGAGCTACCGCCCATGTAGCGGCCGCTGAGGGCGGCGAACAAGCGGCCGCGGCGGCGGTCGCTGCTGTTTTCGGCCTCCAGCCGGAGGGCAACCTCGCTGAACAGGCGGTGGGCCAGCGGTGAGCCGAAGCCCTGCGCTTGCTGGGCGGCGTAGCCCAGGCGCATGCGCAGCTCCATGGCGCGCTCGCCGTCCTGTTCGCCGCGGCCCAGGCGGGCGACGCAGGCCAGGGCCTCCTCGAAGCAGCGCATGGCGTCGGCGGCGAATTCCTGCGCCATCGCCGCCTCGCCGGCGCGGCTCCACCACTGCTCGGCCTCGCGCCAGCATTCGGCGGCGGCGAAGTGGCCGGCGACGTTCTCCGCCGCCGGCTTGTCGTGCCGGCACAGCAGCTCGGCGACCTGCCGGTGCAGCTGGCGGCGGCGGGCGGGGGCGAGGCTGCCGTAGGCGGCGTCGCGGATCAGGGCGTGGCGGAAGACGAAGCTGTCGGCGTCTTCCTCGGCGATCAGCCGGCTGTCGAGGGCAGCGTCCAGCGCTGGCACGGTGGCGGTGTCGGGCAGCAGGGCGCCGAGCTGCTGGCGGCCGAAGCGCTGGCCCAGTACCGCGGCGGCCATCAGCACCGGCTTGGCCTTGCCCAGGCGGTCCAGCTCGTTTTGCAGCAGTTCGGCCACCGTCTGGCTGTGCCGGCCGCCCTCGTGCCAGGTCAGTGCCAGGCGTTCGAGGAACAGCGGCACGCCGCCGCAGGCATCGGCGATGCGCTGGCGCTCGGCGGGCGGAATGTGTTGCGCCGGGTCGTGGCGGGCGATCAGGGCGAGGGCGGCGGCCGGCGGCAGCGGGGCGAGGTCCAGGGTGTGCTGCGCCGGGGCGGCGGTGGGGAGTTCGGTATCCGGCCGCGCGGTGAGCACCAGCAGCAGGGGCTGGCGGCCGAGTTCGGGGAGCAGCAGCTGCAGCAGTTCCAGCGTGGCGCGGTCGCTCCAGTGCAGGTCGTCCACGATGAGCAGGGTCGGGCTGTCGGCGAAGGCGGCGAGCAGCCGGGACAGGGCGTGGAAGGCGTCTTCCTTGGGCGGCGGCGCGTCCTTGCCGTCGCCCTGTTCGACCAGTGCGGCGATGGCCTCCACCGCCTCCGTGTCCAGCGCTGGGTGGGCGCGACGCAGGGCGGCGGCGAGCAGGCCGCGGCGCTGGCCGGCGGGCGTGGCCTCGTCGAGCTGGGCAAAGGCCTCCAGGCTGGCGATCAGCGGCCCCAGCGGGCGGTGCTGCAGTTCCAGCCCGCAGGCCAGGCGGCGCACCTGGCCGCCTTGCTGCCACACGCGCCGCGCCAGTTCGCTGGCGAGCCGCGTCTTGCCCAGGCCGGCGGGGCCGCGCAAGAGGGCGACGTGGGGCTGGCCGGTCTGGGCCTCCCGCCATAGGCCTTGCAGAATTTCCAGTTCCTGGTCGCGGCCGGCGAAGGGGGCGTCGCTGCCTTCCGGCAGCAGCGGCGCCAGCGCCTGGCCGCAGCGGTGGAAGGTCTGCGGCGCGTCGAAACCGGGCAGGCGGTGCACGCCGGCATGCTCGAAGCGGAAGCCCTGACCGGCTTCGTCGGCGACCGCGGTGGTGACCAGGATCTCGCCGGGTGCGGCGCTCCAGCCGGCCAGCATGGCCAGATCCGGCAGCGGGCCGAGCAGGCGCGGCCGTGGCGCTGCCGGCTGCAGCAGGGCCTTGCCGGCGCTGATGCCGCTGCGCGGGGCGAAGCCGGCGGCGGCGCCTTTGTGGATGTCGGCGGCGGCGAGCAGGGCGCGTTCGGAGGAGCGTTCGCCGGTGGCGCCGAACAGGGCGAGCATGCCGCGGCCGCATACCGACAGCACCTGGCCGCCGCGGCGCTCCACCCGCAGCTGCATTTCCGCCAGCAATTGTTCGTCTTCCGCCCAGTCGTCGGCGCTGCCGGGGGCGCAGTAGAGCACGCTGAGCCAGCGCTGCTCCGGCTGGCTGTCCGGCCGGATGTTGCGCGCGAGCTGGGCCTTCAGCGCCTGCAGTGCCGGGCCGGGACGGCCGCCCAGTTCTACCGCCAGGCGCTGGCGCAGGGTGTCGAATACCGCCAGCGCGGCCGCCTGCTCGCCGCCTTCGGCCAGCAGCTTCATCAGCAGCAGGGCGTGGTTCTCGTCCAGCGGCGCCGCGCGGTGCAACTGGCGGGCGAGGGCGATCGCCGCGTCCAGCCGCCCTTCCCGCTGGCGGATCTCGCACAGGCGCTGCAGCAGCAGGGCGGCGCGGGCGTGGAAGTGGTGGCGGCTGGTGTGCAGCCAGTCATCCAGCTCGGGGGAGTCGTCCAGCTGCAGGCCGTGGAGGAATTCGCCCAGCAGGTCGGGGGCGGTGGCCTCCAGCTGCTCCCGCCAGGCGGCGTCGGCCTTGCCGCCGCCGCCGAGGCGGTCGAGGGTGGCGTCGTCCAGCCAGTGCAGGTCCAGGCTCAGGCCGTCGCCGGGTTGCAGGCGGATGGCGCGGCCGTCCTTCTGCAGCGGCGATGCGGCGCCGGCGTCGAACAGGGTGGAGAGGTTGTACAGCACCTGGCGGAGGTTGTTGCGCGCCGATTCCGTTTCCAGGTCGGGCCACAGCAGGCGGGCGAGCCGTTCGCGCGGCTGCCACTGGCCGGCATGGACGGCGAGGTAGCCCAGCAGGGCGTAGCCCTTGCGGTACTTGATGCGTTTGCTCGCATCCTCGCCACCGCGCAGCAGGGTGAGCCGGCCGAGCAGGGAGAGCTGCGTGGCGGCGGTGTGTGGCGGGCGGCTCGGCGTTTCCAGGGCTATTCCTTTCGATCTATCGCGCTGCGGCCCGGCGACCTTCCCGCGCCCATGACGGCGTGCATTATCCGGGCGCGGGGGCCCTCCCGCCAAGCGCGGCGGCGGGGGTTGCGACGGCCTCTTACGCTGTTCTAACGCCCGCTGCTTAGCCTTCGCGCATATCTCCCTCATTTATCCAAAGCGATGAGCCTCTTCCCTGCGCTGCGATCTGTGCCGGCTGCGATGCTGCAAGCACGTTCTTCCCTGGTACTCACCTTCCCCCTCGCGCTGTCGCTGGTCTGTTCCCAGGCGCATGCGCAGGCGGCACCGGATGCCGGCACCCTGCAGCGGGAGGCGGAGCAGGCCATACGCGCGCTGCCGGCCTCGCCCCAGCCGGTGCCGCAGCCAGCACCGCCCATGGTCGAGATGGACAAGGCGGCGCGGGTGACGGTGCAGTCCTTCGTCATCGATGGCGCCACGCTGATCGCCGAGTCCGAGCTGCAGGCCTTGCTCGCCGACCTGCGCGGGCAGTCGCTCACCCTGGCGGAGCTGGAGCAGGCGGCGCAGCGGTTGGCGCAGCACTACCGCCAGCGCGGCTGGTATGTGCGGGTCTACCTGCCGGTGCAGGACGTGATCGCCGGCCAGCTGCGCTTGCAGGTGGTGGAAGGCCGCTACGGCGGCGTGCGGCGGGAGGATGCCGGCGGCCGGGCGGATGGCGCTTTCGTCGAGAGCATGGTCACCGGCGGCCTGGCGCCCGGCCTGCCGCTGCCGGCCAATGCGCTGGAGCGCGGCCTGCTGCTGGCCAACGACCTGGCCGGCGTGCGCGCCACCGGCGTGCTGGAGGCGGGCGAGGCGCCGGGCACCACCCGGCTGCTGTTGAGAGTGGAGGACACCCCCTTCATCAGCGGCGACATCGGCGCCAACAACCACGGCATCAAGTCCTCCGGCTTCGCCCAGGTGGTGGGCGGGGTGACGCTGAACAACCTCTCCGGCTGGGGCGATCGCCTCGCCCTGCGCCTGCTCGCCACCGAGCGCCTGCACAACGTGCTGCTGCAGTACGCAACGCCGCTGGGCAGCGACGGCTGGAGCGTGGCGGTGCATGCCTCGGCGCTGGATTACCGCCTTGGCGGCGACTTCCTCGACCTCGACGCCAAGGGCCGCGCCACCGCGGCCGGCCTCGCCCTCAGCTATGCGCTGGTGCGCAGCAGCGAGAACAATCTGGCGTTCACCCTGGGGGCGGAGCAGCGCCGCTTCGAGGACAAGAACCTGGGCGAGACGCTGCGCCGCCGCCAGATCGAGGTGTACAGCCTGGGCTTGCGCGGCGACGCGGTGGACAGCCTGGGCGGTGGCGGCCTCACCCGCGGCGATCTGCAGCTGTCGTCCGGCCGCTTGCATCTGGCCGACGTGGGCGGCGACCCGGCTGCCGATGCCGCCGGGCCGCGCAGCGCAGGCGGGTACACCAAGCTGGCGATGGAGGTCTCGCGCCTGCAGCGGCTGCCGTTGGCTGGCTGGCAAGTGCAGGCCACGCTCTCCGGTCAGCTGGCCGACGGCAACCTCAGCAGCGCCGAGCAGTTCACCCTGGGCGGTGCCTACGGCGTGCGCGCCTATCCGGGCAACGAAGGCGTGGGCGACGAGGGCGCCCTGTTCAAGCTCGAGCTGCAGCGCGAGCTCGGCAGCGGCTGGAAGGCCCAGCTCTTCTACGACGCCGGCTACATCCGCCAGCACAAGCGCACCTGGGAGGGTTGGCGCGATGGCAGCGACCAACCCAACGCCTACCGCCTGTCCGGTGCCGGCCTTGGCCTGAGCTGGCTGCAGGCCACGCCCGGCCGTTGGCTGAAAGGCTGGCGGCTGAGTGCCGCGGTGGCCGCTCCGCTGGGCGACAACCCCGGCGAGAGCGCCGATGGACGCAACAACGACGGCAGCCGGCCGTCGCGGGCGCGGGCGTGGATCAGCGCCGCCGCGGCCTTCTGAGCGGCCAGCCGGTGTGCCGGGCCGAGCGCTCCGCCGGGCTTGCGCACCGGCTGACCCGGAGGCGGCGCGCGGAGCCCGCGGCCCCATGCGCTCTGCTTCCGCCTCCGCCTCGTTTCCAGGTGGGACCGCCGATGCCGGTCCGCCTTTTTCCTTTCTTGCCGTTGGGCTTCGTCGCCTGAGGATACTGCCATGAACCACAGCTACCGACTCGTCTGGAACGCCCGTGAGGGGCGCTGCGTCCCCGCTCCCGAAACGGCCCTGGGCCGGGGCAAGGCCGGCGGGGGCCGGCTGAGCCCGTTGGCGCTGGTGCTGAGCGCCGGCCTTGCTGCCAGCGGCGGGGCCTGGGCCGCACCCGCGGCCGACGCCCTGCCCAGCGGCGGGCAGGTGGTGGCCGGGCAGGCGGGCATCAGCCACAGCGGCAACACGCTCACCGTCAGCCAGGGCAGCGACAAGGCCATCATCGACTGGCAGCGCTTCGACATCGGCGGCGCGGCGGCGGTGCAGTTCCTGCAGCCCTCCTCGTCCAGCGTGGCGCTGAACCGGGTGCTGTCGGGCGAAGCCAGCCAGATCTACGGCAGCCTGACGGCCAACGGCAAGGTCTACCTGGTCAATCCGGCCGGCGTGGTGTTCGGCAGCGGCAGCAAAGTGGACGTGGGGGCGCTGGTGGCCTCCACGCTGGACATCAGCAACGAGGACTTCCTCGCCGGCCGGCTGGTGTTCAGTCGCGAGGGCGCCACCGGCAGCGTCCTGAACCAAGGCGAGATCACCGCCGCCGACGGCGGTCTGGTCGCACTGCTGGCGCCGACGGTGAGAAACGAAGGCGTGATCCGCGCCCGGCTGGGCACGGTGGCGCTGGCCGCCGGCGACAAAGTCACGCTGGCCGCCGGCGCGGACGGCCTGCTGCAGGTGGCGCTGGAGCCGTCCACGGTGCAGACCCTGATCGAGAACAAGCAACTCATCGTCGCCGACGGCGGCCAGGTGCTGATGACCAGCAAGGCGGCCGACGCCCTGTCGGCGGGCGTTGTCGCCAACAGCGGCACGGTGCAGGCGCGCACGCTGGCGGAAAAGGAAGGGCGCATCCTGCTGCTGGCCGACATGAGCCACGGCGAGGTCAAACACGGCGGCCTGCTCGACGCCAGCGCGCCGCAGAGCGGGGACGGCGGCTTCATCGAAACCAGCGCCGCCACCGTCACCCTGGAAGCCGGGCGCAAAGTCACCACGCTGGCGGCCAAGGGCCAGACCGGCAGCTGGCTGATCGACCCGAACGACTACACCATCGCCGCCAACGGCGGCAACATCACCGGCGCCGACCTGTCGGCCGACCTCGCCAGCACCAGCATCACCATCAGCACCGCGACCCAGGGCACGGCCGGGGGCAACGGCGACATCTTCGTGAACGACGCGGTGAGCTGGAACGCGGCCACCACGCTGACGCTCAACGCCCAGCGCAACATCGAGATCAACGCGCCGATCACGGTGGCGCACGCGGGCGGCGGTCTGGCGCTGAACCACGGCGGGTCGGACTACAGCCTGGGCGCGCCGGTGAGCTTCACCGCCGGCAGCGGCGGCAGCTTCAGCGTCAATGGCCAGGCTTACACGCTGATCCATGACATGGCCGGGCTGACCGCGATCAACTCGACGGACCTGGCTGGCCGTTATGCGCTGGCGAAGAACCTGGATGCTGCCGGGACAACCTACGCCTCAGCCCTGATCGGCAGCTCCGGGCAGCAGTTCAGCGGCACCCTGACCGGCCTCGGACATACCATCAGCAATCTGCGTATCCAGAGCGCAAGCAACAACATCGGCCTGATCGGCGAGCTTGGCCGCTACGGCTGGGTGCGCGATATCGGGCTGGTGAATGTGGATATCCGCGCCGGCTCATATTCCGGCGGCCTGGCCGGCAGTGCGGACCGGGCCAGGATCGATAACGTCTTCGTCACCGGCGTGGTCGATGGCTACTACGCCGGCACCATGGGCGGCCTCGTGGGCTACTCCTACCTGACCCCGATCACCAACGCCTATTTCATCGGTCAGGTCAGCGGCACCAGCCGTGTCGGCGGCCTCGTCGGTACCAACTACGGGTCAATCTCCAACAGCTATGCGGTCGCGCAGGTCTCCGGCTCCGGAACCGGCATCGGTCCGCTGACAGGCTACGGCGACTCCGTCAACAACAGCTTCTACGCCACCACCGATGCCGCTGGCAACGCAATTTCCATCAGTGGCCAAGACAACACTCAAGGCACCGCCAAGACCTACACCGAGCTCACCCAGCTTTCCACCTTCAGCGGCTGGGACATCGACGACGCCGGTGCCAGCGGCCGGGCCTGGCGGATCTACGACGGCAACACCCTGCCGCTGCTGCGCGCCTTCCTGACGCCGGTGAAGGTGCTGGTGGGCGACCTCGGCAGCAAGACCTACGACGGCAACGGCGTTTCCGGCACCACCAACGGCTATTTCGTGCCCAACGGCGTCACCCTCTCCGGCAGCGGCGGCACGCTGAGCTACTCAGCCGGCGCGGATGCCCGCAGCTACTACGGCGATGGCGGCAGCCTGAACATCACCGGCGGCTTTTACTCCAGCCAGAACGGCTACGACATCATCTACGACGGCAGCTACACCATCACGCCGAAGGCGATCACGGTGAGCGCGGACGCGGCGAGCAAGACCTACGGCGACGTCGACCCGACGCTGGGCTGGACGGCGAACGGCCTGGTCGGCAGCGACACCCTGGGCGGCAGCCTGGCGCGGGCGGCGGGGGAGAACGCCGGCGGCTACGCCATCAACCAGGGCACGCTGGCCAACGCCAACTACAGCATCAGCTTCACCGGCAACACGCTGACCATCACGCCGAAGGCGATCACGGTGAGCGCGGACGCGGCGAGCAAGACCTACGGCGACGCCGACCCGACGCTGGGCTGGACGGCGAACGGCCTGGTCGGCAGCGACACCCTGGGCGGCAGCCTGGCGCGGGCGGCGGGGGAGAACGCCGGCGGCTACGCCATCAACCAGGGCACGCTGGCCAACGCCAACTACAGCATCAGCTTCACCGGCAACACCCTCACCATCACCCCGGCCGCGCTCACGGTGACCGCCGGCAACGCCAGCAAGACCTACGATGGGCAGGCCTGGAGTGGCGGCAACGGCGTGAGCTACAGCGGCTTCGTCAACGGCGAGAACGAGTCGGTGCTGGGCGGCACGCTGAGCTATGGCGGCAGCAGCCAGGGCGCGGTGAATGCCGGCAGCTACGGCATCAGCGCGTCCGGCCTGGCCAGCGGCAACTACGTCATCAGCTATGTGGATGGCGCGCTGACGGTGAACAAGGCCGCGCTCACGGTGACCGCCAGCGACGCCAGCAAGCGCTACGACGGCCAGGCCTGGAGCGGCGGCAACGGCGTGAGCTACAGCGGCTTCGTCAATGGCGAGGACGCCTCGGTGCTGTCCGGCACGTTGAGCTACGGCGGCAGCAGCCAGGGGGCGACGGCCGCCGGCAGCTACACCATCACCCCGGGCGGGCTGGGCAGCGCCAACTATCTCATCCAGTTCGTCGATGGCCAGTTGCAGATCGGGCGGGCGGTGACCATGGATGGTGGCCGGGTGGTCAGCGCCATTGGCCCCGAACTGGCCCGCCGCGCGCCCACGCCGCCGGCGCTGGCCGCGCTGATGGCGGCGGGGCTGGGGCAGCCCGCTCCACTCAGCCTGGCGCAGGGTTTCATCGCGCTGCCAGCCACGGAGGACTAGGGCGCCTTCCGCTTGCGTCAGGACATGCGAGTGCATGTTGCTTTGCAGCAAGCGGTGAACCAAAGTGAGGGAACGCGGCGGGTGGCGCCGCGCTTTCATGGAGGCAAGGCATGACCGGCATATCCCGCTTCGATCAGGACTTCGGCGCTGTCGTCGTGGAACTGGCCGGCTTGTCCGCCCTCTGCGGCGTCCGCCTGCGCGACCCCGGCGTGGTGGATGCGGTGCTGCGCGGCGACGAGCTGATCCGCCACGCCAACCCCACCGCCTTCGACAAGATGCGCGGCCTGCTGGTCCTGGCCTTCACGCTGGTGGAGCGCTCGGTAGCGGCGCAGGGGGCGGAGTCCACCGCCGAGTTCGTCGCCAGCGCGATCGCCGAGGCGAGCGAACGGCGGGATATGTTTGGGTAGGGTCCGCTGGCCGCGACAAGGGGCAGCGTGATGCAGTGCGGAGGGCAGCGTGATGCAGTGCAGAGAGCAGACGTTGCCCGGCGCCGGGGTTTTCTCCCCTCTCCCCTCGCGGGAGAGGGGCCGGGGGAGAGGAGGGGGTACGGCGCTTGGATTCCCGCTGGCGGCCTGATCCAGGCAGACGCCCCTCTGCCTGGCCCCGCCCCACGGGGAAGGGAGTGCGGGGAGGGCGGCGGTAGCGCGTCGCCCCACCCGGCCTCAATCCCCCTTGTCCAGCCCGTATCGCGTCAGCTTGCTGCGCAGGCCGACGCGGGACAGGCCCAGTTCCTTGGCGGCGCGGGTCTTGTTCCAGCGGTGGCGGATCAGGCTTTCGCGCACGATGCGCGCTTCCAGCGTCTCCAGGCGGGTCTTGAGGTCGCCTTCCAGCTCGCCCAGCAGGTTGAGCGCCGGCTCCTCGGCGGCCTCGCCGGCGCGCAGCACCCGCGGGCTGAGGTGGCTGGCGGAGAGGCTGTCGCCGTCGGCCAGGGCGATCATGCGCAGCACCTCGTTGCGCAGCTCGCGCACATTGCCCGGCCAGCGCCAGGCCACCAGGCAGTCGATGATCTCCCCGGACAGCGGCTCGAAGCGGCGGCCGAGCGCGGCCTGGCTTTCGTCCAGCAGCGCCTGGGCGATCAGCGGGATGTCCATCGGCCGCTCGCGCAGCGGCGGCACCGACACGGTGACGGCGGCGAGGCGGTAGTAGAGATCCTCGCGGAAGCGGCCGGCCAGCACCTCGGCTTCCAGGTCGCGGTTGGTGGCGGCGATCACCCGCGCATCCACCGGAATCGGCCGCGCCGCGCCCACCGGCCGCACTTCGCCCTCCTGCAGCACCCGCAGCAGCTTCACCTGGAAGGCGGCGGAGGTTTCACCCACCTCGTCCAGCAGCATGGTGCCGCCGTCGGCCTGCTTGAACAGGCCGATGCGGTCTTCGAAGGCGCCGGTGAAGGCGCCGCGCTTGTGGCCGAAGAGTTCGGACTCCAGCAGCTGGTCCGGCAGCGCGCCGCAGTTCTCCACCACGAAGGCTTCGTCCGCGCGCCGGCTGTCGTAGTGCAGCGCCCGCGCCAGCAGCTCCTTGCCGGTGCCGGATTCGCCGGTGAGCAGCACCGGGATGTCCAGCGCCGAGAGCTTCTTCACCAGCGTGCAGATGCCATGCATCGGCGAGCCGGGCGCGCGCACGATGGCGTCCAGCGCGAAGCGGCGGCGGGCGGCGCCGCGGCGGTTCTCCACCTGCCGCTCCAGCACCGGCGCGGCGGTGCGCAGCTCCATCGCCAGGCGCTGGTTCTCCGCATGCAGGCGCGCCATCTCGGCGGCGGATTTCAGCGTCAGCAGCAGCTGCTCCGGCTGCCAGGGCTTGAGCAGGTACTGGTAGATGCCGGCCTGGTTGATGCCTTCGATGATGTCTTCGGAGTCGGTGTAGCCGGAGATGATGATGCGGATGGCTTCCGGCCAGCGCTCGCGCACCTGGCGCAGCAGGGCGACGCCGGAGGTGCCGGGCATGCGCTGGTCGCACAGCACGATGCGTATCCATTCGCGCTCCAGCACCGCCAGCGCTTCCTCGGCGTTGGAGGCGGTGTGGACTTCGAAGTCCTCCTCCAGCGTGCGGCGCAGGGCTTCCTGGGAGCGGACCTCGTCATCGACGACGAGGATGGCGGGCAGTTCGGGGGGCAGCGGTGGGGTCATGGCTATCGCGGGGTCAGCAGATGCGGGGCAGCGGCTCGCCGCTGAGCCAGTCCAGCATGCGCTGGCCGCCCAGCGGGGTGGCGAGCTGGACGAAGTGGTGGGCATCTTCCACCACGGTGCCGATGCGGGCGGCGGCGCTGCCCAGCGGGTGGGCGCGCAGCGCGCTCAGCGCGGCGTCGGCGCTCTCCGGGGCGACCACCGCGATCAGCTTGCCTTCGTTGGCGAGGTAGAGCGGGTCCAGGCCGAGCAGTTCGCAGGCGGCTTCCACCTGGGGATGGACCGGCACCGCGGCCTCTTCGATGCGCATGCCGGCGCCGGACTGGCGGGCGATCTCGTTCAGCGTGGTCGCCAGCCCGCCGCGGGTGGGATCGCGCAGCACGCGGATGGCCTCCGCCGGCAGTGCGGCGTAGAGCGCTTCCACCAGGCCGTGCAGGGCGGCGCTGTCGGAGCGGATCTCGGAGTCGAAGGCGAGCGATTCGCGCACCGCCAGGATGGCCATGCCGTGGTCGCCCATGCTGCCGGACACCAGCACCACGTCGCCAGGCCGCGCGCGGGAGCCGCCGGGGCTGCGCTCCACCGCCAGTGCGCCGATGCCGGTGGTGGCGATGAACACGCCATCGCCCTTGCCCTGCTCGACCACCTTGGTGTCGCCGGTGACCACCGGCACGCCGGCGGCGCGGCTGGCGGCTGCCATGGAATCGACGATGCGCTTGAGCTCGGCCAGCGGGTAGCCCTCTTCCAGGATGAAGCTGGCGGAGAGGTAGAGCGGGCGGGCGCCCATCACCGCGAGGTCGTTCACCGTGCCGTGCACCGCCAGGCTGCCGATGTCGCCGCCGGGGAAGAACAGCGGCGAGACGACATGGCCGTCGGTCGCCATCACCAGGCGTTCGCCGGGCGCCGGGGCGGGCAGCACCGCGCCGTCGTCGCCCTGGGCCAGCCAGGGATTGTCGAAGGCGCGGGCGAAGAGTTCGGCCACCAGCTGGGCGGTGGCGCGGCCGCCGGCGCCGTGGTTCATGTCCACACGGCCGGAACGTAGGTCCAGCGGGCGGGTGTAGTGGGTTTTCATGGCTTGTCGTTGTTTTGGGTGAGGCACTGGCCAGCCGGGAGCATAGCCGGCCAGCGGCGGGCGGTCTCCAGGCCGGGGAAAACAGGCCCGCCGCTTGCGGCCGGCAGGGCGCTGCTCGCTGGCCGGCTCACGCTGCGGCGACCGGGACGTCGCGGAAGCGGCCGTAGTTATAGTGCGCCGCGCAAGCGCCTTCGGAGGAAACCATGCAGGAGCCCATCGGCGTTTCCGGGGTACAGGCGGTGCCGAACAGCTTGCAGTCCGCCGGGCGCTTTTCGCCGCGCAGGATGGTGCCGCACTCGCAGGACTTGTGGTCCGCCACCGGCGCGTAGTCCAGGCCGAACTTGGCTTCGGCGTCCCAGGCGGCGAATTCCGGGCGGATGCGCAGCGCCGAGTCGGGCAGGCTGCCGAGGCCGCGCCACTCGTAGCTGGCGCGCAGGGTGAAGACTTCATCCACCAGCGCCTGGGCCTTGAGGTTGCCTTCGCGGGTGACCGCGCGGGTGAATTCGTTCTCGATCTCGGCGCGGCCGTCGTTCACCTGGCGGATCAGCATCAGGATGGACTGCATCACGTCCAGCGGCTCGAAGCCGGCGATGACCACCGGCTTGTGGTGCTGCTCGGCGACGAAGTCGTAGGGCCGGCTGCCGATGACGGTGGAGACGTGGGCCGGGCCGACGAAGCCGTCCAGCTTCACCCTGGCCTCCGCCCCGGCGCCGGCCGGCGCATGCAGGATGGCGCGGATGGCCGCCGGCGTGAGCACGTGGTTGCACAGCACGCTGAAGTTGGCGAGGCCCAGTGCGCGGGCCTGGCGCAGCACCAGCGCGGTGGGCGGCGTGGTGGTCTCGAAGCCGATGGCGAGGAAGACGACTTCGCGCTGCGGCTCGCGCTGGGCCAGCGCCAGGGCGTCGGCGGCGGAGTACACCATGCGGATGTCGGCGCGGCTTTTGTCCAGCCGGGCGCGCGCCTTCAGCAGCGACAGGCCGCCGGAGGCCGGCACCCGCAGGCAGTCGCCATAGGTGCAGATGGTGACGGCGCGCTCCATCGCCAGCCGGATGGCCATGTCGATGCGGCCCACCGGCAGCACGCACACCGGGCAGCCGGGGCCGTGGATCATGCGCACATTGGCCGGCAGCAGGTCGACCACACCGTAGCGGGAGATGGCGTGAGTGTGGCCGCCGCAGAACTCCATGAAGGCATAGTTGCGCGCCGGCTCGGCCTCGCGGGCGATGGCGGCGCCGATGCCGCGGGCGAGTTCGCCGTCGCGGAATTCGTCCACGTACTTCATGCGTCCTCCAGCGAGGGGGTGAGGCCGGCCTGGGCGAACAGCGCCAGCGTGGCCTCGGCCTCTCGCTGGTCCAGCCTGGAGAGGGCGTAGCCGACGTGCACGATCACGTAGTCGCCGACGGCGACGCCGTCCACCAGCGCCAGCGAGATTTCCTTGGCGACGCCGCCGAGTTCCACCCGGGCGCGATCATCCGGCAGCAGTTCCGCCACGCGGGCGGGAATGGCGAGGCACATGCGTTCAATATCCTTCGAGCAGATAGCGGGCGATGCGGGCCTGGCCGAGCGCGAGGCCGCCGTCGTTGGGCGGCACCTGGCGGGCTTCCAGCACGGTGAGGCCGCGCGCGGCGAGACGGCGGCCGAGGTCGCGCGACAGCAGGCGGTTGAGGAAACAGCCGCCGGAGAGGGCGACGGTGCGGATGCCGGAAACATCGGTGGCGCGCAGCACCCAGGCTTCCAGCGCGGCGGCCAGGGTGGCGTGGAACAGGGCGGCGCCGCGGGCGGCGTTGCGCTCGTCGGCCAGCACGGCGAGCAGCGGCAGCAGGTCCAGCGTGCCGGCCGGGGTGTCCTTGTCTTCCACCAAGCGCCAGCCGCCGGGCAGCGGCAGCGCCGGGCCGTGGGCGGTGGCCAGGCTTTCCAGCCGCATCGCCGCTTCGCCTTCGTAGCCCATGCGCTCGCACACGCCGAGCAGGCCGGCGGCGGCGTCGAACCAGCGCCCCAGGCTGGTGGTGGGCGGACAGCGGGTGCCGGCCGCCAGCAGATCGGCCATGCGCCAGGCGGCCTGCTCGCGGTGGAAGCGGGCGGCGATCTCGCCGCCGCGGCCCAGCAGGTGCAGCACCGCCGAGGCCATGCGCCAGGGTTCGCGGGCGGCCTTGTCGGCGCCGGGCAGCGGCAGGGCGGCGAGGTGGCCGAGGCGGGCGAAGCGCGGGCCATCCACCTGCAGCAGCTCGCCGCCCCAGGCGCGGCCGTCGCTGCCCAGGCCGGTGCCGTCCAGCGCCAGGCCCAGCGTGGGGCCGAGGTGGCGGTGTTCGGCTTCCACCGCGGCGATGTGGGCGTGGTGGTGCTGCACCGGGAAGGCGGGAATGCCCAGGCGCTCGGCCATGGCGAGCGCGGCGTGGGTGGAGGCGAAGTCCGGATGCAGGTCGTGGGCGACCGCCTCCGGCTCCAGCGCCAGGATGTGGCGCAGGTGCTCGGCGGCTTCGTCCAGCGCCTGGCAGGCGCCGGCGGATTCGAGGTCGCCGACGTGCTGCGACATGAAGGCTTCGTCGCCGCGCGTCATGCACAGGGTGTTCTTGAGGAAGCCGCCGAAGGCCAGCACCGCCGCGCCCTTGCAGGCGAGCTTGACCGCGCTGGGCACGTAGCCGCGCGAGCGGCGGATGAACTGCATGTCGGCGTCGCCGGCGCGCGGCGAGGGCAGGCTGCGCACCACCGAGTCATCGCAGCGCACGACGATGTCGCGGTCGTGCATCAGGTAGGCGTCGGCCACGCCCATCAGCCGGCGGGTGGCTTCGCGGTTGCCTATCACCAGCGGTTCGCCGCCGGGGTTGGCGGAGGTGCACACCAGGGCGAGATCCTGCGCCATGTCCAGCCAGCCGGTGCCGGCGGGGCGGCCGGCGTGGTCGTGGAACAGCAGGTAATGCAGCGGGGTGTAGGGCAGCATCAGGCCGACCCAGGCCAGCTGCGGGGCGACGCCATCCAGTTCGCGGTCCACGCTGGGCAGCTTGTCGCACAGCACCACCGGCCGCTCCGGGCTGGCGAGCAGGCGTTCGTCGGTGGGCGACAGCGCGGCCCAGTGCCGCGCCGAGGCGAGGTTGGCGACCATCAGCGCGAAGGGCTTGCCCTCGCGCGACTTGCGCGCCCGCAGCCGCGCCACCGCTTCCGGGTTGCGGGCGTCGCACAGCAGGTGGAAGCCGCCCAGGCCCTTGATCGCGACGATTTCGCCGCACAGCAGGCGCAGCAGGGTGTCGGCCACCGGGTCGCGGGTGGCGACGGTGACGCCGTAGCCTTCCAGCAGCGCGAGATGGGGGCCACAGGCCGGACAGGCGTCGGGCTCGGCGTGGAAGCGGCGGTCGGCGGGGTCGCCGTACTCGTCGGCGCAGTCCACGCAGAACTCGAAGGCCGCCATGCTGGTGTTCACCCGGTCGTAGGGCAGGCCGCGGGTGATGGTGTAGCGCGGGCCGCAGTGGGTGCAGTTGATGAAGGGGTAGCGCCAGCGGCGGTCGGCGGGGTCGAACAGCTCGCGCAGGCAGTCGGCGCACACCACGGTGTCCGGGCCGATGGCGGTGGTCACCTCGCCGCGGCGGGAGGCCATGATGGTGAAGCCGCGGTCGCCGGCGTCGGTCTCGCGCAGGTCGCTTTCCAGGTGGTCTATGCGCGCCCGCGGCGGTGCTTCGCCGTGCATGCGCGCGATCAGCGCCGAGAGATTGCCGGGCGTGCCCTGCACTTCGATCTCGACGCCGCCACCGTCGTTGCGCACCCAGCCGGACAGCCCCAGCTCCTGCGCCAGCCGGTAGACGAAGGGGCGGAAGCCCACGCCCTGCACCACGCCGCGCACCCGCAGCCGGCGGCGCTCCAGGGTGGGTGGCAACTGGCGGGGGGCGCCGCCGTCGCCGTTCATGACTGCGTCTCCACGGCCTCCGCTGCGCTGGCGGAGGCCGCCGCGGCACCGTCGGCGATCCAGTCCAGCCAGGCGTCGAAGCCTTCGCCGCTGGTGGAGGAGAGCTGCAGCACCCGCAGCCCGGGATTGACGCGCCGGGCGAAGTCGATGGCGCGCTGCACGTCGAAGCTGAGGTGGGGCAGCAGGTCGGTCTTGGACAGCAGCATCAGGTCGGCGGCGGCGAACATGTCCGGGTACTTGAGCGGCTTGTCCTCGCCCTCGGTCACCGACAGGATCACCACCTTGTGCGCCTCGCCGAGGTCGAAGGCGGCCGGGCAGACGAGGTTGCCGACGTTCTCGATCAGCAGCAGGCTGCGCGGCGGAATGGCCAGCCGGGCGAAGGCCTCGCCCACCATGTGGGCGTCCAGGTGACAGCCCTTGCCGGTGTTGATCTGCAGCGCCGGCGCGCCGGTGGCGCGGATGCGCTCGGCGTCGAACTCGGTCTGCTGGTCGCCCTCGATCACCGCCACCGGCAGCCGGCCGGCGAGGCGGCGTATGGTTTCCACCAGCAGCGTGGTCTTGCCCGAGCCGGGGCTGGAGACGAGGTTGAGGGCGAACACGCCGCGGCGCGCCAGCCAGTCGCGGTTGGCGGCGGCGAGGCGGTCGTTCTTGCCCAGGATGTCCTGCTCTATCTTCACCATCTGCGCCTGCGACAGGCCGGGCGCATGGGCGTGGGCCGGGCCGTGGCCGTAATGCAGCGCGCCGGCGCTGGCGGTGGGGCGGTGCGTTTCCACTACCGGCGGCGCTGGCGTGTGCGTACGAGCGCTTGCGGGTGCAGCGCCGGCGGCGGGTTTGAAGCCGACGCTGGAGCTGGCCTTGGGCGAGGCCGCCGGGCGTGCCGGCTGGCCGTTGTAGCGCAGCTCTCCGCTGCCGCATCCACACACGGTACACATCGGTTCAGCTCTCCTTCTCCGGGGTGGGCTCGCCGCTGGCGAGCGCCATTTCCTTTACCCGCATCTCGGTGCCGCCGGTGGGCTGCACCTGGTAGCCGCCGCAGCGCGGACAGGCGTCGTAGCGCTGGGCGATGGCGACGGTTTCGGCGCAGCGCAGGCACCAGCCGGTGCCGGGCACGCGCTCTATGCTCACGGTGGCGCCGTCGGCCACGCTGTCCTTCAGCACCACGTCGAGGCAGAAGCGCAGGCTTTCCACCTCCACCGCGGCTAGGTCGCCGATCTCCAGCACCACCGCTTCCACCCGGCTGGCGCCGTGGTTGCGGGCGGTGTCCTCGACGATGCTGCGCACGCCTTCGGCCAGGGACATCTCATGCATGTTCGGCTCCCGCCTCGGTCGCTTCCGCGTCCAGTATTACCCGGTAGCCTACACAGGGGTCCAGGGCGAGGGCGAGGGCATTCAGCCGCTTTTGGGCGATTCCGCGATCCTCCACCGGCCAGCCGCTGCCTTCGCTGGCGAAGCTGCCGGCGGGATGGAAGTTCCACTCGGTGGGGGCGCATACCCGGTAGTCGGCGATGCGGCCTTCGCCATCCAGGCGCACGCCGTGCAGCAGCAGGCCGCGGGCGGTTTCCACCCAGGCGAGGCCGACGCCGGGCGCCGGCGAGGCGGCATCCGCCAGCACTGGCACCTCCGCCGCCAGCGGCTGGCGCAGGCGGCTGGCGCAGTCGGCGACGTCGATGACCTTGGCCAGCAGCCGGGCGGAGATGCGGTGGCCCTGCTCCAGCAGCAGGCGTACCAGCGGCGATTCGGCGTTGCGCGCCAGCGGGCCGGTTTCGGCAGCGGCGCCGTGGTCGGTGGGCTGCAGGCACCAGTCCTCGTCCGGCAGGCCGCCGAGCACCTCCAGCCAGCCGGCGGCGCTGCGCCGCGGCAGCAGGGGCACCGCACCTCTGGCTGGCGCGCCGGCGCTGCCGAAGCGCACCAGCGCGCCGAGCACGCTGCCCAGGCCGCCACCGGCCTCGGCGCGGTCCACGAATTCGCCCAGGTTGCGCGGCTCGCGCAGGCGGGTGAAGAAACCGGCCAGCAGTTCGCGGGCGACCAGGTCCAGCAGGTCGCCGCCGAGGGCGTAGGCCTCTTCCGCGCTCAACTGGCGGGAGAGGCGGCGGTGCAATTCGGCGTAGCGGTTGCGGCGGGCGTCGAAGCCGAGCAGCGGCGGCCAGTCCAGCAGCAGGCGCCACAGATGCTCCTGGGCGGCTTCGGCGGCCAGCCGGCGTTCCAGCGCGGCGGCTTCGCGTTCACTCGGGGCGGCTTGGCCGAGGGCGGCGGCGCAGGCGAGGCGGGCGGCGCTTTGCTGGGCCTGGGCACACAGGGCGAACAGGCGCGGCACCAGCGCGGCGGCTTCATCCGGGCGGCGGCCGACGAGCAGGGCGGCGGCGCGCGGGCGCTGGTTGTGGATGTCGATGTGCGTCAGCTGGCCGCCCTGGCGGTGGGCGTGCAGCAGCAGGGGTTCGGCTTGCGTGTTCATTCCCGGCCTCCGAACAGGCTGCCGCGCAGGAAGGCGCGGCGGGATACCGCCTGGCTGGAGAGCGGGCGCCCGGCCAGCCGCGCGGCCTCCGCATCCTCGCGCGCGGCGGCGGCGCTGTCCAGTGCGCCTTCGCCCGGCTGCAACAGGGCGTCGAAGGCGGCCAGCGCCACCGCTTCGGCGCTGGCCTGGTCGTCGAACTCGAACACCGGGGAGAACAGCGAGCAGGTCTGGTAGGGGCCGAGGCCGTCCTCGCTGCTGCCGAGGAAGGTGTAGCTGCCGGAGGGGAAGGCCCAGTCCTGCGACTGGCCGACGGCGATGGCGCGGAACTGGCCGCCGCCGCCGGGCAGGATGACCAGCGACAGCGCCCAGGGCGTGAGCAGCACGCCCAGCCATTCGCCCTCGTGCCGCCGCATCGCCGGCACCGCCACCGTCAGCGCCGGATTGCACACCGGCAGCCCGGCCATGCGGGTGGCGGCGATGGCGGCAAAGGTGCGCTGCAGGGCGTCGGCGGGATTGCCGGCGTGGCCGGTGGGCGGTTGGGCGTGCATCGGGCGGGATTGCCTGGCTGGGGGCTCGTTCTCGGGCGGCGGAGGGGAAGGGCTGCGTTCAGGCCGCGCCGCGGCCGGGGTGGATCATTCGTCCACCACCATGAATTTCTCCCGCGGGGCGTCGCAGTTGGGGCAGGTCCAGTGCGCGGGCAGGGCGGCGAAGGGGGTGCCGGGCACGACTTGGGCGAGGGCGTCGCCCTCGGCCGGGTCGTAGATCCACCAGCAGATGCCGCACTCCAGGCGGGCGTTCGGGTCCAGGCGGTCTTGGTCGCCGAGGTAGCTGCCTTCGAACATGGTGTCGGGTCTCCGGAGGGCGGCGCTCAGATTTCGCCCAGGCTGTCGGTCCATTCGCGCAGGCGGGCGATGCTGTCGGCGAAGTCGTCGGCGGCGGCCGGGGCGACGTCGGGAAGGTCGGTGACTTCCAGGGTATTGAGGATGAGGGTGTCGGCGCTGTTGAAGTACTGCACCCACCAGGTGCGGGCGAGGCCGGTGCTGGTGATGCGGCAGTTGCCGTAGCCGCGCGACAGGATGACCGTGGGGCCGATGCCCAGGCTGGCGACCAGCCAGTTGAGGTCGTCCGGCGTCATCGGCAGCAGGGTGAGGTTGATGATGTGGGCGGGGGCGCCGGGGCGGTGGCGGGCCACCGCGTCCAGCAGCTCGTTCATCACCGCCGGCGCGTTCATGACGCCCTGCGGCGCCGGCGGCGGGGTGAGCGTGGCCGGCATGTCGATCTGCGGCCGGGTGACGGCGGCGGGCGGCATGGCGCAGGCTTCGATGCGGTCGAAGCTGCCATCCTCGGCGATGACGCGCCAGACGCCGGCGAACACCGTTTCCTGGATGCGCAGCGCCGGCTCGCCGCCGCGGGCCTCCACCCGGGCGCTGACCTCGCCCTGGCCGAGGGCGTCATTCACCAGCGCCAGTACCTCCGCCGGCAGGCCGGCGAGGTTGGCCACCGGGTGGCCGGCGTCGCCGAAGCGCCAGGCCTCCATGGCCGCGATCAGGTTCTGCAGCAAGCCGACGGCGGCATCACGGGCGGCGGGGGCGACTTCGTCCGGCAGGCGCGGCGGGTTGAAGGTGTCCATGCCGCTGGGCATGGGCATGTACTCCAGGTCTTCTTCCTCGAAGGGCGACTGGGAGCCGGGACCGACGGCGACAACCGGGATGGGGAAGGCTTTCATCGGCGCTGTCCTCAGTGACAGGAGGTGGGAATGCTGGCGCGCACCGGGATGCCGATACCGGGTCGGCGCGCGGCCGGGGTGGCGAGCATGCGGTTGATGGCGTCCACCAGCGGCCGCCAGTCGCGCATGCCTTCGATGGCGCCGACGTAGTCGCCGGGCCGGGCGTCTGTGGCCTCACCCTCTTCCTCGGCGCCCCGCTGGCCGCCGCGCAGGAACAGCAGCGCCGGGTAGCGGCTGATGCCGAACTGGGCGGCGATCTCGCGGCTGGCCGCCGGCGCGGCGTAGGCGCAGCGGAAGGGGGCGTCGGCGGATTTCAGCGCTTCCGGCAGCACCACCACCATGTCCCAGGCTTCCGGGCAGCGCACCGGGTCGTCGGTGAGCAGGATCACCGCGTCGCCGCTTGCGGCGGCGAAGGCGGCGAGGTCGCCGGCCTCGAGCTGGGTGAAGCCGTCGCGTTCGCGCAGGCGCTGCAGGCCTTGCTCGAAGGGGCTGGTGCTGATGCCGAAGGAGGTGGCGTCGTTCATTTCTTCTCGTCTCTCAGGAAGTCGGGGAGCTGGGGTTCGCGGCCGACCAGGTCGGCGAAGGCGGCGTCCAGGTCGGGCGTGCCGCCGGCCATCAGGCTGTCCAGCGCGGCCAGCGCGGCCAGGCTGCGGGCGGCTTCGTCGGCGTCGATGACGTCGCGGGCGGCGCCGAGGAAGGTCATCAGCCAGGCGCCGGCCGGCTGCGGGCCGGTGAGCAGGGTGTCTATCCAGGTCTCGCCGCCGTCGCGGTCGCGGCACAGCGCGCGGCCGTCCTCGCTGCGCAGCACCTGCATGGGAATGCCGACGCACATCTCAGCGCGTCCTCCGGCGGGGCGAGGGCGTACAGGAGGCGGCCTTCACTGCGAGGCCTTGGGCATGAAGCGCTCGTCGCCGGTGCGGCAGGCCAGTTCCTCCGCCGGCCGGCCCTGCTCGTAGGCGTGCAGGGCGAGGGCGTTGTCGTTGAGGCGGGCCGGCGCTTCGGCGCGAGGGGTCAGGGTCACGCCCCATTCGCGCAGCCGCGCGGCGGCCAGGTCCACCGCCTCCGGCACGCGGGCGCGCACCTGCGGCCGCAGGCTGCCGCCGAAATCCTCCAGCTCCACCGGCTGCACGCCGATCAGCAGCATCTGCGCCGGGCCGCGGCCCAGCATGGCGGCGGAGGCCAGCACTTCCTGGAAGCCGGTCTGGTGCAGGCTCATCTTCTTTGCGCCCATGAAGCGCGGCACCTCGTCGTTCTCGACCAGGCGCATGGTGCCCGGCTCCAGGCCGTAGTCCACCGCGTCAAACACGATCAGCCGCTGCGCGGCGGATACATAGGGCAGCAGGTAGAGGCCCTGGGTGCCGCCGTCCATCACGGTGACGTCGGCCGGGGTTTCCCAGGCGGCGTCGAAAGCCTCGACGCAGCGCACGCCGAAGCCTTCGTCTGCCCACAGCAGGTTGCCGATGCCGAGGACGAGGGTGCTGCCGTAGGTGGATTCCATTGGGGTGTTCGCCGGTGTAACGAATGGCGTAACAGTTGCAGGGACTGTGCCAATTCATGGGTGGGCCGCGATCTGCTGGAAAATCATCGGCTTGCCGATATTTTTCTCTGTCGATGGAAATAGAGGGCGGCTGCGCTTCGCTACATTTCGTCGACAAAAGTGGAAAGCAATTGTCCATCGGGGTGCAAAGGGGCTTTGCGCACCGCAGCGTCAGTGTTCTGTCCGGGCGCGGCGGGGCGGCGCGTGTGGGGAATGCGACAGCAGCACTTTCGTGCAAGCGTCTGTTTAAAAAGAGAAATGGGCTGCAGGCGCAGATGGCATCGAACCTGCTCGTCTGCCGCACCCCAACCCCCAGGGAGCACGCAGTGAAACTACAGATCGAACGCCGGCATGTGGAGGCGATGGTGCAGGCCTTTCCCCGGCTGGGCTGGCTGCAGGACCAGCTCAAGCTCGGCAACCGGGCGGAGGTGCCCTTCTCCCAGCTGGAGCATGCCGAGGTGCGCTTCCTCGGCGATCTCTACGACGCCGGCGGGCCGAACGAGCGCGCCCGCGCCGCGCAGCTGGCGACGCTGAGCGCGGCCTTCAGCGACGGCGGCTACCGCTTCGCCGACGACGAGCTGGAGCGGGTGGTGCCGGAGGTGATCCGCTACCTCGCCACCGGCGGCGCGCGCGGCTGGCTGTTCACCGCTGCCCTCACCGGCAAGCCGCAGGCCTGGGCGGTGGCGCGCATCGACTACACCCCGCCCGGCGGCGAAGAGAGCGCCAAGGTGCTGGTGGAGCTGCGCGCCAACGCCAAGGGCAAGCTCGCCACCGCCAACATCCGCATCACCCCCAGCGACATTCCCGGCCGCACGGTGGCGGAGATCTTCGCCGGCAAGGGCTTCGTGCGCGAAACACCGGCGCTGCTGCAGGCCTATGACGAGGGCGAGCAGCGCTACTTCGACTGGCGCGCCCGCTACGGCGAGCAGTTCTCCGGCGGCGGCACCGGCTATTACGCCGAGAACCCCACCGCCACCCACCGCGACACCGACTGGTCGCGCAAGGATGTGGTGGTGCTCTCCTCCAGCGGCGGCAAGGCGCGGCTGGTGAACGACGAGAACATCCTCGCCGACCGCTCGCTGACGCTGGACACCCAGGGCAATGTGCTGGAGCGCTACCTGCGCTGGGCGTCGAAGAACGGCGAGTTCAAGCTGGAAGCGGAGATCGAGGCCATCCAGGCCATCCTGCCGGAGGGCATGTTCACCCGCCTGCCGGTGCACTTCTACATCCTGATGTTTCACCTCGACCTGCACCACTACGTGTGGGTGCACGTGGATGATCTGGAGCCCTACCGCTACAGCCCGGAGCTGAAGGACAAGCTGGTGCTGCCGGAGGAGCAGACCGACCTCATCGACATCCTCACCGCCGAGATGGACGTGCTGATGGAAGACATCGTCGCCGGCAAGTCCGGCGGCACCACCGTGCTGTGCGCCGGCCCCCCGGGCGTGGGCAAGACGCTGACCGCCGAGGTGTACGCCGAGATCATCCGCCGGCCGTTGTACCGGGTGCATTCCGGCCAGCTCGGCCTCAACGTGGCGGCGATGGAGACCGCGCTGAAGGAGGTGCTGACCCGCGCCCAGCGCTGGGGCGCGGTGATGCTGATCGACGAGGCGGACGTCTACATCAAGCGCCGCGACGACAACATCTCGATGAACGCGGTGGTGGGCGTGTTCCTGCGCGTGCTGGAGTATTTCAACGGCCTGCTCTTCCTCACCACCAACCGGGTGGATGACATCGACGAAGCCATCGTTTCCCGCTGCATCGCCCTGATCCGCTACGAACCGCCCGACGCCGAGGCGCGCGCCCGCATCTGGCGGGTGATGGCCGAGCAGTTCGGCCTGGCGCTGGACGCGGCGCTCATCGACCGCCTGGTGGTGCGCTACCCGCAGGCCTCCGGCCGCGACATCAAGGGCCTGGCGAAGCTGGTGGCCAAGTACTGCGGCCGCAAGGCGGTGCCGGCGGACATGGCTGCCTTCGACCGTTGCGCCATGTTTCGCGCGCTGACGCCGGCGGAGGCTTGAGCCAGCCGGGCCGTGCGTGATGCGCGCGGCGGCCCGGCGGCCGGCCTCAGCGCGCCGGCTCGGCCAGCGCCCGCTCTATCGCCGCCGTCACTTCCGGCGCGTCCGGCTTCACCTTGCTGGGGAAGCTGGCGAGCACCTTGCCGTCACGGCCGACCACGTACTTGGTGAAGTTCCACTTCGGCTCCGCCGACTCCCGCGCCAGCTGGCGGAACAGCGGGTTGGCCTGCTCGCCGCGCACATGGGTGGGCGCGAACATGTCGAAGCTGACGCCGAAATTGACGAAGCAGACGTTGGCCGCCTTGGCTTCGTCGTCCGCCTCCTGGTTGAAGTCGTCGGAAGAGAAGCCCAGCACCTTCAGGCCGCTGGCCTTGTAGCGCTGGTGCACCGCTTCCAGCTCCTTGAACTGGCCGGTGTAGCCGCAGTGGCTGGCGGTGTTCACGATCAGCAGCGGCTGGCCCTGGTAACGCCTGAGATCCACCGTCTCGTCGGCATGCAGGCGGCGGAAGCTGTTGTTCAGCAGCGCCTGTGCCGGCGCGGCGGCGGCTGGCGTGTCGGCGGCGAGGGTGGGCTGGCCGGCGCCCAGGGCGGCGAGGATGGTGACGAGGCAGACGGCATGGCGCATGGCTTTACTCCGGCGGGGCCGCGAGGGGCGGGGATGGGACGGAGAGTGCCACAGCCGGGTGAAAGTTTCGGCGGGTGATGCCTGCCGCGGGCAGGGCCGCCGCCCGGGCGCTCAGGGCAGGGCGATGCGCGCGCCCAGGGTGAGGCTGTAGTCGAACAAGTCGCCGAACTCGGTGCCGCGGCCGCCGAGCGGCACTGTGCCGAGCACGAAGGCAGTGACATGCCGGCTGAGCGGGCGCTCGGCGAACAGGCTGGCCTGGGCGCTGCCATCGGCGAGGCTGTGGCTCAGCATCAGGCGCCAGTAGCCGTCGTCGCTCAGCGGGCTGTTCTGCCAGATGAGGTGGAGGTAGTCGCGCCCGAGCAGCGGCGGCGCGGTGCTCAGGCCGGCGCCCAGGGTCTGCGCGGCTTCGGCAGCAGGTAGCCGGGTCGTCGCCATTTCGGCGCGGCGGAAGTGGCTGCGGCGGGCGTCGCCGTCGTAGCCGTGACCGTAGCGCAGGTATTCGGCGGTGAGGCTGTGGCCGTTCTCCAGCGTGTAGCTGGCGCCCAGCAGCCAGCTCGAATGGCGCGGCGACTCGTCGGCGATGTCCACCGGCTGCGCCGCATCGCCGGCCGGGCGCAGGCTGCGGGTCAGCGTGGAGGAGCCGAATTCGCCATAGAGCAGCCATTCGTCGCTGACGGTGTGCTGCAGATGGGCGCCGATGAAGTGGCCGGCTTGCGGCCGGCCGGCCAGCGCCAGGCCGGCGGCGAGGTCGTCGCTGCGCAGGTCGGCCTTGAGCAGCCAGCTGTCGGCCCAGGGGTCGGGCCGCGCGGCGTCATGGCCGCTGCTGGCGATGCGCGCCAGATAGACGCTGCGGGTGACGTCCGGCGCCCAGATGAGGCGGGCGACATCCACCCCCGAGAGCTCGCGTATGGGGTTGCTGCGGCCGTTGTCGAAGTAGTACGGGTTGGACGGCGAGCGGAACTGCGCCGGCCCCCAGCTCAGGGTTTCGCGTCCGATGGCGGCGGTGAGGTCGGTGCCGGCGCGCCAGCGCAGCTGCCACTGGCTGAGGTAGCTCCGGCTGCCGCTGCCCTGCTGGTTGTCGTGCTGCCAGTGGACGATGGGGCGTGCGGTGAGGCGCAGCGGCCCGCGTTCGGCCTTGAGGTTGAAGCGGCCTTCGAAGGTGAGGCTGTCGCGGGCGAGCCGGGCGATGCGGTTGTCCGGGTTCTGGACGCTGCCGTGCGCGGGCTGCAGCGTGTTGGCGTAGCCGTAGAGGGTGGCGTCGGCGCTCAGCGCCCAGCCTTCGTCCGCGGCGGCGGTTTGTGGCAGCGCCAGGGCGCCGAGCAGCGCGGCGAGGGCGCGGAGGCGGGAACGGGGGCGGAGAGGGCTGCGGCGGCGCGTGCCGCTCACTGGCTCTGCCCCAGATCGAACGCGTCCGGCGCGATGCGTTCGATGCGGACATCACGGAATTCCATGACGGTTTCGCCGTCGGTGAGCGCGTCGCGGATGCGCATGCGGCTGACGAAGGGAATCTGGCGGCCGTCGTACTGGATGGTGTGGGCGTATTCGAAGTAGGCGGTCTTGAGCAGCTTGCCGCTGACCGACAGGAACTCGGCCTTGACGCCGACGCCGCGGCTGCCGGAGACCCAGTAGCGGATGCGGTCGTAGGTGGTGCGCTTGTGGCGGGCGTTCAGCTCCAGCACCGCGCAGTCTTCGCCTTCCACCGTCTCGTTGCCGGCCAGCGTGGCTTCGTAGTCCAGGGCGTAGTTGGTGGCGGCGATGTCGCCGTTGGCGGCCTGGCCGCTCATGCGCTGGCGCGGCGAGATCGGGATGGGCTTGGACAGGCCGGGCCGGGTCAGCCACATATTGCGTTCCACCTGCAGCAGGCGAGAGCCCTTGAAGCGCGCCGGCTCCTGGGTTTCGGCCACGCTGGCCTGGTCGGTGGCGCGCACGGTGAGGCGTTGTGGTTCGCCGGCCTTGCCGTCTTCCTGCGAGTTCAGGTGGATGTCCCAGACCACGCCGGGCAGGCCGCCGCCGCGGGCGCGGTCGGCATTCTTGAGCAGGGCCTGCGGGTCGGGGCCGGCGTGCGCCAGGGTGGCGGCGAGGAGGGCGAGGCAGGCGGCGGCGAGGAGTCTGCGGAGCATGGGGCGGATTCCGGAACGGTCTAGTTGTGGCCGAGCGCGTCGGGAATGGCCTGGTGGGCGGCGCGGCGGGCCGGCAGCCAGGCGGCGAGGCTGCCCACGGCCAGCATCAGCACCAGGGTGAAGGCGATGCGGGCGAAGTCGAGGTCGACCAGCAACGGCACCGGCGAGGTGCTGTTGGGCGGCACGTAGGAGATGGCGGCGGCGTTGATGCCATAGCGCACGGCGATGGTGATGAGCAGGCCGACCGCGCAGCTCACCAGCGTCAGCAGCATGGCTTCGGCGGCGAACAGCCGCAGCACGCCGCCGCGGCGCAGGCCGATGGCGCGCAGGGTGCCGATCTCGCGGGTGCGCTCTATCACCGTCATGCTCATGGAGTTGGCGGTGCCCATCACCACCACCGTGAGCACGATGCTGAAGATGAAGCCGAAGATCATGTTGAACATGTTGTGGACCTGGTTGTAGAAGTCCGACAGGTCCTGCCAGCTGCGGATTTCGATGTCCAGGCCGGTGGCGCGCAGGGCCTCGCCCAGGCGCTCGCGCATGCGCTCGGTGCGGGCGATGTCGTCCAGCAGCACGGTCAGGCGGTCGGCGCCGCCGTCGATGTCGTACAGCGACTGGGCGAGCGCCAGCGGGATCAGCGCGCTCTTGTCGTTGGTGTTGGCGTTGCCGGTGGTGAAGGTGCTGCCCACGGTGATGTCCATGGCGTTGGCCTGGCCGTGCAGGGTATTCACCAGCAGCGCGGCCTGGCCCTGCAGCGGCAGGTGCAGCAGTTCGGCCAGCCCGGCGGACAGGGCGACGACGTCGGCATGCTCCGGGTCCAGCTTCTTCAGCGTGCTCATGAAGGCTTCGCGACGGATGTCCTGCAGCGCGAGCAGGCCGGCCTGCAGCCCTTCCATCGCGGCCGGCTCTATGCCTTCGGCAATGAAGATGGTGCTCGCGCGGCCGTTGCTGACGATGCCGCTGAGCGCCAGCCGCGGGGCGACCAACTCGATGCCGGGCTGGTCGCGCAGCACGTCGCGTATCCGGGCGATGTCGGCGGCGGTGAGCAGGTAGCGCTCCGGGTCCAGCTTGCCTTCCTTGCTCATGCCACGCTTGGATAGGGTGAGATGGCCCAGCAGTTCGCCATGCACCGCCTGGCGGGCGAGGCCGTCATAGACGTTGTGGGTGTAGCCGGCGAAGAGGGCGATGGCGGCGAAGCCGAAGGCGATGGTGAGCAGCGTCACCAGGCTGCGGCGGCGATTGCGGCTGAGGCCGCGGAGCGCGAGTCTGAAGGTGTTCATGCGCTGTGCTCGTCGCTCTCGATGCAGCCGTCACGCAGGTGGATGCGTCTATCCACCTGGTCGAGCAGGCGCGGGTCGTGGGTGGTGAAGACGAAGGTGACGCCCTTGTCGTGGTTGAGCTTGCGCATCAGCGCCACGACCATGGCGGCGTTGTCGGAGTCGAGGTTGGCGGTGGGCTCGTCGGCGATCACCAGCCGCGGCTCGATGACCAGTGCGCGGGCGATGGCCACACGCTGGCGCTGGCCGCCGCTGAGGCGATCCGGGCGGGAGCCATGGAAGCGTTCCAGGCCGACCTCGTCGAGCGCGGCGGCGGCACGCCCGCGCGCCTGGCGCTCGGGTACGCCCTGGATCTGCAGCGGCAGCATGACGTTCTCGAGGGCGGACAACACCGGCACCAGGTTGAAGCTCTGGAACACGAAGCCGATGCGGCTGCCGCGGAAGTCGGTCAGGGCGTCGTCGGCCAGCCCGCGGGTGTCCTGGCCGTCGAACCACACCTCGCCGGAAGAGGGGGTGTCGATCAGGCCGAGCACGTTCATCAGCGTGGATTTGCCGCTGCCGGACGGCCCCCAGACGGCGAGGAATTCGCCGCTGTTTATGGTGAAGGAGATACCGGCGAGGGCGTCGACGGCGGTTTCTCCAAGCAGGAAGCGGCGGCGGACTTCGTGCAGGCGCACGAGAGGTGGGGCGGAGGACGGGCTGGGGACGCTCATTGCTGCGATGGGTTTCCTTGCGTGGGCGATACCGCCGGCCGGCCCGCGGAAGGCGGGCCGGGGGCGCGGCCGCGGGTCAGGCGGCGGCCCGGGCGGCGGTGCCGAAGTGCTGGGCGACGACGTAGCGGGCGCCGGCCTCGACGACTTCGTCCATCGGCGCCAGGGTCACGCCGCCGCGGGCGAGGCGGGCCATGGTATCGGCGACCTGGAAGTCGCGCTCGTAGGACATATAGGTCTGGTAGAGCTGGAGCAGGCCGTTGAGCGATTTGTGCACCTGGCCATCGCTGGCCTGGCGCTCGAACAGGTCGATGGGCACGAAATCCGGCCGCGGCGGCAGGCGCGAGGGCGGCGCGTATTCCTCCAGCACGCGGTAGGCGATGTCGACCACGCGGCCCAGTGGCGTGCTGTGCGCCAGCCCGGCGGCGAGGTGGTAGCAGCGGCCGACGCTGTCCGGCTCGCCGCTGAGGTAGGCGATCGCGTCGCAGACGTAGTCCACCGGAATCATGTCGGTACGCGTCTCCGGGTGCGCCGGCAGCGCGCGGATGACGCCGGCACAGGTGAGCTTGAGGAACTCGAGGAAGCCGAACAGCTTGCGCACCTTGCCGGCGGCGGTGGTGCCTATGATCTGGCTGGGGCGGTAGATGGTGATGGGCAGCTCGGCCTGCGCCTGCCGAACCACGGCCTCGGCCTCCAGTTTGGTCTGCTCGTAGGTGTTCCAGAACGACTGGCCGAGGTCGAGTTCATGCTCGTGCAGCGGGCCGAGCCGGCGGCCGGCGACATAGGCGGTGGACACGTATTGCAGGCGCAGCGCGCCATCGCGCGCGGCATGGGCCTGGCGGGCGAACTCCAGGATGGCGCGGGTGCTGCCGACGTTGGCCAGGCGCGAGTCCTCCAGCCCGGCGTTGAAGCGCACGTTGGCGGCAAGGTGGAAGATCTGCGAGGTCTGGGCGGCCAGGCCGCGCAGGGTGTCGGTATCCAGGCCCAGCGCCGGGGCACAGACGTCGCCGCGCAGCGCATGCACGCGGGCGCGTTCGGCGGGCGCGGTGTCGGAGAAGGCGAGGGTGGCGGCGAGGCGGCTTTCGGCCTCGGCCTGGTCGGCGCCGCGGACCAGCGCGATGATGCGCGCCTGCGGATTGCGCCGCAGCAGGCGTGGCAGCAGCTCAGTGCCGACAGCGCCGGTGGCGCCGGTCAGGAGGATGGTCTGGGAGCCTTGATCTTGCATGGGGTTCTACCTGGAGGGGCGGCAGCGCTATCGGGCCCTCAGGCCGTCAGGCCGCCGTCGATGACGAAGGTCTGGCCGGTGGTGTAGCGGGAGGCCGGGCTCAGCAGGAAGGCGACGTTGGCGGCGATCTCCTCGACGCTGCCGAGGCGGCGCAGGGGAATGCCGGAGGCCAGCTTCTTCAGCTGCATCTCGTTCAGGCTGGCGGTCATCTCGGTGGCGATGACGCCGGGGGCGACCGCGTTGACGCGGATGTTGAAGCGGCCGAGTTCGACCGCCAGCGAGCGCGTCATGCCGATCAACGCGGCCTTGGTGGCGGCGTAGTTGACCTGGCCGGGATTGCCCTTGATGCCGGTGACCGAGCTCATGTTGATGATGCAGCCGTCGCCGGCTTCTATCATCGAATTCACGAAGGCGCGGCTGGCGTGGTAGGCGGAGTCGAGGTTGGTGCGGAGCACGTCGCCCCAGTGGCCGTCGTCCATGTTGAGCAGCAGGGCGTCGCGGGTGATGCCGACGTTGTTCACCAGCGCGTAGGGCGCGCCGCGGGTGGAGAGCAGTTCACGCGCCAGCTGTTCGACCGCGGTCCGGTCGGCCATGTCGCAGCGGTAGCCGCGGCACCATTGGGCGGTGCCGGAGAGTTCGTCTTCGAGCGCGCGGGCGGCGGCGTCCGAGGCGGCGTAGGTGAAGGCTACCGGATGGCCGGCGGTGGCGAGCGCGCGGACGATGCCCGCGCCAATGCCGCGGGTGCCCCCGCTGACAAAAACCCATCCCATGTTCACTTGATCGTTTCCTTGGAGCGGCAGCCTGCGCTGCCGGGGTGCTGCAATGGGCGCCGCCCGCAGCGCCGTGGCGGGGCAGGGCGGCGCTGCGGGCGGGGCAGCGTCAGGCGATGAACTCGATGTTCGCTTCGGCCTCTTCGGAGTAGCGCGCCCGGGTGTGGCCGGCAGCCTTGCCGAGGTAGAGCAGGTGGATCTGCTGCACCTCGGTTTCCGAATAGGGGTTGTCGCTGCCGAAGAGCTCTTCGAGGATGCGGAACTTCTGCTTGCTGATGCGCTTGATCGGGCCGAGCTTGTTCTTCTGCTCGGAGATGAACAGCGGCAGCATCTTGTTGAGGCCCTCGAAGTAGGTCTCATGCACCATCGCGTTGTGGTAGGTCAGGCCGCGTTCGAGCGAGGCCAGCGCCCGCCGCTTGTGCTCCGGGTCGGCGTTGATGAGGTCCTTGGTCAGCGCGGTCCAGGCGGCGATGTGGCGGGCTTCGTCGTTGCGCACATTGGCGAGTGCGTCCTTGAGCGCCGGGTGATGCACCCGGGTGACCACGTCGCGGTACAGCTCGGTGTTGATTACCTCGGAGAACAGGTGGCTGAGGATGTAGCTGTAGAGATCCCAGTAGCGCCGTTCCTCGTAGCACCAGATGTAGCGCTTGCCGAACTCGCGCACGTTGGTGGCGGCGATGAAGTCGGTGCTGCCGTCGGTGACGTACTGGTGAAGCAGGCCGAGCACCAGTCCGTGGCGCATTTCCTCGTACACGATGACGTTCATGTACGAGAACAGCGGCGCCCAGTCGGCGACCAGGTCGTCCGAGTAGCCCTCGGTCTTGGCCTGGATCATCAGGTCGTGGAACTGGGCGGCCGAGGCCTGGCCGGAGAATTCGCCGTCGCGCAGACAGTCGAGCAGCTTGATGATGCCCCTGTCGTGCTCATCGAGCTCGGGCAGCCAGTCGAACTGGTAGCGCTTGGCATCCCAGCGGTTTTCGTCGGACAGATAGCTGAACTTGACGATGGTTTCCAATCCGCTCATGAGGATCGCTCCAGTGCCTTAGGCGGTGACGGTGCGGTTTTCGATGTAGTCGCAGAACTCTTCCAGCGTCTTGATCTTGCCGGAGGAGAAGTCGTCGAAGTTGAGCTCGAAGCCGTAGGCTTTCTTGACCGACACCTGCAGCGAGACGTAGTCCAGGCTGTCGAGGCCCATCTCCAGCAGCATGGTGGAGGGCTTCATGTCGGCGACATCGAAGTCGACCAGGTCGCCGATCTCGTTGGTCAGGAATTCGAAAACGGTGCTCATAGTTCAGCTTCCTCGTGTGGTAAGGCGGGTTTCTTGCGGGCCATCAGGCCAATCTGGACGACCTGGGAAAGCGTGTCGTTGAGCCACACCGGAATGTCGATGGTGGCGAACAGCGAATCGTGGGTGGTGATCTCGTCGATCTTGCGGATGTCGTAGGCGATGCGGTCGAAGGAGAAGTGCCCGACGTCCTGCAGCAGCGCGGTGCGGAAGATGCAGCGGTGATGCGTCTGCATGGTCAGCAGCGAGGCCTTGCCGAGGTCGATCTCCATCTCGGCGCCGAAGTGCTGGACGATGTCCTCGCGGAAGGTATCGACCGAGTGACGCTGGATGTACTCGGCGAAGATCAGCGCATCTATCGCCACCCAGCAGCTGGTCGCCGCCGGGAAGGCATCGGCGAAGCCGCGCAGGCGCTCGCTCACCGCGGCGGCGTCCAGCATATGGCGCGGCGGCGAGCGGTAGGGCGCGGTGTCGAAGGCGACCGGGGCGCAGTTGCCGAGGATGCGCTTCTCGGTGTCGCCCGGGCTGTGCAGCCGGAAGCGGACCTTGGCATCCGGCTCGGGGGCGGACAGGTGCACCGCGTAGTCCAGCTGGCTGGGCATGGCCTGCTTGAGCATGCCGGTCCATTGCAGCCAGCCGTCGCCGGCCCAGGGGCGCTCGGAAACCGCCTGCTTGAGCGCCAGCATGGCGAGCATGCCGTGCACCACCGTGCCCTCGGTGCCTATGGTGCTGCGGGCGAAGGCCGGGTCGAAGTGGATGGGGTTGTAGTCGCCGGAGAAGGCGGCCCAGGCGGCGGTGGCGGTGGAGTCGAAGCGGAGCGCGTTCATGCGTCCGCCGCGGCGAAGATGAGGGCGCTGTTGGAGCCGCCGAAGCCGTAGTTCAGGTTGAGCACATGGCGCAGGCCTGGCTTGTGGCGGTGCTCGTTGGGGATGTAGTCCAGGTCGCACTCGGGGTCGGGCCGTGCCAGGTGGATGGTGGCGGGCATGAGGCCGGTCTGCAGCGTCTTGATGCAGAAGATGGACTCGATGGCGCCGGTGGCGGCGATCAGGTGGCCGGTGTAGGACTTGGTGCTGGAGATGGGTACGTACTTCGCCGCGTTGCCCAGCGCCAGCTTGAGCGCCTGGGTCTCGTTGAGGTCGTTGAGTGGCGTAGAGGTGCCGTGGGCGTTGACGTAGTCGATGGCGTCGGCGGGCATGCCGGCCTGGGCGCAGGCAGTGCGTATGGTCATGGTGCGGGCGAGCAGGTCCTCGGCCGGCGAGGTGATGTCGCGCGCATCGGAGTAGTTTCCGTAGCCGACGATCTCGGCCAGGATGCGCGCGCCGCGCGCCTTGGCGAACTCGTAGTCTTCCAGGCACAGCACCGCCGCGCCTTCGGACAGCACGAAGCCGCTGCGATCCAGGCTGAAGGGGCAACAGGCCCGCTCGAGCACTTCCTGTTCCTTGCTCAGCGCCCGCAGCGCGTCGATGCTCCACACGCCGAAGCCCTCGCGGATGCTCTCGCCGCCACCGGCCAGCATTACCTTGGCGCGGCCGGAGCGGATCACTTCATACGCATCGCCGACCGCGATGCTGCCAGTGGCGCAGGCGGCAACCGGCGTGTTCTGGTAGCCGCGCAGATTCCATTGCATGGAGATGGCCGCGGTGGCCACGCTGGGCATCACCAGCAGGTTGGAGAAGGGAGAGGCGGTGCCGCCGTCGCGGAAGGCGTTGTTGTTGATGGTGGATTCATCCTGCGCGCCCCAGCCGGTGCCGAAGATCACGCCGCGCTCGAAGGGATCGCAGAGCTGGTCCAGGTCGGTATCGCCGAAGGCGCTGTGGATGGCCTCGGCCGCGGCCGACATGCCCAGCTTGGCGAACTCGGGCAGGAACTTGAGGATGGCCTTGGAGAACTGCTTGCGCGGCGGCTTGTTGTCCATGACGCCGAAGAAGCGAGCGACGATGGGCGCCTCGGCGTGTTCCACCCGGCGGTAGCCCACCTTGTATTGGCCGATTGCGTCCCAGATCTCGTCGACGCTGTTTCCAAGGGAGCAAAGGGCGCCGTAGCCGGTGACGGCCACCCTGCGGCCGGACTGTCTGTTCATGGGTAGGCTGATCCTAGTGGTGGGAAGCGTCATTGCCCGTGGCCGGCGATCGCGGCGGGGCGGAGAGCGGGGGCGATGAGGTCGCAGTCGGCGACGATGCGTTCCACCGCGCCCAGGAAGGGCGCGACGAAGCGGGTGGCGATGTCGTCGAAGGCCTCGCGCCGGTAGACGATGTCGAGCTGAGTGCGGCCGCCGAAGGTGCTGGTGTAGAACATCAGGTCATACGGATGGACCAGGCAGCCGATCGCCAGGCTGGCGCGGATCGGCAGTGCCGGCGTGCCGAAGGTGGAGAAGTCCTCTTCGATGACGCCGGGATTGGAGTAGAAGATGTTGGTGCCCTGGGTGCGCTTCATCACCCAGCGTACGACCGCCGTAGGCAGGCCGTCGCGGTAGAGGCGGACGGCGTTCTCCATGCGGCCGAGTTCGAGCGCGAGGCCGCCGCCGCGCAGGGCGCGCGTCCGCCGGTCCACTTCCTGCAGCAGCGCATGGGTATCGCTGCGGTCGGACAGCCGCAGCGTGCAGGGCACCATGTAGCTGCGGAAACCGTCCTCATGTTCCGGGCCGAAGAGCTTGCGCAGGCTGAGCGCGAAAGAGTAAGTGGCACGCTTCTCAGGCCGCGCCTGATGGGCGGCGATGTAGCGCACCAGCGCAGCGGAGAAGACGGTATTGATGGTGACGCCGGCCTGTCGCGCTGCCCGCTGGATGCCCTCCTGCAGGACGGCCGGCAGGACGGCGTGGAAGAAGTCGTTGCCGCCCGGGCTCTTGGCCGGTGGAGCGAAGCGCACCGCGCTGCGGTCGGGGGTGAGCATGCGGCGGGCGATGTCGACATAGGCCCGGGTGCGGCGGCCCACGACCGTAGGTGGGTGGTACCAGTCCGGCCTGATTGCGGCCAGCGCCAGACCGGGGTGGCGGCGTGCCGGGGCATCGTCCGTCGCGGTGCCAGCGGCCAGCAGCTTGCGGTACTCGTCGATCACCGCGGCCATGAAGAGGTTGCCGCTCTTCACATCGGCGATCTCATGCGAGATGGTCAGGTGGATGCAGCTGTCCGCGCTGTCGCTGGAGGTCAGCAACTGCAGGCGCGGGGCTGGGTCCCGGCGGCTGCGGGTGGCGGCCCCGGCGACGTAATCCATCAGCGCGGCTCGCAGCACGCGGTTGTCGAAGCTCAGTTCGCCGCTGATGCGCGTTTCGTCCACCGGAACGGCCAAGGGCGCATCCGGCTGGTGTTCGCCCAGCAGTTCGAAGCGGCGCGAGGCCAGCGCCAGCGCTCGGCGCAAGCCCGGCAGATCGGGCGTGCCGGCCAGCAGGTAGGCGTGGCTGTTGGTGGTATCGAAGTAGCGCGCGCCCCAGTGGAAGAAGCCCCGGACAGGATCGCTGGCGTAGGTCGGCCGGCGGTTGTTGCGAATGGCATGTTCCGGGTGGGCGGGCGATGGAGAGCGAAATTGGGAAGGCAAGGAAAGCTACTAATTCACATTTGATTCAAGAATTTTATGTGCATATATCTATGGCATTCAATGGGCACGGTTGATCCAAATCAACGGTCATGCAAATAAAAATCCATAATGGATTCATGCAAGACAATGGCGTGGTCGCCGGCAGGATGGAAGGCAGGCGGAAAAGGTGTGAGGTGAGACGGGCGCGGGGTTTTTTACTGCTTGCGGACGTGTCCGCGGGCGCTCGGTGGGATGTGCGGCGGCAGATTCAGCCGGCCGCGCGCATCGCCAGGAAGGTGTCCCACTGCGCTTGCAGTGCGGTCCAGAAGCGGGGGTCGGTGCCGAAGAAGCGGCCGAGGCGGACGGCGGTGTCCGGGGAGATGGCGCGGCGGCCGCGCACGAGTTCGTTGACCCGGCGGCGGGAGATGCCGAGGGCGCGGGCGAGGGCATCCTGGGAGATGCGCGCCGGAATCAGGAAGCGGGTCTCGAGGAAGTGCCCGGGATGGATGGGGCGGCGCAGCGCGGGAGGCGCCAGCGGTGTGGGCGTTGCGCCGCGCACCGTGGGCGGGCGGCCGCCGGCGAGTGTCGCCGGCAGGCCGCCGCGGGATGCCGACAGGGGCCGGGCGGCCCGCGGCGGCAGCGTCATCGGACGCTTGTATCTTTAGACCAGACCAGCGCGGTAGAGTCTGAACGCCGTTGAGGCGGCCAGACCGGTCCGTGCAGTTTGGTAGGCGCTGGGGTGTTCGAGCCCGTGACTGAGTACAGAGCGCACGGTCGC
>Ga0209699_100064_pt1 | contig 132678 bp, 104 predicted proteins | sample SynthPrep_1_END__FD_187204 | JGI IMG/M metagenome (GOLD analysis project Ga0209699, IMG submission 187204) | Synthetic microbial communities from Ohio, USA - SynthPrep_1_END_DS7_MetaG (SPAdes) (version 2) | ecosystem: Engineered > Bioreactor > Aerobic > Activated sludge | place: USA: Ohio...
CCCCCACGGTGCCGCCCGCCGCCTCGCCGGATGTACCGCCGCCGGGCTCCCAGGGCGTGCCGCGCTCGGATTCCAATCCGCCGCCCGCCAGCGGCGGCCCGGAAACCCCTCAACCCCTCGCGCCGAATCCGGACCAGGTGCCGCGCGCGCCGGATCAGACCCCGGAAGACCCTCGCCAGACCCCGCATGAGGACAACCCCAATCCGCCCATGCAGGACTCCGGCAACCCGGCCAGCCCGCAGGGCGCCGGCGAAGGCCAGCGCGGCCAGCCCAGCTCCTCGCTGGGCGACACCCTCTATGTCGCGATGCATCCGCGGCTGCACCTGGTGCAACTCGCCCCGGCGCCCGGCGGCCGTGGCCAGGGGGGCAGCGGGCAAGGTGGAATGGGCGGCACCGCGCCCGGAACAAGTGCTCCGGGCACGACCACGCCGGGCACGACCACGCCAGGCACGACCACGCCAGGCACGACCACACCGGGTACGACCACACCGGGTACGACCACGCCGGGTACGACCACGCCGGGTACGACCACACCCGGCACGACCACACCGGGTACGACCACACCGGGCACAACCACGCCGGGCACGACCACGCCGGGCACGACCACGCCGGGCACGACCACACCGGGCACGACCACACCGGGTACGACCACGCCGGGCACGACCACACCGGGTACGACCACGCCGGGCACGACCACACCGGGTACGACCACACCAGGTACGACCACGCCGGGTACGACCACACCAGGTACGACCACGCCGGGTACGACCACGCCGGGTACGACCACACCAGGTACGACCACACCGGGTACGACCGCGCCGGGAACAACCGCTCCTGGCACGACGGCCCCCGGTACCAGGAGCCCCGGCACGACCGCGCCCGGCAGCCGGGGCACGGCGCCTGGCGGCAGCCCCAGCCCCGGTGGCTCGCCGGCGCCGGCCGGGCCGGGCGGCGGCTCCATGTCGCCTGGCAGCGGCAGCGGCGGCGGGGCAGCCTCGCCGGCCGGGCCGGGTTCCAGCGCGCCGGCGGTCAGGCCCAGCCTGATGACCGGCCTGCAGGCCGGACCGCGGCTGGCTTATTCCTCCGCCCAGCCCGCGGCCCACTTCCACCGGACGCAGGCGCAGGTCGCGCCGGCTGCCCAACCGAAGATGCAGCTCAACCAGGCGGATGCCCGCTTCGTCACCGTCGCCATGTCGCGCGGGCTGGGCGAGATGGAGGCCGGTCGCATCATCGCCGCCGGCAGCACGGATGCGCGGCTGAAGCGTTTCGGCGAGCGCATGGTGGTGGACCACCAGCAGGCCAATGTGCACCTGGCCAAGCTTGCGAGCGCCCGCGGCGTCACGGTTCAGGAGGAGATCCAGGACCGCGAACGCGCCCAGCTGGATGAGATGCGCCAGCTCTCCGGGCCGCGGCTGGATGCCGCCTTCATGCGCCACTTCGGCGTCGCCGCCCATCAGGAGAGCATCGCCCTGTTCGAGCAGCAGGTGCGCGAAGGCAAGGACCAGGAGCTGCGCGCCTATGCCGACCAGCGGGTGAAGGTGCTGCACGGCCAGCTGGAGGAGCTGCGCAAGATCCAGCCACTCATCGCCGATGATGGCAAGGGGGGCCGCTGATGGAGGCAGCCGGCGACTTCCTCGCCAGCCAGCCCTGGCTTGCGCTGTTGCTGCAATGCGCGGCGGCGGCGCTGGTCGGGCTGGTGGTGCACGCCGTACTGGACCGGGTGGCCCGCCGCCTGCTCCGTCGCTTCTCCCCGGCCGAGCGGGTGCTGGAATACACCCGCCGGCCCACCCAGATCCTGCTGCCGCTGCTCTTCATCCATGTCGCCCTGACCGACGCGGCGGTGCCGGCCGGCGTGCTGATGGGCCTGCGCCAGCTGATGTCCATCGCGGTGATCCTGCTGGTGACGCTGTTCGTCATCCGCTTCATCGCCGCCTTCGCCGACGACGTGGTCGCCCGCCACCCCACCGACACGGCGGACAACCTGCGCGCCCGCAGCGTGCAGACCCAGGTACGGGTGCTGGCGCGCACCGCCATGTTCATCGTCGGCCTGCTGGGCGTCGGCTCCATGCTGATGACCTTCCCCAACGTGCGCCAGATCGGCGCCAGCCTGCTGGCCTCGGCCGGCCTCGCCGGCATCGTCGCCGGCCTGGCGGCGCGGCCGGTGCTGGGCAATCTCATCGCCGGCCTGCAGATCGCCCTCGCCCAGCCCATACGGGTGGACGACGTGCTCATCGTCGAGGGCGAATGGGGCAGGGTGGAGGAAATCACCGGCACCTATGTAGTGATACGCATCTGGGACGACCGCCGCCTCATCGTGCCGCTGGAATACTTCATCCAGAACCCCTTCCAGAACTGGACGCGGCGCACCTCCGACCTCATCGGCTCGGTCTTCCTGTGGGTGGACTACCGCATGCCCGTCCAGCCGCTGCGCGACCAGCTCAAGCGCATCCTGGAAGACGCGCCGGAGTGGGACGGCCGCGTCTGCGTGCTGCAGGTGACCGACTTCAGCGAAAAGTCCATGCAGCTGCGCGCCCTGGTCAGCACCCGCGACGCCGGCCGCGGCTGGGACCTGCGCTGCAAGGTGCGCGAGCAGCTCATCGCCTACATGCAGGACAACTATGCCGAATGGCTGCCTCAGGTGCGCGCCACGCTTGACCGCGGCGACCGCCTGGACCAGCCCGGCGCTCCCGAGAACACGCCGGCCCTGCGGCCGGTGAACCCGACGGAGGGCGCGCAGGCGCCGGCGCCATGAAAACCTTCCACTGCACCCAGTGCGGCTTTGTCGCCTTCTTCGAGAACAGCACCTGCGGCAACTGCGGCGCCGCCCTCGGCTTCGTGCCGGAAGAACTCGCGATTGCCGCCTTCGAGATCCAGGAGAACGGCGCCTGGCGCCGCTTGGGCGTGGATGCCGCGCTGGTGAATCCATTCGACTGGCAGCCTTGCGCCAATTACAGCCAGCACCAGGTCTGCAACTGGATGGGCCGGGTGGAGGAGGGCAAGGCCTTGTGCCGCTGCTGCCGCCACACCGAAGACATCGAAGCCATCGCGGTGGACGACCCCGACAGCAAGGCCGCCTGGTTCAAGCTGGAGGCGGCCAAGCGCCGGCTGTTCTATTCCCTCTACCGTCTCGGCCTGCCGGTGGACGACGAGAACGGCAGCGTACCGCTGCTGTTCCACTTCCGCGGCGGCAACGGCGAGAAGGCCACCACCGGCCACCTGCACGGCACCATCACGCTGGACATCGCCGAAGCGGACGACGGCACCCGCGAAACCCGCCGCGTCCAGCTCGGCGAGCCCTATCGCACCCTGCTCGGCCACTTCCGCCACGAAATCGGCCACTACTACTGGGACCGCCTGATCGCCAGGGGCCCGCGGCTGCAGGATTTCCGCGCCCTGTTCGGCGACGAGACGCAGGACTACGCCGCCGCCGCCGCCGCCCACTACGCCAAGGGCGCGCCGGCGGACTGGGCGGAGCGCCACATCAGCGCCTATGCCGCCATGCACCCGTGGGAAGACTGGGCGGAAACCTGGGCCCACTACCTGCACATCACCGACGCGCTGGACACCGCCGCCCACTGGGGCTTCGCCCTGCACTCCGATCAGGCCGCCGGCGGTCCGGCGGACGTGCCGGCGGTGGGTGGCAGCGGCCGGCCCTTCCGCCAGGTGCTGCTGGAGCAGTGGCTGCCGCTCAGCCAGTTCCTCAACAGCATGGGCCGCAGCCTGGGGCAGGGCGACGCCTACCCCTTCGTGATCGCCACCGCGGTGCTGGACAAGCTGTGCTTCGTGCACCAGGTGGTGGAAGAAGCCCGGGCCGCCAGCGCGGCCACCGCGCGCGCCGGCACGCCGCCCGCCGACCCCGCCGCGGACATCCCGCCTGGAGGGGCAGCATGAGAGAACTCCGCCTCGAACCCGGCCTGCCGTATCCGCTGGGCGCCACCTGGACCGGCGACGGCGTGAACTTCGCCGTCTTCTCCGCCCACGCCAGCCGCATCGAGCTGTGCCTGTTCGACGAAGCCGGCCGCAGCGAAGTCGGCCGGGTCGATCTGCCCGAGCTCACCGACGAGGTCTGGCACGGCTTCCTGCCCGGCGCCGGCCCCGGCCTGGTATATGGCTACCGCGCCCACGGCCCCTACGTGCCGGAGCACGGCCACCGCTTCAACCCCAGCAAGCTGCTGCTGGACCCCTACGCCACCGAACTGGTTGGCCGCCTGCGCTGGGGGGCCTCGCTGTTCGGCTACGACATGCGCAACCGCAAGCAGCCCGGCGCCGGCTTCGACAAACGCGACAGCGCCCCGTCCATGTTCAAGGCCCGCGTCACCGCGCCCGGCCTCGCCCCGGTCGCCCCGCCGCGGCCGGCGCCGCGGGTGCCGTGGGAGCGCACCGTGTTCTACGAAGCCCATGTGCGCGGCCTCACCCGGCTGCACCCGGCGGTGCCCGCCGACCTGCGCGGCACCTTCGCCGGGCTGGGCACCGCCGCCATGATCGACCACCTCAAGGCGCTGGGGGTGAGCTCGGTGGAGCTGCTGCCCATCCACGCCTTCGTGGACGATGCCTATCTCACCGACAAGGGCCTGCGCAACTACTGGGGCTACAACTCCATCGGCTTCTTCGCGCTGGAACCGCGCTACCTCGCCGGCGGCGGCCTGCAGGAGTTCCGCGACATGGTGGCGCGGCTGCATGACGCCGGCCTCGAAGTCATCCTGGACGTGGTCTACAACCACACCGCCGAAGGCAACGAGCTGGGCCCCACGCTCAGCTTCAAGGGCCTGGACAACGCCTCCTACTACCGCCTGAACCCGGAAGACCGCCGCTACTACATCAACGACACCGGCACCGGCAACACGGTGAACCAGAGCCACCCGCGGGTGGTGCAACTCATCCTCGACAGCCTGCGCTACTGGGTGCAGCAGATGGAGGTGGACGGCTTCCGCTTCGACCTCGCCACCATCCTCGGCCGCGAAGACGGCGGCTACGACCCCGGCTGCGGTTTCCTCGACGCCTGCCGGCAAGACCCGGTGCTCAACCGCGTCAAGCTCATCGCCGAACCCTGGGACTGCGGCCCGGGCGGCTACCAGCCGGGCAACTTTCCGCCGGGCTGGGCGGAGTGGAACGATGGCTTCCGCGACACCGTGCGCGCCTTCTGGCGTGGCGACGAAGCCCAGTCCGCCGGCCTCGCCACCCGCCTCGCCGGCTCGGCCGACCGCTTCAACCACCGCGGCCGCCGGCCCTGGGCCAGCGTCAACTTCATCACCGCCCACGACGGCTTCACCCTGCACGACCTCGTTTCCTACAACGACAAACACAACGAGGCCAACGGCGAGGACAACCGCGACGGCCACTCGGACAACCGCTCCTGGAACTGCGGCGCCGAAGGCCCGACCGACGATCCCGCCATCCGCGACTTGCGCGAGCGGCAGAAGCGCAACCTGCTCGCCACCCTGCTGCTGGCCCAGGGCACGCCGATGATGGTGGCCGGCGACGAGTTCGGCCGCAGCCAGCAGGGCAACAACAACGCCTACTGCCAGGACAACGAGATCAGCTGGCTGGACTGGGCCAGCATCGCCGCCGAGGGCCGGGCGCTGCTCGCCTTCACCCGCCGCCTTCTCGCCATCCGCCAGGCACTGCCGGTGCTGCGGCCGGCACGCTTCGCCACCGGCGGCGACCCCGCCCAGGAGCTGCGCGACGTCATCTGGCTGGATCCGCTCGGCAACGAGTTGCAGCCCGAAGCCTGGGCCGAGCCGCACATGCGCTGCTTCGGCATGCTGGCCGACGGCCGCGCCCACCTCGGCACCGGTCCCGAACCTTGCGCCGACGCGGTGGTGCTGCTGGTGTTCAACGCCGCCCACGAAGGCGTGGAATGGACGTTGCCCGCCGCCGCCGGCATAGAACGCTGGACCCGCCTGCTGGATACCGGGCTGGCGGAGCGCGAGCGCTACCCGATGTTCACCATCGGCGACAACTACACCGCCGGCGGCCGCTCGCTGCTGCTCTTCGTCGCCGCACCGGCCAGCGATACTGCCGAATGCCTGGCGGAGCTGCTGGCCCGCCTGGGCGGGGAGGGCTGAGCGGTGGCTACCATTCCCACCCAGCTGCTGCAGCAGCGCTACCTTCGGCGCGAACCGCTGCCGGAAGGCGGCTTCCGCTACCTGCGCCCCAGCGGCCGCGAATACAAGGATGCCGCCGGGCTGGCCCGCATCGCCGCGCTGGCGGTGCCGCCCGCCTACCGGGAGGTCTACGTCAGCCCGGACGCGGACGCTGAGCTGCAGGCCTTCGGCCGCGACGCCCGTGGCCGCCTGCAGTACCGCTATCACGCGGATTTCGTCCATGCGCAGGCGATGCGCAAATGGCGCCGCCTCGCCCGCTTTGCCCAGGCCCTGCCGCAGCTGCGCGAACGCGTGGCGGCCGACCTGCGCTGCAGCGGCCTGCCACGGCGCAAGGTGCTGGCCCTGCTGGTGCGCCTGCTGGACCGCGTCCACCTGCGGGTGGGCAGCGCCGACTACGCCCGCCGCTACCGCAGCTACGGCCTCACCACGCTGAAGAAGCAGCATGTGCGGGTGGAAGGCAGCAAGGTGATCTTCCACTACCGCGGCAAGCACGGCGTGGAGCAGGAGCAGTCGGTGCGGGATCGCACCCTGGCCCAGCTGCTCGGCCGCCTGCTGGCGCTGCCCGGCAGCACGCTGTTCCAGTACGAGGACGAGGAGGGCGGCCGCCACAAGGTACGTGCCGAGGACCTCAACGCCTATATCCGCGACGCCATGGGCCGCTTCACCGCCAAGGACTTCCGCACCTGGGGCGGCACGCTGAAAGCGGCGGAATACCTCACCGCGCTGGGCGCGCCCACCTGCCAGCGCAGCGGCGCCCGCATGCTGTCGCGCTGCGTGCGCGCGGTGGCGGCGCAGCTGGGCAACACCGCCGCGGTGACCCGCTCCAGCTACATCTGCCCGGTGATCTTCGATCTCTACCTCGCCGGCGAACTGGCAGTGGGGGAGGACAGCGGGGAGGGCGGCCTGTGCCCCAGCGAAGTGGCCCTCAGCCGGCTGCTGGCGCGGGGATTGCGCCGCCAGCGGCAGGCGGTTGCGGTGGTCGGGAAAGCAAGGGGGGAGCAACTGGCGGAATCGCTGGCTCAGCTTGGGGAAGGAGGGCGCGAGCAGGCCCAGCCCAAGGCGGCTCCCACCCGGCCGGCCTCGAAAGCCGGCCGCCAGGCGGCTCCCGCCCACCGCATGCCCAGCCGGGAGCTGCAGCTATGAGCTCCGCCCGCCATCCGCATGCCGTGAGCGCGGGTTCTCTCTCCCCCTGCGAGGGGAAGGGAGCAGAACCGCGCGCCGGAACGACAGCCTGCGCGCCCGAATGGCCGCCTGCGTTCCCGCCCTTGCGCGCCCGCACCCCATCCGCGGGCAGGAACCCCGTGTTTCCTGCCCCAACACCGTGTTTTCCCCAATCCCGCCCCGCTTGCGTCACCCCGTCGCTGCGGGCGCCCCTAGGAGGTGCATCATGATTGCCGGCAAGTCAGTACTCGCGTTTGTCATGGCAGGGGGAGAAGGCAGCCGCCTGCATCCGCTTACCGCCGAGCGCTCCAAACCCTCGGTGCCGTTCAATGGCCGCCACCGCATCGTCGACTTCGTCCTCTCCAACCTCATCAACTCGGAGATCTTCTCCATCTACCTGCTGGTGCAGTACAAGTCGCAGTCGCTGATCGAGCACATCCGCAAGTCCTGGGCGATGAGCCCGGTGATCCCGCACCACTTCATCACCGTGGTGCCGCCGCAGATGCAGCACGGGCCGGAGTGGTTCCAGGGCACGGCGGACTCGGTCTACCAGAACCTGCATCTGATCGACCTGGTGAAGCCCGACCTGGTGGTGGTATTCGGCGCCGACCATGTTTATCGCATGGACATCCGCCAGATGGCGCGCTACCACCTGGAGAACAAGGCCGACGCCACCGTGGCCGCCATTCCGGTGCCGCTGGAACAGTCGCGCTCCTTCGGCATCATCCGCACCGACAGCGCCGGCCGCATCCGCGACTTCCGCGAGAAGCCGGAGAAGGCCGAGCCCATGCCCGGCCGCAGCGCCCATGCGCTGGCCTCCATGGGCAACTACATCTTCAACACCGACGTGCTGGTGGATGCGCTCACCCGCGCCCACTCCAAGGGCGGGCACGACTTCGGCAAGAACCTGCTGCCGGCGATGAGCGAGACCCACCGGGTGATGGCCTACGACTTCTCCACCAACACGGTGCCCGGCGTGCGCGACAGCGAGGAGCAGGGCTACTGGCGCGATGTCGGCACCATAGACGCCTACTACGACGCCCACTTCGACACCCTGGGCGAGGAGCCGCGCTTCTGCATGGCCAACTCGCGCTGGCCCATCTACGCCGCGCCCGACCAGACCGAGGCGGCGCAGGTGCACGACGGCCACATCCGCGGCGCCTCGCTGGGCGCGGGCGTGCTCATCCGCCGCGCCACGGTGGAGCGCTCCCTGCTGCGGCGCGACGTGGTGGTGGACGTGGGCGCCGAGGTGGCCGACTCCATCGTCATGGACCGCAGCGTGATCGGCGCCGGCGCCAAAGTGCGGCGCGCCATCATCGACCAGAACAACTTCATTCCGCCGGGCATGCGCATCGGCTACGACCCCGAGGCCGACCGCGCCCGCTTCCACGTCAGCGACAACGGCATCGTCGTCGTCGGCAAAGGGCAGCTGAAGCCATGAGGACAGGGACCCGACACATCGCCGGGCGGCCACTCCGCCACGGCCATTTCGCCGGCAACGGCGAGGGAGGGGCCGGCAGCCGGGGCCTGAGCTACGTGCATCGCATGCCCTTCGGGCCGCGCCCGGTGGACGACGCCAGCCCGGAGGCCGGCTACCGCTTCCGCCTCTGGGCGCCGGCCGAGAAGCGGGTGGAGCTGTGCCTGCTGCCGGCCCATGGCGAGCGCAGCGTGCATGCCTGCGCCAAGTCAGACGGCTGGCACAGCTGCAAGGTGGCCGAGGCCCGCCCCGGCGACCGCTACTGCTTCCGCCTGGATGGCCAGCTGGAGGTGCCGGACCCGGCTTCCCGCTTCAACCCGGAGGGCGTGCACGGCCCCAGCGTCATCATCGATCCGGCGACCTTCCCCTGGGACGAGGAGTGGCAGGGCCGGCCGTGGGAAGACACGGTGCTCTACGAGCTGCATGTCGGCTCCTTCACCCCGGAAGGCAGCTATGCCGCCGCCGAGCACAAGCTGGACGAGCTGGCGGCGCTGGGCATCACCGCCATCGAGCTGATGCCGCTGGCAGACTGTTCCGGCCGCCGCGGCTGGGGTTACGACGGCGTGCTGCCCTACGCCCCCAAGGCGGACTACGGCACGCCGGACGAGCTGAAGCACTTCATCCAGGCCGCCCACCGGCGCGGCCTGATGGTTTTCCTCGACGTGGTCTACAACCACTTCGGGCCGGACGGCAACTACCTGCATGTGTATGCGCCGCAGTTCTTCACCGCCGAGCATGAAACGCCCTGGGGCGGCGCCATCGCCTACGAAGGCGCGGCCAGCCCGGCGGTGCGCGCCTTCTTCATCCACAACGCCCTCTACTGGCTGGAGGAGTACCGCTTCGACGGCCTGCGGCTGGACGCGGTGCAGACCATCCACGACAGCAGCAAGCCGCACATCCTGGAAGAACTCTCCATCCGGGTGCGCTCGCGCATCGGCAACCGCCATGTGCACCTGGTGCTGGAGAACGTGGACAACCGCGCCAGCCTGCTTGGCCCGCCGGCCACGCCGGGGCGCTACGACGCCCAGTGGAACGACGATTTCCACCACGCCGCCCACGTCATCCTCACCGGCGAGCGCGACGGCTACTACGCCGACTACGCCGACCGCCCGGTGCGGCACCTGGCGCGCTGCCTGGCGGAGGGCTTCGCCTACCAGGGCGAGCATTCGCCCTTCCACCGCGCGGTGCGCGGCGAAGCCAGCGCCAGCCTGCCGGCCAGCGCCTTCGTGAACTTCCTGCAGAACCACGACCAGATCGGCAACCGTGCCTTCGGCGAGCGGCTGAGCACCCTCACCACGCCTGAGCGGCTGCGCGCCCTGGTCGCCCTGCAGCTGCTGGCGCCCTCGCCACCCTTGCTGTTCATGGGCGAGGAAGCCGGCGCCACCACGCCTTTCCTCTACTTCTGCGACTACCAGGGCGACCTCGGCACCGCGGTGCGCGAAGGCCGGCGGCGCGAGTTCGCCGGCTTCAGCCGCTTCAGCGGCGCCGAGGTGGCGCGCATCCCCGACCCCAGCGCCGACGAAACCTTCCGCGCCAGCAAGCTGGACTGGCTTGCCCGCGAACAGCCCGAGGCCCAGGCCTGGCTGGCCTTCTACCGCAACCTGCTGGAGCTGCGCCGGACCATGGTGGTGCCGCGGATGCCCTGGCTGGTGCCCGGCCGCTGCGGTGTGCAGTTCGCCGGCGACGAAGCCTTCGACCTGCGCTGGACCACGGTGGATGGCTTCGCGCTGGTGCTGCGCGCCAACCTCTCCGACCACCATTCGCCGCTGCTGCCCAGCCCTGGGGTGCTGCCTTTCGCCGCGGTCGGCGCCGACGCCGCCGAGCCGGACCGGCTCGGGCCCTGGGCGGTGCGCGCCTATGTGCTGCCGGTGGACGAGGGCAGGGCGCCATGACGCCGGCCGCGGTGCTTTTCCCCATGCCGCAGGGCCGCGCGCCCGCCGCCGCGCGGCAGCGACCTTCCATCCGCCGCATCAGGAGAGATGCCCATGAAGGGTGAAGCCGTGGATGCCTTGTGCGGTTTTCTCGGCCTGGACCTCGCCTTCGAGGATGCCTGGGGCAGGCGAACCGAAGTACCCCTCGCCAGCCGGCTGGCGCTGCTCGACGCCCTCGGCCACCCGCTGGGCGCGCCGGCCGAGGGCGAAGCGCTGGATGCCCGCGCCGCCGCCGAACTCGCCCGCCTGCAGGCCGAGGACGCCAGCCAGGTACTGCCGGCCATGCTGGTGCGGGAGGCGGCGCCACCGCCCTTGCAGCTGCATCCGCGCCTGCCCGCCGGCCTGCTGGGCGGCAGGCTGTGGTGGCGCATCCGCCTGGAGGACGGCGCCGAGCGGCGCGGCGCGGCGGCGGTGCGCGCGGTCGAAAGCGTGGGCCTGGAACGGGAGAGTGCCGCCGCGCGGGAGGCCGGCGACGCCGTCACCGCGGTGGAAGGGGAAGGGCAAGGGGAAGCACCGGCCCGCCTCTACCAGGCCGAAATCACCCTGCCGGTGGACCTGCCCCAGGGCTATCACCGCCTGTTCCTGTACGACTCTGCCTCGTCTTCCCAGCCACTGGCCGAAGCCGGGCTGGCGATCTGCCCCGCCACCTGCCTGCCCGCCGCCGAGCCGGCGGCCGGCGGCCGGCTGTGGGGGCCGGCGGTGCAGGTGTATGCGCTGCGCTCGTCCCGCGACTGGGGGGTGGGCGACTTCGGCGACCTGCGCCGGCTGGTGGACCTGGCGGCGGACGCCGGTGCCCACTTCGTCGGCGTCAATCCGCTGCATGCGCTCTTCCCCCACGACCCGGAGCGCGCCAGCCCCTACAGCCCCTCAAGCCGCGAATGGCTGAACGTGCTCTACATCGACATCGAGGGCATGCGCGACTTCGCCGAATGCGCGGCCGCCGCCGAACTGGCCGGCTCGGACGCTTTCCGCACCCGCCTGGACGCGCTGCGCAGCCGCGGCGAGATCGACTACCGCGGCGTGGCGGCGGCCAAGTTCGAAGTGCTGGAGATGCTCTACCGCCATTTCCGCGCCACCCACCTGGAGCGCGGCACCCAGCGCGCCGGCCTGTTCCGCGACTTCCAGCGCGAGGGCGGCCGCAGCCTGCGCCTGCACGCGCTGTTCGACGCCCTGCAGGCCCACTTCCATGCGCGCGACGCCACGGTGTGGGGCTGGACCACCTGGCCGGCAGCGTACCGCGACCCGGATGGCGCCGCGGTGGAGGCCTTCGCCCAGGACAACGAGTTGCGCATCGAATTCTTCGAATACCTGCAGTGGCAGGCCGAAGCCCAGTTGCATGCGGTGGCCTCGCGGGCGCGGGCGCGCGGCATGCGCATCGGCCTCTACCGCGACCTCGCCGTGGGCGTGAACGAGGGCGGCTCCGAAACCTGGGCGCGGCAGTCGCTGCATGCCTTCGGCGCCCACGCCGGCGCACCGCCGGACGAACTCAACCCGTCCGGGCAGGACTGGGGCTTCCCGCCGCCAATCCCGCGCCGGCTGGCCGCCGAGGGCTACGCCAGCTTCCGCGCTGTGCTGCGCGCCAACATGCGCCATGCCGGCGCGCTGCGCATCGACCATGTGATGAGCCTGTTGCGCCTGTTCTGGCTGCCAGCCGCCCGCGGCGACGCCGGCCAGCCGCAGGTGGGCGGCTATGTCGGCTACCCGCTGGAGCCGCTGATGCGCCTGCTGTGCCTGGAGAGCCGGCGCCATCGCTGCATCGTCATCGGCGAGGACCTGGGCATCGTGCCGCCGGCCATACGCGCCGCCATGGCCCGCCACGGCCTGCTGTCCTACCGGCCGTTCTATTTCGAATACGGCGAAGGCGGCCAGGGCTTCCGCCGGCCCGCCGAATGGCCGGCGGCAGCCCTGGCGGTGGTCGGCACCCACGACCTGCCCACCTTGCGCGGCTACTGGCGCGGCTACGACCTGCTGCTGCGCGACCAGCTCGGCATCTACCCCGACGCCGAGCTGCGCGACCGCCACGTCGCCCGCCGCCGCGCCGACCGCCATGCGCTGCTCGACGCCCTGGGCGCCGAAGGCCTGCTGGACGCCAGCGCCGGGCGCCGCAGCGCGGAGGAGGGCGGCGACCCGCCGCCGGCGCTGACCCCGGCGGTGTACCGCTACATCGCCCGCAGCCCGGCGCTGATGGCGGCGGTGCAGCTGGAGGACGTGCTCGGCCAGCTGGAGGCGGTGAACCTCCCCGGCACCAGCGAGAGCACCCAGCCCAACTGGCGCCGGCGCTTGTCCGCCAGCCTGGGCGAGCTGGCGGCCGACCTGCGCTGGCATGCGGTGGCCACCGCGATGAAGGAGGAGCGCCGCAGCGCGCCGCTGCCGGTCAGCGGCGGTCCGGCCGACTTCCACCCGGAACACGCCGACGTGCCGCGCGCCACCTACCGGCTGCAGATGCACAAGGATTTCGGCTTCGCCGCCGCCGAGGCGGTGCTGCCTTACCTGGCCGACCTCGGCGTCAGCCACGTCTATGCCTCGCCCTTCCTCAAGGCGCGGCCCGGCAGCAGCCACGGCTACGACATCGTGGACCACGACACGGTGAACCCGGAGATCGGCAGCGAGGCGGACTTCGACCGCTACTGCGAGCGCCTGGAGGAACTGGGCCTGGGGCAGGTCATCGACGTGGTGCCCAACCACGTCGGCGTGCTCGGCGCCGACAACGCATGGTGGCTGGACGTGCTGGAGAACGGCCCGGCCTCCGCCCATGCCGATCACTTCGACATCGACTGGGAACCGCCCTTCGCCGAGCTGCACGGCAAGGTGCTGCTGCCGGTGCTGGGCGACCAGTACGGCCTGGTGCTGGAGAACGGCGAGCTGGCGCTGGCCTTCGCCGCCGAGCGCGGCGAGTTCTACGTGCAGTACTACCAGCACCGCTTCCCCATCGACCCGCGCGACTATCCCGCCATCCTGGAAGCCGGCGCGTCGGCCGGCGCCCGGGCGCCGGGCGATGCCGGCCGGCAGGCGGAGGAGGTGGAGCTGGAAACCCTGCTCGCCGCCCTGCGCCACCTGCCGCCGCGGGACGCGACGGAGCCGGAGGCGCTGGCCGAGCGCCGGCGCAACAAGGAGGTGTTCAAGAAGCTGCTCGCCGGGCTGTACGAACGCCTGCCGGCCGTGCGCGAGCGCGTGGCGGCGGCGCTGGCGGCCTTCCAGGGCAGCGTCGGCGAGGCGGAGAGCTTCGACGCGCTGGACGCGCTCATCGCCGCCCAGGCCTACCGTCTGGCTTCCTGGCGGGTGGCGGCGGACGACATCAACTACCGCCGCTTCTTCGATGTGAACGACCTCGCCGCGCTGCGCATGGAACACGAGGCAGTGTTCGAGGCCACCCACGCCCGCATCCTGCGCTGGGTGGCGGAGGGCCGCGTCTCCGGCCTGCGCATCGACCATCCGGATGGCCTCGCCGACCCGGCCGCCTACTTCGACCGCCTGCAGGCACGCTATGCCGAGGCCGCCCGCGAGGCGCGCATCACGCCGTGGAATGCGGTGTCCCTGTCGGCGGAGGAAACGCTGGACGGCCCGGCGCCGGGCAGCGCAACGCAGGAAGGTGGGGCTGCCACGCGGGCGGAGCCGCCGGCCGGGGGCTCCGCCTTTCTGCGCGGCGCCGTCGGCGCCGATGGCCTGGTGCAGGGCGCCGAGCCGGTGAGCACGCCGGGCACCGACCTGGCCCCGTCGCTCTCCGCTCCGGCAGCTGGCGGCAGGGCGGAGCAGAGCACGCGCCCCTCGGTCGCCGACGAACACCGCACCCTCTACCTGGTGGTGGAGAAGATTCTCGCCGAGTTCGAAGTGCTGCCGGCCGACTGGCGCATCCACGGCGATACCGGCTACCGCTTCGCCAACCTGTGCAACAACCTCTTCGTGGACCCGGTGCAGGAGTCGCGCTTCAGCCGCATCTATCGCGCTTTCACCGGCGAGGCGCGCAACTTCAGCGAGGTGCTGCTGGAAGCCAAGCACATCATCATGACCCACTCGCTGCCCGGCGAGCTGGGCACGCTCACCTACCTGCTGCACGCCATCGCCCAGCGCGACCGCCGCACCCGTGACTTCACCCGCAGCCGGCTGCGCGGCGCGCTGGGCGAGGTCATCGCCGCCTTCCCGGTGTATCGCAGCTACATCAGCGAGCGCGGTGTTTCCGCCGCCGACCGCCGCCACATCGAGCGCGCGGTGGAAGAGGCCGCCGCCCGCGGCCTGGCGGGCGACGCCAGCGTGCTGCGCTTCGTCCGCGACGTGCTGCTGTCCGCTCCCACCGAGCAGGACGCGGCGCTGCGCCGGCTCAAGCTGCGCTTCGTCCGCCGCTTCCAGCAATTCACCGCGCCGGTGATGGCCAAGGCGATGGAAGACACCGCCTTCTACCGCTACAACCGGCTGGTGTCGCTGAACGACGTCGGCGGCGATCCGCGCACCTTCGGCATCGGCGTGGAAGACTTCCACATCGCCAATGAGCGCATCGCCTGCAGCCACCCCTTCGGCCTGCTGGCGTCCTCCACCCACGACAGCAAGCGCTCGGAAGACGTGCGCGCCCGCCTCGACGTGCTGTCCGAGCTGCCGGGCGCTTGGCGGCTGGCGCTGCGGCGCTGGCGGCGGCTCAACGAGCGGCGCAAGACACGCGTCGGCGACCAGGCGGCGCCCTCGGCCAACGACGAGTACCTGTTCTACCAGACCTTGCTCGGCATCTGGCCCTGGCAGCCGCCCGGCGCGGAAGAGAAGGCGGCCCTGGTGGAGCGCGTCCAGGCCTACATGCTGAAGGCGGTGCGCGAGGCCAAGCGCCACACCAGCTGGATGAACCCGGAGCCGGCCTACGAGGCGGCGCTGGCCACCTTCGTGCGCCGCAGCCTGGCCGACGACAGCGGCTTCCTCGCCGACTTCCTTCCGTTCCAGGCGGTGCTGGCGCGCTATGGCGCCTACAACAGCCTCAGCATGCTGCTGCTCAAGCTCACCGCCCCCGGCGTGCCGGACATCTACCAGGGCTGCGAAGGCTGGAACTTCAGCCTGGTGGACCCGGACAACCGCCGCCCGGTGGACTTCGACGCCGCCCGCGAGCGCCTGCGCGCGTTGCAGCGCGACTTCCCCGACGGCGCCGACCCGGCGGGCCTCACCGCGATGTTGGCGCAGCTCGCCGATGGCCGCCTCAAGCACTACCTGCTGTGGCGCGCGCTGGCGGTGCGCGAGTGCTGCGAACGCACCCTGCGCTGCGGCCGCTATGTGCCGCTGGACGTGCGCGGCCCCGCCGCCCGCCACGTCGTCGCCTACGCCCGCGTGCTTGGCCGCGAGACGGTGGTGGTGATCGCCACCCGGCTGCTGTTCGGCCTCACCGGCGGCGACGAAGCCCGCATCTGCGATCCCGCCACCTGGGCCGGCACCCTGGTCTCCATGCCCTGGCGCCGCGAAGGCATGGGCTGGCGCGACGCCATCGCCGGCCGCTGCATTCCACCCCGGTCGCAGGGGCCGGCCGCATTGCCGCTGGCCGAGGTCTTCGGCCCGCTGCCGCTGGCCCTGCTGGTGCGGGATAACGGAGGGGCAGGGTAGTGGAACGGGGTGGCATTGCAGTGCGGCCATCCTCGGGCGGCAGCGCTGCCGGGCGCGGCGGTGCGGACTACGGTTCAGCGCTACCGTTTTGCTTCCCTCCCTCCGCGCCGGGCTCAGGCGGAAAAGCGCGGCGCGGCCTCGCCCGCGGGGCGCGGAGCGGAGGCGGGAAGAGAGGGGAAGAGATCCGCGAGCCAGCATCGCAGCCGCCCCGGGCGGGGCGCCCCCTCTCCCCGGCCTTCCCCCGCGAGGGGGGAAGGGGTGGAGCCCCGGCGGGGCGGCTGGCTCATCTTCACGGGATTGCCGCGGCGGGTGATGTAGCCGCTGAAAGCAGCACTGCCAGCCGATACTCACCCCCCGCGCCCTTCCTCCCCGCCGCCATACCCTTCCCCGGCCAGCCCCAACGCGGCCCGGGCCGCTCCCCGCAGCGGCAGACGCTCATCGGTGACGAGATACACCGGCAGCCCCGCCGCCAGCGCCGCATGCGGCCCCTTGTCGCGGAAGGCGGCGAGGAAGCGCTGGGTGGCCGCGCCGGGCAGCACCCGGGGGCCGATGCCCCCGGTGAGGAACACGCCGCCGCGGGCCAGCACACTCAGCGCATGGTCGCCGCTTGCCGCGCCATAGGCGTCGACGAACAGCTCCACCGCCTCACGCGCCTGCGGATCGCCCGCCTGCGCCCGTTCCCATACCGCGTCGCCACGGCCGGCGCTGTTGGCGGCGGGGACGCTGTCCGACGTGGTTTGCGCGGGGCGTTCGCCGCCCTGGGACAGCAGCCACTCGTAGGTGCGCGCCAGCCCGGGGCCGGACACCACATGCTCCGCGCTGACGCGGCCGAAGCGCCTCTGCAGGTGCTGCCACAGCCGCGCCTGCTGCGCGTCCCGCGGGGCGAAGCCGACGTGGCCGCCTTCGCCCGGCAGCACCCGCAGCGCGTCGCCGGGCAGGCGGAAGGCCACCCCCAGGCCGGAGCCGGCGCCTATCACCAGTTGGGGCGCCGCCGCATCCGGCTCGCCCTCCTGCAGCGTCAGCCGGCCCTCCGGCGGCAGGTCGCCTATGCCCCAGGCGCTGGCCTCGAAGTCGTTGAGCAGGCAGGCCGGCGCGCCGCCCAGCAGGGCGCGCAGGGCCTTGCCGCCGATCTGCCAGTCCAGGTTCGTCATGCACACCCCACCGGCGCCCACCGGGCCGGCGACGCCGAAGCCGGCCAGCGCCAGCTCCACCGGGCGGCCGGTGGCTGCCGCTGCGGCGGCGAGGAAATCGTCTACCAGGCTGGCGAAGCTGGGCCAGGCGCGGTTTTCGTAGCGCTGCACGAAGGCGAAGTGGATTGCGCCTTCCCGCAGCCCGGCGAGCGCGAACAGGCTTTTGGTGGCGCCGATGTCACCGCACAGAATCATGTTGTCCTTCCTTTTCCCTTGGAGCGATTGAGGCCGCCGCCCGCGGCCTGGAGAACGTCGTCATGAGCAAGAACGGTTCCCTGCAGATTCTTTTCGTCACCCCGGAGTGCGCCCCCTGGGCCAAGACCGGTGGCCTGGGGGAGGTCAGCGCCGGCCTGCCGGCTGCCTTGCTCGGCATCGGGGTGGATGTGCGGGTGTTGATGCCCGCCTACCCGAGCGTGCTGGAGCAAGCGAAGGGCCTGCGCCGGGTGGCGGCTTTCGAAGCCGAGGCCGGGCTGCCGGCCGCCAATCTGCTGCGCGGCAAGTTGCCCAGCGGCGTGCCGGCCTTGCTGGTGGAGTGCCCTGAGCTCTACACCCGCAGCGGCGGCCCTTACCAGGACGCCCGCGGCCTGGACTACGCCGACAACGTGCTGCGCTTCGGCCTGCTGTCGCGCATCGCCGCCCGGCTGGCGAGCGCCGAAAGCCCGCTCAGTTGGAAGCCGGACGTGCTCCACTGCAACGACTGGCCGGCGGCGCTGGCACCGGCCTATCTCAAGCTCGGCCTGAAGGCGCCGGCGCCCAGCGTGGTCGCCATCCACAACCTCGCCTTCCAGGGCATCTTCCCGCTGGAGAGCGGCCGGGCGCTGGGGCTGCCGGACTCCGCGCTGGACGTGGAGGGGGTGGAGTACTGGGGCCATATGTCCTTCCTCAAGGCCGGGCTGTACTACGCCGACCGCATCGTCACCGTCAGCCCCACCTATGCCGGCGAGATCCTGGGCGAGCACCTGGGTTGCGGCATGCAGGGCCTGTTGCAGACCCGCGGCGCGCGCCTGAGCGGCATCCTCAACGGCATAGACACCGACATCTGGAACCCGGCCACCGACCCGCATCTGGTACGCAACTACGATGCCGGCAATCTTGCCGCCAAGGCAGAAAACAAGCGCGCGCTGCAGGCGCAGATGGGGCTGGAGCAGGACGAGGCGGCGCTGCTGCTGGGCATCGTCAGCCGCCTCACCGACCAGAAGGGTGTGGACCTGGTGCTGGAAGCGCTGCCGGAGCTGTTGGGCCGGCCGGTGCAACTGGCGGTGCTGGGCAGCGGCGAGGAAAAGCTGGAGAACGCGCTGCTGGCGGCGGAAAAGGAGTGGCCGGGCAAGGTGGCGGTGAAGATAGGCTTCGACGAGGCGTTGGCGCACCGCATCGAGGCGGGCGCGGACGCCTTCCTCATGCCTTCCCGCTTCGAGCCCTGCGGCCTCAACCAGATGTACAGCCAGCGCTACGGCACTCCGCCCATCGTGCGCGCCACCGGCGGCCTGGCGGATTCGGTGGGCGACTACACCCCGGCCGGGCTGGAAACCGGCGAGGCCACCGGCTTCGTCTTCGACGACCCCACCGCCCAGGCGCTGATCGCCACGGTGGACCGGGTAGCGGCGCTGCGGGCGGAGCCGGCGGCCTGGGTGCAGCTGCAGCGCAACGGCATGAGTTGCGACTTCGGCTGGAGCACCAGCGCGCGCGGTTACCTGCGGTTGTACCAGTCCATGCTGGAGGAAGGGCAGGCACGGGGCGGAAGCAGGCCGGCCGGGCGCTCGGGCAAGACGGACGAGGAGGGCGCCGGCGCGGCGGCAGGCGGCCGCGGTCGCAGGAAAATGCCGGAGACGGTGGGCGTGGCGGTGGTGGAAACGCTGGCGCGCCCCCGGCGGACCGGCACCGGCGCAGGCCGGCGCAGCCGCAAGGAGGCGGCGGAACTGGCGGAGCAGGAGGCCGGCAATGTACCGCCGCCGCCGAAGGTGGAAACTGAGGTGGAAACCGGGCCCAGGGGCGGCGGCGGGCGCAAGGGCCGGGGGCGCTAGGGGCGTAACGCCATGCGCTTGCGCTGGGGCCTGCGCCGCCGCTTTCGCTCCTGCCCCGTCTGATAAGGCGACGGGCGCTGCGGGCCCAGGGGATGCAGCGCGGGTTTCGCGGCCGGGCCTGCTCAGCGGTTCCGCCAGCCCGGCTTCTCAGTCGATCCACTCCTCGATGGCCGCCTGCCCGCCGCGCGCGCCCGGCGGCGTGGAGAGGATGTCGGCCACCGCTTCGGTGAGGCTGGCGGCGACATGCTCAGGCCGGCGCGGCGGCGGCATGTCCCCATCCCGATCCAGCAGCACCGTGCGGCAGCCGGCGCGGTGGCCGGCTTCGAGCTCCTCCGGCGTGCCCCCGATCAACCAGCTGCGTCGCAGTTCCAGCGCCAGTTCCGCTGCCGCCTGCAGCAGCAGGCCGGGGCCGGGCAGCTCGCATGGGCAGCCGCGCTGGCCCGAATGCGGGCAGCGATAGCTCGCGTCCAGCACGACGCCGTGGGGCGACAAGGTCTCCGCCAGCGCGCTCGCCGGCATCGCCGCGCGGGGCGCCGCCGCGCCGCTGGCCACCGGCGGCGAGATCAGCACCAGCCGGTAGCCGGCGCGCTGCAGCCTCGCCAGCGCGGGCCCGGCGTCCGGCCGCAGCCCGGCGCTGGCGGTTTCCACCAGCCAGGCCGGGTCGATGAATACCGCGCGCTTGACCGCCTGCCGGGAAGGGCTGCGGGTGGGGCTCATGGGGCCGTTCTCCTGGCTGCGAGCCGTGGCCGCTGGCGGGGCGGGGGCAGTGGGGTGAAAGGTATGGAAGTCTCCACAAAGGGCCTGCTGCCCAGCCTTCCTGCGGCGCGGCTGCCGCTTCCTGCCGTGGGGGCTCGCGGGGGGCCTGTTCATCTGGGCAAGGGGTATGCCCCGCGAGGCGGTGCCGCTTTCCCCGGCCAGCGCCCCATCCTCCGCCGGACAAGGCCGGCGACCGTGTAACTTCGTCCTCTCCAGGAAAAAATTACTGCCTCGCGCCGGCTCCAGCGCGGGCCGCCCGCTACGAAAACCCAGAGCGGGCGCGGGCTGGGCCGGCGGGCGCGGGGTGGCATGGAGTCTGCTTAAGCTTCCTGCATGAAAACGCTAGACCACCTCCGCGCCAGCTTCCTCGCCGTCTGCCGGCAGCTGCATCCGGCCGCCGACGAGCAAGCCAGCCTCTATACCGAGATGCTGCATGGCGCTGTGGTGGGCGGTGTGGCTGCCTTCCTGATGGCCTCGTGTTTCTCGCTCACCTTTGCGTTCTACGCGGCGGTGGGCGGTTTATGTCTGGGCAGCCTGATCGGCTTGCTCCTGTGGAGTGCTTCGGCGGCCGCGCCGGACGGTGGAGCGATTCCAGCGTCCAAGAGGCCGGGGCGGCATCCCTAGGGGAAGGCTCGTCGCCCGCTGGCGCCGCCCGAGCGGCCCTCCCTCTCCTCCGGCCCCGACCGCCTCTGCGCGGCCGGGGCCATGCTGCATTCCGGCGGCCGCCGCCGTTCTCGCCCTCACGCTGACGGATGAAGGCAGCGCTCCTGGGAGAGCGGGAAGGACCTTATCCGCGCAGCTGCGCCCCGCTGACCGGGCAGAAGGACGAATTGCCGCCGCGCGCCTGGAGAGGCGCCCGCGGTGCACCAGCTTGAGCGCCGGCGGCGGTAGGATGCGGCGCATTTGGGCGAGCGGAAGGCGAGATAGTCGAACAGGAGGTTCCATCCTAGGATGGTGAAGTGCAGTACCACGCCATCGCCGACCATGCAGTGGTCGCCCGCCAAGGCGTTTGCGCCACCTGGCATTGAGGACGGAAAGTGGAGGACCAGCGAGGTCAGCCTGCCGATGCGGCGGTGAATGAAGAAGCGCGGCGCGGCGAGGAAGGGATGTAGCACCGGGGAGAGCAACTCCAGGGCAAAACGCCCGAGGCAAGTGCGGGCCGGTCACCGGCAGGCGCTGTAGCCGGTGCAAACAGCCTGCCCGGGTCGCGCATGGGAATGCGCCCGGACAGAAGGATAACCAGGCTCCGCGGAGAGAAGCCGGACGAAGTTAACATCCCGCCCCGCGGGGGCAGGCACATATTCAACATGGAGGCAAAATGCCGCAGGTACTGTTGGTGGACGACGACCCGGATACCATCGGCTGGATGAGCGAGTTCATCCGTGCGGAAGGTTTTACCGTGGGGTCGGTGGATTCCCTGAGGGCAGCGCGCATCCACCTTACGCGCTCCAAGCCGGAGTTGATCCTGACCGATCTGATGCTGCCCGATGGACAGGGCATCGAACTGGTCAACGAATTCCAAGCGGGCGAACTGCCCGAGCTGGTGGTGATCACCGGCCATGCCAGCGTGGAGAGCGCCATCGAGGCGCTGCGCGCCGGCGCCACCGACTACCTGGTGAAGCCGGTGGATATCGAGCGCCTGCGCGGCATCCTGCAGCGCGTGCCCAAGACCGAGCACCTGCGCGAGGAAATCGGCGAGCTGCGCAACGAACTGCTGCGCCTGGGCCGCTTCGGTCACATCCTTGGCAACTCGCCGGCCATGCGCAAGGTGTACGACCAGATGGCGCGGGTAGCGCCCACCTCGGCCTCGGTGTTGCTGGTGGGCGAGAGCGGCACCGGCAAGGAGGTGGCGGCGCAGACCATCCACGAACTCAGCCGCCGCAAGCGCCAGCCCTTCCTGCCGCTGAACTGTGGCGCGGTGTCGCCGCAACTGGTGGAGAGCGAACTGTTCGGCCACGAAAAGGGCAGCTTCACCGGCGCCGACCGCCAACACCAGGGCTTCTTCGAGCGTGCCAACCGCGGCACCCTGTTCCTGGACGAAGTCACCGAAATGCGGCCGGACCTGCAGGTCAAGCTGCTGCGGGTGCTGGAGACCAAGAGCTTCATGCGGGTCGGCACCAATGAAGCCATCGCCACCGACGTGCGCCTCATCGCCGCGACCAACCGCTCGCCAGAGAAGGCGGTGGCCGAAGGCCGCATGCGCGAGGATCTGTACCACCGCCTCAACGTCTTCCCCATCCAGCTGCCGCCGCTGCGCGAGCGCGGCACCGACATCGAGCTGCTGGCCGAGCACTTCCTCGCCGAGCTGAACGAGCAGGAACAGGCCAACAAGCGTTTTTCGCAAGAGGCTATCGCCGCGCTCTACGCCCACTCGTGGCCGGGCAACGTGCGCGAGCTGAAGAACTACGTGCATCGCGCCTTCATTCTTGCCGACGAGGTGATCGAGGCCGAGCTGGCGCCGGAGGCTTTCCTGCAGCCGGCCCACAGTCCGGTGCTCACCATCCGCATCGGCACCCCGCTGGAAGAGGTGAACCGCCGCGTCATGGAGGCCACGCTGCTGGAGTGCGGCAACGTCAAGCGCAAGGCGGCGGAGATGCTGGGCATCAGCCTCAAGACCCTCTACAACCGCCTGGCCGCCTACAACTCGGGCAAGGACGAGGGCGATGAAGGCGCGGACGGCCTGGAGGACTACGAGGACGAGGACGAAGCGCCGGAGGAGGCGCGCCGGGCCCGGCGCTAGCGCGCTGGCGGCCCCCATGTAAGCGCTACAGCGAGGCGGTTGCGCTTACACCCGGCGCTGCCGGGAACGGCGGATGCCTGCAGGCATGGCGATCCGACCCACAAGGAGGCAAGCCGATGAAAGCGACGCAGAACGAGGACGGAACGCGGCCGAAGAGGGATCCCGCCAAGGACCCGCTGAAGGCGCACGGCCGTTTTCCGGTGGCGGACGCGGAGGACAGCAACATCGCCCGCCAGCCCCGCGAGGACGAGCTGCCCTTGCCCTATGAGCGCGACGAAGCGCCGGCTGCGCCGCCCAAGCCGGGCGAGAAGCGGCCGCGCCAGGTGATAGAGCAGGCCGCCAGCGACATCGAGCATGGCCTGGTGGATACCGACCGCCGCGGCGTGCCCTCGGATGTGCCCGGCCCCGGCGCAGCGCCGGAACACAGCCCGGGCGCCGAGGTGCCGGAGGAGGGAGTGGACGTCGCCGGCCACTCCAGGACGGGGGAGCGGGCGCGGAAGAGAGGGAAAGGCTGAAGGGGAAGGCTGAAGGGGAAGGCTGAAGGAAGAGCTCTGAGCGGAGGCAGGGGAAGGAGAGCCGGTGGGCGGCACTCGGGGGCAGGAGAGGGCGGACCTGCCCGGCGGCCTCGCCCGGGAACCGGCAGCGGAAGGCGGGTGCGGGAACGCGGATTGCCTCCACCGACACGCCGCCGGCTTCTTTCCCGCCCCTGCCGGCGGTGGCGCAGCAAGCCGGGCGAACCAAGGACGGAGGATGAACATGACGACCACTACGGGTTCCACCATCGCCGGAGCAAGCGAACAGGGCGCCGCCCGCCTCGAGCGTCTGTCCGGCAGCGCCCAGGAAGCAGTGGGCCGGGTAACCGAGGCCGCGGCTTCCGCCATGCGTGACGTCGGCGCGCGGGGAGAAGAGCTGGGCCACCAGCTGATGGACAAGCAGGAAGTATGGATGGAGAACGCCCGCGGCTGCGTGCGCGACCATCCCCTCGCCGCGGTGGCCGCGGCGGTCGGTGTCGGCCTGCTGCTCAGCCGCCTGCTGTCGCGTTGAGCGGCCCCGGCATGGCGGGCGAGAGAATGGCGGCGGGGCAGAAAAGGGCCGCAGCCGGCGAGAGCATCGTCACCCTGTTCGCCCGGGCCCGCCGGCTGGCGGGGGATCTGCTCCTGCTGGCCGTGCTGGATGCCCGCTACTCGGCTCGCAGGGCGATAGAGATCGTCTGCGTGGTCGTGGTCACCTCGGTGCTGCTGGTCACGGCCTGGCTGGCGCTGGTGGTGGCCGCCAGCGGCTGGCTGGTGGGCGCCGGCGTGTCGTGGCCGGCGGTGCTGCTGGTGGCCGCCGGGCTGAACGTGGTGGCCGCGCTGGCGGCGGCAGCCTGGTTGCGCCGCCGCGTGGGCGAGCTGCCCTTCGCCGCCACGCTGCGCCAGTTGCGGGGCGAAGCGGCGGAAGGAGAGACGCTGTGAGCGATGGCGGAGATGTGCGCGAGGCGGAAATCCGGGTGCAGGACAGCCGCCGCGAACTGGAACAGGCGGCGGCGGTCTGGTTGCGGGACAAGCGGGACGCCGCGGTGTCCGGCAAGGGCCTGCTGGCGGCGGTGGCCGCCGGCTTCGTCGTCGGTGGCGTGCTGCGGGGGCGCAAGTCCGCGCCCCGGCGGGCGCCGCCAGTGGCAGCGGCCGGTGGCGCCGCGGCCGCCGGCGGAGGCGTGCTGGGCATGGTGGCCGGGCTGGCGATGACGCTGCTGCGCATGCGTTACGGCGATCCGCTGACGGCGGCCGGCAACCTGCTGCTGAAGCGGCGCCGCCGTGTGCCGCCGGCCGGGGCACCGTCGCCGCGTGCGCCTGGCGGGAGGAGCAGGGACGGATGAGCGAGGGGCAGGGCGACACGGCTGGCCAGCGTCGGGGCCGCCCTGGGGCGAGTGGAAGAACAGAAGTGAATGGGGCAGATGTCTAAACGATCGTTGAATGCAGCCGGCCCGGGTTGGTTGGCCCGCAGTCGGTCTGCGAGGGCCGCGCTGCAGGGCCATCCGCATACCTCACATCTGCAGACGCCCGGCGATGAGCGATAGCGGGCTGTGGGCTGCAAGACTGCGCAGTGGCGCGGTGGGGGCGAATGCCCTCATCGCGCTTTTGGCGCTTCTGGGCCTGCTCGGCTGGGTGGCCGGCATTCCCGAGTTGACCACGCTGGGGGCGGACTCCCGGCCGATCATGCCGAGCGGCGTCATCATCCTCACGCTGTTCGCCTTCAGCTTGCGCATGCTGGGTAGCGAAAGGGCAGGGGAGTTGCGCTGGCCGGTGCGCGGCATCGCCGCGCTGGTCTTCGTGCTCGCGCTGCTGGGCATGGGCCTGGAGATGGGCTGGCTGCCGGAATCCGGCGCCGGCCTGCTGGCGCTGGTGACCGGGCTCGGATCCACCCCCACCTCGGTCGGCACCGCCTGCTGCTACGCCTTGCTTGCCGTTGGCATGGCGCTGGCAACGCTCAAGGGGCAGCGTGCTTGGGAGTGGTCGCAGTTCCTCGCGGTGGCGGTGGCCGGGGTGACGCTGGTGGCGCTGGTGGGGCTCACCTTCCGGCTGGTCCGGCTGGACGTGGCGGTGCCCTCGCTGGGCATGGCCCTGCCGGTGGCGCTGGGGCTGGCGGCGGGCAGCTTCGGCCTGATGACGACGCGGCCATCCTCCCGCCTGGTGCAGCTGCTGGAGCACGACTCGCCGGGGGCGGTCATCGTCCGCCGCCTGGTGCCGCTGGCGATCTGCCTGCCGCTGCTCGCCGGCTGGCTGCAGGCTTTGGGCGAGCGCGTGGGCTGGTTCGAGAACATCGAGAGCGAGGGCGCGCTGACGGTGGGGGTGATCGTGGCCTGCCTCACCCTCATCCTGTGGACCTCCAGCCGTCTGGACGAGATGAACCAGTCGCGCTCCCTGGCCGAGCGCCGCGAGGCCACCCAGCGCCAATGGCTGGATGCCACGCTGGCCAACATCGGCGACGCGGTGCTGACGGTGAACGACGAATGCCGGGTGAGCTTCCTCAACCCCGCCGCCGAGGCGCTGCTCGAGGTGAAGGCCGCGGCGGCGGTGGGGCGGGACGTGGGCGAGCTGCTGACGCTGGTGGACGAAGCCACCGGCGAGCCGCTGGGCGGGCCGCTGCGCACTGCCTTCTCGCGCGGCGTGTCGCTGTCACTGGACGGTGAGCCGGCGGTGCGCCGGCGCGACGGCAGCCTGCAGGCGGTGGAGGTGACCTCCACCCCGATACGCGACCACCGCGACCGGCTGATGGGCGGGGTGATGGTGCTGCGCGACGTGAGCACCAACCGCGCCCGCGCCCATGCGGAGCGTGCCGCCTATGCGGCGCTGGACCGCCGGGTGGCGGAGCGCACCCGCGCGCTGGACCGCACCATGACCGTGCTGCGCGAAAGCACCACCCTGCTGCGCACCATCGCCGCCAGCACGCCGGAGCTGATCGTGGCCAAGGGCCGCGACGGCCACATCATGATGGTGAACCCGGCGGCGCTGCAGCTGATGGGGCTGAGCCAGGCGCAGGTGATAGGCCGCAGCGAGGCCGACATCTTCGGCGACGACGGCGAGACGGCCATCTCCGCCGCCAACGATCGCCGGGTGATAGAAACCGGCCGACCGGCGGTGGTGGAGGAACATCGCACCCTGGGCGGCATCACCCGTACCTTCCTCATCACCAAGTCGCCGCTGCGCGACGAGGACGGCGTGGTGTTCGGCCTGGTCGGCGTGGCCAAGGACATCACCGAGCGCAAGCGCGCCCAGGTGGAACTGGAGCAGCTGCTGGTGGCCGAGCACAAGCTGCGCGGCGACGCCGAGCGCGCCAACCGGGCGAAGGACGAGTTCCTCGCCATCGTCTCCCATGAACTGCGGTCGCCGCTGAACGCGCTGAAGGGCTGGAGCCAGATCCTCTCAAGCGCGAAGACGCTGGACAGCGGCCTGGTCGGGCGGGCAGCGGACGCCATCAAGCGCAACATCGACCACCAGACCCGCCTGATCGACGACCTGCTGGACACCTCCCGCATCATCAGCGGCAAGCTGGATCTCAACCTCTACCGGGTTAACCTGGTGGATGTGGTGGGCGTGGCGCTGGACCTGTCGCGCGAGCCGGCGGCGACCAAGCAGATAGCGCTGCGCTTCGACTGCGACTATGCGGTGGTGCCAGTGGAGGGCGACTTCGACCGCCTGCAGCAGATCGTGAGCAACCTGCTCTCCAACGCGATCAAGTTCACGCCGGACGGAGGCCTGATCGAAGTCACCCTCACGCAGTTGGAGGAGCACATCGAACTGGCGGTGGCGGACAACGGCATCGGCATCGAGCCTGACTTCCTGCCACATGTGTTCGATCGCTTCAGCCAGGCGGATACCTCGATGACGCGGCGCTACCTCGGCCTGGGCATCGGCCTCGCGCTGGTGCGCAACCTGGCCGAGCTGCACGGCGGCAGCGTGCGCGCGGCCAGCGCCGGGGCGAAGCAGGGCGCGGTGTTCACCGTGGTGCTGCCGCGGGCGCGCAGCGGCGCTACGGTGAAGGGCGCAAGCCCGGAAGGGCCGGCGGCGGAGGCGCGGGTGCTGGACGGGGTGGTCGCCTATGTGGTGGACGACGAGGACGACGCCCGCGAAGTCGTGCGCCTGATGCTGACCAACGCCGGCGCCCAGGTGCGCACCTTCGAATCCGGCGAAGCCCTGCTGGAGATTTGGGAGGACACAACGCTGCTGCCGATCCCCGCGGTGCTGGTGCTGGACATCGCCATGCCGGGCGCCAGCGGCTTCGAGGTGCTGCGCGAGATCCGCAAGATGGCGCATCTGCCGCAGGTGCCGGCAATCGCCTGCACCGCCTTCACCCACCTCGGCGAGGATTGCTTCGCCGAAGCCGGCTTCCAGTCGCGGCTGGGCAAGCCGGTGGAGGAACACAGGCTGATAGACAGCGTGCTCGACGTGCTGGGCCGGCGGGAAACCGCTGACACTCCGGCCGTGCCTTCCTCGTCCCAGCCGCTGGCGCGCGAGGCCTGAGGGCCGCTGGAGGCGCCACCCGGCGGCCCGCGGGTGGGGCGCTTGGCGGGTGTTGAGGCTTCCGCCTGGGCCCGCCGGGCGCGCCGCTGTGCTCGCCAGCCTTTGTCGAAGCCGCCGCCGCGCGGCCTCGGTCACGGGCTCGTCGCCTTCTGAACGCTCTACGCCGCCGCCGGTTAGCGGCACGCGGCCCGCGGCGGCCAGCGCGGCCGGGTCTTCGCCCTGCCGGCCCGTCTCCCTGGGTTTTCCCGGGGCCGGCTCCTCGCTCCCCCCGTTGTTGCGCTGGATGCGCTCCGGCGCCGCAGGCATCCGCGCGGGTATCCGGTTTGCTGGCGAGCCGGCATGGCCCGCGCTCATCCCGACTCCCCGCTCCATACCAAGCCGCCGCCCGCCGCCCGCGTGGCACCGGCTGGCCGGCCGCCGGTGGTCCGCGCCGATCCCGGCGCCCACCCCGCCGAAGTGCGCGCCGGAGATGGGCCCATGCCGCCGCCGGCGCACGCGGCCGGCGGGGCGGCACCCCGTTCGTCCTGGGCCCGCGCTTCAGGCGCAGCGCGCTTCGTCGCCGGGGTGGTGGGCGACTGGATGTCGGGCGGCGGGCTGTCGATGGCGGCCTCGGTCGCCTTCTACACCGCGTTCTCGCTCGCGCCGGTGCTGGTGGTGGCCATCGCCGTCGCCAGCCTGTTCTTCGGCACCGAGGCGGTGCAGGGGCGCCTGTTTTCCGGCATAGAAACCGTGGTCGGCGGCGATGGCGCGGTGGCGGTGCAGGCGATGGTCGCCAGCGCCTGGAAGTCCGGTGGCGGCGGCTGGGCCGGCTGGTTGTCGCTGGCAGGCACCGCGGTGGGCGCCACCGCCACCTTTGCCGAACTGAACCGCTCGCTCAACCTCATCTGGCGGGTGCCAGACAACCCGCATGTGATCACCAGCCTGCTCAAGGTGCGGCTGATCTCCTTCGGCCTGGTCGTCGGCATCGGCTTCCTGGTGGTCGTCTTCCTCATCGCCGACGCGGCGCTGGCGTATGGCAGCCGGGTGGTGTTCGGCGGGCTGGGGCTGGTCGCGCTGCTGCACGGGCTGGAGATGGCGATCTCCTTCGGCTTCCTCTGCCTCGCCTTCTCGATGCTGCACAAGGTCTTGCCGGACCTGCCGGTGAGCTGGCGCGCGGCGGCCATCGGCGGGGTGGTTACCGCGCTGTTGTTCAGCGTCGGCAAGCAGCTTTTCGCCCGCTACCTCGCCTATGTCGGCACCGCCAACGCCTTCGGGGCCGCCGGTTCGCTGGCGGTGTTGATGATGTGGCTGTTCTTCTCCGCCGCGGTCTTCCTGATCGGCGCGCAGGCGGCGGCGAACGCGGCACGGCGCCGGGAAGAGGCGCAGAACTACACGCCGCTGTAATTCTTGCGCGGGGCGAGGCCCGCCGCTCCACCCCCGAAGCGGGAGGGCGCTGGGCACGGGGATTGCGACCCAAGGGGCAGGACGGCGCGGGCCCCGCGCGATGGAACAGGAGTGGTGACGATGGGAACACGCTATCCGCAGTCATTTCCGCAGCGCCGGCGAGCGCCGGGGAGCGCCACAGCGACGGCCGCGCCCGAGGCGTCTGCCGGCCAAGGGCATGGCGACGGGCGGACGAGTGCGCTGGAGGCCGAAGGCTGCTTCGCCGGTGCCGGCCTGGACGGCGAGGGCTACGGCGGCTTCACCAACCGCGACATCGCCTTCGATGGCCCGGAGGGCGGCAGCGAAAGCGGCATGCGCCAGCGCGCCCGGCTCTCCGGCGGCTCGAACCGGCAGCCCGCATTCCCGCACGCGGACATTGGCCGCTGGCCGCGCGGACCACGGAACTTCAGCCCCTCGGACGAGCGCCTGCGCGAACGCGTCTGCGAGCGCCTGATGCGGATGCAGGAACTGGATGTCAGCGAGGTGAGCGTGGCGGTGAGCGACGCCCGCGTCACCCTGGAAGGAACGGTGCCCGAGCGCAGCATGAAGGATGCGATCGCGGGCGCCGCCAACGACTGCCGGGGCGTGAGCGATGTGATCAACCACATCCGCGTCGTGCCCCGCGCCGGCCCGCTGGTGGCCGGCGGGCAGGGCGCGGGCATGGCAGGGGCCGGTCACCGGCTCGCCGCCGAAGTGGCCCGCGGGCAGCGCAAGGGATGAGTCCGCCGCCGGCGCCGCCGGTGGATGGCCATCACCCGATTGACTAATGGAGGAACCGGAAAATGGCTAGTGCATACCCCCCTCAGACTGGCAGCATGACCCAGAGCGGCGGCAACCCCGCCATCGTGGGCGCTGAAACCGACATCCCCAACGGCCCCGGCCCGGAAGTGATGGCCGCCAGCACGCTGGAAGGCGACGACGTGGTCAATCGGCTGGGCGAGGATCTGGGCAAGATCAAGGAAATCATGATCGACGTGCCCAGCGGTCGGGTGGCGTACGCGGTGCTGTCCTCAGGCGGCTTTCTCGGCCTGGGCGACAAGCTGTTCGCCATCCCGTGGTCGGCGCTGACCCTGGACGTGAACCGCAAGTGCTTCGTGCTGGATGTGGATGCCGACCGCCTGAAGAACGCGCCTGGCTTCGACAAGGACCATTGGCCGAGCATGGCCGACACCACCTGGGCCAACGAGGTGCACGCCTACTACGGCCAGCGCGCCTACTGGCAGCCGGACCGCATGTAAGCGCCATCGGCCCCCCGGAGCACCTGCGCGCCGGGGCGCCCCCGGGGGCCGTGCCGCGAGGCGCGGCCCCTCCCTATGACGGCTCTGGAGGAAGGGCGCGGCCTGTGACTGGCGCGGCCGCCGGAGCGCGACAGGAGGACGGCCATGCGAGCAGCGGATGGAAGCCGGGGCGGCAGCCACTATCTTGGCCCCGACCTGGCCCGGCAGGCGGTTTCCCTGGCCGCGCCGATGATGGAGCATGCGCTTGCCGACCGCGAGGTGGTGGGCAGCGGCTTTCTCTACATCGTGGTGATGGACCCCGGTCGCCGGCCGGGCGAGTGCAGTTTCGAGGAGGCGGTGCTCCACGAGCAGGCCTTCGGCGACCGCAGCCGCTGGGACGCCGACTACGCCGCCTTCGCCCGCGCCAAGGCGAAGCTGAGCTGGCGTACCGGCCATGATGGCCGGACGGTGCAGGAATGTCTGCCGCAGTTGCTGCGCACCGGCGACACGGTGCTGGCCGGCGGCGTCTGCCTGGATGGCATCGTGGTGGCCGCCAGCGGCGCCTTCCCGGTGTTCGACGAGGCTTTCGCCGGCACGGTGGCGCTGTGCCTGCGAGCGCTGGCGCGGCGCGCGCGGGAGGCGGAAACCGCCGGGGCGAGCCTGGGCGAAGCGTCGCGCTCCTGAAGCACGGCGGCGGAGGGGAGGGAGAGGCGATGGACTTCCTGGTCGCGGAACTGCTCGCCGGTTTCGGCGACGGCCATGAGGTACTGCGCTCCCTGCTGCGGCTGGCCTTCGCCATCGCCTGCGGCGCGGTGATCGGCTACGAGCGGGAGCGCATGGGCAAGTCCGCCGGCCTGCGCACCCACATCCTGGTGGCCGCAGGCTCCGGCCTGGCGGTGATTGCGGCGGAAGAGGTGGAGATCGGGCAGGACGGGGTATCCCGGGTCATACAGGGCCTGGTCACCGGCATCGGTTTCCTCGGCGCCGGCGCCATCCTCAAGCGCCATCACCAGCATGACATTCGTGGCCTCACCACCGCCGCTGGCATCTGGATGACCTCCGCCATAGGCATAACCGCCGGCCTGGGCCGCTTCGGCACCGCGCTGGCAGCCACTGCGCTCACCTGGTGCGTGCTCTCGCTGCTGCACCGCATGGAAGGACGCGGCGACGATGTGGAGCGCACCGCTCCCACCGCCGCGCTGGAAAAGGAGAGGAGCATGAACAAGCCGATGAACGAAAAGCCGCCTGTGACCGATCCGGCCAAGCGCAAGCCGCAGGACTCCCATGTGGAAGACCTGATAGACGAATCCGGCGAGGAGAGCTTCCCCGCCAGCGACCCGCCGGCGGTGTCGCCGGACAAAAAGCCGGCGGAGAAGCCGCCCAGCCACAATGGCCGGCCGGGTTAGGCGCCGGTCCGCGGCATGGCGCGAGCACGGCGCAAAAGAAAACGGCCGTCCCGAAGGCCGGCCGTTGGTGCTTCCGTGGAGCGGAAGCCTCAGCCTGCGAACGCGCTCGGCGGTACCTGGAAATCCACCGCCATCATCACGCTCAGCGCGGTGATGGTGACGATCGAGAAGAGGAAGACCTTGCGTGCCCACACGCGGTCGTCGGTGGCGCGCTTGTAGCCCGACAGCGCCATGCCCAGCCACCACAGGGTGGTGGCCCCGGCTACCGCCAGGTAGTCGTAGCCGGCGTAGCCCTGCAGGCCCAGCATCGCGGTGGCGACCGCGAAGGCGACGATGTACAGCACGATCTGGCGCTTGGCCGCGGAGATGCCCTTGGCCACCGGCAGCACCGGGATGTTCGCCGCCTTGTAGTCGGCGTAGCGGAAGATCGCGATGGCGTAGGAGTGGGGCATCTGCCACAGGCTGAACATGGTCAGCAGGATGGCAGCGCCGGCATCGAACTCGTTGCTGACGGCACAGTAGCCCACCACCGGCGGCACCGCGCCGGAGAGGCTGCCCACCAGCGTGCCGTAGACCGAGTTGCGCTTCATGTACAGGCTGTACACGCCGACGTAGATGACGAAGCCGGCGGCGGCGAAGGCCACGGCCACGGCGTTGGTGTACCAGGCCAGCAGGCCGAAGCCGGCCAGCCCGAGCACCACGCCGTGGGCGGCGGCGGCCTGCAGCGATATCGCGCCGGTCACCGTCACCCGGTTGCGCGTGCGCTGCATCTTGCCGTCGATGTCACGGTCGATGCAGTTGTTGAGCGCGCAGCCGGAGGCCACCACCAGCGACAGGCCGGTCACGGTCGCCAGGAACAACACCGGGTCGATGTTGCCCTGGCTGGCGAGCAGGAAGCCGCCGATGACCGAGATCAGGTTGCCGAAGATGATGCCGGGCTTGGTGACCGACAGGTACCGCGACAGGTAACGGGAGAGAGTCACCTTACCGCTCCGCTCACATCATCAACGCGTTGGCGCTGAAGATGATCCACACCGACAGGCCCACCAGCATCACGATCACCAGCGCGGTGAACAGGAAGGAGAAGGTGTTGGGTTTGCCTTCGGTGGAGAAGTCCAGGTGCAGGAAGTACTTCAGGTGCACCACGATCTGGACGATGGCGAACAGCGAGATCGCGATCAGCGTGGCTTTGCGCGACACATTGCTGTCCATGACCATCCAGAACGGGATCACGGTGAGGATCACCGCCAGGATGAAGCCGACGATGTAGCTCTGCACGCTGCCGTGCTTGCCTTCGTCCGCATGGGCCGCGTGGGCGCCGTGGCCGGCGTGGGGGTGTTGGCTCATTACAGGGCTCCCATCAGGTAGACGACGGTGAACACGCAGATCCACACGATGTCGAGGAAGTGCCAGAACAGGCTGAGGCAGGTCAGGCGCGTCATGGTGCGCGGCGCCAGGCCGCGGCGATTCACCTCGACGATCATCACGATCATCCACAACATGCCGGCGGCCACGTGCAGGCCGTGCATGCCCACCAGGGCGAAGAAGGCCGACAGGAAGGCGCTGCCGCTGGGGCCGTGGCCGGCGGCGATGAGGTGATGGAACTCGTAGACTTCCATGCTGATGAACACCGCCCCGAGCAGGAAGGTGGCGATCAGCCAGCGGATGGCGCCGCCCTTGTTGCCCTTGTGGGCGGCGATCATGGCGAAGCCGTAGGTGATGCTGGACAGCAGCAGGGCGAAGGTTTCCACGAGCACGAAGTCGAGCTCGAAGATGTCCTTGCCGGAGACGCCGCCGGCGGTGTTCATGAACAGCACCGCGTAGGTGGCGAACACCGAGGCGAACAGGATGCAGTCCGTCATCAGGTACAGCCAGAAGCCGAAGACGGTGCTGCCGCCGCTGTCGTGGTGTTCGTGCTCGTGGTCGTGCCCATGCCCGGAGGCATGGGCGGCGTGGGATTGGATAACGTGGGACGTCATGGGGAATCAGGCCTTGGCGAGTTTGGCGAGATGGGCGTTTTCGATGCGCTCGATCTCGGCGGGCTGGACGTAGTAGTCCACATCGTTGTCGTAGGCGCGCACCAGGAAGGCAGCGACGATGCCCACCAGGCCGACGATGGCGAGCCACCAGATGTGCCAGATGGCGGCGAAACCGCCGATGGTGGCGAAGGCGCCGATGATCAGGCCGGCCGAGGTGTTGCGCGGCATGTGGATGGGCGCGTACTTGGCCGGGCGGTCGTAGGCGATGCCCTTTTCCTTCATGTCGGTGAAGGCGTCGATGTCATGCACGACCGGCGTGGTGGCGAAGTTGTAGAACGGCGGCGGCGAGGAGGTGGCCCATTCCAGCGTGTGGGCGTTCCAGGGGTCGCCGCTCTCGTCCACCAGCTTCTTGCGGTCGCGCACGCTCACGAACACCTGGATGAACTGGCACAGGATGCCGAACAGGATCAGCACCGCGCCGATGCAGGCCACGTAGAGCCAGGGTGTCCAGTCCGGGTTGTCGGTGTGGTTCAGGCGGCGCGTCATGCCCAGGAAGCCGAGGATGTACAGCGGGATGAAGGCGAAGTAGAAGCCGGTCTGCCAGAACCAGAACGAGGCCTTGCCCCACTTTTCGTTGAGCTTGAAGCCGAACACCTTGGGGAACCAGAAGGTGAAGCCGGCCAGGTAGCCGAACACCGCGCCACCGATGATGGTGTTGTGGAAGTGGGCGATCAGGAACAGGCTGTTGTGCAGCACGAAGTCCGCGCCCGGCACCGCCATCAGCACGCCGGTCATGCCGCCGATGGTGAAGGTGACCATGAAGCCCAGCGTCCACAGCACCGGCGAGGTGAAGCGCAGGCGGCCGCGGTAGATGGTGAACAGCCAGTTGAACAGCTTCACCCCGGTCGGAATCGCGATGACCATGGTGGCGATGCCGAAGAAGGCGTTCACATTGGCGCCGGAACCCATGGTGAAGAAGTGGTGCAGCCAGACGACGAAGCCCAGGATCGCGATCACGCCGCTGGCGTAGATCATGGACTTGTAGCCGAACAGGCGCTTGCCGGTGAAGGTGGAGATGACTTCGGAGAAGATGCCGAAGGCCGGCAGAACGAGGATGTACACCTCGGGGTGACCCCAGGCCCAGAACAGGTTGATGTACATCATCGCGTTACCACCGCCATCACTCGTGAAGAAGTGGAAGTCGAGGTAACGGTCCAGCGTCAGCATGCCGAGGGCGGCGGTCAGGATGGGGAAGGAAGCGACCACCAGCACGTTGGCCCAGGTGCAGGTCCAGGTGAAGATCGGCATTTCCATCAGCTTCATCGTCGGCGCGCGCATCTTCAGCACGGTGACGAGGAAGTTCACCGCCGTCAGCGTCGTTCCTATGCCGGATATCTGCAGCGCCCATATGTAGTAATCCACCCCCACCCCGGGGCTGAACTCAAGTCCGGATAGGGGTGGATAGGCCACCCAGCCGGTACGGGCGAATTCGCCCACGCCCAGCGACAGGTTCATCAACACCACCGCCGCCACCAGCAGCCAGAAGCTCAGCGAGTTCAGGAAGGGGAAGGCGACGTCGCGCGCACCGATCTGCAGCGGCAGGATGATGTTCATCAGGCCAAACATGAAGGGCATGGCCATGAAAATGATCATGATCACGCCGTGGGCGGTGAAGATCTGGTCGTAATGGTCCGGTGGCAGATAGCCGAGCGCGCCGTTGGTGGCGAGCGCCAGCTGGGAGCGCATCATCATGGCGTCGGCGAAGCCGCGCAGCAGCATGACGAGGGCGACGATGATGTACATCACGCCGATGCGCTTGTGGTCCACCGAGGTGAGCCACTCGGTCCACAGATAGTTCCACTTGCGGAAGTAGGTGATCGCCGCGATCAGGGCGAGGCCGCCGAGGGCGACCATGGCCAGTGTCACCATCACGATGGGCTCGTGATAGGGCACCGCCTCCAGTGTCAGTTTGCCGAACATCTGATCAAAGCTCCGTGTTGGCGGGCGCTAGGCAGATCTGCGCGCCGGGCCAGGTGTTGAAGCCCAGGATTTCGCCGACGGTGCCGACGTCGTGGGAGTTCATGTATTTGCCGATGATGGCGCCGAAGAGATTGGGCGCGACCGAGGCGTAATAGGTCACCGCGTGCTTCTCGCTGGGCTTGGCCAGGTCGTCGTAGGCGGTGGCGTCCAGCGTGCTGCCGGAGGTGCGCACCTTCTCCACCCAGGCCTGGAAGGCCTCTTCACTGGGCTGGGCGATGGCTTCGAACTTCATGCCGGAGAAACCGCCGCCGCTGTAGTTGGCGGAGAAGCCGTTATAGGTGCCGGCTTCGTTGGCGATCAGGTGCAGCTTGGTCTGCATGCCGGCCATGGAGTAGATCTGGCCACCCAGCTGCGGGATGAAGAAGGAGTTCATCGCCGCGTCGGAGGTGATCTTGAAGGCCACCGGCACGTCTTTCGGGAAGGACAGTTCGTTCACCGTGGCGATGCCCAGGTCCGGGTAGATGAACAGCCACTTCCAGTTCAGCGACACCACCTCGACGTTGATCGGCTTCTTGTCCGATTCGATCGGGCGATAGGGGTCGAGCGCATGGGTGCTCTTCCAGGTGATCACGCCCAGGATGGCGACGATGATGATGGGCACCAGCCACACCACCAGCTCGATCTTGGTCGAGTGCGACCACTTCGGCTCGTAGACCGCTTCGGTGTTGGTGGCGCGGTACTTCCAGGCGAACACCAGGGTCATCACGATGACCGGCACCACCACGATCAGCATCAGCAGGGTGGCGGTGATGATCAGCGACTTCTCGTCTGCCGCGACCTGGCCCTTGGGGTCCAGGATGCCGCCGCTGCAGCCGCTCAAGGCGGCTACTGCGAGGGCCGGCGACAGCCATCGCAGTATGTTGGGGTACTTCCTCGTTCTCATTTTTTGCCTCATGGATGAAAGGAATGCGTGGCATGGCCCGCGCGCCGCGGGCTGTCGCGCGGCGGGGAGGCCACGCGCGGAATCGGCAGGCGAAGCCGGCCGGGGCGCGGGCGGGAGCCTGCGTGGCGGGTGCTGACACTACGGATGGAAAAGACCTGTGCCGGGCGTGCGGGGGAGAGGGAGTCCAGCGCCGGAAAAGCGTTGCGCCGCGAATGGTCGGGGCGTGAATCGCCCACAGGAAATTCGCTGCAATTCCGGTATTGCAACCACGTTGCGGAATCAGCTTCGCAACGTCCGGAAGAAGAATTAAGACGGACCACGCCAGCAGGTCGGGGGGAGGAAAGCGCGGATACTACATTACGAAACAGGGTCTCAGTAACGGGTCAATGCGGCAGTGCGGGATGAATTGAAACGCCCGAAAACCGGGTAAATAAACCCGTATTTTCTTAAAGCCTTTTAATTTGAAAGGAGATTAAATTCATGTGTTCACAGTTTTCAACAATTTGAAAAACAAAGGTAAATATATTTTTCCTGTTGAGGAAACAAGGCATTTAGATGGGGATGTGGGGAGGTGATCAACCAATATGGCATTTTCTGATATAAATAAGATTGATGCGTACATTAAAACAAAAAATGCTGCACCGTTTCATTTCTTAAAGATAGATTAAGGAAATCCGCCGAAATGGCCTTTTCCCTATCAAGTTTATAAAGCCTTATTCCCATTAATGGATAATGGTCAATTGCGGCGAGTTGAATCGGGATTTCTGCCGCGCTGGAATTGGATTGAGATACGGAATCGGGAAGCGCTGCGGGGGCCGGCTTTCCGCTGCTGAATTGAACCTGGAAACAAGGCGGTTCATTCGCCCTCTGGCCTCTCCCGAATGGCATGAAAGCCCCTCCGTAACCGCGCCCGCTGGTCCAGAGACCTCATGCCCATGCTGCCCTTGGGGCCGGTTGAACTGGTAAACTCGCCCGCTTCCTTCCCTGTCCCCTTCCGAGCGTGCGCGGTGGTTTCCCCTGGCCTTCGTCCTGCCGGGACGATGGGTTTCCAGTTCAGATGGCGGCGCCTGGCGCTTCGGCAAGCATGCGGTTTTCCGGTATTCCTTCCCCTTGGTCGTTTCCCCTGTTGGCCGGCGTGCGCGCCAGGCTGTCCGCGCGTAGCCGTCGCTCTGGAGCGGACCGATGAGCGCGCAGGGCGAAAACAAGGAAGCGCCGGCCGCAACCGGTCATGAGGGCAGCATCCTGGTCGTCGATGACGAGCAGGGCATGCGCAGCTTCCTCGCCCGCGCGCTGGCGATGCGTGGCTACGCGGTGGAGCTGGCCGGCTCGGCGGAGGAGGGGGCGAAGAAGTTCGAGCACACTCATTTCGACCTCGTCATCCTCGACATCGCGCTGCCCGGCAAGGCCGGCATCGAGTGGCTGCAGGACCTGAAGGCGGAAGGCTTTGCCGGCGACGTGATCCTGATCACCGCTTTCGCCGACATGGAAACCGCCATCGACGCGCTGCGCGCCGGCGCGTCCGACTTCATCCTCAAGCCCTTCCGCGTCGACCAGATCGCCAACGCCATCAAGCGCTGCACCGAGCGCACCCGGCTGTCGCGGGAGAACTTCCTGCTGCGCCGCCAGGTGGCCGAGAGCGCGCGCGGCGACGACGGCATGGTGGGCGCGTCGCCCGCCATCGCCCGGCTGCGGCAGATCCTGCACCGCATCGCGCCCACGCCTTCCACCGTGCTGATACAGGGCGAATCCGGGGTGGGCAAGGAGGTGGTGGCGCGGGCGCTGCACCAGTGGTCACCGCGGGCGGAGAAACCCTTCGTGGCGGTGAACTGCGCGGCGATCTCGGCGGAGCTGATCGAGTCCGAGCTGTTCGGCCATGTGAAGGGCGCCTTCACCGGCGCCCGCGAAGCGCGCAACGGGCTGTTCCACTACGCCCACGGCGGCACCCTGTTCCTGGATGAGATCGGCGAATTGCCGCTGGCGCTGCAATCCCGCCTGCTGCGGGTGCTGGAAGAGCGGCGGGTACGGCCGGTGGGCGCCGAAACGGAAGTGCCGGTGGACGTGCGGGTGCTGGCCGCCACCAACCGCAACCTGCGGGCGGAGGTGGAGGCCGGCCGCTTCCGCGAAGACCTGTTCTACCGCCTGGAAGTGATCACGCTGACGGTGCCGCCGCTGCGTGAACGTGCCGAGGACATCCCGGAGCTGGGCGCCGCCTTCATGCGCCAGCTCTCCATGCAGCTGGGCGTGCCGCCGCTGCCGGTGGAACCTGAGGTGTCGGCGCGGCTGATGGCCTATCCCTGGCCCGGCAATGTGCGCGAGCTGCGTAACTTCGTCGAACGCTCGCTGCTGTTCGGCGAATTCCCGCTGGACAGCCTGGGCGGCAGCGTGGCGGGGCGGAGCGATGCCGGCGCTCCCACGCCGGATCCGGCGGCCAGCTCGCTGCTGCTGGACGAGGTGGAGAAGCGCCACATCCTCGCGGTGCTGGAACAGTGCGGCGGCAACAAGACCCGCGCGGCGGAGCTGCTGGGGGTTTCGCGCAAGACGCTGGAGCGCAAGTGCGCCGAGTGGGCGGTGTGAGCCGGCCGCACCGGCGCGGCGTGCGCGGCCGAGGCTGAAGGCGGTGGCGCCATCCGCCCATGCCGGCGCCGCCGAGAGGCGCAAATGGCGTTTTTTCCCTGGCCTGGGCTCGGTGCGGGCACGCATGCTCGCACTGGTGCTGGCGCCGCTGCTGCTGGGCGTGCCCATCCTGCTCGGCATCGTCTGGGTGTGGGGCACCCAGGGCTACAACCAGCTGCTGGTGAACAAGGTGAGTTCCGACCTGCTCACCGCCCGGCAGTATTTCGAGCGGGTGCAGGAGGGCGTGGCCAGCGGGCTGGTCGGCTTCGCCGGCTCCCACCGGCTGGCGCTCGCGCTGGACCGGGGTGTGAACGGCGCGAACGCCGGCGACGTCAGTGAGCTGCTGGCTTCCGCCGCCTCCATCCAGGGCCTGGATTACTTGATGCTGCTGGACGAACATGGGCAGCCCCTGTCGGTGCAGCGGCCGCTGCCGCAGGAGTTCCAGCAGCGCACCGTGTGGCCGGTGGTGCGCGAGGCGCTGGCGGGGCGGGCCCACCACGCGCTGGCGGTGTTCTCGCCGGCCCACCTGGGCGCCCTCTCGCCGGCGCTGCGCGAGCGCGCCGCGCTGACCCTGATCGCCACCCCGAACGCGCCGCCGGACTGGCGCAAGCGCGAGGAGCGCGGGCTGATGATCCAGATCGCGGTGCCGGTGTTCAACGCCGCCGGCCAACTGCGCGCGGTGCTGGAAGGCGGGGTGATGCTGAACCGCAACCTGGGCATCGTCGACCGCATCAACGCGGTGGTGTACCAGGACACCTCCTTGCCGCTGGACAGCCAGGGCACCGCCACGCTCTTCCTCGGCGACACCCGGGTGGCGACCAATGTGCGCCTGTTCCGCGATGGCGGCCGGGCGTTGGGCACCCGGGTGTCGGCGGCGGTGAAGGAGAAGGTGCTGGGCCACGGCGAAACCTGGCTGGGCTCGGCCTTCGTCGTCAATGAGCCCTACATTTCCGGCTATTCACCGCTGTTCGACGACAACGGCGAGCGCATCGGCATGCTCTATGTCGGCTTCCTGCAGGAGCCGCTGCAGCGGGCGCTGTACTGGGCCTTGAGCGGCCTCTTCCTGCTCTTCCTGCTGGTGTCGGCCCTAGGTACCCTGGCGGCGGTGCGCTGGGCGCGCTCCATCTTCCAGCCGATAGAGCGCATGGCGGCGGTGATGAAGCGCATCGAGGCCGGCGAAGAGAAGGCGCGGGTGGGTACGGTGGTGCGCGACGACGAGCTGGGCCAGCTCGCCCGCACCTTCGACAACCTGCTGGACATGCTGGATGCCCGCCGTACCGAGCTGCAGCGCTGGGCCGACGAGCTGGACATCATGGTCGCCGCCCGCACCGCCGAGCTGGAGATGGCCAACGCCACCTTGCGGCGCGCCCATCAGCAGCTGGTGATGAACGAGAAGCTGACCGCCATCGGCGAGCTCACCGCCGGCGTGGCCCACGAGATCAACAACCCGGTGGCGGTGATACAGGGCAACCTGGAGCTGCTGCGCGAGGTGCTGGGCCAGGGTGCCGAGCCGGTGCGGGAAGAGATCCGCATGATCGACGAGCAGGCCGGCCGCATCCACGGCATCGTCGCCAAGCTGCTGCAGTTCGCCCGCCCGGGCGATTTCGCCGGCTATACCGACGCGGTGGACGTGAGCGCGCTGGTGAACGATTGCCTGGTGCTCACCCGCCACAACCTCAGCCGCGGCAATGTGCGGGTGGAGGTGATGCTGAACGCCAGCCGCAAGGTGGAGATCAACCGCGGCGAGTTGCAGCAGGTGCTGATCAACCTCATCGTGAACGCCATGCAGGCGATGCCGGAAGGCGGCGCGCTGCAGCTTCGCACCGAGGATGGCGAGGTGGATGGTGTCGAGGGCGTGCGCATCGAGGTGGAGGACACCGGCCAGGGCATCGCCGCCGAGGTGCTGGACCGCATCTTCGACCCCTTCTTCACCACCAAGAAGCAGGAAGGCACCGGCCTGGGCCTGTCCATCAGCTACGCCATCGTCACCCGCTACGGCGGCCACATCGCGGTGGAGAGCACGCCCGGCTCCGGCACCTGCTTCGCGGTGCACCTGCGCAGCCACCCGGCGTTCAGCGACGAGCCGAGCGCGCCGGGTTTCGCCAACCGCTTCTTCCGCCGCGATGGGGCTTGAACGCCCTGGGCGCGGCGCACGCCGGCCCCGACAAGAGGCGGGCGCCTGGCCTCAGGCCGTCTGCGCGGCCAACAGCAGGTAGGGATTGGCGCCCAAGCGCTGGTAGCCGGCCTCGCCCAGCGCGAGGTCCAGCGCCACGCTGGCCAGGTCGTCCGCAACCGGGTCCAGGCCCAGGGCCTTGCTGCGGTTGAAGAGCTTCAGGTAGCTGTGGCAGTCGTCGCAAGTCTCCGCCTGCCATAGCCCGCCTTCCTCCAGCGCCTGGTAGGCCACGCGGCCGGACTGGTTGCAGTGGCTGCACTGGGCGCGCACATGGTGCCAGCCGCTGTTGCAGCTGCCGCAATAGAGATAGCGCAGGCCGTTGAGCTTGTGGGTTTCCAGCACGCTGGCGACGGCGGCTCCGCCACAGGCGGGGCAGGCCGCGCTGAGGCTGGAGAAGCCGTCGGCGGAGCTGCGGCTGGCGATCGCGGTGGCCACCAGCTCCAGCGCCGCGGTGGCGAGCGGGGCCTGGTCCATGTCGCCGTCGCCGAGCTCGCCGTTGATCACCCGGCCGGCCAGCGCGCTGCGATCGTCCGCGGACAGGGCAGCGAGTTTGCGCAGCGCGGCCAGTGCCTGCCCCTCCACCGCTGACGCCAGCGTTTCCAGCAGCCCTTCCAGTGCGCCTTGCCAGGCGGGCAGCTGCGGCAGCAGCGCGATGTCCAGCGGAGCGCGGCGCTCATGGGTGAAGCCGTCGAGGCGGGGCAGGGTGTGTAGCTGGGCGCCGGCGATCAGGCCGACGAAGCCCAGCCAGTCTGCCATCGGCGAGGTGGCGGCGAGTTCGGTGAGGCGCGCCTGACGGGCGGCGAACAGGGCGGCCGGCTCCGGCGGGATGAAGTTGCGCGGTTCCGGGCCGGGGACGATGGTTTGCGGGCTGAGGCTCATGAGGCTGGGGTTCTCTTGCTGCCGAAAAGGGGAGGGTAGTGCAAGAAGCGTGCGCGGGCTCCGCCTTGGCGCAAACGCCCACTGGCCGGGGCTTGCGCTCATTGCCCTGCTGACGATGGGGATAATTTGTCGCGCCCCGCCGGGACAAATTGTCCCTTATGTCTTCCGTAGTACCCCGTAAACGACCGTTCCACCGGCTTTCCGAGGCTGGCACGGATACTGCTGTCAGCTTTCTCATTCCGGATGGCGCGTGCCGCCTCTGAGCCCAGCTGAAACGGCCTGACGGCCGTGGACGTCTTGCGGCCGTGCGCCTTCCGGGTGTGTAAACCAGGAGGCTTCATGCAGATTTCAAGACGTCAGTTCTTCAAGATATCGAGCGCGGGCCTGGGTACGTCCAGCCTTGCCGCGCTCGGCATGGCACCGGCGCTGGCCCAGGCGGAGGTGCGCCAGTACAAGCTGTTGCGGGCGAAGGAAACCCGCAACAACTGTACGTACTGTTCCGTGGGCTGCGGCGTGCTGATGTACAGCCTTGGCGACGGTGCCAAGAACGCCAAGGCGAAGATCTTCCACATCGAGGGCGACCCGGACCATCCGGTCAGCCGTGGTTCGCTCTGTCCCAAGGGTTCCGGGCTGATCGACTACATCAACAGCCCGCAGCGTCTGAAGTACCCCGAAGTGCGTGAAGCCGGCAGCAAGGAGTGGAAGCGCATCAGCTGGGATGAGGCGATTGACCGCATCGCCCGCCTGATGAAGGACGACCGCGACGCCAACTTCATCGAGAAGAACGAGAAGGGCCAACTGGTGAACCGCTGGGCGACCACTGGCTTCCTCGGCTCCTCCGCGGCCAGCAACGAAACCGGCATTCTCGACGTCAAGTTCGCCCGCGGTCTCGGCATGGTGCACCTGGAGAACCAGGCCCGCCTGTGCCACGGCCCCTCGGTGGCTGGCCTGGCGCCGTCCTTCGGGCGCGGCGCCATGACCAACAACTGGGTGGACATCAAGAACGCGGACGTCATCCTGGTGATGGGCGGCAACCCTGCCGAAGCCCACCCGGTGGGCTTCAAGTGGGCGGTCGAGGCCAAGACCAAGAACAAGGCCTACATGATGGTGGTGGACCCGCGCTTCAACCGCACCGCCGCGGTGGCCGACTTCTACTCGCCCATCCGTGCCGGCGCCGATTCCGCCTTCCTGCTCGGCGTCGCCAACTACCTGCTGAACAACGACAAGATCCAGCACGAGTACGTCAAGGCCTACACCAACGCGCCGCTGATCGTGCGCGAGGACTACAGCTTCGACGACGGCCTGTTCAGCGGCTACGACGCCGACAAGCGCGCCTACGACCGCTCCTCCTGGGCCTATGAGCTGGGCGCCGACGGCTACGCCCTGCGCGACGACAGCCTGCAGCACCCGCGCAGCGTCTTCCAGCTGCTGAAGAAGCACGTCGCCCGCTACACGCCGGAGATGGTCAGCAGCATCTGCGGCACGCCCAAGGAAGATTTCCTGCACATCTGCGAGAAGCTGGCCGCCACCTGTGTGCCGGACCGCACCACCAGCATTCTTTACGCGCTGGGCTGGACTCACCACGTCGGCGGCTCGCAGATCATCCGCGCCTCCGCCATCGTGCAGCTGTTGCTGGGCAACATCGGCATGCCCGGTGGCGGCATCAATGCGCTGCGGGGGCACTCCAACGTGCAGGGCTTCACCGACCTGGGCGTGCTCACCACCATGCTGCCCGGCTACCTGACGCTGCCGCACGAGAACCAGCAGTCGCTCAAGGCCTACCTGGACGAGCGCACGCCCAAGACCCTGGTGGCCAACCAGGTGAACTTCTGGCGCAACACGCCCAAGTTCATGGTGAGCTTCCTCAAGGGCATGTACGGCGACAAGGCCACCGCAGGCAACGACTTCGGCTACCACTGGCTGCCGAAGTGGGACCGCAGCTACGACGTGATGGCCTTCGTCGAGCAGATGCACAAGGGCAAGGCCAATGGCTACGTCATCCAGGGCTTCAACGTGATCGCCGCGGCCGCTTCCTCGGGCAAGGTGCGCGAGGGGCTGGCCAAGCTCAAGTTCCTGGTGGTGATCGACCCGCTGCAGACCGAAACCGCGTCCTTCTGGGAGAACCACGGCGAGTTCAACGATGTGAACCCGGCCGAGATCCAGACCACCGTGTTCCGCCTGCCCTCATCCTGCTTCGCCGAAGAAGATGGCTCCATCGCCAACTCCGGCCGCTGGCTGCAGTGGCACTGGGCGGGCCAGGTGCCGCCGTTCGAGGCCCGTCACGACGGCAAGATCCTTGGCTCCTTGCTGATGAAGATCCGCGAGTTGTACGAGAAAGAAGGCGGCACCTGCCCCGAACCGCTGATGAGCCTGGACTGGAACTACCACGATCCGAAGGACCCGCATCCGGAAGAGGTGGCCAAGCAGGCCAACGGCTACGCGCTGGCCGACCTGTTCGACGACAAGGGCAACCAGATCGCCAAGAAGGGCGACCTGCTGTCCAGCTTCGCCCACCTGCGCGACGACGGCACCACCACCAGCCTGTGCTGGATCTACACCGGCCAGTGGACGCAGGCCGGCAACATGATGGCCCGCCGCGACAACACCGACACCGGCTTCGGCAACACCCCGGGTTGGGCCTTCGCCTGGCCGGCCAACCGCCGCCTGCTCTACAACCGCGCCTCTCTGGACCCCGCCGGCAAGCCCTGGGATCCGAAGCGCGCCTTCCTGCACTGGGATGGCGCGAAATGGACCGGCGCGGACGTGCCGGACTACCCGGTCGGCTCGCCGCCGAACAGCGGCGTGAGCCCCTTCATCATGCTGCAGGACGGTGTCGGCCACCTGTTCTCCATGGGCGCGCTGGTCGATGGACCCTTCCCGGAGCACTACGAGCCGGAGGAAAGCCCCATCCCCGCCAACCCGCTGCATTCGGGCAGCGGCAAGAGCCCGGTGGTGCGCATCTTCAAGGACGACCTGCCCAGCTTCGGCAGCCGCGAGGACTTCCCCTGCGTGGCCACGTCCTATTCGATCACCGAGATGTTCCGCCACTGGACCAAGCACTCCCGCCTGAACGCCATCGTGCAGCCGGAGCAGTTCGTCGAGATCAGCGAGAAGCTGGCGGCGAGCAAGGGCATCGTGGCCGGCGACATGGTCAAGGTGGCGAGCAAGCGCGGCTACATCCGCGGCAAGGCGGTGGTCACCAAGCGCGTCATGACGCTGAAGGTGGCCGGGCAGGAAGTGGAGCAGGTCGGCATCCCGGTGCACTGGGGCTTCGAAGGCACCACCCGCAAGGGCTTCCTGGCCAACGTGCTGAGTCCGCGCGTGGGTGACGCCAACACGCATACCCCGGAATACAAGGCCTTCCTGGTCAGCGTCGAGAAGGCCTGAGGAAAGAAACCATGTCCATGCAATCCCAAGACATCATCCGGCGCTCGGCGACCTCCACGCTGACGCCTCCGCCCCAGGTACGGGACCACAAGCAAGAAGTCGCCAAGCTCATCGACGTCACCACTTGCATAGGCTGCAAGGCCTGCCAGGTGGCCTGTTCCGAGTGGAACGACATCCGCGACGAAGTCGGCTTCAACCACGGTGTCTACGACAACCCGGTCGACATGACGGCCAAGAGCTGGACGGTGATGCGCTTCGCCGAGCACCAGGACGAAGGTGGCCGCCTGCAGTGGCTCATCCGCAAGGACGGCTGCATGCACTGCGCCGATCCCGGCTGCCTCAAGGCCTGCCCGGCGCCGGGTGCCATCATCCAGTACGCCAACGGCATCGTGGACTTCCAGTCCGAGCACTGCATCGGCTGCGGCTACTGCATCGCCGGCTGCCCGTTCAACGTTCCCCGCATCAACAAGGACGACAACAAGGCCTACAAGTGCACCCTGTGTTCCGACCGCGTCGGCGTCGGCCAGGAGCCGTCCTGCGTGAAGACCTGCCCGACCGGCGCCATCCAGTTCGGCACCAAGGAGGACATGAAGGTGGCGGCCGAAGGCCGTGTGGAAGACCTGAAGTCCCGCGGTTTCGCCAACGCCGGCCTGTATGACCCGCAGGGCGTGGGCGGCACCCATGTGATGTACGTGCTGCACCACGCCGACCGCCCTCAGCTCTACAGCAACCTGCCCAAGGATCCGCAGATCAGCTCCACCGTTAGCCTGTGGAAGGGCATGCTGAAGCCGCTGGCGACCATAGGCATCGCCGCCGCCGGCCTGTTCGGCTTCCTGCACTACATCGCGGTCGGCCCCAACCGGGCCGACGAGGAAGAGGAGGGCGAAGGGGAGAAAGGCCACGGCGAGCACGCCGCGAAGGAAACCGAGGTGAGCAAATGAAGGAAAAACTGATTCAGCGCTATTCCGCGGCTGAGCGGATCAACCACTGGATCGTCGCCGGCTGCTTCGTGCTGCTGGCGATCTCCGGCCTGGCCTTCTTCTACCCGGCCTTCTTTTGGCTCACCGGCGTGTTCGGCACGCCGCAGCTGGCGCGCCTGCTGCATCCATTCATCGGCGTGGTGATGTTCCTTGCCTTCGCCCGCCAGTTCTTCCGTTACTGGCACCACAACTTCATCGACAAGGAAGACGTGAAGTGGATGAAGGCGGTCGGCGAAGTCATGAAGGGCAACGAGGTCGGCGACATCGGCCGCTACAACGGTGGCCAGAAGGGCATGTTCTGGCTGATGTGCGCCTGCATGGCGACGCTGCTGGTCACCGGCCTCGTCATCTGGCGCCAGTACTTCGCCATCTACTTCCCCATCCCGGTGATCCGCATCGCGCTGCTGCTGCATGCGGCCAGTGCCATCGCGCTGATCGCCGGCATCATCGTGCACGTGTATGCGGCGCTGTGGGTCAAGGGCACGATACGGGCGATGGTGGAAGGGGTGGTCACCCACGGCTGGGCGAAGAAGCACCATCCGCGCTGGTACCGGGAGATGACCGGCAAGAACAGCGGCGAATGAGGCGCTGAGCGGCAAGGCCGGGGCGGCTGCCGCCCCGCCTGCGGGCGAGTCGCGCGCAGTACGCGGCAGCAGCGGATACACTTCCGCTGCTGCCGTTTTTCTTTTTCCACAGTCAGATCCGCATGAGCACTTCCTGCCAATTTCCTCCCGCCTCAGGCCCTGTCGAGTTCGATCCCGCCGATTGGCCCACCGCCCGCACACTGCCGGTGAGCCGCATTCGTGCCGGAGCAGAGGTGCGCGAGGGCGAGGACGAGATCGTCGAGGAGGTGCCGGTGGCGCTGGTGTTCAACGGGATTTCCCATGCGGTGATGCTGGCCTCGCCCGCCGACCTGGAAGACTTTGCCCTTGGCTTCGCGCTGAGCGAGGGCATCGTCGCCTCGGTGGCCGAGGTCTTCGACCGCGAGGTGTTCGCTGCGCCCCAGGGCCTGGAGGTGCGGGTGGAGATTGCCGCCCAGCGTTTCCTGGCGTTGAAGGAGCGCCGTCGCTCGCTGGTCGGGCGTACCGGCTGCGGCCTGTGCGGGGTGGACAGCCTGAGCGAGTTCGAGCGGCCGCAGGGCAGTGTCGCCAGCGGGCCGCGCCTGGACCCGGCGGCGATCTTCAGCGCCCTGGCCGCGCTGGCCGACTGCCAGCCGCTGCGCGAAGCCACTGGCGCGGTGCATGCCGCCGCCTGGGTGACGCCGGCTGGCCGCATCGCCGCCGTGCGTGAAGATGTGGGCCGGCACAACGCGCTGGACAAGCTGGTGGGCTGGCGGGCGGCCAGCCTCGCCGGCGGCCGGGCCGGCGAGGGCGCCCAGAACGGGTTTGCGCTGGTTTCCAGCCGGGCCAGCTACGAGATGGTGCAGAAGACCGCCCGCGCCGGCATCCCGGCGCTGGTCGCCGTCTCCGCGCCGACCGCGATGGCGGTGCGGCTGGCGGAGGAAAGCGGGGTGACGCTGATGGGCTTTGCCCGCGGCGACCGGCTGGTCGCCTATGCGCACGCTGAGCGCCTGCTGCCCGCCTGAGTTTCGCTGTCCATCTTTTGCCGGCCATCTCCGCGGCTGCCAGCGCTTCCGTTCGTCTGCCGGGCTGTTCGTCCGAATGTCATGGCCCCTTGCCATGTGGGGCGGGCGATGCCCGAAGCCTGGCCGGCGCGCTCAGGGCGGGAAGCGTTCCAGGGTTTCCCGCAGCCGCAGCAGTACCGCCTCCAGTTGCTCCAGCGGCACCGAGCTCAGCCCCAGCCGCAGCGCATGCGGTGCGTGCCGGGTCGTGGCGTAGGCCTCCGCTTTGGAGACCGCGATATCGCGTTCGGCCAGTGCGGTCGCGATACGGTCCATCCGCAGTTCCTCCGGCAAGGGCAGCCATACGAACAGGGCGGCCGGATTGGCGACCATCTCCATGCCGGCGAACACCCGCCGCGCAATCGCCTGCCGCTCCCGCGCCTGCTGCCGCAACACCGCTTCCTGCCGCGCCACCGTGCCGTCCGCCATCCAGCGGCTGGCCATCGCGGTGATCAGGCTGGGCAGGCTCCAGTAGCTGGCGCGTATCGCGGCCTTGATCCGGGTTGCACAGTGTGCCGGCGCCAGCAGGTAGCCGAAGCGCAGGCCGCTGGCCAGGCTCTTGGAGAGGCTGGCGACATGCACGGTGCGCTCGGGCGCCAGCGTTGCCAGCGCAGGCGGCGCATCCTCGGCCAGGTAGGCGTAGGAGGCATCCTCGATGAGCAGGCAGTCGTGGCGGCGGGCGATCTCCACCAGGCGTTGCCGCTGCTCCAGGTCCAGTATCCAGCCCAGCGGGTTGTGCAGGGTGGGCATGGTGTAGAGCGCGCGGATGCGGTGCTTGCGGCAGAGAGATTCCAGCGCCTCCAGGTCGGGGCCGCCGGCGAGCGCGGGAACCGGCTTCAGCCTCAGCTCCTGCAGCTCCGCCAGCATCCTGAAGCCGGGGTAGCTCAGCGCGTCCACCGCCACCGCCTCATGCCGCTTGAGCAGGGCGCGCACGGCAACGTCCAGCCCCTGCTGGGCGCCGTTGACCAGGAAGAGACGATCCGCCGTCGCCGCCATGCCCCGGGTTCCGGCGAGAAAGTCGGCGACGGTCTGCCGCTCCCGCATCCGGCCGCCGGGCGGTTGCTGGTGCATGAGCGCAGCCAGGTCGCCGCCGGCAGCCAGTTCGCGCAACATGGTGCGAAGCAGCTCCGCCTGGCCGGGCGGCCGGGGGTGGTTGAAGGAGAGGTCGATGGCGGTGGCGCTGAGCCGCGCCTCGTCGCCGCTGTCCCAGTCGCGCTGTTGCGGCTGGTCGCGCACGAAGGTGCCGCGGCCGGTCTCGCCTATCACCAGCCCCATTGCCTTGAGCTGCGCATAGACCTTGCTGGCCGAGGCCAGCGCCACGCCGTGGCGGGCGGCAAGCTGGCGATGGGTGGGCAGCAGGCTGCCGGGTGGCAGCTTGCCGCTGCGGATGTCGGCGGCCAGGGCGGCGACCGCGGCGGAGACAGGGGAGGGGGCGGGCATGAAGTGTATCTAGGACAATTCTTTGATTGTCCTAGTCTAAGTGCCTAGGCTGCGCTTCGGAAGCCGTCGTTGCGTGCCCGCAATCTGCCCTTCCTTGGGAATTGCGGGCGAGACGGCGGCCCTCGACTCCCGACAGAGGAAAGCAAGGACCATGAACGCAGCCATCCGCAAGATCCCCATCCTGGAATACCTGCAGCGCCAGTTGGCCGGCACGCTGGCCGCCGGCGATACCACCCACATGCGCTACCCCACGGCCATCTCCACCCTGCTGGGCTTTCGCATCGTCGATATCGGCGAGGCGATGGCGGTGCTGGAACTGGACGCCGACCCGCTGCGCCACGGCAACCAGCAGGGTACGGTGCATGGCGGGCTGTTGTGCGAACTGGCGGATGCCGCCATCGGCACCGCCCAATCCACGCTGGCCGGCGAAGGCGAGAGCTTTACCAGCATCGACCTGAAGGCGAGCTTCCTGCGCCCGGTCTGGCAGACCCGCCTGCGCGCCCACGCCTGGGCGGAGCATCGCGGCAGGACGATCAACCACTACCGCTGCGACATCCAGCGCGACGACGGCAAGCTGGTGGCGAGCATCTCAAGCGTGGTGATGAGCTTGCGCGGGGAGCATGCGCAGGGGCGCTGAGGGTGGCTGAGAAGGAACGCTGGCGGTGGAAGCTGTAGTCTTTTCCGAGCGTGATTGCGCTGGGGGCATGGTCAGGCTCGATGCGCTCGAATGGGGCGCGCTGCGGCGTTTTTCCCCTGCGGGAGAGTAGGTGGGACCCGCGTGGGGCTGAACGCAACCGCCCCTTGGCGGGGCGCCCCCTCTTCCCGGCCGCGAGGGGAGAGGGGGAACCGCAGAACCTGCTGAGACTGGCACACGGCCTGAGTGCCCTCACTCCTAGCTCTTCGTCAGTAGCCCGAGGTAGTTCCACCAGGTCGCGGCGAAGAGCAGCAGCATCAAGTAGCCGACCGCCGTGATCCACAGGCCGAAGCGGGTGAATTGCTTGCTGGTGAAGGTCTCGGTGCCGAAGCAGAACATGTTCTGCGGCGCATTCACCGGCAGGATGAAGCCGAAGCTGACGACGAAGCCCAGCAGCATGGTCATGCCCATGACGTTGATGTCGCCGCCCAGGCGCTGCAGCACCGCGATCATGATGGGAATCATCGCCGAGGTCAGCGCGGTGGCGCTGGCGAAGCCGAGGTGGATCACGATCAGGAAGGCGGACAGCGCGGCGAAGATCCAGAACGGCGTCAGCGTTTCCAGGTGCAGGTTGGAGACCGCCAGGTCGGCCAGCCACACCGCCGCCTTGGTCTGCAGCAGCGCGGTGCCCAGGCCGATGCCGACGCCGAACACCACCAGCGTGCCCCACGGGGCCTTGCTCTGCACATCCTTCCAGCTCATCACGCCGATGCCCGGCAGCAGCAGGATGGAGAGGCCGACCAGGGTGGTGGAGGCGGTGTCGAAGCTGTGCAGCGTCTTCTCGGTGCTCCAGAAGCCGAGCAGGCACAGGGTGACGATCAGCAGCCGCCATTCCTTGCCGCTCATGGGGCCGAGTTCCGACAGCGCCTTCTTCATCGCCTCGCGGCCGCCGGCGATGCGTTCGGTTTCCGGCGGGAACAGCCAGCGGGCGAGGAAGTAGAGCGCTACCGACATCACGATTGCCCAGGGCGCGCCGGCCACCAGCCACTCGATCCAGCTCGGCGAGTCGCCCAGCATCTGCCGCATGAAGCCGACGGTGAGCAGGTTCTGCGCCGCCGAGGTCTGGATGCCGACGTTCCATACGCTGGTCGCCTGCGCCACCATCATCATGATGGAGGCGGCGAACACCGAGCGCTTGTCCACCCCGAAGGCGGCGATGATGCCCGCCATGATGGGCACCACGCAGGCGGTGCGGGCGGTGGCCGAGGGCACGATGAAGGACAACAGGATGGTGACGACGATGGCGCCGATGAGGATGCGGCGGGCGCCGGTGCCGACCACCGCCAGGGTGCGCAGGGCGATGCGCTTGTCCAGCCCGCTGGCGGTCATCGCCACCGAGATGAAGAGGCCGGCGCCGACCAGGGTGAGACCGGAGTTGGAGAAGCCGGACATCGCGGTGGTGAGCGCGCTGCCGGTTCCCACCGCTACTTCCGGATTCGCCGCCGAGGGCGCGGTGCCGAGCAGGAAGGCGATCATCGCCACGATGAGCACCGACGACACCGCGTAGTCGATGGCTTCGGTGAGCCAGACGATGACGGCGAAGGCCAGCACCGCGAGGATGCGCTGGCCGCCAGGCGTCAGCCCTTCGGGTTGGGGCAGGAGCAGGATCACCAGTGCCGCCAGAATGCCGGCGAGCAGACCGGGTGGCAGGCGTTTCCACCACGGCGGCGGCTGGTTTGCGGTCGTCGTCGTGGCGGGAGGCACGGTGGGAGTGGCGGGGGCCGGCGTGGCCGTCGCGGCGGCGAGCGGGCCATGCGGCAGCGGCTTGCCGGGGGAGGATGTGGTGTTCATTTTTCTACCTCCGATGCGTTGGGAAGCAGCGCCTCGTGAGCGCTGCCGCGACGCTGTTGAGCGGATCGCAGTTTCGTTTTAGCACCACACCCTTGGCCGGTTCTTGACCGTGATCATGGCGCCTCGATGTGGGCGGTCTATGCTGAAACCGGCAAAAACAAGCGTTCCCGTCATCTTCGAGGAGTCCATCATGGCCACGAAAATGAAAGCCGCCGTCGTCCATTCCTTCGGCGCACCGCTGCAGATCGAGGAGGTGCCAGTACCCGAAGTCGGGCGTGGCCAGGTGCTGGTCAAAGTCGTTGCCTCCGGCGTCTGCCATACCGACCTGCATGCCGCCGACGGCGACTGGCCGGTGAAGCCCAGCCTTCCCTTCATCCCGGGGCATGAGGGCGTCGGTTACGTTGCCGCCGTTGGCGAAGGCGTGAGCCATGTGCGCGAGGGCGACCGCGTCGGCGTGCCCTGGCTGCACACCGCCTGCGGGCATTGCGAGCACTGCCTCACCGGTTGGGAAACCCTGTGCGACGAACAGCAGATGACCGGCTACACAGTGAACGGCGGCTACGCCGAATACGTGTTGGCCGATCCCAACTACGTGGGCCGCCTGCCGGATGGGCTGGCGTTTGCACCTGCTTCGCCAGTGCTGTGCGCCGGCGTCACCGTCTACAAGGGCCTGAAGGTGCTGGACTGCAAGCCGGGTGACTGGGTTGCGATCTCCGGCATCGGCGGCCTCGGCCACATGGCGGTGCAGTATGCCAAGGCCATGGGCTTCCATGTGATCGCGGTGGATGTGGCCGACGACAAGCTGGCGCTGGCCCGCAGCCTGGGCGCGGACGAGGTGATCAACGCCGCGCACACCGACCCGGTGGCCCTCGTGCAGGCGCAGATCCGCGGCGCCCACGGTGTGCTGGTGACCGCGGTGTCGCGCGCTGCCTTCGCCCAGGCGGTCGGCATGCTGCACAAGCGCGGGACGATGTCGCTGGTCGGCCTGCCGCCCGGGGACTTCGGCCTGCCGATCTTCGACGTGGTGCTGAACGCCAAGACGGTGCGCGGCTCCATCGTGGGCACCCGCAAGGACCTGGAAGAGGCGCTGGCCTTTGCGGGCGAGGGCAAGGTGGCCTCCCACTTCAGCACCGACAGGCTGGAGAACATCAACACCATCTTCGCCCGCATGAAGGAAGGGCGCATCGACGGCCGCGTGGTGCTGACGCTGTAGCGAGACGGCCGGAGCAGGCGAGGCAGCGGGGAAGCAAAGCAGGGGCCTGGCCTGCTGCGCCCCGCTCCTGGGCCGGCAGGATGGCGAGAGGGCTGCCAGGGAGGGCCGCTGGGGAGGATGACCCAGCGGCTTTTCTTCATGCTCTCATGCGCTCAGCCCGGGCCCAGGCTGAAATAGAAGCGGGCGCCTTTGCCGGGCTCGCCGACGGCGCCTATCTCGCCGCCGTGGCGATGAACGATGCGCGCTACCGTCGCCAGGCCGATGCCGGAGCCTTCGAAATCGCGCTCGTGGTGCAGGCGCTGGAAAGGCACGAAGAGCTTGTCGGCGTAACGCATGTCGAAGCCGGCGCCGTTGTCCTCCACGCAGATGCGCAATGCGCCTGCTCCATCGCCAGCTCCCTCGCTGTGCACGTCGATTCGCGCCGCCGGATTGCGTGCGGTGAATTTCCAGGCATTGCCCAGCAGGTTGCGCAACAGGATGCGGCTGAGGCCGGTGTCGGCGTCGGCGGTGAGGCCGGGCTGGATGCTGATTTCCAGCGAACGCAAGGGATCGGCCATGCGCAGTTCGGCGATCACCTCGATCGCCAGTTCGCTGATGTTCACCGGCTCACGCTTTATGGCCTGGCGGGAAACATGGGCGAGATTGAGCAGATCGTCGATCAGGCCGCCCATGCGCTGGGCGGCGGCCCGCATGCGCTGCAGCAGGTGTCGGGCGTCTTCGCCCAACACGTCGGAATGGTCGGAGGAGAGGATGGCGCCGTAGCCGTCGATGGCACGCAGCGGTGCCCGCAGATCGTGGGAAACCGAGTAGCTGAAGGACTCCAGCTCGGCGAGGGCGGTGGTCATCTGCGCCGTGCGTTCGGTGACGCGGGATTCCAGCTCGCGGTTGAGCGCCTGCAACTCGGCCTCGGCGGCCTTGCGCGGGGTGATGTCGCCCACCGAGCCCACCATGCGGTAGGCCTGGCCGTTGTCGTCTATCTGCGCCAGGCCGCGCGCCAGCACCCAGCGCCATTCGCCAGCGGCGTCACGCACGCGGTATTCGCATTCGAAGTGGGGGGTTTGACCCTTCAGGTGTTCTATCAGGGTGAGGCTGAAACGGCCGGCGTCCTCAGGATGCAGGCGGGCCAGCCAGTCCTGGCCATTGGTGCGCAGGTGCTCGCCCTGCATGCCCAGCATTTCCACCAGGCGGCTGGAGAGGAAGAGGTCGTCGCTCGCCGGGCTCCAGTCCCACAGCCCTTCGTTGGTGCCGCGCATCGCCAGGGCGTAGCGGGCCTCGCTGTCGTGCAGCATGGCTTCGGCTTCGTACTGGGCGGTAATGTCCTCGACGATGGCGACCCCGCCCGTGATGCGGCGGTCCGGCCCGTAGACCGGCGCGGTGCGCAGCCGCACCCGCAGGCGGCGGCTGGACTGGGTGACGTGGTAGGCGCCGTCGTAGCGGCCGGACTCTCCCGCCAGCGCGGCCCGCAGTGCGGGCAGCACGCGCTGGTCCTGCAAGCGGCCCATCTCCAGGCCGAGCAGAGCGTCGCCGGGCACTTGCAGCAGCTTGCTCAGGCGGCTGTTGTGCTGAGTGATCTTCAGCTGTTTGTCGTAGTGCAGGATGCCGACCGGCGAACTCTCCACCAACACGCGGTAGCGCTCGGCCTCCTCGTCCAGCCGCTGCGCCAGCTTGAGGGTGGCCGCGGCGGGCGGCACCGATTGTGCTGGCAGGGGGCGGCGCCAGGAACAGGAGAGCGCCAGCGCGCCTATCGCCAGCAGGCCGGCGGTGCGCCAGGCGTCGGCATGGGCTTCGGGCAGCCGGCTGCATATCGCCAGCCATGCCAGCGCGGTGGCGAAATAAAGCGCCACGCTCTGCCAGCGGCCGAGGTGTCTGAGTTTGACGGTCTCTGAGGGGGTGGGTGCTGTTGTTGGCATATCGGGCCCCATGTTGAGCGCATCTTACGGTGGTCGCCCGGGCCGGCAAGCGGGCGCCGGCCCCGGGTTGTGAAGCGCGTCACAGCCGGAGCAATCCGGCTCCGCTCCGGTAAACTGCGGCCTTCGATTGAGCAGGGGCGCCGGCGGCGGGACGATGGACGACGAGGATTTCATGCGCGAGGCGCTGAGCCAGGCCAGGGAGGCTGGCACATGCGGAGAGGTGCCGGTGGGGGCCGTCGTGGTGCTGAACGGCGAGGTCGTCGGCCGCGGCTTCAACCAGCCCATAGGCCGGCATGACCCCACCGCCCATGCCGAAGTGATGGCGCTGCGCGATGCCGCCGCCCGCCTGGGCAACTACCGGCTGCCCGGCTGCGAGCTCTTCGTCACCCTGGAGCCCTGCGCGATGTGCTCCGGCGCCATCATGCATGCGCGTATTGCCCGCGTCGTCTTCGGTGCCCGCGATCCCAAGACTGGCGTGGCCGGCAGCGTCATCGATCTGTACGGAGAGGCGCGGCTGAACCACCACGCGAGCGTGGTCGGCGGCGTGCTGGCGGAGGAGTGCGGCGGCCTGCTGTCCGCCTTCTTCGCGGCCCGCCGCAAGCGCAGCGTGAGCGTTTGACATGCGGATCCGCATCGACCTCGGCAAGCAGCGGCTTTCCCTGTTCGGCCATGACGGCGCCTGCATACGGCGCTACTTGGTGTCCACCTCGGCGAAGGGCGCGGGCGAGCAGAGCGGCAGCCTGCAGACACCACGCGGACGGCATCGCATCCGGGCGCTGATAGGCGCGGGCCAACCGGCGGGCGCGGTTTTCCGGGGCCGCCGGCCGACGGGGGAGTGCTGGTCGCCCGAGCTGGCCGCGGCGCATCCGGAGCGCGACTGGATCCTGTCGCGCATCCTGTGGCTGTGCGGTGAGGAGCCGGGGCGCAATCGCCTGGGCCCGGTGGACAGCATGCGGCGCTATATCTATATCCACGGTACCGGCGAGGACCAGCCCATGGGCGAGCCGCATTCCCACGGCTGCGTGCGCATGCGCAACCGCGACGTGCTGGAGCTGTTCGCGCTGGTGCGGCCGGGGACTCCGGTGGAGATTGTGGAATGAGCGTCGAATGAGCGATGGGCTGGAACTGAGCCTGCTGGACTGGCGTGAGGCCGAGGCGCTGGCCCTGCCGCTGCGCGAGCAGGTCTTCGTCGTCGAGCAGGGCGTGCCGCTCGAACTGGAACGGGACGAGTTCGACCCGGTATGCCGGCACGCGTTACTGCGCCTGGCGGATGGCCGGGTAGTCGCCACCGGCCGCCTGCTGCCGGATGGCCACATCGGGCGGATGGCGGTGGCGGCAAAGTGGCGCGGCCGCGGTCTGGGCGGCAGGGTGCTGGAAGCGCTGGTGGCAGAGGCGCGGCGGCAGGGTTTCGAGGCGGCGGTGCTCAACGCCCAGGTGCAGGCGGAGCCTTTCTATGCTGCTCACGGCTTTGCCGCCGAAGGCGAGGTCTTCATGGATGCGGGGATTCCCCACCGGACGATGCGGCGCCGGCTGAGCGGGTGAGCCGGCGTTGGCGGAGTTGTCGCGTTGCGGTGACGACGCTCCGGTGCTGCGGGCGTGCGCCTTGGCTCAGCCCTCGTCGGCGGCGGTGGCCAGGCGGTAGCGATGTTCCACCTCGCTGGCCAATCCGCCGTCGTCGCGCCAGGTCCACTCGCGGAAGCGCACTTCGCCCTCACGATGGAACATGATCAGGCTGGTGCAGCGGGTGCCGTAGCCCGGCGCGCGGATGAAGGCGGGCGACAGGTGGCGCTCCCATTCCAGGCTGACGCCGGTTGCGGGCAGGTGGCTGTCCGCGGCCGGCGTGGGGTCGCGCAGCGCGGCAAGGATGGCATCCGCGTCCGGCTCGCCCTGCAGGGCGGCGATGAAGCGCTCGCGGCTGCGCTTCACCTTCGGCCACGGGGTGTCCAGCAGATGGTTGGAGAGGCCGTAGATGCCCGGCGCCAGCAGGCGGACCGCGCCGCCCACGCTTTCATGGATGCCGAGTTCGCGGCCATCGCATACCAGCAGGCTGAAACCGGCGTAGCGGGCACTGTCGGTGGCGATCGCCTCCAGCGTCGCCAGCGTGCCGGTGTCGCTCTCCAGCGCATTGCGCACCAGTTGCCCGCGCGAGGGCAGGCCGGGGCGGTGCTGGCTGAGATCGCGGTAGTTGGTCAGCGCGGCGAAGCGGCCGCCGCGGGAGAGGCCCATCCAGGTGCCGCCGGCCTCCAGGTCGCGGCCGGCGAGCAGCGCCGGCGCATCGGTCCACCAGTGCGCCGGCGAGGCTGGGCGGGCAAGGAATTCGTCCCGGTTGCCGGCGACGATCAGCGGGTAGTCGGGGTGAGCCTGCCAGGCCAGCAGGATCAGACACATTCGCGGAAGCGCTCCAGGTGGCGCACGGTGCCTTCTTCCACCAAGACCACCACCTGGTGTGCCTCTGCTTCTTCCTTCAGCGCGGTCTCGAAGGCTTCGGCGACGCCGTCGCCTTCGTACACTTCCATCCAGGTGCGCTCGTCGTTCACCCGTTCCAGCAGCCTGCCGGCGATGCCGCTGCGGCGGGCGATCACCGCTTGCATCGCCCGTATGGTGGCGCGGGCATCGACCGGATCGATGTCCGCCCGAACGCGGTAATAGATGTAGTAGCGCAGCGGGACCGGGGTGGCGTTCATGAGCGTCTCTGTCTGGTTCAGGGCAGGGCGTAGGGAAGTTCCAGCAGCTTCAGCAGCGGGCCGCTGGGGTTGCCGAGGTGGATTTCGCCGGCTTCCGCGCTGCTGCTCTGCAGCACCGCCAGGGCCTCGAAGCCGCCGGCAGGCGAGGGCGCGACGTTCACCAGCTTGCCGGCGGATTGGTCGCCGAAATCCGGTGCGTAGAGATCGCTGCCGGCCGCGGGCAGGGCGCCAGCATCGCCGGCCACCCGGTACATCCGCTTCTTCAGCTTGCCCAGGTACTGGGTGCGGGCGACGATTTCCTGGCCGGGGTAGCAGCCCTTCTTGAAATTGACGCCGCCGATGACCTCGTAGTTGAGCATCTGGGCGACGAATTCCTCCTGGGTGGCCGCCGTGACCAGCGGCAGGCCGGCGCGTATCGTCGCCAGTTCCCAGGCGGCGGTGCCGGCCTTGGCGGCGCCGGCTTCGAGCAGGGCGCCGAAGGTGGCCGCGGCGGCATCGGTGGCGACGGCGAGCAGGTAGAGATCGTCCTGCAGGCGCACGACGCGCACGCCGTTCGCTTCCGCCTGCTGCATGCCGCCCTCGGGCAGCGGCAGGCCGGCACGGCCGAGGAGGGTGGCGGCGTTGGCGCCGGAGAGGCCGATCAGCGCGGTCTCCGCACTAGCGTCGGCCAGCTTCACCTTGCTGCGCAGGATATACATCGACAGCTTCTTCGCCAGCGCAGGCACGATGTCGGCGCTGGCGACCAGCGCATGGCCTTCGCCTTCAGGCCACAGCAGCAGGCTGGCGAGCATACGGCCCTTGGGGGTGTTGAAGCTGTTCCACTGCGCCTGGCCCGCGGCCAGCTTGTTCACATCGTTGGAAAACAGGTTGTGCAGGAAGGGCGCGGATTCCGGGCCGACGCTGCGTATCAGCCCAAGGTGGAGCAGGGGAACGGCAACCGTCTGTTCACCCGCGACGCGGGCTTCGTCGGCGGCGGCGCCGAAGCGCAGGGTGGGGCGGGCGTCGGTGTCGACGGAGGCGCCCTGTTGGGCGAGGTAGTCAGTCCAGCTGGTCATTTTTCGGTTCTCGATAAGGGTTGCGGAAGCGGGTTCGATGAGGGCCAGAACCCGGCAGGCGATACGTAGATCGGCATAGTCGGTCGCAGAGAAGGCTGTAGGTTGGGCCTGCTGAGCGATGAAGTATTATAGGGCCCCGCCGCAGGGCGGCAGCCTGTCCGCGCCTCCGGCGCGCGCGCCTGCTGCCGCGGCCTTGGTCCTTTCGTTCTGCATGAAGCGTTTCCTGTTCCGACTCTTGCTCCTCGCCTGCCTGCTGGCCGCGCTGGCCGCCGGCGGCGCCTGGTGGTACGCCCATCGCGCGCTGCCGCTGCCGACCGAGCCGCTGGATTTCACCGTGGAGCGCGGTTACAACATGCGCCAGGCGGCCAATGCCATCGCCCGCGCCGGTGTGCCGATAGAGCCGGCGGCGCTGTACTGGATGGCGCGGCTCAGTGGCAAGGCGCAGTCCATCAAGGCCGGCAGCTACGAAGTGCATACCGGCGTCACGCCGTGGGAACTCATCCTCAAGCTCTCCGCCGGCGACGTTTCCCAGGGCGAACTGCTGGTGGTGGAGGGCTGGACCTTCCGCCAGATGCGCGACGCGGTGGAGTCCAATCCCAACCTGAAGCCGGACAGTGCAGGCTTGACGGACGCCGAGCTGCTGCAGCGCATCGGCGTAGCGGATGCCCATCCCGAAGGCCTGTTCTTCCCGGATACCTATCTGTTCGACAAGCAGTCCAGCGCCATCGCCCTGTTCAAGCGCGCCTACGGCGCCATGCAGGAGCATCTGCAGAAGGTATGGGCGGAGCGCGATCCCACGCTGCCGCTGGCCAGCCCTTACCAGGCGCTGATCCTGGCCTCCATCATCGAGAAGGAAACCGGCCGGCCTGAAGACCGCGGGCTGGTTGCTTCGGTGTTCGTCAATCGCCTGAAGGTGGGCATGCGGCTGCAGACCGACCCGACCGTGATCTACGGCCTGGGCAGCGACTTCGACGGCCGCCTGCGCAAGCGCCAGTTGGAGACGGATCACCCCTGGAACACCTACACCCGGATCGGCCTGCCGCCGACGCCGATTGCCATGCCGGGGCGGGACTCCCTGCTGGCGGCGGTGAGGCCGCCGCAGACCGATCTGTACTATTTCGTCTCGCGCGGGGACGGCAGCAGCGAGTTCTCGCGCAACCTTGACGACCACAACCGCGCGGTCAACCGCTACCAGCGCGGCGGCCGCGGCAATTGAAATCGGCGCCGGGCGGCGCATGGGGAAGAACAACATGGCAGTAGCGCAGGGGCGCTTCATCACTTTCGAAGGCATAGACGGCGCCGGCAAGAGCAGCCAGATCGCCGCCGCGGTGGAATGGCTGCAGGGCCGCGGGCTGGCGGTGGAGCAGAGCCGGGAGCCGGGTGGCACGCCGCTGGGTGAGCGCCTGCGCGAGTTGGTGCTGCATGAGGCGATGGACCTGGAAACCGAGGCCATGCTGATGTTCGCCGCCCGGCGCGAGCACCTGGCCGCCCGCATCCTGCCCGCGCTGGCGGCGGGGCGCTGGGTGGTGTGCGACCGTTTCTCCGACGCCACCTATGCCTACCAGGTCGGCGGCCGCGGCCTGGACAAGACCAAGTTCGAGGCGCTGGAAGCCTGGGTGCACCCCGGCCTGCAGCCCGACCTCACCCTGCTGTTCGACCTGCCGCCGGCGGTGGCCGCCGCCCGTGTCGCCGGCACCGGCGAGGCGCCGGACCGCTTCGAGCGCGAGCGCCGCGACTTCTTCGAGCGGGTGCGCGCCGCCTACCTGGAGCGGGCGGAGGCGTCCAATGGCCGCATCCGCGTGATCGATGCGGACCGCCCGCCGGCGGTGATCCGCGAGGAACTGCTGGCGCTGCTGCAGGAGCGTTACGCGTGATGCATCCCTGGCTGCAGCCGACCTGGAAGCGCATCGTCGATCTCGGCGAGCGCCTGCCGCACGCCTTGCTCTTCGTCGGCCCCGGCGGGCTGGGCAAGCGCGAGCTGGCGGAGACGCTGGCCGCCCGCCTGTTGTGCGAGGCGCCGGCCGCCGACGGCCACGCCTGCGGTCATTGTGCTGCCTGCCAGTGGCGGCTCTCCGGCAACCATCCCGACTTCTTCCGCGTGATTCCCGCCGCCGATGCCGAGACGCCGGCCGGCGAAGGCGGGGAGGGCGAGGGCGCCAAGGAGGGCGGCAAGGAAAAGGCCAAGTCGGCGCAGATCGTCATCGAGCAGATCCGCGACCTGCAGGCCGCGCTGATGGTCACCGGCCACCACAGCGCCCGGCGGGCGGTGATCCTGGATCCGGCGGAGGCGATGAACATCTTCACCGCCAATGCGCTGCTCAAGCTGCTGGAGGAGCCGCCGGCCGGCTGTGTCTTCCTGTTGGTGTCCTCGGCGCCGCGCCGGCTGCTGCCGACGATACGCAGCCGCTGCCAGCAATGGGCCTTCTCCCGCCCGGCCCAGGCCGAACTGGCCCGCTGGCGGGAAGGTCACCAAGAGGTAGATGCCGCCATGGTCGCCATCTGCGGCGGCATGCCGCTGGCGGCGGAACGGCTGGCGGCGCAGGGCGGGAGGGCGCTGCTGCAGCGCTTCGTCGCCGACGTCGCCCGGCCGCAAGGCAGCGACCCCCTGAAGCTGGCCGGCCAGTGGGAGGCGTGGCTGAAGTCCAAGGAGGCCCTGGCCGCCGGCTTCGGCCTGCCGCAACTGGTGGACTGGATGCAGCGCTGGGTGGCAGACATTGCCACGCTGCGCCTGGGCGGCAAGGTGCGCTTCTTCCCCGGGCAGGCGGCGCAGCTGGAGGCGCTGGCCGCCCGCGCCACAGTGGCGGCGGTGACGGGCTGTTACAATGAGCTCAGCCAGATCCGCCGCGTAGCCCAGCATCCCCTGAACATGCGTCTCGTCCTCGAAGACATGCTGTTGCGCTACATGCGGGCAACCCACGGAGCGCGAGGATGAACGACACCGTCCGGCCGATGGCGGCACGCCCCAGCGTGCTGTCGCTGAACATCAACTCCAAGTCCGCCCTCTATGCCGCCTACATGCCTTTCCTGGTGAATGGCGGCATTTTCGTGCCGACGCCGCGCCCTTACGGCCTGGGCGACGAAGTGTTCATGCTGCTGCAACTGATGGATGACCCGACCAAGCATCCGGTGGCTGGCGTGGTCGCCTGGGTCACGCCGCAAGGCGCGCAGGGCGGCAAGACGCAGGGCATAGGCGTGCATTTCTCCGCCGATGAAGCCGGCCACGCGCTGAAGGCGCGCATCGAACAGATCCTGGCCGGCCACCTCGGCTCCAGCCGCCCCACCCACACCCTCTGAGCGCAATTCCATGTTCGTCGATTCCCATTGCCACCTCGATTTCCCCGACCTGCGCGAGCGCGAGGCCGAGGTGCTGGCGGCGATGGCGGAGAACGGGGTGGACCGTGCGCTGTGCATCAGCGTGACGCTGGAGGATTTCCCTGCGGTGCTGTCCCTGGCCGAGCGCCACGCGCACCTGTGGGCCTCGGTCGGAGTGCATCCGGACAATGCCGGCTGCGAAGAGCCGGACGTCGCCCGCCTGCTGGCGCTGGCCGACCATCCCAAGGTGATCGCCATCGGCGAAACCGGGCTGGATTACCACTGGCACAAGGACGCGCCGGAGTGGCAGCGCGAGCGCTTCCGCACCCACATCCGCGCCGCACGCACCTGCGGCAAGCCGCTGGTGATCCACACCCGCAGCGCCGCCGCCGATACCTTGCGGCTGATGCGCGAGGAGAACGCCGGCGAGGCTGGCGGGGTGATGCACTGCTTCACCGAGAGCAAGGAAGTGGCCGAGGCCGCGCTGGACCAGGGTTTCTACATCTCCTTCTCCGGCATCGTCACCTTCCGCAGCGCCACCGAGTTGAAGGAAGTGGCCGCCTACGTGCCGCTGGACCGCCTGCTGATCGAAACCGACTCGCCCTACCTCGCGCCGGTGCCGCATCGCGGCAAGACCAACCAGCCCGCCTGGGTGGTGCACGTCGCCGAGGAAATCGCCCGCCTGCGTGGCGAACCGCTGGCGCGCATCGAAAGCGCCACCACCGAGAACTTCTTCCGCCTCTTCCGCCATGCCCAAGCCTGATACCCGCCACCTGCTCTCTGCCGCCGCTTTTGCCCTGTTGTGCGCCGTCAGCGCGCCGGCGATGGCTGGCAGCTATGAAGATGCCGTCAGCTCCGCCCGCCTGGGCGATACCGCTCAGCTGAGCGATCTGCTGCGCCGCGGCATCGACCCGGACACAGTGGACGCCAACGGCAATTCCTTGCTCATCCTCGCCGCCCGCGAAGGTAACGCCGCCACGGTGAGGGCGCTGCTGCAGTACCGTCCGCGGCTTGGCTATCGCAACCAGGCTGGCGATTCCGCGCTGATGCTGGCGGTGCTGCGCGGCCATGAGGATGTGGCGGAGTTGCTGATTGCCGCCGGAGCGCCGGTCAACCATGATGGCTGGACGCCGCTGCACTATGCGGCTTTCGAAGGCCGCGAGGCGTTGCTGGACCGCCTGCTGGCTGCCGGTGCTGACCCCAGCGCACTGGCGCCCAACCAGGCCAACGCGCTGATGCTGGCCGCCCGCAATGGCCACATCGGGGTGGTCAAGCGCCTGCTGAAGACGCCGGTGGACCTCAACCAGATCAACGATGCGGGCTACACCGCGGATGCCTGGGCGCTGTCCAACGGCAATACCGATATCGCGGAGTTGATCCGTGCCGAGCGTAGCCGCCGCGGCATCGAGCCGCCGGGGCTGCGGATCGAGATCCAGTAAGGTTTGCCGCTGCCGCCAGGCGGCGAGGCTTTCGTCCGGGAGCGCTTGGTTTTCCCCCCCCTCTCCCCTGGTGGTGCGCAGGCGGAGAAAGCGAAGTCCTGCTTCGCCCGCCGGAGCGGGCTGAGGCCTGCATGCCACAGCGCTTGCGGCGCAGCCTTCTCAGTTCTCCGCCGGGTTCACCACCTTCTGCGCCGCCAGCCGCTCCAGCAATCCCTCCGCCGGCTCCGGCCGGCCGAACAGATAACCCTGGTACAGCATGGGCGCGCGGCGGGTGAGGAAGTCCGCCTGCTCGCGGGTCTCCACGCCTTCGGCGACGACGTTGAGGCGCAGGTGGGCGGCGACCGCCAGGATGGTGTCGATCAGCGCCGCGTCGTTGGGGTCGGTGGGGGCGTCCTGGATGAAGGTCTTGTCGATCTTGAGTTCGTTGATTGGCAGACGCTTCAGGTAAGCGAGGGAGGAGTAACCGGTGCCGAAGTCGTCGATGGAGAAATGCACGCCCAGCGCGCGCAGTTCGGACATCGTCGCCACCGTCTGGTGTACCCGGTCGATGACCAGGCCCTCGGTCACCTCCATCGTCAGCCGGGTGGGGTCGGCGCCGGTTTCGGCCAGGATGTCGCGCACCCGGCGGATGAAGCCGCTGCGGTGGAATTGCCGCGGGCTCACGTTCACCGCCATGCGGATCGGCGTGCCGGTGGCTTCGGCGCGGGCGAGCAGGCGGCAGGTTTCCCGCATCGCCCATTCGCCCAGTTCCAGGATCAGCCCGGTTTCCTCGGCCACCGGGATGAAGTGGGACGGCGGCACCAGGCCGCGCTGCGGGTGCTGCCAGCGCATCAGCGCCTCGGCGGCCTGGATCTGGCCGGCGGCGTCCACCTGCGGCTGCAGGTACATCTGCAACTCGCCGCGCTCGACCGCATGGCGCAGGTCGCCCTCCAGGGCGAAGCGTGCCTCCACCCGCGCCTGCATCTCCGGCTCGAAGAAGCGCACCTGGTCGCGGCCGGCCTCCTTGGCCTGGTACATGGCGGTCTCGGCCTGCTTCAGCAGGTCGGCGATGGTGGTGGCCTGGCCATTGGGGACCAGGGTGACGCCTATGCTGGCAGCCACGACCACGTCCTCGTCGTCCATCGGGTAGGGCAGGGCGACCGCGTTGCGCACCTTCGCCGCCACGCTGCGGGCCATGTCGGCGGCGAAGCCGGCGTGGGAGGCGAGATCCGGCAGCAGCAGCACGAACTCGTCGCCGCCGAAGCGGGCCACGGTGTCGGCTTCGCGCAGGCAACCGGTGAGGCGCTCGGCGACAGCCTTCAGCAGGCGGTCGCCCATTTCGTGGCCGCGGGCTTCGTTCAGCGTCTTGAAGTAGTCCAGGTCCACCAGCAGGATCGCGCCGTAGCGGCCGCTGCGGCGGGCGCCAGCCTGGGCGTTGGCAATGCGGTCCTGCAGCAGGCGGCGGTTGGGCAGGTTGGTGAGCGGGTCGAAGTAGGCCAGGCGCTCGATCTCGGAGTCCGCCGCCTTGCGCGCGGTGATGTCGCGGCCGATGACGACCATGCCGCGGCGGCTGCCGTCCGGGTTGAAAAGCGGCACCTTGATGACGTCGAACACGCTGTGCGGGTTGTCAGGCGAGGGGATGCGCTCTTCCCTGCGGTAAACGCCGCGCTGCTGCCAGGCGGCTTCGTCGGTGGCCTCGCAGGCATGGAAGGTATCGTGGTGGAAGGGCTGACGTTCGGCCAACTCGAGGTTGCGGCAGTTGTGGTAATCGATGCCCTCCAGGCCGAGCTGGCGCACCGCGAAGGCGTTTACCTGGCGCCAGCGGCCGGCCCCATCCTTGAAGCAGACCAGGTCGGGCATGGCGTCGATCAGCGCGGTGAGCTGTTCCTCACGGTGCACCAGGGCGCGGGTGACGCGGCGGCGACGGGCAACGTTGGCGATCAGCAGGGCGATGATGAGCGCCTGTATCAGTACCGCGGCGAGCAGCGCCTGGCGCAGCCGGGACTGGGTCTCCACCGCCTCGCGGTTGTTGCGGAGGATGGCCTCCTCGGTATGCAGGCGGTACTCGGCGAGCCGCGCCTCGGCTTCGCGCAGGCCCTCCACGTCCTGCAGCACAGCAAGCTGCGCCGGGCCGCCGCCGGCGGTGCTGCCGGCCAGCGGCGAGGCATAGAACTCGACCGCCCGTACCCGGCCGTTCGCCAGCCGTTGGGGCAGTATCAGGTGGCTGCGCGATTCGAGCTGCGCCAGTGCGCGTTCTCCGGCGATGGCCTCGTTGTCCAGCGCCGTGAGTTCATCCAGCGTGCGGCCTATCAGTTGCTCCGGCGGGTAGCCGTAGAAATGGGTGGCGGCGGCATTGGCATCGAGGATGCGGCCGTCGCCGGGGGCGAGCAGCAACATTGCGGCGCCGTGGTTGCGGAAGGGCTCGAATTCGGCGACGCCGGCGGGGCTGGCCACGGGCGCGGCCTGCGCGCGCGGTGCGGCGAACAGGCCGGCTGCAACGGCGAGCAGGCTGGCCGCGAGGAGGCGCCGGGCTTGCGTCATGGCTGGCAGGGGGGGGTCGAGAACAAGCGGGCCGCAGCGCTGTGGAAACATCGGGAGCGGTCTGCTGGCGTCGGGGGAATGGAGGACGGCATGCGCTCTCGGTATGGCGGTGCGGTTACGACGAAAGGCGAAGGCCGATCAAACCATCAATCGTATCGGGCGGTCAAGGAAGAGCTTGGCGGCATGCGCCACGGCGCAGGTGCGGTGGCGGTGGCGGTGGAGGGCAGCGGCGCGCAGGCGATCCAGCCCTCCACCGGATCGGTCTCGCTGGGCAGGCCGAAGGCGGGCGGGCCGGCGAGCAGGGAGGCGGCGGCTTCCGTCAGTGCCAGCACGGCGTCGAGCAGGTCGCCGCTGGGGTCGGCGAGCAGCTGACCGAGGAGCGCGTCCCGCCCCTGCACTTGCAGGCGTAGCGGGTGGCTGCCGCTGGCAAGCGCGTCGATGATCAGGCGGCGGGTGGCTTCCCGCTCGGCCGAATGCTTGCGCGGGTCGTCGCTCTTGTAGGAGGCCCGGCTGATACTGCGGGCGAGCAGGCCGGGGTAGGCCTCCAGTGCTATCCGCCGTGGGTCGCCCGGCTGCAGGCCGGGCACGCTGAGGCCGGCGGCCAGCAGGCGCGGTGCGCCTTCCAGGAACATCAGGCCGACCGGTGGATTGACCAGCTTCAAAGGGCTGTGGGAGAGCGCCGCCGTGTCGGTTGCCCGGTGGGCGTAACGGCGGCCGGCGGGGCGGCTTTCTCGGTAACGGTCCAGTGCCTGGCGGAAGGCGGCCTTGCCCAGGGCCTGGCAATGGGTCAGCAACGCCGGCCAGCTTGCCGGCCAGCCAAGGTCGGACACCGCTTCGCGCGGCAGGCCGAAGGGGAAATCGAAGCCTCCCAGCCAGGGGCCGGGGCGGGCAAGCAGGGCCTCGAAGCCGGCCCAGTCGGGCAGATGCTCGAAGCCGTCCAGCTGCAGTACGGCCTCACCGACGAGGTGGCCGTGGGCGACGGTGATGGGCTTGCGCTTGCGGGGCGCGGAGGTGAAGTCCACGCCCAGCAGCGCGGTGGTGGCGGGGGTCACGGCCGCAGCAGCTCCGCCGCGGCGAGCAGGGTGGCGAGGTGGATGTCCACCGTGTCGTCTATTTCCCGCGCATAGCCGCCCGCCATGGCGATGGCGACCGGCACGCCGGCCTGGCGGCTGCGCTGCAGCACGGCGGTGTCGCGGGCGAGCAGGCCGGGCTTGCTCAGCGCGAGACGGCCGAGGCGGTCGCCAGCGTAGGGGTCGGCGCCGGCGAGGTAGATCAGCAGCTGCGGGCAGAAATCGTCGAAGACGACATCCAGTGCGCCGGCCAGCGCTTCCAGGTAGGCTGCGTCGCCGGTTTCGTCCGCCAGTTCCACGTCCAGATCGCTGCGGGCCTTGGTGAAGGGGAAATTGCGCGCACCGTGCAGGCTGCAGGTGAAGACCTGAGGCTCGCCGGCCAGGATGGTGGCCGTGCCGTCGCCCTGGTGCACATCGCAATCGACGATGGCGACGCGCGCCACCCGGCCTTCGGCGCGCATCGCCAGCGCGGCGATGGCAGCGTCGTTGAATACGCAGAAGCCGGAGCCGGCGTCGCGATGGGCGTGGTGGGTGCCGCCGGCGAGGTTGGCGCCCCAGCCAGCCTGCAGCGCATGACGGCAGGCGGCCAGCGTGGCCCCCGCGGAGCGGCGGGAGCGCTCCACCATGGCGGTGGACCAGGGGAAGCCGATGGCCTTCAGCTCCGCGGTGCTTAGCTCACCGCTGGCGACGCGCTGGAGGTAGCCGGCGTCGTGGGCGCGCAGGATTTCCACATCGCTGGCGGCCTCCGGCACGGCGAAGTCAGCGCTGGCGAAGCGGCCGCTGTCCAGCAGGCGCTGGCGCAGTCGGGCGTACTTCTCCATCGGGAAGCGGTGGCCGGCCGGCAGCGGCAGGACGAAGTGATCGGCGTAGAAGAGTCGCATCCGGCGGGCGGTGCCCTTGCGCGGGTTGGTGGATCAGCGGATCAGCGGGATGGCAGCAGGGAAGGCGGGATCGCCGTCTCCATAGACGAGGGCGACTTCGTCCTCCGGCACTACGGTGACCGCGATCTCGGGCTCGTGCTCGCCGCCGCCGAGGATGACGCCACGCAGCGGGGAAATGTCGGAGAAGTCCCGCCCCCAGCCGAGCACGATGTGCTCCCGCGCCGGCAGCAGCGCGTTGGTGGGGTCGAAATCCACCCAGCCGTGCTGCGGACAGTGCACCGAGATCCAGGCGTGGGTGGCGTCTGCGCCTATCAGCCGGGGTTTGCCGGGGGGAGGCCGGGTGAGCAGGTAGCCGCTGACGTAGCGCGCGGACAGGCCCAGCGAGCGCAGGCAGGAGAGCATGAAGTGAGCGAAATCCTGGCACACGCCGCGGCGGCGCTCGAACACCTCGGTGACCGGGGTGGACACGTCGGTGGCTTCCGGGTCGAAGGTGAACTCGCGGAAGATGCGTTGCATCAGCGCATCCACCGCTTCCAGCAACGGTCGGCCGGGGGGGAAGTCGGCGGCGGTGTAGTCGGCGAATTCACGCTTGAGCCGCACATGGGGCGATTCGAACATGAAGGCCATCGCCTCCAGCGCCCGCTGGTCCGCCAGCCGGCCGGCGTGGTAGCCGAGCAGGTCGCGCACCTGCTCCCAGGGCGGGCTGTCCTCCAGCGCGGGCAGCGGCGGGGCGTCCCGCTCCACCCAGCTTTCGGCACGGATGAAGAGGGTCTCGTGGTCGCGCTCGAAATGCAGCGACTGAACCGCGTTGCCGAACCCGTCGATGAAGTTCAACCGCCGCGCGGGCTCGGGCGAGATCTCCACATGGTGGCTGAGGCAGCGTTGCCAGGGCAGTTCGCGCGGCGTCAGCCGCAGCAGCTGGCGGGATTCGCCCACTGGCTGGTCGTAGTGGTAGATGGTGTCGTGGCGCAGGTGGTAGCGCACCGGGCAGTCAAGCTGGGCTTTGGCGGCCGGCTCTGCGGCGGCCGGCGGGGCTTCTTGGTCTGCCTGGGGTTGCAGGGCGGCGCTCATGCGACCCTCCGCAGCGCCACCGGCCGTACGGTGTGGGTGAAGAAGCGGCGGTGCAGTTCGTCCGACAGGATGTGCGCGCCTTGCTGGATCTGCATCAGCAGGCGGCCGAGGTGGCCGCAGGCCCCGTCGCAGCGTTCGGCCTCCAGCGTGGTGAGGTCGAAACGGCGCAGCTGTGCGGAAAGCTCGTCCAGCAACGGCGGGCAGGGGTGGCCGAGCTCGGACGCGGTGCGCTCCAGGTCATGGCGCAGCGTCTCCACCTGGAAGGCCACCGAGTGCGGGTTGGAGGTATCGAACACCAGCAGGTGCGCCACCGGCAGCGTTTCCGGCGCGCGGCGGTAGCGGGCGCGGTAGGTGACGATGGAGTTGGCGGTTTCCAGCAGCCAGTCGAACATGCGCTCGCGGACCTCGGCCGGCGCCTCCAGCGGCACCGAGATCAGGGTGGCGAGGCCAGCCATGCGTTCGGCGCGGCGGCCGAGGATGAGGAAGCGCCAACCCTCGTCGCGGGTCATGTCATCCATGGCGAAGCCGGCCAGCGAGATGCAGGAGAGCATCACCCGGTCCAGCGCGGCCAGCGCCTGGTCCAGGGTGGCGGCGGGGGTTTGCAGCACCTGCTCCAGCCGGTTCAGCGCGTGCCAGTTGTCGGAGGACATGCGCTCCCGCACCTGGCTGGCGGCGAAGGCGAGGGCGCGCAGGTTGGCGGCCACGGAGCCGGCCTGTTCCGGGTCGAACACCGCCGCCAGCAGGCGTTCCTCGATGTCTTCGTCCGGGTCTTCTATGGTTTCCACCGGCAGCACGCCGGCGTGGCAGGCAGCGGTGAGCAGGCCGCGGAAGCTCGGGTCGCGGCCGCCCTCCGAACTGGACGCCCGCGCCAGCGCGGCGCGCAGGATGCGGGAGCTGGCCTCGCAGCGTTCGGCGTAGCGCCCCATCCAGAACAGGTTCTCGCCCACCCGCGACGGGATGTCGCTGGCGGCGCAGACGAGGTCGATGACGCCCAGCCGCTTCTTCAGCAGGCTGGTATGGACCACCGGTGTCTCGGTCTTGATCCAGGTGTCCTTGGACAGGCCGCCGCGCTGCATGGAGATGACCTCCATGCCGGCGCGCGGTGCCACCCGCGTCAGCGCCCCCGGCATCACCACATAGCCTTCCGGCGTGGCGGTGGCGAACACCCGCAGGCCGACCGAGCGCGGCATCAGGCGCTGCTCGCGGTAGCGGCTCCACACTGGCGCCTGCGCCAGCCGCACCCATTCCTGGGCGACGTAGGCGTGGGGCTGGGCCTGCAGGCGGGCGATCATGTTGCGGCGGGCCTCGCCGCGCAGTTGGTGGCCGAACACCGCTTCCATGTGCATGCTGGCGAAGGCCGGCTTGATGACCAGGTCGTCCAGGTGCTCCAGCGCGTACTCCAGCGCCGGTGGTTCGCCGCACCACCAGGTGGCGACCGAGGGCATGGCCAGCGGCTCGCCCAGCAGGCGTTCGGAAATGGCGGGCAGGAAACCGAACAGCGCGCCGGATTCCAGCACGCCACTGCCCAGGGCGTTGGCCATCAGCACCCGGCCGGCGCGGATGGCGCCTAGCAGGCCGGGAATGCCCAGCGCGGAGTCGGCGCGCAGTTCCAGCGGATCGCAGAAGTCGTCATCCAGCCGGCGCAGGATGGCGTGCACCCGGCGCAGGCCGCGCAGCGTCTTGAGGTAGACGGTGTCGTCGCGCACGGTGAGGTCCTGGCCCTCGACCAGCGGGAAGCCGAGGTAGCGGGCGAGGAAGGCGTGCTCGAAATAGGTTTCGTTGTACTGGCCGGGGGTGAGCAGCACGGTGAGCGGCGCTTCGCCGTCGGTGGGCGCAAGGCGGCCCAGGCTGTCCTGCAGCGCGCGGAAGAAGCCGGCCAGCGGCTGCACATGCATGTCGCGGAAGGCGTCCGGGAAGGCGCGCGAGACGATGAGCCGGTTCTGCAGCGCGTAGCCGGCGCCGGAGGGGCCCTGGGTGCGGTCGGCGATGACCCACCAGCGGCCGTCGGGCGAGCGGGCGAGGTCGGCGGCGTAGTTGTGCAGCCACACGCCGCCCGGCGGCTGCACGCCGCGGCAGGGCCACTTGTAGCCGTGCTGGCCGAACACCAGCGCCGGCGGCAGCAGGCCTTCAGCGAGCAGGCTCTGGTCGCCGTAGAGATTGCCGAGTACCGCGTTGAGCAGGCGGGCACGCTGGGCGAGGGCTTCGGAGATCTGCGCCCATTCGTCGGCGCTCACCATCAGCGGCAGCATGTCCAGCTCCCAGGGGCGCTTGGTGCCCTTGGGGTCGGCATAGACGTTGTAGGTGACGCCGTCGGCCTCGATGGCGTCGCGCACGAAGTCGGCGCGGCGGGCGAGGTTGTCGTCGGGGAAGTTGTGCAGGCGGTCGGCGAATCCCTGCCAGTGGGCGCGTGGGCGCCCGTCCGCGGCGAGCATTTCGTCGTAGCGGTCCGGGCTGGGGGGATAGGCGTCGATTAGGCCGGAAGGCATGGTCAGAAAAAGCGGCGCCGCCTCGGGTTGGGCCGAGGCGGCGCGTGTGGGTCAGAATTGACGCAAGTCTAGCGTGAACGGGAACTCCGGGTTGATCCGGGCTTCCCCGATTTCCATACGACCCGGGGTATGCCCCATGCGGAAGAAACGGGCCATGCGGCGGCTTTCGGCTTCGAAGGCGTTCACCGGGAAGGTCTCGTAGTTGCGCCCGCCGGGGTGGGCGACGTGGTACTGGCAGCCGCCCAGGCTGCGCTGGTTCCAGGTATCCACGATGTCGAACACCAGCGGGCCGTCCACGCCTATCGTTGGATGCAGGCAGGAGGCCGGCTGCCAGGCGCGGTAGCGCACGCCGGCGACGAACTCGCCGACGGTGCCGGTGGGCCGCATCGGCACCGGCACGCCGTTGCAGGTGAGCTGGTAGCGGTCCGGGGCGGTGCCGCTGAGCTTCACCTGCACCCGCTCCAGCGAGGAGTCCACATAGCGCACGGCGCCGCCGATGGCGCCTTCTTCGCCCATCACATGCCAGGGTTCCAGCGCGGCGCGCAGTTCCAGGGTCATGCCCTTGACGCTGAAGTCGCCATACTTGGGGAAGCGGAATTCCTGGTGCGGCGCGAACCACTCGGCCTGCATCGGGTAGCCGTCGGCCTGCAGGTCGGCGATGACGTCGCTGAAGTCCTGCCAGACGAAGTGCGGCAGCAGGAAGCGATCGTGAAGTTCGGTGCCCCAGCGCGCCAGCCGCTGCGGTTCGTAGGGCTCTTTCCAGAAGCGGGAGACCAGGGTGCGCAGCAGCAGTTGCTGGGTGAGGCTCATCTGCGCATGCGGCGGCATTTCGAAGGCGCGCATCTCCAGCAGGCCGAGGCGGCCGGTGGGGCCGTCGGGCGAGTACAGCTTGTCGATGCAGAACTCGGCGCGGTGGGTGTTGCCGGTGACGTCGATCAGCAGGTTGCGCAGCAGCCGGTCCACCATCCACGGCGGGCAGCCGTTGGGGCCCCGGGCGGTGACCCTGTCCATCTCGCGGAAGGCCAGTTCCAGTTCGGGCAGGGAGTCGTTGCGGGCTTCGTCCACCCGCGGCGCCTGCGAGGTCGGGCCGATGAAGAGGCCGGAGAACAGGTAGGACAGGCTGGGGTGGTTGTGCCAGTAGCTGATCAGGCTGCGCAGCAGGTCCGGCCGGCGCAGGAAGGGTGAATCCGCTGGCGTGGCGCCGCCGAGCACGAAGTGGTTGCCGCCGCCGGTGCCGGTGTGGCGGCCGTCCAGCATGAATTTCTCGGTGCTGAGGCGGGAGTAGTGGGCGGCCTCGTAGAGGTGGGTTGTCTGGTCAACCAGTTCCTGCCAGCCGGTGGCCGGGTGGATATTGACCTCGACCACGCCTGGATCGGGCGTGATGCGGAACTGCGACAGGCGGGTGTCGCGTGGCGGCTCATAGCCTTCCAGCAGCACCGGCTGGCCGAGGTGCTCGGCGGTGGCTTCCACCGCGGCGACGATCTCCAGGTAGTCCTCCAGCCGCGGGACTGGCGGCATGAAGATGTAGAGGGTGCCGTCGCGCGCCTCGGCGCACATCGCGGTGCGGGTGATCCAGCCGGCGGACTGCTTGGATTGCGGACGCTGGTCGGTGACCGTGGCGGCAGCTTCGGCGCCGCCGTTGCCATTTGCGCCCGGGCTGGCGCTGCGACGGCCCATGCCAGCAATGCCGCTGCCGGGCGAAAACTGCTGGCGGATGGCAGCATGCGCCGGCAAGGGCGGCACGCCGGCGAAGGGGTCGGGCTGGTGTATCCAGGGATAGTCGGCCTGGCTGGCCCAGGGCTGGGAGTCCAGCGGCAGGCGGTAGCCCAGGGCGGAGTCGCCGGGCACCAGGTAGCAGCGCTCGGTGCGCAGGAACCAGGGGCCGGTCTGCCAGGCGTCGCCGGCCGGGTTGCGGGCGATGGGCAGCACGTAGCCCACGGTTTTGTCCAGGCCCTCGGCATAGACCTTCATCAGCCGCGCCCGCTCCAGCGGATCTTCCAGGCGGGAGTCGAAGGGATCGACGTTGGCTGGCAGGCGACGCTCCCGCCACAGGTAGTAGAAGACGTCCTCGAAGGCGGGGAAGACGTACTGCGCGTCCAGGCCGACGCGATCGGCGAAGGCGCGCAGGAAGCGGCCGGCGAGTTCTTCGCTGGCGGTGCCGGCGCGGCTTTCGTCGGCGATCAGTTCGGGGCGGGTCCACATCGGCTCGCCGTCCTTGCGCCAGAAGCAGTTCAGCGACCAGCGCGGCAACTGCTCGCCCGGATACCACTTGCCCTGGCCGAAGTGCACCAGCCCTTGCGGCGCGTAACGCTCGCGCAGGCGGTGGTAAAGGTCGGCCGACAGGCGCTTCTTGTTCGGTCCCAGCGCGGCGGTGTTCCACTCGGCGCCGTCCGGGTCGTCCACCGAGACGAAGGTGGGTTCGCCGCCCTGGGTGAGGCGCACGTCGCCCGCCACCAGCTCTTCGTCCACCGCATGGCCCAGGGCCTGGATGTCCGCCCACTGGGCCTCGGTGTAGGGCTTGGTGACGCGCGGCGCTTCCCAGATGCGGGTGACCTTCATCAGGTGCTCGAAGCCGACCTCGCACTTGTCCAGCGCGCCGGTGACCGGCGCGGCGGAGTAGGGATCGGGCGTGCAGGCGAGCGGAATGTGGCCTTCGCCGGCGAACAGGCCGGAGGTCGGGTCCAGGCCGATCCAGCCAGCGCCGGGCAGGTAGACCTCCGCCCAGGCGTGCAGGTCGGTGAAGTCGGCCTCGGGGCCGGAGGGCCCGTCCAGCGACTTCACATCCGGCGTCAGCTGTATCAGGTAGCCGGAGACGAAGCGCGCGGCCAGACCCAGGTGGCGCGCCAGTTGCACCAGCAGCCAGGCAGAGTCGCGGCAGGAGCCGGAGCGGCGCTCCAGGGTTTCCTCCGGCGCCTGCACGCCGGGCTCCAGCCGGATGGTGTAGTCGATGTGCTTGTAGAGATTGCTGTTGAGCTCGACGAGGAAATCCACGCTCTGCTTCTTCTCGCGCTCGACGCTGTCCAGGTAGGCGGCGAATTCCGGCGTCAGCGGCAGCTTCTTGAAATAGGGCGCCAGTTCGTCCCGCTGCCAGGACTCGTATTCGAAGGGGTAGTGCTCGGCGTAGGGTTCGAGGAAGAAGTCGAAGGGGTTGATGACCGCCATCTCGGCCACCAGCTCTACCTCGATGTGGAACTGGCGCGTTTTCTCCGGGAAGACGATGCGGGCCAGGTAGTTGGCCTGCGGATCCTGCTGCCAGTTGATGAAGTGCTGCTCCGGCAGGATCTTCAGCGAGTAGCTGAGGATGCGCGAGCGGCTGTGGGGCGCCGGTCGCAGGCGGATGATCTGCGGGCCGAGGTTGATCGGGCGGTCGTAGTCGTAGCGGGTGATGTGGGACAGCGCCACATGGATCGACATGAACTTGTTCCTCGTGCAGGCGGACTGGGCAAAAAAGCGAGCGTTGCGGACCAGCAATTCCCGCGCCATGCGGGAGGGGATTCAAAGACGCCGGTATGCCACCGAAAATGCACCGTTCATGGGCGGCGCCGGTGGCCGGCGCACCGTTTCGAAACCTGCCTGCGGCAGGAGGCGGACGCGGTCGGATTCCTGTAATACACTCGTCGTTTGCCCGGGCCGGACCGGCTGTGCTGCAGGTCCTTGGTCCAGATGCCACGATCGGGTGTAGCCATGAGCGTAACCGACATTTCCAGCCCCAGTCATGCCGATTTGATTGCAATCCGGAGAGACATTCACGCTCATCCGGAACTGGCTTTTGCCGAGCACCGCACTGCCGAACTCGTCGCCGATCGCCTCAGCCGCCTCGGCCTGGAAGTGCACCGCGGCATCGGCGGCACCGGCGTGGTCGGCGTGCTGCGCGCCGGCCGCGGCCTGCGCGCCATCGGCCTGCGTGCCGACATGGACGCGCTGCCGATCACCGAACGCAACACCTTCGCGCACCGTTCCACGCACCAGGGCTGCATGCATGCCTGCGGCCACGACGGCCACACCACCATGCTGCTGGGCGCCGCCGCCGAACTGGCGGCCAGGCCGGGCTTCGACGGCATCGTCTACTTCCTCTTCCAGCCGGCGGAGGAAGGCGAGGGCGGGGCGCTGGCGATGATAGAGGACGGCCTGTTCGACCGCTTCCCGATGGAGTCGGTGTTCGGCATGCACAACTGGCCAGGCATGGCGGCCGGCCATTTCGCGGTGCACGACGGCCCGGTGATGGCCAGCGCCGACCGCTTCGACATCCGCATCCTCGGCCGCGGCGCCCACGCCGCCATGCCCCACCTGGGCAATGACCCGGTGGTCGCCGGTGCCGCGCTGGTGCAGGCCATACAGTCCGTAGTGGCGCGCAACCTGGACCCGCTGGATGCCGGCGTGGTGTCGGTGACCGGCTTCCACGCGGGCGAGGCCTACAACGTCATCCCCGACCGGGCGGAAATCTACGGCACCGTGCGCGCTTTCTCCGCGGCGGTACGCGAGCACATCGAGGTGGCGCTGAAGCGCCAGTGCGAAGGCATCGCCGCGCTGTTCGGCGTAGGGGCGGATTACGCCTACCGCCGCGGCTATCCGCCCACCATCAACTCCAGCGCCGAAGCCGCGCTGGCGGCGGAGGTGGCGGCCAGCGTGGGTACCCGCGTGATTACCGACGCGCGCCCCAGTATGGGTGCCGAAGACTTCGCCTACTTCCTCGAACGCAAGCCGGGCGCCTACATCTGGATAGGCAATGGCCCGGGAGAGGGCGGCTGTACCCTGCACAATCCCCACTACGACTTCAACGACGAGATCATTCCCGCCGGAGTCGCCTACTGGGCGGGCCTGGCCCGCCGCCTGCTGCCGGCCTCGCGGTGAGCACCCCGTCTGTCCCTCCCGCGCCCTCTGCCTTGCCGGCCAGCAGGCTGGAGGAGGCGGACGCTGCCGCCCAGCTCGACTATCTCCGCGCCATCCTCGGCTCGCTGCCCGATCCCATCATGGTCATCGGCCGCGACGGCCGTTACCTGGACGTGCTCGGCGGTGCCGACCGGGGCAATTACGACGCTGCCGCGCCGCTGGTCGGCTTGCGCATGCAGGACGTGCTGCCGGAGGAGAAGTGGCGCTTCTTCCTCGACGTGGTCCACCGTGCCATCGACAAGGGATGCCTGCAGACAGTCGAGTACCGCCTCTCCGCCGACGAGGTCGAGCCGACCGATAACGATGGCCCCAGCGGTGCGCAGTGGTTCCAGGGCCGTGTCTACCCCATCACTGGCCGGGATGCGGTGGTGTGGCTGGTGGTGAACATCTCCGCGCAGAAAGCGCTGGAGGAGCGCCTGAAGCACCTCTCGGAGGTGGATGACCTCACCGGCGCACTCAACCGCCGCTGTTTCCTGGAGCGGCTGGAAGCCTTGTTCGGCGCCCACTACCGGCGCAGCCGCGGCCTGGCGGTGATCGTGTTCGACGTGGACCACTTCAAGTCCATCAACGACATCCACGGCCATGCCCAGGGCGACCGGGTGTTGAAGCGGCTGGGCGAGGTCGTTGCGGCCGGGCTGCGGGCGGACGACGTCTTCGGCCGCACCGGCGGCGAGGAGTTCGCCATCGGCTGTCCGGCCACCGATGCGCAGGAGGCGGAGATTCTGGCCGAGCGCCTGCGCTCCGCGGTCGGGAGCCTGGTATTCCAGACGCCGACGGGTAAGCTGCACGTCACCGTCAGCCTAGGCGTGACCCAGCTCGGCCCGGACGACAAGGATGTGGATGCGTCGCTGCATCGCGCCGACCAGGCGCTCTACCTGGCGAAACGGCGCGGTCGCAACCAGACCTGCGTGTGGGCCGGCGGCGAAGAACCTGACATCGATCTGATCGTCGATTGAACCGAACGGCCCGCCGGCCGTCCATCCGCCGTTCCCCCTTTTGCGTTCCTTCCAGATGAATACCTTCCGCCTCGCCCTCCGGATGATGTTCCGCGACTTCCGCGCCGGTGAGCTGCACCTGCTCGGCCTCGCCATCATCGTTGCCGTCGGCGCGCTCACCAGCGTCGGCTTCCTGGCCGACCGCGTCGGCCGCGCGCTGGACCGTGAGGCCAACCAGTTGCTGGGCGGCGACCTGCTGCTGCGCGCCGACAAACCCTGGTCGGACGAGGTGGTGGCCGAGGCCCACAAGCGCGGCCTGCGCACCGCCACCACCGTGCTGTTCACCAGCATGGCCAGCACCGCCGAGCAAGCCACACTGGCCGGCGTGAAAGCGGTGGAGCAGGGCTACCCGCTGCGCGGCACGGTGCGCATCGCCGCCGGCCCCAACCAGCCGGACACGGTCGCCGACCGGGTGCCGGCCAGCGGCGAAGTTTGGCTGGACGAGCGCCTGTTCGCCGAGCTGGGGGTGAAACAGGGCGAGCTCGTCGGCCTGGGTACCAAGGAATTCCGTGTCGGCGGCATGGTGACCTTCGAGTCCGACCGCGGCGCCAACTTCTTCAGCCTGCTGCCGCGCGCCATCTTCAACGTGGCCGATCTGCCGGCCACCGGCCTCATCACCGTCGGCAGCCGTGCCACCTACCGTCTGCACGTGGCCGGCGGCATGGCCGAAGTGGAGGATTTCGAACGCTGGGCCCGCACCGGCCTGCAGCGTGGCCAGGCGGTGGAAACCGTCGCCAACGCGCGGCCGGAGGTGCGCAATGCGCTGGATCAGGCGCAGCGCTTCCTGCGCCTCGCCGCGCTGCTGGCGGTGATCCTGGCGGCGGTGGCGGTCGGCCTGTCGGCGCGCCGCTTCATGCGCCGCCATCTCGACGGCTGCGCGGTGATGCGCTGCCTGGGCGCGCGCCAGCGCCAGCTCATGGGCATCGTCGTCGGCGAGTTCCTGCTGTTCGGCCTGCTGGCGGCGCTGGCCGGTACCGCGCTGGGCTGGTTCGTGCAGTGGGCGCTGGCCGGCGGCCTGCGCGAGATACTCGCCACCGAGCTGCCGGTGCCCTCGCTGCTGCCGTTGGCCCACGGCCTGATCGTCGGCATGGTGCTGCTGGCCGGCTTCGTGCTGCCGCAGCTGCTGCGCCTGGGCGCGGTGCCCACGCTGCGGGTGCTGCGGCGGGAATTCGCCGCCGCTGAGCCGCTGAGCGGCAGCGCCTGGGTGGCGGGCTTCGTCGCGCTGATGGCGCTGGTGTTCTGGATTGCCGCCGACTTGCGGCTGGGCCTGCTGGTGACGCTGGGTTTCAGCGCTGCGCTTGGCTTGTTCGCCCTGGCCGCCTGGTGGGTGCTGCGCCTGGCCGGCCGGCTCAAGGGCACCGGCAGCCTGCGCGGCGGTGGCTGGCGCTACGGCGTGGCGGCGCTGGGCCGGCGCATGGGCGGCAGCGTGATCCAGGCGGCGGCGCTGGGCCTGGGCATCACCGCCCTGCTGCTGCTGACCCTGATCCGCGCCGACCTGCTCGACAGCTGGCGGCGGATGACGCCGCCGGACGCGCCCAACCGCTTCATCATCAACATCCAGCCGGACCAGCGCGACGCCCTGGCCGCCGCCTTCGTCGCCGAAGGCCTGCCGGAGCCGGCCATCCTGCCGATGATCCGCGGCCGCATGGTGGAGATCAACGGCAAGCCGGTGAACAGCGAGGACTACGAGGACGAGCGCCTGCGCCGGCTGGCGGAGCGGGAGTTCAACCTGTCCCACTCCGATCACCTGCAGACCGGCAACACCGTTGTCGACGGCAAGTGGCACGCCGATTCGCACACGCCGCAGTTCTCGGTGGAGAAGGGGCTGGCACAGGATTTCGGCATCAAGGTGGGCGACGTGGTGGCCTTCGAGATCGCCGGCGAGCGGGTTCAAGCGCCGGTCACCAGCGTGCGCGAGCTGGATTGGGATTCGATGCGGGTGAACTTCTTCTTCATCTCGAACGAGGGCCTGCTGGAGGATTACCCCGCCTCGCTGATCACCAGCTTCAACCTGCCGCCGGGCCATCATGAATTCACCACCCGGCTGGTGGCGCAGTTCCCCAACCTGTCCATCATCGATACTGCGGCGCTGCTGGAGCAGGTGCAGTCGATGACGGACAAGCTCATCCTCATCGTCCAGTTCGTGTTCGGCTTCGCGCTGCTCGCCGGCCTCATCGTGCTCTATGCCGCGCTGCAGGCCACCCATGACGAGCGCGAATACGAGCTGGCCATGCTGCGCACCCTGGGCGCCCGCCACCGCCAGGTGAAGCAGGCGTTGCTGGCCGAGTTCGCGGTGCTGGGCGGCATCGCCGGTGTGCTCGCCGGTGCCGGCGCCAGCGTGCTCGGCTGGGCGCTGGCCCATTACGCCTTCAAGATGCAGTACGTGCCCGGCCTGCTGCCTGTTCTGGTGGCGGTGGTGGTTGGTGCGCTGGGCGTGATGGCCGGCGGCTGGCTGGGCACGCGTGGCCTGCTGTCGCGGCCGCCGCTGGCCAGCCTGAGGGCGCTGGCCTGAGGAGAGGGCGCTGCGGGGCGGCGGCTATAATCCCGCCCCATCCCAGCGCCTTCCCACATTCGCCCCAGCGGCAAGCGGAGCCTCCGTGCAGCAAAACCTGATGTTCGCAATCGCGGCCCTGGCGCTCATCGCCGGGGCCGCCGTCATTTGGCTGGCCCTCAGACTGGCGCGGCTGGAACGCAGCCTGCCGGCGGCGGTGGAAGCCGGACTGCGGGAGCAACTGGCGGAGCAGCAGCGCGCGCTGCTGGCGGATCTGCATCTCGGTCTGGGCCGGCAGAGCGACCGCCTGGGCGCGCAGGCGGAGCAGGGCAGCGAACGGCTGCGGGAGTCGATGCAGGCGCTGCATCTGGCGCTGCAGGGGCAGCTGGGGCGGCATCGGGAAGACGTGGCGCTGCGTTTCTCGGAACTGTCCAGCTCGGTCACCGCATCGCATGAACGCCTGCGCGGCGAGATGCTGGAGCAGACGCTGAAGACGCTGTCCGAACATGCCCGCGCCGACCGCGAGTTGCTGCAGACGGGGCTCAATACCGCCTCGGTGCAGCTGTCGTCCTCCATCGAGGCGCTCACCCGCACGATCAACGAACGCCTGGAAGGCATCAGCGGCCATGTGAACCAGCGCCTGGACGAAGGCTTCCGCAAGACCAACGAGACCTTCGCCAGCGTGATGGCGCGGCTGGCGACCATAGACGAAGCGCAGAAGAAGATCGACGGCCTCACCACCAACGTCGTCGGCCTGCAGGAACTGCTGGGCGACAAGAAGGCGCGCGGCGCCTTCGGCGAGGTGCAGCTGGAGGCGCTGGTGAAGAACGCGCTGCCGCCGGATGCCTGGGCCTTCCAGGCGACGCTGCCGAACAACGCCCGGGTGGATTGCCTGCTCAAGCTGCCGGAGCCCACCGGCCACGTGGCGGTGGATTCCAAGTTCCCGCTGGAGAACTACCACCGCATGTTCGACGCTGCGCTGGCCGACGCCGACCGCCGCGCCGCGCAGGCCGCCTTCCGCGCCGACATCCGCCGCCATGTGGATGCCATCGCCACCAAGTACATCCTGCCCGGCGTGACCTCGGACGGCGCGGTGATGTTCGTGCCGGCAGAGGCGGTATTCGCCGAGATCCACGCCTATCACCCGGAGGTGGTGGAGTACGCCCAGTCGCGGCGAGTGTGGATCGTGTCGCCGACCACGCTGATGGCGGTGCTGAACACCGCCCGCGCGGTGCTGAAGGACGTGGAAACGCGCAAGCAGGTCCATGTGATCAAGGACGCGCTCGGCAAGCTGGCGAAGGATTTCAGCCGCTTCGACGACCGCATGACGGCGCTGGCGCGGCACATTGAACAGGCCGGCCGCGACGTGCAGGAGGTGCAGACCTCCAGCCGCAAGATCAGCGCCCATTTCCGCCGTATCGAAGCGGCGCGGCTGGAGGAGGACGCGGCGGACGACGAACCCGCTCCGGCGCTGCCAGCAGGCGGGCCGGGCCTTCAGCCGCCGATGTAGGACATCTCGATCTTGCGCGCCGCCGCGGTGTGGGCGGTGCGGATCTCGGAGTAGCGGTCCTCGCGGCCCTGCCACACGCTGGCGATGGCCGCATCCAGGCGGATGTCGTCGGCCTCCGCCCGCAGCAGGCTGCGCAGGTCGTGGCCAGCCTGGGCGAACAGACAGGTGTAGAGCTTGCCCTCGGTGGACAGGCGTATCCGCGTACAGGTGGAACAGAAAGCCTGGGTGACCGAGGAGATCACGCCGATCTCGCCGCCGCCATCCACATAGCGCCAGCGCTCCGCCACCTCGCCGCTGTAGTTGGGATCCACCGGTTCCAGCGGGAAGTGGCGATGGATGCGGGCGACGACCTCGCTGGAGGGCAGCACCTCGTCCATCTTCCAGCCGTTGGACGAGCCCACGTCCATGAATTCGATGAAGCGCAGGATGTGGCCGCTGCCGCGGAAGTGGCGCGCCATGGCCTCGATATCCACATCGTTGGTGCCGCGCTTCACCACCATGTTCACCTTGATCGGCCCGAGGCCGGCCTCGGCGGCGGCGGCGATGCCTTCCAGCACTTGCGAAACCGGGTAGTCGGCATCGTTCATGCGGCGGAACAGGGCGTCGTCCAGCGCGTCCAGGCTCACGGTGACGCGATTGAGGCCAGCGTCCTTCAGCTTCTGCGCCAGCCGCGGCAGCAGCACGCCGTTGGTGGTCAGCGTCAGCTCCGCGCCCAGCGGCGCCAGCATCTCGATCAGGCGCTCTATGTTTTTGCGCAGCAGCGGCTCGCCGCCGGTGATGCGGATCTTGCGCACGCCGCGGGCAACGAACAGGCGGGCGACGCGCAGGATCTCCTCGAAGCTCAGCAAGTCCATCCGCGGCAGGAAGGGATAGTCCTTGTCGAACACCTCCCGCGGCATGCAATACACGCAGCGGAAGTTGCAGCGGTCGGTCACCGAGATGCGCAGGTCGTGCACCTCGCGCCCGCGGCGGTCCGCCAGCGGCGAACCGGGCGGCGGCAGCGCCGCGGGATCGACCGGCGCGGCGGCCAGGGCGGAGCGGATGGGAATGACCTTCATGGGCGGACGCTTCTGGGTTTTGCTCTTCGAGTCCGGCCTGCGAATGGCGTTCCATGGCGGACGCCGGGCCGGAGCCGGGATTATCGGCAGGCCGGCAGATGGTGGCAAGCCGGGCTGGCTCCCATCTTGGTGCAGGGTGTGAAAAACCGCATGGCGGCGGCTTCTGGCGGCCGGTATAAAAGGGGCGTCATCTAACCAAAGTTGTAATCCTGGCAGACATGAACGCACCTCAGCCCGTGAAGCCCAAGCGTACGGACACGGCATCGCTGTTCCAGCGCTTTCCCCATCTGGGCGTGATCGACCTGATGTGGGGCAGCCGCGAGTGTCGCCGCTACATTTTCCGCTTGATGACCGACACCCGCGGCGGCTCCCGCCAGGGTTTCCCGCCCGAGCATGCGCGCACCATCATGACGCTGCTGCTGGAGCATGACCGCAATTTCCCCCAGTTCGAGAACGACGGCGAAGACAATCGCTGGGGCGACCAATACCAACGGCGCTGAAGGCGCCGCACCGAGCGGCGCGCTTGCAGCGCGCGCGCAGCAAAGGCGAAGATGTCGGGGAGGCACGCGGGGCGTGCCTCCCCGATTTTTCTTTCGGCACAGGAGAACAACAACATGGCCGAGCCCATGCCGCTGGCACCGCAGCAACTGCGGAGCTACAGCGATCCGGATGTCTTCCCTTTTGACAGCACCGATGACTTTCCCCTCCTGCACGAGGGTCTGACCCAGGAGCGCGCCGAAGAAGCGCTGCGTTTCGGGTTGGCGATGCAGCAACCCGGTTACAACGTCTACGTCCTCGGCGAGTCCGGCAGCGGCCGCCATGCGGAAACCTTCCGCCTGCTGCACCGCCTGGCCGCGACCCGCCCCACGCCGCCCGACCTCTGCTACATCCACAACTTCGCCGATCCGCTGCACCCGCGCTTGCTCAGCCTGCCCGCCGGGCGGGGCGCCCAGCTGCGCAGCGCGATGCAAGACCTGATACGCGAGCTGGAACCGGCCATCGACTCCGCTCTGGGCAGCGAAACCCATACCGAGCGGGTCGAGGCACTGCAGCAGGCGCACAAGGAGCGCGAAGAGGAAGCCCTGCGCGCCGTGGGCGCCGGCAGTCTCGAGGAGGGGCTGTCCCTGCTGCGCACGCCGGAGGGTTTCGTCTTCGCTCCCACGGTGAATGGCGACATCCTGGAGAACGAAGCTTACGAAGCGCTGCCCGAAGCCGAGCGCACCGCCATCGAGGCCAAGGTGGAGGTGTGGACCGAGCGCCTCGCCGATCTGCTGGACGAATTTCCCGACTGGCGCCGCGAACTGCGCGATGCGCTCACCCGCGCGGTGCGCGATGCTTTGCGCCCGGCGGTCACCCATCTGATGAAGGACATCCGCGCCACCTTCGCCGACTTGCCGCAGGTGCTGGGCTTCCTCGACGGCGTGGCGGCGGACCTGCTCGATGGCGGCGACGAATACGCGGAGGATGACGAGGACGGCAGCGAGGACAGCAACGAGAGCAGCAGCCTGGCCTGGCGCTTCCACAAGTACCAGGTGAAGGTGCTGGTGGATCACTCCGGCTGCACCGGCGCGCCGGTGGTGTACGAGGACAACCCCGGCTACGGCAACCTCGTCGGCCGGCTGGAGCACCTGGTGCGCAACGGCGCCCAGGTCAGCACCTTCAACCACCTGCGGGCAGGCGCGCTGCACCGGGCCTGCGGCGGCTACCTGGTCCTGGACGTCGGCCGCCTGCTGGGCCAGCCCTACGCCTGGGAAGCCTTGAAGCGCGCGCTGCGCTCCGGCGAAATCCGCATCGAGCCGCCGGCCGAGGCCCAGGGGTGGAGTGGGGCGGTGACGCTGGCCCCGGAGCCAGTGCCGTGCGAACTGAAGGTGATCCTGGTCGGCGATCGGGAACTCTTCTACCTGCTTATGGAGGAGGAGCCGGACTTCGCCGAGCTGTTCAAGGTGGCTGCCGACTTCGACGACGACCTGCCGCGCACGCCGGAGAACGAGCGCCGCTACGCCCAACTGCTGGCGGCGCTGGCTCGCCGCAACGACTTGCGTGCTTTCGACCGCCACGCCCTGGCGCGGCTGATGGAGGAGGGCGCCCGCTTCGCCGAGGATGCCCGCAAGCTCAGCCTGCAGACGCGCAAGTTGGTCGACCTGATGCGCGAGGCGGATTACCAGGCCGGCATCGCCGGCGTCGCCCGTGTCGGCCGGGAGCAGATCGACGCCGCGCTGGCCGCCCGTGCCCGCCGCGCGGACCGCTACCCGCGCGTCGTCCGCGCCTCCATGCTGGATGGCACCACGCTGATTTCCACCAGCGGTGCCCGCGCCGGCCAGGTGAACGGCCTGGTGGTGGTGGATCTCGCCGGTGCCGCCCACGGCCACCCGGCGCGCATCACCGCAACCGTGCGCATGGGCGACGGCGACGTGGTCGACATCGAGCGCGAAACCGAGCTGGGGGGCGCCATCCACTCCAAGGGCGTGCTCATCCTGTCCGCCTTCCTGGCTTCCCGCTATGCGCGCCACCAGCCGCTGTCGCTCACCGCCAGCCTTGCCTTCGAGCAGTCCTACGGTCAGGTGGAAGGCGACTCCGCCTCGCTGGGCGAGCTGTGTGCGCTGCTGTCGGCGCTGACGCAGATCCCGATCGAGCAGCGCTATGCCGTCACCGGCTCGGTGAACCAGTTCGGCGAAGTGCAGGTGATAGGCGGCGTGAATGAAAAGATCGAAGGCTTCTTCGATCTCTGCCGCGAGCGCGGCCTGGATGGCGGCCACGGTGTGGTGATCCCCGCCGCCAGCGTGCGTCATCTGATGCTGCGCGAAGACGTGGTGGAGGCGGCCCGCCGCGGCTTGTTCCACGTCTACGCGGTGAATTCGGTGGATGAGGCGATGGCGGTGCTGACCGGCGTACCGGCTGGCGAGCCGGATGCCAAGGGCGTGATGCCCAAGGGCAGCCTCAACCACAAGGTTGCCAGCGTGCTGGCGGAGATGTCCGCCGCGCGCCACGCCTACGACGATGGCGACGGTAACCGCCCGCGCCGGCGCGGCATGCATTGAAGCCACTGGCTCCGGCGGCGGGCCTGCAGCAGGCGGCCGCCGGAACGGGGGACCTGCGAGTTGCATAGGGTGGACTTGTCCCCATAGCATTCCCGCTTGTCTGCACGATGCGTGAAAAAACACGGTACAGGGAAGTCCATGGATGAAATGACGCCGGACCAGGTGGAGCAGGATCAAGGCGAGGAACTGGGCGACGGCGTGCCGGCGCGCGGATATCGCCTTCTGCCGGTGGTGGGCCTGGGTGGCTCGGCGGGCGGCATCGAGGCGCTGCGGGCCTTCTTCAAAGCCGTGCCGGATGCGCCGGGGCCGGCTTTCGTGGTCGTGCTGCATTTGTCGCCCGACCACGAAAGCCGCCTCGCCGAGCTGTTGCAGCGGGATACCTCCATGCCGGTGGTGCAGGTGCGGGAGGCGATGAAGATCCGCGCCAACATGGTTTATGTGATCCCGCCGGGCAAGGCCTTGCGCTCCATGGACGGCATGCTGCAGCTCACCGAACTGCCGCAGGAGCGGCACAAGCATGTGGCGGTGGATCTTTTCTTCCGCACGCTGGCGGATTCCCACGGCCCCCATGCCACCGCCATCGTGCTTTCCGGTGCGGATGGCGACGGCGCCATCGGCCTCAAGCGGGTCAAGGAGCGTGGCGGACTGACCATCGCCCAGGATCCGGAGGAGGCGCAGGTTGCGAGCATGCCGCGCACCGCCATCAGCACCGGCATGGTGGACTGGGTGCTGCCGGTGGCGCAGATGCCGTCCCGGGTGCTGCAGTACCTGCGGCTGGAGCAGGATCTCCGCCTGCCGCCTGAGAACCCGGCCGTGCCGCGCGAACTGCGGGTGCCGGAGACGGTGGATGAGGCCGCGCTGCGCGACGTCCTCACCTTCCTGCGCAGCCGCACTGGCCGGGATTTTTCCGATTACAAGCGCGCCACCATCGTGCGCCGCATCGGCCGGCGCATGCAGGTGAACAACATCGAGAGCCTGCCCGGTTATCTCGACTGCTTGCGTACCCGCCCCGGCGAGTCCGGCGCGCTGCTGCAGGATCTGTTGATCAGCGTCACCAATTTCTTCCGTGACGGCGAGTGTTTCGAAACGCTGGAAACCCACCTGCCGCGGCTGTTCTTCGGCAAGACGGCGTCGGACACGGTGCGCGTCTGGGTGGCCGGCTGCGCCACCGGTGAGGAAGCCTATTCGCTGGCCATCCTGCTGGCGGAGTTCGCCCGCACGCTGGAGGCGCCGCCGGTGATCCAGGTCTTCGGCACCGATCTCGATGACGACGCCATCCGGGTGGCGCGGGAAGGGATCTATCCCACGACCATAGAGGCGGACGTCTCGGACGAGCGGCTGCGGCGTTACTTCGTCAAGGAACACCGGGGCTACCGGGTACGCAGGGAACTGCGGGAGACGGTGCTGTTCGCGGTACACGACGTGCTGCGGGATTCGCCTTTCTCGCGGCTGGACCTGGTGTCCTGCCGCAACCTGCTCATTTACCTGAACCGCGAGGCACAGGCGCGTGTGCTGGATACCTTCAATTTCGCGCTCCTGCCCGGTGGCACGTTGTTCCTCGGCTCCTCCGAATCGGTGGAGGACGGCAACGTCCACTTTGCCGTGATCGACAAGAAGTTCCGCCTCTACGCCCAGCGCCAGGTGCCTCATGGCGGCCTGCAGATTCCCACCGGCTCCAACACCCTGACGCTCGCCATGGAGGCGCAGACCGCCGCCCGCTCCGGGCCGGTGATTCCCTACGCGGCCGCCATCCGCAGCGGCGTGGAGCGCACCCGCACCGCCTTCCAGGTGGAGGGCCGCACCCTGTCCTGGGCGGAGGTCCACCTCAAGCTGCTGGAGCACATTTCGCCGCCCTCGCTGCTAGTGGATGCGGAGCACGAGATCGTCCATATGTCGGCTACCGCCGGGCGCTACCTGAAGTTCAGCGGCGGCGAGCTCACCCGCAACCTGCTGCGTCTCATCCATCCGGCGTTGCGGATCGAGCTGAGGGGCGCGCTCTATCAGGCTTCCAACACCGGCTTGCCGGCGCGCGTCCGACCGGCAACCCTGGAGTTCGACGGCGACACCGTGCATCTGGCCATCGAAGTCCGGCCGATGACAGATGTGGCACCCGGTTTCCTGGTGGTGGTGATGCACGCCCTGCCGAATGTTGCGGAACTGGTTGAGTTATCGCCGGCGACCCCGCAGCGCTCCCGGCCGGAGACGGACACGGTCGCGGATCAGCTGGATAGGGAAGTGGAGCGGCTGAAGACCCATCTGCGCGACACCGTGGAACAGTACGAGGCGTCCACCGAGGAACTGAAGGCCAGCAACGAAGAGCTGCAGGCGATGAACGAGGAACTGCGCTCCGCCACCGAGGAGTTGGAGACCAACCGCGAGGAATTGCAGTCGATCAACGAGGAACTCACCACCGTCAATCATGAGCTGAAGAGCAAGGTGGAGGAGCTCGGCAATGCGAACAGCGATATCCAGAACCTGATGGATGCCACCGCGATCGCCACCGTATTCCTGGACCGCGAACTGCGCATCACCCGCTACACGCCGTCAGCGGTCGGTCTGTTCAATCTCATCGCGACCGACGTCGGCCGCCCGCTCGGCCACCTGCGCACCCAGCTGCATTACCCGGAACTGGCCGAAGACGCCCGCAAGGTGCTGGAGCGCCTCACGCCGATAGAGCGTGAGGTCGATGAAGCGGGCGGGAACTGGTATCTGGTGCGGGTGCTGCCCTATCGCACGCTGGACGACCGGATCGCCGGCGTGGTGCTCACCTTCGTGGACATCTCGGACCGCAAGCAGGGGAGGGAAGCATTGCGGCGCTCGGAAGAGCGTTTCAGCGCCATCGTCAATCAGGCAACGGTGGGCGTGGTGCAGGTGGATCTGCAAAGGCGGATCACCTTCTCCAATCGCTGCTACAGCGATCTGCTCGGCTACACGCAGGACGAGCTGGTGGGGGTGCCGCTGCTGGACCTTGTGCATCCGCAGGACAGGGAGCGGAGTGCCGGGCTGATGGAGAAGCTGGCGAGCAACGGTGAATCCTTTCAGGTGGAGACACGTTGCCTGCGCAAGGACGGCAGCATCATCTGGCTGCACAACAGCATGAACTCCCTTGCCGACGCCGATGGCCGGCCGATGTCCTACCTCGCCGTCTGCAGCGATGTCAGCGAGCGCAAGCATGCGGAGGACGCCTTGCGGGACAGCACCGAGAAGCTGCGCCTGATCGTGGAGAACGCGGTCGAATACGCCATCTTCTCCACCGACCTCGAACGCCGCATCACCACCTGGAGCACCGGCGCCGAGCGATTGCTGGGTTACAGCGAGGCGGATGCGGTCGGCCAGCTGGTGGACATGATCTTCACCGAGGAAGATCGTGCCGCCGGCGCACCGGCAGCGGAAGCGGAGCAGGCGCTGCACTGCGACGGCGTGTCCGATGACCGCTTGCACGAATGCAAGGACGGCCGGCGTTTCTGGGCCAGCGGCGCACTGATGCCGATGCACGACAACTCCGGCCAGGCGGTCGGCTTCGTCAAGATCCTGCGCGACCAGAGCGAGCAGCGCGCGGCCCAGCAGGCGCTGGAGGAGAGCCGTGCGGAACTGCTGGCGGCGCTGAAGGAGAACGAAAACGCCACCGCCGCCCTGCAGGCCGCCGACGAAGCGAAGGACCGCTTCCTGGCGGTGCTTTCGCACGAGCTGCGCAACCCGCTGGCCTCCATCAGCAGCGCCTCGGAGGTGCTCAGCCGCAATGGCGTGGATGCCGAAAAGCGGGATAACGCCGTCCTCATCGTCCGCCGTCAGACCCAGGCGATGAAGGTGCTACTGGACGATCTGCTGGATGTCTCCCGCCTGCGGCTGGGGCGCTTGGCGCTGCAAAAGCGCTGGGTGCGTTTTGCGCATGTCGTCGAGTCGGCGCTGGAGACGGCAAGGCACGTCATCGACGCAGCCGGGCACGAGTTGGAGGTCAGGCTGCCTGGAGAAGCCATCACCTTGTACGCGGACCCTGTCCGCCTCAGCCAGGTTCTCGCAAACCTGCTCACCAACGCCGCGAAGTACACGCCCGAGTGCGGTTGCATCAAGCTCTCGGCGGAGCGGGCTGGCGACCGCCTGGTTATCGCCGTGGAAGATAACGGAATCGGCATGGAGCCGGATGCGGTGGAGCAGATGTTCGAAATGTTCTCCCAGAGTCCGGATGCCGGCAGCCGCAGCCCCCATGGCCTGGGTATCGGGCTAGCTCTGGTGCGCAGCATCGTGCAATTGCACGGCGGCAGCGTGCGGGGGGAGAGTGCGGGCAAAGGGCTGGGCAGCCGCTTCATCGTCGAGTTTCCCCTCACCGTGAGGAGCGCCGAGGAAGAAAGCGCGGCGGACCAGCACATCGCCGTCGGCGGCAAGCGCCGCGTGCTGCTGGTGGACGACAATGCTGATGCGATCTGGGCTGTCGCCCGCCTGCTCGACAGGCACGAGGTGGCCACGGCCTCCAGCGGCAGGGAGGCGCTGCGCATGGCCAGCGAGTTGCAGCCTGAGGTGATCGTGCTGGATCTGGGGTTGCCGGATCTGAGCGGCCTGGAGGTCGCGCGCGCGATCCGTGCGGAAAAATGGGGACGGCAGGCGCTGCTGGTGGCCTCCACCGGCTGGGGCCGGGAGAAAGACCGGAAGAAGGTGCAGGAGGCGGGCTTCGATGCCCACCTCGTGAAGCCGCTGGATATTGAAGAACTGAAGCTGCTGATCGCAGGCGCGCCCAAAGGGCGAGAGTAGGAGCCGTCGGGCGGCCCTCCTGAAGCGCTGGTCAGGCAGGGCGCGTGCGGGAACCGTTGAACGCCGGCCAGAATGAAAAAGGCCGGCATCTTGCGGCAATGCGCGAAGATCCCGGCCCGGCAGCAGATGTATGGCACAACTGCTTTGATGCTTGGCTCCTCGACCTGGGCTCGAACCAGGGACCTACGGATTAACAGTCCGGCGCTCTACCGACTGAGCTATCGAGGAACTACTCAAACTCTCCTGCAAGGCAGATGCCCGCAGCTTCACTTCTTTGTTCCAGCCTGATCACTCGCTGAAACGCAATTCTTGGCTCCTCGACCTGGGCTCGAACCAGGGACCTACGGATTAACAGTCCGGCGCTCTACCGACTGAGCTATCGAGGAACAGAGCCGCGCATTCTAGGCATGACGCGGCCTCCCGTCAAGTTCTCCGTGCGATTTTTCTGCAGGAGAACCTCTGTTTCAGGGCTTCACGACGGTAGCGATGGCCTTGGCCACGTAGCCCAGGTTCTTGTTGTTCAGCGCGGCCAGGCAGATGCGGCCGGTAGAGACCGCATAGATGCCGAACTCGTTCTTCAGCCGCTCCACTTGCGCAGCGGACAGCCCGGTGTAGGAGAACATGCCACGCTGCTTGATCACGAAGGAAAAATCCTGCGCCACACCTTCGGCCTTCAGCGCCTCAACCAAGCCGGTACGCATGGCGCGGATGCGATCGCGCATGCCGGCCAGTTCGTCTTCCCATTGTTGACGCAGTTCGGGGGAATTCAACACCGCGGCAACCACCGCGCCGCCGTGGGTCGGCGGGTTGGAGTAGTTGGTGCGGATCACCCGCTTGATCTGCGACAGCACGCGGCCGCTCTCTTCCTTGCTGGAGGTGACGACTGACAGCGCACCCACGCGCTCGCCGTACAGGGAGAAGCTCTTGGAGAAGGAGGAGGAGATGAAGAACTGCAGGCCGCTAGCGGAGAAAGCGCGCACGGCAACCGCATCTGCCTCGATGCCATCGGCGAAACCCTGGTAAGCCATGTCCAGGAAGGGGATCAGGCCACGGCTGCGGCAGGCAGCAACCACGTCATCCCACTGCGCGTCGCTGAGGTCAGCGCCGGTGGGGTTGTGGCAGCAGGCGTGCAGGACGACGATGGCGCCGGCGGGCAGGCTCTCCAGCTTGGCCTTCATCGCGGCGAAATCCACGCCACGGGTGGAGGCCTCGTAGTACGGGTAGGTTTCGACCGGGAAACCGGCGGATTCGAACAGGGCGCGGTGGTTTTCCCAGCTCGGATCGGAGATGTAGACGGTAGAGCCCGGCAGCAGGCGCTTCAGATAGTCCGCGCCGACCTTCAGTGCGCCGGTGCCGCCCAGCGCTTCGATGGTGACGACCTGGCCGTTGGCCAGCAGTGCGGAATCCTTGCCGAACAGCAGGTTCTGCACGCCGGTGTTGTAAGCGACGGCGCCCTCGATGGGCTGGTAGCCGCGGGCGGGCATGGCTTCCAGGCGCGCCTTCTCGGCAGCACGCACGGCTGCCAGCAGCGGGATCTTGCCGTTGTCGTCGTAATAGACGCCGACCCCGAGGTTCACCTTCTCCGCGCGGGTGTCGGCGGCGAAGGCCTCGTTGAGGCCAAGAATCGGGTCACGGGGCGCCATTTCGACGGCGGCGAAGATCGATGCGGACATGTCGACTCCAGTTGCTCTTGCGGTTCGTCGCGGGGCTGGGACGACCACGGTCGTGCCTTGTGCCGCGATTTGGGAAATAATCAATGTTTTGGCCGCCTTTCCGAGTTGGAAAATCAGGCCGAAGGAAACGGGAATTCTAGCATGACGACCCCAGCAGGCAGTGCCCGCGTGGTGACCTTCGAGGGCAGCCCCTTCCGTTTGCACGAACCCTTTCCGCCCGCGGGCGATCAGCCCGAAGCCATCCGCCTGCTGACCGAGGGCGTGGCCGACGGGCTGATGTTCCAGACCCTGCTTGGCGTGACGGGCTCGGGAAAGACTTACACCATGGCCAACGTGATCGCGCGCATGGGCCGCCCGGCGCTGGTGCTGGCGCCGAACAAGACGCTCGCCGCGCAGCTGTATGCGGAGTTCCGCGAATTCCTGCCGGAGAACGCGGTCGAGTACTTCGTCAGCTACTACGACTATTACCAGCCGGAAGCCTATGTGCCGTCGAGGGATCTCTTCATCGAGAAGGATTCGTCGATCAACGAGCACATCGAGCAGATGCGCCTGTCGGCCACCAAGAGCCTGATGGAGCGACGGGACGTGGTCATCGTCGCCACCGTGTCCTGCATTTACGGCATCGGTGACCCGGTGGACTACCACTCGATGGTGCTGCACCTGCGCGAAGGCGAGCGTATCGCCCACCGCGACCTGATCGCCAGGCTGGTGGCCATGCAATACACTCGGGCAGACATCGATTTCCGTCGCGGTACCTTCCGCGTCCGCGGCGATGTGATCGACGTCTTTCCGGCGGAAAACGCCGAGCTGGCGGTGCGCATAGACATGTTCGACGACGAGATCGAGCACCTTACGCTGTTCGATCCGCTGACCGGCCATCTGCGGCAGAAGCTGGCCCGTTTCACCGTCTATCCCTCCAGCCACTACGTGACGCCGCGCACCACCGTGCTGAAGGCGATAGAGGCAATCAAGGAGGAGCTGACCGAGCGAGTAGGGCGTTTCCAGCGGGAGGGCAAGCTGGTCGAGGCCCAGCGCATCGAGCAGCGCACCCGCTTCGACCTGGAAATGCTCAACGAGATGGGTTTTTGCAAGGGAATCGAGAACTACTCGCGGCATCTTTCAGGCCGCGGGCCCGGCGAAGCGCCGCCCACCCTGATCGATTATCTGCCGCGGGACGCACTGCTGTTCGTGGATGAGTCGCACGTTACCATTCCCCAGGTGGGCGGCATGTACAAGGGCGACCGTTCGCGCAAGGAGAACCTGGTCGAGTACGGCTTCCGGCTGCCGTCCGCGCTGGACAACCGCCCGCTGCGCTTCGAGGAGTTCGAGCGCCTGATGCCGCAGACGGTGTTCGTCTCCGCCACCCCCGCCGCCTACGAGGAAGCCAACCAGGGGCAGGTGGTGGAGCAGGTGGTACGGCCGACGGGTTTGATCGATCCCATTGTCGAGCTGCGGCCCGCGACCACCCAGGTGGATGACCTGTTGTCTCAGGTGCGCCGGCGTATAGCGGTGAACGAGCGGGTGCTGGTCACGGTGCTGACCAAGCGCATGGCCGAGGATCTGACCGACTATCTGGCGGAGAACGGGATCCGGGTGCGCTACCTGCACTCGGACATCGATACGGTGGAGCGGGTGGAGATCATCCGCGATCTGCGCCTTGGCCAGTTCGACGTACTGGTGGGCATCAACCTGCTGCGTGAAGGGCTGGACATCCCGGAGGTGTCGCTGGTCGCGATCCTGGATGCGGACAAGGAAGGCTTCCTGCGTTCGGTGCGCTCGCTCATCCAGACCATAGGGCGTGCTGCCCGGCACATCAACGGGACTGCGATACTCTATGCAGACCGTATAACCGACTCCATGCGCGCGGCCATGCAGGAAACCGAACGCCGGCGGAGCAAGCAGATCGAGTTCAACGAAGCGCACGGTATCGTGCCCAAGACGGTAAGCAAGCGCATCAAGGACATCATCGACGGCGTATACGCAGCGAATGACGAGAAGCAGGCGCTGGTCGCGGAGGAGGCGCGGGCCGACTACGCGGCAATGGACGAGAAGGCGCTGGCGAAGGCCATCAAGAAGCTGGAAAAGGAAATGCAGGAGCATGCGCGCAATCTCGAGTTCGAGAAGGCTGCAGCAGCGCGCGACGAATTGTTCCGCCTGCGCAGCCGGGCCTTCGGCGCCGACCAGCATGGAACCAATTGAGGAGGAAGAGCTTGAAGCGGATTTTGTTCGTCTGCACGGGGAACATCTGTCGGTCCCCCACCGCGGAGGGCGTGGCGAGGCATTTCATCGAAACGACGGGCCTGAGCGGTCTGGTCGAAGTCGACTCTGCGGGTACCCACGGCTACCACGCCGGCGAGGCGCCGGACCCGCGCTCGCAGAAGGTTGCGGCGGCGCGTGGCTACGATCTCTCCGGTCTGCGCGCACGCAAGCTGGATCCCGCCGATTTCCAGCGCTTCGATCTGCTGCTGGCCATGGACCGCAGCCATCTGCAGTCCATGGAGCGGGTCGCTCCCGCTGTGTATCGCCCCAAGCTGGCCCTTTTCATGTCCTTCGCACGCAACTCGGAGTTCGATGAAGTGCCGGACCCTTATTACGGGGGGCCGACCGGTTTCGACCTGGTGCTGAACATGTGCGAGAACGCAGTGCAGGGCTTGTTCGACCGTTTGCGTGAGAGTGCCTGAGGGAGTGCGTCGGCTGGCAGCATAGGTAAGCGGCCAAAAAAAGAGGTTCATCGCGCCTTTCCGGGGAAGGCGGCCTTGATCTTCAGGAAGAAATAGGCTGAGTCGCGGAATCCGTAGGCCATGCGCTTGATGACCTTGATGCGGTTATTGACGCCTCCGAACCGTCAACCTCTACTTCCCTCTGATCGCGCGAAGAACCAAAAAAGAAAGCCATCCCTGGGGATGGCTTTCTTGTCTCTGGCGCCGGCCGGCTTTTTACTTGCGGGTTTCGACTTGCTGCAGCGGCTCGCCACTCAGTGCGGCGCTGGAGCGGCGGGGCTTGCGGCCCAGTTGAGCGGGCGCTTCAGGCTCGCCGTTGGTAAACACCGCCTTGCTCCGGTCCGTCTCGATCATTACAAGGCCGCTGCTACCCAGGTCGATGGGAGCCGAGGGCTCGCGGCCGGTTTCGGCTGTTGGTGCCGCTTGCTCGACCGGCGCGACTTCAGCTTGTTGCGCCTCCTCGGTGATCACCGGTTCGGCAACTACTGCCGGTGCCTCAGCCGCCGGTTCAACCGTAACAGGAGGCAGGGCCGCCTCGGCCGGTGGAACAAGCTCAGCCGCCGCCTGGGCCTCTGCCTGAGCCGGGGCGACAGCCACCGGCAACTCTGCCTGGGGAGCTGGGGCTTGCTCCAACGCGACAGCGGGTGCCTCGGGCTCCGGAGCGGGCTGAATCTCCTGGCTTTCCGCGACCACTGCTGCAACTTGGGGCTCGATGGTCACCGTTTCTGCTGCCACGGCCTCTGACAGGGCGGCTTCTTGGGGGACCTGGGTTTCCTCCGCTACAGGCGCGGACTCGAGCGCTGCGTAGCTGGGGGCCTCCACTTCGATACTGGTGCTTTCCGGGGCGCTTGCCACTAGTGCCTCGACGGGCGCGGTTGCCTCCGTCATCACGGCCGGTGCGTCCGCGCTGTCATGGCTCTCCACCGCCGAAGAATTCTCTTCGCCGATCACTCCAGCCACACCTTCCGCGCTGCGCCGGTCCCGCCGGCCGCGGCTGCGGCGGCGGCGCTTTTCCGGCGCCGCATCGGCCTCGTCGGTGCTCGGCAGGGAGTCGGGCTGCGACTCGGCCATTGCGCTCGCAGCGGCCATCGCGCTCTCGGTGGTCAGAGCCTCAACGGCTTTCTCCGCCGCCTTCTCGGCCAGCAGGTTTTCCTCGCCGCGGGCGCCGCCACGTTGGCCCCGGCCGCGATTACGACCGCCTTCGCCCCGTTCTGGACGCTCACTGCGTTCGGTGCGCTCGCTGCGTTCAGGCCGGTCCTGAGGAACAGCGGTCTGCTGTTTCGCTGCGCGCTCGGCACCCTCGCCGCGATCACTGCGGCCGCCGCGAGCACTGCGTTCCTCGCCGTCGCGCTCGCTGCGGGCTTGACCTTCGCGGCGGTTGCGGTTGCCGCCATTGCGACGGCCGTCCCCATTGCGTTCGCTGCGGCCACGCCCCTCGCGCTTGGGCGGAGTCTCTACGACAGGCGGTACCGGGGCCGCCTTGGGGCCACCCATCAGCCAGCCCAGCAGGCGGGAAATGATGCCGCCTGTCGGGGCGGGCGCAGCAGCCGGAGCCTCGGCCGCCGGACGAGGCTCGCTGACGGGCGCGGGTTGCTCTGGCGAAATACCCTTGACGGCGGCCTCTTGCCGCACAGGCTTGTCGCCATTCTTGCTCTGAACTCCGAGCTCCTTTTCCGCCGGCTTCTGCACCATCTGGTAGCTGGCGAGGGCGATCTCTTCCTGGTTCAGCTGGTCGTGGCGCAGGCGGATGATTTCGTGCTGCGGCGTTTCCAGGTGGCGGTTCGGCACGATGATGAGTTGCACACGGTGGCGCATCTCAATGTGGGCAATGTCCACCCGCTTCTCGTTGAGCAGGAAGGTGGCAACGTCGACCGGTACCTGCAGATGCACCGCGCCGGTGTTTTCCTTCATCGCTTCCTCTTCAAGGATGCGGACGATGTGCAGTGCGGAAGATTCGGTACTGCGGATGTGGCCGGTACCATTGCAGCGCGGGCAGGGGATGTAGCTGGTTTCCGCCAGGGCAGGCCGCAGGCGTTGGCGGGAAAGCTCCAGCAGGCCGAAGCGGCTGATCTTGCCGGTCTGCACGCGGGCACGGTCATGACGCAGGGCGTCGCGCAGACGGTTTTCCACCTCGCGCTGGTTCTTCTGCGACTCCATGTCGATGAAGTCGATGACGATGAGGCCGCCGAGGTCGCGCAGGCGCAGCTGGCGGGCGATCTCGTCGGCTGCTTCCAGGTTGGTGCGGAAGGCGGTTTCCTCGATGTCCGCACCCTTGGTCGCGCGGCCGGAGTTCACGTCCACCGAGACCAGTGCCTCGGTGTGGTCGATCACCACTGCACCGCCGGAAGGCAGGTTCACCTGACGGGAGTAGGCGGACTCGATCTGATGCTCGATCTGGAAGCGCGAGAAGAGTGGAACATCATCGTGGTAGCGCTTGACCCGGTTCACATTGCCCGGCATCACGTGGGCCATGAATTGCTGGGCTTGCTCGAAGATGTCGTCAGTGTCGATCAGGATCTCGCCGATATCCGGCTGGAAGTAATCGCGGATCGCGCGGATGACAAGGCTGCCCTCCTGGTAGATGAGGAAGGCGCCGGTCTGGTTCTGGGCCGCCCCTTCAATTGCGGTCCATAGCTGGAGCAGGTAGTTGAGGTCCCATTGCAGCTCCTCGGCGCTGCGGCCGATGGCGGCGGTGCGGGCGATCAGGCTCATGCCCTGCGGAACCTGCAGCTGGTCCATGACATCACGCAACTCCGCGCGTTCGTCGCCCTCCACACGGCGGGAAACGCCGCCCCCACGTGGATTGTTGGGCATCAGGACGAGATAACGCCCGGCCAGGGAAATGTAGGTGGTCAGCGCGGCGCCCTTGTTGCCGCGCTCATCCTTTTCGACTTGGACGATGAGTTCCTGGCCTTCCTTTAAGGCTTCGCGAATGCTGGCCTTGCTGGCTTCAACCCCGGGCTGGAAATAGCTGCGCGCGATTTCCTTGAACGGCAGGAAACCGTGGCGTTCTGCGCCGTAATCGACGAAAGCGGCTTCGAGGCTGGGCTCGATGCGTGTGATGACCGCCTTGTAGATGTTGCTCTTGCGTTGTTCCTTGGCGGCCGATTCGATATCGAGGTCGATCAGTTTCTGACCATCCACGATTGCGACGCGGAGTTCCTCGGCCTGCGTCGCATTGAAAAGCATGCGCTTCATTTGGATCGTTCTCCCGCGTAAGACACACGGGCAGGACGAACGGCGCGCACCATCGTGCTTTCCGGGTTCAGGAGCGGTTGGTTAGGGCTGCTTTCATCCGGTTGTTATGAATAGGCGAAGATGGGTCGGCTGGTCGATATTCTCTTGTTCCCGCCCGGGTTTCCGTGGACCCGCGAGCCGGAACATTTGATCCTGCGTGTGCTACGCGACTAAATCCACCTGGATAGATGGATGGGTGTATGTCGAAGTTTATTGGTTGCGTTACCATCGACGCCTTTTTGGGCTTTTGACGGCACGCTTTCGGTTGATCGGGAGCACTCCAGAGGGCTCATTGTCGCCATTCCTCCACCGCCTTATGGCACGAGGGGAAAGTCGACCGCGACCGGAATCAACCGCTGCGAAGTATATTTCAGGATGACGATACAAGGCAAAGCGATTGCTGTGAGGCACGAACGCATCGATGAAAGCGCCGCCGGTCAGCGCATCGACAACTTCCTGCTGCGTTTGGCAAAGGGTGTTCCGAAGAGCCACGTCTATCGCATCCTTCGTGGGGGTGAGGTACGGGTCAATGGCCGCCGGGTGCAGCCGACCTACCGCTTGGAGGAGGGAGACGAGCTTCGTATTCCGCCGATGCGGATTTCCGATGGGGCAAGCAAGGCACCGCCGCCGGCAGGAAAGCCACTGCCTGTCGTGTATGAGGACGATGCCCTGCTGGTTATCGACAAGCCCTCCGGCAAGGCGGTGCACGGCGGAAGCGGCGTGAGCCATGGTGTGATCGAACAGCTGCGAGTGCAGAGACCAGAGTTGCGCATGCTGGAACTGGCTCATCGCCTGGATCGGGAGACTTCCGGTCTGTTGATAGTGGCAAAGAAGCGCTCTTCGCTGACTGCCCTGCACGACATGATGCGCGAAGGGCGCATGGAGAAGCGCTACTTTGCGCTGGTGGCGGGGCGGTGGATGAACCCGATGCAACATGTCCGGTCCCCTCTGTTCAAGTATTTGACGCCTGATGGGGAGCGTAGGGTGCGGGTCTCGCCGGAGGGCAAGCCCGCACACAGCATCGTTCGCCTGGTTCGGCGGTGGCGCCGTTTCAGTCTTGTCGAAGTTGAACTCAAGACAGGCAGGACCCATCAGATCCGCGTTCATCTCGCCAGCCTCGGGTTCCCCTTGTGTGGCGACGACAAGTATGGTGATTTCGCCTTGAACAAGGTGTTGGAGGGCGAGGGGCTGCGGCGAATGTTCCTGCATGCGGCGCAGTTGAGCTTCAGTCATCCGCTTTCTGGCGCACGGGTGGAATTGATGGCGCAGTTGCCAGAAGAATTGCAGGGATTTATCGACAGGTTGGACAGGACTGAGGCAGAAGGAAATGGCTAGTCGTTTCGACTTGGTTGTGTTCGACTGGGATGGCACGTTGATGGACTCGGCTGCCGCCATTGTCCGTTCCATTCTTGCGGCGGCGCAGGATCTTGGGCTGCCTCAGCCGCCCGAAGAGCGCGCCCGCTACGTCATCGGCCTGGGCTTGAGTGACGCGTTGAGTCATGCGGTGCCGGAGCTCAAGATCGAGGACTATCCGCGCATGGTGGAGCGTTATCGCCATCACTATCTGTCTGGCGATACCGAGCTCACCCTGTTTCCTGGCGTTGATGAGATGCTGGCCTGGCTCGGCGCCAGCGGCCGGATGCTGGCGGTGGCTACCGGCAAGAGCAGGGCGGGGCTGCAGCGGGCGCTGACCCATTCGGGTCTTGGGGCTCATTTCCACGCCACTCGTTGTGCGGACGAGTGTTTTTCCAAACCGCATCCGGCAATGCTGCATGAGCTGATGGATGAGTTCGGCGTTTCGCCCGACCGCACACTGATGATAGGTGACACCACACACGATCTGCAGATGGCGAAAAACGCCGGGACCGCAGGGCTTGCGGTCAGTTTCGGGGCTCATCCTGTGGAGTTGCTGATGGCGGAGCAGCCGCTGGCTTGTCTGGATTCTTCCGTGGCGCTGGATCGATGGCTGAGAGAGAACGTCTGATCTGCCTTTCCAGCCAGTTGCTTGAGGGTGGGGATGGTGTGCGCTTTCTGGTGGGCCAGGAGGCCGCATTTGCGGTGCGTTACTCAGGCGTTGTGTATGGCTACCTGAATCGGTGTGCGCATGTCCCGGTTGAACTGGACTGGCTGGAGGGGAAATTCTTCGATCTGACGGGGCACTACCTGCTGTGCGCAGTCCATGGCGCGCATTACGAGCCGCGCACAGGCTTTTGCGTGATGGGGCCGTGCAAGGGTGGGCGCCTTCCTCGGCTGACCATGAGGGAGCGGGGTGGCGAAGTCTTCGTGGTCGAAGAGTTTGCTTAGCGGTGGGCTCGGCTTCGCTTCAGGGAATGGCGATACCTTCGTTGCGCAGCATGCGGCACAGCGCGATGAGCGGGAGGCCTATCAAGGCGGTGGGGTCATCGCCCGACATGGCTTCCAGCAGTGAAATGCCTAGCCCTTCCGATTTTGCGCTGCCCGCGCAGTCGAGGGGCCTCTCCTTCTCGACGTAACGCTGGATCTCCTCATCGGACAGTAGGCGAAAGCGGGCGTGCGTCGGAACTCCGATGGTTTGGGTGGCGCCGCTGCGGGTATTGAGCAGCGTCAGGGCTGTATGAAAAACAACGGTTTCGCCCCGCATCCGCTGGAGCTGGCGCATGGCATTCTCGGCTGTGCTGGGTTTGCCGAAGACTTCGGTTCCGAGGTAGGCGACCTGATCGCTGCCAATGATGAGCGCGCCTGGATGGCGGGGGGCGACGGCCCGCGCCTTCTCCGCCGAAAGACGTTCAGCCGTGGAAGCGGGCGCCTCGTTCGGAAGGGCGGTTTCATCCGTTTCCGGCTTGTCCGTCTCGAAGCTGAGCTGCAGGCGTTCGAGCAGCATTTTTCGGTAAGCCGAGGTGGAGGCAAGAACTAGCTTCATTGGCAGGTGAGGCAGAAGGTGGAATTGCTTGGGGTCTTTGACACAGCGAATTGAAAAATAATATCATGCTGCCCTTATGTCGAACCAAGGCGCGCCCTCGAGGCTGATCCAAGATCCATTACGGTTTGCTGCTGAAGGCCGCAGCATGGTCGGGACGGTTGCGATTGGCGGACTGGGGCGCCTGGCTGATTTGTTGTACGACGAGGCGGGTGAAGTTGCCTACCGGCTTGACGGATCGCTGGATGCGAATCGCAGGCCAAGGCTTGCGCTGGTGTTGCGAGGGCGGTTGTCCCTGCGCTGCCAGCGGTGCCTGGGTGGTTTTGCTTGGGATCTTGCGGTGGATGCGCAGTTGCAGCCTGTCCGTTCAGGGCAGGCCATTCCCGATGACGAGCTGGAAAACGACGAGGTTGATGCATTCGAGGTCGATGAAGATCTTGATGTGATCTCCCTCATCGAGGAAGAAATCCTGCTTGCCATGCCGATCGCGCCGCGACACGACAGTTGCGAGCCGCCACGTCCTGAAAGTGTGGTGGATGAGAAATCGCCTTTTGCCGTGCTGGCGACGCTGCGTAGCAGCGGCAGCAAGACCTAGGCGCAATATTTGTTTTAGGAGCAATACATGGCTGTCCAACAGAACAAGAAGTCCCCGTCCAAGCGCGGCATGCACCGCGCCCACGATTTCCTGACCGCGCCGTCCTTGGCTGTCGAGGCGACCACTGGTGAAGTGCACCTGCGCCACCATATCAGCCCGAACGGCTACTACCGCGGCAAGAAGGTCGTCAAGACCAAGGGTGAATAAGCCCGCTTCCTGACACAGGAGGCGGCGCAGTGCGCGTAGCGCCTGCGCCGCCTTTTTTATCCCAATATCCACTGAATCACGCGAGTTGCCGATGAGTGTCACCGTTGCAATCGACTGCATGGGTGGCGATCACGGCCCTGTCGTGACCGTGCCCGCTGCCTTGGCTTTTCTGCGCAGTCATCCCGACGCGCATGCAGTTCTGGTTGGTCGCGAAGAAGCGCTTGCGCCCTTGGTAAGCCAGGTTGCCTCCGAGTTTGGCGACAGGATTCGTATTCGCGCTGCAACCGAGATCGTCGAAATGGACGAGCCTCCGGCCAATGCCATGCGGAACAAGAAAGACTCCTCCATGCGCGTTGCTATCGATCTGGTAAAGGCAGGCGAGGCTTCTGCCGCTGTCTCTGCAGGCAATACCGGCGCGTTGATGGCTATCTCTCGATTCGTCCTGAAGATGCTGCCCGGTATCGACCGGCCTGCCATCGCTACCATCCTGCCCACCTTGAAGGGACGTACATACGTTCTGGATCTTGGTGCCAACGTTGATTGTTCTGCCGAACATCTTCTGCAGTTCGGCGTGATGGGCGCGATGTTGGTCGCTGCGGTGGAGCACTTAGATCGCCCTTCGGTAGGGCTGCTGAATATCGGAGAGGAGGAGATCAAGGGCAACGAAGTCGTCAAGCAGGCCGGCGAGTTGCTGCGGACCAGCGGCCTGAATTTCTACGGTAACGTGGAGGGCGACGACATCTACAAGGGGACAACGGACGTCGTCGTCTGCGACGGCTTCGTCGGCAATGTGGCGCTGAAGACGTCCGAGGGGCTGGCCCAAATGCTCTCCACCTTTTTGCGGCAGGAGTTCAGCCGGAACTGGCTGACCAAGTTGATGGCAATCGTCGCCATGCCTGCGCTCAAGGGATTCAAATTCCGGGTCGACCACCGTCGTTATAACGGCGCTTCGCTGCTTGGCCTCCGCGGCGTGGTCGTCAAAAGTCATGGTTCGGCGGACGCTTACGCGTTCGAACAGGCGATTGCGCGTGCGGCTGAGGCGGCAGGCAATCGGTTGATCGAGCGCATTACTGAGCGGATGTCCGCAATGAACGAGGTAGCTGCATGATCTACGCGCGGATTGCCGGTACCGGCAGTTATCTGCCCGGCTCGCCCGTCAGCAACGATGATCTGGTTGCGCGGGGCATTGATACTTCGGATGAGTGGATTGCTGCTCGAACCGGAATCCGCACGCGGTACCTTGCTGAGGCCGGTGTAACGTCGAGCGATCTGGCGAAAATCGCGGCAGAGCGCGCACTCGAAGCCGCTGGAAGGCGCGCGGACGAGGTGGATCTGATCGTCGTCGCTACATCCACGCCGGACTTCATCTTCCCCAGCGCTGCCACTTTGCTGCAGGCGAAGCTCGGTATAGTCAATGGCTGCCCGGCGTTCGATGTACAGGCTGTGTGCAGCGGCTTCATTTACGCGCTGAGCATTGCGGACAAGTTCATTCGTAGCGGAAGCCACAGGTGTGCCCTGGTGGTGGGAGCTGAGGTTTTTTCTCGAATCCTGGACTGGTCCGACCGCGGCACCTGCGTGCTGTTCGGTGACGGTGCTGGAGCCATTGTGCTGGAGGCTGCAGAACAACCCGGGATTCGCGCATCATCGCTGCACGCGGATGGCAGCCATAGCCCGATTCTTTGTGTTCCCGGCAATGTCGCTGGCGGACAGGTGACTGGCGACCCCTTCCTGCGCATGGACGGACAAGCGGTGTTCAAGTTCGCGGTGCGTGTCCTGGGCGATGTGGCTCATCGCGTTATCGAAGAGGCCGGCGTCGGTGCCGACAGTATCGACTGGCTGATCCCGCATCAGGCGAATATCCGCATCATCCAGGCAACGGCCAAACGCTTGGGTCTGCCGATGGACAAGGTGGTGGCAACCGTCGATCAGCATGGGAACACCTCGGCCGCCTCCATTCCGCTCGCACTGGACGCCGCTGTACGCGACGGCAGGGTGAAACGCGGGCACCGCCTGGTGCTGGAAGGCGTGGGCGGCGGTTTCACCTGGGGCGCAGCCCTGCTCGATTTCTAATCCTCATTTCCCTGAGACACGGAGAGAAGATGGCTTTTGCGCTGGTATTCCCCGGCCAGGGCTCGCAGTCGGTCGGCATGATGGCGGCCTATGGCGAGTCCTCTATCATTCGGGAGACTTTCGCCGAGGCGTCTGCGGCGCTGGGTGAAGATCTGTGGGAGATGGTTGCCCAAGGTCCGGCAGAGCGGCTCGCGCTTACCGTCAATACCCAGCCCTTGATGTTAACCGCCGGGGTTGCTGTTTACCGGGCGTGGCTGGCTGCTGGCGGTCCCCGTCCATCGCTGGTGGCCGGTCACAGTCTGGGTGAGTATTCCGCGCTCGTCGCGGCTGGGGCTCTGGCCTTCGCTGACGCGGTACCCCTGGTGCGTTTCCGCGCCCAGGCGATGCAAGAAGCAGTGCCCGCCGGAGAGGGGGCAATGGCCGCGCTGCTCGGCCTGGAGGCCGATGCTGTCAAGGAGGCTTGCGCCGAGGCGGCGCAAGGCGAGGTCGTCGAGGCGGCCAACCTGAATGCGCCGGGACAGATCGTGATCGCTGGCGCAAAGGCTGCGGTCGAGCGTGCTATCGAAACCGCAAAGGCAAAGGGCGCCAAGCGCGCGGTGCTGTTGCCGGTGAGTGCGCCTTTCCACTGCGCCCTGATGAAGCCGGCGGCAGAGCGTCTGGCAGAGCGTCTGGCCAGCGTTTCCATCGGGAAGCCGCAGATCGACGTGCTGAACAATGTCGACGTCACGGTCTATGAAGATTCCGAGCGTATCCGTGATGCCCTGATCCGGCAGGCTTTTTCGCCGGTTCGTTGGATCGAGACTATCCAGGAAATGGGCCGTCGCGGCATGGGGCATGTCATTGAGTGCGGCCCGGGCAAAGTGCTCGCCGGCATGACCAAGCGGATCGCGAAGGAAGTCGAAGGTGGTTCGGCGCATGATGCGGCCAGCCTTGAGCAATCGATTGCGGTGGTGAGGTAAGGATGAGTTTCTCCCTTGAAGGACAGGTTGCGCTGGTTACGGGCGCCTCCCGTGGTATCGGCCGGGCGGTGGCAATGGAACTGGGGCGCCTCGGGGCGACCGTGGTCGGTACAGCTACCACTGCTGCCGGCGCCGCGGACATCGCCAAGGCGCTGGCGGATGCAGGCATCAAAGGAAGCGGTCTTGCGGTAGATGTGACCGATGCCGCCGCCAGCGAAGCGCTGATCGGCGAGATCGAAAAGCTCCATGGTGCCGTTACCATCCTCGTGAACAATGCCGGTATCACCCGCGACAACCTCGCGATGCGGATGAAGGATGAGGAATGGGATTCGGTGATCGACACCAATCTGAAGGCTGTCTTCCGGTTCTCCCGTCTGGTGATGCGCGGCATGATGAAGGCCAGGCAAGGCCGCATCATCAACATTACGTCGGTAGTCGGCAGCGCTGGCAATCCCGGACAAGCCAACTATGCTGCGGCAAAGGCTGGCGTCGCCGGCATGAGCCGGGCGCTGGCGCGTGAACTCGGCAGCCGCAACATCACGGTCAACTGCGTGGCGCCGGGCTTCATCGACACTGACATGACCAAGGCACTGCCGGACGCCTCGCGCGACGCGTTGCTGGGGCAGATTGCGCTAGGGCGCCTGGGGCGGCCGGAGGAGATCGCTGCTGCGGTCGCTTTCCTGGCCTCGCCGGCGGCGGCCTACGTCACAGGAACGACGCTGCATGTCAACGGCGGCATGTACATGTCCTGACCGCAGGCCGCGATAGCGGATGCGGTCCTTTTTGGTAGAATACGCCGGCTTTTTTTCTTACATACCTGCATCTTTCAGGGAAGGAGTTTGTTCATGGAGAACATCGAACAGCGCGTCAAGAAGATCGTCGCTGAGCAACTTGGCGTAAACGAATCGGAGATCAAGAACGAGTCTTCGTTCGTGGACGATCTGGGCGCGGATTCGCTGGACACCGTGGAACTGGTTATGGCGCTGGAAGAAGAATTCGAGTGCGAAATCCCGGACGAGGAAGCAGAGAAGATCACGACCGTCCAGCAGGCGATTGACTACGTCAACGCTCACCTGAAGAAGTAATCCGTTTTCCTTCCGGGTCTCGCGATGAGCGAGATCCGGATCGGTCTTTTTCTCTCCGCCCTGATTTTCATACGGAGTTAGCCTGTGTCGCGTCGTAGAGTCGTCGTCACCGGACTGGGAATTATCTCACCGGTCGGCAATAGCGTTTCCGAAGCCTGGGAAAATGTGCTTGCCGGAAAAAGCGGCATTGGCCCGATCACGCGTTTCGATGCGAGCAATTTCGCCGCGAGAATCGCTGGTGAAGTGAAGGATTTTGATGTCTCCGCCTATTTGTCTCCCAAGGAGGCACGGCGGATGGACGTGTTCATTCATTACGGGATGGCTGCCGGCATTCAGGCCATTCGCGATTCCGGAATTGAAGTAACGGATGCCAATGCAGACCGTATCGGCATCAATATAGGTTCCGGCATCGGCGGCCTGCCGATGATCGAGGAAACCCACGATGATTATCTCGGTGGTGGCCCTCGCAAGATTTCTCCCTTCTTTATCCCGGGTACGATCATCAACATGATCTCCGGAAATCTTTCGATCATGTTTGGTATGAAGGGGCCGAACCTTGCCGTGGTGACTGCCTGCACCACCGGCCTGCACGCGATCGGCAGTGGCGCGCGGATGATCGAGTACGGCGATGCGGACGTAATGGTCTGCGGTGGCGCCGAATCCACCGTGACCTCGCTCGCGATCGGCGGTTTCTCCTCAGCGAAAGCCTTGTCTACCCGGAATGACGATCCCGCTACCGCCAGTCGGCCGTGGGACAAGGATAGGGACGGCTTTGTGCTTGGCGAGGGAGCAGGCGTGCTTGTGCTTGAAGAGTACGAACACGCACGTCGCCGCGGAGCGAAGATCTATGCCGAGCTCGCCGGTTTTGGCATGAGCGGTGATGCGTATCACATGACGGCGCCCGACACCGACGGGCCGCGCCGCAGCATGCTGAATGCCATGAAGAATGCCGGCGTCAATCCGGATCAGATTCAGTATCTGAATGCTCATGGCACCTCAACGCCGCTGGGCGACAAGAACGAGACTGATGCGATCAAACTCGCTTTTGGCCTGGATGCCGCAAAAGGCTTGGTGGTTAATTCCACCAAGTCGATGACGGGCCATTTGTTGGGCGGGGCTGGTGGTGTTGAGTCGGTGTTTACCGTACTGGCACTGCATCACCAAGTTTCGCCTCCGACGATCAATATCTTCGAGCAGGATCCTGAATGCGATCTCGATTACTGTGCGAATGTTGCTCGTCCGATGAAGATTGATTTTGCGTTGAAGAATAATTTCGGTTTTGGCGGGACCAACGGCTCCCTAGTTTTCCGTAAAGCATAGGTGATCAGCGTGGAGGCGGGAGTATCGTTTCCACGCGTAATTCAGCTCACTCCCTCCAGGGAGTTCATGGCGTCAGTTCTGCTGTTGCACATTGCGGCAGGACTGACGCTTTTTGCTTGTGCCTCCTCTTTTTCGATCCAGGATTTGTTTCCGATGGGCCTTATTGCGCTCTCAGCTTGCACGGCGGTGAGGGCTGAGATGGCGAAGGCCGGAATCAATCTTGTCCTGCAGCCGGATGGCTCCCTGAAAACAGCGCGTGGTGGCGAAATCAGAATGCTGCGGGTTCAGGCCGGTGCTGTCGATTTCGGTTTTATTCTTTGGGTGAGCCTGGTCGACGATGAGGCGCGTACGATCCCATGGTCGTTGCACCTAGGGGTCGTTTCGCGAAACATGAAGAGAGAGGAATGGCGCGCGCTTCGGATATGGTTGCGGTTGTTGGCCTTCAAACAGAGCGCCGACTCCGCCTGATGCTTGGGCGCAGTACGGTATTGCGTGCTTCGGGGAGGAGGCCTGGGTAGTCACGGGAATGGTGCAGCCCACGGCTCTCTTTGCGTTGAAGCGCGCAGCGGACTATCAAGTCGGCGGTGACTACCAAGTTGCGCAGTTCGATCAGGTTATTGGATACCCGGAAGTTCGAATAGAACTCCTCGATTTCCCGTGCGAGGAGGCGAATCCTGTGCTGGGCGCGCTGCAACCGCTTCGTCGTCCGTACGATACCGACGTAATCCCACATAGCCCGGCGCAATTCGGCCCAGTTGTGGGTGATCACGACCTCTTCATCGGCATCGGTGACGCGGCTTTCGTCCCACTCCGGAAGCGGCTTCGGGGCAGCTTCCGGTTTGGCGAGAATGTCCTCGGCTGCGGCGGCGCCAAATACCAGGCACTCCAGCAGAGAATTGCTGGCCAGGCGGTTGGCGCCGTGAAGCCCGGTGCATGCGGATTCACCGACAGCGTAGAGATTCAGCACGTCGGTGCGGGCACTCATGTCGGTAAGGATACCGCCGCATGTGTAGTGCGCTGCGGGCACAACCGGGATGGGCTCCCGGGTGATGTCTATGCCAAGTTCGAGGCAGCGTGCGTGGATGTTGGGGAAATGGTCCCGCAGCCATGCGGCCGGCTTGTGGCTGATGTCCAGGAGTACGCAATCCAGGCCGCGCTTCTTCATCTCGAAGTCGATCGCACGGGCGACGATATCGCGTGGGGCGAGCTCTGCTCTCGGATCATGCTCCGGCATGAACCGGGTGCCGTCGGGCAGCTTGAGTAAGCCACCTTCTCCGCGAACGGCTTCTGAAATCAGGAAGGACTTCGCGCTGGGGTGGTAGAGACAAGTGGGGTGGAACTGGATGAATTCCATGTTCGCCACCCGGCATCCAGCCCGCCATGCCATTGCGATGCCGTCCCCAGTCGCGACATCTGGGTTGGTCGTGTAGAGATAGGCCTTGCCGGCCCCGCCGGTGGCAAGGACGGTGTTTCTGGCGCTGAATGTCAGAACCTTGTCGGAGCCGATATCCAGCACATAGGCGCCCATGCACCCGGCGCCGGGATGGCCTACCTTGTCGCCGATGATGAGATCGACGGCAATGTGGTGTTCGTAGATATGAATGTTCGGGTGCGCACGCACTTCTTCGCCCAGGGTAGCCTGGACTGCCGCGCCGGTAGCATCTGCGGCATGAATGATGCGCCGATGGGAGTGGCCACCCTCACGGGTCAGGTGGTAGCCGAGATTGGAGTGGTCCTCACGGGTGAAGGGTACGCCGCGGTGTATCAACCATTCGATTGCTTCCCGGCTGTGTTCGACCACGAAGCGTGTCGACGCTGGGTCGCAGAGCCCTGCGCCCGCCGTGAAGGTGTCCTGTATGTGGTCTTCAACGCTATCGGTAGTATCGAGAACGGCTGCGATGCCACCTTGTGCCCAGGAACTGGCGCTGTCGGTGAGTTCGCGTTTTGTGACCAGGGCGACATTGAGTCGGTCGGCAAGGCGCAGGGCGAGCGATTGTCCCGCCGTGCCGCTGCCGAGGATTAGAACATCGTATTGTTTTAACAAGATGTCGGTCGGGCAGGAGCGAAGCTTTGAAATATATCACGCAAGAGGTAGTGCTAACGGAGGAAGCGTGATTCTTGCCCGTGCTGTGCACTATTCCCCTGCTGGCGTCTGAACTAATTTTTTCACCCTGTGTCTGTCTCTCTGTTTCCGGCTTTTGGCGAGAAAGTGGGCGGTCGCTTATACTTGCGCGGTTTTGTCATCTCAAACGCGAAGAAGAAAACGCCCCCATGAGTGATCGCGAGATCGATCAGCAGCTTGTCGAGCGCGTCCAGCGCGGTGACAAGCAGGCCTACGGCTTGTTGGTATCCAAGTACCAGCGGAAGCTGCACAGGCTGCTTTCCAGGTTGATTCGCGATCCGGCGGAAGTCGAGGACGTGGCGCAGGAGACCTTCATCAAGGCCTACCGGGCGCTTGGTTCCTTCCGGGGCGACAGCGCGTTCTATACCTGGCTTTACCGGATCGGGATCAATACGGCGAAGAACTACCTGGTTTCACAGGGTAGACGGGCGCCGACATCGACGGGCTTCGACTCAGAAGAGGCGGAGACTTTCGAGGATGGCGACCAGTTGCGCGACATCAACACGCCAGAGCGGCTGTTGATGACGAGGCAGATCGGCGAGACGGTGGATGCGGCCATGGCCGAACTGCCCGAGGAGCTGAGGACGGCAATCATGCTGCGCGAGCTGGAAGGGCTCAGCTACGAAGAGATTGCCAACATTATGGAGTGCCCGATCGGGACGGTGCGGTCGCGGATTTTTCGCGCCCGCGAGGCGATAGCGGAACGACTGAGGCCGTTGCTAGATACGGCTCCAGACAAACGTTGGTAGGTGTTCGTATGAAGGACAAGCTGTCTGCGCTGCTGGATGGTGACTTGGATGAGCATTCAGCACGCCCTGTATTTCAAGGGCTGAAGAATGACCGGGAGCTGAGAAGGGCATGGGCCTCCTATTGCTTGATCGGCGACGCACTGCGAGGCGATGGAGATGTGAGTGGCCCGCAGTTTCTTTCCAGGGTCATGACTGAAATCGATGCAGCCCCGACCGTGCTCGTGCCTTCGTCGGCACCCAGCGCGGGCCGCAGCGCGTGGCAGTCGCTGATGCCTATCGCCGCATCGGTGATGGGCGTTGCAGCAGTCGGCTGGGTGGCAAGCACTCTTTACTCCGATCCGCAGGCGCCTGCTCAGCAGATGAACGTGGCACAGCGTGTCGCGACCGCGCCTGCCGGCATTGCCCCGGTGTCTCTGACCGCGGTTCCGCGCATCAGTCGTCCCGCCAATGCGAATGATCTGCACAGGGAGTATCTCTTTGCCCATCAGGGTGTCGGCGCAGGGCCGATGTCGGGTGCGGTTCAGTATGTCAGGGCGGTGTCGGAGCCACGGCAGGACATCGAGCGATGAGGTGTTTCACGGCCGTGCTCGGAATCTGCACGGCTCTGCTCGGTACGCCGGCGTTAGCACAAGCTCCTGAGGGAGATCCTCTTTCCTGGCTGTCGCGAATTGCGGTGGCGAGCCAGCGTTTGAACTACGTTGGCACCTTCACCTATCAGTCCGGGCAGCAGATGGAAACGTCGCGCATTGCACATAAGGTGGATGCTAGTGGCGAATATGAGCGGCTGGAGGTTCTGGACGGGAGCCCTCGGGAAGTAGTCCGCAGTGGCGGGGAAGTGCGGTGCGTGCTGCCGGAACAGAAGATCATCATCATCGACCAACCAGTGGGGCGTAGAGCCTTCCCTGCCAGGATTCCTGGCGCCTCACCGTCTTTTGCCGGGCTAGCGGACAGGTATCGCATCCGAACAGGCGAAATGGGACGTGTGGCTGGCCTTGAGGCCCAGGCCATCGTTCTTGAACCGAAAGACGACCTCCGGTACGGCTATGTCTTATGGGCAGAGGCTCAGTCCGGCCTCTTGCTGAAGTCGAAGATGCTCGATGAGAAGGGCGAGGTGGTAGAGCAAATCTCGTTCAGCGAAGTGAAGATAGGCGGCGAAATCGAACGTCGGCTGCTTAAGAGCAGCTACCCGAAAGCGGAAGGCTGGAAGGTGGTCAATGCCCGTGGCAGCGAGGTGGCCAAGAGCGAGAGTGGCTGGGCCGTTCGTGCAGCTTTGCCAGGGTTTGCTCTGATCTCGGTGGTCATGCGCCCCTTGGGCAATGAACACGACAAGACGGTGCATATGGTTTATGGGGACGGCATGGCTTCGATTTCGCTTTTCATCGAGCCAGCCGGGGCTGGCGAAGAAGCCCAGGGGAATGAGATCAGTGCAAGTGGGGCGATCAATATCTACCGCCGGATGGCGGGAGGTCACCGGATTACCGCTCTGGGCGAGGTTCCGCTGAAGGCGTTGCGGCAGCTCGCAGACGGAGTCGAGCCCTCTAGTTGATATGGAAGTTGCTGGGCGGGTCGAGCGGGTAGCTGACGGTCTGGTCTGGGTGAGAGCGGCAACGAGCCACGGCTGTGGTCGTTGTGACGAGCCTGGGGGATGCGGAGCGGCAAGGATTACCGAGGTCTTCGGCAAGAAGAGCTCGGTTTTTGTTTTGGAGAACCGGATCGGTGCGGGGGTGGGAGACGAAGTGAGCCTTCAGGTGCAGGAAGGGGCGCCATTGAAGGCAGCCTTTTTGTCCTATGGCTTGAGTATTTTTCTGCTTTTGTCCGGAGGCGCTTTGGCCGGCCTACTTTACCCTGGGGATCTTGGGGTTGCATTGGGTGGGGCGAGCGGGCTGGCTTTGGCATTGGGAATGAATCGTTTTCTGGCCAGGCGTTTGCGCTGGGCTTCGGGGCTAGGCGTGCAGGTTCTTGCTCGTGGTATGAGATGCCCGCAGGGAGGGGTGCAGGACAAATGATGGGCTTTGTCTCACGGATAGTGGCGGTGGGCTTCGCGATGGCTCTTCCTTTGCTCGCGTTGGCGGCGGGCGTGACCCTGCCGGACTTCACCCAGTTGGTGGAGCGGCAGGGCAGGGCGGTGGTCAATATCAGCACGACGCAGACACGGGCGCCGTCGCAGGCCGGCGTGCCAGGGCTGGATGAGAACGACCCCATGTTCGATTTCTTCCGGCGCTTCATTCCGAGGCATCAGGACGGGCCCCGCCTGGATCCGGACAACCGCTCCCTGGGTTCCGGCTTCATCATCAGCGCGGATGGCTACATCCTGACCAATGCCCACGTAGTTGACGAGGCGGAAGAGATTCTTGTCCGCCTGGCGGATAAACGGGAGTTTCGCGCCACGGTGGTGGGGGCTGACCTGCGCAGCGATATCGCGCTGATCAAGATCGAGGCGGCGGCCTTACCACGGGTGGTGTTGGGCGACCCGGCGCGCCTCAAGGTCGGTGAGTGGGTGGTCGCGATCGGCTCGCCTTTCGGTTTCGACCAGACGGTGACGGCGGGAATTGTCAGCGCCAAGGGGCGCAGCCTGCCCGACGAAAACTTCGTCCCCTTCATCCAGACTGATGTTGCGATCAATCCAGGCAATTCCGGTGGCCCCTTGTTCAATCTCCAAGGCGAGGTGGTCGGCATCAATTCGCAGATATACAGTCGTACTGGCGGGTTCATGGGGCTTTCCTTCGCGATCCCGATTGATGTGGCGATGGATGTGCAGCAGCAACTGCGCAATGCGGGCAGGGTGCAGCGGGGGCGTATCGGTGTCGCCATCCAGGAGGTTTCCCGCGATCTTGCCGACAGTTTTGGCTTGAAGCGCGCAGCAGGGGCGTTGGTGAGCGCGGTGGAGCCAAGTGGGCCTGCGGCAAAAGCGGGCGTGGAGCAGGGCGACGTCATCGTCCGCTTCGATGGCAAGCCGGTGGACAATTCCAGCGATCTGCCGCGCATCGTCGCCTCCAGCCGGCCTGGCGCCAAGGTGCCGATGCAGGTGGTGCGCAGCGGCATGCAGCGGGATTTGATGGTGAGTGTGGGCGAGTGGCAGGACCCGGCCGCCGCGCGCAAGACGCCGACCAAGGGCCAGGCAGCTCCGAACCGGCTAGGCTTGGTCGTGCTGCCGCCCACGCCAGCCCAACGGAAGGAGATGGGTGAGCAGGAAGGGGTGGTGGTCGAGCGTGTCCAGGGCCCGGCGGCGAGAGCGGAGCTCCAGCAGGGCGACGTGGTAATGGCGATCGTGACGGCAGGCAAGCAATCCCGGCTGAAATCGGTGGACGAGTTCAATCGTCTCGTCAGCTCCCTCAAGGAAGGACAGCAGGTCACGCTGCTGGTTAGGCGCGGAGAAGCAGCATCCTATGTCGGCCTGAGGGCGGACAAGTGAACGCGGTCGCCACTTTTACCGTGCTGAGCCGCGAGTGGTGTCACCTATGCCATGAACTCGTCGATGAACTGGCGCCCATCGCCCATGAATTCGGCTGGACCGTTGCGGTTCTGGACGTGGACGCCGATCCCGAGCTTGAGGCGAAATGGGATGAAGCCGTGCCGGTGCTCCTTCACGGCGAGCGCGAGCTTTGCCGTTATCGGCTGGACGCAGAGGCCGTTCGTGCCTATTGCCGGGCTTTTCCGCTAGAATCTGCGCCCTGAGCAGCTAAACCAATTCGATCCGGGTGCCGTGAGGCACCCTTTTTGTTGTCGTATGCACCACATCCGAAACTTCTCCATCATCGCCCATATCGACCACGGTAAATCCACCTTGGCCGACCGGCTCATCCAGCATTGCGGCGGTCTCTCCGAACGGGAGATGGAGTCGCAGGTGCTGGACTCCATGGACCTCGAGCGCGAGCGCGGCATCACCATCAAGGCACAGACGGCCGCCTTGCACTACCGAGCCCGCGACGGGCAGGTCTACAACCTGAACCTGATCGACACTCCGGGGCATGTGGACTTCTCATACGAAGTCAGCCGCTCGCTGGCCGCCTGCGAGGGCGCGCTTTTGGTGGTCGATGCCTCCCAGGGCGTGGAAGCGCAGACGGTGGCCAATTGCTACACCGCGCTGGAGCAGGATGTGGAGGTCGTTCCGGTCCTGAACAAGATCGACCTGCCGGCCGCCGATCCGGAGAGCGCCCGCGGCGAGATCGAGGATGTGATCGGCGTCGACGCCTCTGAGGCCATCCTCTGCTCGGCCAAGACCGGCCTGGGCATCGAGGACGTGCTGGAAGCCATCGTTGCTCGCATACCCGCGCCGAAGGGAAGCGCAGAAGCACCGCTGAAGGCGCTGATCATCGACTCCTGGTTCGACAACTACGTCGGCGTCGTGATGCTGGTGCGGGTGGTGGACGGCCAGTTGCGTCCCAAGGACAAGATCCAGTTCATGTCCTCGGGGCTGCAATACCTGTGCGAACAGGTCGGGGTGTTCACGCCGAAGTCGGTCGGTCGCGAGCGGCTCTCGGCGGGTGAGGTCGGCTTCATCATCGCCGGCATCAAGGAACTCGAGGCGGCCAAGGTGGGCGACACCATTACGCTGGCGGGCAAGCCCGCTGCGGAGCCGCTGCCGGGTTTCAAGGAAATCAAGCCGCAGGTGTTCGCCGGCCTGTATCCAGTGGAGTCCAGCGAGTACGACCAGCTGCGGGATTCGCTGGAGAAGCTGCGCCTCAACGATGCCTCCCTGCAGTTCGAGCCGGAAGTCTCCCAGGCGCTGGGTTTCGGTTTCCGTTGCGGCTTCCTCGGCCTGCTGCACATGGACATCGTGCAGGAGCGGCTGGAGCGCGAGTTCGACATGGACCTCATCACCACGGCGCCTACCGTGGTCTACGAAGTCGTGCTCAACAGCGGCGAGACCATCCGGATCGAGAACCCGGCCAAGCTGCCGGATACCGGCAAGGTCGCCGAAATTCGAGAGCCCATCATCACCGCCACCATCTTCCTGCCCCAGGACTATGTCGGCCCGGTCATCACCCTGTGCAATCTGAAGCGCGGCGTGCAGGTGGACATGCGCTACCACGGCCGGCAAGTGCAGCTGATCTACGACCTGCCGATGAACGAAGTGGTCATGGACTTCTTCGACAAGCTGAAGTCGGTGTCGCGCGGCTATGCGTCGCTGGATTACGAGTTCAAGGAATACCGCACCGCCGATCTGGTCAAGCTGGACTTGCTGGTGGGTGGCGAGAAGGTGGATGCGCTGTCCGTGATCGTGCACAGGGCCAGCGCCCAATACCGCGGCCGCGAGCTGGCCTCCAAGCTGCGCGAACTCATTCCGCGCCAGATGTTCGACGTGGCTGTACAGGCTGCCATCGGCTCGCACATCGTCGCCCGGGAGACCATCAAGGCCCTGCGCAAGAATGTGCTGGCCAAGTGCTACGGCGGTGATATCACCCGCAAGAAGAAGCTGCTGGAGAAGCAGAAGGAAGGCAAGAAGCGGATGAAGCAGGTCGGCAACGTCGAGATCCCGCAAGAGGCCTTCCTGGCGGTTCTGCGAGTGGACGACAGCAAGTGACGTTCGCTTCGCCCCTGTTCAATAGTCGGCGCTTCCTGCGCCGGATGCCGGAGTTCCTGTGAATTTCGCTCTCATCCTTTTTGTGCTGCTGGTTCTGACCGGCCTGCTCTGGTTCGTCGACCGTTTCTTCGCCCGCAAGCGGCGGGGGCCGGGCGAGGTCGCGCCGTGGTGGGTGGAATACGGAGCCAGTTTCTTCCCGGTGATCCTGGTCGTGTTCGGGCTGCGCTCCTTCGTCGTGGAGCCCTTCAAAATTCCGTCCGGCTCGATGATTCCCACCCTGCTGGTTGGCGACTTCATCCTGGTGAGCAAGTGGACCTATGGCATCCGCCTGCCAGTGGTGAACAAGAAGATCATCGAAGTCGGCCAGCCGCAGCGTGGCGATGTGATGGTGTTCCGCTACCCGGTCGATCCCTCGCTGGATTACATCAAGCGGGTGGTGGGGCTGCCGGGTGACAAGGTGGAGTACATCGACAAGCAGCTGCGCATCAACGGCGAGAAGGTGGCGATGGAGCAGACGGACAACTACCTCCATCCGGACCGTCTCTACTTTTCGCCGCAATACGTCGAGAAGCTGGGCGAGGTCCGTCATTCCATCCTGATCGAGAAGGAAGCACCGGCTTTCGTCAGCCAGGTGATGAACTTTCCGTATCGTGAAAACTGTACCTATACTAGCGGCGGCGTAAGCTGCGTCGTCCCTCAGGGTCATTACTTCGTCATGGGCGACAACCGCGACGCCAGCAGCGACAGCCGGGTGTGGGGTTTCGTGCCTGATGCCAACATCGTCGGCAAGGCCTTCTTCATCTGGTTCAACTTCAACGACATGAAGCGCATCGGCAGCTTCCATTGAGGTACGCGTACATGAACCGGAGTTCGCAGCGGGGCCTTAGCCTGGTCAGCGTGCTGATCGTCGGCGCGCTCGCCGCCTTCGTACTGCTGATAGCCTTTCGCACGGTGCCGGCGGTCAACGAATATCTGGCGGTGCAGCGCATCGTCAAGATACTGGCTGCCGAGGGCGATAGCGGAACCTCGGCGATAGAACTGCGGCGCAGTTTCGACAAGCGCGGACAGATAGACGACATTTCCTCGGTGACCGGTGTAGACCTTGTTATCTCCAAGCCGGCGGGCAAGACCCTGATCGAGGTCGCCTATTCGAGGAAGGTGCCCGTGGTGGCCAACGTCAGCCTGCTGATCGACTTCAACGTCTCCAGTGACAGCCGCTAGCAGCCTGGCCCTCGCACGTCTGCAGGCGTCCCTGGGGTATGAGTTCAAGCAGGCGGGCCTGCTGCAGCAAGCCCTGACCCACCGCAGCTTCGGCCAGCCGAACAACGAACGCCTCGAGTTCCTGGGCGACAGCATCCTCAACTGCGTCACCTCCATCGCCCTCTACGAGCGCTTTCCCGCCTTGAAGGAGGGGGAGCTTTCCCGCTTGCGGGCCTCCTTGGTCCGGCAGGAGGCCCTGCATCGCATCGCGCAGGAGCTTGAACTCGGGCGCTGCCTGCGCTTGGGTGAAGGCGAGTTGAAGTCCGGCGGTGCCAGCAGGCCTTCCATTCTGGCGGATGCGCTGGAGGCGGTGTTCGCTGCCGTTTTCCTGGATGCGGATTTCGCCCAGGCCAAGCGGGTCATCGACCACCTCTACGTACCGCTGCTGAAGGAGGTCGATCCCAAGGCGCCGTCCAAGGATCCGAAGACGGCCTTGCAGGAGTGGCTGCAAGGGCGGAGGATTGCCCTGCCGGTCTACTCCATGGTGCAGGTCATCGGCGAGGCGCATGCGCAGGAATTCGAAGTTGCCTGCGAGATCGAAAAGCTGGGGGTGCGCACTACTGCGCGCGGCGCCAGCCGGCGGGCCGCCGAACAGCGTTCGGCAGAGCTCGCCCTTGCCCAGTTGAGGAACAAATGAATACCGATACCCAGCCCGCCGAGGCGGCGTTCCGCACCGGCTTCGTCGCCATCGTCGGGCGCCCGAATGTTGGCAAGTCCACGCTGCTCAACCGCCTGATCGGGCAAAAAATCAGCATCGTCTCCAGCAAGGCGCAGACGACGCGCCACCGTGTCACCGGCATCCTGACGGAAGAGAATGCCCAGTTCGTCTTCGTCGACACGCCGGGTTTCCAGACCCAGCACCGCAACGCGCTCAACCGTTCGATGAATCGCACGGTGTCGCAGGTGCTGTCCGATGTGGACCTGGTGTTCTTTGTCGTCGAGGCCGGGCGTTTCGGTGAGGACGACGCCAAGGTGCTTGAGGTGATGCCGGCGGATGCCAAGGTCATCCTCGTCATCAACAAGGTGGATCAGCTGAAGGACAAGGCAACGCTGCTGCCCTTCATCGACAAGCTGCGCCAGGAGCGGGATTTCGTCGAGATCGTGCCGCTGTCGGCCGAACGCGGCGCCAATGTACAGGCGCTGATCGGCGCGGCCACGCCCCTGCTGCCGGAAGGGGCGCCGATGTACGAGGAAGACGAGATCACCGACCGCAGCGAGCGTTTCCTCGCCTCCGAATTCCTGCGCGAGAAGCTCTTCCGCCTGCTGGGCGATGAGTTGCCGTACGGCATCGCGGTGGAGATCGAGAAGTTCGAAACCGAGGGGCGCCTGCGCCGCATCTACGCCGCGGTGATCGTGGACAAGGCCAGCCACAAGGGCATCGTCATCGGCAAGGGCGGCGAGAAGCTGAAGCGGATCTCCTCCGAAGCCCGGGTGGAATTGGAGAAGCTCTTCGACGGCAAGGTTTTCCTCGAAGTCTGGGTCAAGGTGAAGAGCGGCTGGGCCGACGACGAGCGCGCGCTCAAGAGCCTGGGCTACGACTGACCCGCCAGCGCCGTGGGGCAGAGACAGCGCATCGAGCAGCAGCCGGCATGGGTCCTGCACACCATGCCGTGGCGGGAAACCAGCCTCATCGTCGAGGTGTTTTCCCGCGACCATGGACGGGTGGCGCTGGCTGCGAAAGGGGCAAGGCGCCCCTTGTCCGCGTTGCGCGGCGTGCTGATGGCTTTCCAGCCACTGCTGATGGACTGGTCTGGCGGCGGCGAGGTGAAGACGCTGGTGCGCGCGGAATGGCAGGGCGGACAACCCTTGCTTGGCGGCCGGGCCTTGCTGTGCGGCTACTATCTGAATGAACTGCTGGTCAGGCTGGCTGCGCGGGAGGATCCCCATCCGGCGCTATTCAGCGCCTATGGCGAAGCGATAGCGGCGCTTGGCCGCAATGAAGCCCTGGTGGTTGTCCTCCGCCGTTTCGAGTTGGTACTGCTGCAGGAGCTGGGCTATGGCTTGGACCTCGGCAACGAGGCGGACAGTGGCGCGCCTGTCCAGGAGGGCGCGGACTACGTCTTCATGATCGAGCGCGGTCCGGTGCCGCTGGGAGAGATCGATCCGGCAGGCATGGGCGGGCTCGATATCGTCAGCGGGCGCACCCTGCTGGACCTTGCCGCGCGGGATTTTTCCCGCGCCGAGACCCTTGCGCAGGCCAAGCAGCTGCTACGGATGCTGATCAATCATTACCTCGGCGGGCAGCCGCTGCAGTCCCGCCGGGTACTCAAGGAGCTTCAGGAACTGTGATCGAACTCGGCGTAAATATCGACCACGTCGCCACCCTGCGGCAGGCCCGCCGTACCTGGGAGCCCGACCCGGCCTGGGCCGCGGTCGAGGCCCACCTGGGCGGAGCGGATGGCATCACCGTACATCTGCGCGAGGACAGGCGCCACATCCAGGATGAGGACGTGCGCCGCCTGCGCGGGCAGACCCAGGTCAAGCTGAACCTGGAGATGGCGGCCACCGACGAGATGGTCGGTATCGCCTGCGGTTTGAAGCCGGAGATGGCGATGCTGGTGCCGGAAGGCCGGCATGAGGTCACCACCGAGGGAGGGCTGGATGTGATGGCGCAGGAGGCGCGCCTGCGCGATGTGATTGCTCGTCTCGCAGACGCCGGCATCGTCACCAGCGTGTTCATCGACGCGGAGCCGGCGCAGGTGGAGGCCGCCGCCCGTATTGGTGCCCGGGTGTGCGAAATCCACACCGGCCCCTACGCACATGCCTTTCACCACGCCGGGCGGGACGCGGAGAGTCCGCAGGTGCTGGCCGAGGTGGAGAAGGTCCGGGCCGCGGGCGAGCTCATCCGTGGCCTGGGCATGCGCTTCAACGCCGGGCATGCCTTGAACTACTACAACGTGCAGCCGATTGCGGCATTGCCGGGGGTGCGCGAACTGCACATCGGCCACGCCATCGTCAGCCGTGCGGTCTTCATTGGCCTGCGCGAAGCAGTACGGGAGATGAAGGCGCTGATGCGGGAGGCGGCCCGGCCGTAAGTCATGATCCACGGCATCGGGACCGATATCGTCAAGGTGGAGCGTGTGCGGCAGTCCCTGGAGCGGCATGGCGAGCGTTTTGCCATGCGCATCCTCGCCGAGAGCGAGCGGGCGGCCTGGCAGGCAAGCAGCGATCAGGCCCGCCTGCTGGCGAAACGCTTCGCCGCCAAGGAGGCCTTCGGCAAGGCCTTGGGAACCGGCGTCGCGGTGCCCGCCACGCTACATGCGGTGGCGGTCGACCATGATGCGCTGGGCAAGCCGCTCTTCCGCTATGGCGAACAGCTTGCACGCCATATGGACGAGCACGGCCTGAGCGCTCACCTGAGCCTGAGTGATGAAGCCGAGTATGTGGTGGCCTTTGCGGTGATAGAGCAGAAATGAACTCCAGCACCGGTTCCAAAACCCGCCGCCTGCCGCGGGGTCCCTTGATGGCGGATGTCGCCGGCTTGACACTCACCGGCGCCGAGCGGCTGCGGCTGTGTCATCCCCTGGTCGGCGGCGTGATCCTGTTCGCCCGCAATTTCTCCGGCTCTGCCCAGCTGAAGGCGCTTACCGCCGAGATCCATGCCTTGCGCCGGCCGGCCTTGCCCATCGCGGTGGATCACGAAGGCGGCCGGGTGCAGCGCTTCAGAACGGACGAATTCACCCGGCTGCCGGCCATGCGTTCCCTTGGCGAGTTGTGGCGCGTGGATCGCGAGGCGGCGCTGGCAAGCGCTCAAGCTGCCGGTTACGTCCTGGCCACCGACCTGCTCGCCCATGGCGTCGATCTCAGTTTCGCCCCGGTCCTGGACCTGGATTACGGCATGAGCCGCGCCATCGGCAGCCGCGCCTTCCATCCTGACCCCGCGGTGACCACTGAACTGGCCAGCGCGGTGGCCAAGGGCATGGCGGCGGCGGGCATGGGTGCGGTGGGCAAGCATTTCCCCGGTCATGGTTTCGTCGAAGCGGACTCCCATCATGAGATTCCGGTCGACTCCCGCAGCTTCGAGACGCTCTGGGACGCGGATATGCTTCCGTATCGGGGCGGCTTGGGGACGCAGCTCACCGGAGTGATGCCGGCGCATGTGATCTATCCCGAGGTCGCTCCTGAGCCCGCCGGCTTCTCGCCTTACTGGCTGCAGGACGTCTTGCGCGAGCGCGTGGGCTTCGAGGGACTGGTGTTCAGCGATGATCTGAACATGGAAGGCGCCGCCTGGGCGGGCGACATCGTCGGCCGGGCGAACGCTGCCTGGCAGGCCGGCTGCGACATGTTGCTGGCGTGCAACCGGCCGGACGTGATGGACGATCTGCTGGCACGCTGGCAGCCGGCCCCGCGGCCTGAGGCGCTTGCCCGGATTGCTGCGCTGCCCTGTCCCGGCCTTGCTGCGCCCGATCAACGGGCGGAAGACGCCACCTATCGCGAGGCGTGTCAGCGGCTGGCGACGCTGGACCTGCTGGATGCCGGCCCCGGCATGACCGCGGGCTCCATCGGCGACCAGGCCGTCGGCTGAGTAGCCGCCGGCGCCGGACCCGCGATGAACGATCAACACAGCACGCCGCCCTTCGACGCACGCAGCTTCCTGAAAACGGTTCCGGAGGAACCGGGCGTCTATCGCATGATAGGCGCCGAGGACAAGGTGCTATACGTCGGCAAAGCGAAGAACCTGAAGCGGCGCGTCTCCAGCTACTTCCAGCGCACCCTGTCCAGCCCCCGCATCGCGATGATGGTCGCCCAGGTGCAGCGGGTGGACATCACCGCCACCCGCTCGGAAGCGGAAGCGCTGCTGCTGGAGAACAACCTCATCAAGAGCCTCGCGCCGCGCTACAACATCCTGTTCCGCGACGACAAGTCCTACCCTTACATCGAGCTGTCTGGCGACGAGTTTCCCCGCCTGGCCTACCACCGCGGTGCCTTCGCCCGCGGAGCCCGCTACTTTGGCCCCTTCCCGAACGCCTGGGCGGTGCGGGAGAGCATCCAGCTGCTGCAGAAAACCTTCCAGCTCAGGACTTGCGAGAACTCCGTGTTCCAGAACCGCTCGCGGCCCTGCCTGCTGCAGCAGATCAAGCGCTGCACCGGTCCCTGTGTCGGGCTGATCGAGAAGGAGGCCTACCTCGCCGATGTACGTCTCGCCGGCCGCTTCCTGGATGGTCAGGGCGGTGAGGTGATAGACGACCTCACGACGCGCATGCAGCGCGCCTCCGAGAACCTGGCTTTCGAAGAAGCCGCTGCTTGCCGCGACCAGATCCGCGTGCTGCAGGCCGTGCTTCACAGGCAGTTCGTCGATAGCCGCAAGGATGAAGATGTGGACGTGCTGGCTGCGGTCGAGGAAGACGGCCTGGTCTGCATCAATATCGCCATGGTGCGGGGCGGCCGCCATCTGGGTGACCGGCCGCAATTCCCCAGTGGGGCGGTGGTGTCGGGTGCGGAGGATGGTCTGCTCGCCTTCGTCGAGCAGCATTACGCGGAGCACCCGATGCCCGGCAAGATCCTCGTCAATCTGGGGCTGGAGCCGGTGCGGGAAACTTTGCTAGAGCTTTCGGAACGCCCGCCGGTTGCCAGCGCACCGCGCTTCGCCAGCGAACGCGCCTGGATGGAGATGGCGGAGAAGAATGCCCGTCTGGCCATACAGGCCAAGGCCCGCGATACCGGCAGGGCGGAGCAGCGCCTGGAAGCCCTGCGTGAGGCGCTGGATCTGGCTGATCCGCCGGTGCGCATCGAGTGTTTCGACATCAGCCACACCATGGGTGAAGCCACCGTTGCCTCCTGCGTAGTGTGCGAGGCGGGAGCGATGAAGCGCTCGGAATACCGCCGCTACAACATCACCGGAATCACGCCGGGCGACGATTTCGCCGCCATGCGCCAAGTGCTGGAGCGCCGCTATGGCAAGGTGGCGGCGGGGGAGGGGATCTGCCCGGATCTCATCCTGATCGACGGCGGCCGGGGGCAGGTCTCCGCCGCGCGAGCGATCCTGGCGGAAGTCGGTCTGGAGGCGATCGCCATGGTTGGCGTCGCCAAGGGTGAAGGGCGCAAGGCCGGCCTGGAGACGTTGGTGTTCCCGGATGAGCGCGAACCGCTGGCACTCGGCGGAGCGCACGCGGCCTTGCACCTGGTGCAGGAAATCCGCGACGAGGCTCACCGCTTCGCCATCACCGGCCATCGCGCCAAGCGCGGCAAGGCCCGCATCGGCTCCCGTCTGGAGGACATTCCTGGTGTCGGCCCGACCCGCCGGCGCAATCTGCTGGCCGCCTTCGGCGGGCTGGACGGCGTGAAAGCGGCGACGGTGGAGGATCTCTGCCGGGTGGAGGGCGTCAGCCGAAAGATGGCTGAGCAGATATACTCCGCGCTGCATTGAAGATAGCGACTCGCTTCGCGCCGCGCATGTCACTCAATATCCCCAATACTCTCACCTGGATGAGGATCGCCCTCATCCCCCTGTTCGTGGGCATCTTCTATCTGCCGGATGGCTGGTTGACGGTGCTGCAGCAGAACCAGCTGGCTACGCTGATCTTCATCATTGCCGCCATCACCGACTGGTTCGACGGCTACCTGGCCCGGGCGCTGGGCCAGACCTCCGCCTTCGGCGCCTTCCTCGATCCGGTGGCCGACAAGCTCATGGTGGCGGCTGCTCTGATCCTGCTGGTCCAGCTGGCGCGGGTGGATGCCATCATCGCGGTGGTCATCATCGGCCGCGAGATCACCATCTCCGCGTTGCGCGAGTGGATGGCCCGGATGGGGGAATCGTCCAGCGTGGCGGTGGCCTATGTCGGCAAACTGAAGACGGCCGCGCAGATGACAGCAATCCCGCTGCTGCTATACAATGCGCCCCTTCTGTCGATCGACCTTAGGTTTATCGGTGGAGTGCTGATCTACGTTGCGGCGGTCCTGACCCTCTGGTCCATGGGGTACTACCTGCATCGCGCAATGCCCCGATTGGCGCGCCACGGCGATAAATAAAAAGTTGACAGGTAAAAATGACTGTCTATAATGGCGGTCTTTCCCGAGCGGGAATAGCTCAGTTGGTAGAGCGCAACCTTGCCAAGGTTGAGGTCGCGAGTTCGAGACTCGTTTCCCGCTCCAAAGATTTGCGGATCAGACCCCGGTCTGGTCCAGAGGCTCCCGGACACGGGGACAGCCGTCCGAAACGGGTACGGCGCGATGGCAGAGTGGTTATGCAGCGGCCTGCAAAGCCGTGTACATCGGTTCGATTCCGGTTCGCGCCTCCAAGTAGAAAATGCGGGAATAGCTCAGTTGGTAGAGCGCAACCTTGCCAAGGTTGAGGTCGCGAGTTCGAGACTCGTTTCCCGCTCCAATTTGGATCTGCTGCTTTTACGAAGCTTGCAGGTCATCGAAAAAAGGAGCTTCGGCTCCTTTTTTCGTTTTTGCGCGTGCCTATCCCATAGGCCGCCAAGTTACGTCCTGCGGCCTCTTTCGAAGGGCACGGCGTTCTTCACCATGGCAAGGGCCAGCAAGTTCTTGCGTTGGCCCTCCAACTAGTCACTCTGCCATACCCATCCGGCCCTGCGACCTAACATCCTGCTGTCTTCCTCGCCCGGTCGCGGGTGTAGCGCAGCTGCGTCAATCTTGCGTCAACTGGGCCCTGAACTGCCGCCGCAACCCTTACACCATCGGGCTGGCGAGTGGCAGCCGTGCGAGAACGGTCTCGGCGGCGTCCCAATAGTCACGGTGGGCATGTACGCGGCCATCGTCGGTGAAGTGCAAGTGGCTGGCGCCGTCGATGGGGAGCTCGCGCGCCCTCAAGCGGAAATGGCAGTCTCAGGTGACGAAGTCCTGCGGGCCGGCCTGCTGGTGGTCGCGGATCTCCACCGCATCGCAGCGCCTGACCCAGGTCTCGCCACTGCGCTCCAGGCCCGCGGGAGAACGAAGCACGAAGAGGCGGCGCTGCGCCGGCGACAGGGTTTCCCCGGCCCTCGCTGGACCGGCGTCACGCTTGACGCCCGTGCGCCAAACGGCGACCTTTGGGTCATGCCCCTGCCGCGGTCCCGACTTTTCCTCCTCGCAATACTGCTGTTCGCGCTGCTCCTGCCGCCGGTGCAGACGCATGCCGATGAATCGCCGCCTGCGGTCCGCATCGGCGTGCTGGCCTTTCTCGGCGACGACGCTTCCGGACAGGCCTGGTTCCCGCTGCTGGACCATCTCCAGCACCGGCTGCCGGGCTACCGCTTCAGCCTGGTGCAACTGAACCACGATGGACTGGAGCGGGCGGTGACTGCCGGCGAACTGGAGTTCGTCATCACCAACCCGGGCCATTACGTGGAACTGGAGGCTCGCCATGGCGCCAGCCTAGTGCTGACACTGGATCGCGGCGATGCACCCGCCGCAGAACGTGCCCTCGGCTCGGTGGTGATCGCGCCGCGCCAGCGCGCAAGTCTGCGCGAGTTGCCCGACCTGCGCGGCCAACGCCTGGCGGTGGTGGGCAAGGAGGGCTTCGGCGGTTATCAGCTGGTGTGGCGGGAACTGCTGGCGGCCGGGCTGGAGCCGGAGCGGGACCTCGCTGGCTTGCTAACTCTCGGGCTGCCGATGGACCGGGTGCTGGCGGCGGTCGAGCGCGGCGATGCGGATGCCGGCGTCCTGCGCGCCTGCGTGCTGGAGCAGCAGCCCGACTGGCAGACGCGCTTCCGGGTCGTCGGCGCCCGCAGCGAGCCCGGTTTCCCCTGCGTTACCTCCACCCGGCTTTATCCCGACTGGCCTTTTGCCCGCCTGCGCGGCACACCGCCCGCGCTCGGCCGTGAGCTGGCGCTGGCGCTGCTGGCGATGGACCGCCAGCGCGACGGGCTGGCCTGGGCGGTACCGGCGGATTACCAGTCGGTGCATGCCTTGTTCCGGGAGCTGCAGATCGGGCCCTACAAGGATCTGCAACCGCCGACCGTGATGATGCTGGCCGAGCGCTACTGGCCCTGGGTGGCCGGTTTCGCCCTGCTGGTCGTGGCCTGGGTGCTGTACACCGTGCACGTGGAACGCCTGGTGGACACCCGCACGGCGGCGCTGCGTGCCGTCATCGAGGAACGCCAGCAACTGGCGGCCGACATGCGGGCCAGCCAGGAGCGGGCCGACCACCTCGCCCGCCTGTCGGTGCTCGGCGAACTCTCCGGCACCCTGGCGCACGAGTTGAACCAGCCGCTGGCGACCATCGCCAACTACGCGGGCAGCCTCATCCGCCGCCTGGATGGCCACCGCTTGACCGACGATGCGGTGCGTGAGGCTGCAGGCGAAATGGCCACCCAGGCCGAGCGGGCCGCCGACATCCTCGCCCGCATCCGCGGCTTCAGCCGCAAGCGCCGCATGCCGCGGGCGGCGGTTTCGCCGCGGGAGATGGTGGACGAGGCGGTTGCGCTATTCCGCGGCATGCTGGGCGGGGCTCCCCGCATCGACATCGCGAGCGCGCTGCCGCCGGGGCTGGCGGTGGAGATGGATGCGCTGCAGATCCAGCAGGTGCTGCTCAACCTACTGAAGAACGGCTACGACGCCAGCCGGAGCCTGCCGGCGGAACGGCAGGCGCTGGCACTACGCCTGGAGCAGGCGGACGATCTCTTGCTGATCACGGTGCGCGACCACGGCAGCGGCATGGACGACGAAACCCGCCGCCAGCTCTTCGAGCCCTTCTTCACCACCAAGCCGGAGGGCCTCGGCCTTGGCCTGGCCATTTGCCGCTCCATCGCCGAAGCCCATGGCGGCCACCTGACCGCCGCTCCCGCCGCGGACGGCTTTGGTTCCGAATTCACCCTCAGCCTGCCGCTGAACGCCAGCGGCCGTGATGCCCATGCCTGACATCGAATCCTGTCTGATCCACGTCGTGGACGATGACGCCGCGTTCCGGCGCTCCCTCGTCTTCCTGTTCGAATCGGTGGGCTGGACGGTCTGCCCGCATGCCTCCGCCGAGGCTTTTCTCGCCGCGCTGGAAGCCGCCGGGCCGGGAGCGCGCAATCCGCTGCAGCGGGAGGCCGCCTGCCTGGTGCTGGACATCCGCATGCCGATGATGAGCGGCCTGGAACTGCAGCGGACACTGCGGGCGCGGGGCTGCAGGCTGCCCATCGTCTTCCTCACCGGCCACGGCGACGTGGAGCTGGCGGTGCAGGCGATGAAGCTGGGCGCCTGCGACTTCATGGAGAAGCCGTTCAAGGACCAGGCCCTGCTCGACGCGGTGACCGCCGCGATCCGGCGCGGCGCCGCCGAGCGGGCCGAATCTTCCCGGCGCAGCAGCGCCTGCGAGGTGTTGGCCCGGCTGTCGCCGCGCGAGCGGGAGGTGGCCCAGCTCGTCGCCCGCGGCCTGCCGAACAAGCTGGTCGCGCGGGCGCTGGAGATCAGCGAGAAGACGGTGCATGTGCACCGCCAGCATGTGATGGAGAAGACCGGCACCAGCAGCGCGGCGGAGCTGGCCCGCCTCACGCTGCTGGCCGATCCGTCGGCGCTGGACTGAGAGCCGGCGGACCGCTGAGCCTCAGGCGCGCATCAGCCGCGCCGGCAAGCCCTGCCGCACCGCGGTGCCGGACACCGCGTCCACCCACAGCGCCTCGTTGCCCCGGCTGGGATCGCGCAGGCCGAGATCATTGAGGTTGATGCCGGCGGCCAGGTCCGCCCGCTGCGGCTGCTGCCGATCGCCGATGCGATGGGCGCGGGCGCCCAGTTCGCGGTGGCCGTAGCCGTGTTCCACCGCCAGCACGCCGCGCATCACGCCGTGGTGGACGATGACGGTGCAGGCCGCACTGCCGCCGGGCGTGAGGATGCGGGCGCGATCGCCGTTGGTCAGGCCGGCGGCGGCCGCATCCTCGGGATGGACGATCACCGGATTGTCCGGGTGCAGGCCGGTGACGCGGGTGGCGATGCTGTAGGAGTTCTGCAGCGCGGATTTGAAGCTGATGAGCTGCAGCGGCCACTCCGCTTCGGGGTGGTGCTGGCGCATCGGCGTGCCATCGAGAAAGGCCGGCGCCTGCCACTGGGCGCAGCCGGCGAAGCGCTGCCCCGTCAGGCTGTTGCGGGCGCCGGCGAGCTTGTCGTTCCAGATCCACAGCGGCGTCTTGAAGCGGTTGGCTTGCCACTCCGGCCGGGTTTCATCCTGTGCCTCGCCGGCGGCCTGGTAGCGGCCGCCGCGGGTGTAGAGCAGCGCCACCTTGCGCCATTCCTCCGGCGGTAGGGTTTGCTCCAACACCGGGCGCAGGCGGTCTACGCCGGAGAGGGCGAGGTCTTCGTCGCTGGCGTCGCCCACTGGCGCCTTGCCGGCGAAGGCGATGTTGGCGCCGCCGCGCAGATACCAGTCCTCGGCCCGCTCCAGCGGCAGGGGATTTCCGGCCATGTCGGCCAGGCCCTCCCGGCCGAAGCCGGGCAGCGCCATCGCCTTCGCCAGCGCGATGAAGAAGCTCTCCATGCTCACAGGCTGGCCATCGGCCGTCTTCGCCACGCGGGGTTCGACCACCGGCCAGCGCGCGGTGGTGGCCTTGGTCGGAATGCCGTTCCAGGGGGCCGCCCAGCCCCAACTCTCGTACATCAGCGCGTCCGGCACGATGTAGTCGGCAAAGGCGTTGCTCTCGTTGATCAGCGGATCGACCGAGATGAGCAGCGGCAGCTTCTTCGGGTCCGCCAGCTCCTGCTCCACCAGCGCGCGCAGGCCGGGGATGCCGTAAATCGGGTTGGCGCTCCACAGCACCAGTGCCTTCAGGCCGTAGGGATAGCCGCGCAGCATCGCCGGGAACCACTCGGTACCCAGGCCCGGCGCGTTGGGGAACCAGGCGTCGCGTGCGGGATAGGGCTGGCCTTCCGCCTTGCGGCGGGCGAACTCGGCGGATTTCTCGTAGGGCACGTTGCGCCCCAGCGGTGTGCCGGTGGGCTTGAGCTGGCCGGGAAAGCTGGCCAGCCGGTAGCGCGGGCCATCGGCGGCATCCTTGAAGCCGCCGCCGTTGGCGACGAAGCCGCCTTTCCAGTTGAGGTTGCCGATCAGCGCGTTGAGGGTCAGCAGCGAGTAGGTGTTGTAGAAGCCGTTGCCGCCCATCATGCCGCCGTGCGCGACCACGCTGGCCTTGCGGCCGTGACGGGTGAATTCGTCGGCGAGACCGGCGATGGTCTCTTCCGGGATACCGCAGATGGCGGCGCATTCGGCCACCGTCAGGCGCTGCGCCGATTCGCGCAGCAGCTCGAAGGCGGTCTTCAGCATCACCGCCTTGCCGGCCAGTTCGACCCGCATGCCGGCGGCCTGCAGCGGCGCCGCGCCGGCGAAGGTTTCCGCCGGCACGGCGCGGCCCTCGGCGTCCTGCACCAGGTAGGGATCGGCGTCCTTGTGGCGTTCCTCCTCCGCCACCGGCAGGCCGATATCCGAGCCGCGCAGGAAGAGGCCTTCGCGCGGGTGGCCGGGCTGGGCGATCACCAGCCAGGTGGCATTGGTGAAGGCCGGCTCGCCGGCAGCCTCCGCCGCGGCCAGGTTGGGATAGGCCAGACAGGCTTCGTTGACCCGGCCGTGGTCGAACATCCAGCGCATCATGCCCATTGCCAGCGCGCCGTCGGTGCTGGGTCGGATCGGCACCCAGCGGCCGCGCTCCGCCGCTGCGCGGTTGTCGGCATTGGTCAGCACCGGATCGACGACCACGTATTCCAGCCGGCCATCGCTGCGGCCCTTGGCCAGCTTGGTGCCGGTGATCTTGAACGGATTGCCGGCATTGCCGGGTGCGGTGCCGACGAAGATCACGAACTCGGCATTGGCGAGATCCGGCTTGGCATGCGGCATCTGCTTCATGTTGCCGAACAGGGCGCCGGAGCCGGAGCGGTAGGCACCGCCGCAATAGGAACCGTGGCCGACGTAATTGAGGGTGCCATAGGCCTGGTTCCAGAAGCGCCGGCCGAGGGCCTCGCGGCCGTCGTTCACGCTGGAGAGCAGGGCGACCTGGTTGACCCGCGGCCCCAGCTCGGGCGCGGCCGGGTCTATGGGCGTCTGCAGGTCGCGCAGCGCGGCGAGGCCTTCGACATGGCCTTCGCCGAACAGATCGCCGCCCTCCACCACTTCCTTCACCAGCTGCTCGAAGGAGATCGGCTGCCATTGGCCCCCGTTGCGCGGCCCGACCCGCTTCAGCGGTGTCAACACGCGAAAGGGCGAGGCCATCTGATCCATCGCCGCGTTGCCACGGCCGCAGGCGGTGGAGCGGCCGGCCAGGCCCTGGTCGCGGAAGCGGGAAAGGGCGACGAAGCTCTCCTTCACCGTCGCCTTCATCGGCAGGTGGGGATCGGTGGAGAGCGGGCTATAGGGATTGCCGCTGACGCGCAGGATGCGCCCGCTGCGCTTGTCCACCCGCACCCGCACGCCGCACAGGGTGGTGCAGCCCAGGCAGGCGGTGTAGCTCACCTGCTGGTCGGGATTCGGCCGCAGCTCGCCGCTGGCCGGATCGACCGTGTATTCGGGAGCGGCCGAGTGGCCATGCAGCCGGTCGCCGCCGTCCGGCTCTCCAAGCACGCCGTCCGCCATGCGGCCCAGCGTCTGGGAGAAACCGGCGGCGAAGGCGGCCAGGCCGCCGGCGGCCAGGATGTCGCGTCGATTGATGGTCATGATGTATCTCCTGTTCGTCCGGGTTCAGGCGCCAGCGCGGCGCGGCCCCTGCTCGCCCAGCCGGTGCAGCGGGAGCAGGGTGGTGAGCGCGATGTAGAGGAAGAGCCACAGCCCGGCGGTGCCGAGAATGCCCAGCCAGCCTTCGGGGCCCAGGGGCAGCTGGTAGCTGTAGTAACCGGCGCCGGTCTTGGGCAGCTCCTGGCCGCCGATGAAGATGGTCCAGCGCATCATCCAGGCCGAATGCAGCGCGAGCAGGCCGGTCAGCACGCCGCTCCCCGGCCGCTTCCAGGCCAGCACGCCGGTGGCCACCGTGGCGGCGATTGCCCACAGCGCGGTGAGCTGCCAGTTGGCGGAGGGGGCGACTTCGGCCAGCGCCTGGGCGTGGATGGGCGATATCCCGCTCAACCCCAGCAGCAGCCACAGCAGGCCGGTCAGCAGCACCGCCGCCTGGGCCCAGGCCAGCGCGCGGGCCAGTCGCAGGGTGGTGCCCGGCGTGCGCGAGCCGGCCGCGCGATTGAACAGCAGCGTGAGGCCGAGCCCGCCGGCCAGCGCGGTGATGAAGAACTGCAGCGGCAGCAGCGGCGTATGCCACAGCGGCCGCGAACGCACGACCATCACCTCCACCCCGGTATAGAGCGCCACCAGCAGCGCACCGGTGAAGGCCAGCAACGCTGCCGCCACCAAGCCGCGCGGGCACTCCAGCCCGCCATAGGCCAGCCAGCGGGCCAGGGGCGCGAACCGCCCGCCTTCAGCGGCATGGCGCGCGAGCAGCGGGCGGAAGGCCAGCCAGGCGTAAAGCAGCAGGCCGCCGAGGTACACCGGGATGAAGAAGGCGCCCCAGGACATCCAGGAGCTGGGGGTGAACCAGGCGTAGAAATGCCAGAAACGGCCCGGCTGGTGCAGGTCGGCCAGCAGCGCCACCGGTGCGCACAGTCCGCACACCAGGGCCGCCAGCAAGGCCATGCGGCCGGCCGCTTCCCAGCCCGGCCTGCGCCACACCAGCCCGGGCAGCGACACCAGGAAGGCGCCGTAGGACAGCCCGATGAGGAAGAAGTACTGCACCGCCCACGGCAGCCACGCGACTTCGCGGGCGACATTGACGATCTCGACGATATCCGCGTTCATCATGGTTCTCCTTGAGCCGCCTCAGCCGTGCGCCGCACGCGGCTTCCACAGCGTGCCTGTGCCGCTGACCTTGCCCTGGAAGCGCTCGTCCAGGCCGATGTAGAAGACCCGCGGCCGGGTGCCGTTCTCCGGCTTCAGCACCTTGAGCTCGGCCTGCGCCGCATCCAGCCGGCGCCGCAGCTCGCCGCCGGCGTCGTTGATGTCGCCGAAGATGCGTGCCCCGCCGACGCAGGTTTCCACGCAGGCCGGCAGCAGGCCGGCATCCAGCCGGTGGGCGCAGAAGGTGCACTTGTCGGCCTTGTTGGTGTGGTGGTTGATGAAGCGGGCGTCGTACGGGCAAGCCTGCACGCAGTAGGCACAGCCGACGCAGCGCTCGCCATCCACCTGTACCACCCCGTCGGCGCGCTTGAAGGTGGCGCCCACCGGGCACACCGGGATGCAGGGTGGCTCGTCACAGTGGTTGCACAGCCGCGGCAGCACATAGGTGCCGGCCGGCTGGGTGCCATCGCTCAGGCGCACGCTGTAGGTGGAGACCACGGTGCGGAAGCTGCCTTCCGGTACCGCGTTCTCCTGGATGCAGGACATGGTGCAGGCCTGGCAGCCGATGCACTTGCGCACGTCCACCAGCATTGCCCACTGGTGGTCGGCGGAGGCGCGCGCAGGCGCGGGTGCCATTGCCGCCGCGGCGGTGAGCACCGGGATACCGCGCAGGAAGCCGCGGCGGGAGGGGGAGGGG
>Ga0209699_100065_pt1 | contig 131776 bp, 121 predicted proteins | sample SynthPrep_1_END__FD_187204 | JGI IMG/M metagenome (GOLD analysis project Ga0209699, IMG submission 187204) | Synthetic microbial communities from Ohio, USA - SynthPrep_1_END_DS7_MetaG (SPAdes) (version 2) | ecosystem: Engineered > Bioreactor > Aerobic > Activated sludge | place: USA: Ohio...
CCCCCGCCCTGGCCAAGCCCACGCTGCAACGCCCCGCGCACGCCGGCAGACGCGCCATGCTGCGCAGCCTGGCGGTCCTGCTGGCGGCGGCGCCCCTGGGCTGGCTGGCATGGCGGCATCAGGCCTGGCGCAGCTGGTTGGCGGCCGATTACGTCACCGCCGTGGGCGAACGCCTGGACATCAAGCTGGAGGACGGCGCGCAAGTCGCGCTGAACACCGACACGGCGCTGGATGTGCGCTACGACGAACGGCAGCGGCTGCTGCGCCTGCGTCATGGCGAAATCCATATCGCGACCGCAACGGACGTACAGCGTCCGCCGCGCCCTTTCCTGGTGCAGAGCGATCACGGCCTGATGCTGGCGCTGGGAACGCGCTTCACCGTGCGCCAACTAGCGGATTACACGCTATTGGCCGTATACGAAGGAGCCGTACAGATCCACCCGGACGGCGCCAGCGTCAACCCCGGCTCCAACATCATCGAAGCCGGCCATCAGGTCCGGTTCGACCGCGACGGCCTGGGCCCCATCGACGCCGCGGACATCAACGCACTGGCTTGGCGCAAGGGACTGCTGGTGGCGGACGACATGCCCGTGCTGCAATGGGCGGACGAACTGATGCGCCATGGCCAGGACGTCATTGAGTGCGAAGCGTCGCTGCGGCCGCTGCGGGTATCTGGCGCCTTCCCCCTCGACGACTTGCCGCTTGCCGTCGGCATGCTGGCCCAGACTTACGGCCTGCGCATGCGACGCGACGGCGCGCGCATAGGCATCGGCCGCCAGGGGCGCTGATCGGAATCTCGTTCCTGATCGTCCTGCCATCGGCCGGGGATGCGCACAGCTTCCCGCTCCGCATCCCCATTGCACGCGCAGGCCGCTTTCCGGCGGTTCTCCAACGCCGTGCTTTTGCTTATTGATTTTTCCTCGCGACCTGCCACAATGAAATCAAGCATTTCATGTTGGCCGACAGTCCGTTCCTGGTCCCCGATCGCCACCGCGCGCCCTCTGCCGCGCGATTCAAGGAGCCCACGATGCCGCCCATACTCCTCTCCCAGTTCGCGTAGCGAGCCGCCTCCCCTTCTCGATGCAGTACACACGCTAACGATCCCTCGCGGCGGCAGACCGCCGTGCGGACTGACGCGCCCGCGTTGCTGCAGCAAGCCAGGCACAGGCTCGCGTACACGAACACGGCGCGCCGACGGGTTGCGGTTAATTTCCGCCGGCGGACGCCGTTAATGAAGTGAAGACAGACATAGCTATCCCCCTCCGTTCCCAGTCGCAAGGAGTTGCTGTCATGTCCAAGCTCCACTATCGCCTGTCCCTGCTTTTGCTGGGTGTCTCCAGCAGCATCCTTCCCGCAGCCCACGCCGCGGATGGAACCATCTACTTCCAGGGAGCCATCGTCGAGGCTGCGTCATGCACGCCGCAGATTCAATCCCGCAAAGCCATCGTCCGCCTGGAATGCGATGCCGAACGCGCCCTCGCCGCCGGCAAACCAGCAGACCGCTACCGTCTGGGCGCCAACCGCGTGAAGGTCGACGTGCAACCAGTTTCCCTCAAGGCGCGGCAGGCTGGGCAGAAGGATGCCCAGGGCTACATCGTCACCCTCGCCTATCTGTAGTTGTCAGCACCCGCAATCCGGCGGCCAACCGCAACGCCGGATTGCCTGCGCCTCACCCTTGCCCTAAAATGCGAAACAATCTTATTTGCATTTAGGCTGCGATCGTCAGCCCAGGGGAGAGGCCCATGGAGGCTGACAACTGCGATCCGCGCCAGCGCGTCGGCGCGCTGTACCGCGACCACCACGCCTGGCTGCAGCTCTGGCTGCGCCGGCGACTGGGCAATGTAGGCGACGCCGCCGATCTGGCGCACGACACCTTTGCCCGCATCCTCGATGCGCGCCTGCCCGCCGTCCTGCATGAACCTCGCGCCTACCTGACCACGGTGGCTCGCGGCATCCTGGTCAACTGGTACCAGCGCCGCGCACTTGAGCAAGCCTATCTGGAAGCGTTGGCTCAACTACCCGAAGATCAGGCGCCCTCGCCCGAGCGCCAATTGATCGTTCTGCAAACCCTGCACGAGATCGACGCCATGCTGGATGCCTTGCCGGCGCCCGTGCGGCGCGCATTCCTGCTGTCGCAGATCGAAGGCCTGACGTATGAAGCGATCGCCTGCAAGATCGGCGTGTCGCTCATCACGGTGAAGCGCTACATGGCACGCGCCTTCCGGCAATGCCTGGCCTGCATGGAGTGAATCGCCAATGAGCGCCGTGGAAAACCCCATCCTCGACGAAGCCGCCGAATGGCTGGTCGTCATGCACGCCGGCGCAGTATCCGCCGAGGACCGCCGCGCCTGGATGGACTGGCGCTCGCGCAGCGCCGCCCATGAACAGGCTTGGCTGCGCGCCGAACGGCTGCTGGGCACGCTGGGCGGCATGCCCGCCGCGCTGGCCATGCCCGCGCTGGACCGGCCGCGCTCACGCCGCGCGGCCCTGGCCAAGCTGGCCGCGCTGCTGGCGGTGGCGCCCGCCGCCTGGAGCGCGTGGCGTTGGTCCGAGACCGAGGGCTGGACCGCCGATATCCGCAGCGCCACCGGCGAACGCCGCAAGATCCGCCTGGACGACGGCACGCGCCTGACGCTGGACACGGCCTCCGCCATCGACGTGCGCTATGACGCCGGCCAACGCATTGTCCTGCTGCGCGCCGGAGAAATCTACATCGAGACTGCCGGCGACCCGCGTCCCTTCGAGGTGCACACGCGCGACGGCAGGCTGCGGGCATTGGGCACCCGTTTCTCGGTGCGCTTGCAGGATGGCGAAACCCGCCTCGCGGTGCAGGAAGGCGCGGTGCGCGTCGCCACGGAACACGACACCCTGGTCCTGAACGCCGGCCAGCAGACCGCCTTCTCGGCGCGCGGCATCGATGCCGCCGCCGCATTGGACCCGGCCACCCTCGCCTGGACGCGCGGCATGCTGTTGGCCGACGGCATGCCGCTGGCCGCATTGGTGGCCGAGCTGGCACGCTACCGCAAGGGCGTCACGCGCTGCGATCCCGCCGTTGCCGCGCTGCGCGTGTCCGGCGCCTTCCCGCTTTCAGACACCGACCGCTCGCTGGCGATGCTGGCCGCCACCTATCCGGTGACGGTCGCCTCGCGCCTGGGCGGCTACTGGATCACGGTAGGCCCGGCCTGAAGCCGGCGGGACGCAGACCGCGCCCCGCTCAGCCCATCACCACTTGTACGACACGTTGGCGATCACGCTGCGGCCCGCGCCCAGCAGGCAGGCATTGTTCAGGAAGCAGCCCGCGACGTAATACTTGTCCGTCAGGTTGCGCACATTGACCGACGCGCTCAACCCCCTCAAGGACGGATTGGCGCGGCCAAAGTCATAGCCCACCATGGCGTCCACCAGCGTGTAGGCCGGCACCTTGAACGTATTCTGCGCATCGCCAAAGGTGGAACCCGTGTAGCGCACCCCCGCGCCCAGCGTCAGGCCTTCCAGCGTGCCGCTGGACAAGGTGTAGTCGGTCCACAGGGACAAGAGATGCCTGGGCACGCGCACCGGCGCCTTGCCCTTGTTGCTCAGGCCCGCGAAATTGGGATTGTCCTTGGTCACTTCCACGTCGTTGTAGGTGTAAGAGGCAATCACATTCAGCCCGCGTACCGGACGCAGCACGCCCTCCAGCTCGAGGCCGCGCGACCTCACCTCCCCTTCCTGCACACTGAAGGACGTGTTCCGCGGATTGGTGGTCAGCACGTTCTGGCGCCGCAGGTCGAACGCCGCCAGCGTCACATAGCTGTCCGAGCCCGGCGCCTGGTACTTCACGCCCACTTCGTACTGCTTGGCCTTCTCGGGCTTGAACTGCGCGCCGTTGATGTCCGTTCCCGTCAGCGGCGAGAACGACTCGCTGTAGCTCACGTAGGGGAAAAACCCGCTCTCGAAGGCATAGCCCAGCCCGGCGCGGCCCGTGAAGTCCTCCGCTGCCGTGTCCGTGCGCACATCCCGCAACACATTGGTGGTGCGCTGGTTGACCCAGTCATAGCGCCCGGCCAGCGTCGCGACCCACTGGTCCAGCTTGACCTGGTCCTGCAAATACACGCCCAATTGGCGGCTGCTTTCATCGGTGCTCAGCAACGAGGTATAGCGCGACGTATCGATGCTGACCCGCACCGGATGGTAGATGTTGATCGGCGGCGCATTGCCCGTCTGCGTATCGGCAGTACGTTTGCTGTACTGATAGTCCAGCCCCACCAGCAAGGTATGGTCCAGCGCGCCGGTCGCGAACTTGCCCACCAGCCGGTTATCCACAGAGTACGTATCGCTGTCGTAATCGCGCAGCTGGTAATAGCGCGCGATGTCCGTGCCATTGATCACGCCGCTGTTGCGGAACAGCTGATCCTCGTAACCCTTGAAATGCCCATAGCGGAAATTCTGCTGGAACGTCCACGCGTCCGAGAACGCATGGCTCAGCTCATAGCCGATATTGGTGAGCTCGCCCTGCTCCTTGTCGAAGCCCGGCTGGTTCAGCGAGCGATGCCGCGGCACGCGGCCATTGGGGTTGGAACCGTCCAGCACCGAATACGGCAGGTTGCTGGTGAACAGGTTGCGGTTGCGCTGGTACGAGGCCAGCAGCGTCACCGAGGTGCGCGCGCTTGGCGCCCAGGTCAGGCTGGGGGCAACATACACGCGATCATCCGGCACGCCGTCGATGTTGCTGTCCGCGTTGCGGCCCAGGGCCACCAAGCGGTAAGCCAGCGTGCCTGGCTCATCGATCACATCGCCGATGTCCATCGAACCCTGGATCCGGTCATTGCTGCCCGTGGACAGCCCGACCTCGCGATGCGACTCGAACAAGGGACGCTTGGACACGAAATTGATGATGCCGCCCGGCGAACCTTGACCGTACATCACCGACGACGGCCCCTTCAGCACCTCGATGCGGTCCATGCCATAAGGTTCCGGCGCGAAGTAGCCGGTGTTGCTGTTGCGCAGGCCATCCGTATAGGCGTTGGTCGAAATCTGCTGGAAGCCGCGCACCATCAGCGTATTGTCGGTGGGGTTGTCCCCCGCCACGTTGGCGTAGACGCCCGCCGTGTAGCTCAGCGCGTCGCTGACGGTCTGCACGCCCTGCACCGTCATGCGCTCCTGCGTCACCACGGAAATCGACTGCGTCGTCTCCATCAAGGGCGTCGCCGTCTTGGTAGCGGAAGTGGCGTTGCCGACCAGATAGGGATTCGCGCCCGAATAGCCCGCCGCGCCCGTCACCGTGATCGTCGGCAGGGTCGCCGCGTCCGACACCGCCTTGCGCAGGGTGTAGCTGCCGTCGGCCCGCGCCACCATCTCCAGCCCGCTGCCTGCCAGCAGGCGCCGCGCCGCCTCGGCCCGGCTCCACTCGCCCGACACGCCCGGGCTTTGCAGGCCGTCGGTCCACGACGGCTCGAAGGCCAGCGAAATCCCCGACGCCAGCGCAAAGCTCGCCATGGTCTTGCCCAGCGGACCGGGCGGAATGTCATAGACCTGGCGGGCCTGGACGGTGGCGGGCGCCGCGACGCCCTGGCCTTGGGCCGCGCCTGCGGCCAGGGAGCCGGCCAACAAAGCCATGGAGATCGCGCGGCGGCGCCTGGTGGAGGGGAAACGCATGGAGAAAGCCTCTCGAACTGGGGTGGATACTTGCTATGCCAGTTGAGAAAGCAAAAGGTATCAGGGGATAGGAAAATATTTTTGGAATGCGGCTGGCGACGGCTCAGGCAACCAGCATCATGGTGCGCATCAAGCCGCGTTCAGCGCCTTGGCCAGTACCGTGAATACCCGCTCGTCCGTGGACTGGGCGACGTTGAACCGCAGAAAGTCTCCCGCAGCCAGCGACTGGCTGAACGCATTGCCAGGAGCCACCAACACGCCTTCCTTGAGACACAGCCGCGCGACGACGGCGGCATCCTTGCCCTCGGGCAGACGGCACCACAGGAACATCCCCGCCCGCGGCGTCAGCCAGGGCTTGATGCCCAGTTTCTGCAGCTTCGCGGCCGTCTTGTCCATTTGCTGCGCCAAACGCAGTCGGGTTGATTCCATGTGCCTGCGGTAGCCGCTCCCCGTCAGCGTCCTGAAGATGATGTCGGCCGCCAGGCGGCTGCTGCCAAAAGTCGTGGCGACCTTCAGGTCGGTCAGGCTTTCCACCCAGTCGGACCGCACCGCGATATATCCGCAGCGCACCGACGCCGACACCGTCTTCGAGAAGCTGCCGATGTGTATGACCCGCGACAGCCCGTCGAACGCGGCCAGGCGCGGCGCGGGCGTGTTCTCGAAGTCCGCGAAGATGTCGTCCTCGACGATCACCAGCTCGGAATCGTCCGCCAGCTTCAGCAGACGATGCGCGACCAAGGGCGACAGGGTGGCGCCCGTCGGATTGTGGATGCCCGAATTCGTGATGTAGAGCCGCGGAGAGTGCTCGCGCAACGCCACCTCGAACGCCCGCACATCCGGACCGTTCGGCGTATACGGCACTCCCACCGCCTTGACGCGATGCGCCTTCAACAGCGCATGGAAATTGAAGTAACAGGGATCGTCCACCAGCACCGTGTCCCCCGGTTCCAGCAGAAAGCGCAGGATCAGGTCGATGGACTGAGTCCCCGAATCGGTCAGCATGATCTGCTCGGGCCCGGCCTCTATCCCCATCCCCGCCATCCGCCGCGCCAGCAGCTGCCTCAAGGGCGCGTGGCCCAAGGGCGTTCCATACTCGGTCAGTTCCGCGGTCTCGGCCCGCGCCATGCCGCGCATGGCGCGCCGCAGCCCGTCCTCATACATCCAGCTGACCGGCAGCCAGCCGCAACCCGGCCGCAAGCTATCCGCGTCGGCCGCCAGCGACTGGCGCGATACCCACAGCGGATCGACTTCGCGGTCCAGCTTCGGCCCAATCTCGGTCAGCGCCAACGGCGCCACCTGCCCCGCCACGTAAAACCCCGAACCGGGACGCGACACCAGCACGCCCTCGGCCGCCAGCCGTTCGTAGGCCTCCACCACCGTGGACACCGACACGTCCAGCGCCTTGGCCTGCACTCTCACCGACGGCAGCCGGGCGCCGGGCAAGGCCGCGCGCGCCGCGATCCGCGCCTGGATCTCGCTCATGACCTTCTTGATGAGGGTGCCGTCACGCGCCATGGAATCCTCCGCTGTACTGGCTTTTAATACATAACAGTTCCGTAAAATTGTACTGGATTGTGCATGGACCACGCACAGCCGCCGTGCTGTACTGAAGCTCGGTATCAAGGAGCTTCAGATGCAAAAGGCCACTAGCGGCTGGGTCAACGGTTTTATCGGTGTCGTGATCTTTGCGGGATCCCTGCCCGCCACCAGAGTCGCCGTGGCGGACCTCGATCCCATCTTCCTGACCTGCGCGCGAGCCGCCATCGCAGGCCTGCTGGGCCTGGCCCTGCTGATGCTGCTGCGCCAACGTCGGCCTTCCCTGTCCGACACCCCCTCCCTGGCGCTGACTGCACTGGGCGTGGTCGTCGGCTTTCCCCTGCTGACGGCGCTGGCCTTGCAGCATGTGACCTCGGCCCACTCCATCGTCTTCCTCGGCCTGCTCCCGCTCAGCACCGCCATCTTCGCCGTGATACGCGGCGGCGAACGCCCGCGCCCGCCGTTCTGGATGTTCTCCATCGTCGGCGCCGCCTGCGTTGCGGGCTACGCCGCCTGGGGTGGCCTGGAAGCCTCGCCCACCGGCGACCTGCTCATGCTCGCCGCCATCATCGTCTGCGGCCTGGGCTACGCCGAAGGCGCCAAGCTCTCCCGCAAGCTGGGCGGCTGGCAAGTCATCAGTTGGGCGCTGGTGCTGTCCTTGCCCGTCATGCTGCCCATTGCGCTGCTGACCATGCCCGCCACGTTCGACAACGTCTCCACCTCAGCCTGGATAGGCCTGGCCTACGTGTCGCTGTTCAGCATGCTTATCGGATTCGTGTTCTGGTATCGCGGGCTGGCGCAGGGCGGGATTGCCGCTGTGGGGCAGTTGCAGCTGTTCCAGCCGTTCATGGGGCTGGGGTTGGCGGCGCTGCTGCTGCATGAAAATGTCAGCTGGACGATGCTGATCGTGACGCTGGCAGCGGTGGTTTGCGTGGCGGGTGCAAAGCGGTATGCGTAGGGTTGACAGGATTGGTGGCGTGAAACTGACGCCATATCCCAAGCGGGTTTAAAGCCAGTCCGCCAAAGCAAATCAAATTCCCAATATTGTGACCATGGCATTTCATCTGACCCACCGATACGGCGGCATGGAGCCCGGCGAAGCCGACTCAGATTTCCTCGCATTGCTCCGCGAACTGGAAACTCGACCAGAAGACACTGAGCATAGCTCCGTCGCTGTCACTCATGAGTCAGAGTGGTGTCTGTCTGTTTTGCGAGGTGGCTATGTCATATTCGAGAATCTCGAAACAGGAGGAGAACGACACATGGATGGTGTTCCCGCGAAGAAGATTCTCGAATTATGGCGCCATCTCGCTCAAGGAAATATCGAGGAGATTCAGAGGGAGCAATGGCTGCCGGGCTACTGACCCTGGCCGCTCTCGCTTGACCGCTTCTGGCCGGTAGCGGACTCATCTGGAGGCCCGCTACCGGCCCATTTCTTGCCATGGGCTATCCCCTGCGGGTGATGGAAGGGCTGCGGCGCCGGAGGCCGCAAGTATCTGGCTCGCCTAGTCCGCGTAGAAACTTCCCATGATTCCGTCCATGGCGGGCAAAGACCGTTTATACAGGGCCGCCGCTTGCTCGGCGGTTTGGCCGCTCGCGACGCAAGTCAGCATCCAAACGTGCGACGGTGTTAGGTGCATTCGGGTCTGCGCCACGTTGTACTTGAATACGGCATGGGTCCCATCGAATTTGTAGACGGCGCGTTGCGCGGCTTGGTTGGCGATGTTGACGCCACTGCGCTCCAGGAATTCAAGGGCTTCGCTGGAGGACTTCAACCAGTCGCGCCAAGTGGCTTCCGCCCAGAGCGGCGCGTGTTCTCCGGCATTCAATACCAAGCGACCGGCGGCGTCGATTAGATTGATCAGGCAATTGACGGGTTCGCCTTGCTCGTTGCTCGGCGCGAGAAGCCTGAGCGACATCGTCGAAGGCTGGGCCGGCGCTTCGCTCACCCGCCAACCGGTTGGAATCCACACGCCCTGCGCTCCGCTTGGGAATATATATAGGGTATGGCCCTCGCGTTCCTTTCCGGCCGCGGCGGACCCGCTGCTTGCGGACAAACCCAACTGGACGTGCACACTATCAAAAACCTTGGTGAAATCAGCCCGGCTGCTGCGGTAAACGGAGGAGACGGCGGCCGGATCCGGGGTTCGCGCTGCGCAGTTCACTTGCACGGCGCCGTCGGCGGACAAATAGCTTCGCTCTTCTATCTTTACGTGTCGCGGCGTATTGTCGTTCCATTTGCGCGCGCTCGCGGTCATCGACACTTGCTGCACTCGCATGCCGGAAGCCGACCATGCCTTGGTCTGCAAAATATCCACCGATTCAAAAGGGCCGTGGAAATGGCGCTTCCAATCCTCGGTGGACCATTGCGCCTTTTGCCGCATCTCCGGTGGCACGACGTTGCTGCCCTTTGTCCATGGCCGCGTATCGACAAGAATGGTGCATTGCGCCACGGCGCCATTGGGCAAGCGAGGCGCGAAGAACAGCGAAACCCAGAGTCCCGGCGCCGCCTCGCCTGCCGAAATGCTCTGCCACCCCGCCGGTTGCGTCAGCGTGACACGACCTTGGGCGATCTGGACGGATTCATCTGCCTTGGCCAAATGCGGGGCAGGCGTGCCGGGTGCATGCTGCGCCTGCAGCGGCGTAAGGCCGGCGGCGATTGAAACAAGGCAAGCCAACGGTGCACGCAAGAAACGCATGGATTTACTCAGTAGGGTGATTTCGAAGCGGAGGTTCGCCAATTTTGGAAGGGAACGACTGCGGGCGTAAATATAGCTCGGGAGCCAGCCCTTTGTCGGAAGGCGCTTTCCGTGTGCAATCAGTGATTGATGGCATTGACACATTTATTGCCCACCTCCAAAATTCGCGGCACCTAAGTCAACTTGTTCATATTCCAATGGCCAACTCGAAGTTGTTGCTGCTTTTTCTTGTTGGAGGTCTGTTGTCGGGATGTTCGTCCGTGAAGATCGTGAGTGATTATTCTGGCCCATCCGATGCAGTTTCTACCATTCGGTTTTCAAATCTGTCGGCACATGGAGTAGCAGCGGGCAAGTTTGTCGAATCACTCACCTGCGATGGGACTCAGTTCTTGCAAGGCGCCAACGCGCCGGCCGCCAGTATTGGCATTGCCATCGAAAACCGCGGGCGGCGTGAACGATACATTGGACTGCAACCGGGAGACCTGAGCACATTTACGGTGGAACGAGGAAAACCCCTCACTGTCTTTGGTTGGGCCATGACGGTCAGTTCGATAGAACTAGTAAATTGCAGGGTGCAGGTAACCTTCGTTCCAAAAGAACCGGAATATCAGGTCGCATTTAGAACAACGTCAGGATTGTCGAAATGTGGTTTCACGTTCGAGACGGCAGCCGGCGAACCCGCAGCTGGTGTAAGTCGGTCCTACGTTGCCGGCGGCGTTGCGGACGGCCCCTATTGCACGGCACTTAGCGAGGCCGAAAAGCGGCAACTAGGATTGTAGGCGTCGAGACGCTTCCATATACGGCTCCAGGGTGATGGCGGGCTAAGAAGCGTGAAGCTGACGCCATATCCCGGGCTGGTTTAACGCCAGCCCGCCAAACCAAACTGGCCGCCCTATCAGGGCGGCCAGTCCATTTTTCTTGGGCCGCCCTTAGTGGAGGGAGCATACGGGAGGACAACCTCCAATCAAAAACGCCCGCCAGAATTCAGGATGGAACTACGAGTGGCATTCACGTAAGTGATGACGGTTTTCGGCCCCTAGCGGACTCGCACCCGACAAAGGTTTACGACTGCGTCGCAACAGTAGCGGTCATACGAAATGCTCGCTTTCCATCCCATGACTATTGACGAGGCGCTTGGCGTCGCTCGGCATATGCTTTAAGTGATTGCATGGTTTGAGGAAGCCCCTCCCGAATCTGCTTGGCAACGCGTGGCCCGAAGAGAACCGCAAGGGCGCCAGAGAACCACACGCGATGAGCGACTTCCGAGCCGCCATCCACCGGCGAAACCGTGTGCTCGAAGTGCATGCGGAACAGTGGGATATAGCCCTCTACGGTGAACGATCGGCCCTCGGAGCGCTCTGTGACGACCATGGGCACGCCCATGCCCTTGCGGGGAACTATCCGGCCCCTTGTTCCAACTACGAATGGCCCGTTCAATTGGGCTTGCTTGGTGTCCGGGTCCCAAAGGTGCCATCGGTCGACTTCGCTCCAAATGTGGTCGATGACCCCGGGAGGCACTGCGATGTGGATGCGTTCTTCGATATGCATGAACGGGCTGACTCCTGACGATATTTATGTGGCAGCAATCATATGCTGCCAGTCTGCCAAGAATAAATGCGCGTATTGGCCGATAAGACACCATGCGGCAGGTATCGACCTTCGAAATCCCGGCCGTAGTCGCCAACGAGACCCTCTACGCTCCGACAGCCCGTTCCAGGGGCAGGGTAAAATTCGCCCCCCATGCGCTACTCCGACTTCGACCAACGCCTCGCCGCTCTCGGCGCCCTGCCCGTCCATCGTGGCCGGGTCATGCGCGTCTGGCTGCAAGGGCAAGCGCTCGACACCGGCACGCGACGGCGGAGCGCCGAGCACTTCCTGCCTCTCGCGCTGCGCGATGCCGTGCCTGCCTTGACCGCAGAGCTGGACGCCCTCGCCCGCGTCTGCTCCGAACACGCCGGCAACGACGGCTCGCGCTTGCTGGTCGAACTCGCCGACGGGCAGATGGTGGAAAGCGTGCTGTTGCCGCGCGATGGACTTTGCGTCTCGACCCAAGTCGGCTGCGCGGTCGGCTGCCGCTTCTGCATGACCGGCAAGAGCGGCCTGATCCGCCAGGTCACGAGCATGGAAATCCTAGCCCAAGTCGTGCTGGCGCGGCGTCTGCGCGCGGTGAAGAAAGTGGTCTTCATGGGCATGGGCGAACCGGCGCACAACCTCGACAACGTGCTCGAAGCCATCGACCTGCTCGGCACCGAAGGCAATATTGGCCACAAGAATCTCGTGTTCTCCACCGTGGGCGACCCGCGCGTGTTCGAAGCCCTGCCGCAACAGCGCGTCAAGCCCGCGCTGGCGCTGTCGCTGCACACGACCAAGGCCGAATTGCGCGCCCACCTGCTGCCACGCGCGCCGAAAATCACGCCGGAAGAACTGATCGAACTTGGCGAGAGATACGCTCGCGACACCGACTACCCGATCCAGTATCAATGGACGCTGCTCAAGGGCATCAACGACGGCGACGACGAACTCGATGCCGTCGTGCGTCTGCTCAAGGGCAAGTACGGCGTGCTCAACGTCATTCCCTTCAATAGCCTCGAAGGCGACGACTACCAGCGCCCCGATACCGAGCGCATCCGCGAGATCGTCGGCTCCCTGCAAAGCCGTGGCGTGCTGACCAAGGTGAGGAATAGCGCCGGGCAGGACGTGGACGGCGGCTGCGGCCAGTTGCGCGCTCGCGCCGTTGGCGCGGAGCAGGTGTTCGAACTGCGGCGCACGCGCATTGCAAAGCGGGAAGCTGCCTAGGCCAGGACTATTTACGCAATAAGACCAAATGAACGTAAGAGCATTATGCAGCGCTTCGCTAGTGGTGGTGGCACTAGCCCAAACATCACCATCCTTTGCGCAAAATATCAACGGGAAGAATCTCTTTACACAGCGATGTGCCATGTGCCACGGAGCAGATCTCAAAGCGACGGGACCTTTGGCCAAGAAAAGCAATCCCCCCACGCCTGATCTGACTACCGCCGCCTTCAAAAAGCGACTCAATGATTACCCGGGCGTTATTGTTTCGTCAGTAATACTTCGTCCAAATGGAGACTTGATTCCAAGAACTTTGCGGGAGAATGGCGTAAAGCTGGCGTCGCACGCTTGGACGGTGCAGGATTTCCGCGATCTGAATAAATACATGAGTGATGTAATTTCAAAAAGTCGATGATTTTTAGGCAAGAACCTTTTTGCCTGTCGACTGAAAAGACAATCTATTGCCGTGCTCCGGGGCGAGCAATCGAACATTCAATTCGTTGAACCCGCCACAATGCTCCTCATGCACAATCTCAGTGTTTCGCACCAGGATCTCTAAAACAATGACCGCACTTCCCCGCACTGGCCTGGAAATCAGGCGACTGACCCCGGCTGAATGGAGCCACGCATACCCTGTCATCGCGCAACTCCGCTCTCTTGACGAGGCAGAGTTCCTCGAGCGGGCCCGCCGGCAATCATTTTCGGGCTATGAGCTGGCGGCCGCCTTCCGTGACGGGAAGATCATTGGCGTGATAGGCATGAGACCCGTCCATACGCTGGCGCGTGGGGCGCACCTGCATGTCGATGACCTCGTTGTGGATGCGGCGGTGCGCGGAAGCGGCGCAGGCCGCGCCTTGATGGAATATGCCGAGAAAGACGCGCGTGCCCGCGGCATGACCGCGGTGTTTCTTGATGCGCGCCCCGATGCCGTACCGTTCTATGAGCGAGAGAAATACCTGCTGCATCCCGCGCCATCAATGAAAAAGGTTCTGGCGCCCTGACGGCAAGCCCGTCGACCCCGAGGTCAACGTGGATCGCCTACGCCGTCGACCATGAATTTCCAGACGGATAGGCCGCCTCAGCGCGCTCAGGCCTCCAACTGCACATGCTCAATGCGGTCCCGCCCATTGTTCTTGGCCGCATATAGCTGTTGGTCCACGGCTCTTATGAAACCGGCACGGTCCGCCTGCCCGCCAGGCATCATCGTGCCTGCTCCGATGCTGACAGTAACGCGCCTGCCGTGCGGTGACAACGCATGCACGATAGCCTTCTTCTGGAGCAATCGCTGGCAGCGTTCAGCGACCTTTCGCGCGACTTCGGCATCGGCTTCGGGCAGCAGCACGACAAACTCTTCCCCCCCGTATCGCGCAACCAGATCGCGCGGGCCGTCCAGCGCCAAACTCAAGGTCTGGGCAATATCCACCAGGCACTGGTCGCCCTGGGTGTGACCATATAAATCGTTGTACTGCTTGAAAAAATCGACGTCGAACAACAATACGGACAGGGGTTGGCGTTCGCTGCGCGCGCGCTCCCACTCCAATTCAAAGCCAGTATCGAAGCGGCGTCGGTTGGCAATATTGGTCAAGCCATCCTTGAAGGACAGGACCTCCAATTCCTTTTGCAGGCTCAACAGCTTTTCCTCGGTCTTCTTGCGTTCGGTGATGTCGAACATGAAGCCGATCAGCGCTTGAACTTCGCCACTGTCATTGCGCACGACGTGTACAACATCGCGAATCCATACGTAACCGTTGTCCTTGGTCAGCGCCCGGTAGTCCGCCTCGTGGTCGACGCCAGCCTGGGACTGGCTGACGCAGAAATTCACCACATACTCACGATCCTCTGGATGCATGCGCATGGCCCAGTCCTCCACGCTCACCCAGCTTTCAGCGTTCCAGCCCAGCAACGCCTCGATCTGGGGGCCGATATAGGCGAACTTCATCGTGGCCCAATCGATCTTCCAAGGAATCGCCTTGGTCGACTCCAGCAGGGTTCTGTACACCGCGCTGTCATCAAGAAGCGTGCTTTCGCCGGACATGCCCAATCCATCCTCGAGCCAAATGAACGGGCCACTTTAGCCTGAATCCGTCGGCTGCGGTGGTTTGCGCGGCGGGCGCCAAGAGGGACGCGTCATGAAAGGCCACACTTGGCGGCCTTTCATGAATCGTTCAAGGCGCCAACACCTCGATAATCCGGCGACCGATGTATCCCGCATGCGTCTCGAGCGCAAAGTGCCCGGTATCCAACAACTCAACCTGCGCGTCCGGATTGTCCCGCTTGAACGCCTCGGCGCCGGGCGGAATGAAGAACGGATCGTGGCGCCCCCAGATGGCGAGCGTCGGCACTTTCGCCGCGCGGAAAAACGCCTGGAATTCCGGATACCGCTTCAGGTTGTTGGCGTAGTCCAGAAACAGATCGAGTTGGATTTCCTTGTTGCCCGGCCGTTCAAGCAGCGCGGCATCGAGCGTGTAGCTTTCCGGAGCCACGTCGTCCGGATTGGCGACGCCATGCACGTACTGCCACTTCGTTCCCTCCAGATTCAGCACGGCATCCGCGATGACCTGCCGGTTGGCGGCAGTCGGCTCTGCCCAGTAGGCGCGGACTGGCGCCCAGGCATCCCCCAGACCCTCGAGATACGCGTTGCCATTCTGCGAGACCAGGCCGGTCACCCGCTCAGGGTGGGCCAGCGCCAGGCGCAGCCCGGTGGGTGCCCCGTAGTCGAAAACGTACATCGCATAGCGTTCGAGACCCAGCGCATCGACGAACGCGCCGAGCGACACGGCCAGGTCGTCAAACGTGTACCGGTAACGGCGCCCCTCGGGCACTTCGGTGAAGCCGAAGCCGGGCAGGTCCGGGGCAATCACGTGAAAGCGCGTCGCCAGAATCGGGATCAGATTGCGGAATTGATGCGAGGAACTGGGAAAACCGTGCAGAAGCAGCAGCACGGGCGCGTCGGGATCGCCCGCCACGCGATAGAAAAAATTCAGACCGTCGGCTTGCAAGCGACGCGTTTGGATCTGGTTTTCAGGGATGCTGGACATGACGATCTCCGGGTTCAAGGACTGGATCAATGGCCAAATTCCTACTGGCTGTGGAAGCCATTCTTCTTCGTTTTGAGTAACCTGTCAATTTACTTTTTACTGGTTACCAAAATAGATGAAAGCTATGACCGGGAGAGGTGCATCCAAAAAAATCCGGCCAGAGCGGCCGGACGGATGGGCGAAGCAGAACTCAGGAGGCCGCGTCCTGGGCTTCTCTCTGGCGAAAGGCCGCCACTTTGTGGCGGTTGCCGCACAGCGCCATGCTGCACCACCTCCGGCGATGGGATCGCGTGCGGTCATAGAACCAGAGGGAACAGATCGGGCTCTCGCATTTGCGCACCAGGTCGAAATCCCCATGCACGAGCAAATCGGCGGCCGCCTCCGCGGCGGGAAGCAGCCATTGACCAGGCGTAGCCGCCTCATAGCGGCGCGCCAGGCCGGGCGCACCCGCCACAATGGCCACCTCGAGGTGGCTGCCGCCGGCTGCGAGCGCCTGGTTGAGCGCATTGAGCTTGAGCGGCAATCCCCCCTTTCTTTGCGCGACCAACGCGCGCACGGTCTCGCGCAAGGCTCGCGCGGATTCGAGCAGGCCCCTGGGCGCCTTGCGCTGGGCGGGCGCAAAGCCCGAAGCTTGCAGCCAGGCCCGCACGTCGTCGTCCGATTGCAGACGGTCGCGAGGGCCGTCGTCGGATTGTTCGATGGTGTTGATCAGATCCAGGGCGGCGTGGTCGCCCAGCAGGCGGAATTCGGGCGTTGGGGTGGTGGTCATGGTTATCTCCGCCCTCAATGTAACCACTAAGTTATTGGCTATCAAGTTACGAAAGGCTGCACCATGCCAGCCCTCGCGCGACACCCGCTCCCCGCAAGATCCACACCGTAAACTGACATGCCAAGGCTCCGTTGGAAAGCCGCATGTCCTTCATCCCGTTTTCGATCCCTCGCCCTGCCCCCGCGCAGACCTGGCGCGTCATGCACAGTCGCCAGCGCTCGCAATTCCCAGGCCCGGATGAACGCATCGTGTTCCACGACGCCCCGCCGGATGAGACCCTCCTGGCCTCGATCGAAGCCGCGCATCTATGGACGCCTCATGGCGACCCGCTGCGCGAGCTGCCCGAACTCATCGCCCGGTTGCCATCGCTGGTGCATCTGTCCGTCGGTCCCGGCGCCGTCTCAAGCAGCGTCCTGACAGGATTGCGCGCAGACATGCTCCCGGCCAGCCTGCGCCATCTCTCCCTCCATCCCGAACCCGGCACCCACACCTGGCAGGCCGGCCCGCTGCCCAGGCTGGAAGCGCTGACAATAGAAGCGACGTTGCGGTTCGATCCGGAAGACTTCCCGGCATTGATATCGCTGTCGATGGTTCCAGACCGGCGCGGCACGCTGCTGGACCGCGCCTTGAGCCTGCCGCTCAAGGAGCTGAACCTTTGGAACGTGCCGTTCGATTCGTCGATATTCGATCGCATCGCGGGACTACCGCTGCTGTCGCTGGGCCTGCTGGCGGGACGCGGCTTGAAGACACTGTCCGGTATCGAACAACTGGCCGGATTGCGCTCCTTGCGGCTGAAGAACCAGACTGCGCTGGAGGCGATAGGTCCTGTCGCCACACTTGAGGGCCTGGAGCGGCTGGATATTCAGTACTGCAAGCGGATTGCGGACATCGGCGTGCTGAACCAACTGCCCCGATTGCAGGAGCTGACGCTGGTCGGCTGCGGCGATGTGGGATTGGGCGAGTTGGCGCAAACCTTGAATGCGCGCTTGCGGCGCGTGAACATCGCGGCAACGCGATAGCCATGGCGGGCCTGATGAGCATCCTGCACGAACGTTTCCTGGACTTTCTTGGCGCGCGTGGCTGGACGGTACTGCGCACGGAGCCCGGCTCCGCCCCCATGGCTGCGCCCGCTGGCAGCACTGAACACGCGGCGTTCCTGTCCTTGTGCACACAATTGGGCAGCGGGGACGACACGCGCTGGTTCCTCTGCGCGGCCGACTATGCGGGAACCACCCGCAGCGCCTTTGGATGGGATGCCTTTCACGGCATGAGCCTGGAAGCCGCCGTGAGCGATGCCGACAGGCAGGAGGTCGAGGCCTTCTGGGCGCGCCACGTACCGATCTTCATGAGCGTGGACGGAGACTACGAATTTCTCGCCATCGACAGGAGATCCGGTCAGGTCGTGCATGGCGTCGAACCGGATTTCGAGGTGGTCAGCGAGGTGGCGAGCGGCCTTGATGACCTGTTCGAGCAGATGCTGGCGGACGGCCAGGCGGCTGCGCTGCTGGGCTGACAGTTCCGGTATATTCAGCCGATTCCACCCCTTGGAACCCAGGCCCTCTGATGCTTCGCTCACCGTTCCGTATGCATTGCAACGTCCGCACCGCGCTTACGCTGGCCGTCCTGTCCCTGTCGGCCGCCCCGGTCTGCGCCACGCCCCGCACCGTCTACACCGGAACCCTGCAAGGCGCCGGCGACATCGTGCTGGAACTGGACACCGAGGCAGCGGCCGACGGCACATTGACCGGCCGCTACTTCTACGCCAGGCACGGCGTGGACATCCCCCTGCAAGGCACGGCCAAGGAACTCTTCGAACCGAAACCCTACGTAGAGGGCACGTCGGCGTCCAAGCCAGCGGTTCAAGCCGCGACCTGGCAGGGCACGCGCGACGCCAACGGCTACCGTGGTCTCTGGACCGACACGGGCACCGGCAAGCAGCGCCGCTTCGATCTGAAACAGGTTGCCCAGTACGACACGGCGCAGCTGGAAAATGACCGCAAGCAGGCTCGCGCCAACCAAGTCAATCTCGGCGATATCGACGTCCAGGCGGGCATCGACGCTGCCCGCGCGCCCTACGAGACGTTGAAGCTGGCCGGACACGCCCGGCCCGTGGGCAAGGACATCGGCGACAGCGCTGTGGCCTACCGCATGTGGCAAGACCCGCGCACCAAGTTCGTTTACCCGCGGCTGAGCCGGCATCCTGATGCGCAGGTCCTGCAGCACACGAACCATCTGCTGGAACAGCGCCATTGGCAGAAGAGCCTGGGCGCGCTTGATTGCATGGCGTCGGCCTACACCAGCAGCAATCCCGGCGCCGGCACGCTGGGCGGGTTCGATGAAGAGGACGTAAAAGTCACCTGGCTGTCGCGCGCGTTGATGACGGTGACCGAATCGGGCAGCCTGGACTGCGGCGGGGCGCATCCCTACAACCATTTCGAGCCCTACACCTACGATCTGCTGCGCGGCGAGTACCTGGACTGGAATCGCGTGTTCGACGCGTATGCGCCGGGCAAGCGCAGCTTTGGCGGGGAAAAGAGTGCTGCCCTGCTCGGGCTGGTGCAACAGGCCGTCAAGGCGGGAGCGGCAGCCCAGCAGTCCGAGGACCGCCCCAATCTGGAAGACTGCGCGGACCTCTGGCCCGACTATCTGGCGCTGGGCGTCCAGGCGCCCGGCGCGCTAAGCCTGTCCGTGTCCGGAGTCGGACACTCGGCAGGCGTTTGCCTGGGCACGCATGCCAGCGTGCCGTTCAAGACCTTGGCGCCCTATCTGAAACCGGGCGGACAGGCGTATCTGGCTTCCGACTGAGCGGGACGGAGGCTCGTACGCTTGCACAGCCTCGGATCAAACAGGGCTTGACCTCCCTACTTGAGCCGCGGGACCGGAAGTGAACCGCGCGGACACCGTCCGAATCATAGGCACGCGGACGACGGAAAGGCAATCCAGCCTGCGTCCTAGCCCACGGCAACGAACGGGCAACGCGCTACCATCTTCGCCTTCACGCAACCGATAGGATTCCGCGCCATGGCACTGCACTGCTCATCATTCATCGCGACCAGCCTGGACGGCTACATCTCCCGCGAGGATGGCAGCCTGGACTGGCTGGACAGCGCCAACCAGACCGTGCCCGCCGGCGAGGACTGCGGCTATGGCGCGTACATGAAGACCGTGGATGCGTTGGTGATGGGCCGCGCCACGTTCGAGAAGGTCGCCTCGTTTCCGGAATGGCCCTACGGCAGCATGCCGGTCTACGTGCTGAGCCGCAGCATGGCCAGCCTGCCAGCGAGCGCGCCCGCTTCGGTACGGCTGCACGGCGGCTCGCTGGGGGAATTGCTGGAACGCGCCGGCGCGGACGGCTGCAAGAGCCTGTACATCGACGGCGGCAAGACGGTGCAGTCCTTTATCCAGGCTGGCTTGCTGAGCGACATCACCATCACGGTGATCCCCGCGCTGATCGGCGGCGGGCGCCGCCTGTTCGGCGAATTGGCGGCGGACGTCGCCCTGCGGCACGCAGCGACCGTGGCCTATCCTTTCGGCTTCGTTCAAAGCCGCTACGCGCTGGTATACGGCGCGTAGTCGGCGATGTCCGCCAGCGGCCAGTATTCGCCTACCAGCCGTTCCCGCGGGAACGAGGTGATGTCGGCAGTGCTCAAGCCCACGCTATCGACAGAGATGATCTGCGCCGCAAGCCGGCGATAGCCCGCGCGGAAATGGTTGGCGCCCTTGATGGCGATCAGCTTGTACGCGGTCACGTCGATGCCGTGCAGGAAGAATGGCTCCTCGTCGTAGATCTGTTCGGCGCGCGAGGCGACGATCACGTCCACGCCCTGGATGACCAGGCGGCACATGGCGCCGAGGTCGAAGCGCACGCCTTCGAACATCGAGCCCGCGCGATTGACGAAGCGGCCGTCGGTGATGGCTTTTACATAGGCCTGTACCCGCAGCGGCTGACCCTGGAAGCGGCCCTGCTTGGCGCCCAGGGACACGCTGATGGTCGCACCGACGCCAGCCTGGCGGGCCTGCTCGACGACAGACGCATCGTTGATGGAAGCGAAGCAGCAGGTTCCGGGTGCGGGTTTGGCGTCCAGAACGGCGCGCAACAGGTAGGTGCCGTCGCCGGGCGTACCGCCGCCGGGGTTGTCAGCATACTCGTTGACGACGATCGGCCCGCGCGCGGCGGACAACGCCATGGCGACGCCCAGGTCCGGACTCGGCAACGACGGCCGGAACGCATCCCGGTGCGCCCAGATCCATTGCGCGACTTCGTCCGCGCAGCGCTCGGCCAGCGCCTGGTCGCCCGCGGTAGTGCAGACCACGGCCGGACACGGCGCCGCGATATCCGCGTAGGGAAAGCCGTGGAACCAAGAACAGTCGATGACACCCGGCAGCGCCGCCAGCTTGGCGCATACGGCATTGACCTCGGCGGGAATAAAGCCTTCCTGCGTCGTGACGATGTAGGGCAGCATGGGCAGGCTGCGCATGACGGTTACCGGCTTGAGCTGGCCGCCGATAATCTCGAGCAACAGCGCCACCGCCTTGACTGCGCGGTCGTGAAAGTCGGTATGCGGATACAGCTTGCAAGGCAAGGTCAGATCGCACGCCCGCCGCATGGCCTCGGTCATGTTGCCATGCAGGTCATAGACGGCGGCGATGGGAACATCGGCGCCAACCAGCCGGCGGACCGCCAGGCACAGATCCCCTTCGATGTCCTCGATGCCGTCGGCGACGCCAGCGCCGTGCAGCGCCAGCAGCACTCCGTCGACCGGCAAGGCTGCGTGGATGCCGTCCAGGATTCTGCGCTTCATGTCGGCATAGGCCTGGGCCTCGATCGTGCCCGAGGGCGTGGCCTGGCCGACGAAGGTGTAGATCGGTTCGGCGCCCGTCTGCCTGGCGCCTTCGATGAAGCCGCCGACCTGGTGATTCGATTTGTCGAAGGCTTGTAGTATCTCGTCCCTGCCGTATTGCTCGAATGCGCGCAACGGCGTCTGGCCGGCGACCTCGGCGGCATAGGTATTGGTTTCATGGATCAGGCCGGCGACGGCGAGTCGCGGCGCAGTGGCTTTGGTGTTTGCCATGGCGTGTCCCTTGCCTTCAGCGATTGACTTTCTTGGGGTCGAAGCTCAGCGCGATCATGGCGCTGACCAGGAGCGAACCCGCGATGATGTAGATGGCAGGCGCGGTGCTGTGATAGATGTCGCGGATCCAGCCGATCAGGTAGGGGCTGACGAAGCCGCCCAGATTGGCCAGGCTGTTGATGATGCCGATCGACGCAGCTGCGGTGGCCCCGCCCAGGAAGGCGGTGGGCAGCGTCCACATGATGGGAGAGAAGCTGATGATGCCGGCGGCGGCCACCGACAATGAGATGACGGCCAGCGTCAGGTTGGTGCCCGCGGACACGCTTGCGACCAGTCCCGCCGCGCCCAGCACCAGGATGAAGACCAGATGCCAGCGGCGTTCCCGACGCAGGTCCGAGCTGCGCCCGACCAGGATCATGGCCACCATCGCGACCAGATAGGGAATGGCGCTCAGCAGACCGATGCGCAAGCCGCCCTCGGCGCCCGCGTCCTTGATCAGCGTGGGCAGATAGAAGCCCAGCGTGTACAGCGCCATCATCGCCGGAAAGGTCATGGCGACGATCTTCCAGATGCGCGCGTCGCGCAGCGCCTGCAGCAGAGGCATGTGCTCGCGGCCCGCGTTGTCCGCGGCGATGTCGCGCTCGATCAGCTTGCGCTGTTCCTGCGTGAGCCAGGCGGCATCCTGGACGCGGTTGGTCAGGATCAGCAGCACCCCGACGGCCAACGGAATGGTGGGCAGCGCTTCCAGCACGAACAGCCATTGCCAGCCGGGGTGTCCGCCGACCAGATGGAATCGCTCCATGATCCAACCCGACAGCGGGTTGCCGATCAGGCCCGCCACCGGGATGCCGGCCTGGAAGATGGCCGTCATTCTGGCGCGGCGGCGGTTGGGAAACCAGTAGGTCAGATAGAGGATCACGCCCGGGTAGAACCCGGCCTCGGCCACGCCCAGCAGAAAGCGCACCGTGTAGAACTGCCAGGGCGCGGTGACGAAGGCCATGATGCCCGACAGGATGCCCCAGGAAATCATGATCCGCGCGATCCACAGGCGCGCGCCGACGCGGTGCATGATCAGGTTGCTGGGCACCTCGAACAACATGTAGCCGATGAAGAACAATCCCGCGCCCAGGCCATAGGCGGCCTCGCTGAACTGCAGGTCGGTCAGCATGTTCAGCTTGGCGATGCCGATGTTGATGCGGTCCAGGTACGCGACCACATAGCAGAGCATCAGAAAGGGAATGAACCGCAGCGCGACCTTTCTGTAGGTCGCGTCTTCAAAGACTTGCTGGTCCGGGCGCGCTGCGCGCCCGGCGGGGATGGTTGCACTTCCGCTCACGGGTTTTCTCCTTGGTATTTAGTTTTTAGTGGCGCGGCTTATGCCGCGCGACGCTGGCTGAGTTGCCTGGCGTGGTCCTGGAAGCCGCGCAGCGCTTCGGGGGGCACCAGCGATCCGCCGGTGGCCCAGATGACGTGCGTCGCTGCGGTCATGTCGATGCCCTGCGCATACGCGCGTCCCGCGGCTGAACCGTCCAGCCAGCCCGGCCCCGAGACAGCGGCGGCGGCCGAGGGTTCGACCTCGACACCCAAGGTCTCTTTCAGCGCGAGCAGGTTCAGGTAGAGCTCGTCATCCGACACGGTGAAGATGCCCCCAAGCTGCGGCCTCATCAGCGATGCCACCAGTTCGGATGCCTGCCCGACGGCCAGGCCGTCGGCTTCGGTGCGGTTGTCCAGGCCCACGTCGTACACCGACACGGGCGTGTCCGCTCCCGATGCCAGCTGCACCAGAAAGCACGGCGACGCGACGGGCTCGGCGAAGAAGCAATGCACATGGGGGCCGAACAGGGCCTTCAAGCCATGGCTGATGCCGCCGGGCGCGCCGCCGACGCCGCAGGGGATGTACACGAACAGAGGGTGTGCCGCGTCGACCACGCGCCCCGCCTCGGCCAATTGCCGCGCCAGTCCGCGGGCCGCGGCGGCATAGCCGAAGAGCAGCAGCTCGGACTGCTCGTCGTCGACGAAGTGGCTGCGGGGCGCGGCCAGCGCCTGCGCCCGCCCGGCCGCGACGGCCTCGGCGTAGTCGCCGGCATGTTCCACCACGCGCACGCCGCGCTTGCGCAGCCGGTCCTTCTTCCATTCCTTCGCATCGGCGGACATGTGGACGACGGCATCGAATCCCAGCGCGGCCGCCATGACGCCGATGCTCATGCCCAGGTTGCCGGTGCTACCCACGGTCACGGCATACTGGCCGAATAGCGCGCGGGCCTGCGGCGTCGCCAGGATGCGCCTGTCTGTCGCCGCGTCCGTTAGCAGGCCGTGCTCAAGCGCGATCGATTCGGCAATGGCCAGCACCTCATGAAAGCCGCCACGCGCCTTGATGGACCCGGCCACGGGCAGTTCGTCATCACGCTTGAGATACCAGTTGCCGGACGCGGCACCAGCGCCCAGCACCTGCTGCAGCGGCCTGGCGGGCATCAGCCGGGACTCGATATGTCCGCCCGACGTGGCAAGCTCGGGAAACAGCGCGGCCAACAGCGGCGCACAACGCACCAGGCGGTTTTGCGCTTCGTCGATCAGGGTCAGGGACGGCGCGGATCCGGGCAACGGCCCGCCCCTAGCGGGGTTGAGCCATAGCAAAGGCTTTCTTGATTGAAGATTTTCTAATAGCTGGGGATCGAAATTTGCGGTCATCATGGACTTGCGGGTTGATAGTTCGGCGCAAATCGTAGATTCCGTGGGCATGCAAGAATAGCGATCATTTCTAACTCAGCCATTAGCTAGACTTATGCCAGCCCATTTCGACTCGACGCTCCTGGGCGCCCTGCGCTGTTTTGACATGGCCGGCCGCCATCTCAGCTTCACCCGGGCGGCGGCGGCCATGAGCCTCACGCAAAGCGCGGTGAGCCAGCAGATCCGGCAGTTGGAAGACCGCCTGGGCTATCTGTTGTTCGTGCGCCAGCAGCGCGGGCTGAAGTTCACGCCCAAGGGCGAGTCGCTGTACACGACGGTCAGCCGCGCGCTGGGCGACATCCAGCAGGAAATCGAGCGGCTGGGCTTGCCGGCGTCAGCGCTGCAGGTCAATTGCCTGCCCTCGTTCGCGCTGCAGTGGCTGATGCCGCGCCTGACGGAATTCCATCGTTTGCAGCCGGACGTGTCGGTGCGGCTGAAGGCGGAGTTCCAGCTGCTGGACCGCAAGCTGATGGAGGAAGAAGACATAGACATCGCCATCCGTTACGACCCGGCTCACTACAGCCATTTGCAGGCGGACGCCTTGCTGGACGAGTATCTGCTGGTGGTCGCAACGCCCGAATACCTGGCCGCGCACCCGGCGTTTCGCGCGGGCAAGTCGCTCGATGGCGTCGAGTTCCTGCACGATGCATCGCCCTGGGTCGGGGCCGCGGAGTTCATCGAATGGCGCACCTGGATGCAAGCGCACCGGCCGGGCTGGATCCGTCATCTGGAGGGGCCGCAGTTCAATCTGGCCAGCCTGGCCATCGGCGCCGCGCTGAATCACCAAGGCGTGGCGATCGGGCGCAGCGCCATGGTCCACGACGAGATCCGCAGCGGGCGGCTGGTCGACGTGTTCGGCAAGCACGCGCCCGCGCCGGCGCGCTATGTGCTGCTGTCGCGCCGGCCTGAAGAGCGCCGCACCCGGATCTTTTCCGAATGGCTGAAGTCCGAGTGCCGCAACTTCGACAGCGCGCGTTCCGCGTTGATCGGATGCGCGCGCGGGTAGCGTTGCGCTCAGAACCTATACGCTACGCCTGCGCTGAATGACCTGCCGTTGCCAGGCAGGAAGATCGGCATGGCGGGCGTGGCCGTATTGCGGATGGCATAGCTGCTGGCATAGGTCTTGTCCGTCAGGTTGTCAGCCTGCACGTATCCGCTCCAATGCGCATCGTGCTCGTATGCGACCTTGAAACCCAGCAATGCATAGGCGTTCTGCTGCGTGCCCGGCGCATTGGCGTGGTTGGTCTCGGTGTCGCTCATCAGCCAGCGCAGATTGGGGCCGAAACGCCAGCCGCCCAGGCGGTACATCACCTCCGCGCTGAGCAAGTGGCGCGGTACGCCAGCGATGCGGTTGCCCTGGTATTCGCCGCTGCGGAAGCGGAAATCACTGAGGGTATAGGCGATGCGGTAATCGAACACCCCCTCGCCGGGCGAGGGCAGACTGCCGTTGATGCCGGCTTCGATACCCTGGTGGCGGGTGCGTCCGGCGTAGTTGTAGGTGCCTGCCGGCGTACCGTTGGCGTTGGTGACGGACATCAGTTCGTCTTCGACGTTGCTGCGGTACAGGGACACGGTCCAGTTCAGATCCCGGCCGGCGACATTGAACGTGCCGTCTCCGCCGACTTCATAGGTCAGCGCGCGCTGCAGGTCGAGCTTGCTCATGGAGGTGACCGCGGTGGCGGGATTCATGGGCGCGGGCACTTCGCCGTTGACGATTTCCCAAAACGTGGGGGCTTCGTTGCTGCGGCTGACGTTGGCGTACCAACGCTGGGTGGCGGCAGGCTGCCAGATGATGCCCAGACGCGGCGTGGCGTAGTTCCAGTCCTGGTCCAGGGTCTTGCCGCTATTGCGTTCGCGGGCGTCGCGCACGGCCTGGGTGTACTTCAGGTCGCCGACCAGGCTCAGTTGCTCGGTCACATGCCAATCCAGGCCGACCAGCGCGCTGCGGTTTTCGGCCTTGAGGTCATAGGCGCCGAACCGTTGCAGGCGGCGGCCATCGGCGGGGCGTATGGCGTAGAGATCGCGGTCCATGTCGCTGCGCTGCCAGTCGAGCGCGACGCGATAGTCCACGCTGCCAGCCTTGCCAGCCAATTGCCAAACCAGGCCGTAGGTATCGCCATCCGTCACGTTGGCGACCTGCGGATTGGTGAAGTCATCGTTGGTGCGCTGCCAATAGATGCCTGCGGTCTGGTTGAGCGCGTCCGTGCCCCAGTAGCTGCGGTTGGCGATGCGGAACTGGCTGGTGTCGCGATGCGGATCGCGCTTGTAGACGTTGTTGGCCAGGTCTTGCGGCGTATTGCCATCGCCCAGCACGCTGCGCGGGTCCTGGTACATGCGCGCCTTGGGCACGGGTTGGGGGATGTCGAACTTGAGGTCCGTGTAGGACAAGTAAGTACGGTTCTCGAAGGTGCCGCGGCGAAAGCCCAGGTTGCCCTGGAAGCTCGAGCGTTCGGACGAGGAATGGTGACGGTAGCCGTCGGACTTGTCATAGCCGAAGCTGAAGCGGCCATCCAGGCGCTCGTCCTCGAAGCCCTTGGATAGCGTGAGATTGCGGGTGCCGAAGCTGCCGCTGCCCAGGCGGATGACATCGCTCTGGGTTCCGGTCAGGGACTGGAAGTCGACCTCCCCGCCCAGCGTGGTCGCGCCGGGCGACAGCGCGTTGGCGCCGCGCCGCACGGTGACCAGGCCGGCGTTGCGCGGTTCGAGCAGGCTGATGATGAAGGAGCCGTCGGCGTCATTGAGCGGCAGGCTGTCCTGCATCAGCAGGATGCCGCGGCTCAAGGGGTTGCTCTGGATGCCCGAACCGCGGATGTTCAGACGCGGCTGATCCAGTCCGCCGAAGAATTCCTGCACGATGACGCCGGGCTGGTAGTCCAGCGCGTCGCGCAGCGTGATCAGGCGCACTTCCTGCTGCGGCTGGGCCAGATTGGTGCCGCCGGGCACGGTCTGCAATTCGGCCTGGGCCTGCTGCGGGCCGGGATCGAGGGCGCGGGTCAGGGATTGGCCGGACACGACCACGGGCGCCAGCGAGGGCACGGCCTGGCTGGCCGGGGCCACGCGCAGCTGGCCGGCTTCCTGGGCTAGGGCCGTGGACAGGCCGAGGGCGCTGAGAGTGAGGCTGGACGCCAGTTGGCGCAGGACGGGGGACGTCATGGGAATGCTTCCGCGTAGAGCTGAATGGGCTGGGTTACCAGGACAGATGGAACATGGCTTTGGCCAGCAAGACGATGCCGACCATGTGACAGAAGACGCTGATGTGCACGCGCCTGCGCAGCGCGCTGTGCAAACGCTGGCGCCGCGCCAGCGTCATGGCCGTGATCACGTGGACCAGCACGCTGGCGGCGAGCGCGATCTTGATCGACAGCAGCAGGCCGAAGGACGAACTGCCGGGGCTGGCAAGCGCGCCGCGGTACTGCCAGGCCATGCTCAGGCCAGCCAGGTACAACACCGCCACCGCCCAGGGCACCACGGCGCGCACGCGCGGGCCGAGCTGGCCGCCCAGTGCGCGGCGCACGTCCGCGGGCAGGCGCTTTTGCACGGGCTCCAGGAACAGCACCTCGAAGGTCACGGTGCCGACGAAGACGAAGGCAGCGAACAGGTGCAGAACGAGCAGAAAGGGATAGGTATTCATGGAAAGTCCGCTATCGGAAAACAGGAAATCGAGTGGCTCGCATTTTCGAGTGGCTCGCATGTTCGAGTGGCTCGCATGCATCAGGGCTGCCCGCCGGCGGCCAGCAGTAGTTCGCGCAGGCGTTCCGCATCGGTTTTGGGCGTGGCGCCCGGCGGGCCGTTGCCGGAACACTCCGCCGGCCCCTCCAATGCGATGGGCGTGACGCGCCCCCGATGCACCATGACGCAACGGTCGACCAGCCCCAGCAGTTCCGCGGGGTCGTGGCTGATGCACAGCAAGGCCGCGCCGCTGCGGGCCAGTTCCTCGCCGCAGCAGGCAGCGAGCTGGCCGCGCAAGGCCGGGTCCAGCGCGCTGAAGGGCTCGTCCAGCATCAGCAGGTCAGGCGCCAGCGCCAGGGCGCGGGCCAGCGCGACGCGCTGTGCCATGCCGCCGGACAGCTCGCCGGGCCAGGACTGCATGGCGGCGTCCAGCCCCACGCGGCCCAGCCATTGCGCGGCCAGGGCGCGAGCCTGGGCAGGCGTATTTCCGGCCGCGCGCAGCGGCAAGGCGACGTTGTCCAGCGCGTGGCGCCATGGCAGCAGCCGAGGCTCTTGGAACATCAGCACGGGATGCCGGAAGCCGTTGCGCAGCGCGCCGCCGCTGGGGCGGGCCAAGCCGGCGGCCAGGCGCAACAGACTGCTCTTGCCCGCGCCGCTGGGGCCGATCAGCCCCAGCCGTTCGCCCGGGCGCAGCCGCAGGTTCACGTCCTGCAACACGGTCTGCGCGCCGTAGCGCAGCGACAGGGATTGCATCTCAAGCATGGCTGGGCTCCATCCAGCGGCCCAGCCGGCGCTGCAAGGGTTGCAGGAAGGCGAACTCCAGCAAGGCCACCAGGCCCAGGATCAGCAGGACCCAGGCGAACAGTTCGGCGGTGTCGAACGTGCTGCGGGCGTTGGCCAGCGCGTAGCCCACGCCATTCTCCGCGCCCAGCACTTCAGCCATCACCACCAGCCGCACGCCACCGCAGGCGGCGATCAGCAGCGCCGCCAGCAGCGGCGCGCTGAGCGCCGGCAGATACAGATGGCGCAGGCGCAGCCAGGGGCCGTAGCGGTAGACGTGGGTCATCTCGATCAGTTTGCGGTCCACGTGCAGCATGCCCTTGACCGTGTTGACGTACATGCCGGGCGCCATCATCAGCGTCGTAATGAAGATCACCATGGGTGAGCCCAAGCCGAACCACAGCATGGCCAGCACCACGACGACCACCGGCGGCATGGCCATCAGCAGCCAGCGCAGCGGTTCGATCAAGCCGCGCAGGCGCGCGCTATGTCCGGCCAGCACGCCCAGCGCGAAGCCGATGGAAGCGCCTGCCAGCACCCCTGCGCCGATACGCATCAGACTGACGCCCGCGTTGGCGAAGAATTGCGGGCTGCGCACCAGCGGACCGATCGCGCGCAGCGCTTCCCAAGGCGTGGCCATGAGCAGCGGACCGAGCTGGCGCGCAGCCACATGCCAGGCCAGCAAAAGCAGCAGCACGCCGGCTGCGCTCCAGGCGCGCGAGGTCCTCGCCGAGGCTCCCACGAAAGGACCTTTGGAATGCTTGCTCATCAGGCCGGCCCTCATGGTCCGTAGAAGCCGGCGGGCGGCAAGGCGCCCCCGATGGCTTGCGGGAAACGGCCAGCCAGCAAGCGATACAGCGCCTCGATCTCGGGACGCGCGTCGCGGGCGCTGCGGCTTTGCAGGCGCGTGCCGCGAATGGCGGTCTCGATGGCCGCCAGGGGCAGATGCGGCAGGTGCTCGCGCACCAGCGCGGCGCAGTCGGCAGGATGCTCGGCACACCAGCGCGCGGAGGCGGCGTAGGCCTGGTCCACGGCGCGGCACAGTGCCGCGTCGCCCGCCACGCCCGCCACGCCCGCCGCGGCCATAACGCCGGCCTGCGGCAGCGTGGGTTGCGCGGGAAAGGCGGCGCTCCAGGCCTGCTCCAGGCTTTGGCCGCGATGCAGCGCCGGCGCCCCGGCGGTCTGTTCAGCTCGCCACAACAGCAGCGAAGCCATGGGCTCGACCAGCAGCGCCTGCCCTGCCTGGCCATTGAGCATCAGTGCGATGGCATCCTGTCCGTCGCGGGTACGGCGCAAGGCAACAGGAGCCAGGCCCCGCGCGGCATGCGCCTCCAGCAGGGTATCCAGCAGCACGGCGGGCAGATCGCGCTGAAATGGCACCACCAGTTCGCGGCCAGCCAGATCGTCGAAGGTCCGAACCGCCGGATCGCGGCTGACCAGCCACAGGATGCCCCATACGGAGATGTTCAACAGGCGCACAGGCATGCCGCGGTTGTGCAGCAAGGCCGGCAGCGTGCAGGGAGCGGCGCTGAAATCCAGATCCCCGCTCACCAGCAGCGTGCGCAACTGGTCCGGCGTCTGCCACAGGCGGAAGCGCAACTGCCCGGCGTGTTCCGCCAGCGCGCCGGTGGCCGCCATGTGCATCAGGGGATAGCTGACCACGGCGCCGGGGCCTGCCAGTGTCAAGACGGCGCGGCGCTCCGGCGGCGCCGCGCGCAGGGCCCCCGCCGCGGGCAGCAGGGCCGCTCCCAGGGCCGCCGCGCAGAAGCGGCGGCGCATGTGCAAGTCGTTCATTGAGTTTCAAATAAGAATTGTTATCGTTTAAGATTCTCCCATTCACACTGAAAGACCCAGAATGACAAATATCAATCTGGCCGGCGCGGCGGTGGCCGCCCTGCTGGCAAGGCATCCGCTGCTGCAAGGCTTGCCGCCGGGCGTGGCCCAGGAAGTCGCGGTCGACCTGCTGCGCGGCGCCAGCCCGCTACGGGCCGAGGCGGGGCAGATCCTGTTCAGCGAAGGCGACGAGGCCTCCAGCTACGTGCTGATAGAAAGCGGCCAGGCCGAGGTCATGCGCTACAGCTACAACGGCGATGAACGCGTGTTCCGTGTGTTCGAGCCGGGCCAGTTGATGGCGGAGGCGGCCATGTTCATGCCTCACGGCCGCTACCCCATGCAGGCTCGCGCCCGCAGCGCGCTGCAGGGCTGGCGCCTGTGCCGCCGCCAGTTGCACGATGCTTGCCGCCGCTGCCCGGAGCTGGCGCTCAAGCTGCTGGCCGCGCTCAGCAAGAGCCTGTACGACCAGGTCAACAAAGTGGACTGGATGACTTCCAGTTCAGCGCCCGAGCGGCTGGCGAATTACCTCATGGGCCTGCACGAACGCCAGGGCGCGGCGCTGACGCTGCCGCTGAACCAGCGCCAGCTTGCCGCTCACCTGGGCATCCGCGCCGAAACCTTGAGCCGCCTGCTCAACGACTGGCAGACGCAGGGCTACATCAGCGGCAAGCGTTGCCAATGGGCGGTGCACGATCCAGCGCATCTGGCCAGGCTCGCGACGATGGCGAAGCGGCCGTTCTGACAGCGAGGCCGTGCCCACGCCACACGCTGGCCAGGAATGATCCCACTCTGGGCGCCAATGACTTTTGTCATCGGAGCAACGCCGGTGAGCGTCGGACAATGCAGGCAGATCCTCTCCCCCGCTCCCATGTCCGAATCCGCCTCTCCCCTTGCGCCTGTCCCGGCGGCTCCCCCGATCACGGAAGCAGACATCCGGCAACTGGTGCACCGCTTCTATGCGCAAGTGCGCCAGGATGAAACCCTCGGTCCGATATTCGATTCCCGCGTGTCGGACTGGGACCACCACCTGGACCTGCTGTGCGATTTCTGGTCGGCGCTGCTGTTGGGCACGCGCCGCTTCAAGGGCGCACCGATTCCCGCCCATGCGCGCATCCCGGATCTTTCCTGGCCGCTGTTCCAGCGCTGGCTGGCCCTGTTCCATGGCGTCACCGCCGGGCTCGGCCAGCCGGCCTTGCAGGCCCAGGCCGACGCCATGGCCGAACGCATCGCGGCCAAGCTGTGGAGCGTGTGGCAGCAGCGCCAAAGTCTGCCGCGCCTGCCCGACTCGCTGCCTGAAGGCGTGCGGCCCTACCGCGACAGCCCCGTGTTCACGCCCGACAACCTGCCGGCCGGTTTGCTTGCGGCGCATACGACCAAGGCAGGCACCTGGGGCTTGTTGAAGGTGCACGCCGGCGTGCTGCGCTACACGCTGGATGATCCGCCGCACGCCGAAGTGGTGCTGACGGCCGGACAGCAAGTGCTGATAGAACCGCAGGTGCGGCACCATGTGGCGTTCGAACTCCCGGGCAGCTTTCAGATTACGTTCTGCCGCGCCGACGGTCCGCAAGACGGAACCTGACCGACTTCGCCTGGACTGCGCCGCAATCGTCGCCCGCTAGCGGCGAGCCGCCTTTGCTTCAGCCGGCCGCGGCGCTGAGATGCTCATAAAGAATCGCCGCGCCTATCCCCATCAGCGCGATCCCGCCCAGGATCTCGGCCCGCTTGCCGGCAACGCTGCCCAGCACCCGCCCGAGCATCACGCCCAGAGTCACCATCAAGGTGGTCGCCAGGCCGATGGCGATGGCCGCCACCACGATGTTCACGTCCACGAATGCCAGACCCACGCCGACCGCCATGGCATCGATGCTGGTGGCCAAGCCCGTTGCGGCCAGAAGCCAGAAGGAATGGCGGGTGACGGGCGCGGTATCTTCGTCTTCCTCCTTGAGGCCGTTGCGTACCATGAGCAAGCCCAGGGTACAGAGCATTGCGAAGGCGATCCAATGGTCCCAGGCGACCACGTACCGGGCGGCGACGGAACCCAGTCCCCAGCCTATCACTGGGGTGATGGCTTCGATCACGCCGAAGATCAGCCCTGTGCGCAGGGCTTCCGGGAATCGGGGCTTGTAGAGCGCGGCGCCTTTGCTGATGGCGGCGGCGAAGGCGTCCGTGGACATGGCGAACGCGAGAACGATGATGGCGACGGCATTCATATGAGGAAGGATCCTGCTGGGCGGAAACGGCACGGATCTTCCGCGCCGCCCGGCGTCGCGCGAAAAATCCGTGGTCTCGCCAAGCATGGATGCCGCCTGCGCCATGGCTGAGCCAGCCAAGAATGTTGACGCAAGCCCCTGCGGAACTGGCCGCAGGGAGGCTACTCCCCAAAGAGTGAAACCAGTCTAGCAGAGCCTGCTGACCAGTGTGTTACAGCGCTACTCCCCGCGTATTCCCGCCTTCTCGATCACCTCCTTCCAGCCCTTGGCCTCCCTGTCCACCCATTCCTGTGCCTGCGCCTTGCCCGCGAACGGCCCGCGCATGCCCAGCACGGCCATGCTTTGCTGGAACTCCGGCATGGCGTAGACCTTGGCCAGCGTGTCTTCCCATACCTGCGCGATTTCTTTAGGCGTGCCCTTGGGCGCCATCACCAGGAATGCGAACGACACGTCGTAGTTTTTCAAGCCAGCCACGCCCGATTGCGCCGCGGTGGGGACTTCAGGCAGGTCGGCGTCGCGTTCCTTGCCCGACACCGCCAAGGCCTTCAGCTTGCCCGCCCGTACATGCGGCAGGACGCCGGGCGTGGCAAGAAAGGCAGCCTGTATCTGATCGCCCAACAGCGCGTTGACGGCGGGCGCGTTGCCGCGGTACGGCACATGCGCGACTTCCAAGCCGGCCGCGAGACGGAGCTTCTCGAAGGCCAGGTTGCCGGGGCTGCCGTAGCCGGCGGAGGCATAAGTGATGCGGTTGGCCTTGGCGTAGCGCAGGAATTCGTTCAGCGTGTTGATGCCAAGCTCCGGACGCACCGCTAGCGCCAACCCGAAGGATCCGGCCAAGCTCAGCGGTTCCAGTCGCTGGGTGACGTCCTTGTCCAGCCCCCTGAAGATGTATGGATTGACGGTCATGAGCGTGTCTAGCGTCATCAGCAGCGTATAGCCATCCGGCGCCGCCTGCGCCACGGACTGGGCGCCGATGTTGCCGGACGCGCCGGAGCGGTTCTCGACGACGATGGTCTGGCCCAGGATCTTGCCGGCATGCTGCGCGATGGCGCGGGCTTCGAGGTCCAGGGGACCCGCCGGCGGAAAGTTGACGATGAGGCGGACGGGACGCGAGGGGTAGTCGGACGCCATGGCAACCGAGGTTCCGGCCGCGAGCAGCGCCGTACAGAACAGCAAGGACTTGATCATGCTTGGCTCCTGGATGGGCCGGCCTGCTGGCCGGCGCCTCTGCGGGTTGTCAGGCGATGGCGGAAGGATGCGGACTGGTTTCGGCGTGGCGGATCATGTTGCGCGACAACTCCAGCAGCAAGTCGGCGCGCAGCGCGCTAGCGGCGGGGTCGTCCCACAGGTTGCGCAGCTCGTGGGGATCTTCATGCAGATCGTAGAGTTCGCCCCAAGCGGCATCGGCATAGACACTGAGCCGGTGGCGCGGCGTCTGCAAGGTGCGCATGCGGGTGCGGCCGGGAAAACCGAACATGGTGCGCTGGCCCTCTTCCTCGATCAGCACCGCGTCGCGCACGCGCTCGGCCCCGCCCGACATGAGGGGCAGCAGCGAGGCGCCCTGCATGCCGTTGTAGGCCGGCAGGCCGGCGCGCGCCAGCACGGTGGCGGCGATGTCGGCGGTGGAACACAGCGCCTGGCTGCGCGCAGCGGCGGGCGCTGCCTGCGGATCGCGCCAGATGAAGGGCGTGCGGATCAGGCTCTGGTAATGGATCGGCCCCTTGAGCAGCAGTTGGTGATCGCCGAAGTAGTCGCCGTGGTCGCTGGTGAAGATGACGACGGTGTTGTCGTCCAGCCCCATCTCGCGCAGCGCCTGCATCACGCGCCCGATGGTGGCGTCGATGTGGCTGATGGAGCCGTAGTTCAGCGCGATGGCCTCGCGCGCCTCGCGCTCGGTGCAGGCAAAGATGGCGGGCGTGTGCTTGACGGCCTTGCCCTGGTCGCGCTGCTGGTGCATCCAGGCTACATGGGGCGGCGGCTGATGGCCCGGCTCGGCGCTGGCGTGGAACGACTCCGGCAGGGCCACGTCTTCGGGGCGGTACATGTCCCAGTACTTGCCGTGGGGCGTGAAAGGATGGTGCGGATCGGGGAACGAGCACTGGATGAAGAACGGCTTGCCGCTGGCCGCGTTGTCGCGCAACTGCGCGATGGTCTGGTCGCCAATGTAGGCGGTGGTGGAGCATTCTTCCGGCACGCGGGTGCGCCAGGCTTGATGGTGCTCTGTCAGTACATAGCCCGGCGCCGGCAAGGCATGCTCGGGCCCCCACAGGTGTCGCGCCTCTGGATGTTCGCGGGCCAGCCAGCGCTCGTAATGGCCCCAGACCTGGTCGCCGTGATCCACCGCCAGCGCCACGCGCTCGAAGCCGTAGAACGGCGTATCCAGATCATGTCCAGGATCCGTGCGCCACAGCGGGCCCCATTCCTGGTCGTAGTTGCCGGGCTCGGCGGTCCAGGCCTCGCCCTGCGCGCCGTCGCCAGCCGGCGGCCAGACGGCTGGCTTGCCGGTCATGTTCTGCAAGTGCGATTTGCCGATCAATGCGGTGGCGTAGCCCGCGCCGCGCAAGCGGTCGACGAAGGTGGTGGCGCGCTGCGACAGCGGAATCCCGTTGTGGCGCACGCCGTGCACCGAGGGCATGCGGCCGGTCATCAAAGTGGCGCGGTTGGGCATGCAGATGGGCGACGCCACATAAAAGCGGTCCGCCGACCACCCCTGCCGCGCCAGCGCGTCCAGCTCCGGCGTGCGCAGCATGGCGTTGCCGTAGCTGCCTAGATGATCCGCGCGCTGCTGATCCGTGATGAATAGCAGGAAATTCGGCTGCATCGTGTCTCCTCGCCGCCGGCTTTGCGCCGGCCTGGCTCTGTTGTCAGGCCATTATGTGTAGAGGAGGCATAAATTGATAATGAATTAATATTACTGAGCCATAACCCTGTATTTATGCCTCGAGGACGCCCGCATGGACTGGACCCACCGCATCCGCCTGCGCCACCTGGCCATCCTGGTGCGCCTGTGCGAAACCCGCAACCTGAGCCAGGTCGCGTCGGAACTCAACATCACGCAGCCGGCGCTGTCGAAGTGGCTGAAGGACCTGGAAGCGGACATCGGCCTGACGCTGTTTGACCGCCATGCGCGCGGCATCGAGCCCACGCTTTACGGACTGGAACTGCGCACGCATGCGCGCGAGATCCTGGGCAAGCTGGGCCGCGCCCAGGACACCATGGCGCAACTGGCCCGCGGCGCCACCGGCACGCTGGCGGTGGGCGTCACGCCCAATATCGCGCCGGTGCTGCTGCCGCCCAGCATCCGGCGCTTTCGCGAACACTATCCACGCGTGCTGCTGCGGCTGGCCGAGAACACGCTGGACTACCTGCTGCCGCTGATGCAGGAAGGCACGTTCGACGTGCTGGTGGGACGCCTGGAACAGCACTCGCTGCCGCGCAACCTGCACTACGAAGAGTTGTACGGAGAGCCTATCTGCCTGGCCGTGGGCACGGCCCATCCGCTGGCGAACAAGCGCAAGGTGACATGGCAGGACGTGCAGCAGTACCCCTGGATCGCGCCTGGCCCGTCAACACCGATGCGGATACGCATCGATTACGAACTGGCGCTGGCCGGCCAGCCCGCGCCCTGGCATCAGGTGGAATCGTCGTCGGTGCTGGTCAACCTGGCGCTGCTGGACGGCTCGGATCTGGTGCTGCCGATCTCGGAACGTCTGGCGCTGCATTTCGCGAAGCAGCACATGATCAAGGTATTGCCGCTGGCGATGCGCAGCCGCGGGATGACAGGCATGGTCTGGCGCGACGCCGCACTGGCTTCAGAGCATGCGGCGTACTTCATGGAGTGCCTGCGGCTGGCACGATGACGGCAATAAGAAATGGCAGATAATCCACGGCACTCCCTGCCGCCAGTCCAGAGGCCGGCGCGCAAATGCGCCAACCAGTCCTGAACGGAATATCCATGACCCGATCCGAATACGAAACCGAACTGCTGCGCATCCTACGCGCCCACGGCGCCGCGGCCAGCGCTACGTTGACGGCCTTGATCGCCGCCTTGCCCCCCAAGGCGCGCGAGATCCATTTCGTAGTGTTCCCCGACCAGGACGGTGAAGGCACGTTCTCCGTGGTGGCCAGCCTGGAAGGCCCAGACCTGTTCGTGCTCAACAAGGCCATCGAAGGCCACCGCTACCTGTTCGACGTGCGCCACACGGAAGACGGCGTCAAGCCCGAGGTGCCGCTGTTCGCGTCCGATGAAGCCGGATTCAACGTGCAGGACGTCATCGTCGACACGGCGATACAGTGGGTGGCGGAACTATGGCAGGCCAGCGGCAGCTCGCCGCTGCCTGGATTGGTATACGGAGAAGAAGGCTACGGGACGCGCGAGCCGCTCGCATTGCCCGCATAGCGCCGCGGCGAGCCTATGCCGCCACGGCCAACGCCCTCACCAGGCCACATGGAACATTGCCTTGGCCAGCACCACGATCAGCACCATGTGGCAGAACACGCTGACATGCATGCGCCGGCTCAAGGCCCCGGTCAGGCGCTGGCGCCGCGCCAGCGTCAGGGCGGTGGCGACATGGACCAGCACGCTCAAGGCCAGCGCGATCTTCAATGACAACAGGATGCCGAAGGACGAGGCGAACGGATCGGCGAGCGCGCTGCGGTATTGCCAGGCCAGGCCCAGGCCGGCCAGGTACAGCACGACGACCGACCACGGCAGCACGGATCGCACGCGCGGCGCCAGCTGACTGCCCAGCGCGCGGCGCACGTCGGGCGGCAGGCGCTTGTGCACGGGCTCCAGGAACAGCACCTCGAAGGTGACCGTGCCGACGAAGAGGAAGGCGGCGAGCAGGTGCAGGATGAGCAGCAAGGGGTAGGTATTCATGGCTGCGTACGGGAGTGACCATCAATCAGGATTGTCCCATCCGCAAGGATGGCACGGACATGACAAACATCAAACCCGCGCCGCGCGCGTAAGCCGCCAGCCCCTCGCTCGCCGCCCTGCCTGCCCGGTCGTCAGAACTTGTAGCTGACCTTCATCCAGACGTTCCTGGGCGTGCCGTAGTTGTAGCCGTTGTAGCCCCCCAGGCCACTGTAGTAATACTTGTCGGTCAGGTTTTCCACATTGATCGAAGCCGACACATGCCTGTTGAAGTCATAGCGCGCCATCAGGCCGAACAAGGTGACGCCGCCCTGGCTGGCGCGCCCCAGGCCGCTGGCTTCGTCGTAGTAGATGCTGCTCTGATAGCTGACGTTGCCGCCGATCGTGAGCTTGTTCCACTCGCCGGGCAGCCTGTAGCTGGCGGCGAGGCGGAACAGCCGCTGGGGCGTGCTCGGCAGCAGCAAGGCGCCTTCGGCGTCGCGCTTGGCGAAGTAGGTGTAGCCGCCCATCAGCTGCAGGCCGGGCGCCACTTCGCCGGCTACGGTTAACTCGAAACCCTTGCTGCGAGCGCCTTTGACCGCACGATAGGGAGTGCTTCCGTCCGGCAGCGGCGGGCTAGACGGGTCTTCGACCGCAACGTTTTCCTCCTGCGTCCGGAATACTGCGAAGCTTGTGTTCAGCTTGCCGTCCAGGTGTTCGCCCTTGAGGCCGAGCTCATAGTTCTGGCCGGTCTGCGGCGGCAGTACGACATTGCCGGCGTCGCGCGAGGTGGTGGGAATGAAGATCCGGGTGTAGCTGGCGTAGGCCGAATAGTCCTTGCTCAGGTCCACGACCACGCCGGCATAGGGCGTGAAGACGCCGTTTTCCTTGGCGGTGGGATTGTGGGTCCAGAGGTTGGCGGGACCGTTGTAGGACGAGGAGTTCTCTTCGTACCAGGTGGTCCGCGCGCCGAGTATCACCGACACCGGATCTGCCACCTTCAGGCGCGCCGAACCGTAAATGGCGGTTTCCTTCGCGTCCAGGAAGGTGTTGAAGAAGGTGTAGGGCATGGATGGCCGCTGGACATCCCGCAACTCATAGAAATTCACCGGGCGGCGATCCCAGCCGGCCGGGTTCGCCGAGTTCAGATTGAGTTCGCTGGTGTAGCGGTTGTAGCTCACCCCCAAGACGGCGCGGTGTTCCCTGCCGAATGCCTGAAACGGCCCTTCGGCGTAGACGTCGAAGGATTTGTTGGTCGAGTTTGCCGGGTTGTCGCGCAGCTCGATGGTGGAGGCGCCGGACGGATCTATGGGCCGGTACGCAAGCAGGTAGCCCCAAGCCGCCTTGCGTTCGTTCTTCAGGCGGCTGGCGTCCATCTTGATATGCCAGCCGCTGTCGAAGCGATGGTCCAGCGTGGCGAATATGCGGTCCGTGTACATGTCCCATTGGCTCCACGGCGTCACGGGATTGAAGGACCTGGGCAGGTTCGTGCGCGTGCCGTCGCTGTAGAACAGCGGCGCCTGGCCGAAGTTGGCGCCGTCGATGGCGGTCTTCTGGTGCTCGTAGCCCAGGCTGACCGTGGTGCTCGGCAGGATGTCGGCCTCCAGAATGCCGTAGAAGACATCGTCGGACCGCTTCTTGTAATCGATGAAGCTGTCGCCCGCGGTGCGGGCGGCGACGACCCTGCCGCGCAGCGTGCCGGCGCTGTTCAGCGGGCCGCCCAGGTCGGCTTCGGCGTTGTAGCTGTTCCAGCGGCCAACGCCGGCGGTGACATGCCCGGCGAACTCCGAGCCGGGACGCTTGCGCACCAGGTTCACCGATCCGCCGGGTTCGCCCACGCCGTTGAGCAGGCCTGCGGCGCCGCGCACGACTTCCACCCGGTCGTAGATGGCGGTGTTGATCATCCCTACTTCGGCGGACGGCGTTTTGAACGACAGCGTGGGAACGCCATCTAGCATGGTGTTCAGCGCAAAGCCGCGCGAGGTGAATTGCACGCGCTCATCCAGCCGGTCGACGGCGATGCCGGGCGTCTGGCGCATCACCTCGTCCAGCGTGTTGAGGTTCTGGTCGTCCATCTGCTGCCGCGTGACGACGCTGATGGATTGCGGGGTTTCGCGCAGCGACAGCGGCATGCGAGTGGCGGCGCTGGTTGCCGGCACGGTATAGGAGCCAGTCCCTTCGGAGGGACCTTCGTCGCCAGCACCGGTGACGGTCACGGCGGGCAAGGCCGTGACCTCGCTCTGCGGCAATTTGCGCAGGGTGTAGCCGCCGTCGGCGCGCCTCGCCGGTTCCAGGCCGCTGCCGGCCAGCAACTGGCGCAGGCCGTCCTCGAAGCCATAGCTGCCGCGCAATCCGGGCGATTGCAGGTCGCGCGTCAGAGCGGGATCGAACGACAGCAGGACGCCGGCCTGGGCGGCGTAGGCCGATAGCGCCGCGCTCAGCGGTCCGGGTTCGATGGCCACGCTCACCTGCCCGGCCGGAGTCTGCGCGTTAGCGGGCGTCGTCACCCCGGCCAGCGGCAGCGCGAAGGCGCCAGCCGCGAGCAAGGCAGGAAGGGAGACGCTTGCGCGCAGCAGGGGGAACTGAGGGGGCATGACATGCACTCCAGATATTGGTCTTACCCTCGTAGCCAGATAAGACGCAGAAAGTGCTAGTCGCCGTTACAAAATAGTCTCGCCGCGCGGCACCAGCGACACCCAGTAGCGGGTGCGATGGCGCAGGCCGAGTTGCAGGGTGTCCGCTACCGTGGCCAGCACCCGGTCGGGCTCGGCCAGCGGGAAGGCGCCGGAAATAGGCAGGTGCGCCACTTCGGGCGCGCAATCGATCCAGCCCTTGCGGTAGCGCTGGAGTTCACGCAGGAATTCGCTCAAGGGCATGCTGTCGACCTGCAGCATGCCGCGCTGCCAGGCGGAGGGATCGCCAGTCAGCCCTTCGGCAGCGTCGATATGCCCGCTGGTGAAGCGCAAGCCCATGCCTGCCGGCACGATGCGCGCCGCATCCGCGGGCGCGCCCGGCAGCGCCACGCGCACGGCGCCTTCCAGCACCTGTACCGCCGATACGCCATCGTCGCGCCTGACCACGAAGCGCGTGCCCAGCGCGGTGATGCTGCCTTCGCGGGTACGCACGATGAAGGGCCGCGCAAGCTGTTGCGGGTCCGGCGCGGTTTCGATCAGGATTTCGCCGCCATGCAGCGCAATCAGCCGTTGCTGGGCGTCGAACAGGACGTCCATGGCCGTGGCGGCGTTGAGCACGACGCGGCTATGGTCCGCCAGCATCACCTCGCGCCGCGCGCCAACTGGCGTGCGGTACTGGGCAACCCAGCCACGCCAGGCTTCGTCGACCTGCGCGTAGCCGATGGCGCCCCCGGCGCCGATCAGCACCAGCAACTTGCCCAGCGCGGCGCGGCGGGCGGGCGAGCGCGGCCGGCCCAGCGCGGGCAGCATGCCCTTGGGCACCGCCTCGAAACGGCGCGTCAGGGCTTCGGTGCGCTGCCAGGCGCGTTCGTGTTCGGGATCGGCCTGACGCCAGGCCTGCCATGCCTCCCGGTCCGCCTGGCTGACGACGCCCGAGGTCAAGCGCAGAAACCAGTCCACTGCCCCGTCCAGCGCACGCGGGTCGATGCGCCCTGCGTCGCTGGCGCTCACGGCGCGAACTCCAGGCACTGGCGCAAGGCGCGCGCAATGTACAGCCGCACCGAGCCGACCGACACGCCCAGCACTTTGGCGATATCCGCGTGCGTCAGGCCTTCAAGCTGGCAAAGCAGGAAGGCGCGCCTCACCGGAACGGGCAAGCCGTCCAGCATGGCGTCGATTTCGCACAGCGCTTCCAGCGCCAGGGCGCGCTCCTCGGGCGATGGCGACTGCGCCTGGGGCAACTGCGCCAACGTTTCCAGATAGGCGCGTTCGAGATCCCTGCGCCGCAGGTGGTTGACCATGAGGCCGTGCGCGATGGTCGCCAGATAGGAACGCGGCTCGCGGATGTCGCCCGGTTCGCGGCGGGCCAGCACGCGCAGGTAGGTGTCGTGCACCAGGTCGGCGGCGTCGAAGGCGCATCCCAGCTTTTTACGCAGCCAGCCCTGCAGCCAGCCTTGGTGTTCCTGGTACAGCGTGTGCAGGGGATGCCGCGGAGAGGGGTCGGAGGCGGCCATGAAGACGCACGGTCATAAATGAGAATAACTATAATTTACAATATTGTGCCTGCGCCGGGTGAAATGACTGCGCCCGGCCGCTGAATCCAGGGGCCGGGCGCAGGATAACGATCCAGGTGGAATGCTGGCGTCTTACTTCTTCGACGCGTCCTGCTCCACCACCATGTCCAGCACATACACCTTCGAGGGCGCATCGGCGGGCGGGTTCTTCCAGTCGTAGCGCTTCACCCGCAGCACGGTGCGCACGCCGTCCTGATGCTCATAACCCTCGATGGACTGATACAGCGGATGCCACTTGTCCTGCGTCGGCTGTTGCACGCCGGCCTCGTTGTAGCGGCGTTCGCGCACCATCAGGCACTGGTAGTTGCGGATCAGCGGATGGCTGCATTCGGTCTTCTTCGCGGCGACTTCCAGGAACATGATTTCGCCGGCGCTGCCGTAGAGGGTTTCAGGCGTGGGTTCGCCGACGAACTTCAAGACGCTGCCATCCTGCGCGACCAGTTCCAGCCCGGGTTCAGCCGCTTCGCCACTGAGCGTGGCGCGCAGGTCGCCCTTCATGCGCTGGCCGATCTCGGCGTCCAGGCGCATCAGGCTCTGGTCGCAGGCCTTCATGGTGGACGCGAGATTCGCTATATGCAGCACGCCGTTCTTGTAGGTGTAGCCGCCGAACTGCGCATTGCAGCCGCCGCGGATGTTCAAGGCGTCCTGCGTGAACGACAGGCGCAGTTGGTGCTCGACGCCGGCCTGAAGCGCGGCGATGGGCTTGCCTGCCGCGTCGGTGGCGGAGGCTAGGCGCCAGTAATAGGCAGGCAGGCTCACGGCGGGATTGGCGGGCGAAGTGGCGGTAGTGGGCATGGAGGACGATCCTTCGCGGGGAGAGGAAGTCGGAGCGCAAGCTTGCAGCAGCGCGGCGCATACGGACGCAAGGAGGATGGTTTTCTTCATGGTTCGTTCCTGTCAGCCGGATGGCACTGATGAAAAGCGGGATTCTACGTTCGCGGGATGGACGTTTTGGACGTACGGCCATCCAGTCGGTTTCAAAATCTTGCCGCAGATCGGGCCTGAAGAACACCCGCCGAAGCGCTCGAGATACGGGTTTTCCCTAGGAAACAGATATCACCCTTGCCCGTACACGTGTGTCTGCGAAGCCCTCGACAACTTACAACTCAACACATTACCCGCAAAATACTGCAAGTATTGCCAATACGGCACTAACGGCACGCAATACGCAAAAACCGCCGCGGCACAAGGCCGATCGCGGGCGCGATCGGCTCACCGGCGTCAATTGGCGGGGTAGGTCGCGCCCGTCAGGCAGGCCCGGGCCCAGTCATAGTCGTCGTCGCTCACGATCTCTCCGTCGATCTTGGGCAGCGGCTTGGCGGGATACAAGAAGTCCGGCTGTTGCGGCTTCATGTTCCATTTCGTCTCGCCCGCTGTATCGGAGCATGCCTCGTCCGAGTTGCTGAAGGAGCACGACGCCGCCAGCTGGGGCTTGCCATCCACCACGTTGGCGACATAACGCTTGGTATAGACGCTGCCCGAGGCCCAGTATTCGTCGACGGAGCAGATGCGATCCTTGTTCTGGTAATGCCGCGTCGCGAAGCAGCCGTAGTAGGCATGTTCGCCCGGAAAGATGTCGCATGAAGTCGAGTAGCCGGCGTAAGCGCCGCCGGTGAATTGCGCCTGGAACTGCTTCTGACTGAGCGCGCGGCTGATGAGCTCCGGCAATTCAGCTCCCTTGCGCGTGGCCTTGAGTTCAGCCGCGCGGTCGCGGATCAGTTCGCGGGCGGCTGCGCCGGCCGTCTTGCCGGCGGGAACCGAGCCCGGATCCTCGATCAGGTTCGCGAGCGCCTCGTCGCGCGCGGCGATCCAGCGCTTCTGGTTGTGCGCCAGCATGGCGCGGATGTCGCCATCAGGCGCCTGCTTCAGTATCGCGGCATAAGCCCGGTTCAGTTCGGCATCCGCGGACACCGTCTTGCGGTCCGAGCAGATCAGTTTTTCCACGGCGCTGGCGGCTTTGGCGCAATCGATCGCGTAGGCAGGCGCGGCGAGCGCCAACAGACCCGCCACGCACAACAAGCGGCCTGCGGTGATTCCAGATTTCATGTGAAGTTTCTCGTTGAGGATGCGCCTTGCAGGGTCTCGATGCCTGAAGACCGTGTTGTCGCCCATCGCGAGGCGGCGGCAAGGCTGCAATTTTGCACGGGACTTTTTAACAGACTGGAAACAGAGTTCTACGCTCTGCAACGTCCTCGCCGGAATATTCCCCTTCCCTTGCGCGTCTACCGGGTGGCGAGCCGCATTGAAGACCTCGCGGCGCTCTATGGATCAACCAGCCGATCACGCCGGTTATCGCAACCGGCCTCACGGCGCAGAACGGAAGTACTTGATATGAAGTCGATCAGATCCCTTGCCTGCGGCATTGCCCTGGCTTGCTCGGCGGCCGGCAGCGCCTGGGCCGCTCCCAGCCTGAACGTGTACGGACCGGGCGGACCCGCGCCCGCCATGAAAGAAGCGGCCGCGGCGTTCGGCAAGCTGCACGGCATCGAGGTCGCCGTCATCGCGGGGCCGACGCCGGCCTGGGCCGACAAGGCCAAACAGGACGCCGACGTGATTTACAGCGGCGCCGAGAACATGGTGAGCGGCTTTGCCACGGCGCTTCCGGGCGTGTTCGAACTGCGCGAGGCCCGCACGCTGTACCTGCGGCCCTCCGCCATCCTGGTGCGCCCGGGCAACCCCAAGGCCATCAACGGTTTCAAGGACCTGCTCAAGCCGGGCATCAAGGTCATGGCCGTGTCAGGCGCGGGACAGACCGGATTGTGGGAAGACGTGGCGGGCCGACTCGGCGACATCGAGACCGTGCGCGCCTTCCGCGCCAATCTGGTGCTGCCGGAAGCCGGCAACAGCGCGCAGGCGCGTGCCCAATGGACCGAGGACAAGTCCATAGACGCCTGGCTGATCTGGAACATCTGGCAGGTGTCGAACCCCGAGCTGGCCGGCGTGGTCGAGGTGGAAGAGCCGTACCGCATCTATCGCGACGCGGGCGCCGTCATCACCAAGAAAGGCAAGGGCAATGCGCAAGCGCAGGCCTTTGTCGACTTCCTGACGGCGCCCGAAGGCCGGGCGATCTTCAAGAAGTGGGGCTGGAAGACGGATTGAAGTTCAAGGCTCCGGATACGCAAAAGCCCGCAATCCTCTTCGAATTGCGGGCTTTTGAGCAAGCCTGGCAGGGGACGCACAAGGCGTCCCGAAAACTCAGCCCGCCACGCGGAAGCGCTCGGCATCGTCCATGAACGCCTTTTCGCCGAAGCCGTTTTCATTGGAGCCGAACGGCATTTGCGCGCGCAGCTTCCAGTAGGCCGGAATGTTCCATTCGCCGGCAACGGCGGCGTCGATCAGCGGGTTGTAGTGCTGCAGGCTGGCGCCCACGCCAGCGCTGGCCAGGGTGCTCCAGACCGACAGCTGGGCCATGCCCGTCGAATGCTCGGACCAGACCGGGAAGTTGTCCGCGTACAGCGCGAATTTTTCCTGCAGGCCCTGCACCACGCCCTGGTCTTCGTAGAACAGCACGGTGCCCACGCCCGCGGCGAAGCTCTTGAGCTTGGCTTCGGTCTGGGCAAAGCTCTCGGCCGGCGCGACCTTGCGCACTTCTTCGATCGCGATGTTCCAGAGCTTTTCGCTCTCGGCGCCGAACAGGATCACGGCGCGCGAACTTTGCGAATTGAACGACGAGGGGCTGTGCTTGATTGCGTCCTGGATCAGGGAGGTCAGCTCCTCCTTGGAGATCGACAGGTTGCGGCCCAGCGAATACTGCGTGCGACGCTGCTTGAGGGCGTCCAGATAAGCGTTGCTCATGACGTTATGGCCTTCCGACGAGTAGATAGGGGAAAATGCATGGCGAATTCTACCGACCGGCAATTGTCCCGAATACGTTTAAGAAGCCAAAAAACGCACCATTTCGCGGAACAAACTGTTCCGCCTATCAACCCAATCGGCACTACGCAAGGCAAGGGACAGCCTAATAGATGGACCTAGCGTGCACTACAACCAAGACCCGAACACCCCCGCCGCCGATATCGGCTTTGACGATTTCCTCAAGGTCGACATACGCGTTTGCACCCTCCAATCGGCGCAGATCACCGCGCGCTACGCGCTGGAAGAGCTGGCCGGCACGCGCGTAGCGCGCGGTGGTGAACTTCCCGCCGCGCCAGATCGGGCCCGTGAAGTCCGAGGTGCTGGTGCTGGGCTTCGCGGACGAGGCCGGCGGCATCGTGCTGGCGGTGCCGGATGAGCAGGTTCCCAACGGCGCGCGCCTGACCTGAAAGATTGCCGGTCTAGGCCATAGACCAACACGGGTCAAGCATGAGGATGTCAACTTGATCCCTGCTCTGACCCGTGCCTTTGCTGTGTGCGGGTCAGCATTGCACGCCGCAACCCAGTAGGGCCACGCGATCATTCCCTAAATCAGCCCGAGCCTTGGATTTCTACACGTGTAGTGCAACCTGACTGATCCGCTTCCCGACCGATCTACTCCGCTGATTCCGGATCCTTTTGTTGATAGGCGTGGATACCCAGAGCGGTAAACCCGAACGTGAGTGATGCGAAAGTGCCAGCAAACAGGAGCAGGCCAAGCACGTCGAACGGATCACCGCGGGATTCCATGCTAATCGTCCCATCTGTATTGGTTATTTTTGTTCGAATGAGCCCCTTCGTTCGGTCTACGGTCACTTCTTGTCCTAGTTCAGGCTGCCTTTTCTCTGCAAACGAAACATCCAAAAGAAACAGCCGAACGGACACGAAAGCAAAAAAGCAACCAAGCCCAACTGCCATACCCCAGATTGCCAGCTTTCTTGCAAATTGGAGCGAACCTAGGTCCTTCTTGTACGCAACGAGAAAAAGCGTAGCGAAAGCAGAAACTATTGTCCCGATGACGGGATACAGGGCTGCGATCGTTGAGTTGTCAACGGCAATCGGTACATTGAGAAGCGCCGTGGCTCCGGGAAAGGCAAGTGCGGCGACAGCGAGCAGGCCCCATAACGAGCTCAAGAATGTGAACAAGCGTTTAAGTGCGGTCATGTTTCGCCCTCAATTCAATCCGAATATGTAAGACCGCGTGACCGGTCGGGTGCTTAGCGCTTCCCTAGACGCCTTTCTACCCGTCAGGACAAGGTAAAGGAACTATTAGCTATACCCTGACGGATGCCCCCCCTGGCGTTGCCGCTTCGCCGTGCGCGCGGCACCGATCATATGCAGCGCTACGGCACATCCCCTGCCCCACCTTCAGCCGCCTGGGAGTTCCTGTCGCGCAAGCGAAACGGTTACGGCGTCTCAGCCCACGCCATCGGGGCTTTCCCCTATTACCTGTCTATCGCCAAAAAACTATCGTATTCGAGAATTATCAAATAAGAGAATTCTCGCTTCCGACAAAATGACAGCAGAAACCCTATTCGATTACGCCGTGATCGGCGCCGGCATCGCCGGCGCTTCCGTGGCCTACCGCCTGAGCGCCACGGCCTCGGTCGCCGTATTGGAACGCGAGGCCCAGCCGGGCTATCACTCCACTGGCCGTTCCGCGGCCATGTTCATGGAAACCTACGGCACGGCGCAGATCAAGGCGCTGACGCGCGCCAGCCGCGCGTTCTATGAGAATCCGCCGCAAGGCTTCAGCGAACATCCCTTACTCAGCCCGCGCGGCGTGCTGTACATCGCCACGGCCGAACAACAGGACCTGCTGCGCGAGGTCTACGACGATTTCCGCAGCCAATCGCCCAATGTGGCGCTGATCGACGCCGAAGCGGCCGTCGAGCGCGTGCCCTGCCTGCGCGGCGACCAGATCTGCGGCGCCATCGAAGAGCCGGACGCCCGCGACATCGACGTGCACGCGCTGCACCAGGGCTTTCTGCGCGGCATGGCGCGCCAGGGCGCGGTGCTACACAACAATGCCGAAGTGATGTCGGCCGCGCATGCGGACGGCGTCTGGACGCTGACGCTTGCCGACGGCTGCAGTCTGCGGGCGCGGGCGCTGGTCAACGCCGCCGGCGCCTGGGCGGACCACGCCGCGGCCCTGTGCGGCGCAGCGCCCGTCGGCCTGCAACCCTGCCGGCGCACCGCCTTCACGTTCTCCGGTCCGCAGGACCTGGACTTTGCCCATTGGCCGGCCGTGGTCGGGGTCGACGAAAGCTATTACTTCAAGCCCGATGCCGGCCAACTGCTGGGATCGCCAGCCAACGCCGATCCGGTCGCGGCCCACGACGTGGTGCCGGAAGAACTGGACGTGGCCACCGGCATCTACCGCATCGAATCCGCGACCTCGCTTACCATCCGCCGCCCCAAGCACACCTGGGCCGGCCTGCGCTCCTTCGTGCGCGACGGCGATTTCGTGGTCGGCTGGGATGCCGACGCGCCGTCCTTCTTCTGGCTGGCGGCGCAAGGCGGCTATGGTATCCAGACGGCCGCGGCGACCTCCGAACTGGCCGCCGCGCTGCTCATGCGCCAGCCGCTGCCCGCCCATCTGCATGCGCACGGCGTGGACGCCGAAGCCGTGCGTCCCGCGCGATTGCGCTGAACCATACCCCTAGCCTGCGAGAGCCCACCATGACTACCATTGCCCGCTACCCCAGCTCCCTGCCCCTGCCGTTTTCCCGCGCCACTCAGGCCGGCGGCTTCCTGTTCCTGTCGGGCCAGATCCCGATGGACGCCAACGGCCAGGTCGTGCGCGGCGACATCACCGTCCAGACCCATGCCGCCATCGAACGCATTAAGGAAACGCTGGCCCTGGCCGGCGCCACGCTCAAGGACGTGGTGCGCGTGACGGTGTGGCTGTCGGACCTGGAACTCTTCGCGCAGTTCAACGACGCCTACCGCAGCCATTTTTCTTCTGACTTCCCCTCGCGTTCGACGGTCGAGGCCAAGCTGGCCATGGGCGTGGACGTGGAAATCGAGGTGCAGGCCTGGCTGGGCGCGGCGGCGGGCCGCGGCGGCTACACGCCGGGCCCCGTGTCCGAAGCCTGATCCCGCTCTGCGGGCCTGTCCGATGGTTTGACACTGCCTGGCCCGGCGCCAGGCGGTGCGGCCTTTCCCTCGCGCTCGCGGCGACGCCTGCGCCCCCTTGTGCACCTCTTTACGCGGAGCCGCAGCATGAAAATCTTTTCCGGGTCCCTGGCGACCGAGACGAACACCTTCTCTCCCATCCCGACCGGGCTGTCCGCCTACCGGGCGCGCGGCTATTATCCCGCGGGCCAGCATCCGGACCGCATGCAGATGTTCTCCGGGCCGCTGTGGGCGGCGCGCCAACGCGCACAAGGCAAGGACTGGACCCTGGTAGAAGGCCTGACCGCGGGCGCCACGCCGGCCGGCATCACCACCCGCCACGCCTATGAAACCCTGCGCGACGAACTGCTGGACGATCTGAAGCGCGCCGGCCGCGTCGACATCGCCCTGTTCGGCTTGCACGGCGCCATGGTGGCCGACGGCTATGACGATTGCGAAGGCGACCTGCTGCGCCGGGCGCGCGCGATCGTCGGCCCCGACGCGGTGATCGGCGCCGAACTGGACCCGCATTGCCACATGACGGCCGACATGGTGGAAAGCGCCGACTTCCTGGTCTGCTTCAAGGAATATCCGCACACCGACATCCTGGAGCGCGCCTACGACCTGGTGGACCTGTGCGTGGCGCGCGCCGAAGGCCGCATCAAGCCGACGCGCGCCGTGTACGACTGCGCGATGATCTCCATCATGCACACCAGCCGCGAACCCATGCGCGGCTTCGTGGACCGCCTGCTCGCCATGGAAGGCAAGGAAGGCGTGCTGTCCGTGTCCATCGCGCATGGATTCCCCTGGGGCGACACGCCCGACATGGGCTCCAAAGTGCTGGTCTACACCGATGGCGACCAGGCCCAGGCCGAGGCCCTGGCGCGCGCGCTGGGCGAAGAGATCATCGGCTTTCGCGACCAGTTGGCGCCGCCCTACCCCGGCGCCGATGAAGCGCTGGACCAGGCGCTGGCTTTGAACGACTTCCCCATCGTGCTGGCGGATTCCGCCGACAACGCCGGCGGCGGCGCGCCCAGCGACGCCACCTTCATCCTGGAGCGCGTGCTGGCGCGCGGCATCACCGATGTCGCGACCGGCCCGTTCTGGGATCCGGTGGCGGTACAGCTCTGTTTCGAGGCGGGCGAAGGCGCGCGCATCCAGCTGCGCGTCGGCGGCAAGGTCGCGCCCGTATCGGGCCAGCCGCTGGACCTGGACTGCGAAATCGTGGCGCTCAAGCGCGACGCCATCATGACCGGGCTGGCCGGCACGCCCGCGCTGCTGGGCGACGTGGCCGTCGTGCGCAGCCAGGGCGTGACCATCGCCCTGACCACCAACCGCACCCAGGCCATGGGCACCGACCTGTTCACGCAGTTCGGGGTGGACCTGCAGGCCATGAAACTCATCATCGTGAAATCGTCGCAGCACTTCTACGCCTCGTACTCGCAGGTTGGCCGCCACGTCATCTACGTAGAGACGCCGGGCGCCATCACGACCGACTACAACGCGCTGCCTTACACCAAGCGCAAATTGCCGAAGTGGCCGTTCACGGCCTGAGGCGCCACCCATCACCGCCCGGCATGGGCGCAGGAACAATCAAGGGGATAACAATGATCAGACGTTTCAGTTTGCTGGGCGCAGCCGCCCTGCTGGCCATGGGGGCCGCCACCGGCGCACTGGCGCAGACCAAGACCCTGCGCCTGGTGCCGCACGCGGACCTCAAGACGCTGGACCCGCTGTTCAACACGGCCTACATCACGCGCAACCACGGCTACATGGTGTTCGACACCTTGTTCTCGCAGGACAGCCGCGGCCAGGTCAAGCCGCAGATGGTGGACAGCTGGACCGCGTCCGATGACGGCAAGACCTGGACCTTCACCTTGCGCCCCGGCCTGAAGTTCAACGACGGCACGCCGGTCAAGGCCGAGGACTGCGTCGCGTCGATCCAGCGCTGGGCCAAGAAGGACACGCTGGGCCAGGCCATGATGGCCGCCGGCGCCGAACTCGCTGCCACGGGCGACAACAGCTTCACGCTGACGCTCAAGGAGCCCTTCGGCCTGGTGCTGGACGCCTTGTCCAAGCCCTCCGGCATGCCGCCCTTCATCATGCCCAAGCGCCTGGCCATGACGGACCCGAACACCCAGGTCACGGAAATGGTCGGCTCGGGCCCCTTTCTCTTCAAGCGCGATGAATGGGTGCCCGGCAACAAGGTCGTGTACGTGAAGAACCCGGCCTACGTGCCGCGCGCAGAGCCTGCCGACGGCCTGGCGGGCGGCAAGAACGTCAAGGTGGACCGCGTCGAATGGGTCTACATCCCCGACGGCAACACGGCCACCGCCGCCCTGATGAACGGCGAGGTCGACATGATCGAACAGACCACGCCCGACTTCCTGCCCGTGCTGGAGACCAACAAGGACATCACCCTGAACACGTCCGTCGCGACGCAGGGCATGGTCATCCTCAATTCGCTGCATCCGCCCTTCGACAATCAGCTTGCACGCCAGGCGCTCTACCACCTGGTGAACCAGAAGGAAATGCTGTCGGCCATGGGCTACCCGGAGAAATACCGCGTCGACTATTGCCCCAGCCTCTTTATTTGCGGCTCGCCCCTGGCCAGCGACGCGGGCGCGGCGCCCTACGCCAAGACCGATCCGGCGCGCGCCAAACAGCTGCTGCAGGAAGCCGGCTACAAGGGCGAGAAGGTCGTGGTCCTGTACCCCACGGACCACCTGAGCGCGCCCGCGGTCATGGTGCTGACGCAGAACATGAAGAAGGCCGGCATCAACGTCGACCTGCAATCCATGGACTGGGCCTCGCTGGCCGGACGCCGCCTGAAGAAGGATCCGCCCGCGCAAGGCGGCTGGAACGTCTTCCTGACCTGGGGCGGCTACTACGACGCCAGCACGCCGGTGACCAACCCCTGGATGTCCGCGGCCTGCGGCAACAGCCTGCCGGGCTGGCCCTGCGACAAGGAACTCGACGCGCTGCGCACCAGCTGGATCCGCGAAACGGACCCGGCCAAGCGCAAGGACCTGGCCGCACAGATGCAGGCGCGCGCCTACCAGAGCGTGCCCTACGTCATGTGGGGCGAGTTCAAGCCCGTGTCCGCGTTCCGCGGCTTGCAGCACACCGAACTGCTGAAGACCGGCATCCCGGTGATGTGGAACATCGAGAAGCCGTAAGGCAGACGCCGGGCGCCGCACGCGCCCGGCCACAAGCCTGGGGGAAACCAGCGTGAAATACATACTGCGCCGCATCGCGGCAGTCATTCCTGTCATGGCCGTGGTCGCGGTCGTGGTGTTCCTGCTGATCCATCTGTCGCCGGGCGATCCCGCGGCGGTGATCGCGGGCGACAACGCCACCGCCGACGACGTGGAAAAGATCCGCCAGAACCTGGGCCTGGACAAGCCGCTGCTGCAGCAATTCGGCATCTGGGTCAGCCATATCGCCACCGGCGACCTGGGCACCTCGATGTCGACGCAGATGCCGGTTTCGCAACTGATCGGCCAGCGCATGGGACCGACGCTGTCCATCGCCGTCTTCACCATGCTGTTCGCGGTGATCGTGGCGATTCCGCTGGGCGTGCTGGCGGCCTGGCACGCGGGACGCTGGCTGGACCGGCTGGTCATGATAGGCGCGGTCTGCGCGTTCTCGGTGCCGGTGTTCCTGATCGGCTACAGCCTGGTCTACGGTTTTTCGATCAAGCTGGGCTGGCTGCCGGTGCAAGGCTACAAGCCCATGGCCGACGGCCTGGTGCCCTACCTGCGCCACTTGGTGCTGCCCTGCCTGTCCCTGGGTCTGGTGTACATGGCGCTGCTGACCCGCATGACGCGCGCCACCATGCTGGAGGCCCTGTCCGAGGACTACATCCGCACTGCCCGCGCCAAGGGCCTGGCGGCCGGCCCCATCGTGTGGCACGCGCTGAAAAACGCGGCCAATCCCATCGTCACCACCATAGGCGTGGGCGTGGCCCTGCTGATCGGCGGCGTGGTGGTCACGGAAACCGTGTTCGCGATTCCCGGCCTGGGCCGGCTGACCATCGACGCCGTGCTGCGCCACGACTATCCGGTCATCCAGGGCGTGCTGCTGGTGGCCTCCGGCATCTATGTCCTGATCAACCTGCTGGTCGACCTGAGCTATCGGCTCTTCGATCCGCGCATCCGCTATTGAACGGGGGCAACGCATGACCACCACTACCCTGTCCCTGCCCGCGCGGCGCCCGCGCCACCGCCGTGTGCTGCGCTCGCTGCGCCGCCATCCCATGCTGTACATAGGCGGCGCCATCCTGCTGGCGCTGGCCGCGATTGCGCTCGCCGCGCCCTGGCTGGCCACCGTCGACCCGCAGGACATCAACCCGCTGGCGCGCATGAAGCCGCCTTCGTCCGAACACTTCTTCGGCACCGACGCGCTGGGCCGCGACGTCTATTCGCGCACCGTCTGGGGCGCCCGCGTCTCGCTGGTGGTCGGCATCGTGGTGGCGGTGGTTTCCACAGTCGCTGGCGTGGCCCTGGGCATGGCGGCAGGCTACTTCCGCCGCATCGACGCCTTCATCATGCGCATCATGGACGGCTTGATGGCGATTCCCGGCGTGCTGCTGGCCATCGCCCTGATGGCCACCCTGAAGGGCGGCCTGGGCACCGTGATCATTGCCATCGTCATTCCCGAGGTGCCGCGCGTGGTGCGGCTGGTGCGCGCGCTGGTGCTGACGATACGCGAGCAGCCCTATATCGAGGCCGCCATTTCGTCGGGCACGCGCGTACCCGCGATCCTGCTGCGCCACATCCTGCCCAATCTGTTCGCTCCGCTGATGGTGCAGGCCACCTTCATCGCGGCATCCGCCATCCTGACCGAGGCGGTGCTGAGCTTCCTGGGCGTGGGCATTCCGCCCCACATCCCCAGTTGGGGCAACATCATGGCCGAAGGCCGCAACTTCGTCGCCGTGGCCTTCCACATCATCCTGTATCCAGGCCTGTTCCTGGGCGTGGCCGTCCTGGCCGTCAATCTGGTGGGCGACGGGCTGCGCGACATGCTCGATCCCCGCCTGGCGAAAAAGCTGTAGGAGCGCCCATGCAAACCCAACCCGTCTTGCGCGTGCGCGACCTCACCACCTGTTTCGACGGCGACGAAACCACGGTGCTTGCCGTGGACCGCCTGTCCTTCGACCTGATGCCCGGCGAAACCCTGGGCCTGGTCGGCGAATCCGGCTGCGGCAAGAGCGTCACGTCCCTGTCCATCATGCGGCTCTTGCGCGCTCCCGGGCGCGTGGCCGGCGGCAGCATCGAGTTCGACGGCCAGGATCTGCTGGCGCTGCCTGAAAAGGCCATGCGCGCCATCCGCGGCAACCAGATCTCGATGATCTTCCAGGAGCCCATGACCTCGCTGAACCCGGTGTTCACGGTGGGCAAGCAAATCAGCGAATCGCTCATGCTGCACCAAGGCCTGTCGCGCCGCGAGGCCATGGCGCAGGCCGAATCGCTGCTGGAGCTGGTGCAGATATCCGACCCGGCGCGCCGCGTGCGCGAATATCCCTACCAGTTGTCGGGCGGCATGCGCCAGCGCGCCATGATCGCCATGGCGCTGGCCTGCCAGCCCAAGGTCCTGATCGCCGACGAGCCGACCACCGCGCTGGACGTCACCATCCAGGCGCAGATCCTGCACCTGTTGCGGGAAATCCAGCAGCGGCTGGGCACCTCCATCGTGCTGATCACCCATGACCTGGGCGTGGTCGCACAGATGTGCCAGCGCGTCATCGTGATGTATGCGGGGCGCAAGGTCGAGGAAGGCAGCGTCGACGACATCCTGGACCGCGCCCAACATCCCTACACCCAGGCGCTGATCCGCTCCCTGCCCGACTTCGCCGAGGGCCAGGACCATACGGCGCGGCTGGCCGAGCTGCCCGGTATCGTGCCGGTGATGACGCCCGAGTCGCGCGGCTGCGCCTTCGCGGCGCGCTGCCCGGAAGCGCAACCGCGCTGCACCGAGCAAGCGCCGCCTGCCGCCGATGCGGGCAACCGTCACCGCGTCTGGTGCTGGGCCCGCGCGGCCGAACCTGCCCCCGCCGCCCTGACCGCCTGAGGCCCGCCATGAACCTGCACGACATCCCCCTTGCGAGCGCCATGTCCGCGCCCGCCGCCGACGCCCCGCCCATGCTGGAGGTCATCGGCCTGAAGAAGCACTATCCCGTGGACAGCGGCAGCGGCGCCAAGGTGCTGCGCGCGGTCGACGGCGTGTCCCTGTCGGTGCCGCGCGGCCAGACGCTGAGCCTGGTGGGCGAATCCGGCTGCGGCAAGTCCACCACCGGCAAATGCCTGATCCGCCTGACCGACCCCACCGAGGGCCGCATCCTGCTGGAAGGCCGCGACCTGGCCGCCATGAACAGCCGCGAGCTGCGCGCCATGCGCCAGCGCATGCAGTTCATCTTCCAGGATCCGTTCTCGTCGATGAACCCGCGCATGCGGGTGCGCGACATCATCGGCGAGCCGCTGCGCGCCTTCGGCCACGGCCGCGCCGCCATCCGCGACCGCGTCGCGCAGCTGCTGGCCCGCGTCAGCCTGCGTCCGGATGCCGCCGACCGCTATCCGCACGAGTTCTCCGGCGGCCAGCGCCAGCGCATCGTGATCGCCCGCGCCCTGGCTTTGGACCCTGGCCTGATCGTCTGCGACGAACCGGTATCGGCGCTGGACGTCTCGGTGCAGGCGCAGGTCATCAACCTGCTGATGGATCTGCAGCGCGATCTGGGCCTGACCTATGTGTTCATCTCACACGATCTGAGCGTGGTGCGCCACATCAGCCACCGCGTCGCCGTGATGTACCTGGGCAAGATCGTCGAGACCGGCACCCGCGAGGCCATCTTCGAACGCCCCGCCCATCCCTATACCCGCGCCCTGCTGGCCGCCGTGCCTTCCGCCCGCCAGGGCGAACGCAAGCCCGTGGAAGTGCTGAAGGGCGAGATTCCCAGCCCGCTGTCGCCGCCCTCGGGCTGCGCCTTCCGTACCCGTTGCCCAGTGGCGCAGCCGCGCTGCGCCGAGGAAGCGCCGCAGCCCCGCCTGATCGCCCCCGAACAGCAGGTCGCCTGCCATTTCGCCATCATTTAGCCGGAGATACCCATGTCCCAGACTGACGCCACCCCGTTCGACTACATCCTTGCCGGCGGCACCGTCATCGACGGCACCAACTCGCCGGGCCGGCTTGCCGACGTCGGCGTGCGCGGCGACCGGATCGCCGCCGTCGGCGACCTGAGCGCCAGCAGCGCCCGCCGGCGCATCGACGTGGCCGGCAAAGTGGTGTCGCCGGGTTTCATCGACTCGCACACGCACGACGACAACTACCTGCTCAAGCACCGCGACATGACGCCCAAGATCTCGCAGGGCGTCACCACCGTGGTCACCGGCAACTGCGGCATCAGCCTGGCGCCGCTGGCGCACGCCAACCCGCCCGCGCCGCTGGACCTGCTGGACGAAGGCGGCTCGTTCCGCTTCGAACGCTTCTCCGACTACCTGGAAGCCTTGCGCGCGGCCCCGCCCGCGGTCAACGCCGCCTGCATGGTGGGCCATTCCACCCTGCGCGCCGCCGTCATGCCCGACCTGCGGCGCGAGGCCACGGCCGAGGAAATCCAGGCCATGCAGGCGCTGGCCGACGACGCGCTCGCCAGCGGCGCCATCGGCATCTCCACCGGCGCGTTCTACCCGCCCGCGGCCCATGCCAGCACCGAGGAAATCATCGAAGTCTGCCGCCCGCTGGGCACGCATGGCGGCGTCTACGCCACCCATATGCGCGACGAAGGCGAACACATCGTGGCGGCGCTGGAAGAGACCTTCCGCATCGGCCGCGAGTTGGACGTGCCGGTGGTGATCTCGCACCACAAGGTCATGGGCAAGCCCAACTTCGGCCGCTCCAAGGAAACGCTGGCGCTGATCGAGGCCGCCATGGCCAGCCAGGACGTGTCGCTGGACGCCTATCCCTACGTGGCCGGCTCCACCATGCTCAAGCAGGACCGCGTGCTGCTGGCGGGCCGCACGCTCATCACCTGGTGCAAGCCCTTTCCCGAACTGAGCGGGCGCGACCTGGAGGAAATCGCCGCCGAACGCGGCAAGTCCAAGTACGACGTGGTGCCGGAACTGCAGCCTGCCGGCGCCATCTACTTCATGATGGACGAGCCCGACGTGCAGCGCATCCTGGCGTTCGGTCCCACCATGATCGGCTCCGACGGCCTGCCCCACGACGAGCGTCCGCACCCGCGCCTGTGGGGCACCTTCCCGCGCGTGTTGGGCCACTACTCGCGCGACCTGGGCCTGTTCCCGCTGGAGACCGCAGTCTGGAAGATGACCGGCCTGACCGCCGCCAAATTCGGCCTGGCCGAACGCGGCCAGGTGCAGCCCGGCTACTACGCCGACCTGGTGGTCTTCGACCCCGCCACCGTGGCCGACTCGGCCACCTTCGAACGCCCCACCGAGCGCGCCGCGGGCATCCACTCGGTCTACGTCAACGGCGCGCCCGTCTGGGAAGGCCAGGCCTTCACCGGCCAGCACGCGGGCCGCGTCCTCAACCGCGCCGGAGCCTGAGCGCCGCCAGCCCTTACAATCCGGCATACGCGGCGGGGCTTGCGGGCCCTGCCCCCACCACCCCCTACCTGCCAGATCGCTACATGGCCCTACCCGGCACTACATCCCCCCCCGAGATCGTGGGCAAGGAAGAAATGGGCGCTCGCCTGCGGGCCGAGCGCAAGGCGCGCAAGATGACCCTGCAGGCGCTGTCCGCCGCCAGCGGCATCGCGGTCTCGACGCTGTCGAAAGCGGAGCTGGGACAGATCGCCCTGAGCTACGAGAAGTTCGCCGCGCTGGCGGGCGCGCTGGGCATAGACATGACCCGCATGTTCATGCTGCCCGACGCCTCGCAAGCCGCCGTCGCCCCGACCTTCGTCAAGAACAAGCTCAGCGACGCCCGCGACTACGTCACGGAAAACTACCACTACCGCTTGCTCATGGGCGAATACCCCGGCAAGAAGATGACGCCCATGCTGGCGCTCATCGACTCGCGCAAGGTGGTCGAGTTCGAGGACTACATTCGGCACCCGGGCCAGGAATTCGCGGTGGTGCTGTCGGGCAAGGTCCGCATCCAGTTCGAAAACGGCGACAGCGTCGTGCTGGGCAAGCTGGAAACCGCCTATTTCGACAGCAGCATCGGCCACGTCTACCTGTCCATGAGCCGGAAGCCCGCCGAAGTGCTGGCGGTGTGCAGCGACGTGGGCGAAGTACCGTCGCGGCTGAAGGCGCCCTGAGCCGACAGCCGCGCCACGGGCGTCCTTGCCCGGAAGGCCTGTGCGCACGCCAGGCCGTCCCCGGCCGAGCGGCCGCGCGCGCCGCTGGCATATGACTGTCATACTCGCAGGCGATACTGGCGTTCGGATATCCGCCAGCCCCCGAATCCCGGGCGCGCGCCGGATATTCATATAAAAGGTAATTCGTTGGCCGCCGCCCCTGGCCGCCTTACGATACCTGGCATCGACTGGGCCTGACGCCCGCAGGAATGCTCCACATGCAACGCTTGATATCCCCGATTCTTACCCGCCGCCCGGTGCTGCTGGCCGGTCCGCTCAGCGCGCGCCGCTACGACGCCGTGATTTCCCTCAACGCCCACCGCGAAGCCCGCAAGCTGCGCGAATCCGCCCAGCGCATCCTGGCCGTTTCCGCCCGCTACATGCTGCCGGGCGCCTGAACCTGTCCCCCAACGCCGCGGCCTGACCTCATTCGGGCGCGCAGCGCCCTTCCCCTCCTGCATGCAGTTCCTCCAGCCGCCACCTGCGGTAGCATTGCCGATTCGGCCCGAAACCGGGCCAGGCAGAACAGGAGTCATGCATGCAGAAGGTGGTAATCGTCGGCGGCGGCCACGCGGCGGCGCAATTGTGCGCCAGCCTGATAGAAGGCGGCTTTCCCGGCAGCCTGACGCTGGTGTGCGAAGAGGCCTCGCTGCCCTACCACCGCCCGCCGCTCTCCAAGACCTACATCAAGGATCCGGAAGCCCCGATCCAGCTGCTGCGCCCCGAAGCAGTCTACGCCGACGCCGGCGTGCAGGTCCTGCTGGCCGATCCCGCCGTCGGCATAGACCGCGACGCGCGCCGCTTGATGCTGGCTTCGGGCAAACAGCTGGATTATGACGCGCTGGTGCTGGCCACCGGCACGCGCGCACGGCGCCTGCCCGACGTCCCGGATGAACTGCAGAACCTGATCTACCTGCGCAACGCCGACGACGCCGCGCGCCTGCGCGCCGCGATCGCCGACGCGCCTTCGGTCACCGTCGTGGGCGGCGGCTTCATCGGCCTGGAAATCGCCGCCACGGCGGGCGCCCTGGGCAAGCCGGTCACCGTCTTCGAATCCGCGCCTCGCCTGCTGGCGCGTTCCGTGTCGCCCGAGGCCTCGGACCACGTCGCCCGCGTATTGCACGAGTCCGGCGTCGACCTGCGCCTGTCCTCCGACCTGCAACATATCCGGACGGAGAACGGCCGCGTGCGCAGTGTCGTGGTCAACGAAGTGGAACATCCGGTGGACCTGCTGGTCGCCGGCATCGGCGCCGTGCCCGAGATCACGCTGGCGCAGGCCGCCGGCCTGGACTGCCTGAACGGCATCGTGGTGGACGCGCTGATGCAGACCTCGGCGCCGGGTATCTACGCCATCGGCGACTGCACCTCGTTTCCGTATGCGCGCTGGGGCAAGACCCTGCGCCTGGAATCGGTGCAGAACGCCAACGACCAGGCCCGCACCCTGGCCGGCGCGCTGCTCGGCACGAAGACGCCGTATCACGCCCTGCCCTGGTTCTGGTCCGACCAGGGCGCCCTGCGCCTGCAGATCGCCGGCCTGGCGCCTCCGGATACCGAGCGCGTCCTGCGTCCGGGTGCCAAGCCCGGCAGTTTCTCGATCCTGCACTTCGCCGACGGCCATCTGGTCTGCGTCGAGTCGATCAACGCCCCGATGGACCACCTGGCGGCGCGCAAGCTGTTGGAATTGGGACTGAACCCGCCTCGCGAAGTCCTGGCTGACCCGGCCGTGCCGCTCAAGAGCCACTACTAAAGCAGATAGCGGATATGCCCGCGCCGGCGCGCCTTAGATAAAGCCGGCGGCGCGGAACATGCGCTCGTAGATCTGGCGCAGGACATCTTCCTTGCGCTTGTTGTACTCCATGACCCGCATCACGCCAGCCGCCGCATCGCGCTTGGCCTGGGCATACCGATCGCGGTCGGCGTCATGCTGGCGCAGCCAGTCGCGGAACATCCGGTGCCGGATGTTCTCGGGACAGTCCGGGCCGAACACGTGCAGGTTCACGCGCGGAGCGGCCAGCTGCAAAAGGCGGTGCTGGTGCCAGGACGGTTCCCGCAAGATCAGCAGATAACCGGCGGCTTCCAGGGCGGGGACATAAGCGTCCTCCCGCGCGGGGTCGGCCACCGTCAGGTCGATGTCTATCACCGGCTTGGCCGGCAGGCCCGGGACCGCCGTCGAACCCATATGCTCGACCGCTAGCGCGGCCGGTCCCAATGCCTCGCGCACCTGCGCCTCCAGCTGGCCATAACGGACCGGCCAATCGGGGTCATAGGGCACAACCGCGACCCGCTCCGGCGCCGGCTTGCCACGGACCCAAGGGTCCTCGTCCGGGTCCGCATCGTAATGCCGCATGATTTCTTCAGGCGTGGGCGCGCGCCGGTTTCCTGCCTGGGTCAATTGCCGAAAGCGCGGCGCAGGCGCTCCAGTTCGGCCATGTTCAGGCGCTTCGCTTCCGCTTCGGCGTAGTTCCGTTCCCCTGATTCGTACGCACCCTTGTAGATGCACTTGCCGCGGCTCGCGCACTCTCCGCCGCTGCGGGCGGTGGAGGAATAAGACTTGGCCGCAGCCTGGTTCGGGGTCTTGGAACCGCTGGAGGAACAGCCGGCGATCAGCGCAGCCGCAAAAATCGCCACACCACAGCGGCTCAACGTTTGAATGGACATTTCCTGGCCCTACAGAAAAGCTGTAGCCGACTTTATAGCAGGCTCTTCAAATCGCCGATCCACGGGGAATTGCTTCGAAACGTTGCCGGTCAGAGAGCAAGAGAGTGTTGGCAACCTTTGGCGGCGCCCTGGATTGCCGGCTAGACTGCCGCAGCCGGCCAACCCACGCCGGCAAACCAATCATGCCGCTGCAAGCTCATTGCAACGGCTGACCTCGTTCCCGAACACTGCCGTGGATGCGCCATCCTCATGAAAATTGCGCTCAAGCTCATCGCCGCCTATCTGGCGGCAAGCCTTGTGATGACGGTGCTGTCCGTCGTCCTCCATCCTCCGCATGCGCATCTGCCGACTTCGGTGGTGTTTCTTACTTTTCCCTTGGTGCCGCTGGTCACGGCGCAGAATATCTACGCAGGAAACGCCGGGGCGGATGGCCCGCTGCTTGGAGGTGTTTTTCTTCTGGTGTTTGGCGGGCTGGCGTGGCTGGCGTTGCGATCCAGATAACGGCCGGCGCGCCGATTCGCTGCACGCCCCCTCGATACCGGGCCCGCGGCGGGAAGCCGCGAGCGACGTGTCACGTCTCGTCCGGCACGCTCATCGCCCTGCGGATTTTCTCGGCGACTTCCACGAGTTGCGGGCCGTAGACTTCGACCAGTTCGCGTTCGGGCAGCAGATAGGCCGCACCGCCCAGATTCAAGCCGTACAGGCTGCCGTCGGAAAGGCGTATGGCGGTTCCTACGCCGTGGATATAGCTCTGCCATTCGCCCAGCGAAGTACAAAATCCGTGGCGGTCCATATCGCGCATGGCTTTCTGCAGACCAACCAGGGCGGTAGCCCAATCGGCGCCGAACTGGGGCCGCAGGACTTCCAGCAGATTTTCGCGCTCGGTTTCTTCCATGCGGGCCAGATAGGCCCGTCCCATGGCGCTGGTGATGACGGGAATACGCGAGCCATTGAACAGGCGCAGGCCGAGCAGACCCGAGCCTTCGCAGGTCTCGATGTAAAGCATCATGCGCTTGTGCAGGATGCCCAGGCCGACGTTACCGTTGCTACGGTCGGCAAGCTCCTGCATGAGGGGCGCGGCGACCTGGCGGATATTGCGCCGGGCCAAGGCGACCTGCCCCAGCGCTACGGTGCTGCTGCCCAGTTCGTAGTTTTCCTGGCGCGCATTGAATTCCAGATAACCGAGACGGCACAGGGTATAGGTCAGCCGCGATACCGTTGCGGCGGGCATGCCGGTGCGCTCGGACAATTCACGGTTGCCCAGCGGACCCTCGCGCAACCGGAATGCCTTGAGTATGTCCAGGCCGCGCGCCAGTGCCACGACGAATTGCCTGTCGGAGCTGTCTTTCAAATCGTCACGGGCGACCGTATTGTCAGCGGGGCTGGCGCCCATCGCCTTGCGGCGCCGGCCATTCGCGGGCGCGGGGATGCGGTCAGTCTTGCTCATGGGGAAATTCCGGATTCAGGCATATGAGTCTAGCAGACGGGTTGGACGGCCGAACCTACGCAGCGGGGCCGACTGCAGGGTTCCCGCGCCAGTGAGAAATCGCCGTATCCGGCCAGCCCCACGCGCGCAAGCATTGCTCGTAGCTGCTGTTGACGGGTTCGGGCGGACGGGGCGTGGCGCTAGGAGTGCCACTGAAGCGCGGAGCCGGCGCGGGCTGTGAAACGCCGTCCACGTCGATGAATGTGGCACGGGTCCGGGTGTGAGGGTGCAGGGGAGCCTCGGCAATGGACAAGACTGGAGCGACGCAGGCGTCGGTGCCGTCGAAGATTGCGCACCATTGCTCCTGTGTGCGGGATGCGATGCGCGCCGCAATCCGCTCGCGCAAGGCTTCCCAGCCGGCGCGCGGATCGCCGGCCTGGATATCGCTGTCCAGCCCGAGCTTGTCGAAGAAGGTCTTCCGGAAACGGGTTTCAATGGGTGCAACGGACAGGTACTTGCCGTCGGCGCAGCGATAGACGTCGTAGTACGGCGCACCGGAGTCCAAGACATTGGTGCCGCGCTCGGGATTGAGCAGTCCGGCCGCCGCCATGCCGAAGAACGGAGTCATGAGCGAGGCGGCCCCATCCACCATGGCCGCGTCGACCACCTGCCCTGCGCCGCCGCTGCGCACCGTGTAGACCGCTGCCATGACCCCCAGGGCCAGGTACAGGGCGCCGCCGCCAAAATCACCGACCAGGTTCAAGGGCGGCGTGGGCGGCTGCCCCTTGCGGCCGATGGCGTCAAGCGCGCCCGTCAGGGCGATGTAGTTGAGGTCATGGCCAGCCATGGCGGCATAGGGGCCGGTCTGCCCCCATCCGGTCATGCGGCCGTACACCAGACGCGGATTGCGGGCCAGGCAGGGTTCCGGTCCGAATCCCATGCGCTCCATAGTGCCGGGCCGGAAGCCTTCGAGCAGCGCGTCGGCGGAGTCGAGCAGTTCCATGGCGAAGCGCGCACCGTCGGGCGTCTTCAGGTCCACGCTGATGCTGGGCCGGTTGCGCAGCAGCAAGTTGTACTTGAGCGGACGTTCCACACCCAGATCAGCCGCCGGTTGCTGCCGCTCCAGCCGTATGACGGTAGCCCCGAGATCGGCGAGCAGCATGCCGCACATCGGAACCGGGCCGATGGCCGGGAACTCCACCACTTTCAGTCCTGCCAAGGGACCCATTGCTTTCTCCTTGTTCAATGTCATTTCAAGCTCCCAACCCGGCCCGGCCGTTGTTCAGCACGACGGTGCCGCGCTCCAGCGCACTGCTGCGGAACAGCGCCGAGCCATGGTCGATCCAGATTTCCGTGCGCAAGGTTTCCCCTGGGTATACCGGCGCGGAGAAGCGCACATCCATGGACTGCAAGCGTTGCGGCTCGTTGCCGCAGGCTGCGTCGAGCAAGGCGCGGCCGGCCATGCCGAAAGTGCACAGGCCATGCAGTATGGGTGCCTTGAACCCTGCGTCCGCCGCCAGTTGCGGATCCACGTGCAAGGGGTTGTAGTCGCCCGATAAACGATAGATGAAGGCGGCCTGCGGCAGGATGGCCTGATCCCGCACATAGTCGGGAGCGCGCTCAGGCATGGCCGCGCTGTGACGCGCCGGTGGTGGCGGCCCGCCAAAGCCGCCGTCGGCGCGCAGCACGGACGTGACGAACAAGCTGCACAGCAGTTCGTCCGTCGCCGCGTCGACGACGTCGCGCCGGGTATGCACGACCGCGCCCTTCTCCGGCCCGCGATCGTACACATCGGTGACACGGGTACGGCCGATCACCGTACCCGCCGTGGGCAGCGGCCGGTATAGCGCCATGCCTTGTTCGCTGTGCAGCATCTTGTGCCATTGCAGGCCGAGCCCGGGGTCGCGCATCCATAGCCCTGGGTAGCCCAGCACCACCGCCATGGTGGGCAGCGCAAGCAGATCGCGCTCGAAGGCGAAGCGCATGGCCTGAGAGGATTGCGGATTGTCCCCTACCCCCAGGCCCAGCGCGTACAACATGGTGTCGCGCTCAGTATAGGCATGGCGGACGTCGGGGATGGTCCAGTTCAATAGCAGTTCGCGGTCGATGGGCATCGCCTTGCTCCTGTGGGCAGCGCCTTACTGGCGCGACGGTGCTTCGAAGATGCCGACCACGCAAGCGGCTTCTTCAAGCCCATAGAAGCCGCCGCCGTTCTCGGTCATGCCCAGGCGCGGATTGCCTGCCACCTGGCGCTGGCCCGCCTCGCCGCGCAGCTGCGTCACGATCTCGTGCACCTGTATGGCGCCGGTGGCACCGATGGGATGCCCCTTGGAAAGCAGGCCGCCGGATACGTTCAGCGGCAAGCGCCCGTCCAGGCGTGTCGCACCGCTCTCGACCAGCGCGCCGCCGTCGCCATAGTCGCAAAAGCCGCAATTCTCGCTGTGCAGGATCTCGGCGATGGCCGATGCGTCATGAAGTTCGGCCAGTGAGATGTCCTGCGGGCCCACGCCAGCGGCCTCGTAGGCGCGCCAGGCGGCAACCCGGGTCAAATGGCGATCGACCTGCTCGGCAGTACGCTGCGAACCGCTGCTCACCGCGATGCCGCGGATTCTCACCGCCCGGCGGGCGTCCAGGCGCTTGAGCGCTTTCTCGGACACGACGACCAGGGCAGCGGCTCCGTCGCTCATGGGTGCGCACATCGAGCGCGTCATGGGCCAGGCGATCAGCTTGTCGGCCAGCACTTCCTCCACGGTCATGGGTGTGCGGTATTGAGCCAACGGGTTGAACTGCGAATGCCAGTGGTTCTTGGCGGCCACGGCCGCAATCTGGCGTTGCGTGGTGCCGAAGGTCTTCATGTGAAACCGTGCCTGCGCGGCATAGATGTCCATGAAGACCGAGCGTTCGCCCACATCGGCCAGCGCTTCGGGCGGCAGCGCCATGCCTTCGCCCATGGCCAGCAAGGCCTCCATGTGTTGCTCGGCCAGGTCACGGTCCCAGCTGCCCTTGAAAGCCTCGAACATCTGTTGGCGCTTTTCGGGGTAGTTCATTTTTTCCGCGCCCACGACCAGGGCGACGTCGTACAGCCCTGCCTTGACCGCGGCGTGGGCCTGCATCAAGCCCGAACTCGAACTGGCGCAGGCGTTGTCGGTATTGAAGATGGCAATGCCTTGGAAGCCATAGGCGCGCAGCGAACATTGCCCGCGCACGCCGTGCTGGCCCTCCAGCGCGCCCTGGCGCGTATTGCAAAACCAGGCGGCCTCGATGGCCTCGCGTTCCAGCCCCGCGTCCCGCAGCGCCTGGTCCACGGCCATGGCCGACAACTGTTTCACGCTCAGGTCCAGGTGCTTGCCCAGCGGCGTCATGCCTATGCCAACAATGTACGTCTCGCTCATGTCTCTCTCTATTTTTCTATTGGCCGGTCAGGCCAGCTTGACCACGCCGCGCTGGCGCAGGGCTTCAATCTGTTCGTCGGCGTATCCCAGCTCATCCAGGATGGCGCGCGTATGCTCGCCATGGGCAGGCGCCGGCGCGTTGGCGATACTGCGCTGGCCATTGAACTTGACCGGCTGTCCGACCGTGCGCATGGGACCGTAGCGCTCGCTGTCCACGTCGACCAGAATGCCGCTGGCCAGGGTGTGAGGGTGATTCAACGCATCGGCGAATGTATTGATCTGCGCGCCCGGGATGCCGTTTTCCATCAGCAAATCCTGCCAATGGGCCGCATCCTCCCTCGCCAGCACCTCGTTCAGGCATTGCGCGACCAGGCTGCGGTTCTGCACGCGCATGGCATTGTTCTCGAAGCGCGGATCGTCCCGCATGCCCTCCAGGCCCAGCACGTCGCACAAACGCCGCCACAAGGCTTCGCTGGCCACGCCGATCAGGATTTTCTTGTCACGCGCCTGGTAGGCCTCGTAGGGGCAGAGGGATTCGTGGGCGCAGCCGAAGCGCTGCGGTTCGGTGCCCCGCTCCCAGAAACTTTGGAACATGTAGCCCAGAAAGGCCATGCCGGTTTCGAACAGGGAGGCCTCGATGCGGCATCCTTCGCCAGTCTGGCCGCGCTGCATCAATGCGGCCAGGATGGCGCTGGTGGCCTGCATGCCGGTGCCCTGATCCACCGGCGAAAAGGGTGCGCGCACCGGACCGCTGCCCTGCTCGCCCATGATCGAGCACATGCCGACGAAGGCTTGCAGAATCATGTCATAGCCCTTGCCGTGCGCCAGCGGACCGCTGCGTCCGTAGCCAGAAATACTGCAATACACCAGCCGCGGATTGATGGCGGACAAGGTCTCGAAGTCGATCTTCAGCCGCTCGGCCACGCCCGGGCCGAAGCTCTCGACGATCACGTCGGCGCTTTCAACCAGTTTGCGCACCACCGCCAGGCCCTCGGCGGATCTCAGGTCCAGCGCGATGCTGCGCTTGCCCCGGTTGGCATAGTGGAAGACCGCGCCTTCGCCATTGCGGAAGGGAGGCCAGCCGCGGGTGTCGTCGCCGACATCCCGCGCTTCCACCTTGATGACTTCGGCGCCCAGGTCTTGCAACGCCTGGGTGCAGATGGGGCCCGCCAGCACCTTGCTGAAATCCAGGATGCGTATGCCCGCGAGAGGTTTGATGGACATGGTGTGTTTCCTCCCGGGCCGTTCAGTAGCGGCCGCCAGTGACATGGATGACATCCCCGGTCAGGTAGCCCGCGGGCTCCGAGGCCAGGAACGTGACGACGCTGGCCACGTCATTCACATGACCGATGCGGGGGATGGGCGTCGTCGTCTGAGCCGCCTCTCGGATTTTTTCGTAGTGCGGCAGCCGCCGCACCGCCTCGGTGTCGATGATGCCCGGCGCCACGGCATTGACCGTTACGTTGTGGCGGCCGTGCTCCAGCGCCATGGCTCGCGTAAAGCCGATAAGGCCGGCCTTCGCGGCCGAATAATTGGCTTGCCCGGGATTCCCCAGGTGGGCGCGCGACGAGATGTTGATGACACGCCCCCAGTTCTTCTGGGCGAAATGCCGCGCCGCTTCGCGGGTGCACAGGAAGGCGCCCTTGAGAATGACGTCGACCACGCTGTCCCAGTCATCGAGGCCCATCTTGGTGATACGCATATCGCGCGTGAAACCGGCGTTGTTCACCAGAATGTCCACGCCTCCGTACTCGGCGCCAGCGCGCTCGAAGAGCTTGAGCACGGAAGCCTCGTCAGTGACATCCACTTGGCAGGCATGGGCCCGCCCGCCCGCGCGAACCAGATCGTCCGCGTGAGCCTGGGCGGCCTGGCCGTTGATGTCGGCCACGACGACCGCGGCGCCTTCACGGGCCAGCTGCGCGCATATCGCGGCGCCGATGCCGCTCCCGCCGCCCGTGACGACGGCCACTTTCCCATCCAATCCCAAATCCATCCAGGTCTCCAGTCTTGTGTTGTTGTTCGATGCCGCTGCACTGCTGTCCACAACAGCGTGTCCGCAGCTTGAATTGAAATGCAGAAATGATTTCCGCAATATATCCCAAAGTTCATTCCCGCTGCAATGTGATAAAAATTCTGGCCAATTTCCCCTATACAAATCCAATCGGACAATTGCGGAAATAATTTTCGTAATGTACATTGACCTCGCTTTCAGCCTCAAGAACAGGAGACACAAGTAATGCCGAACACAGGCTTCGACCCCACTTCGCACCAGATGTGCGAGCAACGCTATTTCGACGATTTCAAGATTGGCGAACGCTTTGTCCTGCCCTCGCGCACGATGACCGACGCCCTGTTCGCCGCGTTCCAGCTGGCCAGCGGCGACAACCACCCCATTCACTACGACATCGAGTACTGCCGCGCCAACGGCATGCCGCACATGCTGGCCCACGGCTTCCAGGTGGCGATCCAGACAGCTGCGGGCGCTGGGCTGTTTCCGCACATGACCGAAGCGTCGATGAAGGGCTTTATTGAGCAAAGCTCGCGCTTCCTCGGCCCCGTCTATGTGGGCGACACCCTGTACAGCTCGCTGGAAATCGTGGAACTCAAGCCCGGCCGCAGCACCGGCACTGTCCGCATGGCGACCCGCGTGGTGAACCAGCGCGGCGAAACCGTGATGGATGGAACCCAGACCTATTTGCTGAAGAAACGTCCGACCGAATAACGAAAAGCGCTCAAGCCAGCGCACAGGAGAGAGACAACATGAAGCAATCGGCAGCCCGCCTCATCATGGCCGCGAGCATCGCCGCGGCGCCGCTGGCCGCGCATGCGGCCCAGGATGACTATCCGCAAAAGCCAATCACGCTGCAGCTCGGCTTCCCGCCGGGCCAGGCCACCGACACCGTGGCCCGCATGCTGGCCGAGCGCGCCGCACCCCGACTAGGCCAGCCCGTGATCGTCGAAAACAAGCCCGGCCAGGGCGGCAGCGTGCTGCTTTCGTCATTCGTGCGCCAGCCGCCGGACGGCTATACGCTGACGATTGCCGCAACCGGGGCCGCGGTCACGAATCACTTCCTGTACAAGACGGTGAACTACAAAACCCCGGACGACTTCACCCCGGTCGGCCAGGTGGCGGATCTGCCTCTGGTGCTGGTGGCCCGCCCGGGCATGCCGTTCAACGACATAGCCGGCCTGGTTGCCTATGCCAAGCAGAACCCCGGCAAGCTGAACTACGCCAGCCCGGGCACAGGCACCTCATCCAACCTGGCGATGGAAACGCTGAAGTTCCAGAACGGACTGCGCATTGAACACATCCCGTACCCGGGTAGCGCGCGCGCCATGACCGACCTGCTGGCAGGACAGGTCGACATCGCCTTCGATACCGTGCCGGCGGTGCAGGCGTTTGTCAGTTCCGGAAAATTGAAGGCGCTGGCGATCGGTTCGGAACAGCGTCTCAAGCTGTTTCCGCAAGTGCCGACCATGAAGGAAAGCGGCTTTGGCACCGTGCCGGCCCACGTCTGGATCGGTTTCCTGCTACCCAAGGGAGCATCGCCCGCGGTGGTTCAGAAGCTGAACAGCGTATTCAATGCCGTGCTTCAGGACAAAGAGGTCATCGAGAAACTGGAGGGGCTGGGAGTCGTGGCGCACACGACCACCCCAGAAGGCTTCGAGGCCATGCTGCGCCAGGAGTTGCCGCGCTGGGGCGGCATCGTCAAGCAGGCGGGCCTGGAACCACAATAGACGCCTCAGACCGACCGCAACAAAAAACCCGCACTCTCTGACGAGAAATGCGGGTTTTGTGCATTTCCAGGGATGGCCTGGAAAAAATTCTTGGTGCCGACGGCGAGACTCGAACTCGCACAGCTTTCGCCACTACCCCCTCAAGATAGCGTGTCTACCAATTTCACCACGTCGGCTAACTTCAGCCAGAAAAGCGTGCTTTCCTGGAAAGTCGAATATTCTATCACGCAAATCGGGAACCGGGTGCTTCCGTGCCGCTGTGTCGCTGGAACGCCACCAACCCGTCCCCAAGAGCTCGCCAGAGGGGCCATGGACGGCCCCTCCCCCGGTCTATTAGTTGATCTGCAGGTTGGTCGCCTTGACGACTTCACCCCACTTGCGGGTTTCGCTTTCCATGAAGGCCTTGAACGCCTGCGGCGTGTTGGGCGGCGGAGGCATCAGGAAGCCGTTGGTCTGGTAGCTGGCGGCCAGGGCGGCGTCGGAGGTCAGGGCCTTGTTGATGGCGGCGTTGACCTTCTGCACGACTTCCGGCGGGGTGCCGGCGGGCGCGAACAGGCCGAACCAGGCGGCCACGTCGAAGCCTTCCACGCCGGATTCGGCGATGGTGGGGATTTCCGGGGCGAACGGCACGCGGCTGCCGGTGGTAACGGCCAGGCCGGTCAGCTTGCCGGCGCGCACGTGGGGCAGCAGCGGCGGCAGGTTGTCGAAGATCGAGTCCACCTGGCCGCCCAGCAGGTCGGCCACGGCCGGGCCGCTGCCGCGGTACGGGACGTGCAGGATATCGATGCCGGTCTTCATCTTGAAGAGTTCGCAGCCCAGATGCGCGGACGAGCCGTTGCCGGGCGAGGCGCAGGTCAGCTTGCCGGGATTCTTCTTGGCGTAGGCGATGTATTCCTGCACCGACTTGACTGGCACGCTGGCGTTGACGGCCAGGATGTTGGGCACCACATTCAACAGGGCGACCGTGTCCAGGTCCTTGAGCGCGTCATAGGACATCTTGGAGTAGAGCGACTGGTTGATCGCGGTGGAAATCGATCCCACGAACAAGGTATAGCCGTCGGGCGCCGAACGGGCGACCGACTCGGCGCCGATGTTGCTGTTGGCGCCGGGCTTGTTCTCCACCACGAAGGTCTGGCCGAATTCCTTGCCCAGCACGTCGGCGATCATGCGGGCGCTGATGTCGGTGGTGCCGCCCGGGGCATAGCCCACGACCAGCCGCACCGGCTTGGCAGGATAGGCCCCGGCCTGGGCCTGCGCCGGTCCGCTGGCGATGCACGCCAGCACCGCCGCCACGCCGGCCAGTTTGGTATAGATCTTCTTCATGTTTCCTCCTGTCGAAAACGGATGGGCGCGCAGGGGGATGCGCGCCGCTTTTTGTTGTTGTGTGGGCAGTCCTGCCCGGGGCGGCGGCGCCGCCCGTGTCAGGCGGCGCGCGCCGGACGCAAGGGCGCGATCAGGTCCGGCGTGAGGTCGGCCAGCGTCGCGCAGCCGAGCAGCGCCATGTTGGTCGAGATTTCGCTGCGGAATATGTCCGCCACTTTGCGGATGCCGGCGCTGCCGGCCACGGCCGCGCCAAACAATTGGGGCCGGCCGGTGAAGACCATGCGCGCGCCCAGGGCCACGGCCTTGAGCACATCGGAGCCGCGGCGAAAGCCGCCATCGACCATGACCGGGAAAGCGGGCGGCACCGCGGCCACCACGTCGGGCAGCGCCTGTAGCGGCGAAATGCAGCCGTCGAGCTGGCGTCCGCCGTGGTTGGACACGATCACGCCGTCGGCCCCTGCCGCGCAGGCCAGGCGCGCGTCGTCGGGATGCATCACACCCTTGAGCACCAGTTTGCCCGGCCAGTTCTCGCGGATCCAGCGGATGTGCTCCCACGACAGCTTGTCGCGTTCGCCGCGAAAGCCGTTGGGCGGGTCCTGGGTGATGGGGGGGCCGATGTCCTCGTACAGGTTCGAGAACCGGGGCACGCCGCTGCCCAGCAGCGTGCGCAGGAAGACATTGAAGCTCCAGCGCGGGTGGCGCATGCCATCCAGCATGACGCTGGGACTGAGCTTGAAGGGCACGGTGAACGAGAGCTTCTGCAAGTTCTCGCGGTTGGCGCCGACGCAGGTGTCTATGGTCACCACCAGCACCGGGATCTCGGCCTGTCGCAGCCGCGCCAGCAGCTTGGCGATGCGCTCGGTATTGCCGGGCAGATAGGCCTGATACCAGCAGCGCTTGCCCGTGGCTTGCTGCAAGCGTTCCAGCGGCACGCTGGAAGCGCCGCTGATGATGAACGGAATCTCGGCCTGCTGGGCGGCCTGCGCCAGCGCCAGGTCGCACTCATGCATGACGATGGCGGCGAACCCGGTAGGCGCGAACCCCACCGGCATGGCGTAACGCTGGCCGTAGAGTTCGACCCCGCTGCTGCGCTGGTCCACCACGCGCAGGCCGCGCGGCCGCAAGCCGACGTCGCCCAGCGCGCGCACGCTCTCGGAGAGCGAGGCGCCGTCCTCGGTGCCGCCGCAGACGTAGCCTTCGACGCAGCGCGGCATGATGCGCCGCGCCTCGCGTTCGAAGTCGCGCACGGACAGGCAGCGGTCCAGACGGCTCATGCAGCCACCGGCGAGCCGGCCTGCGCGCCCAGCGCCTGCATGCACGCGGCCAGCGAACGGTCCTGCGTGTCCTGGTAAAGCGTCAGCTCGTCCTGCACCTTGGCGCCCAGGGCCTGCTCGAAGGCGGCCTGGCTGGCGTTCTGCGCGTATTCGGCCTGCGCCTTGTCGCCCAGGTTCGACTGGAAGATGCCGGCAGCGCTGACGGGCAGGAAGTCCTCGTACACCAGCGGCTCGAAGCGGAGGTAGCCCTGGGCGATCAGGTCTTGCAGGCCGGCCTCGGGATCCCCGCCCTGCTTGCCGGTCAGGAAGTAGCGGAAATAGGCCAGCCCTTGCGCATGCAGTTCGGCATGGTCGTCGGGGAATGCGGCAAAGCAGTCCTGCAGGTTCTGCATGTAGGCGGCGGCATTGCCTTCGTTGGGCGCGCCGCTGATGCGGCTGCGGGCCAGGTCCAGCAAGTGGTCGTAGAGCGCCCGGCCCTTGCGGGTCAGCGCGACGCCGCGCTGCTCGATCTCGCCGAAGCGCGCCGTATGGCTGCCGGCCGCGGCCTGGCCGTCGGCGCCGGCGAACAGGACCGCTTCCTCCAGCGCTTTGAAGCTGGTCTGGCGCAGCAGGATCGGGCACTTGCGCGGCGGCGGGCCTTCGATCACGGCCTTGGCGGACACGCCGCGGCGCGGCATCTCGGCCTGGGCCTCGTCGATGTCCAGCGTGCGCGGAGTCAGGTGGTTGATGTGCGGCCCCTTGAAGGCCACCACATCGGCGATCAGGCGGTGCTGGCCGTGCAGTTCCTCGTAGTCTTCCAGGCTGACGGTCGCCTCGCTGTGCCAGCGGAAGGTGTGCAGGGCCTCGGCCACGAATTCGCGGGCGTCGGCATCCATCAGCCCGCCCTGCGCCTCAAAGCGGGCCGCGAGTTCCAGCGTGCGCGCGGTGAAGATCTGGCGCGCGGCCAGGATGCGGGCGGCCTTCTCGCGCAGCGCTTCGTCGGCGATCAGCTCCAGCCGCAGCAGCGAGGTGAAGACGCGGAACGGGCTGGCCTGCAGCGAGGCTTCGTGGGTGGCGCGAAAGGCGGTGGAATGCACCGGCACGCCGGCCGGCGACAGATCGTAGTATCCCACCGGCTGCATGCCCATCACGGCGAACACGCGCCGCATATTGGCCAGTTCCTGCGCGGTGCCGACGCGGATTGCGCCGTGGCGCTCGATGTCCAGGCGCTCGATCTCGCCCGTGCGGGCCAGCTGCGCGGCCAGCTCGGGCTGTTCGGCCAGCGTCTTGGCGTTGACCTGGGCGACCAGGTCCAGCAGCGTGTCGTACAGCGGCACTTCCGACTTGTACATGTCGGACATGGCGCGGGAGAACCAGGCGCGGATCTGATCCGGATTGACGAAATTCTGACTCATTGCGGGCTCGGCACATCGGTAAACAAGGATGGCCCGCATGACATCATGCGCCGCGCGCGCAATCAAATGAAAAAAATCGGCTTAATCAGTCCGTTTTTTCATGGATCGCGCACGCTGGGGGGCGCTCTCGCGCTTGCGTGCGGCCTCGCCCTCCACCCAGGCGACGAACTGCTTGATCTTGGGCACTTCGGCCGAGTGCTCGGAGTAGGCGACGAAGTACGCGCCGTCGCTGGGCTGCACGTAGTCCCAGGGAATCACCAGCTTGCCGGCCTGCAGCTCCTCTTCGGCCAGCAGGCGCGGCGTCAACGCCACGCCGCAGCCTCCTTCGGCCGCGCGCACGCACATGTGGAAGGTATCGAAGCGCGGACCGTGGTAGCTGCGGTCGGACTGGAAGCGCTGGCGCGAAAAGTAGTCATGCCAGGCTTCCGGGCGCGAGGCGCACTGGATCAGCGCCTGCGCGCTCAGCGCCTCCAGGCTGTCGACCCTGTCCCCCGGAAGGAAGCCGGGCGCGCAGACCGGCACCACCTCGGCCTCGAACAACTCCCGGCACTGGGCTCCCGGCAGGGTGCCGTGGCCGAAGAAGAAGGAGATGTCGATCTTGGCCTGCATCAGGTCGAAGGGCCGGGTTTCGCTGCGCACCTTGACCTGGATGTCCGGATGCGCGGCCATGAAGCCTTGCAGCCGCGGGATCAGCCAGCGCGCGCCGAAGGTGGGCTGGGTGCCGATGGTGAGCACCTGGGTCTCGCTGCCGTAGGTCAGGATGTAGCGCGAGGACATGTCCACCTGGTTCAGGATGGCCTTGACCTCGGACTGGTACAGGGCGCCCGCGGGCGTGAGCTGCAGGCGCCGCCGCACGCGCAGGAACAGCGGATTGCGCAGCAGCGCCTCCAGCTGCGCGATCTGCTTGCTGATCGCGCTCTGGGTCATGTGCAGTTCCTCGGCGGCGCGCGTGAAGCTCATGTGCCGCGCCACCGCCTCGAAACATTGCAGCGCCATCATCGATGGCATCAAACGCTTTTCCATGGGGCCGATCCGGGTATGCCTGTGCTGGCGGCGGCCGGCGTTCCATCGCCGGCCGCCGCGCTTGCGGCATTATCGCAGGCCCGGCCTCACCATTGATATCCGACCCCCGCCGCGCCGCCGAAGTCGCCGCGCGAGGTGCCGTTGGCCGACACCTTGTAGACCCAGCGCCCGCCGCTGGAAACGCGCGACAGCCCCATGGCGTAACCCGATTCGCCGTTCCAGGTGCCGCCCGCCATGGACAGCATGTTGCGTCCCGGCAGGTAGGCTTGAGGCAGCGAGGCCGTCGCCATGGCGGCGGCCACGCCGGCGCTCAGCATGCGTTCCTGGGAATCCAGGTCGCCACGCAGGTCCTGCAGGGAACGTTCGACGGCGCCCACCCGCGCCTCGCCGGCGCTGCTGGCGGCGCGCAACTGCCCCAGGTTGACGGCATCGGTGTCTTCGCTGCCTGCCGCCACGCCCGTGATCTGGCGCCCGCCCACGTTCACCTCGCCCGTGGAATTCTGGGGCTGTGCCATGCCGTGAGCCTGGTAGTTTTCCTGTGCGCCGCGCGCCGCCGTGGACCCCGCCCCCAGCGCAACGCTGTTGCCCGCGCTGGCCACCGCGCCCGCGCCGACCGCGACGCTCTGCGTGGCCGCGGACGAGTCCGCGCCCACCGACACGCTGCGGTCGGCAACGGAACCGCGCCCGGCATTCGATCCCATGGACACGTTGTCGCTGCCGCGCACGCCGGAACCCGCGGCCGTGCCCTGCGCCACGTTGTGGTGGCCGACCACGTCGCGGCCGGCGGCCAGGCCGCTTGCCGTGTTGCCATCGCCCTGCACGCCATAGCCGGCGTAGGCGCCGGCAGCCAGGTTGTTGGCGCCGGTCACGTTCTGCCCGGCGTTCTTGCCCTGCGCCAGATTGCCCTCGCCCTCCACGTTCTGGCCCGCGTTCTGGCCCAGCGCCAAGTTGCCGTCGCCGACGACATTGCGGCCCGCTTCCTGGCCGAAGGCCGAGTTGCCATTGCCGGCGACGTTGCGTCCGGCGTTGGTGCCATAGGCGGCATTGTTGTTGCCCACCGTGTCCGTGCCGGCCCAGAAGCCAAAGGCATCGTTGTAGTCGCCCGCGACGTTCTGGCCGGCGCTGCGGCCGAACGACTGGTTCCAGCCGCCCTGCACGTTGGTGCCGGCGTAGTAGCCGATGGCCTGGTTGGCGTTCTTGCCGCCGACTTTGGAGCCCGCGCCCTCGCCGATCGCGAGGTTCCAGTTGGTGCTGACGTCCTGGCCCGCGCCATTGCCCAGGCCGATGTTGTTGCTGCCGGCCACGTTGGCGCCGGCGTTCTTGCCTATCGCGTGGTTACCCTTGCCCGTGACGCCCTGGCCGGCGCCCGGCCCGTAGCCGAGGTTGCTGCCGTCCCATTTCACGGGCGGCGCGGTCTGCGCCTGCGCGGCCGATCCCCCGGCCAGCGCGCCCACCAGAACCGCCACCGACAAGCCGTTGGCGGCCAGAATTGCGTATGTGTGCTTCATGAGTATGTTGGTAGTTTGTTGTTGCGGACCGGCCGGACGCGCACCCCGATGCGCGCCCGGCCCGTTCAGGCCTGGACCATCACAGATGCAGCGCCATGGCGGGATCGCTGACGCTCGCGCGGCCGTTCTCCATGCGCCCGGCGAAGCGGCGCTCAAAGCCCTCGGCGGTGACGGTGAAGTCGTACCAATTGCCGCTTTCCTTGATGGACCAGTGGTGTTCGGCCACCGCGCCCGGCTCGACCGCCAGAGCCCAGGGACCGTCCTTGCGGTAGGCGTTGGATTGCAGGTTCGCCTGCAGGCGGGCCGTGCCGCGGTTGGAGACCTTCACGTACAGGGCGCCGCCCGCGGGCTCGTAGCAGACCTGCACTTCCAGGGCCGCGCCGCGCTGCGTGTTGCCGGCGAAGGTCCGCACGAAGCCGTTGCTGCTGTAGACCCACAGGTCATAGTCGCCGCCGGTCCAGGTGTCGGACAGCGTCTTGCCGGCTTCGACGGTGTAACGCCGCGGGATCAGGTCCAGGTTGCGCTTGTCGTATACATGGAACACGGCGCCGGCTACACCCGTGTTGCTGAACAGCAGTTCGACTGCGCCGTCCGCGCCGAGCCGGGCGCTGGTGTGCAGTTCGTAGGGCAGCGCGCGCGACAGCCGCGTGCCGGTCTCCTGGAACAGCGGCTGCGGGATGGCGGGCGCCTGGGTCACCGCGGTCGTGGGCAGGAGCTTTTGTGCCGCATTGACCGCGGGAAAGTTGCTGGTGTCGGGCAGCGTGGGCACGCGGGGATCGTTGGGGCTGACGAAATCGAAGCAGGTGGTCAGGTCGCCGCAGACCGCGCGGCTCCACGGACTGATGGCATCGACCTTGATGTCGAAGCGCTGCTCCAGGAACCGGCCCACCGAGGTGTGATCGAACACCTGCGAGTTGACCCAGCCGCCCTTGCTCCACGGCGACACCACGTACATCGGCACGCGTGAACTCAGGCCCCACGGCCGGATGTTGCCGGTGATCTTGTCCTCGGCCTTCAGGTAGTTGCCCACCGAGGCATCGAAGTACTCGCCCTCCAGCGGCACCGTGGACTTGCCCATCAGCACGCCGTTGGCGTCATAGGACGGCACCGCGGGCATGGCGGCATGGTCGAAGAAACCGTCGTTCTCGTCGAACGTCACGAACAGCGCGGTCTTGCTCCAGACTTCGGGATTGGAGGTCAACGCGTCCAGCACGTCGGAGATGAAATCGGCCGCGCCGGCCACGCCTTCGCTGCTGCCCGGATGCTCGGCCAGGGCCTGCGTGGGCAGCACCCACGACACCTGCGGCAAGGTGCCATTGGCCACGTCCTGCTTGAGCTGGGCAAGGAAATTGACGGCGCCGTCGTTCTTCTCGGGACCGCCCGTCAGGCCATGCTCATAGATCGGCGAACCCGGCTGCGCGGTGCGGAAGCTCTTGAAGGCCAGGCAGCCGTGCATGGCGCCCGTCCAGTTGTTGTTCATGTTCTGGTAGATGTGCCAGCTGACCCCGGCGCGCTGCAACAGGTCGGGCAAGGTATCCCACTTGAAGGCGCTGTTCTTGTACTTGTAGTTGTAGGCGCCGGTCACGGGGTCGACCTGGCCCGAGCCATCGGCCAGCTGCGCGCGGCCCGCGGCCCAGTTGGATGGGCTGGGCCAGCAGCGCGAGTTGACGGGTTCGGAATCGGTGTCCGTACTATTGACGCCCAGCTTGCGCAGTTCGGGATTGGCGTTGGCGCCCGACCAGAACACGATGCGGTTCGGATCGGTGCCGGTCAGGATGGAACAGTGGTAGCCGTCGCAGACCGTGAAGGCGTCGGCCAGCGCGAACTGGTACGGAATGTCCTCGCGCATGAAGAAGCCCATGGTGGCCTGGTTCTTGAACTGGATCCACTGGTCCATCTTGCCCTGGTTCCAGGCCGCCTGCTGGTCGGGAAAATTGTGCGGCGTGCCCGATCCGATCAGCGCGTTGCTGGTCCTGGAATCGCGGCGGAAGGGCTGGATATCCTGGCCGCCCTTGGGGTTGGGCTGGAAGAACACCGATTTGCCGCTGGCCAGCGGAATCGGGAAGCGGTCGCCGAAGCCGCGCACGCCGCGCATGGTGCCGAAATAGTGGTCGAACGAGCGGTTCTCCTGCATCAGGATCACGATGTGCTTGATGTCCTTGATGGTGCCGCTTTCAACCGCCGCGGGAACCGCCAGCGCGCGCTGGATCGAGGCGGGCAGCAAGGCCATCGCCGACAGGGCGCCGGCGGCCTGGGCCGAGGCGCGGAAGAACTGCCGCCGTCCCGGCAAGGCCGGGGACGCGATGGCGGACTGCGAGGTGTAGGTCTTGGTCATGGGGCTACTCTTGCGTGGGGTTGGACGGATCGGGCGTTCAAGGCGCGCAGCGCAGTTGCGGCGCGGGCGGCGGCGTCTCGGGCTGTCCGGTCTCGGGCGGCGAAGTCGCGCCGTCATCCGAGTCGTCGTCGCCGCCGCAGGCGGCAAGGGTCAGGCTCAGGGCGATGGCCGCAACAAGGGCGCGGCCCAGTGCAAAGTACGGGGTCATGAAAACTCCTGGTCAGGGAACGTTGCCGGGTCCGTCCGGCAGAAAACCTATCGGGGCGCGGCGGCCTGGCTGGCCGCCGCGCCGGCTCAGCTCAAGCGGCGCCGCAAGCGGGCGGCAACCTGGTCCAGCAAGAACACGGTGATGAAGATCACGACGAGAATGGTCCCGACGTGCGCGTACTGGTACATGTCGTAGCGGCCCTTCAGTTCCTGGCCGATGCCGCCCGCGCCCACCAGGCCCACGACCGTGGCCATGCGCACGTTGCGGTCCAGGATGTACAGGGTGTAGCCGGTGAACTTGGGCATGACCTGCGGCAGCACGGCGTAGGCCAGCACGCGCGGCTTGCTGGCGCCGATCGCGGCCAGCGCCTCTTGCGGCTTGGTGTCAGCCGTTTCGATGTCCTCGGCGTAGAACTTGCCCAGGAATCCCATCGAATGGATGGCCAGCGCCAGCACCCCGGCAATCGGGCCGAAGCCGTAGGCCAGCACCAGGAACAGCGCGCAGATCAGTTCGGGCATGGCGCGGAACATGCTGACCGTGGCTCGCGCCGCCACGTACAGCAGCCGGTTGGGCGCGTAATTGCGGGCGCTGCAATAGGCCAGCGGCACACTGCCCAACACCGCCAGCAAGGTCGCCCAGATCGCGATCTCGAAGGTCTCGACCATCTTGACCGCCACCCGCCACAGATAGCCCAGGGGCTCGACCAGATAGGTCTGCGTGGAGACCTCGTCTTCCATCTTCAAGGTGTGCGGATTCAGCCGGCTCTCGGTCACCTGCAGCGTTTCCACATGCGCCAGCCACGGCAGCTTGTCCGGATCGAAGCCCTCTATGCGCGAGGTCTCGGTGCGGTACGAAACCTGCAGCGGGAACAGGTTGTCGGCCAGGGCGCCCAGGCCCGACGTAACCTGGGACTGCTCTTTCAGGCCGACCGCGGCCAGCGCGCCGTCCAGGGTCAGCGCCGCCATGCGGCCCATCTCGACCCGTTGGCCGGTGTAGAGGAACAGCATCAACGCGGCGATCACGATCAGCAGCGCGCGGGCGCCGTAGGGCGGATCCAGGCGCCAGGCCGCGTTGCCGGCCGGCGTTTTCAATGCATGCGTGTTCATTGCGCGCCTCCCGCCGACAACACCGCCGGCCGCATCGGCCTGGCGGCGCGCGGCTCGGCATGGCCGCGGCCCGCGAGATCGGCGGCAGCCATGCCGCTCTCTGGCAGCGGGGCCTGATAGAGCGCACGGGCAGTGGCCTCATCGAATGCGCCCGCCGGTCCGTCGAACACCATGACGCCATGACGCAAGGCCACGATGCGGTCGGCGAACTCCCGGGCCAGGTCGACCTGGTGCAGGCTGCACAGCACGGTGGCGCCGCGTTCCCGCGCCTGATTGCGCAACAGTTCCAGGATGTCGCGGCTGATGCGCGGATCCAGGCTGGCCACCGGTTCATCGGCCAGCAGCAAGGCGGGGGCCAGCATGAAGGCGCGGGCGATGCCCACGCGCTGCTGCTGGCCGCCGGACAATTCGCTCACGCGGCGTTGCAGATGTTCGGGCTGCAGGCCGACTTCGCGCACCAGCCGGCAGGCGCGCTCACGCAACTCCACCGGGAAACGCATCAGATACGCGCGCCATGCCGGCAGGCCGGGCAGCGCGCCCGACAGCACGTTGGTCGCCACCGTGGCGCGCGACACCAGGTTGAAGTGCTGATGCACCATGCCGATGCGCGGCCGCACGGCAGCCAGCGTCGAGGGCTGCACCTGCGTGCCATCGACCCACACCGCGCCCTGGGTCGGCGCGGTCAGTCCGTTGGCCATGCGCAGCAAGGTCGACTTGCCCGCGCCCGAGGCGCCCAGGATCACGCAGAACTGGCCGCGCGGCACCTGCAGCGACACCGAATTCAGGGCCGTGGTCCCGTCGGCGTAGCGCATGCCTACGGCGTCGTAGCGCAGCATGTCCATTTCGCTTGCGCCGGCGCTCACCGCTGTGCCGCCTTCTGCAGGATCTCGCCCTTGATCTCGTCGGTCAGCAGGGCCATCTTCGAAGCCGGGCCCGCGAACTGCGCCTCGGAAAACTCGGTATCGAAGCGGTCGAGCTTGGCGCCGCCGTAGCCTCGCACCATGTCCGGCGTCACGCCGGGCGCCTGGTGCACCGTGGCAAAGGCTTGCTTGAGCGTCGCCTTCAGCGGCTCGGGCAGCTTGGTGTTCATGGCCAGCGGCGGATACGGAATGGGTTCGCTCTTGAAGATCACCTTCACCGACTTCGGGTCCACCGCGCCTTGGCGCACCGCCTTGTCGAAGGAATCGAACGACAGCGCGGCCGCGTCGACCTGGCCCTGCACCAGCGCGGCCAGGCTGCTGGCGTGGCTGCCGGTCAGTTGCAGCGCCGCCAGGTCCTTGGCCGGGTCCATGCCGTCCTTGATCATGGACGCCACCTGGAAGGTGAAGCTGGAGGCCGAATTCACGTCGCCGAACGCGGCGCGCTTGCCCTTCAGGTCGGCCAGCGTATTGATGGGCGAATCAGCCCGGGCGAACATCGCGGCGTAGTAGGCGGACTCGCCCTTCTGCACGCCCACGGCCAGCAATTGCGCGCATTGGCGCTCATGCGCCTGCACGTAGGAAACCGGACCCAGGAACGCAACCTCGGCCAGCTGATTGCACATGCCTTCGACCACGGCGCCGTAGGACTGGCCCACCGTCAGCTGGAAATGCAGGCCGGTGCTGCGCGTGATCGCGTTGAAGATCGGTGCGTAGTCGGCCTTGGTGCCCGACTCGGTGCCGCCGTCGGCGGGAATGAGCAGCACGCGCAGCGGACGCTGCTGCGAGCCGTCGGCCAGCGATTGGGCTTGCGCCAGAGGCGCGGCGGCCAGCAGGGAAACGAGCGCCAGAGCGGGCGCGCAGGTGCGGATTTTCATTTGTCTGTTCCTGGTCTTGTTGAGGTTGCCATCGGGGCGCAGCGTGCCCGGCCCTGATTCCGGAACGCAGATTAGTCACCGCACATGACAGGCAAATGAAAATTTCTCAAATCAAAAAAATGAATTTTTGAATTTTGTTCAGATAGAATCACAGCCGCCGGGCATGCCCCAACCGTAGCGGGCGCCCACTCCTGCAACCCTGCACGCGTTTCGACGCCACCACGCCGATCCATGACCCGCATTGCCTGCACTCCCCTCTCCTCCTCTCCCCAAGCCCCGGCGGCGGAACCGCCCTGGACCGTCCGCTCGCGCGGCCTGATCCTGGACCTGGACGGGACCTTGATACGCGGACATGAAGTGATACCGGGCGCCAGCGAGCTGCTGACCCGCTGGGCGGGACGCTGCGTCATCGTGTCCAACAACTCCACCGACACGGCGGCGGGCCTGGCGCCGCGCCTGCGGGCGATGGGCCTGCCGGTGGAGGCCGAGACGCTGGTCCTGGCCGGCGAGCAGGCCGTGCGCCATATCGCCCGGCAGCACCCGCGCGCCAGGGTGCTGCTCTGCGCCTCGGAAGCGCTACGGACCTGCGCCGCCGGACTGGGGCTGGCGCTGGTGGCCCGCGACGCGGACATCGTGCTGTTGGCGCGCGATCTCGGTTTCGGCTACGGCACGCTGCAGACCCTGGCAAGGGAGTTGGCGCGAGGCGCGGCATTGATGGTCAGCAATGGCGATCTCACCCATCCCGGCCCGCAAGGCGCCATCGTTCCCGAGACGGGCGCGCTGCTGCAATCAGTGCTGGCCTGCGCGCCCGGCGCACGGCCGCGCATACTCGGCAAGCCAGGCGCCATGCTGCTGAAGGAAGGATTGCGCCGGCTGGGCCTGGCGCCGGCGGACGCCACGGTCATCGGCGACAACGTGCGCACCGATGCGCTGGGCGCAGTGCGACTGGGCATCGGTTATCTGCTGGTCGGCAATGCGCCCTATGCGGATGCGCCAGACGTGGCGGGCCTGCTGGATAGCGCATGCCCACGCCGGCACGCGCTGCCGGCGGGCATTGAAGGTGGTCAGTAGCGCTTGTTCGACAGCACGTCGAAGGTGCTGCGCAGCGTGGAGACGGCCTTGTCATAGTCGGACAAGGCCAGGCAGGCGATGAGGGTGTCGATGATGGCGAGCTGGGCCAGCCGGCTGGTCATGGCCTCGGTGCGGAAACGGGTCTCGCGCGACATGGTGTGCAGCACCACGTCCGCGTGTTCCTGGATCGGCGATTTGCCGAAATTGGTGATGCAGATCGTGCGCGCGCCGGCTTCCTTGGCCAGCCGCGTGGCCAGCACGGTTTCGTGCGTGCTGCCCGAGTGCGAAATGGTCAGCACGGCGACGTCCGGCCCGGTCAGCGACGCGCTGATGGCCTGCACGTGGGAATCGGTCACTGCCGTGGCATGCAGCCCGATGCGCAGCATGCGGTAGTGCGCGTCGTGCGCGATGACGGCCGAGCTGCCGATGCCATAGATTTCCACGCGGCGGGCGCCGCGGATCAGCTCCACCGCGGCCGACAGCGCGGCGACATCCAGCACCGATTCGGTGTCCTGCAGCGTCTGGATATTGCTGTGGAAGATCTTGCTGACGACCTGCTCGGGCGTGTCCTGGGCGGCCAGGTCTTCGTGGATGTACTGCACCGGCTGCACGATCTGCTGGGCCAGCGCGATCTTCAGCTGCTGAAATCCCGTGGCGCCCAGCAGCTTGCAAAAGCCCACCACGCTGCCTTCGCTGCACTGGGTGCGCTCCGCCACTTCGCTGACCGACATGTGCACCACCTCGGCCGGGTTGCGTATGACGAACTCGCCGATGCGCTGCGAGGCCGCCCCCATCGACGGCAACAGGCTCTGGATGCGCGCCAGCATGGCCTGCGGCGAGCCCCGCTGCGGATCGGCGGCGGGTTGCGTGCGGGGAGAGCGTTTGGATGTGGCCATGGCGGAGATCGAGGAACGGAAACCGGATGCGCAGGCAACGATACCCTACACCTTGCCGGCGCGGCGACGGCGCATGCTACCGGCCGCTGATGACAGGATATCCGGGCAGCCGCAAGCCGCCCATGAAAAAGGCCGGCATGTGCCGGCCTTTCCGTTTGCTGTGGCTTACTTCGCCGGCGCTGCGGGCGCTTCGGCGGGCTTGTCGCCAGCGGCCGGAACGGCCGGGGTGGCGGGCGCCGCCGGCACCGAGGCGTCGGGCTTGGCCGGAGCGGCGGGCACCGAGCTGGCGCCCGGGACCGACGACGCGCCAGCGGGAGCGGCAGGCGCAGCGCCCGGCACTTGCGGCACCGAACGGTCCGCCGGGAAGCTTTGCATCACGCCGGAATCGACGGCCGGGCCGCTGGTGCCCTTGTGGCTGACATAAGCCAGGCCGGCGGTGGACGCGAAGAAGACCACGGCGGCCCACTTGGTCGCGCGCGACAGGAAGTTCGCCGCGCCGGTGGCGCCGAACAGGCTGCCGGACGAGCCGCTACCGAAAGCGGACCCCATGTCGGCGCCTTTGCCCTGCTGAAGCAGAACCAGGACGATGATAGCCAGCGCCGAGATCACTTGGACGGCCAGCAGGATTTTGAGCATCAAGGGCATTACAGACTCCGGAACGGAAACTTAGATAGCGGCGATTCGCAAAAATTCTTCGGCCACGAGCGACGCGCCGCCGACCAGGGCCCCGTCGATATCAGTCATGGCGAACAAACTGGCGGCGTTGGCAGCTTTGACGCTGCCGCCGTACAACACTTGCACCTGCGCCGCGCCCAGCGCGCGCAGGGCGGCGCGGATGGCGCCATGGACTTCCTGCGCCTGCTCGGGGCTGGCAGTGCGGCCGGTGCCGATGGCCCAGACGGGTTCGTAGGCCAGGACCATGCGCGAAACCGCGTCGGCGCCCAGCGCCAGCACAGGCTTCAACTGGCGTTCGATCACGGCCAGCGTATTGCCGGCTTCGCGGTCGGCCAGGGATTCGCCCACGCACACGACCGGGGTCAGGCCGGCGGCCAGCGCGGCCTGGGCCTTGGCGGCCACGGCTGCGTCGGTCTCGCCGTGCAGCACGCGGCGCTCGGAGTGGCCGGCCAGCGCCCAGCGGCAGCCGAATTCCTTCAGCATGGCGCCGGAGACTTCGCCGGTGTAGGCGCCCTTTTCATGGGCGCTGACGTCTTGCGCGCCCCAGGACACGCTGCTGCCGGTCAGGGCCGACGCCGCTTGCGCGAGGTAGGGGAACGGCACACAGATGCCGATTTCGCAGTGGCTCGCAGCATCCGCGGCGCGCAGCTCGGTCAGCAACGCGGCGTTCTCGGCCAGGTTGCCGTGCATCTTCCAGTTGCCCAGCACGAGGCGGGCGCGGTTTTCGACTGAAGTCATGGCGAGGTATCTGTATCGGTTGGACTGGGGCGAGCCAAGGGCTGCATAGCAACCGCCCACGGGCCTGCCTGGAAAAAATTCCAGGCGAAACCCGTGATTGTATCCTGTTGCGGGACGCTACGCCGAGCGCCCCCCATTTCTTACATGGTCAGGATGATTTTGCCAATATTTTCACCGCTTTCCATCATGGCATGGGCGCGCGAAGCCTCGGCCAGCGGGAAGGTGGCGTGCACGATGGGCTTGATGGCCCCTTTTTCCAGCAGGGGCCAGGCCTGTTCGCGCAGGGCGCGGGCGATGGCGCCCTTGAAGGCGACCGGACGGGGACGCAAGGTCGAGCCGGTGATGGTCAGGCGGCGGCGCATGACCTGGGCCGTATCCACGTTGGCGTGGGAGCCGCCCAGCTGGGCGATGATGACGATGCGGCCGTCGTCGGCCAGGCACTGCATGTCGCGGCCGATGTAATCGCCGGCCACCATGTCCAGGATCACGTCCACGCCGCGTCCGCCGGTGGCGTCCAGGACTTCCTTCACGAAATCCTGGGTCTTGTAGTTGATGCCGCGCTCGGCGCCCAGCGCTTCCACGGCGCGGGCCCGGTCATCGCTGCCGACGGTGGCATAGACCTTGTGGCCCATGGCGCGGGCCAGCTGGATGGCCGTGGTACCGATGCCGCTGGCGCCGCCGTGCACCAGCAGCGCTTCGCCTTCGGACAGGCGGCCGCGGTCGAACACGTTGCTCCAGACGGTGAAATAGGTTTCCGGCAGGCCGGCCGCCTCGATGTCGGACAGGCCCTTGGGGATGGGCAGGCATTGGGCCGCGGGCGCGACGCAATACTCGGCGTAGCCGCCGCCCGCCACCAGGGCGCAGACCTTGTCACCCAGGGCGAAACCGCTGCCGGCCAGGTCGCCGCCGACGATCTCGCCGGCCACTTCCAGGCCCGGCAGATCCGAGGCGCCGCGCGGCGGCGCGTAGTTGCCCTTGCGCTGGAACACGTCGGGACGATTGACGCCCGCGGCGCTCACTTTGATCAAGACTTCACCCGCGCCGGTTTCCGGCGTGGGCCGTTCGACGGGGACCAGGACCTCGGGGCCACCAGGGCGAGAGATTTCTACGGCGTGCATCGCGTGCCTCCTTTGCAGCAAATGGATTATTATTGCGCCCTTTACGGCGTATCGTGTCCCCACCCAGGCAGATTGTTTGCCTGATGGCCGGATCGCCGGAATATACGCAATACCAGGAAGCGTGGCAGAGTGGTCGATTGCACCGGTCTTGAAAACCGGCAACGGGCAACCGTTCGTGAGTTCGAATCTCACCGCTTCCGCCAGAACACCCGATGCCAGCGCGCATCACCGCCCCCCAAGGCGGCAGAGGCCTATAGGCTGCCGTACGAATGCAGCCCCGACAGGAACATGTTGACCCCCAGGAAGGCGAAGCTCGTCACGACCAGTCCGGCGAGCGCCCAGTAGGCCGCCACCTCTCCCCGCAAGCCCTTGAGCAGCCGTATGTGCAGCCAGGCGGCATAGTTCAGCCACACGATCAGCGCCCAGGTTTCCTTGGGATCCCATTGCCAGTATGCGCCCCAGGCGTCGGCCGCCCACAGCGCGCCCAATACCGTGGCCACGGTGAAGAAGGCGAAGCCCAGCGCAATGGCCCGGTACATGATGTCCTCCAGCACCTCCAGGGACGGCAGCCGGCGGGCGATGGGCCGACGCAGCGCCAATACCGCGCCGACCGCCATGGCGCCCACGCCGAAATACAACATCCACACGCGAGAAAACCGCCCTGAGCCGAAGATCATCGGCTCGGCGCATAGCAGCGCGCCCAGCAGGAACACCGGAATCAGGCGCTTGCCCGCGGCGCTCTGCCCGTGCAGCTTGACCAGGTACGCGAAGCCCACCGCGCCCGCCAGCGAGAACGTGCCGTAGCCGACGAAATTGGCCGGCACGTGCAGCTTCATCCACCAGCTTTGCAGCGCGGGAACCAGCGGCTGGATCTGATGGGCGCCGCGCGTGAGCGAGTACCAGGACAGGAACACGACCATCGAGGCGACCACCAGCATGACGAAGCCGCCCAGCGCCCGCGTGGCGTAGCGGGCCTCGTAATAGAGGTAGAACAGCGCCGTGACCAGCGCGAAGAAAACGAACACCTCGTACAGGTTGCTGACCGGAATGTGTCCTACATCCGGTCCCAGCAAATGCCCTTCGCGCCAGCGCACCAGAAGACCGGTCAGGCCCGCCCATACCCCGCCCCAGGTCAGGACCGTGCCCAGCCAGGCGATCGCGGGCCTGGCCAGGCCCGCCCAGTAGCAGAGCGTGCCCAGGACGAACAGGCAGCTCATCCAGAGTATGGCCGACTGCGACGACAGCAGGTACTTGAGCAGGAAGACGCTCTCGGCGCGCCCCAGATCGCCCTGGAGCAGCCCTGCCCCGCCCGCATACAGCCACACCGCCAGCAGCGCACTGGCGCCGCTGGCCAGGACCAGAGACCGCAAGGGACGCCACAGCCACCCCAGCCACGCCAACGCCGGCACGGCGCCGACCAGCATCGCTTTCTCGTAGCCGTTCAGGAATTGACCAAAATCCGCCAGCGCATAGGCGCAGCCGGCAAGGCAGATCAGCAGGAACCCGGCATCGGTCCGGTTCAAACGCCTGCCGGTCCGGGCTGCGGCATTCGCAACATCCGGCACGGACTGGCGGGAAGTCAGCGGGGCGGGCCCGGCGGCGGTAAGCGGCATCGCAGCATCTCCATGCTTGACGGCCCGCCCGCAGCCTGGCCGCAGGAGAGTCCAATCACATATTTGTCATAGGACAAATTCATTCTAAGTACGACCCAGTAACGCTGCATAGCCACGCCGCCGGCCCTCGCGCCGCGCCGCCATCCCTACCGGAAACGCCGCAACCGTGCTAAATGCCCCCGCAGCGCGCTTCCTCCAGGGACAGGCGGGACGCTGCCCGCCCAGGACAGCTTTCCTGCAGCTGCGTGCAGGCCGCAAGCACCCGCGCCATGGCCTGGGCGATTTCGCCGGTTTCCAGGCCGGCATAGCCGAACAGCAGATGCCGGGGCTCGGCGCCGTCGGCCGCGCTGGCGGCGGCCTGGGCCAGCGGGTACAGCCTCACGCCCTGCGCCAGCGCGGCGGCGGCGACCACATCGGCGTCCGGACTGTCCGCCGGCAGTTCGAAGGCCAGATGCATCCCCGAATTCTGTCCGCTGACCCGGCCGCGTCCGCCCCAGACCTTGCGGATGCCGCGCAGCAGCTCGTCACGCTGCGCCTGATAGCGCCGCCGCAGGGTTTGCAGGTGGCGCGCGAAACAGTTCTCGTCGAAGTAGCGGGCCAGCACGGCCTGCGTCAGCCATGGACTGCCGTTGTTGAGCAACGCCTTGCGCTCGGTGAAATCGTCGACCAGCGCAGGCGGGCAGACCATGTATCCCAGCCTCAGGCCAGGTCCCAGCGTCTTGGAGAACGTGCCCAGGTACGCGACCTGCCGCGGGCTCATCGCCGCCAGCGGCATGGGCAGCACGGATTCGTAGCAAAAGTCGCCGTCGTAGTCGTCCTCGATGATCAGCGCGCCGCTGCGGCCCGCCCATTCGAGCAGTTGCCGCCGCCTGGACAGGGACATGGCGTGGCCCAGGGGGTACTGGTGCGACGGCGTCACATAGGCCAGCCTGGCCGGCCCTTCCGGCAGCAGGTCGGTGCGCAGCCCCTCTCCGTCGACCGGGACCGGCGCTTCCTGCGCGCCATGCCGCCGCACCAGATTCCTGAAGCCCGCATAACAGGGGGACTCGAACACCGCCCGGCCGTGGCGGTCCAGGAAATGCGAGGCGATCAGGCTCAAGGCTTCCTGGCTGCCGGCGGTGATCAGCACCTGTTCCGGCTCGACCTTCAGCGCCTTGGCCGCCGACAGGTAATCCGCTACCTGCACGCGCAAACCCCACAGGCCGGCCGGCGGCGCGTATTCGGCCATGGCGCGGCCCGCGTGCCGCAGCAGCTGGTTGGACAGCGTGATGAACTGGCGCAGGGGAAAGGCGTGGACCGAGGGACGGCCGACCTTGAAGTCATAGCGCAGGGGCATGGGCGCCGGCTGGCCGCAGACGCCGCTGGACAGGGCCTGGCTGACGGCATCGGCGTAGACCGGCGAACGGTCCTGGACAAAATCGGGACAACGCGGATTGATGATCAGGCTGCGGTTCAGCGTCACGAAGTAGCCGCGGCTGGGCTTGCTCTGGATCAGGCTGGAATCGATCAACAGCTCATACGCGCCCAGCACGGTGTTCTTCGATACCTGCAGCAGCGATGACATGCGGTTGATCGCCGGCAGCCGGTCCCCTTCCTGCAGCCGTCCGGCGCGTATCAGCGCCTCGATCTGGTCAGCGATCTGCTGCTTGTAGGGTTTTGCATCCAGGCGGGAGAGGGTGAGCGGTAGTGAAAACATGGCGGACAACCACAGGACAAAAGATGGCGCCGGCCTTTCGAAGCGGCGCGGGCCGGCCGCGCTCCGTTTGCTATCACGGTAGTCCTCCGGCCTTGGCATTGTTTTGTCCTATGTCAAAAAATCGATTGGACCGTAACCATGGCACGCGCGGGACCCGTGCCTTATCGGCCCAGGGCCGCGGTGACACAGTGCATGTGCCGCAGTTTCGGCAAGAACCTTACGGGAGAGATCGACATGCACACCAAGCTATTGAGCGCGGCCTGGCTGCTCGTCTCGGCCGGCGCCGCCTGGAGTGCGCCGGCCGAGGAGTACCTCAAGGCGAATCAGTTGTTCCAGCAGAACTGCGCCGTCTGTCATGGCGCCGACCGCGGCGGCTACATCGCGCCGGGCCTGACCAGCGACCGCCTGGTCCAGAGCGAGGCGGCGCTGCGCGGCACCATCATGACCGGCATCCCCGACACGCTGATGCCGCCTTTCGTGGGCCGCTTGTCCGACGAGGAGATCCGCTCGCTCGCCCGTCTGATCAAGACCCAGGCGGCGGACGATCCGAAATGGGGCCTGGACCAGATCCGCGCCAGCGTGCAGGTGGTGGTCGACGAAGCCACCCTGCCCGCCAAGCCGACCTATGCCATCGACACCGTGTACGACCTGATGGTGGTCATGGCGCGCGGGCGCTACGGGCGCGGCGACGCGGGCAACAATGCGCGCACCGTGTTCCTGGACGGCAAGACCAACAAAGTGGTCGGCGAGATCGCCACGCCGGTGGCGCCGCACATCATGGATTTCAGCCCCGTGGCGGAGCGCTGGGCCTGGCTCAAGAGCGACGACGGCATGGTCTACAAGATCGACCTGTATTCGTTGCAGATTGTGCGCCAGGCCAAGGTCGGCCTGACGGGCCCCGGCATCGCCCTGTCCAACGACGGCAAGTGGCTGGCGATCAGCTCGTTCGTGCCCAAAAGCGTTGCCATCCTGAAGGCGGACACGCTGGAACCAGTCAAGTACATGGACCTGGAGGGCGAGGACCCGGACGGCAAGTTCGTCAAGTCGGCCGGCGGCCCGGTGATCGGCAGCCGGATCAACAACAAGTTCGCCCTGACGCTGCGCCAGGCGGGCCAGATCTGGATCATTGACCCCGACAAGCCCGACATGCCCGTGACCAAGCTGGCCAAGGTCGGCCGCATGCTGCATGACACCTTCCTCACGCCCGACGGGCGCTACTCCATGGTGGCGTCCTACGACGACAACAAGATCGTCGCGATCGACTTCAAGGAGGACAAGGTGGTGCGCGACATCCCCGCCGGCTGCCAGCCCCACGTCGGCTCGGGCGCGGTGACCGAGGTCAACGGCCGCTTCCTGGCGTTCGGCACCAATATCGGCACCTGCGACAAGGGCTCCGTGGTCACGGTGTGGGACACCAAGGACTTTTCCGTGGTCAAGCAGATCCCCGTGGCGGGAGCCACTGAATCGCCCGCCGCCCATCCGAACGCGCCGTATGTGGCGGTGGACATCGTCGACAAGGACAAGCGCGCAGCCTGGATCCAGCTGATCGACAAGAACACGCTGGAAGTGGCCAAGACGCTGGACGTGGGCGGGCATGCCTTCTTCCCCGACTACAACCGCACCGGCAACTACCTGTATGTCAGCTCGGGCTACTGGGGCGACCGCATCAAGATCTACGACAGCAAGACCCTGGAGCTGGTGGCGGAACACAAGATGGAAAGCCCCTCGGGCATCTTCTCCCGCGCCCGCACCCGCTGGCTGACCATCGGCCTGTCCGAAACGCGCAAATTCTGAGCCGAGGAACCCAGACATGAAACCGCTATTCCGCATACTCGCTGCGCTGCTGCTGTCCCAGGCCGCCGCGCACGCGCTGGCCGCCGATGGCCAAGCCGCGCTCATCGCCGGCGGCAATCCCGACACGCTCTCGCCCCACGTTTCCGCCATGCTGCCGCTATGCGCGTCCTGCCATGGCGCGGACGGGATCAGCGCCGTCGGCCTATATCCCAATCTTGCAGGGCAGAAAGCTGAATACCTGGTGAAACAGCTCAATGCCTTCAAAACCCGGGAACGCAACGACCCGGTCATGAGTTCCATGGCCGAGCCCTTGAGCCCCGAAGCCATCCAGGAGCTGGCCCAGTACTTCTCCAGCCGCAAGTAGGAGGAACCCGCCATGGACGCGCCATCCGCGATGCTGTTCCCGGTGTTCTTCAACCTGGCCGGCCGGCAGGTGGTCGTGGTGGGCGGCGGGGCCGTGGCCGAGCGCAAGATCAGGCTGCTGCTTGCGGCCGGCGCCGCCATTGCCGTGGCGGCGCCGGCCCTGACGTCCTGGCTGCGGGCGGCCGCGGACCAGGGCAAGATCCAACATCTGCCCGCCGCGTTCTCGCCGGCCTGCCTGGACGGCGCCTGGCTGGCGGTGGCCGCGACCGATCACGGCGACACGAACCAGGCGGTCGCCGCGGCGGCGCTGGCGCGCCGCATTCCCTGCAACGTGGTCGACGATCCCGTACTTTCGACGATACAAGTGCCGGCCATCCTGGACCGTTCCCCGCTGGTGGTGGCGGTGTCTTCAGGCGGCTGCGCGCCCGTGCTGGCGCGACGCATCCGCGAACGGCTCGAGGCGTTGCTCGACGAGAGCACGGGAGATCTGGCAAGGCTCGCGGCGCGCTACCGCAGCCGCATCGTCTCGCGCTTTCGCGACCTGGACGAGCGCCGCGACTTCTACGACTGGATGCTGGACGGCCCGCTGCCCTCTTTGCTGGCGGCGGGAGACGGCCGGCAGGCCGGTCTGGCGCTCGAAGCCGCGATGCAGGCCGACGCCCCGCCCCGCATGGGCAGCGCGACGATACTGGCGGCCGCCGACGGTCCCGCCGATCTGTTGACCCTGCGCGCCTTGCGCATGCTGAACCAGGCCGACCTGGTCGCGCATGTGCCAGCCGTCAATCCGGCCATCCTGGACAAGGCGAGACGGGACGCGGCGAGGGTCGAGCTGAAAGGCCCCGGTATGCAGCCCGAGCCGGCCGTTGCCGCGGGCGCGGGGCTGGAATGGCTGGCCCGGCAGGTACGGGCGGGCCAGCGCGCCGTCCTGCTGTTGGGAGCCGCGCACGATCCGAAGCTGCTGGCGCGGCGCATGGCGGCTTGCGGCGTGGCGTGCAGCGTGCTGTGATGCCTTGCCGCCAGGCCCGCGCTTCGATCAGGAACGTCCGTCCTTGGCCGCCTCGCCGGCATTGGCACCCGCCAGCGCCGCCGCCAGATAAGTCCGGCCCCGCTCGCTGAAAGATAGCGACGCCGCCGCCTGCCTGCCGGCCTCGTCCATCTTGTGCCAGGTCTTCTGCAGCACCGCGACGACCTTGTCCGGATAACGGTCGCAGAATTCCTCGTACTGGTGCTCCAGGAACACCAGGCACAGTGCGTTCTCCATGCATTGCACGTCGGCATCGCGCTTGATACCCTGCTTGCGCACGATCTTCAGTACCGCCTGTATGGTTTCCTCGTCCTGGCCTGCGCTGGCGAGCAGCCTTGCGGCGATGTCCGCGTGGTGTTCCTTGAGCGTATTGCGCCATTGCAGATAGCCTGCCCTGCCCGCCGCACAGGCCTCGCGCGGAACCTCCCAGCGGCCGATGTGCTGGCAGCTTGCGGCCAGGCGCAAGGCGGGGCCGGCCTGCGGGGCCAGCTTCGCCACCCAGTCGTGGAGGAATTGGGCGTACAGCCATTCGCGCGGCTGCATGGCGCCATTCCAGGCGACCAGATTGGGATCGCGCCGGTTGTAGTCATCGAACAGCTGCAAGGCGCGCTGCAGCGGCGCGTCCTCTCCATTGGCCGGTATGGGCGGGAATTCCATTCGAGCTCCTGTCTCGTCTTCGTTCAGATAACAGCCGGGATCTTCGGCCCAAAGGTCGCCCGACTGCTTCTGCGCGCGGATGCGGGTGTTGCCGTTGCAGATGTCCAGGTAAGCGCAGCTGGCGCAACGTCCCTTGACGGGCCGCGGCCGCAGCCGCAACAGCTTGAGCAAGGGCTCGGCGGGATCCGACCAGATTTCCGAGAAGGGCCGCAGGCGCACGTTTCCCAGAGTGTAGTGCCACCACATGGTGTCGGCGTGGACATTGCCCCGGTTGTCGATGTTGGCAACGTTCATGCCGCTGGCGTTGCCGCCCCACTGCCGCAGCCTGGCCTCGATATGCGGCGCGCGGTCCGGGAAACGGCGGCGCACCCAATGCAGGAAGAACACGCCATCGGCATCGTTGTTGCCGGAGGTGAACTCCCGTGGCCTGCCGGCCGCGGCCTGTTCCAGGCAGGTCTCGAAGATCCGCTCCATCGCCGCCCGCGTCATGCGGTGATGGCTGTCCTCGCCCCGGTTGCGGCCGCCGCGGCCCGCGTAGTTCAGATGCGAAAAGTAAAAACGGTCGACGCTCTCGGTGTCCAGCAGCGCGAGCAGCCCGGGCAGGTCGCCGGCATTGCCCTGGGTCATGGTGTAGCGGATGCCGACCTTCAGGCCGCGGTCCCGGCACAGCCGGATGCCTTCCAGCGAGGCATCGAATGCCCCCGCCTCGCCGCGGAAGCGGTCGTGCGTCGCGCCCAGGCCGTCCAGCGAAATGCCCACGTAGTCGAAGCCGCAGCCGGCGATGGATTCGATGTTGCGCCGGTCTATCAGGGTGCCGTTGGACGACAGGCCGACGTAAAAGCCCATGGCCTTGGCCCTGCGCGCAATTTCGAAAATGTCGGGCCGCAGCAGCGGTTCGCCGCCAGACAGGATCAATGCCCTCACGCCATGGGCATGCAGATCGTCCATGGCTGCGCAGACTTCGGCGTAGTCCAATTCGCCGGCAAAGTCCTTGTCGACCGAGGCCGAATAGCAATGACGGCAATGCAGGTTGCAGCGCCGGATCAGGTTCCAGATCACCACAGGCCCGGCCGGCCTCCGGCGGGGCGCCAGCGGCGTGGGCCGCAGCAATTCGGAGACGAAGGCGGAAATGCGGAACATTCGGGTTTCCTCGCTATGCGGCCGGACCCTGGCCATCTCTCAGGCGCAAGCCGGTCTTTTTCAGGATGGCCGAGGAAAACAGCGCCTCCTGCGCCCGCAGGGCGCCCGGAAAACGAGCCGCCAAGGCCTCGGCGACTTCGGCGATGCGCGCCAGCAACGCCGCGCGGTCAGTGCCGTGCAGCATGGCGAAGAGGTTGTAGCGCCACTGTGGCGGGCGCCGGGGACGCCGATAGCAATGGCTCACGTCCGCGAGCTGGCCCAGCCAGGCGCCCACGGCATCGGCCTGTCCATCGTCCACGTCCCAGACCGTCATGCCGTTGGCCACGAATCCCAGCGCATAGTGGTTGGGCACCGCGCCGATGCGCCGGATGACGCCGCGCGCAAGCATGTCGCGCAAATGCGCCATCACCTCGGCTTCGGCGACGCCCAGCCGCTCGGCCACGGCCCGGTATGGGTCCCGCCGGATCGGCAGCCCGTCCTGCGTGGCGCGCACCAGTGACAGCTCGAACGGAGTCAGGCCGACGGCATCCATCTCAGACCTCCAGCTTCATTTCAAGGAAGTACTCGCGCTCTTTCGGAAACGCCAGCACCGGCAAGCCCGTCTCCTGTTCGATGGCCCGCAGGCAGGCGACGATGTCGGCGGGGTCGGCCGCCGCCAGCACGAACCACATGTTCAGGGCGTGCTCGCGGCGGTAGTTGTGCGCCACCTCGATCCGGCGGTTGACCAGTGCCACCACCCGCTCCCATTGCGTCCGCGGCACGGCCATCGCCGCCAGGCAGTACGCTCCGCCAGCGCGCTCGATCTGGAACAGCGGGCCGAAACGGCTCAGCGCGCCGCATTGGCGCAAGCGGGCCACGCGCGCGATCACGGCGTCTTCGTCCAGCCCCAGCGCCTGCGCGACGTCCGCGAACGGACGCGGGCTGATGGGAAAGCCGCCCTGCAGGCGATTGATCAGCGCGCGGTCGGCAGCGTCCAGCGGCGCGCCCGCGGCAGGGTCCTTGGGCCTATCCATGCGCCACCTCTTCGGGCATGAGCCTCGCGCCGCGCTGCTTGAAGCACCTGGTCGAAAACAGCACCGCATGCGGCCAGGCATCCAGCCCGAGCCGGCCGGCGATGGCATCGCGCTGCGCCCGCACCGCTTCCCGCTCTTTGCCGTGGATCATGCAGAAGAGGTTGTAGGGCCACTGCGGCAGGCTGCGCGCGCGCCGGTAGCAGAGCGTGACGCCGGGCTCGGCCCCCAGTTGCTCCCCCAGCGCATCCACCCGCGCGTCATCCACGTTCCAGACGCACATCGCATTGGCGCGATAACCAAGCTGGCGGTGCCTCAGCACCACGCCGAAGCGGCGGAACAGGCCTGCCTGCAGCCATCGCTCCAGCAAGCACAGCGCCTGGTCCTCATCCAGCCCGGCAAGAAGCCCCAGCCGGCGATAAGGTTGCGCGCAGAGGTCCAGCCCGTCCTGCACGGCGTGGAGCAAGGCTTCTTGCGCGCTGCCGGCGGGCGGCAGCGCCGCCGGCTTGCCGCGGGGCTGCGGCGGCGCGCGGCGTTGCGGCGAGCTCAGGCTGAATCCCAGATCGATGTGGTACTCGGCCTGCATGGGCAAGGCCAGCGGCTCGCAGCCGGTATCCTGCCCGATCCGCGCCAGCAAGCGCGCGAGCGCGCCGGGCGTGCGGCAGGCGGCCACGAACCACAGGTTCAGCGCATGCTCGCGCTCGTAGTTGTGATTGACTTGCGCCAGACCGCTGACGTGGGCGGCGACCTGCTCCAGACGGACGGCCGGCACATGCATGCCCACCAGCGCGCTGGCGAAGCACGACTGATGCAGCACCGGGCCGATCCGGCTCACCACGCCCTCGCGCTGCCAACGGCGAAAGCGCGCCATCACCGCGCCTTCGTCCAGGCCGGCGCGCTCGCCCACCAAGGCGTAGGGCCGCGGCACCAGCGGAAAACTCCGCTGCCAGCCGTCGAGCAGAAGCAAATCGGAATCGGACAGTTCAAAAGCCAATCCGGCCGCTCCTGTTCGTGAAGAAAATGCCGCTGGGCTGGGAGATGTCCAGCGTGGCGCCGCGTTGCAGTGTCCGGGTGTCGTACACCAGCACCCGGTCATCGTCGCGCGCAGACAGCCACACCGCCTCGCCGCGCGGCGTGAACTCCATGTGCAGCACGCCGCGGCCGGGCGCCAGCGTCCGGACCACGGCCAGGGTTTCGGTGTCGATGACCTGTACCTGGCCGTTGTCGGGCACCGCGAAGTTGACCCAGACGCGGCGGCCATCGGGCTGTGCCATGACGAACACCGGTTGGCCCAGCGTGGCGATGCGGCCGGTTTCCTGCCACGTGGAGGTGTCCACCACCAGCACCTCATGCCTGCCGATGGCCGGCAGGAACAGGCGTCCGCCCGCCGCGCTCCAGCCTCGCAGATGAGGCATCTTGTAGACCGGCAGCGCTTGTTCGCCGCGCCCATAGCCCTGCAGGATCTTGCGCACGCCCGCCTCCGGATGCCACAGGTCCATCATGGCCAGCGCATCCTCGCCGAACAGTCCGGCGATGTAGTAGCGGCCATCCGGCGTGACCAGCGCGTCGTAGGGCTGGCGGCCGGCGTCATAACGCTGCGTGACCGGCCGGGCGGGGTCCGACAGATCCGTGATCCAGATCTCGCCCGCGTCGAACAGCGCGTAGGCGAACTTCTGTCCGGGCAGGTCCGCCAGGCCGACCACCTTGGAACGCTTGCCGGGCGCATACTCGGCGGGCACTTCGCTGATCTGGCGCAAGGTCGCGGCGTCGAAGACCTTGATCCCGCCAGGCGCGTAGTTCTGCACCACGATCAGCCGCCCGTCCTGCGAGATGGCGCCGCCGATCGCATTGCCGGACTGGATGATGCGGCGGTCCACGCGCCCCCGCAGCAGATCGACCTTGGTCAGCCCGCCGTCGCGGCCGAAGACGTAGCCATGGCGGCCGTCGCGGGAATAGGCGATGTGCGCATGGGAAAGGTCGCCCAGTCCTTCGACCCGCGCCAGGCGGGTCTGTCCGCTGGTTTCGACGATGGAGACGGCGCCGTCGGCGCGCTCGATCACCATGCCAAGGTCGTTGGTGCCGCGCGGGTCGGTGGCCGCGGCACAACCGGCCAGCGCGATGGCGGCCAGGACGAGCAGGAAACGCAGTTTCATGAGCCTTCTATTCCTCTGGAAAGCCCTCGAGCAGGCGCGCCGCGATCCAGGCGGCCTCGTCGGGCGCAAGCATGCCCTGCCACCCAGGCATGGCGGTCGCGGGCAGGCCGCGCAGAATCACCTGTTCGAGATAGGCCGGCGGCTTGCCGGCAAGCGCTTGCGGCGTCAGCGCCGGCCCCAGTCCTCCAGTCAGGCGCAGCCCATGGCAGGAGCCGCAATCCTGGCGCACCAGATGGATGAGCCGCGGCGGGTCGACGGAGCCGATATCCGGCGGCGCCTGCGCTTGGCCGGCCGCCGCACCCCACCCTGTACAACACGCCAACATCAGGCATATCAGGCCGCGACCGGGGCGCATGGCTCGGCCGCGTCACGGAAAAGCCGCTGTCCGGCGCCGGCGACGGACCAGGCGCGCTGCGCCAAGCGCACCACGTCGCCCACCACCAGCAGCGTGGGCGGCTTGAAGCCGGACACCAGCTGGGGAATCTGGCGCAGGGAGGCAACCGTCCAGTCCTGGCCTTCAGTGGTGCCGGCATGGATCAGCGCGGCCGGCGTGTCGCCGCCGCGCCCATGCCGCTGCAAGGCGGCGACGATCTCGGCGGCGTTGGCCACCGCCATGTAGAACACCAGGGTACAGGTGGGGTCGGCCAGCGAACTCCAGTCCAGCTCGAGACCGGCATCGTCGCGCAGATGGCCCGTGATGAAACGCACGCTGGCCGCCACGCCCCGATGCGTCAGGGGTATGCCCAGCGCTGCCGCGCAGCCGTTGGCGGCGCTGATGCCGGGCACGACCTCGACCGGCACGCCATGCCCCGACAGGAACAGCAGTTCTTCGCCGCCCCGCCCGAAAATGAATGGGTCGCCCCCCTTCAAGCGCACCACGCGGGCACAGGTTCCCGCCAGCGACAGCAACAGCTGATGGATGTCTTCCTGCCGGTGCCGGCAGTCGCCCGCCATCTTGCCCACGTCATGGAACTGCGCGGCGGGATTGATGTAGGGCAGGATGCCGGCGCCCACCAGCCTGTCGCAGACCACGGCATCGGCCTGCTGCAACAGCCGCAAGGCGCGCACCGTAAGCAGCTCCGGATCGCCCGGGCCGGCGCCCACCAGGTAAACCGTTCCGCTCACTACGCTCTCCCTTGCAGCCGCGCTGCGCAAAATATGGCTTCAGGAGGAAGTGTAGGTAGAGGGATGCCGACGCAATAGGTACGGTCCGTGCGGCTGCCATGGGTGCGCCGGCCGCGGCCAGCGCATTTTCCCCGCGGTTCGCCGAACGTCTCCACAAGGCGTAGTATGGGAACAACCGCTGTTCACGCTCCTAGGGCCGCCCGCACTCGCGCCGCCCTCTCCACCCTCAGGAGGTAGTCATGTACAAGCACATACTCATTCCCATCGACGGATCCGAGCGCTCATATGCCGGCCTGGCGCAAGGACTGGGCCTGGCCAGCGCCCTGGGCGCAAGCGTCACTGTGCTGACGGTGTATAGCGCCTACCGCCCGACTTCCATGGAAACGGTGCACCTGGAAGGCGTGCATGCGGAATATGAGCGCGAGGCCCGGGAACTCGCCAAGTCGTACCTGTCGCAAGCGGCCGCGCAGGCCAGCGCCGCAGGCGTGCCCTGCGCCACCGAAATGCGCGAAAGCAACAACCCGGCGCAGACCATCATCGATATCGCCATGACGCAAGGCTGCGACCTGATCGCCATGGCCTCGCGCGGCCACGGCGGGCTGGCGGCCGTGCTGCTGGGCAGCCAGACGCAGAAAGTGATGGCGCAGTCGTCGCTGCCGGTGATCGTCTACCGCTGAGGCGGTCGTCTTGCGCGTATGCGCGTTAGGCCCCTGCCCGCGCCCCGTAGGTCTTGGGTATGCCGGCGGCGGCCACGCCGCTGCGCAGGCTTTCCTGCGGCAGCGCCTGGGCCAGCAAAGGGCGCGCCTGCAACAGCCGCGACAGGTCCACGCCCGTGCGGTAGCCCATGCTTTCCAGCATGAAGACCAGATCTTCGGTGACGATGTTGCCTGACGCGCCGGGCGCGAAGGGGCAACCTCCCAGGCCGCCCAGGCAGGCATCGAAGGCGCGGATGCCTTCGTCCAGACCCGCCAGCGCATTGGCCAGGCCCAGCCCCATCGTGTCGTGCAGGTGCAGTTTGACCAGCCGCGCGCCCACGGCGTCCTGCGCGGCGCGCACGGCGTCGCGCACCAGCGCCGGATGGGCGTAGCCCACGGTATCGGCCAGCGCGATCTCGTCGGCGCCCGCCAGCGCGGCGGCGGCGGCGACTTGCGCCACACGGCGCACGGGCACCGCGCCTTCCAGCGAACAGCCGAAGGCGGTAGCGACCGCCGCGTCGATCCGCATCGGCCGCGGCTGCGCCCGCGCCCAATCGACAATGGCGGCCAGCACCTCCACCTGCGCGTCGGTGCCCTTGCCTACGTTGGCGCGGCTATGCGTGTCGCTGACCGAAACGGGAAACGACAGCGCATGCGCGCCGGCCTCATAGGCGGCAATGGCGCCCTTGAGGTTGCAGACCAGCGCGACGACGGTCAGCCCGTCTATCTTCAGGACGTCGGGCAGGATGGCGCCCGTATCCGCCATCTGCGGCACCAGCCGCGGCGACACGAAGCTGCCCGCCTCGATCTCGCGCAGGCCGGCGTCGGCCAGCTGCCGGATCCAGCGCAGCTTGTCGGCCACGGACATCATGCCCTTGGCCATCTGCAACCCGTCGCGCGGGCCCACTTCGCAAAGCCTGACTTCCTGATTCATGTGTAGTCCTTTGCCGGCTGGCCTACTGCTGCACCACGATGCCCGCGCTCTCGATGGTCTGGCGCGCCTTGCCTATGTCCGACTGGATCAGCGCGGCAAACTGCTCGGTGGATACGGGATCGGTTTCCAGCCCCTGCGCCGCCAGCGCCTCCTGCACGTCCTTGCGCGCCAGCAGCTTGTTGAAGTCGCTGTTCAGGCGCGACACGACGGTTTGCGGCGTCTTGGCCGGAGCCAGCACGCCGTAATAGGTCACCACGCTGAAATCCTTGTAGCCCAGCTCCGCGACCGTGGGCACTTCCGGCAGCGCCGGATTGCGCTTGGGCGAAGTGACTGCCAACGCACGCACCTTGCCGGACTTGATCAGCGTGGCCGCCGACGAGATCGATGAACCCGCGAACTGCAGGTGCCCGCCCATCAGGTCCGCCAGCGCCGGCGCCGAGCCTTTGTAGGGCACATGCTGCATCTTGAAGCCAGCCGCGTGCTGCAGCATTTCGATGGCGATGTGCACGCCGCCGCCCGTGCCCGAGGTGCCATAGGAGATCTTGTTGGGATCTGCCTTGGCGGCGGCTATCACTTCGGGCAGCGTCTTGTACGGCGAGCTCTCCGACACCAGCAGCACCATGGGCGTGGTGGCCACTAGCGCCACCGGCGCCAGGTCCTTGACCGGGTCGTACGACACCTTCATCAGCAAGGGGATCAGGGTGACGTTGTCGGACTGGCCGATCACCAGGTCGTAACCCTGCGCGGGCGCGCGCGCCGCTTCGGCCAGGCCCAGCGCCGTACCCGCGCCCGGCTTGTTCTCGGGGATGACGGACCAGCCGTTGAGTTCATGCAGCTTGGTGCTCATCAGGCGGCCGATATAGTCGGTGCCTCCGCCCGGCGTGGACGGGATGATGATGCGGATGGGCTTGCTGGGATAGTCCTGGGCGTGTGCGGCACAGGCGGCGGCCAGCGCGGCCACCGCGAACAGTTTGCGGATCATCTTGTCTCCTCTTTGATGGATGTCTTGGCGGTCTGCGCCGCCTCGACCGATATCGGGCGCTACCGCCCGCTCATGCAATGACGCCTGCGGTGCGCAGGGCCTCGATGCGCGCGGCATCCCAACCCAAACCCTGCAGGATGGCCTGCGTGTCACCGCCCTGCCGCGGCGGATCGGAACGCTTGCCGGCCTTCAGTCCGTCGAACTCGATCGGCAGCGCGGCGGCGGATATTTCCCCGCCATCCGGCAGCCGGGTCTTCAGCAGCGCGCCGCCGGCGTTCAGGTGCGCGTCGTCCAGCAAGTCGTGCGGCTGGCGTATCGGGCCATACGACAGGCCCGCCGCTTCCAATGCCGTGCACAGTTCGTCGGTTTTCCAATGCTTCAGGATCTCTCCCACGCCCGGCACCAGCCAAGGACGCGCGGCCTCGCGGTCGACGGCGGTGGCCAGGCGCGGATCGGCGGCCCACTCGGGCGGCAGGAATTTCTGGGCGAAGTTGCGCCATTGCGCATCGCCCACCACGGCAACGAACACTCTGCCGTCCGCGGTCTCGAACACGTCGTACACGCCCCAGGGCGGCCGCCGTTCCGCGCCCATGGGCTTGGGCGCCGCACCCGTCAGCTGGTACTGCGCGATGAACTGCGCGACCAGCAGCAGATTGTTCTCGAACAGGCCGGAGCGCACATGCCTGCCCCGCCCGGTGGCGTGGCGGTCGTGCAGCGCCGCCAGCGCGCCCACCACGCCGAAGGTGCCGCCCAGGATGTCGTTGACCGAGGCCGCGACCCGCTGCGGGGCATCCGCGCCGCCATTGATGTAGGCCAGCCCGCCCATCATCTGCACCACTTCGTCGAGCGCGGTGCGCTGCTTGTAGGGGCCGGATAGAAAGCCCTTGAGCGACACGTAGATGAGCCCGGGGTTCTCGGCCGACAGCGACTCATAGTCCAGCCCGTACTGGGCCAGGCTGCCGTCGCGGAAGTTCTCCACCACCATATCCGCCTGCAAGGCCAGCTGGCGCACCACGGCCTGCCCTGCGCCCGCCTTCAGGTCGATCGCCAGGCTTTGCTTGTTGCGGTTGAAGACCGGGAAATAGCCGCTGCCCGAGCCCTTCAGACGGCGGGTGCGGTCGCCTTCGATGGGTTCCACCTTGATGACTTCGGCGCCCAGGTCGGCCAGCGCCAGGCCGGCCGCCGGCCCCATGATCATGTGGGACAGCTCCAACACCTTGATGCCGCGCAGCGGCAATTCGGTGCTGTCCATGAAGGGTGAAGCGGGTGTTGCTGCCATCTGCATATCCTCGGGCCTGACGCGATGAAAAAACGGGCGCAGGCAAAGCCGATGCATGCTGGCCATGCCGCCGCCCCGTGCTTACATCATCGACGGCAAGCGGGACTGACGGGTAGCGGTCTTTCAGCACGGGGGCATTCTCGTTTGGGAACCTCCGGGAAAGCCCTGAGCCCCCTGATTTCAGGCTGCGTCCGCCACGCCCAGGTGCGCCAACAGCACTCGGGCGGCGGGCGGCAAGGCGTCCAGCCCCAGCACGGCGATGCACAGCGAGGTGCTGGACCAGGCTCCAGAGAGCGGAATGAAACGGATATCCAGATTGGCATGGCGCGCCTTCAGGTACATGGGCACCACCGCCACCCCCATGCCGCGCGCCACCAGCATGCAGATGGTTTCGTGCGAGCTGACCCGCGCGCTGATACGCCGCGCCACGCCCGCGTCCTGCGCCGCCTGCTCGAACACCGCGCTGATGCCGTTGTCGCGGTTCAGTTCGATCTGCTCGAAAGGCAGCAATTGCGCGTAATCCAGCGTGTCGCGGTCGGCCAGCAAATGCTGGCCCGGCACCACCGCCGCCAGATCGCAGCGGCCGCAGGGAAAGACCTGCAAGCCGTCATGGCCGAAATCGGACCCCACGGCCACGTCGGCCTGGCCGTCCAGCACCGCGCGGAACACCTCCTGGGTCGTGCCCTCTTCCAGGGAGATATCGATCTGGGGATAAGCGCGGCGAAAGGACTGGATCTGCGCCGGCAGTTCGCCGGACAGCGCCGCCACGCTGACCGCGAGCCGGATGCTGCCGCGCACGCCGGTCGCAAAGCCCGCCATTTCGCGGCGCATGCGGTCCATGCTTTGCAGCACCATGCGCACGTGCGTGGCCAGGGCATTGCCCGCCGGCGTGGGCTGCACGCCCTTGACCCCGCGTTCCAGCAGCGGCACCCCGAAGGCGTCCTCCATTTCCGACATGCGTTTGCTGACGGCGGAAGGGACGATGTTCTCGCGGGCGGCGGCGCGCGCCAGGCTGCCCTCCTCCAGCGCCGCGAGGAACAGGCGCAGGGAGACGGGATCGATATCGCGGGGATGCGGCAGAGGGGGCTGGACTGGCTTCATGGCGGGAAGTGTCGTGCCTAGTGGCAGCGTCCTGGGATCGGGGTTTTCCCGGTAACATCCGCACTCCCCACGCTCTTGCGGCATTTCCATGCCGCCACCGCCGCCCATGCAATGCCCCCGCTGCAACTGGCAGAATCCGGCCTCCAACACCCTGTGTTTTAGCTGCAATGCGCCGCTGGCCGCCCCCACGGCAGCCGCTCCTGCCGCGAAGGCTGGGAAAACCGCCAAAGCCGCCCCGGCCCGGGCCGGCAACGCTCCGGTCTTCCCCGGCATCTGGCCGCGGCTTGGCGCCACCGCGATCGACGCCGCCATCATGGTGGCGGCGATGATCGGATTCAGCACGGCCGCCAATCTGACCTACGAATCACTGGCCGGCGATCCGCGCCCTGTCCTGCTGGCCTTGGCCGCCGGTTTCATCGGCCTGATGCTGCCGGCCCTGATGGACGCATGGGGCGGCGGATCCCCAGGCAAGCGGATGCTGAAGCTGCGCGTCGTGAACCGCAATGGCGACCATCCCGGCGTCCTGCGCGCCAGCTGGCGGCACCTGATGAAGTACGTGCTGAACATCGCGCTGCCCGGCATCTTCTACCGCATCCAGCGGACCATATTCGGCGAACGCGCCATGCATAACTGGATCTCCGGCACCTACGTGGTGTCCAGCCAGGCGGACCCGCGGGCCATCCGGCCCGCCATCGCCAAGACCCGCTCCATCACGGGCGCGGGCAAGTTCATCTTCATCGTGCTCGGCGTGCTGGCGCTGGTCGCGGGCGGCATGATCGTCGGCGCCATCGTCATGGAGCCCAAGCAGGAAGACAATCCCCTGCGCGCCGAGGTGATCCGCCTGGACCTGGTGTCGCAACCCGTGCGCATGCTGGCCGAAAACCATTACCGCCGCACCGGGGCTTACGCCCCGGACATGGCGGCGCTCGGCGTCACCCCGGAATCGTTGAACAGCAGCGGTTTCAGCGCGCTGACCATGAACCCGGTCAACGGTGTGCTGCGCTTCACCATCGCTGGCGACGCCGGCACCACGGACGCACCCGCGCTCGGCGGCAAGCATCTCGTTTACCTGCCCGAACTGCGCTCGGAAAAGAAAGGCGGCGGCGTGCGCCGCTGGCAGTGCGGCAGCGACGACATCCCGCGCGCCGACCGCCCCTACAGCTGCCGCCACGAAGCCGGCGCCTCGGCGCCCTAGCCCCGACACGGAATCCCGCGCATGTCCGCCCTGATCGAATCCATCCATCGCGCCGACGACGGCGACGAGCACGCGCAAATGCTGGCGCTGTGCGAACAGGGGCTGCGCGAGCAACCCGCCTCGGCCCTGATGTGGGCGCTGCGCGCCCGCTATCACGACAAGCGCGGCGCCCATGCGGCGCGCCAGGCCGACCTGGACCGGGCGCTGGCCCTGGACCCGCATTGCGCCGACGCCATCCGCGTCCAGGCCACCGCGCTCTACAACGCGGGCGAACGGCAGCAGGCCTGGCGCGTCCTGCGCGATGCCCTGCAACGCACGCCTTCGCACTTCGGGCTGCTGATGGCGCAGGCCTATCTGCTGATCAACGACCGCCAGCTGGACGAGGCCATCCAGTGCTGGACCCGCGCCGCGCAACTGCGCCCATCCGCCGGCGCGCCGCATTGCTACATCGCATCCAACCTGGCCAACGCCGGGCGCCACGCCGAGGCCGAGCCCCATTTCCGGCGCGCGACCTCGCTGGCGCCGGGCAATGGCATGTTCCTGTACGACGCCGGCAACACTTACCGCAGCCTGGGCGATCTGCGCAACGCCATCGCGATGTTCGACCGCGCCCGCACCATCCTGGGCGAACAGAACGCCATCCAGCACAACCGCGCCTCATGCCTGCAAGCGCTGGAACGCCACGCGGACGCCGTCGATGAATGGACCAGCCTGCTGCGCCGCGAGCCCGACTGGGACTGGCCCCTTGAAGGCAAGGCGCGGTCGCTGCACCGCCTGGGCCGCGCGGACGAAGCCGCGCCGCTATGGCGCCATCTGGACGCGCTATCGGACAGCGGCTGGGAAGGCTGCAGGGAACAGGCCCGCGAATACGTACGCAGCGGCGATCCGGAGCTGGCCGAGCAGGCGCTCCGGGAGCTGGACCCCATGACCAGCGGCGACGTCCAACTGCTGTTCGTGGCCGGCAACGCGCAACGCGACCAGCGCAACTGGGACGAGGCGCTGGCGTACTACCTGCAGGGCTACGAGCTGGCGCCCGACAACGACTTCCTGCCCGGCAACGCGGCTGACATGCTGAACCGGCTGGAGCGCCATGCCGAAGCCCTGCCGCTGTCCGAAGTGGCGATCTCGCTGGATCCGGACTGGCTGAAGTGGCGCCGCGCCCGCATCGAGGCGCTGACCCATCTGGGCCGCGCGGACGAGGCCGTGGCCGACGCCGATCGCGCCATGGCGCGCTGGCCCGATGACGGCGCCCTGCACGCCGAACGCATCAACGCGCTGATCGCCGCCAAGCGCCACGAAGAGGCGCTGGCCGCCTGCGACCGCCTGATCGCGATCGATCCCGACTACCGCAGCTGGGCGCTGTTTTCACGCGGCCAGGCCTACGGCGAAATGAAGCGTCACGCGGAATCCGCCATGGCTTATCGCCAGGCTGCCGCCTCTTATCAACAGAACGGCAAGCCCCAGTACCAGGAACTGTCCTTGAACAATGCCCTGGCCGCGGAACAGGCCGCCGCCGCGCCGCGTGGCCTGCTGGGCCGGCTGTTCCGGCGCAAGTAGGCCGCGCGCCTAGGCCGCGCGCTCCCATTCATAGCCATTCAGCAAGGCCAGCAAGCCGCGCCTGACCACGGCCACCGCCTCATCCCGCAAGGCGTCGGCGCGCCAGCCCATTTCGATGGCGTATCCCGGCATGGCGACCGGGCACGGCAGCATGCGCAGGCCGGACGCCGCGGCCAGGCCGCGCGCCGCGTGCGCGGGCAAGGTCGACAGGGCATCACTGCCCGGCAGCAGGAAGGCCAGCGCCGAAAAATGCGTGATCGAGGCTTGCACTCGACGCGTCAGTCCCAGCCCGTGCAGCACTTCATCCACCACGCCAATGAAGCCGCCGGACGACACCAGGATGTGCTGGCGGCGGATGAATTCCTCCAGCGACAGCGAGATCTGGCCCGGTTCTAGACTGGCGGGATCCAGCAGGCAGGCATAGCCGCCCTGCCCGACCGTCACGCGCTGCAAGGCCTGCGTGGTTAATCCGCCCGAGGCGATCACCAGATCCGCCTCGCGCGCCATCAGCATGTCGGCGGCCAGGCGGCTGTGGGTCTGCCGGAAAATGATGCGCAGCCCCGGCGCGCTTTCCGCCAGCGCGCGGATCGCGTCCCGCCCCAGCGCGATCTCGAAATCGTCCGACAGGCCCAGCGTGACCGAGCGGCCGGCGAAGCCCGCCGCGCCCGGCCGCGCCAGCGACAGGCTCTGGCGGCACTTGTCCAGGGCTTCGCCGATGACGGGCCGCAGCTCGCGCGCCCGCAGGCTGGGCGACAGCCCCCTGCCCGTGCGCGTGAACAGGGGATCGCCATACAGCGCGCGCAGCCGGCCCAGCGCCGCGCTGACGGCCGACTGCGTCACGCCCAGGCGCAACGCCGCACGCCCCGCTCCGCCCTCGTCGTAGATGGCCTCGAACACCTTGAGCAGGTTCAGGTCGGCCGACTCGATATCAATCTGGTTCATATCATTTATCTCTGACCAGGATTGATTGATTTTAGGGCCGGCCGGACACTGAAGCCCGTTGCCACGCTCCGAGACCCCCGCCATGACCACGAAAACCATCGCCGCCCTGCAGATCGGCTCCTCCCCCGAAGGCAAAGCCCGCACCCAGGAAGACATCCTCGCCTACGAAAGCGAGATCGCCGCGTCCGGCGCCTCGCTCGTGGTCATGCCCGAAGCGCTGCTGGGCGGCTATCCCAAGGGCGAGATCTTCGGCACCCGCCTGGGCTACCGCCTGCCCGAAGGCCGCGAGGCCTTTGCCCGCTACTACGAAAACGCCATCAACGTGCCCGGCCCCGAAACCGAGGCGCTGGCCGCCCTGTCGCAGCGCACCGGGGCCAGCCTGGTGGTGGGCGTGATCGAACGCGGCGGCAACACGCTGTATTGCACCGCCCTGTTCTTCGAACCCGCGACCGGCCTGGCCGCCAAGCACCGCAAGCTCATGCCCACCGGCACCGAGCGCCTGATCTGGGGCCAGGGCGACGGCTCGACCCTGCCGGTCGTCGACACCGGGGCCGGCCGCATCGGCGGCGCCATCTGCTGGGAAAACCACATGCCCCTGCTGCGTACCGCCATGTACGCCAAGGGCGTGGAAATCTGGTGCGCGCCCACGGTGGACGAGCGCGACATCTGGCAGTGTTCGATGCGCCACATCGCCCACGAAGGCCGCTGCTTCGTGGTCAGCGCCTGCCAGGTGCAGCCCTCGCCCGCCGAACTGGGCCAGGACGTGCCAGGCTGGGATGCCAACCGTCCGCTGATCAACGGCGGCTCGGTCATCGTCGGCCCGCTTGGCGACGTGCTGGCGGGGCCTCTGCGCGGCAAGGCCGGCCTGCTGACCGCCCAGGTCGACACGGCGGAACTGGTGCGCGCCCGCTACGACTTCGACGTGGTGGGCCACTACTCGCGCCCCGACGTCTTTTCCTTGACCGTGGACGAACGCCCGCGCCCCGCCGTGCGCTTCGTCTCCTGAATGCCCCGCCTGCCGGGAGCCCGCAATCCGGGCCCCTGGCGCCGGGATGGTATAGTCTCGCCCGCTGCCGGCCCTTCCAGGACCGCGCAACGCCCGAGTGGTGAAATTGGTAGACACAAGGGACTTGAACTAATTTGAGCCCTTTGGGGGAAACTCCAAAGGTGTAGCCCGTCAAACTCGGCGAATGCCCTGGACCCGTTCCGAGCCAACGCCGAGCCAAGCCCAGGTCGCATGACCGGGGAAGGTGTAGAGAGCAGACGGCGGGCACCTAAGGCCGCAAGGCTATGGTGAAGGCGTGCTCCAGACCACGAACAGCGCATCCGCGCTGGCGGCGAAAGCCGAAGTGGTAAGAAAATCCCTCGGCCTCGCGGCCGTACCGGTTCGATTCCGGTCTCGGGCACCACCCCGCCACGGGCCAGGCGTCCCTCCTTCGTCGCAAACCGGCGAACCGCCTGCCTCGTCAAACTGATGCGCGCAAAATTCCCCCCGCCGTTCTAATCTAGTCCGGTAACCAGGGAGCGCGCCATGATCACCCTCTACTCGTACCCCGGACTCTATGGGCTGGAAGACAACAACCCGTACGGCCTGAAGATCTACGCCTTCCTGAAGCTGTGCCGGCTGCCCTTCGACCACCGGCATACGCTCGACGTGCAGTCCGCTCCGCGCGGCCAACTGCCCTACATCGCCGACGGCGATCTGCGCATCGGCGACAGCGACGCCATCATCGCCTACCTGAAGCGCCAGTACGAACTGACCATCGACGATTCCCTCACGCCGCCGCAACAGCGCCAGGACCTGCTGGTGCGCCGCGCGCTGGACGACCTGTACTGGGTCATGTCCTATTCGCGCTGGCGCGATGACCGCTATTGGCCGACCTTCCGCCGGGCGCTGCTGGACGCCCACCCTGACGTCACGCCCGAGCAGCTGGAAGCCGCCCGCCAATACAACTTCCAGCGCTACCACTACCAAGGCATAGGCCGCTATGCGCCCGAGGACGCCTATGCGCGCGGAATCGCCGACCTGGAGGCGATCTCCAGCCTGCTGGGCGAGGACGGCTTCATGTTCGGCCCCAATCCGGGCAGCGTGGACGCGGGGATCTACGGCTTTCTCGCCAATATCTATTTCTACGCCATCGACACGCCGCTCAAGCAAGGCCTGGTGGCGCGGCGCAATCTGGTAAGCCACTGCAACGCCGTGCGCGCCGAATTGGGTTAGGGCCTACCGCGCCTCCCGCGCACCACCTCCGGCCCCGGGCGGCTTCCAAAAAAGCGTTATTCTTGCGCCTCGTTTTCCATGTTTCCGCCCTGCCCGCCCTGCGCCGGCAGGGCTTCAGACCTCACTTGACCACCGCTTCCACCTCCCCGCCCTTCATCGTCCTCGACGCCTGCGTCCTCATGTCCGGCATCCTGCGCCGCCTGCTGCTCAGACTGGCCGAGGCCGGCGTGTACACGCCAGTCTGGACCGACCGCATCGGCGAGGAATGGCGCCGCAATGCCTCGCGCATCTGGGAAATCCCGCCGGAAGTGATGATGGAGATGTGGGACGACATGAACGCGCGCTTTCCCGGCGCCCGCGAGACGGACACCCAGGTCTACGAGGCTTCCTTGCGCTACAGCGACCCCAAGGACTTCCACGTGATCGCGGCCGGCCTGGCGCGGCGCGCGCGCTGCGGCCTGCAGCAGCCGCCGGTGGTGCAGGTGCTGACCTGGAACCTGAAGGACTTCAACCGTTCGGAGCTGCGGCGCCAGGGGCTGGACGTCTACAACCCCGATCGCATGCTGACGCAGTGGTGGCAAGCCGCTCCCGACGCCATCCGCGCGGCGGCGGCGCAGGTGCCCGCGGACTATGTGGCGCTGGGGCGCGAACCCGAGCCGCTGTCCACGACGCTGCACCGCGAACGCCTGTACGGCCTGAAGAACCTGCTGGCGCGCGACGCCGCGCAGAACGGCGCCGCCTGAACCAGGCTGGCGTGCTCAGTGATCGTGGTTGCTGGCGGCGAAGCCCGCCGCGTTGAGCACGTCGATCACTTCCTGGATGTGCTCGTGGCCGCGCGTCTGCAGCACGAAATCCACCTCGACGTTGCGCACCGGCAATGAAGTGAAAGCGCGCTGGTGGTGCACTTCGGTGATGTTGGCCTGCGCGTCGGCGATGAGCTTGGTGGCATGGGCCAGCGCGCCCGGCAGGTCGCGCAGGTCCACGCGGATGCGGGCCAGCCGCCCGGCGCGCACCATGCCGCGCTCGATCAGTTCGCCCAGCATCAGGGGATCGATGTTGCCGCCCGTCAGCACCAGGCCGATGCGCTTGCCCTTGTAGCGGTCGCTGCCTTCTTCCTTGGCGCGCAGCAGCGCGGCCAGGCCGGCGGCGCCCGCGCCTTCGACCACCGATTTCTCGATCTCCAGCAGCACCACGATGGCGTGCTCGATATCGCTTTCGCTGACCAGCTCCAGGCGATCGACCAGCTGGGTCACGATGGGCTGGGTCAGCGCGCCCGGCGACTTCACCGCAATGCCCTCGGCAATGGTGTATGCGCCCTGCGGCATGGACACGCCCTTGACGGCGGCGTACATGGACGGGAAACGCTCGGTCTGCACGCCGACGATCTCGATGCCCGGCTTGAGCGCCTTGGCCGCGGTGGCGATGCCGGAGATCAGGCCGCCGCCGCCGATGGCGATGACCAGGGTGTCCAGCTGCGGCTGGTCTTCCAGCATCTCCAGCGCCACCGTGCCCTGCCCTGATATGACCGCCTCGTCGTCATAGGGGTGGATCATGATCAGGCCGCGCTCCTGCGCCAGCTCGTAGCCGCGCGCCTTGGCGTCGTCGAAGGTATCGCCGGCCAGCACCACCTCGGCGCCGAAGCGGCGCGTGTTGGCGACCTTGACGGTGGGCGTGAAGCGCGGCATCACGATCACGGCGGGCACGCCCATGCGCTGGGCATGGTAGGCCACGCCCTGCGCATGGTTGCCGGCAGACACCGCGATCACGCCCTTGGCGCGTTCATCTTCCGACAGCGTCAGCATGCGGTTGAGCGCGCCGCGCTCCTTGAACGAAGCCGTGAACTGCAGGTTCTCGAACTTCAGCCAGATCTCGGCGCCGAAGATGTCGGACAGCGTGCGGGACAGGGTAAACGGGGTCTTCAGCACCTGGCCGCGCAGGTTTTCGCGGGCGGTCTGAATGGAGGCGATATCGATCACGATGGAAATCCTGTTAGCGCACCGGCAGGAAATTGAACAGCAGCAGGCCCTGCGCGTAGTTGATCCCGATACGCCGCGTGTTCTCGCCGAGCAGATTGGCGATCAGGTCCAGGCGGCCGATGATGGCGCCGAATTCGCGTTCAAAGCTGAGGTTGGTGGCGTTCTGGGACATTTCGTTGGCCAGCAGCAAGGGTTCGCCCTGGGCATTGCGGCGCGACGCCAGCAGCCAGGCGGCTGCCTCGACGTTCCGTGCGGCATTGTAGACCCGCTGCCCGTCCAGGGCGTCGGTGGCGTACAGGCGGGTCTTGCCGTTATGGGCCGCGATGATGGTGTCGGCCAAGCCGTAGATGAAGGCGCCGACCCGGTCGCCGGAATAGTTGGGGTCCAGCGACACGGCCAGGATCTGGATGTCGCGCAGGCCCGTCAGGTCCTTGGGCGGGATGCGGACCTCGATGGAATGCTTGACCAGCAACACCGCCTTGGCCAGATCGGGCGCGCCCGACTTGCGCCATTCGCGCGGATTGCGGCGGTAGAGCTTGTCCAGCAGGACATACAGGCTGGCGAGGTTGTCGCGCACCTCCAGCGTGACGGTGCGGTTGAAGTCCGTCTGGCCGAACTGGTCGACGGACATGTCCTCGCCCTTGGGGCTGCCCTTGCCCGGCGCAGGGCTGCTCATGCAGCCGCTCAGCAGCGCCGCTAGCAGCACCGCGGCACTGGCGGGTCCGGCCCACGCCGTCATGCCTTGCCCATCCGTTTCCCCCTTTTCGCCACGTCGCATATGCCATCCTCCGAGGTCGGGGGGCTACGCTCACGCGCCAGACTTTACAGGAAGGTAGGCGCAGTTGGGAGATGTCCGGGGCCTGAAGAAGCAAGAAGATGAATCAGGCCGGACCCAGGCGCGCGCGGCCCATGAAAAACGGCGCCCGAAGGCGCCGTCTCGTGCTACCGGTCAAGCAGGCTTATTCAGCTTGCGGTTCCGATTGCGGGGCGGCTTCGGGGGCCGCAGCGGCTTGCTGCTGCTCGATGCCGCCGATGGCCTTGATGGACAGGCGCAGGCGGCCCTTGTCGTCGGCCTCGATGACCTTGACGCGGACTTGCTGGCCGACCTTCAGCACATCGTTGATGTTGGCGATGCGGTAGTTGGCGATTTCCGAGATGTGCAGCAGGCCGTCGCGGCCCGGCAGCACTTGCACGATGGCGCCGAAGTCCAGCAGGCGCAGCACGGCGCCTTCGTAGATCTGGCCCACTTCGACGTCGGCGGTCAGTTCGACGATGCGGCGCTGGGCTTCCTTGGCCTGCGCTTCGTCGACGCTGGCGATCACGATCGTGCCGTCGTCGGAGATGTCGATCTGCGTGCCGGTTTCTTCGGTCAGCGCGCGGATGGTGGCGCCGCCCTTGCCGATCACGTCGCGGATCTTCTCGGGGTTGATCTTGATGGTCAGCATGCGCGGGGCGAAAGCCGACAGCTCGCCGCGCGAACCGTCCAGCGCTTCCTTCATCTTGCCCAGGATGTGCAGGCGGCCTTCGCGGGCTTGAGCCAGCGCCACTTGCATGATTTCCTTGGTGATGCCCTGGATCTTGATGTCCATCTGCAGTGCGGTGACGCCGTTTTCGGTGCCCGCGACCTTGAAGTCCATGTCGCCCAGGTGATCTTCGTCGCCCAGGATGTCCGTCAGCACGGCGAACTTGCCGCCGTCCAGGATCAGGCCCATGGCCACGCCAGCCACGTGATCCTTGACCGGCACGCCGGCGTCCATCATGGCCAGCGAGCCGCCGCAGACCGAAGCCATCGACGACGAGCCGTTGGACTCGGTGATTTCCGACACGATGCGGATCGTGTACTGGAAGTCTTCAGGCGCCGGCAGCAGCGGGATCAGCGAACGCTTGGCGAGGCGGCCGTGGCCGATTTCGCGGCGCTTGGGCACACCGATGCGGCCCGTTTCGCCGGTGGCGAACGGAGGCATGTTGTAGTGCATCATGAAGCGGTCGCGGTACTCGCCCATGAGCGCGTCGATGATCTGTTCGTCTTGCTTGGTGCCCAGCGTGGCCACGACCAGCGCTTGCGTTTCACCACGGGTGAACAGCGCGCTGCCATGTGCGCGGGGCAGCACGCCCAGACGCACGCTGATGGGGCGCACGGTGCGGGTGTCGCGGCCGTCGATGCGCGGCTCGCCGTTCAGGATCTGGCCGCGGACGATGGCCGATTCCAGCGAGAACATGATGTTGTCGACGGTCACGGCGTCCGGCAGCGACTCGCCCTTTTCGGCGGCGGCGGCGGCCAGCTTGGCCGACACGTCGGCCGACACTTCACGCAGCTTGGCGGTACGAGCTTGCTTTTCGCGGATCTGGTAGGCGGCGTTCAGGCCTTCCTGGGCAGCCGAAGTCACGGCGGCGATCAGGGCTTGGTCCTTGGCCGGCGCTTGCCAATCCCAATCGGGCTTGCCAGCGTCCTTCACGAGTTCGTGAATGGCGTTGATGACGGTCTGCATTTGCTGGTGGCCATAGACCACGCCGCCCAACATGACTTCCTCGGACAGCTCTTGGGCTTCCGATTCCACCATCAGCACGGCGTTTTCCGTACCGGCGACAACCAGGTTCAGCTTCGACGACTTCAGGTCCGATGCGGTCGGGTTGATGGCGTACTGGCCATCGATGTAACCCACGCGAGCGGCGCCGATCGGGCCCGTGAACGGGATGCCCGAGATGGCCAGAGCGGCCGAGGCGCCGATCATGGCGGCGATGTCGGGATCGATTTCAGGATTGACCGACAGCGTGTGGATGACCACCTGGACTTCGTTGTAGAAGTCTTCGGGGAACAGCGGACGCAAGGGACGGTCGATCAGGCGCGAGGTCAGCGTTTCCTTCTCAGAAGGCTTGCCTTCGCGCTTGAAGAAGCCACCCGGGATACGGCCGGCGGCGTAGGTCTTTTCGATGTAGTCAACGGTCAGCGGGAAAAACGTCTGACCGGGCTTGGCCTTCTTGGAAGCCACGACAGTGGCGAGGACGACGGTGTCCTCGATCGACACCACAACGGCGCCGGAGGCCTGGCGAGCGATTTCGCCAGTTTCCAGGACGACCGTGTGCTGGCCGTACTGGAACGATTTTGTCACTTTGTTGAACATGACGATTATTCCTTACAAATGAAAAACCGTGGCCGTCGCGACATGCGTCGCACCGACCACGGTTATTGCGTCATGGGGAGCCAGCCCCGTCGATCACTTACGCAGACCGAGTTTTTCGATCAGTGCGCGGTACGAATCGGGATTGCGGCCCTTGAGATAGTCGAGCAACTTGCGGCGACGGCTGACCATGCGCAGCAGACCGCGGCGCGAGTGATGGTCCTTCATGTGTTCTTTGAAGTGACCGGTCAGTTCGTTGATGCGGGCGGTGAGCAGAGCCACCTGAACTTCGGGGGAGCCGGTATCGCCTTGAGCGCGTTGGAATTGCGCGACGATATCGGATTTCTTGATGTCAGCTACAGACATTTATGACCTCTTCGGACATGCGACAGGGCCGAGGCGCCCTGACGTGGTTTGGAAAATTTTTGCGCGGACCTGGCGGAATTCGCTTTCTCACTGCTGCCATTGATGACTCAAACAGAAGCCTGGAACGCGGCTGTGGACGCGGTGTTTCGACACCGGGGCCTGGCACCTGGACCAGCTCTGCGGACTACGCAAAGGATGTTGCAAAATCAATACACTTGATAAAGCTCGATGATTATAGCCGATTCGATAGAATTACCCCAGTGACGGGTGCCCGCCCCGCTGCGGGCCGCAATCCGATGTCAGGAGAAAACCATGTCTAAATATTACAGAAGCGCCCGCCTCGCGCTCGCCGCCGCCGCACTGGCGGGTCTGGCGGCATGCGCCAACATGGCCCAGATTCCGCCCGGCACGCCCTACGCCGACGTGCAGGCCCAGTTCGGCCGGCCCAACTTCGAATGCCCGCAAGCCAATGGCGGGCGCCGCGTCATCTGGACGCAGCAACCCATGGGCCAGTACGCCTGGGGCACCAATGTCGGCGCCGACGGCCGCGTGGGCCCCGTCGTTCCGCTGCTGACCGACGCGCACTTCAAGGTCCTCAGCGAAGGCGAATGGGGCCCCGACCGCGTGCGGTGCGAATTCGGCCCGCCCGCGCGCATCGACGAAGCTGGCCTGGGCGAAAAGCGCGAGGTCATCTGGTCTTACCGCTACAAGGAAAACGGCGTCTGGAACTCCCTGATGTACGTGTACATGAGCCGCGACGGCAGCAAGTTTACGCACTTCCACCCCGGCCCCGACCCGATGTATGACGACGACAGGCTCATGTGGCACTGAGCTCCGGGACGTAAAAATGCAAAACCCGCCATCCGGCGGGTTTTGTTTGGGCGGCGATGCGGCCGCGATCAGGAGGACTGGTTGCGGCGTTCCTGCGTCAGGCGGCGCGCGCGGTTCCAGCGCCAGGCCCACATGATCCAGCCCGACAGGCCGTACAGCACGAACAGGCCGAACAGCACGACCGGGGGATCGCTGGACACGAACACGAACACGGCCACCACCAGCAGGATGCCCCAGAACGGCACGCTGCGGCCCAGCGCGAAGCTCTTGCCGCTGAAGAACGGTGCATTCGACACCATCGAAATGCCCGCGTACATGGTCAGCGTGAACGCTGCCCACGCCATCAAGCTGTCATGGATGGGCAGCTTGTTGTCCACCGCCAGCCAGACAAAGCCCGCCACCAGCGCACCCGCGGCCGGGCTGGGCAAGCCTTGGAAGAAGCGCTTGTCCACCACGGCGATATTGGTGTTGAAGCGGGCCAGGCGCAGCGCGGCGCCGGCCACGTAGACGAAGGCGGCCAACCAGCCCCAGCGGCCCAGGTCGTTCAGGATCCATTCGTACATGACCAGCGCCGGCGCGACGCCAAAGGAGGTCATGTCGGACAGCGAATCGTACTGCTCGCCGAAGGCGGACTGCGTGTTGGTCAGGCGGGCGACCCGGCCATCCATGCCGTCCAGCACCATGGCCGCGAAAATGGCGATGGCGGCGATTTCGAAGCGATCGTTCATGGCCTGCACGACGGCGTAGAACCCCGCGAACAGCGCCGCGGTGGTGAACGCGTTGGGCAGCAGGTAGATGCTTCGGTGGCGGTTCTCGGAATCGCGCATGGAAAAATTGGGCATGGTCTCAATAACTTACAACGAACATTGAAAGGTTAACCCATCTGGCCCCGCTTGCGGGGCGGAGCAAGCCGCGTACCTGGGCAAATCGACGGGGACGCCAAAAAAAAGCGGCATGCCCTCGCAGGCATGCCGCTATGACCCTGATTGCGCGGGGTCGCCCCCGCGCAGTGGCATGGATCAGTTCTTGGACTTGTCCACCAGCTTGTTGGCGGCGATCCAGGGCATCATGGCGCGCAGCTTGCCGCCCACTTGCTCGATCTGCGATTCCGCGTTGATGCGGCGGCGCGAGGTCAGCGTCGGGGCGCCGGCGGTGTTTTCCAGGATGAACTTCTTGGCGTATTCGCCGGTCTGGATGTCCGTCAGGCACTGGCGCATGGCCTTGCGGGTTTCGTCGGTGACGATCTTCGGACCCGTTTCGTACTCGCCGAACTCGGCGTTGTTCGAGATCGAGTAGTTCATGTTGGCGATGCCGCCTTCATAGATCAGATCGACGATCAGCTTCAGTTCGTGCAGGCACTCGAAGTACGCCATTTCGGGCGCGTAGCCGGCTTCCGTCAGCGTGTCGAAACCGGCCTTGATCAGTTCGACGGTACCGCCGCACAGCACGGCCTGTTCGCCGAACAGGTCGGTTTCGGTTTCTTCGCGGAAGTTGGTTTCGATGATGCCGGCACGGCCGCCGCCGTTGGCGCTGGCGTACGACAGGGCCACGTCACGCGCGGCGCCCGACTTGTCCTGGTACACGGCCACCAGGTGGGGCACGCCGCCACCTTGCTTGTACGTGTTGCGCACCGTGTGGCCCGGGGCCTTCGGGGCGATCATGATGACGTCGATGTCTTCGCGCGGCACGACCTGGCCGTAGTGCACGTTGAAGCCGTGGGCGAACGCCAGGGCGGCGCCGGGCTTGATGTTGGCGTGCACTTCTTTGTTGTAGACCGAAGCGATGTTCTCGTCGGGCAGCAACATCATGACGATGTCGGCGGACTTGACGGCGTCGGCGACTTCCTTGACTTCCAGGCCGGCGTTGGCGGCCTTGTTCCACGAGGCGCCGCCCTTGCGCAGGCCGACCACGACCTTCACGCCGGACTCATGCAGGTTCTGCGCGTGCGCGTGGCCTTGCGAGCCGTAGCCGATGATGGCAACAGTCTTGCCCTTGACCAGGGAGAGATCGCAGTCTTTGTCGTAGAAAACTTTCATGGTTGTGCTCCAGATTCCAGTATTTTGGATATTTGTTTAATTCAGATGTAGGGTGCTGCGTAGCCTGGAAGGCCGGTCAAATCTTCAAAATCCGTTCACCGCGTCCGATGCCGGACACGCCGGTGCGCACGGTTTCAAGGATTGCACTGCGGTCCAGGGCCTCCAGGAAGGCCTGTACTTTTTCCTGCACCCCCGTCAATTCGATGGTGTAGGACTTGTCGGTCACGTCGATGATGCGGCCGCGGAAGATATCCGCCATGCGCTTCATTTCCTCGCGCTCCTTGCCGACCGCGCGCACCTTCACGAGCATCAGCTCGCGCTCGATGTGAGCGCCTTCGGTCAGGTCGACGACCTTGACCACATCCACCAGGCGGTTCAGGTGTTTGGTGATCTGCTCGATGATTTCATCGGAACCGGTGGTCACGATGGTCATGCGCGACAGCGTGGAGTCCTCGGTGGGCGCCACGGTCAGGGTCTCGATGTTGTAGCCCCGCGCGGAAAACAGGCCCACCACGCGCGACAGCGCGCCGGGTTCGTTTTCGAGGAGGACGGAAATCACGTGCTTCATGGGTGGCCTCCTTACAGGTCTTCAGAGCCGAGCAGCATTTCGGTCAGCCCGCGGCCGGCCTTGACCATCGGCCACACGTTCTCGGTGCGGTCGGTGATGAAGTCCAGGAACACCAGGCGATCCTTGTGCTTCTTGAACGCTTCGCGCAGCGCCGGCTCGACGTCCGCCGGGCGCTCGATGCGCAGACCCACGTGGCCATAGGCCTCGGCCACCTTGACGAAATCGGGCAGCGAATCCATGTAGGACTCGGAATAGCGCGAACCGTAGTCGATCTGCTGCCACTGCCGGACCATGCCCAGGAAGCGGTTGTTCAGGCAGATGATCTTCGGCGTCAGGCGGTACTGGTGGCAGGTCGACAGTTCCTGGATGTTCATCTGGATGGACCCTTCGCCAGTGATGACGGCGACGTCGTGTCCAGGATTGGCCATCTGCACGCCCATGGCGTACGGCAGGCCCACGCCCATGGTGCCCAGGCCGCCGGAGTTGATCCAGCGGCGCGGCTTGTCGAACTTGTAGTACTGCGCGGCCCACATCTGGTGCTGGCCCACGTCGGAAGTCACGAAGGCGTCGCCGCCGGTCACTTCCCAGAGCTTTTCCACCACGTATTGCGGCTTGATGACCTCGTCCGAGTTGGCGAACTTCAGGCATTCCTTGCCGCGCCAGGACTCGACCTGCTCCCACCACTTGGTGATCGGGGCGGGCTTGTGCTCGGCCGCGGCGATGTCGTACTGCGCGCTGAGGTCCGCCAGGACGTCCTTGACGTTACCGACGATCGGGACGTCCACGCGCACGCGCTTGGAGATCGACGAGGGATCGATATCGATATGGATGATCTTGCGGGCGTTCTGGGCGAAGTGCTTGGGGTTGCCGATCACGCGGTCGTCGAAACGGGCGCCAATGGCCAGCAGCACGTCGCAGTGCTGCATCGCCATATTGGCCTCGTAGGTGCCGTGCATGCCGGGCATGCCCACGAACTGGCCGCTGCTGGCCGGGTAGCCGCCCAGGCCCATCAGGGTGCTGGTGCAGGGCGCGCCCAGTTGCGACACGAGCTTGTTCAGCTCGGGCGCGGCGTTCGACAGGATCACCCCGCCGCCCGTGTAGATCATCGGCCGCTCGGCGGCCAGCAGCATCTGCACGGCTTTCTTGATCTGCCCCTGGTGGCCCTTGTTGACGGGCGCGTAGGAGCGCATCGAGATCTCGCCCTTGGGCGGCGTGTACTTGCACTGCGCGATGGTGATGTCCTTGGGGATATCCACCAGCACCGGGCCGGGACGGCCGGTGCGCGCGATGTAGAACGCGCGGCGCATGGTTTCGGCCAGGTCCTTGACGTCGCGCACGAGGAAGTTGTGCTTGACGCAGGGACGCGTGATGCCGACGGTGTCGCATTCCTGGAAGGCGTCCTCGCCAATGGCCGCAGTGGGCACCTGCCCGCTGATGATGACCATGGGGATGGAATCCATGTAGGCGGTGGCGATGCCGGTGACGGCATTGGTCACGCCCGGTCCGCTGGTCACGAGGCAGACGCCGACCTTTTGCGACGAGCGCGAATAGGCATCGGCGGCGTGCACGGCGGCCTGCTCGTGACGAACCAGGATATGCTGGAATTTGTCTTGCTTGAAAATCGCGTCGTAGATGTAAAGCACCGCGCCGCCAGGGTAGCCGAAAACGTGTTCCACGCCTTCATCGGCCAGGCAGCGCACGACGATGTCGGCGCCATTCAGTTCCATGTTGTCATTCCTTTCAGTACCGGCCCTGCAACCCTGACTGCTGCTCGCCCGGATACGGCGGCAACTGAACCCATACCGGTTCCGACAACATGATCCGGCGCTTTGCGGCTCACGGAGCCACGCCACCCGGACACCTTGCCGACCCGGCACACGCTCGACAAGAACGCAGTGCAAACGCCCCTGGGGGACGCTGGAGGTCGAAATGGAAGCCTTGGCAACACACGCTTGTGGCGCGGCCAACGGCAGGTGTAACTGCTGCGGGATGGCTGGGGGGTGATCCAGGCAATCCGCCTCAACGCACCGGTTTCGGATAGGCAGACCGGTGCAAGTGGAGCAATTTACCGCGTTGCGTCAAAGGTGGCAAATCGGCTTTTGCACCAGCGTTGCGTGGAAGGTTCGGTAACCATCCGGCCCCAAAAATCTGGGCAGTCTCTCTATACTTGTTTCGTCTCCCAAAATCGAACCCGCCGCCCATGGATTTGCGCATTGCCAGCATCCGCCGCTTCCTCTACAGCCACTACTTCTTCGGAGGGGTGCGCCAGGGGGTGGGAATGCTGTTGCCCGTGCTGGTGCTGGGCGGCCTCTTCGGCAACTACACCACCGGGCTGGTCGCGACCTTCGGCGCGCAGTGCCTCGCCATCATCGACCAGCCGGGCGGGCCGCAGCGCCACCGCACCAACGAGATGCTGGGCGGCGCCGCGCTGGGTACGCTGACCGTCATCATCACCGGCTTCGCGTCCTCGCACCCCGTGCTGATCTGGCTGGCGGTCATCGCGCAGTGTTTCGTCTATTCGATGTTCACGGTGTTCGGCAAGCGCGGCGGGCTGATCGGCTTTGCCGGGCTGCTGCTGATGACCCTGACCATGCATTCGCCGCTGGCGCCGCACGAGGTGCTGGCGCACGCCGCGGCCACGCTGGGCGGGGCGCTGTTCTACGTGGCGTTCAGCCTGGGATTCTCGCGCCTGTTCTGGCTGCGTGAAGAGCAGCAAGCCATGTCGGTGGCGCTGTTCGCCACCGCCGACTATGTGGCGGCGCGCGCGGCCTTCTACGACGAAACGGCCGACCTCGACGACGCCTATCGCGAGGTCATGCAGCGCCAATCCGTCATGACTGAAAAGCACCAGGCGGCGCGCGACATGGTGCTGCGCGCCCTGCCCCGCGGCAAGGGCCTGGGCGACCGTCAGCGCGTGATGATCTGGAACATGTTCGTGGACATGCTGCAGCTGCTGGACACGCTGGTGGCCACGCACACCGACTACCCCGCGCTGCGCCGCGCGCTGGCTGGCAGCGATTGCCTGATGTTCATGCGCGACGCGCTGGTGAAGATGTCGCTGGAGCTCAACCGCATTGCGCTGGACGTGTCGCGCGGACGCAAGGTGCAGTACCGCAGCAGCGCCAAGGCCGAGCTGCGCGCCATCGAGTACGAGATCGAACAGCTCAAGCAGCAGGGCCTGGGCGAGCGGGAGCCGGAGATGCTGGCGCTGATCGTCCAGGTGCTGCGCCGGCTGCGCAATTCGGCGCGCATCGTCAACCGCCTGGCCGACCATACCGCCGCCTCGCCCGACGCCAAGCCGACCGACGTGCTGCGCATCAACAAGTCGCTGACGCGCTTCATTTCGCGCCAGGAATTCCGCGTGGGGCTCTTGACCAGCAACCTGCGCCTGGATTCACCGCACTTCCGCTACGCGCTGCGCGTAACGGCCGCCGCGGCCATCGCCATGACCCTGGCCAGCCAGTGGCTGTCGCCGGCATTTTCCGCGCATAACTACTGGATCATGCTGACGATCGTCATCATCATGAAGCCCGGTTTCGCGCTGACGCGCCAGCGCAACAGCTGGCGCCTGATGGGCACGCTGATCGGCTGCATCCTGGCCTTGCTGCTGTTCAACCTGACCGATCGGCCGGAACTCCTGTTCGCGGCGCTGCTGGGCGCCTGCATCATGGGCAACAGCCTGGTGCAGCTGAACTACATGGCCAGCGCCACCTTCAACACGCTGTTCGTGGTGCTGGTGTTCCACTTCGTGTCGCCGGGCACCGTCTCCATGGCGGTGATCGGCGAACGCGCCATCGACACGCTGATCGGCTGCGCGCTGGCGCTGATCTGCAGCTACATCCTGCCCTGGTGGGAGGCCCGCTACCTGAAACCTCTGGCGGCCGCGGCCACGCGCGCCAACCGCGAATACCTGATCGCGGGCCTGCGCTATGTCGAGGCCATGCAGGCCCACGGCGCGCCGGTGGGCGCCGCCGCCGGCGAAACCCCGGCGGTGACGGACGCCGACCTGGCGTGGCGGCTGGCGCGCAAGAACGTGCACATCGCCTTCAGCAATTTCGCCGAAGCGTTCTACCGCATGATGAGCGAGCCCACGTCGCACCAGGTGAGCGTGCCCGAGCTGAACAACCTGCTGATCCAGAACCACATCCTGGCTTCGCAGATCACGGCGGTCATTCCCATCCTGGCCGCCCTGCCGGCCACGCCCGAGGCCGTGCAGCGGGCGCTGACCGGCATGGTGGACCTGCTGGACGAGAATCGGGCGCAGGCGCCGACCGGCCTGCCGACCCAGTTCGAGACCGAAGGCGAACTGGCGGCGCTGGTTTATCCGATCAAGCAGATGCTGAAGGCGGCGCACATGATCCGCCAGGAATTGCACGCGCTGGCCGATCCCACGCACGCGCCGCGGGTGGCGGCGGCAGCGTGACCGCCTTGGGTTGAGCTGGCGGAATCGGGGAATCCCGGGCGCGAGGCCCGGGACCGGATCAGACCTTGCGGCGGAACACCAGCTTGTCTTGCGACGAGGCGGAGGCGTCGAACTTGTAGCCTTCCAGGTCGAAGCCCTGCAGGCCTTCGGGCTTGGACACCTTGTGCAGGATCGCGTAGCGCGCCATCAGGCCGCGCGCGCGCTTGGCGTGGAAGCTGATGATCTTCCAGGCGCCGTTCTTCCAGTCCTGGAACACGCACTGCACCACCCGCGCCTTCAGCGTCTTCAGGTCGACCGACTTGAAGTATTCCTCGGACGCCAGGTTGACGATGACGGGCGTCTTCTGGCCGGCCTGCCGTTCGTTCAGGTAATCGGCGATGGCCGGCCCCCAGTACTCGTACAGGTTCTTGCCCTTGGGCGTGGCCAGGCGCGTGCCCATTTCCAGGCGGTACGGCTGCATCAGGTCCAGCGGGCGCAGCACGCCATACAGGCCGCTCAGGATGGCCACGTGCTCTTGCGCCCAATCCAGCTGCTTGGCCGACAGGGTGGCGGCCTCCAGCCCTTCGTAGACGTCGCCGTTGAAGGCCAGCACCGCCTGGCGCGAATTGGTCTGCGTGAAGCTGCGCTTCCAGTGGGCATAGCGCTGCACGTTCAGCTCGGACAGCGCCGGGCTCAGGCTCATGAGTTCGGAGATGTCCTCGGCCGACTTGGTCTTCAGCACTTTGATGAGGGCGGCGGCCTGGTCCACGAACAGCGGCTGGGTATGCGTCTCGATGTGCAGCGGCGAGTCGTAATCCAGCTTCTTGGCGGGAGAAAGCAGAAACAGCATTCGGGAATTCCTTTTTAGCGTGCCGTCCAGCCGCCATCGACCGAGACGGACGTACCTGTGATTTGCGCGGCAGCGTCCGAAGCCAGGAACACCGCGGTGCCCCCCAACTGCTCCGGCGTCACGAACTGCAGCGACGGTTGCTTCTCGCTCAGCAGTTCGCGCGCGGCCGTTTCCTGATCGACGCCGTTCTTTTCCGCCATCGCGGTGATCTGCTTTTCAACCAGCGGGGTGCGGACCCAGCCCGGGCAGATGGAGTTGGCGGTGATGCCCTGCCCCGCCGTCTCCAGCGCGGTGACCTTGGTGAAACCGACCACGCCATGCTTGGCCGCCACGTAGGCCGACTTGTTGGCCGAGGCCACCAGGCCGTGGGCCGACGCGATGTTGATGATGCGGCCGAATCCCTGCTTCTTCATGTGCGGCAAGGCGGCGGCGGTGCCATGGAACACGGCCGACAGGTTCAGCGCCAGGATCGCGTCCCATTTTTCGGTGGGGAAATCCTCGATCAAGGCGGTGTGCTGGATGCCGGCGTTGTTGACCAGGATGTCGATGCGGCCCAACTGGCGCACGGCGTTCTCGACCAGCTCGCGCACGGCCGCGCCCTTGGACAAGTCGGCGCCGTCGTAGATGACCTTCACGCCGTGCTTGTCGGCCAGGCTGGCGCGGAGCTTTTCGATTTCGGCGGCATCGCCGAAGCCGTTCAAGACGATATCGGCGCCTTGCTGGGCAAAGGCAGTGGCGATACCCAGGCCGATGCCGCTGGTGGAACCGGTGACAAGGGCGACTTTTCCTTTAAGCATGAGCATTCTCCTGTGGTCGGGCGCGTTGGGCGGGCAAAGCAAGGGTCAAGTGTAGCTGCCCGGCATGACGGCAATCATGCCATGTCCGTACGGCCCGCAGGGTCAAGCAGCGGGAGGAGAGTCGCGTGGCGCGGGAGGTTTCGGCGTCTCGTCCTGGGCCGGTTCCGCCGCCGGCAGATCGGCCATGCCACCCCGGTTCTCGGGTATGCGTTCCAGCAGCTTGATCAGCATCGGCACCACGCCCATCGAAATCGCCACGATGACGGACAGCAGATCGCGCTGTTCCAGATTCATCAGATGGTTGTCCCAGGCTTCATTGAAGATGGCGAAGCTGAACTCGCCGCCCTGCGCCAGCGCGAGGGCGAACAGCAGGCGGTGATAGCGCGGCAGGCCCAGGAAGCGCGAAAAGCCGTACAGAATCAAGGCCTTGACCAGCAGCAGCGCGAACACGCCCACTAGAATGAAAGGCCAATGGTTGGCCACCACCTTCAAGTTCACCGACATGCCGATGGCCACGAAGAACAGGCCCAGCAACAGGCCCTTGAACGGATCGATCGCCTTTTCCAGATCGTCCCGGTAGCGGGACTCGGCCATCAGCACGCCCACCAGGAACCCGCCCAGGCCCGCCGACAGGCCGGCGTAGTCGAACAGTTGGGCGGCGCCCACCACCATCAGCAGGGCGGCAGCCGTGAACAATTCGTTCAGTTGCGCCCGGGCGGCCCAGCCCAGCAGCCGCAGCCGGTACGCCGCCGCGACCACCACCACGGCGATCAGCGCCTCCTTGAAGGAAGGCGCCGAGGCGCCGTCGGAACCCAGCAGGCCCGCCGCCACCAGCATCGGGATCGCCGCCATGTCCTGGAACAGCAGTATCCCCAGCGCCGACCTGCCCAGCGGCGTGCGCGTCAGCATGCGCTCGTCCAGCAGCCGCAAGGCCACCGCCGTGGACGACAGGGCCAGCGACAGGCCGCAAAGGATCGCCGCCTGCCACTCCATGCCGGCCAAGTGCCGCAGCGCCGCGCCGAACACCACCGCCAGCAGCAGCCCGCAAGCCAGCATCTGCAAGGAACCCAGCACGAAGACTTCGTTGCGCATGGCCCACAGGCGCTTGGGGGAAAGCTCCAGCCCGATGATGAACAGCATCATCACCACGCCCCACTGGGACACGCCGATCATGGTGTCCACATTGGTGACGAGCCTGAGACAGGACGGCCCCACCAGCACGCCGGCAAGCAGGTATCCCGGGATCGCGCCCAGGCCCAGCAACTGGGTCAGGGGCACGCACAGCACGGCCGCAAGCAGGAGGATGAGGATCAGATCCATGGGACTAGCGGTTCCGGGATGAACGCCTAGACAGGCGCATTGCCTGGGCGGGAGCGCCCGGCATGTCGGAATTCTGCGCAAAGAACGCCGCCACTGAAAGCCAGTTGAAACCCGCTGTGGGGGACTTTCAACTACCCCCTTTACACAAACAAAAAAAATCCTGTAGAATTGCGGGCTTCGCTGCTTCGACAACGAAGATCCTTCCGACCAGGGATCTTTAGTGGAAGACCCGGCCCTTGGGGTAACCCAGGCCAGCCAGGAACACCGCCGTTACGAAACCCAGCAAGGAGAGGTGGCAGAGTGGTCGAATGTACCTGACTCGAAATCAGGCGTACGGTATCCCCGTACCGTGGGTTCGAATCCCACCCTCTCCGCCAAGTATTGTTTGTATGTTGTTGGTTTTTAATAAAAAAACGACATGCTGAAAAAAACAGCCCCACATGTATCCCCACGTGTGGGGTTTTTTCATGCGTGTTCGCTGTTGCTTCAGCCCAACCCCATCAAACGTTCTCAAGTAGCATCTATGCTTTGCGCGGGCGCCTGCCTCCGGGATGATGAAGCTGGGCAGTGGGTGCGGTCACGAGGCGTAGCCGCGGCAGGATGAACGATTGATCTTGTATACGCTGGAATCGGCGCTCACCCGATGACAGGTATCACGCACAGCTCCAGAAAAACAAAGTAAAGGGATCTTGTGAACAACGTGACGGCTGAAGAAGCATTGGCCCTTCTCTCATCGCCATTGATCTGCGAAGACTGCCCTGATTGGGTGCCAGGTAAGGAATTGAAGGGCCTGCTCAGCACAAGTTGCGGACTACTGGACTCAACGGGAAGAAGTGCCAAATTGGTTGCTGAATTGAGGTTTCGGAGATCGAGCAAAACGCACGTCGCTCAGTACGTGTTCTCAGTCTTTCGTCGAACGCTACCGCGCGGCTTGGAACGCGTCTACCAGCTAGACATTCTGCAGTGGCCAAAACCGGTCAGAGACCTGCACCAAATGCCGCATGAGCATTTTGGCAACGAGCGGGTTCAGGGGGATGATTCCTGGTCCAAATGGACTTATGATGAAGTTTTGGCGCACTTCTGCGCAAGAGCGAACATCACGTTCGTTCCTCCGGTTCCGCATCCGGAAGAGCTCCGACTGAAGGGGCAATGATGATCTGCAACAAGATTCAAGATATCCTCGGGCTGACTTGCTTTCCTCTGAATGACGACGGCAGCTTGGCAATGATCTCGACACCTTTCACCTTCGAAGACGGTGATGGGGTCCCCGTGTACATTGAAAAAGTGCCAGGACATGTTCGGTTCTTCGACGATGGAGGGGTGATGATGCATTTCCTCGGGCGGGGGCTGTCCCTAGACAACGGAAGGAAGACCAAATTCATCAAGACCGTGGCCCAACACCATGGAGTGGCATTCAACGATGACGGTGAGCTCGAAGTTTGGGCTCCGGATTCGCAAGCTAGCACGGCCTTCGGCAAATATATGGCGACAGTTCTAGGGCTAGTCGGATGGGAGCGTGAGCAACAGGGCATAAGCACGGACATCTCCCTTTTCGTTGAAGAGGTAGCTATGTGCCTGAAAGCATGGAAGCCGGCTGACGAACTAGTCGAGGGGCCCGAATACATTGGGATATCTGGACATAGCTATCGGTTCGATTTCAAACACGGGAGCGATATCGTCGTTGCCGTATCGCCACATCCCCTGTCAGTTAGCGCGGCATTGAAGAAGATGGTTGACGTTATCAGTGCCCCCGCAAATCAGGGTATGTCCCTCACAGTCGTTTTGGACGACCGGTCTCAACCGGACCAGGCAAAAAGCGAGGGTGCCGTGCTAGGCGCAGTGGCCGGCGTGCTCATGATGACCAAACTGGAACATCTCGCTAGCGCCTATAGCTCTGTCAACTAGCTCACCGAATGACACTCCTAACAAGCCACCTCCGGGTGGCTTTTTCATTTGAGCGGCCTCCAGCAAATCAGAAAAAGCCCTTCGAAAGGTGCTTTGTGCTTTTTGCCGGCAGCCTCTGGGATCAGAGGTGGCGCTAGAAGTAGCCTCGCAACTCTTCCTGCGATGCCCCGCCGCGCGCCTCAAAGTCCAACAAAACTCCAATCGGAACCTCGACCTCTCGGTAACCCAGCGGCGCCGACCGGTCGTGCATCAGGATCCAACCGGCACTGTCGCCTTCCGGGCTCCAAATCACAATAAAGCGCGCCTGGCCCTCTTCCTCGAAGCTGCGCCAGCCTCGGTCCGCGAACGTATTCTTCGCGCCTCGCGGCCCTTCTTTTGCATCGGCGACGGTTGCAAAAGTGGCCTTCCGCCACCCCGCTCTGTCATGAACAGCACGGAACTTAACAGGACGCGCTACACCAGTCGCCATAGCTCACCACCTCCATTTCAATCAGTTTGGTGCTCACACGTTACCGCTTCCGAGGTTGGTTTGGAACAGTGTCGACCTGGCCAGCAGAAAAGCCGGTACCAGTTCCGTAGGCGCTCTCTGCGCTGGAGTGCCCAACCAGCCTGCCGTGAGTGGGCTCTTATTGGAGAGGCGACGCTGGCCAGCGGGAGATAGGTGGTCGGCCCTGGCCAGGCACGCCTACGGGGCTTGAATTGAAAGCTCGATGGTTGGATGGAAATCAAACTCAACCTGCACCCATAGGCGCACCGCCCGAAAAGGCCGCCAGGGCTTGGGTCCTCCTGCAGAATCACTGATCAAGCCCTCTGCCGGCAGCGGCAATTGACGCTGAACCATGGCAAGCGCTTCGTTGTATCGGAAGTAGCAGTAGGAGCTTGAAATCAGCAGGTGGTCGGCCACCTCTTTCATCCTGTTGTCGAACCTACGCAGCAGGTGAAGGTATGCGCCAGCTCTCGATTCGTGCGGCTCGTGTTCTCTGGGCTCTGTCGTAGCTTCTTCTGCCGCGATCAAGTGCTGCAGAGGATCGCTGAACTCGCTGGCGACCAGCTTGCGCATGGCAGGATGGTCATCGATGCTGACTTCTTCGCCATCGATGTGACGATCCAGCTTGACCGCGTGGCGCACCACAGTTTCGCCATAGGTCGTCAACTCGTTGTATAGGAATGCAACTAGTCGATCTTGAAAAAACGAGTCATCGAAGTTGAGTGCTACGCCCAGCTTTTCAGCCACCACGGGCGCCATCAACCAGGCTTCGCCCTCGATATCTTCAGGTGTGTACTCGTTGTCTGTCTTCCATGCGATGGACTTAAATCTCTGGCGCGTTGTGCTGACGAATCGCTGGAATGCTTCAAAATCGGCCCCTGACACTGCTGCCCCCCCGACAACTTGGCAGTTGGCAGGGTATTCCCGGGTACCCTAAATCGCAATGAGCACTCCGTAAGCGACCTTTTCAAGGTACAGCAGATCGAAATCGCCTTAAGGCGTAGCGACTTGCCGCTTTGCGCTGGACCAGCATTTTCTTGTCCGACCTGCGGGACAGTGTCGGGTACATTCCGGCGGGCTGGGCCCGTCCCGCCAGCATCGTCCCGGCGAGCGTTGGGGGGCTCCGCCGGGTTCGGGCGGCAGGCCAGCGGCTAGTCTGCCGCTGTAAGGTGGTTCTGGAGCGGCGCCAGAGCCGGCACAGCCGCACCGACCTGCCCCTGTTTGTGTTGCGGTTCCACTGTGACTATCCTCGTGTCTCTATCAAGACAATGGGCATGAAAATGGCTGTGGATACTTTGACACCAGAGCAGTTATGCAATGCGAAACATGTTTCAGATGAACTCCTACGCTTAGAGGCCGAGTTTGATGCGCTTTCGGAGGAGTCAGATCCTCGCACTCTTGCGTCTGCAAATATTCCGGCCCTTCAGGCAAGGCTGGCAGCATTGAAGGCTGACATCAAAGCGGCGGCCAAGTATGGAACAATCTCGAGAAAAAAAGAGCCTCAATCCAACTTCGAACAGTGGTTCTTTGGCCCCGCCGTGCAGCACGCTTCGGCCAACTTCCGGATGGCTATAAATTCCAATCCGCTCACGAAGAACTGGGCTTCCGAACTTTACTCCTCGCGAGGAGATATTTCGTACTACCGGTTTGGCCTTGAGAAGTACATCAAAGAGCATAGCTAAAGGCTTGCAATGCTGTCCCGGTGGCGTGCAGCTTCAAGCGGCAACGCTGCAGCTTGCCGGGCTTCTTCCAGCTCGCACAGCAGATCATCCACCGTCAACTTGTGGCGCTCCGCGTGGACGGCCTGCAATTCCGAGACCCTTGCCGTAATCTTGCCGTGAGCCAGAGCCAATCTTGGCCAGATCACGCAGCACCATGTCCTGGGTGATCTCGGTCCGCTTAGCGCGAGCCGCCTGGGCGTCCTGAACCGCCTTGGCAATGTCAGGTTTTCTTCGCCAATGGAGGCCGCGGTCTTCTGGCTATACCCCGCTCTTATCGCCGCTTGCGTGGCGTGAGGTCAACGAGGTACTCATCCACGAAGCGGCGCTGTTTGTCTGTCGGCGCCATTGATATTCCTATTTAACTTGAGCCCATGGATCCAGGAGGTTGCGAAATTCATCTGATAGAGAGTCCATCACTGCTGGCAACCTATCTTGCAAATCATTCGTAATCTTTTGCCATTGCTCAAAGTTGGGCACGCCTCCAGTTCCGACGTCGACCGTGAATTGAAACTTGACTAGCGCGTGGTTTGCGTCTTTTAGTAATGATTCCACCGCCTTAGCCGTTTTCTTAGGAAAGTAAATCGTGCTCCTAAGTACGTAGTCCTTCGCGGCGTGGAGTGCTTCGCTTGCCTTAACTGCTCGTTCTTGCCGTGTTCCCATCCCCGAAAGTTCCAGCTCAGCAGTGTAGGCGGCAGCTGCCCGCAACATATCACCCAGGAGCCGGTATGACTCTGCAATAGCCTCAGCCCGCTTTGAGTGAAGGTGGGAAAACTGAATTTGGTGCTCGACGGAAAAGCGAGACAACTCAGACTTGAGCCGCTCCATTTCTTTCTGAATGCGCGCTTCATGCGTGCGCTTCAAAAAGTAGATTACTGCCCCAGAAACCACGGCTCCGCCGCCCAATGCGGATATGACAGATTGAACCCACTCCATCCCAGCCTCCCATTATTGGAAAGTGGAATGATACAGAGATAGCGCAAGCATCCCTGTCAAGCAGACATTGGCTGATAGATGATCGGAGCGAGGGTCAATCGAAGCATGAGTTGCACCGGCGGGAGGCCGCGTATCGACTCGTGCGGGCGGCATTGATCCAGACGTATTGCGTCAGGCGGCCCACAGCAGTCGATCAAACAGCTCATGACCCGAATCGGACATGCCGAAGGGTTGGGCATGCCTATCTCGATCGCCAAGCACTCCCGGCTTGCCTCGTCGCTCACGTAGCGTTCGGAACCGTCGACCGCCGCAGAGCGCGTCCTGCATGATGTAGAGCGCCCAACGGCGATTGGGCTCTGTGGCCGATCCAAATGCCTATAGAGATTGGTCCGGCAGCCGCTTCTTGTAGCGCCGAGTCAACTTAAGACGCGGCCGGCAAACATGCGCTTGAGTTTGGCGTTTTCAGCTTCCAGTTCACGCAGCCGCCGCAACTCGGACTTCTGAACATCGGAGTACTCACTCCTCCAAAGGTAAGACGTGGCATCGCCGATGCCATGTTTGCGACACAGCTCGGCGACTGGCATGCCGGCTTCACCCCCCCTTCAATACGGCAACGATCTGGCCCTCTGTAAATCTACTTTTCTTCAAGGAAATCTCCGACTCAGGCAGATTCCGAAGTTCCACCGGTCGGCGCCTACCTGAAGGGGAAGCTTATGAGAGCACGTCAGTCGCTCCCTGAAAGAGAGCCTTACGAACGCCTTCCTGAATTCCGACTTGGGATTCCAAATCGCGGGTCACTGCATTGTGACCGCCAAGATCATTTTCAAAGAGTTTGGTTACTTCGAACCTCCACTTTGCAATAGCAACTTGCTCTAGCAGGAACTGCTGCATTGTAATATTTTCCGCTTTCAGAGCCTTCGGAAGTAGAGAGCTTGCAGTCAGGCAAGGAAGAGTATTGATTTTAAAAAATTATTCCCCAATCGAAACGAACAATAAAACTACTTCTTGAATAGCCACGCACGCCAAGTATTCGATGTGAAGCGAGCGCATATTTCTTGAGCAACTCTGAAGTTTTTCTCGGGACAGCGGCCGGACACAGTTCATGAGCACCTGGGTCGATATATTTTTGATCGTAATTGAAAATACACTTCTCCCGAACTCGAATTTCAACCGGGGGCAGCGCCTTGGCCTCTCCGTTATTT